>Ga0256835_1000003_pt1 | contig 541873 bp, 517 predicted proteins | sample PIR30metaG_FD_185972 | JGI IMG/M metagenome (GOLD analysis project Ga0256835, IMG submission 185972) | Hydrothermal vent microbial communities from East Pacific Rise, Pacific Ocean - PIR-30 | ecosystem: Environmental > Aquatic > Marine > Hydrothermal vents | place: Pacific Ocean: East Pacific...
ATGTGAACCTTGAGGTGGAACTTATCACTCCGATAGCCATGGAGAAGGGTCTGAGGTTTGCCATCAGGGAAGGCGGAAGGACCGTTGGAGCAGGAACCGTAACGGAAATACTGGAGTAGAAAAATGGGGATAAAAATAAGGATTAAACTTAAGGGTTACGACCACAGGCAGGTGGACCGGTCTGCGGCGGAGATAATAATGAGGGCGAAGAACACCGGGGCCAAGGTGGCAGGGCCTATTCCCCTGCCCACCAAGAGGGAACTTTTTACCGTTCTCCGTTCTCCCCATGTGGACAAAAGGTCCATGGAGCACTTTGAGCGCCGCATCCACAAGAGGCTCATTGAAATCAAGGAGTTCAACGACGATACCATTGACGAACTCCAGAAACTGGAACTTCCTTCGGGAGTGGATGTGGAGATAAAGACCCTGGAGGATTGAAATGGTAGTAGAGGGACTTATCGGAAAGAAAATTGGAATGACCCAGGTTTTTGACGAAGAGGGGAACATAATTCCCGTCACCGTATTGAAGGTGGGACCCTGCGCCGTGGTCCAGATAAAAACCGAGGAAAGGGACGGCTACAGGGCCGTTCAATTGGCTTACATAGAAGAAAAACCCCCCAGGAAGGTCAACAAACCCACCAGGGGGCACTATTCCAAGGCCGGGGTAGCCCCCCAGAGGCTCTTGAGGGAATTTAAACTGGGGGAGGGTGAAGTCAAAGAGGGGGATACCCTCACCGTGGACATATTTGAGGGAGTGGAAAGGGTGGATGTTACCGGAACCTCCAAGGGGAGGGGTTTCCAGGGCGTGATGAAGAGACACGGCTACGCCGGAGGGCCAGCAGCCCACGGCTCCAAGTTTCACCGGGCCCCGGGCTCCGTGGGTTCCACCACCTTCCCCGGAAGGGTTCTCAAAGGCAAGGGAATGCCCGGCCACATGGGGAACGAAAGGGTGACGGTTATCGGCCTGCGGGTGGTGGATATAGACAAGGATAACAACCTCATGCTGGTTCGGGGGGCCGTGCCGGGACCCAACGGGGGCTATGTCCTGGTTAAAAAATCCAAGAGGTGCGGGAAATGAAGAAGATAAAGGTTTACAACATGGATGGAGAACTGGTCAGGGAAATAGAGGCTCCTGAGCATGTTTTCTCCTATCCCGTGAAAAAACACCTTATATGGGAAGCAATCCGCAGTTATCTGGACAGCCAGAGAAAGGGCACTGCCTCCACTAAGACCAGGGGAGAGGTCCGGGGAGGAGGTCGGAAGCCCTGGAGGCAGAAGGGCCTGGGCAGGGCCAGGGCAGGGAGCATCCGTTCCCCTCTCTGGCGCCACGGAGGGGTTACCTTCGGCCCCAAGCCCCGGGATTGGTCCTGGCGTCTTCCCAAAAAGGCCCGCAGAAACGCCCTCAAGTCCGCCCTGGCGGCGAAACTTCAGGACGAGGAAATATTCCTTATAGATAAATTTGAACTGGACGAACCCAAGACAAAGAAGGCGGCGGAAGTACTCAAAAAACTCAATGTGGACGATGCCCTTTTCGTGGAGACCGGAGACAATAGAAACCTTTTCCTCTCCCTGAGGAACATTCCGAAGGTGGAGGTTATGAGGCCGGAGCAACTCAACGCTTATTTCGTCCTCAAGCGCAGGTATTTGATATTCACGGAAAAGGCCTTTAACCAAAAAATGGAGGCGTTAAAATGAACCTGGATCCGAGGCAAATAATAATAAGACCCATAATCACGGAAAAGGCCACCAGGGTCAAGGACGAAGAGCACACGGTGGTCTTTGAGGTCCATCCCAAGGCCAACAAAATTCAGATAAAGCAGGCGGTGGAAAAACTCTTCAAGGTGAAGGTGGAGTCCGTGAGGACCGTAAAGGTCCGGGGCAAAAACCGGAGGGTAAGGTTCAGGGCCGGAAAGACCAAGGACTGGAAGAAGGCCTATGTGAAACTCAGGGAAGGCGAAAAAATGATTGAATTCATAGAGGCGGTGTGAGATGGGTATAAAGACATACAAACCGGTTACACCTTCAAGAAGGTTTATGACTGGTTATACCTTTGAGGAAATAACCAGGAAGGAACCCTACTGGCCTCTGACCGCCCCCCTGCGGAAAACCGGGGGGAGAAACAACCGCGGATGGATTTCCGTCAGGTTCCGGGGAGGAGGCCACAAGCGCCGCTACAGGATAATTGACTTCAGAAGGGACAAGATCGGGGTTCCCGGAGTGGTGGAATCCATAGAATACGATCCCAACCGCTCCGCCAGGATATGCTTGATCAAGTATCCCGACGGAGAGCGGCGCTACATTCTATGGCCCGTGGGGCTCAAGGTGGGGGATACGGTCATTTCCTCCAACACCAGGGTGGACATACTCCCGGGAAATTCTATGCCCCTTCGGGAGATTCCCGTGGGAACCACCATCCACAACATTGAACTCCGCCCCGGAAAGGGGGGACAGATAGCCCGTTCGGCTGGAAGTTGGGCCCAACTCCTGGCCAAGGAGGGGGATTACGCACAGATAAGAATGCCCTCCGGGGAGATAAGGCTGGTCCACATCAATTGCAGAGCCACCATAGGCCAGGTGGGCAACATTGAACACGAGAACATCGTGGTGGGCAAGGCCGGCAGGAAGAGGTGGCTGGGCCGCAGGCCCCATGTGCGCGGGACCTGCATGAACCCGGTGGATCACCCCCATGGAGGCGGTGAGGGAAAGAGTCACCCCGGACGCCATCCCGTGACCCCGTGGGGTCAGCCCACCAAGGGATACAAAACCAGAAGGAACAAGAGGACCCAGAGATTCATACTCAAGAGAAGGAGATAGAAATGGGAAGGTCAAAGAAAAAAGGACCCTTTGTGGACGCCCATCTTCTGGAGAAGGTCCTTGAACAGCAGAGGGATCCCTCCAGGAAGAGGGTTATAAAGACATGGTCAAGGCGCTCCACCATAATACCGGAGATGGTGGGCCTTACCATTGCCGTTCACAACGGCAGAAGGTTTATCCCCATTTACATAACCGAGCAAATGGTGGGACATAAACTGGGGGAGTTCGCCCCCACCAGAACCTTCAAGTCCCACCCGGGCGGAAAAGGTAAGAAGTAGGAGGGAGAGATGGCAATAGCAGTCGCCAGAGGAAAATATTTGCCCATGTCGGCCCGGAAGGTGAGGTTGGTGGCTGACCTCATCCGCGGGAAGGATGTTGGAGAAGCCTTCACCATCCTGCGGTTCGTCAGCAAGCAGAAGGCCGCCGGCCTGATAGAGAAGGTTCTCAACTCCGCCGTGGCCAACGCCAAGGTTAAATTTCCCAATGTAAACCTGGACGACCTTTACATAGAGAAAATTTATGTGGACGAGGGGCCCATGTATAGACGGCTCAGGCCTGGATTCAGGGGGGTTCCCAGGATCATCAGAAAGAAGACCTCCCACATAACCATAGAACTGGACGAAAGGAGGTAGAAGTGGGACAGAAGACTCATCCCTACGGCTTCAGGATCGGGTTTAACAAAACCTGGAAGTCCAACTGGTATGGCAAGGGCAAGCAGTTCGTGGAGGATTTCCAGAATGTCCTGACCATAAAGGACTACATCAAGAAGAATTATTACCATGCGGGAATCTCCCGGATAGATGTTAGCCTGGTAGGCAACCTCATGAAGATAACGGTTTTCTCCGCCAGGCCAGGAATAGTGGTGGGAAGGGGGAGGTCCGAACTGGACAAAATCAAGAGGTTTGCCGCAGAAAAGAGCGGTAAGGAGATCCTGGTGGAGGTCATAGAGGTCCGCCGTCCGGAACTGGATGCCCAACTGGTGGCGGAGAATGTAGCCTTTCAACTGGAAAAGAGAGTGGCCTTCCGCCGGGCCATGAAGAGGGCGGTTAACAACGCCATGAACCTGGGAGCCCGGGGAATCAAGGTCATGGTGGCAGGCAGATTGGGAGGGGCGGAGATAGCCAGGACGGAATGGTATCTCGTGGGTCGTCTTCCCCTTCAGACCATAAGGGCCGACATAGATTACGGATTTGCCGAGGCCTTCACTACCTACGGGAAGATAGGGGTGAAGGTTTGGATTTATCTTGAAGATAAAGACAAGGAGAGATTTTCCGTTCAGGAATACATCGGGGATAAAAAGAAGGAACCTTGGGAAGAAAGGGGGTAAGCCATGTTAATGCCAAGAAAAGTAAAATACCGCAAGATGCAGAGGGGCAGGATGAAGGGCAAGGCCAAGCGGGGCACCTTCGTCGCCTTCGGTGACTACGGACTTCAGGCCGTGGACAGGGGCTGGCTGACTTCAAGGCAGATAGAGGCCGGGAGAATAGCCATAACCAGGGCGGTCAAAAAGGGCGGGAAAATATGGATTAGAGTTTTCCCCTGGAAACCCGTCACCAAGAAACCCCTGGAGACCAGGATGGGAAAGGGAAAGGGAAACCCCGAATTCTGGGTGGATGTGATAAAGCCCGGCAGGATTATATACGAAATAGGGGGGGTTCCCGAAGAACTGGCCAAGAAGGCCCTGCTTCTTGCCTCCAGGAAACTTCCCTTTAAGACGAGAATCGTGGAAAGAATACATACGAGGTGAGCCATGAAGGCCAGGGAACTTAGACAACTTGCCAGCGAAGAGTTGGAAAGCAGATACGAGGAATTAATGGAGCAACTCTTCAAACTTAAGATACAGAAGAGCATAGGGCAATTGGACAATCCTGCAAAAATAAAACAGGTTAAAAAGGACATAGCCAGGATCCTTACCATTCTACGGGAGAGGGAGGGACAAAATGGGTAGAAGACAGAGAAAAATAGGAGTGGTAACCTCTGCTAAAATGCAGAAGTCCATAGTGGTAAGCGTGGACAGGCTGGTCAAGCATCCCCTCTACAAAAAGTACATAAAGAGAAGGTCCAAGTTCATGGCCCACGACGAGGGCAACCAGGCCAGGGAAGGGGATGTGGTCCTCATTGAAGAGACCCGGCCTTTGAGCAAGCGCAAGAAGTGGAGGCTGGTGAAGATCATTGAAAGGGCCAAGAGGATAGAAGAATAAGGAGGGCGTCATGCTTCAGATGCAGAGCATTTTGAAGGTGGCTGACAATTCAGGAGCCAAAAGAATAATGATGATAAGGGCCATTGGAGGAGGGGCTGGAAAATACGCCAGCGTTGGCGATGTTATCACCGCCTCCGTCAAGGAAGCAGAGCCCAACTCCAACATAAAAAAGGGAAGCGTGGTGAGGGCGGTCATCGTCAGGACCAGGAAGGAGATCAGGAGAAGAGATGGCTCCTATGTGAGGTTTGACGAAAACGCCGCCGTTATCATAGATAAATTCGGAGACCCTGTAGGAACCCGTATATTCGGCCCCGTGGCCAGGGAACTCAGGGAAAAAAGGTTTATGAAGATAGTTTCCCTGGCCCCGGAAGTAGTGTGAGGTGAGCCATGAAGCCCAGAATTAAGAAAGGAGATTTCGTGATAGTCATCGCCGGAAAGGACAAGGGAAAAATGGGGAAGGTTCTCAGGGTCCTCCGGGACGACCAGAGGGTTCTCGTGGAGAAGGTCAACATACACATAAAACACGAAAGGCCCAACCCCCAGAAGGGAATTCAGGGCGGCCGGGCCGAAAGAGAACTCCCCGTTCACATATCCAATGTCATGTATTACTGTACCAATTGTGAAAAGGGCGTCAGGGTTAAGGTTAGGATTACCGCCGACGGCAGGAAGGTCAGGATATGCGGAAGTTGTGGAAAGGAACTGGATTAAGGAGGTAAGAGATGGCGTATGAGCCCAGACTCCGGGAGAAATACAAAAAGGAAATCATCCCGGCCTTGATGGAAAAATTCAAATACAAAAACATAATGCAGGTTCCCCGCCTGGACAAGATAGTCATAAACATAGGGGTTGGCGAGGCCACCCAGAACATGAAGGAACTGGAGGTGGCCATGAAGGAACTGTCCCAGATCACCGGGCAGTGGCCGGTGATAAAGAGGGCCAAGAAGTCCATTTCCAACTTCAGGGTCAGGAAGGGACAGCCCATAGCCTGCATGGTTACCCTGAGGGGGGCCAGGATGTACGAGTTTCTGGACCGTTTTATCAGCCTTGCCCTTCCCAGGGTCAGGGATTTCCGGGGCCTGAACCCCCGCAGTTTTGACGGAAGGGGCAACTACACCGTGGGGGTTAAGGATCAGTTGATTTTCCCCGAAATAGACTACACCAAGGTGGAAAAATCCAGGGGTATGAATGTCACCTTCGTCACCACCGCCGAGACCGACGAGGAAGCCTACGAGCTTCTCCGGCTCTTTGGAATGCCCTTCAGGAGGTAAAAATGGCTACAAAGGCTAAAATAGCAAAACTTTACAAGGACCCCAAATTTAAAGTAAGGCATAGAAACCGTTGCCGCCGGTGCGGCAGGCCCCGGGGCTACATAAGGAAGTTCGGCCTGTGCAGGCTGTGCTTCAGAGAACTGGCCCTGAAGGGAGAAATTCCCGGGATAAGAAAAGCATCGTGGTAGGAGGTTAAAATGAGCCAGACGGATCCCATTGCCGACATGCTCACCATAATCAGGAACGCCCTGGAAAGGGGAAAGTCCGAGGTTTCCATCCCTTCGTCCAACATGAAGGAGGCCATAGCCAGGATTATGAAACAGGAGGGCTACATAGAGGATTACTCCGTGGAAAAGGACGACAAACAGGGGATTTTGAAGATAAGGTTGAAGTATCTCGGAAAATACAGGCCCGTGATAAAGGGGCTGAAGAAAATAAGCAAGCCCGGACGGAGGGTTTACTGTACCAAGGACGACATTCCCAGGGTTCTGGACGGTATGGGCGTAGCCATAATCTCCACCTCCCGGGGCATTCTCACCGACAAGGAGGCGGAAAAACTGGGGGTCGGTGGGGAAGTAATTTGCTACATCTGGTAGGAGGAGCCATGAGCAGAATAGGAAAACAACCGGTGGAAATTCCTCAGGGCATAAAGGTAACCATTGACGAAAAGTCCAGGAAGATAATATTTGAGGGTTCCAAGGGGAGGCTGGAAAGTCCCCTGCCCCCCGGAATAAAGGCGGAGATAAAGGAAAACAAACTGGTCTTCACCCGGGAGAACGACCTGAAGCAGACCAGGGCCTATCACGGTCTTGCCAGGGCCCTGGCCAACAACGCCGTGGTGGGCCTGAGCAAGGGCTTTGAAAAGAGGCTGGAAGTGGAGGGCGTGGGATACAGGGTTGACCTCAAGGGCAAGGAACTCCACCTTCAGTTGGGATATTCCCATCCCATCGTTTACAAAATCCCGGAGGATGTGGAAATCACCGTGGAGAAACCCAACAAAATAATCATTAAGGGCATAGATAAACAGAGGGTGGGAGCGGTGGCGGCGGAAATTCGCCGCTTCCGGGAGCCCGACCCTTACAAGGGCAAGGGAATAAGGTACGAGGGAGAAGTTCTCAGACTAAAACCAGGAAAATCGGGGGTGAGGTGATGATTAAAGACAAGGTTGAAGAAAAGAAAAGAAGAAGGCTGAGGATAAAGAGGAGCATAAGGAAGAAACTCGCCGGCACGGCGGAAAGGCCTCGCCTTACCGTTTACAAAAGCAACAGGTATCTTTATGTACAGGCGGTGGACGACGAAAGGGGCCACACCCTGGCCTTCGCCACCACCGTGACCAGTGATTTTAAAGAGTTCGGTTACAGCCGTAAAAGCATCAAGGCTGCGGAGAAACTCGGCGAGAAGATAGGGAAGATCCTCGTGGACAAGGGAATTAAAAGGGTGGTTTTTGACCGAAACGGTTATCCCTATCACGGAAGGGTTAAAGCCATAGCCGATGGAGCCAGGAAGGCTGGCCTTGAGTTTTAGGAGGTAAAGATGGAAGAACTCCAGACCTACGAAGAGATCCTTTCCATTAGGAGGGTCACGAAGGTGGTGACCGGGGGTAAGAACTTGAGGTTCTCGGTCTTCGTGGCCGTGGGGGACAAGAACGGAAGGGTAGGTATAGGTAAAGGAAAGGCCAGGGAGGTTCCTCTGGCCATCCAAAAGGCCATAGAAAAGGCCAAGAAAAACATGATCCAGGTGCCCATTATCGGAACCACCATCCCCCACGCCATCCAGGCCAAATTCGGTGCGGCAAAGGTTCTCATAAAGCCGGCCTCGGAAGGAACCGGAGTCATAGCCGGTAGTTCCGTCAGGAAGATTTTAGAACTGGCTGGAATAAGGGATGTTCTGGCAAAAATACTCGGCTCCAGAAACCCCATCACCAACGCCTACGCCACCATGGAAGCCCTTAAGATGCTCTTAGATCCCCATAAATACGCAGAAGAAAGAGGAAAGGAGGTGGAGGAGATATGGCCAAAGTCAAGAAAAAGAAAATCAAAATAACCCTGGTAAGAAGCCTGGTGGGTCGCCCTAAATACCAGAGGGAAGTGGTAAGGGGACTGGGTCTCAGGAGACTTCACCATTCGGTGGTGAAGGAAGACACGCCAGCCATAAGGGGAATGATAGCCAAGGTTCCCCATTTAGTTGAAGTGGAGGAGGTAAAATGAGGCTTCACCAGATAAAACCCAAGAGAAAGTCCGTCAAGGAAAGGAAGCGGGTGGGCAGGGGCCCGGGATCCGGCCTGGGAAAAACCGCCGGTAGGGGTCACAAAGGCCAGAAGTCCCGCAGCGGATATTCCCGCAAGTGGGGCTTTGAAGGAGGCCAGATGCCCCTTTACAGGAGACTGCCCAAGCGGGGCTTCAACAACGCCATATTCGCCGTCAAGTATCAGATCGTCAACCTGGAGAGGATAGAGGGGCTGGAAGAGACGGAGATAACCCCGGAACTCCTCAAGGAGAGGGGTATAATAAAGAAACTCTCCCTTCCGGTGAAAATCCTTTCTAAGGGAGAGATCTCAAAGCCCTACACCATCCACGCTCATAAATTCAGCGAGAAGGCCAGGGAAAAAATAGAGGCGGCAGGAGGGAAGGCCGTGGTAATAGGAGGTTGAGGTGTCCAATCCCATAAGAAACATCTTCTCCATACCCGAACTAAAAAGGAGAATAATCTTTACCCTGGGAGCCCTGGCGGTTTTCAGGGTAGGTGGGCACATACCCACGCCGGGGATAAACGGAAAGGCCCTGGCAGCCTTCTTCAAGCAGGTCCAGGGGAGTTTTCTGGGATTGGTGGACCTGTTTTCCGGAGGAAACCTTTCCCAGATGACCATATTTGCCCTGGGCGTTATGCCCTACATTTCCGCCGCCATAATCATGGAACTTCTGGTGGTGGTCTCCCCCTACATAGAAAAACTTTCCAAGGAGGGGGAATACGGGAGGAAGAAAATAACAGAATACACCAGGTACGGAACCGTCCTCATCTGCCTAATTCAATCCCTGGGAATCGCCACCATGCTGGAGGCCATGAAGGGCGGGATAGTCCTCTTTCCGGGCTGGAGTTTTAAACTCCTCACCATGCTCACCCTGACCACCGGAAGCATCTTCCTCATGTGGCTGGGAGAGCAGATAACCGAAAAGGGCATAGGAAACGGTATCTCCCTCCTCATATTTGCCGGAATAATTAAAAGATTCCCCTTCCAGTTCAAGCAGGTTTACCGCCAGGTGGTGAACGGGGAAATAAGCGTTATAAGCCTTATCATATTCGTGGTTTTGATGCTCCTCATCATAGCAGCGGTGGTTTTCGTGGAAAGGGCATACCGCCGGATTCCCATTCAGTACGGTAAAATGGTCCGGGGAAGGAGAGTTTACGGAGGCCAATCCACCTACCTTCCCATAAAGGTTAACACCGGAGGCGTTATACCCATCATCTTCGCCTCCTCCATAGTAACCATTCCCAGCGCCTTCCAGGGACTGGCCAAGAAGTATCCCTGGTTTGAATCGCTGGCCAAGCAACTGAGTTGGGGCATGCCCCTTTACAGCCTTCTCTACTTCATCGGAATTATTTTCTTCACCTATTTTTATGTCTCCATAATTTTCAATCCCCAGGATGTGGCGGACAACATAAGGAAATACGGCGGGTTTATCCCGGGCATAAGGCCGGGCAAGCCCACGGCGGAGTTTATTGAGAGGATCCTATCCAGGCTGACCTTCGTGGGGGCCATTTACCTGGCCCTGGTGGCCATAATCCCTGAATTCCTCTACTTCGGATTCAAGGTGGGGGCTATACCCTGGATAGGTCCGTGGCTGGAGAAGGTTACCCCCACCTGGGTCACTACCGGTCTGGGAATACAATTCTTCTTCGGCGGCACCTCCCTCCTCATCGTGGTGGGAGTTGCCATGGACACCCTCCAGCAGATAGAAGCCCAACTGGTTATGCGGAGTTACGACGGGTTCATCAAGGGAGTAAGGGTAAGGGGGAGAAGATGATATATGTGCTCCTCGGTCTCCCCGGGGCAGGAAAAGGGACCCAGGGAGAACTCCTTTCCAGGGAACTGGGAATTCCCAGGGTCTCCACCGGAGACATACTCCGGGAAGCGGTCAAAAAGGGCACTCCCCTGGGCTTGAAGGCCCGGGAGGCCATGGAGCGGGGAGAACTGGTGAGCGACGACATAGTCATAGGGATCGTGGAAGAAAAACTAAAAAGTCCCGATTGTGCCAGGGGATGCATCCTGGACGGCTTCCCCAGGAACCTTAAGCAAGCGGAGGCCCTGGAAAGGATGGGGCTTGACCTCAAGGCCATTTACATAGATGTGCCGGAGGAAGAGGTCGTGCGGAGGCTTTCCGCCCGCAGGGTTTGCGCCGACTGCGGTGCGGTTTACAACCTCCTCACCTCTCCTCCCAAGAAGGAGGGGGTTTGCGACCGCTGCGGCGGTCCCCTGATCCAGAGGGAGGACGACCGGGAAGAGGTCGTCAGGGAGAGGATAAGAGTTTACAGAGAGCAGACGGAACCCATACTGGAGTTTTACCGGAAAAGGGGAGTTCTACTGGTGGTGAACGGGCTGGGTTCCCCCCAGGAGGTTTTCTCAAGGCTGATGAGGGTAATATGATCGTGATAAAGGAAGAGGAAGAGATAGAGAAAATGAGGGAAGCAGGAAGGATAACCGCCCTTATTCTCAGGGAGGTGGCGGAGATGGTAAAACCCGGGGTCTCTGCACACCAACTCAACGAATATGCCGAAAGGAGGCTCCGGGAACTGAAGGCCATTCCGGCCTTCAAGAATTATCCCCATCCCTCCGGGGGCAAAAAATACCCTGCCGCCCTCTGCGTTTCCGTCAACCACGAGGTGGTCCACGGAATACCCACCAGGGATAAGGTCTTCAAGGAAGGGGACATAGTGAGCCTGGACTTCGGCGTTTTGAAGAACGGATACTACGGAGATTCGGCCCTGACCGTGGGAATAGAACCCCTCACCAAGAGGGCCCGTCAACTCATAAAGACCACCCGGGAAGCCCTATACCAGGCCATAAAAAAAGCCGTGGCCGGGGCCAGGCTGGGGGACATCTCCCATGCGGTTCAGACCTATGTGGAGAGGAGGGGTTTTTCCGTGGTCAGGGATTTCGCCGGCCACGGCATAGGTACCCACCTCCACGAGGAGCCCCAGGTTCCCAATTTTGGTATTCCGGGAAGGGGGCCCCTTCTGAAGGAAAGAATGACCATGGCCATAGAGCCCATGGTGAACATGGGGGATTGGAGGGTTAGGGTGGAGAGCGACGGCTGGACCGTGGTTACGGCCGACGGTCAGCCCTCGGCCCATTTTGAACACACGGTGGTGGTAAGGGATGGCGAAGCAGAGATACTAACGGTGGTGGAATGATGGCCAGATCAGACGACTTCATCCAGTTGAAGGGCACCATAACGGAGGCCCTGCCCAACGCCACCTTCCGTGTAAAACTTGAAACGGGTCATATAATATTAGCGCATGTCTCTGGAAGGATGAGGAAGAACTTTATAAGGCTTCTTCCCGGAGACAAGGTCCTTCTGGAGATATCCAAATACGACCCCAAGAAGGGTAGGATAATATATAGATTTAGCAGGTGAGGTGAAAAGATGAAGGTAAGATCTTCAGTAAAAAAGATTTGTAAGGATTGCAAGATAATAAGGCGAAGGGGTGTGGTCATGGTAATTTGCAAGAACCCCAAGCACAAACAAAGACAGGGATAGGAGGGAAATCATGCCGAGAATCGCTGGAGTGAACATCCCGGACAACAAGAGGATTTTCGTATCCCTGACATACATCTACGGCATCGGAAGGTCCAAGGCTATGGACATCCTCCGCCGGGCAGGGGTGGACCCCATGAAGAGGGCCAACGAACTCACCCCGGAGGAACTTACCAAAATAAGGAAAATAATTGAGACCGAAGAAAAGGTGGAGGGTGAACTTCGCAAGGAAATAGCCATGAACATAAAGAGGCTTATAGAAATAGGGTCCTACAGGGGACTGAGGCACAAGGCCGGTCTCCCCGTCCGCGGACAGCGCACCCATTCCAACGCCAGAACCAGAAAGGGACCCAGGGGCAACATGCTAAAAAGAAGGAAGAAATAGGGGGTAAACTATGGCCCAGAGAAGGAGAAGAACCAGGAAAAAGAGGAAAGAAAAGAAGGTGGTCCCCCATGGGATAGCCCACATTCAGGCCACCTTCAACAACACCATCATCACCATCAGCGATCCCGACGGGAATGTTCTCTGCTGGTCCAGCGCCGGCAAGGTGGGGGTTAAGGGAACCAGGAAGGGAACCCCCTGGGCTGCTCAGATGGCGGCTCGGCAGGCGGCCCAGGAGGCCATGCAGATGGGAATGCGCAGCATTGACATAAGGGTAAAGGGACCGGGACCCGGAAGGGAGGCGGCCATAAGGACCCTCCACCAGGCCGGGCTTCAGGTGAAGTCCATAAAGGATGTGACGCCCATTCCCCACAATGGGTGCAGGCCCAGAAGACCCAGGAGAGTTTAAGGAGGTAAAAAATGGCGAGATATACAGGCCCGGTTTGCAGACTATGTAGAGCAGAAGGGGTTAAACTCTTTCTCAAGGGGGCCAAGTGCCTTTCGGAAAAATGCCCCCTGGAAAAGAGACACACCAGGCCCGGTCAGCACGGCAGGACTCCCCAGAGGAAAATATCGCCCTACGGCAGGCAGTTGAGGGAAAAACAGAAGGTTAAGAGGTTTTACGGGGTCCTGGAGCGGCAGTTCCGCCGCTATTTTGAGATGGCCGAGCGGATGAGGGGAAGGACCGGCGATAACCTGCTGATTCTCCTGGAAAGAAGGCTGGACAATGTGGTTTACAGGGCTGGCTTTGCCTATTCCCGCCGCCACGCCCGCCAGTTGGTCAACCACGGCCACTTCAGGGTCAACGGCCGCAATGTTAACATACCCTCCTATCTGGTCAGGGAAGGGGATGTCATAGAGTTCGTGGACAGGTCCAAAAACAACGAGAACCTCAAGGCCATGCTGGAGGACCTGAAGACCAAGGCCAACACCCCCAGTTGGATAGAGGTGGATTGGGACGCCATGAAGGCCAGGATAATAGCCCTGCCCACCAGGGAGGATGTAAGCCTGCCCGTGGAAGAGCATCTAATAGTGGAGCTTTACTCCAAATAAGGAGGTAAGGGATGATATTTGCACTGGAATTCCAGAGGCCCAGGCTGGTGGAAATAGAGGAGATGACGGAGAAATACGGAAGGTTCTCCGCATCCCCCTTTGAAAAGGGCTACGCCACCACCATGGGTAACGCCCTGAGAAGGGTTCTTCTCTCTTCCATAGAGGGGGCGGCCATCACGGCGATAAAGATAGAAGGGGCCCCCCACGAGTTCACCTCCCTCCCCGGAGTTCGGGAAGATGTGCTGGACATAATACTTAACCTCAAGGCCATTCCCATACTCCTAAAGGTCCCCTACGAAAAGACCATGAGGCTCAAGGTGAAGGGCCCCGGGGAAGTTTTCTCCAGGGACATAGAGCACGACGGGGACATAGAGATAAAGGACCCCAATGTTTACATAGCCTCCCTGGACGAGGACGGGGAACTGGAGATGGAAATGCGGGTAAAGAACGGCAGGGGATATGTTCAGGCAGCCGACAACTACGACCCGGACCTTCCCGTGGGATACATTCCCCTGGACTCCTCCCATTCTCCGGTGAAAAAGGTCAACTTCACCGTGGAACCCGCCAGGGTGGGACGCAGAACCGACTACGAAAAACTCATCCTGGAGATATGGACCAACGGGGTCGTTCCTCCGGACCAGGCCCTTATAAGGGCGGCCCAGATCCTTCAGGAGCACCTGTCCATTTTCTTCGGTGTTTCCGAAAAGGAGAACATAAAGACGCCCCAGAAGGTTCAGGAGCCGCGGGTTAGGTATGCGGTGGACTTCCTCAAGAAGAAAATAGACGAGTTCAACCTACATGTACGCTCCATTAACGCCCTCAAGTCCATTGGCATTGAAAGGATTTATCAACTGGTTCAGAAGACCCGCAACGAACTCCTCAAGGCTAAGAACTTCGGCCAGAAGTCCCTGGCGGAGGTGGAAGCCCTCCTGGAGAGCCATGGACTTTCCCTGGCCACGGAACTTCCCCCGGACCTGGTCAAGCAAATAGAGGCAGAGATAAAAAACGAAACGGAGGGATGAAATGAGGCACAGGAAAGGGTATAGAAAACTTCGCAGGGATTCCGCCCACAGGATGGCATTGCTTAGGAACCTGGTGACTTCCCTGATAGAGAACGAAAGGATAATTACCACCGTGGCCAAGGCCAAGGAGGCCCGCAAATTCGCCGACTGGATGGTGAACATAGCCAAGGAGGACAACCTGGTCAACCGCCGGAAGGCCCACCGTTTCCTCTTCAAAAAGGAGGCCGTGTGGAAACTCTTTGAGGTGATAGCCCCCAGGTTTCAGGACAGGCAGGGCGGTTATACCAGGGTTCTCCGCCTGGCCCACCGCAGGAAGGGGGACGGAGCCGAACTGGCCATCTTAGAATTCGTGGATTACGAATTCAAGCCCAAAGAAAAGAAGGAATAGGGGATTTCCTCCGGGGCTTCCTTCAGCCCCCACCCGTAGTAAAATAGGAGCATGAGTAAATTTTTTAAATCGGTGGGGGTCTTGCTCTGCCTTTATCCCCTGCTGGGGGATGGGGTGGAAAAATCCCTGGAAGTTTGGAGCCTCATGGGATTTTTTGAAATTTCCCTGCTCCTTCTCCTTCTGGGATTTATCCTTCATGCGGCTTCCCCCTATTATCGCCGCGCCACTTCGGAGTTCAAACTCAAAATCAGTTCGGAGAACTTCGGAATAATATTCCTCTGGATCCGGGACCTGGCCCTCTTTGCCTCCTTCGGAATAGGGGCTATGCTCATAAACCCCGACATCTTCGCCGACATAAAACTGGCCCTCCCCTTCGTTCCCCTGGGGGTGGTTTTACTGGGCTTTGCCCTGGTGGTGAAGGTTCACAGGAACCTGGAGGGGGACCGGAGAGATAGAAAACTTTTCATGTGGCTGCTTTCCCTATCTGCCCTTCTCCAGTACTTCGGCTTCGTTTTCGTCATGGAGGCGGCCCCTTCGGAATGGGTCTCCTCTGGAAAGGCCGGGAGGTTCTGGGCCTTTCTGAGGGGCCTCAGGTCCAACCTGAACCCTGACCTTTCCATGTGGACCTTTTACCTGGTTTTCCCACTTCTGGCGGTGGTTTTTCTCCTATTGATCCTGGGAGGAGTTCGCCGGGGAACTCGCCCTTAACTCCCGGAGGACCTGAGGGGATAAACCCTGATGGCCCTGGGGGATTGGGGGCATTTGTTCTCGCATATTCCGCATCCTATGCAAAGGTCGTCTACCACCACCGGGGCCTTCATCCTCACCTTCTCCCCCCGTGGGGTGATGGCCTCCACCTCTATGAGTTTTATGGCCTTGGTGGGAACCGGGCAGTGTTCCTCGCACACTATGCATTCTTCCCCGTAGGCAAAGGGCAGGCATATGGAGCGGTCCACCCGGGCAACACCCATTTTTTTCGTCTCCGGGGTGAAGGGACCTATGGCGCCGGTGGGGCATAGGTACTGACACAGGAGGCAATCGTATTCGCAGTAACTCAACTCCGTGGCCAGGCGGGGGGTGGAGTAATTCTCCAGGCCGTAGAGGAGCCCCATGGGTTGAAGGACCCCCGTGGGGCATCCCTTCACACACTCTCCACACCTTATACAACGGGATGTAAAGTCCTGAACGGCCCCCGGTGGCCTTAGGACTTCCCGGTTTCCCCTGACCAGAGGGAGAGCAAGGAGGGAGGAAGCGGCGGTCAGCAGGACCTCCCTCCTCCGGAGGTCTATGCCCTGGGCCTCCGCCTTTGAGGTCGTGGAAAATTCCGAAAGAATGGCCTTTTCAGGGCAGAGGTCGTGGCATCGGAAGCATTGATAACATTCCCCGGCCTTCCATCCCAGAAAGGGGGTGGCGGAGGCCGGACACACGGCATCGCATATTCCGCACTTGGTGCATTTTTCGGGATCAATCCTCAACCTCAGGAGGTTGGACCTGGATAGGAGGGAGAGGAGGGCTCCGTAGGGGCAGAGGTATCGGCACCAGAAGCGTTCCTCCACCAGGTTGAGGAGAAGGATTGCCAGGAGCAGAACTCCTGACCCCAGGGCCCCGTAGAAAAAGTGGGGTTCCACCAGGGTGTAGGATTCTAAGGCCGGGAATATTCTGGCCAGCCCTTCCAGAACGAGGTTGGCCCCGGGATGAATGGCCGTGGCCATGGCCCTGAAGAGAAGTCCCAGGGGATCCAGGAGGGTGCCTATCCCCATGCCGTAGAGGGCCGCCGCAAAAAAGACCACCAGAAGGAGGTATTTGTACTTGAGGGGCGGTGGGCGGAACCTCCTTTTTTTGACCCGGAAGGCCCACGAAAAAAGGGCGTTCAGGGTTCCCAGGGGACAGACCCAGCCGCAGAAGAACCTCCCCAGGAAAAGGGTGAAAAGGAGCATGGCCAGGGAAAAAAGGGAGAGGACGGCCAGGGTTCTGGAGGCCAGGAGAGATATGGCCACGGCGTAGAGGTCGGAGCGGAAGAAAAGGGAGAGCCACGGAGAGACCTCGTCGGTGCCGAAGAACCCCGTTCTTAAAAACAGGTAGATAAAGAGAAGGAAGAAAACGGCCTGGGAAAACCTCCTCAGCCAGCGGAGTGCCCTGTATTTCATGCCTTTAAAATCTTCAATTTCGCCTTGCCCAGTCCCCTTTCCCCGGCTATTTTTACCCAGGGAGGGTTCCGGAGGCCCAGAAATTCAGCCCCCCAGGCATCGGCCCCCACCGGGTCCCCGGTGACCAGAACCCTTTTCATCAGTGCCACATCGGATAGATTCCCGCCCACGGGGCCGTGGGCCTTCAGGATTCTGTAAGCGTCTACCACATAAAGGCTGGGTTTGAAGAAGGCGGCAAGGTCCACCACCGCCGTGTGAATGCGGCGGTGAAGGTATCCCCTTCTACCCCCGATGAGTCCCATGAGGTTTTTCATGGCGATGGTGGCTCCGGCCAGGGAATGGTGCTTAACTATGGGAACATCAATTATCCTGTCCACCTCCAGGGCCTGGCGGTAAACCTCCCATTCCTTCAAGAATTCCCCACCTATCCTTTTCTTCACCAGATGGTTTTCCCGGAGAAATACGATCTCGGCCCCGGCTTTTCTGGCTTCCCTGGCTATTCCAGAGCGGTAATATGTCCTTTTGGCAGGATTGCATGGATTGTCAAAGACCATAACCCTTTTGGCCCCGGCTTCGTAGGCTGTTTCCACCACCGCCCTCACCACCAGAGGGTTGGTATCCGCCGCCTGTTCGGGCCTCCGGTCCCAGCCCATGTTGGGCTTCACCAGAACCACATCCCCCCGGGAGGCCACCCTTTTTACGCCGAAGGCCCTGAGGGCCCTCCGGGTGATCTCGTAGGGATCGCCTCCCTCTACCTCCACCGCTTCGGGTTCCCTTGCCTCCCCAAGAAGGAGGGAGGCCACAGAACCCGCCACCAGCCTGAAAAACTCCCTCCTTTTCATTTTCCCTCCACCTCCCTTATAAATTCCTTTATGCCCAGGTAGAGGCCGTAGGCCACCCTGGCCCTGTAGAGGGGATCCCTCAGCCTCCGGGCCTCCTGGGGGTTGGAAATAAAGGAGATTTCAACCAGCACGGCGGGCATTTCCGCCCCCATCAGAACGAAGAAGGGGGCTCCCCGGGCCCCCAGGTCCCGGATGTCGGGGTAAAAACGCCGCAGGTGTCGGACGAGAACCTTCTGGACGGTTCTGGCCATGGTCCTGGACTGGCGTATTTTTTCGTTGAGGACGATTTTCTTAAGGATGTCCCCCAGTTGGGACAGGGTTTTGCCTGAAGTTTCGTTTTCCAGGGCCGCCACCCTTTCCGCCTCCGGGTCCGCCGCCAGGTTCAAGTAAAAGGTTTCCAGGCCCCTGGCCCTGGGGTTTCTGGAGGAGTTCACATGGAGGGAAACGAAGAGATCCGCCCCCTGGCCGTTGGCTATGGCGGTTCTTTTTTCCAGGGAAAGGAAGGTGTCGTCCTTTCGGGTCAATATTACCTCGTAGCCGTCGTTCTCCAGCAGGGATTTCAAAATATAGGCCAGGTCCAGGACGATGTGCTTTTCCTGAAGGTGCAGGGCGGGATTTACGCAGCCCGAGTCCTTCCCCCCGTGGCCCGGGTCCAGGGCGATCTTCTTTATCTTCAAGCCCAGTTGTCTCAACAGGGGAATTTCCCGGTGGCGGAAGAAGATGTCCACCACCACCCTGGGCGGGGAGGGTAGAAAGAAGACCCGGTATTTGCGCAGGTTTCTGAGGTAAAGCACGGCCCGCAGTCTTCTGCGGTCCTTCCTGGAAACCCTTATGAGGTAAAGGTTGGGGTTTTGAAAGGAATACCTGCTTTTTATCCTTCCCGGGTAAGTCCCGTAGAAGTCCACATAGAGGAGGGTTTTATCCCCGTATCTTATTCTTCCCGTTCTAAACTTCACCCGGGAGGATAGGGTGAATATTGCCCTGGCATAACTGGGTCCTTCGCTGAGGTCCACCTTCTTCAGGGTGGCGGCGAGAAGGAGTTGGGCCCCCAGAAACAAGGTCAAGGCCCTTTTAACCATGGTTATATGATAAAAGTCCTTTTTGCCCCGGTCAAGGGGGTTAGCGGAGGGTTACCCTAAACCATGAGGCCCGGCTTCGGTTCCAAAGTATCAACCTGTAGTTTCTGGGGACGCTAACTTCTCCCCTGAAGGGTCCCCGGGAAAGGACCTTGAAGGGCCTGCCCCCCAGGAAATTTTTGATCTGGGCCTCCGGGCATACGAAGTAGAAAAGTTTTCCCCGGGAGGGTACCGTGTATTCGTTTCCCGTGATGTAGTGGTATTTTGCCGGATAGTTCAGTGGAACCCTGGCCTTCTGGAAGGAAGAAAGGTGTTCTGCCCTCCACTTCCTTCCCCGGGAGGGGCCTGAGGAGATGCGGGGTGTTCCGTAGGCCCTTTCCCGCCCGGGGGAGGAAAGGGTGATCTTCAGAGAATAATCCTTCCCCTCCAGGATGTGCCCATCCATCCCCCGGGAGTCCTCCAGGAAAACTTCTTTAATGAGGCCCTCCCGGGAGGCCACCATCAGTTTATATCTGTTTTCACCCAGTTGAAAAACCGTCCGGCCCTCTTCGTCGGTGAGGGCCCAGGTGGAAAGCAGGGGAACCTTGTCGTATTTTTTCTCCACCGCCCAGAAGGAAAGAACTATCACCATGGCCCCGGCCACGGGATTTCCCCTGGGGTCGGAGACGGTGATGTTTACCCGGGCCAGCCCGGTGTATTTCCCGGGGATGGGAAGAGGTCTGTCGTCTCCCCTTATGGTCCAGACGGTGGATACGCTTTTCTTCCATTGGGTTTCGTATATCTCCGGCCTATCCATGGATGTCTCCGGGGGGAAGTTGAGGTCCCAGCGGTGCCATCCCCCCACTTCGTAAAATTCGTTCCACACATGGTCCTCTCCCCAATCGTTGGCAAGCCTCATGGGGATGAGAAGCGATCTTCCCAGGGCCACCCCGAAGATGCTCCATTCCCCGCAGGAGCCGTAGTTGGCGTAGTATGGTTCCCGGGGCAGTTTGTCGTGGCTCTCCTCCCCCCATTCCACGAAATTCCTGGACCAGAGGGAAAGTTTCTCCATGGCCTGGCGAACGCTGCGGGCACCTTTCACGGCTTCCACCGCCGAGGAGCCGTATTTTCTGTCCCTGAGGAAAAATTCTCGCCAGAAATTTCCCAGGTAGCGGACCGGGGCCTCAAAGCGAAGCCTGGGGTGGACCACATACCAGTAGTAAATCTCAGGGGGCAATTCGTGCCACTTCCCGTCCGAAAGAAGCAGGGAGAGGGTGGTGTGGTCCCCCTTCTCCACCAGCCTGGCGTAGGGAAGAAGGCGGGAAAGGCGGTAAATCCACCGGGCGTTTTCCTCAAGAACCCGGGTGGTATAGGTTATTCCGTCCTTGTCCGGCGGAGCGTCCACCATGGCCCTCAGGACTGCGGTGGCCGTGTGGGCTATGGAGAATCCCACCTCGTCCACCAGTTTTTTCTCGGCGTCCAGGAGAAGACCTGAGTATTTAAGGGCGTAGAAGGGGTTGAATACCTTAACGAAGGTGAGGGATCGCGTTCCTCCCCTTATCAGGTCGTATCCCCCCAACCACTGGCTTCCCGCCACCAGGTCAGAGCCCCCGGAGGTTTCACCTGGGCCGTTTTTGAGGGCGATGTCTTCCACCAGGTGAACCCGGCCGGAGGATGTGCCCAGCAGGGCGTCCCTGTGTCCATCTCCATTTACATCCACCACCGATGGGATTACGCTTCCCCTTTCCGGTGGCCAGGGCCTGATCCTGGCTCCGGCCTCCGGGGACGGCACCCACCTTCCCTCCCTGTAAAAATACCCCCTGGCCTTTCCTTTACCGTCAAAGACCAGGAGGGTCAGGAGGCTCTTCCCCCTGAAATCCGAGACGAAAACCGCCGGGGAGGCGTTTCCTGAAACCTTTATTTCCCGGAAGGGGGATTTTTCCGTGGCCTCCTTCCATAGGGGTTTCTCCGGGTTGCCTTCGTTGACGAAGAACCTTACCCTTCCGTCGCCGGTCCCCACCACCAGGTCCAGGTCCCCGTCGCCGTCCCAGTCGTAGAGAAGAGGGCAGGAATTCTGTCCAACATCAATTATCACCTTCTTTTCTTTTCCGTCCTTTTTCTTCTCCGGTGGAGCCTTCACTGTGAAGTAGTCCTGTCTTTCGCCAAACCGGACGAATTTTCCCTTTATACCCTGATTTTCGTAGAGAAATACCTGCCCCCTGCTGTTTCCCACCACCAGGTCCAGGTCCCCGTCGCCGTCCACATCCGCCGCAAAGGGCACCGCCCGGTCCACCACATCTATTTCCGGGGGAACATAGGTCTCCACCCCGCTGAACACCGGGTGAAAACGGGAGCCTTTGTTTAAAAAGAACTTCACCAGCCCATCGGAGGTTCCCACCGCCAGATCCTGAAGCCCATCGCCGTTCACATCCAGAAGGGTGGCTCCGGTCTGGCCGTTGAGTTTCAACTCCACCATGGAGAGGTCCCTCATCTTCCAGTAGAAGTCTTCCCTGAGCCATCGGGGGACCCTTTCCACGGCGCGCATTACCACCGGGGGAAGGGACGGTTCCTTCTCCCCCAGCATCTTCCATCCCCCGGGGGGGATTTCCAGCCGGATGGGTCGGTCTGTGGACGCAAACAAACCAGATCCCGTAATAACCGTGAACAAAAAGAACAAAACAGTTCTCTTCATTTTACCCTCCGTTAACCCTTCAGGGCTTTTTTTATGCTGGCCCTGTTTCCTAAGATCAGAATGTTTATCCCGATTATTATCAAAACACCCCCCAGGATCTGGGAAGGACGGAGCCCCTGTCCCAGGAGCGTATAACTCAGCAGAAGAACCATGAAGGGTTGAACGCTTTTTATTATGGAAACATTGGCGGCCTTCAGGTACTTAAGGGCCAAAAACACCAGGGTTGTGGCCAGCACCGGTCCGAAGAGGGAACCCAGCATTATGTTCAGGAAGGAGAAGGTGGTGGGAAACTGAAACCGGCGGGAGAGGAAGACCATCCCGGCATAGAGGGTGAAGAGGACATACACCCGGAAAACGGTTATGTATATGGGGGGAATCCCCCGGACCTTCATCCTGACGATGACGGTGTTCAGGGAGAATATGCCCACCATGAGGAGGAGAAGGAACAGGTGTAAGCCGCTGACATCGGCCTCGGCGTGGGTGAGGATGGCCGTGCCGGCGATGGCCACCGCCGCCCCCGTTCCCTCGTAGAGGTTAAGTTTTTCCGAAAGGATGAGGTAGCCCCAGAAAATGACGAAGAGGGGCTGGAGGTTCACGATGAAGGAGATGAAGGAGGGATTCAGGAGTTTTACCAGGTAAAAGAAAAGGAATGTGGCGAAGGCCTCGGAAAATCCGAAGTAGAGGAAGAAGAGGGGGTGTTTCTTAATGAAGTTCAGCAGATTTTTGAAGCCCTCCTTCCTGGATACCACTATTATGCTGCTCCAGAGGGAAGCCATGAGGAACCACCAGAACAGGAAGGGTTCGGTGGGGAGTTCTCTCTGGGCGAATTTTGCGAAAATGTAAACCAGGGAGTAGCCCAGGGCAGAGCCCAGGGCGGCCAGAATCCCCTTGATTTTTGGATTCAACGCTGTCCCCGGAAGTAGTCAAAGGTGGACTTCAGGCCCTTTTCCAGGGAGGTCTGGGGTTTCCAGCCCAGGACTTCCCTGGCCCTTTCCGGGGAGAGAACCGAGTATTTTATGTCTCCGGGCCGGGGAGGGGCCATCCGGTATTCCACCCTCCTTCCCCCCACCTTCATGAGGTTTTCCAGCAGGTCCAGGGTGGGGGTGCCCACGCCGGTGGATATGTTTACGGTGATGTCGTCTTTGCCGGAAGAGGCCAGGAGATTTGCCCGGGCCACATCCTTCACATAAATGTAATCCCTCACCATTCCCCTTTCCATCTCCGGGTAGGTGTAGATTTTGACCTCGCGACCTTCCAGAAGGGCCAGGGAGAATATGGCCACCACCCCTGCCTCTCCGTGGGGAATTTGCCGGGGACCGTAAACATTGGAGTAGCGGAGGACGGCGTAGGAGAACTTCCCCCGGCTGAGGAGTTTGATGTACCCCTCGGCGCTGAGTTTTGACTGGGCGTAGGGGCTTTCCGGGGCCGGGGGCCAGTCTTCCGTGGCCTTTCCCCCCCGGGTATCCCCGTATATGGCTCCACCGGTGGAGGCGAAGACGAACCTTTCCACCCCCGCATCCCCCGCTGCCTTCAACAGGTTCACGGTTCCCAGTATGTTTTCCCCGGCGTCCAGGGCCGGATCCTGAACCGAGAGGGGAACGGAAATCTGGGCCGCCTGGTGGTTTATAACGGCGGGCTTTTCAAGTTTTATCAGCCGGACCGCCTCCGGGGATTTGATGTCAAGAAGATAAAACCTTGCTCCTTCCGGGATGTTTTCCGCCTTTCCCGTGGACAGGTTGTCCACCACTATTACTTCGTGTCCCTCCTCCAGGTAAGCCTCCGCCACATGGGAGCCGATAAAACCGGCCCCTCCTGTTACGAGAACCTTCATTCTTCCTCCTTTATTGTTTTTTCCAGGGTGTTTCTCAGGTTTTTATTTTGTTTTTCTATCTTGGATATGACGCCATCGGCGTTTTTGATGTGGGTGGCCAGGCGCTTCAACTCCTCCTCCAGGCTTATGCTGTAGGAGATGGCGGTCTTTATGAACCTCCTTATTTCGTCCACCCTGGATAGCATGATTTCCGCCTCGGATATGGAGGCCGCCATGGAAATGATGGCCAGGATGGAATAGGGACCCGCCATAAACACCCTTTTTCCCAGGGCGTAGGACCAGAGGTCGTTGGTTTCTCCGAAGGGGTCCCGGGGGGATGTCACCAGGGAAAAAACTGCCTCCGAGGGAAGGAAAAGCACGGCGAAGTCCGTGGTCCCGTATTCCGGTTTTATGTACTTGGAGGCTATGGAGTCAATCTGCTTCTTCAGGTCCCTGACCAGGGCCTTCCAGTCCTGCCTGGAGCCGCTGGAGTGAAATTTTCTGAAGGATTCCCGGGGAAACTTGGAGTCTATGGGGAGAAATTTCTTCCCCACCTTCACCAGAGCGTCCACCCTTTCCCCCGAGGGCCAGGGCCCGCTCTGTCTTTTCCAGAGATAATCCGGCAGGGCAGAGGACAGTATGGCCTCCAGGAGGAATTCCCCCATTTCTCCCCTTTCCCGGGCGGAGGAAAAGAGGTCCTTCATTTTTTCGGTGACTTCTATCACCCGGCGGGTCTGTTCCGAGAGTTGGGCCAGGGTCCGCTGGGCTTCCACCAATTGCTGGGTGGCCTGGCGGCTTTCCATGCTCAGAAAGTTCAGCCCTTCCCCGAGCCTGGTTTCCGTGGAATGGAGTTTTTCCCGGATGGGCATGAGTTCCTTGAGGAGTTCTTCCTTCCACCGGTTCTGGCGGCTGTTCCACAGGATCATGAAGACCACCAGAAGGATTACCAGAAGGATCAGAAGGGCTAAAATGGAGTAAAGCATCCCTCCAATTTTAACCCAAAAACCTCCCGGCAGAAACCCCGGGCACAGGCCTTGGCCACGGAAGGATTTTTTGGTAAAAATTACCCTGACTCAGGAGGTTTCCATGGAAAGATTGGTTTCTTTGCTGGGGGTGGCGGTTTTCGTTTTCATCGCTTACCTTCTCTCCCTTAACCGGAGGAGGATACCCTGGAAGACCGTGGGAATAAGTTTGGCCCTTCAGTTCTTCATCGCCCTGTTTATGCTTAGAACCCCTCTGGGTTACAGGCTTTTCGGAGTTCTGAACCGGGTCTTTATGGCCTTCCTGGGTTATTCAGATCGGGGGGCGGAGTTTCTGTTCGGCTCCCTGGTAAAGGATACGAAAATAGGGGCCATAGTAGCCTTTAAGGTCCTGCCGGTGATAATATTCGTCTCCTCCTTCATGGCCATCCTGGCCCATCTTCGGATAATTGAATACACCATCAGGTTTCTGGCCCACATATTCTACAGGACCCTGGGCATTTCAGGAGCCGAAGCCTTTGCCTCCTCCCTGTTCATCTTTATGGGCATTGAGACGGTGACCGGCCTCAAGGAATACCTGGAGGACATGACCGATTCCGAGATATTTCTCATCATGACCACCTTTCTGGCCACCATTGCTGGCTCCGTCATGGCCACCTATGTGAGTTTCGGGGCTTCGGCGGGCCACCTCATGGCCGCCTCCCTCATGTCGGCCCCGGCGGCGGTGGCCCTGGCCAAGATAATGGTCCCCGAAACCTCCACCCCCAGAACCGCCGGGGACCTGGCCGGCGTTCACTACCGCAGGCCGAGCCAAAACCTCATAGAGGCGGCGGCCCAGGGGGCCTCCGACGGCATGAACCTTGCCCTACAAATTGCCGCCATGCTCATAGCCTTCGTAGCCCTCATATACATGGTCAACTCGTGGCTTTCCCCCACGGGACTCACCCTGGAAAAACTCCTGGGATGGATTTTTTCTCCCTTTGCCCTTCTCATGGGAATCCCATGGCACGAGGCCCGGGATGTGGGGATGCTCCTGGGGATAAAAACCGTGTTCAACGAATTTCTGGCCTATCTTCAACTTCACCAGCACATAGTAAACCACACCCTTTCCCCCCGGTCCATTGCCGTGGCCTCCTACGCCCTCTGCGGTTTCGCCAACTTCGGCTCCATTGCCATAATGATAGGTGGAATAGGGGCCTTAGCCCCGTCCAAAAAGGAGGTGGTGGCCCGTTTAAGCGTAAGGGCCCTGGTGGCGGGCACTCTGGCCAGTTTTATGACGGCTTCCTTTGCCTCTATTCTCCTTTAGGGAGTTTTTTCAGGTTGAACCTGAGTTCAGGGATCCTCTCCCCATCCTTCAGGTTTATCCTTTTCACCGCAGAGGCGAAGCCCTTTCTCACGATTTTCACGGTGTGAGGACCCGGAAGGAGCCTAAGGTTTTTCACCGGGGTAGGTCCCAGAAGGTGGCCGTCTAAATAAACCTCCGCCGTGGGCGTGGAGTCTATCTTCCCTATGGAGGCGGTCTTGAAGAGCACCGCCACCTTCTTCATGTCCCTGCGAACCTTAACCTTCCTGTACTTGACTCCGGCGGAGGAGACGAATTTGAAGGTGTAGGTTCCCGGAGGTAGTTTTACCTGAAGGGGGGTGGAACCTAAGAGGCGGTTTTCCCGGTAAACCCTGGCGGGGAGGTCGCTGAAGAGGGTGAAGGAAACCGGGGACCGACGGGGAATGGGGGGAAGGGAAGCCCCGGTGGAGGATGGTCTGGATACCACCGAGCGTATCCATTCCATGGCTCTGCGGGAATAGGTCCTGAGTTCGCTCCCGTATTTGAGAACCCCGGCAAAAAAGACGATGAGGAGGAGAAGAAGCACCAGGTTCTTCAGGGAAAAAATCCTGGGCCTGGAGGAGTAAACCCCCATGCCCCTGGAGCGGAGTTTGAGCCTCTCAATGTCCTTCATCATCTCCAGGGCCGACCGGTAGCGGTTCTTGGGCTTTTTGTCGGTGGCCTTCAGAATGATCCTCTCCAGTTCCGGGTCTATCTCCGGGTTATATCGGGAGGGGGAGGGCAGGGGTTCCCTTACATGCTTCATGAGAATTTGAAAGGGGGTTTCGCCTATGAAGGGGACCTTGCCCGTGGCCATCTCAAAGAGGGTTATTCCGAAGGAGTAGATGTCCGATTGGGGTGTGGTCTTTTCCCCCTTGGCCTGCTCCGGCGAGACATAGTAGGGGGTTCCCAGCATCTCCCCGGAGCGGGTGAGGCTACCGCTTTCGTCCAGCCTCTTGGCCAGACCGAAGTCCGCCAGGATGGCCCTTCCCGTCTGCTTGTCAATTATCACATTGGCGGGCTTTACATCCCTGTGTATTATTCCCCGGGAATGCATGTAGTGGAGGGCCGAGAGAACATCCCGGCTTATCTTTGCGATCTCGTCTATAGGCAGGGGTTTGTGGTGTTTTTTCATGTATTGCTTTATGTAATCCTTGAGGGTAATACCGTCTATGTACTTCATGAGGATGTAGGCCAGGTTCCGGTAAATCCCCACTTCGTATATGGGCACTATGTTGGGGTGCTCCAGGGAGGCGTAAATCTTGGCTTCCCTGCGGAACCTTTCCAGCATTTCGGAGTCGGATAGGATCTTCGGGGAGAGAACCTTCAAGGCGCATTTTCTGTCCAGGAGTTTATCCCGAACCAGAAAAACCTTGGAGAAACCGCCCTTGCCTATGACCTGGAGGAATTCGTATTTGTCCCCGATTTTTTCTATTATTGGGACAACTTCCTCGTAGTCAGATTTTACCTTCACCCTTACCTTGTCGGTATCTTCCTCCTCGTCAAAGGAATAACCGCAGAAGGGGCATGTAGGCGAGGTGGCTTCTACCTCATTACCACAGCGAGGACATCTTTTTAAGGCCATATAATATAAAAATAAACTAAGAACTTTCGGTTGTCAATCGGGTATTTGGAAAAAACCGTTAAGGGAGAAAACCCTTCTTTTTCATCCAGGAGTCGTTGAAGATTTTGGAGAGGTACTTAAATCCGGTATCTGGGACCACCGTCACCACCACCTCATCCTTCCCCAGGTCCTGCGCCACCTTCAGGGCGCCGTAGATGTTGGCTCCGGCAGAGCCCCCGGCGAAGATCCCCTCCTCCCTGGCCAGCCTTCTGGTCAGAAGGAAGGCCTCCTTGTCGGTGACCTTTATCATCCTGTCAATGATGGAGAAATCTATTATGGGAAGTATCCTTTCGTCGCCCAGACCCTCTATCTCGTAGTCTCCGGGTTTTACGACTTTTCCGGTCTGGTAGTAATCGTAGAACACCGACCCCTCCGGGTCAACGCACACGCATTTAATTTCAGGGTTCATTTCCTTGAGGTATTTGCACACCCCCATGAGGGTTCCTCCGGTTCCCATGCCGGCGACGAAGTGGGTTATTTTCCCCTGGGTTTGTCTCCAGATTTCCGGTCCCGTAAGGTTGTAGTGGGCCTCCACATTTCCGTAGTTTTCGTGCTGGTCCACATAGAAGGCCCCTTCTATGCTTTCTGCTATTTCTCTGGCCCTCCGGTCCCGATCCTCCAGGCTTCCCTTCACCACCACCACTTCGGCCCCGAAGGCCCGCAGGTGGTCCAGTTTTTCCTGGGAGATTTTGTCTATCACCGTGATTATCACCCGGTAGCCCATCACCGCCCCGTACATGGCTATGGCCACCCCGGTGTTTCCGGAGGTGGCCTCCACGATGGTTCCTCCGGGCTTCAATTTACCTTCCCTCCGGGCCTTTTCCAGGATGTAGAAGGCCATTCTGTCCTTGATGCTGCCGCCGGGATTCACCGTCTCCAGTTTGACCAGGATAGGAACCTTCAGGTGCTGGGCCAGCCGGTTTAATTTCACCAGGGGGGTTTCCCCTATGGTGAAGAGTATGTTTTCGTAGTAAAGCATGGAAGGAAATTATATTAAAATTCTCCTATGGATGAAAGAGTTTTTTTAATCCACCGAAGAATCCTCATCGTGGGACCTGTGGACAGCGGGAAGTCCCACCTCTTCCGCCGGGTGATGGAGGTGTGGAGAAGGAGGGGATACAGGTTTTCCGCCCTGGACCTGGATGTGGGCCAGTCCACCCTGGGTGTTCCCACCACCATAAATTGCCTCTGCGGAAAGGTTCACCGCTATTTTTTCTACGGATTCACCTCCCCCAGGGCTTATCCCTACCGCTTTCTGGCCGGGGCCTGTCGGCTCAACCGGGGGGGCAGAATGGTGGTGGACACCACCGGATATGTGGAATTTCCCCAGGGGCTGGAACTCAAAGCCAATATAATGGAGATCCTCAGGCCGGATCTGGTGATAGCCGTGGACCTGGGGAAACCGCCCTGGGAACCCTTCCTCCGTTCCCTCCCCTTCCGGGTGGTTTTCGCCGAGAAGTCCCCCCGGGTTAGGGTAAGGGGAAGCCAGGAGAGGGAGGCCTATAGGGAGGGAAAATTTCGGGAGTATTTCCGTGAAACGGAGCAGGGGAAAATCCCCCGCAGAAGTTTGATTCCCATCCGGCCGGGACGCCATCCTGAGCCCGGGAACCTGGTGAGTTTCAGGAGGGCCGGCGAAGACCTTTTCCTGGGATGGATAGAGGATGTGGGAAAGGAAACCGTCCAGGTGAGTTATCCCGCCGGTAAGGAGCCCACGGAGGAGGTGGTTTTTTCGTATTATAATATCAGGAGGGCCAAGCAGCCCACTTTGTTTTAAGGAGGGCGAGATGAAAGATTGGATCAGGCTGGCCAGGTTGCCCTTTTTATCCGTTACCGTGGGGGCCATTACCGTGGGTGCCCTTTATTCCCTCTGGCACGACGGGGTCTTCAGTTTGGCGAGGTTTTTTATGGCCCTGGCGGCGGGGGTTTTCCTTCACCTGGCGGTAAACATATCCAACGATTATTTTGACTACAGAGCGGGGACGGATGAAGCCAACACCAGGGCTATCCCTCCCTTTTCCGGGGGAAGCCGGGTCCTTCTGGAGGGGAAAGTTTCCCCTTCGGCGGCCCTGGTGGTCTCCGTAGTCCTCGTGATATTGGGAGGGGGAATAGGGCTTTATCTCAACCACATCCTTCCCGGAAATTTCCTCCTTTACCTTGGGCTGGTGGGGGTGGCCCTCATCTTCTCCTATAATTCCGGCATCAAACTGGTGAATTTTTACCTGGGAGAGGTGGTGGTAGTGGTGGCCTGGGGCCTGATGGTGGTGGGCTCCTATTATGTACAGAGCGGAAAGTTTACCCCGGACATCCTGCCCCTGGCGCTTTTTCTGGGAATACTAACCCTCCTGATTCTCTTCATAAACGAATTTGCCGACGAGGAGGCGGATCGCCGGAGCGGCCGGAGGATGTGGATTCACCTTTTCGGAAGGGATGGGGCCCCCTATGTTTATCTGGTTCTGGTGGCCGTGGCCTACGGATTCCTCCTCTACGGAGTTTTTACCGGCGCCGTTCCACCCCTTGCCCTGATCTCCCTGGTGGGGGTTTTCCCCCTGGTGGGGGCGGCCCTCCACGCCAGGAAAAACCTTAACGAGCCCCAGGAAAAATTCCTGCCGGCGGTTCTCAAGACCATAAACGGCTACAACCTCAATTTCCTTCTGCTGGCCGTGGCCCTTATCTTCTCTAAGTTTGTATGAAGGGACTGAGGAAGAGAATAGAGGAGGCTCCCTTGGCACCGGGGGTTTACATTTTTCTGGACGGGGATTCCCGTCCGATTTACATAGGGAAGGCAGCCAGGATAAGGGAAAGGCTCAGAAGTTACCTCTCCTCCCGGGAGCCCAGGACCCTGAGGATGCTCAGCCAGGCCCGCTTTCTCCGCTGGGAGGTCACCCCCACCGAAAAGGACGCCTTTTTTCTGGAAAACGAACTAATAAGAAGGCATCAGCCCAAGTTCAACATAAAACTCAGGGACGACAAAACTTATCCTTACCTGGAGATTACCTGGGGGGAGGACTACCCGGGCATATACATAGCCCGGAGGGCCAGGAAGGAGGGGAGTCTTTACTTCGGGCCCTTCGTTCCGGCCTCCTGGGCCAGGAGGCTCAAGGGAATGGTCTCAGTTTTATTCGGGGTGAGGCAGTGCCGGGAAAGGATGGACGGCCGAAGGTCCAGGCCTTGCCTTGATTACTACATAGGAAGGTGTGCGGCTCCCTGCGTGGGCCTCGTTTCCAGGAAGGATTATCGGGAAAGGGTAAAGGAGGCCGTGGAGTTTCTTCGGGGAAATGTGGGGGCGGTCCGGGCAAAACTGGAGGAGGAGATGTGGAGGGCCTCCCGGGAAAGAAACTTTGAAAGGGCCGCCTATTTCAGGGACCTTCTCCTGGCGGTGGACGAATTTTCCCGGGCCCCCTCCTTTAAATTCAATGGTTCCGTGGACTTTTTCGGCTTCGCCTCCCGGGGGGAAAGGTGGGCCCTGCGGGTGGAGAAAAGGGATGGGGGGAGGAGGGAATCCTTTTCTTATCAGGGGGAGGACCTTTCCCCCAATCCTGCCACGGCCCTGGCCCAGTTCTACCAAGCCCATCCCAGGATACCGGAGAGAATAGTAACGGGGTTCACCTTCGTGGGCTGGGAGAGGCTCCGGGAGTTTCTCCGGGAGAAGTTCTCCGCCTCCCCCGCCATTGAAACCCCCCGGGGGGATGAGGAGAATTTTCTGGCCTCCTCCCTTCAGAGGGAGGCAGAGGCCCTGGTGGAGGAGGAAAGACCCGAGGAGGCCCTGGCCAGGTCCCTTTCCCTGAAAAGCGTCCCCTACCGGATAGAGGGCGTGGACATTTCCCACTTCTCCGGCAGGGAGGTGGTGGGCTCCCTGGTGGTTTTTGAAGGGGGAAAGGCTCTCCGGCACCAGTACCGTCACTACCGCCTGGGGGAGCGCAACGACGATTTTGCCAACATAAGGGAACTGGTTGAGAGGAGGTATTCCAGGCATCCCCTGCCGGACCTTCTGGTGGTGGACGGTGGCCGGGGACAACTTTCCGCCGCCCTGGAGGCCCTTAGGGGATTGGGTCTGGAAGCCCAGGTGGTGGCCCTGGCCAAGGGGGAGGAGAGGGTCTTCACCCCGGACAGGGACCTGGTTCTTCCCGAAGGGGACCCCGGCCGGGCCCTCCTTCAGAGGATAAGGGACGAGGCCCACCGCTTCGCCGTGGGTTTCCACCGAAGGGTAAGAAGAAAACGGGAGTTCAAAACCATACTGGAGGAGGTCCCCGGAATAGGGAAAAAGAAACTTCTGGCCCTTTTGAGAAAATACAGGACCCTGGAAGACATAAAGGCCGCCTCCCCGGAGGAACTGGCTTCCGTGGTGGGAAAAAGGGCGGCCCGGGCCCTGAAGGAGCGTCTTGATGAAACTGGGAATAGACATAGTTGACCTGGACAGGTTCCGGAAAAAGGTTTCAAAGAACCCCTCCCTGGAGCGGAGGCTCTTTACCCAGGCCGAGGTGGAATACTGCCGGAGTTTCTCCGACCCCATTCCCCACCTCGCCGGCACCTTCGCCGCCAAGGAGGCGGTGATCAAAACCCTGGGCAGGAACCCCGGGTGGAAGGCCATTGAGATAAGGAGGGAGGGGGGAAGACCCGTGGCCTACCTCCACGGAAGGGCCCTGCGGGGAAGCCTGTCCATTTCCCATTCCCGACTTTCAGCGGTGGCCGCCTTCCTTCTGGAGGAAGTGGTATAATTCTTTTCAGGAGAGAAAAGGAGGAACACTTGAAGACAAGAGCGTTAATCATGTCCCTTGTTTTTTCCTACGGCATCCTCCTGGCCGGAGGTATCAAGGACCTTCCCAAAAAATACCGCATGTGGCTGGTAAGGGATGTCCGCTACATTATCACGGAGAAGGAGAAAAAGGCCTTCCTTAAACTGAAAACGGACAAGCAGAGAGAACTCTTTATAAAGATGTTCTGGAAGATGAGGGATCCTACCCCGGGAACCCCCAGAAACGAATACAAAGAAGAGCATTATAAACGCCTGGCCATGGCGGAAAAACTCTTCCGCGACGAAGGGAAGCCCGGCTGGATGACGGACCGGGGAAGGTTTTACATCATCCTCGGCAAACCCCAGGACATAGAGAGATACGACGGAATGGGCAGGTTTTACCCCGTGGAAGTCTGGTATTACCAGGGGGACCCCGCCAAGGGTCTGCCCTCCCAATTCCGCTTGGTCTTCTACCAGGACCCCGGCACCTTTGAATACAAACTTTATTATCCGGGGATAGATTCTCCCCAGAAGTTGATTCCCACCTGGGGGGGAGATCCCTTTGATAAAATGCAGGGTTACAAAACGATAAGGCAGTATGCCCCGGCCCTGGCCGATGCTTTGATGAGCATGATCCCCGGCGAGGCGGCCAGCGGCTACTCCTCCGCCCGCTCTTCCCTTATACTTTCGGAAATAGAGCGGTCCCCTTACGAGGGGGTAAACACCGAATACGCCGATAGAATAGCCAGCATGGAGGGGATGGTGGAGGTGGAGGAATCGGTCATATATGTTCCCAACCAGACCAGACTGGATCTCTTCCGCCATCCCGAGGGATTTTACGCCCTCCACTTCGCCATTTCGCCCAAGAAATTTTCCATCACCCGCTACGACGAGCGCTACTACGCCCCCCTGGAGATTTACGCCAAACTGGTGAACTCCAGGGGTGAGGGGATCTGGGAGAGCACCCAGCCCCTGGAACTTTACTTCACCCCGGCCCAGGTGGATTTGCTTAAAAAATCCTCGGTGGAGATAGAGGGCCTCATCCCGGTGATTCCCGGAGATTACTCCCTGGTCCTAATACTGAAAAACAAGTCCTCCAGAGAATTTTCCCTGGTGGAAAAAAGGATAAAAATACCGCCGGAAGACAGAATTTCCATTCTTTCCCTGGCCACCAGTAATTCCCTCAAGCCCAGACCTTCCGGGCTTTTCCTCAAGCCTTACCTTATAGGAAGAACCCAGTTTTACCCCTATGCGGACGAAATTTACAAAACCACCGAAGAGGTGGTGGTATTCGGCCAGGTGAACATTCCCCTGGGGGAGGACCCCTCCAAAATCTCCATGACCCTTACCCTTTCCGACGAGGACGGAAACATTCTGGAAAAGGTTGACCTTCCCTTCCAGGATCCGAAACTGGGGCTTTTCTACCACAAACTGGGAAGACGGGGGTCCGGTTCTTACATCGTGAAACTTTCCCTCTACTACGCCGGGGTAAAACTGGGGGAGAGAACCGCAGAGTTCATGGTGACTCCCCTGGCCTACAAGCCGGTGCCCTTCCTCATTTCAAAGATCGTGGAAGCCCGGGAACTTCCGGGATTTTATCACTCCCTGGCCACCCAGTTTTACGAGGTGGGCAAGTATCAACGGGCCATTTATTACTACAAGAGGGAACTTACCCTTTCTCCCTCCGCCGCCCAGGCCCGGGAAGGGCTTATGAGGGCCTACCTTAAATCTGGAAAACCAGAAGAAGCCCTGAAGGTCTTTCTGGAAACGGAGGCCCCCACGGTGGAAATGTTTTACCTGGCTGGAAAGATCTATTACGAAAAGGGGGATTTGGACAGGGCGGTGGAAGTCCTCCACCGGGGTTACCGGAGAAATTCGGTGAACCTCAAGATAATAAACCTCCTGGCCGAGGTTTACCTTCAGAAGGGGAACAGGGAAAACGCCAGGCTCCTCTTAAAGCGCTCCTTGGAAATTGACCCCAACCAGGATATAATCAAGAGGAAACTGGAGATGCTGAGGTGAAGAGAGAGATTTTTTCCGCCCTGATTCTCGTCCTGCTCTTGAGCGGATGCGGCCTCAAGACCACCCCATCCCTGGACCCCCAGAGCAGACTCTTCCTTTCCCAGGTGAAGTACATCATCACCTCCAGGGAGAAGAAGGAGTTTCTTTCTCTGAAAACCCCCCAGGAAAGGAAAAAATTTATAGAGGAATTCTGGAAGGCCCGGGACCCGGACCCGTCCACCCCGGAAAACGAATTTAAGGAAGCCTACATGAGGAGGCTGGCGGCCGCCGACAGGCTGTTTCGGGAGGGCTCGCTCCCGGGATGGGAAACGGACCGGGGAATGGTTTACATCCTCCTGGGACCTCCTTCGGAAAGGTATGTCCAGCCCATGGCCAACCATCCCCAATACAAGGGCTACGAGATATGGGTGTATCCCAACCTGGGCTTCAGGGTGCTCTTCGTGGACCGGATCGGAACGGGCCACTACGAGATTTTGTGGGAGCAGGCCTCGGCGGCCTTCATTGACGCCCTGAACTCCGCCTCCAGGGCCTTCAAAAACTTCGGAAGGGTCGGTCTGTTCAATTTCACCGTAAAGCCCAGGGTGGCGGAGGATGCCCTGGTCCTTGAACTGGAACTTCCGCCTAAAAAACTGAGTTACACCAAGGAAAAAGGGGTGTTTTACGCCCGGGTGAAGGTGGAGGTCTCCGGCACCGCAGGGGGAGAGAAGGTGAGGGTCTCCAGGGAATACAAACTCCCCATGAAGGAGGGTAAACTTCCCCCCGTGGCTCTCCGCCTTCCCCTGAGACCCGGTCAATACGACCTCAAGGTAAAGGTGAAGGACCTGGTGGGGGGTGTGGTTTCCGTCAAGAAAGTCAAATTTAACTTAAAGGAGGAATAAATGAAGAAGTTTATCTGGGGTTTCATACTCCTCTGGAGTTTTGGAATCCTTCTGGCCAAGGAGAACAAGTTTCCTAAATCGGTATCCAAGGCCCTGGACAAGGCGGTGAAGGGAGAACTTGCCAGGGACGACCTGAAGGTCAACTTCGTGAAGGACCTCTACTATCCCGCCCAGGGTGGGGCCATATACTTCGTTCAGTTCATGAAGGCAGAAATACCCGCCATAGAGGAGGGCAAACCCGCCCACATCTTCCTCAGACTCTACGATAAAAAGGGGAAAAAGGTGGAGGACCTTTACGCTCCCATAGACAGCGTATCCGAGGTCTACACCCTCCCCATAAGTTTCCTCCCCGGAAAGTACAAGGTGGCGGTGCTACTGGCCACCAACGACTTCAAGCAGTATTCGGTAAAGGTCCGGGAAATAGACGGGGAAAACTTGCTGGACTTCCGCAAACTTTCCACCACCCCCATAGTTTTCCTCAAGGGCATGGAGAAACTCCCGGAGCCCATCACGGAATTTCGGGTATACCACGGGGAATTTCCCCTGGGCCTCTACATGGTAAAACCCTATCTTGAGGAGAAACTCCGTGTGGGCGACACCCCGGCGGTATTCTTCTTCATCCTTGGAGCCCAGGCCCAGAAGCCGGCCAACACCTACAACATAGTCATCACCTACCTCATCAAAAAAGACGGCCAGGAAGTTACCAAATTCCCCAAACAGCAACTCACATATTCCGTGGTCTATCAGCCCATCCCCCTCAAGAGCCACGGGCTGCCCCTGGAGCCGGGAAACTACGAACTCCACATAAAAATCCAGGACATGAACGCCAGGGAGGGGATAGAGAAGGTGGTTCCCTTTGAGATAATCCAGTAGGGGGATGCGATGAAAAGAGGCTGGATTTTATTTGTATCCCTTTTGCTGGCCCTCTCCCTTCCCCTGATGGCTCAGCATACCCCCCGGGGAAAGGGTAGGATTCAGGGCGTGGTCCTGGACCAGTTCGGAAAACCCATCCCCGACGCCACCGTGGAGGCGGTTCACCTGGAAAGCGGGTTCAAAAGGACCACCAAGACGGACGAGGAGGGCAAGTGGGCCATTTTAGGCCTGGGAACGGGAATGTGGAGAATAACCGCCCGGGCCAAGGGCTACTTCCCGGCTTCCACCGAGCAGTTCGTTCGCCAACTCAGCCGGAATCCCGACATAACCCTCACCCTCAGGAAGATGTCCGGCCTGGAAGCCCTCATGAGCGACAAGAAGGCCATGAAGAACCTGGAGGAGGGGAACAAACTCTTTGAAGAAGGGAAATACCAGGAGGCCCTGGAAAAATTCCAGGAAATACTCAAGGAGCACCCCGATGTCTTTGAACTCCACATAAACCTGGGGAACATATACTACGAGTTGAAGGACTACGACCGGGCGGAGCAGGAGTTCAAATATGTGATCCAGGAGGCCGAAAAGCACAGGGAAAAACTGGGCGACGATGTGGTGAACGACATAATAGCCAGAGCCTATGCCGGCATAGGGAACTGCTATGTGAAGAAGAAGGATTACGCCAGGGCCAAGGAGTACTACGAGAAGTCCATAAAAACCTACGCCAACAACGCCGGGGTGGCCTTTAACCTGGGGGAGATTTACTACGCCGAAAACAACCTGGACAAGGCCCTGGAGATGTACAAATTGGCCACCAGGATTAAGCCCTCCTGGGCGCTTCCCTACTACAAACTGGGCTATGTTTACCTGGCCAAGGCAGAACTTGAGAAGAGTTTAGAGGCCTTCAAGAAATTCCTTTCCCTGGCCGACGAAAACTCCCCTAAATACAAGGAAGTAAAGGGTCTAATCCCGGAAATAGAGGGCATGCTCAAGCCCGCCAAGAAGTGCAAGGATTAAATATTTTGATTCAAAAAACTGAATCGGGGCCGGGATGTGGTTTTTTCACCGCTTTATAAGCGGGGGGAAATCCCGGAAAAATGGCACGGTTTTTGCTTCTAAAGTAATCTGATTGAAACCAAAATAGGAGGTGTATATGCGAAAGGTCCTAATTGGACTCGTAGCCCTGTTGATGGTCGTGGGCTTTGCTTTCTCCCAGGCCACCACAGGGAACATTAAGGGCGTGGTTACGGATACCGCCGGAAATCCCCTTCCCGGCGTGTCCGTAACGGTTAAAGGGCCCAAACTCATAGGCGAAAGGGTGGTGGTAACCGACGCCAACGGAAACTTCGTGGTGCCTGGAATTCCACCTGGAACCTACACCATCACCGCCACACTTCAGGGCTTCAAGAAGGCCGAGAAGAAGGGCGTGGTGGTTTACCTGGAAAAGACCACCTTCGTGAAACTGGTGATGGAGCAGGGTGAACTTTCCGAGACCATTGAAGTTACCGCTGCCGCTCCCGCCGTGGACATCACCGACACCAAGGTGGCCATGAATGTTAAGAAGGAGTTCTTTGACGCCCTTCCCAAAGGCAGGAACTTCGCCGCCATGGTGCTGATGGCGCCCTCCGTGGTCTCCGGGCGCTTCGGAATCTCCGTGGGCGGAGCCACCGGTCTGGAGAACCGCTACATCATTGACGGACTGGACACCACCGATGTCAACCTGGGACATGTGGGAACCAACATCGTTTACGAGTACATTGAAGAAGTCCAGGTGAAGACCGGTGGATACGAAGCGGAATTCCCCGGAGCCCTGGGCGGCGTGGTGAACATCATCACCAAGAGCGGTGGAAACGAATTCCACGGCAGTTTCCTCTTCAACTACAGGTCCGACAAACTCTATGCAGAGCCCAAGGTCACCATCTTCGGCGGCGGAGCCATTGACAAGTTCAACTACTACGACTTCGGACTGGGCGTTGGTGGATACATCATCAAGGACAAGATATGGTTCTTCATCGCCGGAACCCCCTCCTTCAGGACCACCTACTTCAACCCGGTGAACAAGGTCACCGGAGAGGTGGTTCACGCCGACTACAAGCAGACCACCTACAACTTCTCCGGAAAACTGACCTTCCTCCTGACCAGGAACCACACCTTCACCCTCTCCGTCTTCGGAGACCCCCGTCACGGCGAGGGAGGAAACCCTGGAACCCTCAGGGACCCCAACAGCGATTACCGGGCCAAGAACACCGGCGGAACCTACAACTTCTCTGCCAAGTACGAGGGAATGCTGGGGACCGACTGGATAGTTACCGCCATGGTGGGAAGGTATTTTGACCACACCAAGAGGCTTCCCGCCAGCGGAGACCTGGATACTCCGGTTTTCATCTATCAGTACGGTTCCTTCGGATATCCCCACGGGTGGAGGACCGGCGGCTTCGGATGGTATTCCGACCCCTTTGACAAGAGCCGTTGGACCGCCAAGTTTGACATCACCCGCTTCTGGGGTAACCACACCATAAAGGCCGGAGTTCAGTTCTTCCGTTCCATAGAGGACAGGAACGACCACTACACCGGAGGTTTCTACAGGGTTTACAGGGAGCCCTTCGGCTACTACTACGAGCGCTACAGAACCACCAAGGGAAATGCCTTCACCGACGACTACGCCATCTTCATCCAGGATTCCTGGCAGATCGGAAGACTTCACCTTAACCTGGGTCTCAGGGCCGAGAGCGAAATTCTCCACGCCACCGACCCCTCCATACACTTCAAGCCCCACGAGGCCGTCATTTCCTGGAACTTTTCCGACATGCTGGCCCCCAGGCTGGGATTCGCCCTGGATGTCTTCGGCGACGGAACCACCAAACTCTTCGGATCCTACGGAAGGTTCTTTGAAATAGTCCCCATGGACATAAACGCCAGGACCTTCGGATACGAAGAGGACACCATTTACTTCTACACCATGGACGGGACCCTCTTCTACACCTGGCGCATCGGCCACGAGCCCCCTCCAATCCAGCCGGGAATCAAACCTCCCTACCAGAACGAGTATGTCCTGGGAATTGAAAGGGAACTCAGCAAGGACTTCACCATAAGCGTCAGGGGAATATACAGGAAACTGGGAAGGATCGTGGAGGACGGCTCCTTTGACGGTGGAGAGATGTACTTCCTCTTCAACCCCGGAGAATGGGAGCCCACCAACATAGAGAGGCCGGCGGACTATGCCCGCTGCCCCGATGAGTACCTCCACTTCCCCAAGGCCCTCAGGTGGTATAAGGCCCTGGAGGTGGTGCTGACCAAGCACTTCTCCAACAACTACCAGTTCGTGGCCTCCTACACCTACGGAAGGGCCTACGGGAACATCCCAGGACTGGCCTTTGAGGAATACGGACAGGCGGATCCCAACATAACCGCCGAGTTTGACTTCCCCGAACTGATGTACAACGCCGAGGGTTATCTGCCCAACGACAGGAAGCACCAGTTCAAGTTTGACGGCGCCTATGTCTTCCCCTTCGGCCTCTCTCTGGGAGTTGCCGTAAGGTACATCACCGGAAAGCCCTACACGGCCATGGGAAGGAACGAGTGGTACGGACCCATCGCCTTCCTGGACCAGAGGGGAACCACCGGAAGGATGCCCAACCAGTTCCACATAGCGCTCCACCTAGCCTACACCTATAAGATCGCCGACAAGTACAAACTCACCTTCCTGGCCGACATCTTCAACCTGAACAACGCCAAGGAGATAACCTCCCTTTACACCATCTACGACAACGAGCACTACTACGGTTACTCCAACAATCCCAACACCATCTATCCTCCCTGGACCAAGCCGGCCGAGCCCTCCAACCCCTACTACGGAGAGGCCACCGGTTATCACGGACCCAGGTCCGCCATACTGGGCGTAAGGTTCGAGTTCTAAGCACCCGAACATAGAAAAGGCCCCGCCCCCCGTGGGCGGGGCCTTTTTCATTTTGCCAGAAATTGAAGGGGCTAATCTTATAGGCCCTCATTTTCCTGCTTCCCTCACCGGAGGTTTAAAAAAAGGAGAGGACGAGCAGGAGGGCAATCCCTGCGAAGAGGCAGTTAAAGCCGAATAGAGGTATGTAGGCCAACCCTAAAAGAAGGCCCGCCAGGGAAGAGCCCACCAGATCCCAGAAAAACATTCTGGCCGGAGATTTTATCCTCCGGGAGAGATAACCGAAGAATCCCCCTTCCCCCATACCCAGAAGGGCAAAGATGAGGTAAAAGGCCCAGGGGGAAAAACCCTCCAGGGCCAGGGGAAGGGCCGAGGCGGCCAGGAGAAGGAGGAGGGCACCCCTTTTCCTGAAGAACAGGGACCCCAGCCCCAGAAAGGCCATCATCAGGCCCACGAAGAGGCTGACCTGAAGGTAAACATACCCGAACCTGTACTGGAAGAGAAGAAGATAGAGGAGTTCCAGGGAGAAGGCTGCGAAACTCACGGAACCCATCAGGTATTCCCTCCGGAGAATTACCCCCGGAAGGAGAAGGGCCAGGGGAAGAAGGATAAAAAGATTTTTTCTGGGAAGGGGGAAGGAAGGAAAGTATTGCCTCAGCCACTTGACCAGGGAGAAGAGGTAGGTCACCGGATGGCGCATTCTGTTGGGGGGAATTTCCTTTTCCAGGGCGGCCTTCAATTTTTCCATTTCCAGGGGGCCGGTTTCAAATTCCATCTGCGCCGGGAGGTAAACTTCCGGCTCAATCCCCGTCCTCCGCAGAAAATCCTCGTAATCCCCCGGGGTGAGTTTGATGGCCTCCGTGCTCCCCATCATGAAAAGACTCTGGCCTGGAACGATTACCGTGTGGGGAAAGGCTCCCCGCAGGGAGGAATACATGGAACTCAGAACGGCCGAGTCCACATCGGAGTAGTATTCCCCCGCCGGCAGGGAAAGGGCCACCCTCCGGAACCGGGAGGCGGCCTTGCGGAAGAACTCCTCCGTGTAAAACCTCACGGCGGTGGAAGAGGAAGGGGGAGGAAGGTCCAGGATGAGGAGGTCCCGGCGGCGAGGGGCCTTTTCCACGGCCCTCATCCCGTCTTCCCTGAGCAGTTTCACGCCCCGCAGGTCAAAGAACACGGCGGCCAGGGAGGCCAGGGCAGGGTTGGGCTCCGCATAGGTTATTTCCAGACCCTTTACCTTTCTCAAGTAGCGGAGGCACCTTCCTCCTCCCCCTATGAGGAGAACCTCCCTTCCTCCAGGCACCAGGGACAAAAGGGCCAGTTTTTCCGCCGGGGATGGGGGAAAGTCGTAGAGTTTCTCTGAGTTTACCCATATGGTTTTCTGTCCATGATATTCGGTGAGGGTTATTTTTCCGTAGGGGGACTCCATAACTTCCTTCACCCTCAGGGGCTTGAAAAGCCTTTCCCAGGAGGGTTTTTCCAGGAAGGGCAGGGGCAGGAGAAGAAGGATGGTCAGTATGGCCTCCCACTTCAGGCCGTGGAGGAGGAGAAGGAGGGAGAAGATAAGGAAACTGAGGGCGGCGGCGGTGAAGGAGTGGAAGTTCGGGAGCAGAATCAGATAGAGGAGAAGCGAGGAGGCAAAGGACCCCAGGGAATCGGCTCCATAGACCAGGGCGGGATTTTTAAACCTCCGGGAAAGGGACGAGAAGAAACCGCCCGAAATGGACGAAAACCACGCCATTAAAAGGAAAACCGCCGGGTAAAACCATGGGGAGGGAAGGGCTCCCACCGAGGCCCTGGACTTCCAGTAGAGAAGGCGGGTTGCGTAAAGGGCCAGGAAAAAGGAGGGCCCCATAAGCAAAAACAACCGCCGGTGGTGGACCCTTTTTAGAATAACCGCTCCCAGGCCCGCCCACAGGAGGTAGAAGGTTAGGTAAAGGGCTAAGACCAGTTCGTTGGCGGGAAGCAGGGCGAGAACTTCCCTCAGGAAGATTATCTGGGCGGAGAAGGAGGCGAAACCGGCGGCAAAACTAAGCCCAAACCCCGGGGATTTTTTCCCCGCAGAACTTGCATTTTCCATGTTTTATGTTGTTCTCCTTGATTTCAAAGCCCACCCTCTTTATCAGGGGTTTTTTACAGCGGGGGCAGTAGGTGGTTTCGGCGGGATGGCCCGGCACATTTCCCACATATACGAACTTGAGGCCCTCCTCCATGGCCACTTCCCTGGCCCTTTCCAGGGTGGATATGGGGGTGGCCGGCAGGTTTTTAAGGAGGTACATGGGGAAGAACCGGGAAAAATGGACAGGGACCTGGGGGCCTGCGTTTTTGACCATCCACCGGCTCATTTTCCTTATCTCGTCCATGCCGTCGTTGAGCCCGGGGATCACCAGGTAAACTATTTCCAGCCATTTTCCGCTTTCGGCGGACAGAACGATGGCGTCCAGCACCGGTTTGAGTTTGCCCCGGACTATTTTTTTGTAGAAATCCTCGCTGAAGGCCTTGAGGTCTATCTTAACCGCATCCATGGCCGCCAGTATGTCCTTCCAGGGCCTGGGGTTCACATGGGCTCCGGTGATCACCACATTTCTTATCCCCAGCCTGGAGGCTTCCCGGGCGGTATCCAGCATGTATTCCACGAAGATTACGGGTTCGGTGTAGGTGTAGGCTAAGATGGGGGCGTGGTACCTGTAGGCCAGGTGGGCCGTCCTTTCAGGAGGGATTTTGTAAAATCTGACCTGCTCCGGCCTTACCTGGGAAATCTGCCAGTTCTGGCAGAACTTGCAGTTGACATTGCATCCGGCGGTGGCTATGGAAAAGGCCTTTCTTCCGGGAAGAAAGTGAAAAAGGGGTTTCTTCTCCACCGGGTCCAGGGCCAGGGTAACGGGTCTTCCGTAAACCAGGGATATGTATTCTCCCCCCCGGTTCTCCCTCACCCCACAGTATCCCCTTTCCCTGTCTCCCACCACGCAGTACCTGGGGCAGAGGAGGCATCTAACCCTCCTGTCCGGTAGTTTTTCCCAGTATAGGGCCCGGTGTCTGGAGAGGTCCGGGGCCGGGGAGGCCTCCGCTTCAAAATCCAGGCCCGAGAGGACCAGCCCGGTCCCCACCAGTTTTATGAAATCCCTTCTCTTCATAATTCCACCACCTGATAACTGGTTTTTCCCAGGCCCATTTTTTCGGCGGTGATGAGCCAGTGGGGAAACCTCTTTTCCTCCTTCAGGGAGGGCAGTCCCGCCCTGGCCCTGAACTTCTCTACGAGGCTCCAGCCGAAGTGGTCCACCGCCACGGGGTCCTCCCCCATGATGATGAGACCCGGGGTGGCGAACCACCGGGAGTGGTAGGATGGTCCCCGGTGGAATTGAACCCGGGTGGCGTCTATCACGGTGAGGGTGTGGTGGGAGGATACGGGCTCTGAGGCGAAGACCTGGGGAATGAAGGGATCGCACCCGTCGTCGTGATACTTATTGGGGTTGTGGATGGCTCCGTAGTAGTTCTTCATGCCCAGGGTAACCCCGGCTATGTCGTGATCCTTGAGCACCGCCAGGGAGATGGAGGCCCGGGAAAAGACCTGGATTTTTGAGAACAGGGACCCCACTTCCCCGTAGGAGTAGAGTTCTTCGGAAAAGCCCACCCTGGGGGAGTCGGTGGCCAGAACCTTTATCCGTCCCCTTCTCTTTATCCGGTATCCCGCCCTCCTAAGTTCCCATTCGCTCCTGTCCCATATTATCGCCTCCTCTGCTCCGGCTTCCACGGCCAGTTGAGCCAGGGCGTTGGCCAGGCCCGGGGATGTGGAGATTTTTCTCCCTCCCAGGGTGTTTACCTTGAGGGACAGGGTTCCTCTGGGAAAAAGCCTGCGGAGGCAGGTCCTATTGGACTTGCAGAGGGCCGAAATCCCCTTTTTCAGGGCCGAGGAGAAGTCCCCCCTCACCCTTACGACTAAAACCCTCATAATAAGATTTTATCACCTTTTGAACACGGTGACCTTTCCGTCAAGAGTTAAAAGAAGGAGGAAGCCCCGGGTAACCAGGGGCGGAGAGTAGGAGGGGCCGCCGGCATAGGCCGTTTTCAGGAGACTTCCCCGAAAATCCAGTTGATAGAGGAAGCCGGAACTGTCCACCACGAAGATAAAGGAGTTCTTTACCAGGGGCTTTGCCACCACCCTGGACCTGGTTTTGAACCTCCAGCGGACCCTTCCCCCTTCATCCAGGAGGAGCACTTCCCTGCCCGGGGCCAGGACCATGGAGTTTTTCAGGGCCGCGGGGGGAGCCACCAGGGGGGCCCCGAAGACCTTTTTCCACTTTATTTTACAGTCTTCGTCGGAGAAAAGGAGGGTTTTTCCCATGGTGAAGGCGAGGCGGTCCCCCCGGGGGGATATGTGAAGGGGACCCGGCCATGGCCTGGAAAAGGTGCAAAACACCCTTCCCTGGGAGGAAAGACCGTAGAGGTCCCCCCTTATGTTTCCTATGTAAACGGCCTTCCCCATTTTTACAGGGGCCGAATAAAAGGGACCCGAAAGCCTCTTTCTCCACAGAACCCTTCCGGTCTCCAGGGAGAGTTTGTATAAGATACCCCGGGCGGTTCCCGCGTAAAGAGCCCCACCGTCCACCAGGGCCTTAGCCAGAAAGGAATCCCGCCTTCTCAGGGACCAGAGGGGTTTTGCCCCCTTCAGGTCAAAACAGTGGAGGAAACCCCGGAGGGTGGGGACGACGAGGAGGTCGTGGACGAGGCTTTCCCCCATGAGCCGGGTCCCGGGAAACCTCCGATGCAGGGAAACCGTCCTTTTCTCCAGGTCCAGGACGAAAAACCCGGCGGTTCCCACCAGGACCGCCTTCCCTCGCCAGAGGAGGGGGGTGGAGTGGGTGAAGTTGTCCCTCAGGTGGAGTTCCCAGTAGGGGGTAAGGGCCGCCATGGGAAAAACCAGGAATAGGATCAGGATTTTACGAAACATCCTTCCACCCCTTCAGGGAGAATAGGTAAACAAAGGGAGAGAAGGGCGAAGTGTATCTGGGCAGACCGAAGAACAGCAGAACCATCAGGATAAATCCTCCGAGGGTCACCAGGGGAAACCTGAATTTTCCCGGGTTTTTCAGGGATGTTAAGACCCCCACCAGGGCCAGAAGGTAAAGAACCAGTTTAACCCCTTCGGAAAAGGGGGTGTAGAACTTGAACCTCAGGAGGGAGATTCCGTAATGCTTTTCGCCGGGAACCCCCGGGGGATGCCATTGGCGGTTCTTAGGTTCCTTCCAGAAGGCCCAGTAAAGTTTCAGGGGGATCAGGCGGAGGATGTTGCCGGGATGGCGGAGGTTGTAGGCGATGATTTCCCGGACGGAGGTGGGGTCGTGGCCCATCCTCTCCCATTTCCTTATCACCGAGGCCGGCACCAGCCACCCTCCGTTGGAGAAGGGGGAATTCCCCTCCAGGAAGGTGTAGGGTCCGGCCCTGCTGACGGGGACGAGCCTTTTTTCCTTCAGGGAGCACCTGATGGACCACGGACCCACCACCAGGAGAAGGGCGAAGAGCAGAGCCAGACCTTCCCTCCTCTTTTTAACGGCGGGCCACAGTGGGGCGAAGACCAGGGCAATGGGCCTTATGAGGGAGGACAACCCCAGGAGTCCTCCGGTCCAGAACGCCGCCCTCCCTTCCGTCCTTCCCAGGAGGTAGAAGCCCAGGAGAAAGAAGGGCAGGAATAGGCCTTCAGATTCCACGCTGGCGAAGTATATGGTGTATCCTGACAGACCCGTAAGGACCACCAGGGCCGCAGGAGGCAACCGATATTCCTCCCCTATCTTCTTCAAGACGAGGAGGGCCATAAGAAAGAGAAGGGTTTTAAAAAAAATGTAGGCGGTCCAGTTTCTGGAGAAAAGCCATACGAAGAGGGCGTTGTAGTAAATCGTCCCCGGTGGCCAGTGGCAGGGTCCGTTTCCCCCCACCAGTATTTCCTCGCCGAAGGAGAAACCCCGCAGGAGGCTTTCCGCCCGTATCAGGTATTCCCATGTATCAAAGTAGAGAAAACCTCCGGGACTGACCCTGTAGAAATAGAGCCCCTGGAGAAGGAACAGGAAACCCAGGATTACCAGAAGTAAAACTAAAGAAAATCTGAGGCCTCGCACCCTTTTCCACATAAAAAGAAAAAGAAGGGAAAAAGGCAGGAGAAAAATCTCCAGCAGATGCCAGGGGAAAAATACTGGAAAGGTTCTGTCGCCTACCCGAATAAGCGTCCCTTCCTTTTTGATCAAAAGGGTATCCACCCTGACTATCTTGAAGTTTTTGAGGGAGAACAGGATGCCTTTGGGGACCCACATGTGAACTCCCCGGGGTGTTTTCCTGGCTCTTCCCACGAAGGTTATCACCCGGTGCCCTTTTCCCCTCAACCCCATTACCGGATGCCCGTCCACGAAAATTTTCCCCCGCCCCACGGAAAACCTGATGCTTCCCCGGTAAAAATTGAGGGCGTAAATCCCCACCAGGAGGGCCATGGCCACGAGGGCCGCATACCGTAGGTTTTTCCGGAGGCGCAGGGCCAGGCGGAGGGTCGTGGCCAGAACCAGGGCCGAAAGGAGAAAATACCAGTAGAAGTAAAAAGTCGGTTTCCCCCGGAGCAGGAGTTCGGACTCAAGCATAAAGGGTCTGGAGAAGTAAATTGCCCTGGAGGAGAGGAACAGGGCGTAAAGGTTGAAGGCAAAGAGAAAGAGGGCCGTTTTTCGGTCCTTTTTTGAGACCAGGTAGATGGAGGTCAGAAGGGCCAGTTGGGCGGCCAGGAAAAACGGTGTGGCGGCAAAGGGAAAGGAGTAAAACCCGGGATAGTTCACCGTGCCGATGGCGGCCAGGAGAAGGAAGGGGCCCCATTTTTTCGTTGAAACCATACGCTCCCCCGGAAATTTTAAAATCTTATAGAGGGCGGTTCAAGGTTTTGTTATAATGGGTCTATGAAAAAAGCACTGATATTCTTGTTGCCCATACTGTGGATTCTCTGGGGATGCTCGCCGAGACAGACCCCATCCCGTTTTTCCTCCCCGCCGGTGGAGGTGAAGATATTTGAGGGTCAGAAGGTGGAGGTGGGTGGAAATGAATTCCTCATAGGAATAGAAAAAAAGAAGTTTCGCCTGAGTTCTCCCGTGGTCTTCTATGCGGCAAAGGGGAGTAAGTATTATTCCCTGGACCTGGGGGAGATAACCGGAGACAGGGTAAATCTGGACCCCGGGGAGTTCATCCTGGAAAAGGACGGAAAACTTCACCTATTTTACGGGAAATACAAAACCCGGGAGGAGGTCCAGAAGGAAATAAAAAAGAGGGGGGAGGGGGTTCCCGTTCTGCTCTGGGAGAAGGAGGAGAAGGGAGTCAAGGTGAACCTGGGGGGAGAGTGGTATCAGGCGCCAAGAATGGAAATTTATCCTGAGGCTGGACTGCTGAGGGTGGGAAAGGGGAGGTACCGGGGAAGTTTGGAGATAAGGGAGAGCGCCCGGGGGCTGGAGGTGGTAAACCGGTTGAGGGTGGAGGATTTCCTTAAGGGTTGCGGAATGCGGTGGAAGGACCTCGGGGCGGAAGCCTCCAGGGCCATGGCGGTGGTCCTCAGAACCAACGCCTTGGTGGAGCACTCCCCCCTGGATCCGGAGAAGTTCGGCTACCAGGGCGTAAAGGGGGAAAGGGCCGATTTTTCCCGCGCCGTGGAGGATACCAGGGGATTGGTCCTTCGCTACCGGGGAGAGATGGAGAAGGTGCCCTTCACCCTCTCCTGCGGGGGGCAGACCGAGGACGGGGGACTTCCCTATCTCCGCAGTTACAGGTGCTGGAAGAGGGGAAGGGCGGTAATCACATCGGAAATTCCCCATTTTTCCCCCGGGCTTTCGGTAATGGAGGCCCTGGGCATTTTGAGGGTGGACGAGGAGGACGCAGAGATGCCGAATTCCCAACTTCAGGAATGGCTCTGGAGTTTCTCCAGATTCGTCTCCGCCCCCAGATTTTACCCCCTGGAGGGGGAAGGCAAAAGGGCTTTCCTTCAGGCCCTGGGAAAGACTTTGATGGATTTAAAAGCCGGGGAGACCCCGGAACCCCTGGAGTATCTTCTGGACGCCTCCATCATAAGGGAGGACGACCTCAGGGAAGAAGGCATAACCCAGGAGGATGCGGCCTCCATCCTCTATTCTTCCCTGGTCTATCTGAACGCCGTTCCCTGGAAAAGGGGGGAAATTAAAATCGTTCAGAGCAGGGTTACGGTGGATGGGAAGGAAATAAGGTCTCCCCTTCTTTTCAGAGCCAACAAGGAGGGGTTGATCCCCGCTTCCGTTCTTCTGGTCTTTGACGGGGAAAAAATAACCTTCCTCCGGGATGCCTCCGGAAGAATAACGGCCCTGCTGGGGGACGGTTTCTCCGGGGCCGGGGAGGAGGTGGTTTGGAGGAAACGGTACAGCCTGGACGCCCTCAAGGCCAGGCTCAATTACTTTTTTCCCGTGGGGGAGGTCCAGGATCTGGTGGTAAAGGACAGGTATCCATCCGGGAGGGTGAAGTCCCTGGAGGTGGAGGGGGAAAGCGATTTTTACCTCCTTAACGAGGACGAAATACTGAAGTTTCTGGCCCTGCCCTCCACCTGGTTTGTTCTGGACAGGGAATACGACGAAGACGGCAACATTGAGGGCTTTTTCTTCATCGGCGTGGGAAGGGGAAAGGGCCTGGGCATGTGCCTCATGGGGGCCCGGAGGATGGCAAGGAAGGGTAAAAACTTCCGCCAGATATTGGGAGCGTTCTATAACATGGAAATAAAGGGGGTAAAAATTGGAGGAGAAGGCAAAAAGAGAAAAAGAAATTGAGAGGGTAATCGGTCTTATTATGGAGCGGTGCCACATTCCCGAGGAGGATGTGGCCATTCTGGCCTATGTTCCGGAGGAGGACATGCTGGAATTCCTGTACCCTCCTGCCCTGGTGGATTCGGGGACCATACCGGTGAATTCCCCGGATTCCCTGGCCGCCCGGGTTTTCCGCTCTGGAAAATCCTTCCTGTCCAATAATTTTCAGGATGTGAGGCATCTGAGTTTCTTCACCAGGTTTACCAAGGACAAAAGGCCTATTCTTAAAATAATGGCGGTTCCCATCCTGAAGGACGGCAAGCCCGTGGGCGTGATAGAGGTTTCCAGCCGGGAGGTCCACCGCAACTTCACCCGGGAGGAACTTCTGTCCCTGGAGCAGGTGGCGGAGATTCTGGGGAAGGTTCTGGGATGAAGGAGAGGCTGCGGAACCTCATAAGGGAGGTGTCCCTGACCTTTGGGGATTTCCTTCTGGCCTCCGGGGAACGGTCCAATTATTACATTGACCTTAGAATGACCAGCCTCCATCCTGAGGGTTTGGCCCTGGCCTCCAGCCTCCTTGCCGACATGCTGAGGGAGGATGTGGATGCCGTGGGGGGAATGGGTCTGGGAGCCTACCCTCTGGTGAGCGGGATAATCTTAGAGACCTACCGGAGGGGAAGGCCGGTGAAGGGTTTTCTCATCCGAAAGGAGAAGAAGGCCTACGGACGGGGAAAGAAGGTGGAAGGGTGGCTTGAGAGGGGCCAAAGGGTGGCCCTGGTGGAGGATGTGGTTACCACCGGCGGTTCTCTACTGCGGGCCGCCGGGGAGGTGGAGGCCGCCGGGGGAGAGGTGGTCCAGGTCCTGGCGGTGCTGGACCGGGGGGGAGGTCCCAGGATAACTCCCCTTTATCCCTTCTCCAGCATATTCACCGTGGAGGAAATATTAGGAGGTAAAGATGGATAGATTAAAGGGGTACTTAAAAATAGCCGGTTTCTTCTTTGCGGTGCTTTTTCTGCTGGTGTTCATCTTCCGAACCTACATCATAGTGGACCCCGGCGAAAGGGCCGTCATTTTCAACAAAATCACGGGAAACCTCCGGGTGGCCGAGCCCGGATTTCACATATTGGTTCCCTTCGTGGAGACTCCCACCGTATACGATGTGAAGGTTCAAACCTACACCATGAGCAAGACCCAGTGGGAGGGGGAAGTAAAGGGGGACGATAGCCTCAAGGCCCTCACCAGGGAAGGTTTAATAGTCTTCCTGGACATTTCCGTCCGGTTTCATCCCGATCCGGAAAGGCTGGCGGAACTCCACCGGAAAATAGGACCCGAATACATAAACAAGGTGGTGAGGCCCCAGGTCAGGAGCATCGCCCGCCTCACCATTTCGGGATACTCGGTGGAGGAGATATACTCCGGAAAAAGGGAACTCATCCAGAGAACCATAGAGGAAAAACTCCGAAAGAGGTTTGAGGAGAACTTCGTGGTTCTGGACGAGGTCCTCCTCCGGGATGTTCGGTTCACTCCCGACTTTGAAAAGGCCATAGAGCGGAAGCAGATAGCCCAGCAGGAGGCCCAGCGCATGAAGTATGTTCTTCAGAAGGAGGAAATGGAGAAGAAGAGAAAAATCATTGAGGCCCAGGGCGAGGCCGAGGCCCTGAGGCTTAAGGGAAAGGCCCTGGCGGAAAATCCCCAACTCATCCAGTACGAATACATAAAGAAGATAGCCCCCACCGTCCAGACCATAATCACCGACGGTAAAACCATAATAAGCCTTGGGGATATTTTTAAGAAAAAATAGCCCGGAGGCCCTCTCTGCCTTCCTTAGGACGGTGGAGGGGGAAGGGGTGGTTTTTCATCCCACGGATACCGTTTACGGCCTGGGGGCCTGTGCCTTTTCCCGGCGTGCCCTCAGGAGGGTTTTCCTCCTGAAGGGAAGGAGGCAGGAAAATCCCCTGCTAATTTTGACGACCCCCGGAAGGCTTCTGGAGGTGGCTTCCCACATCCCCAATTCCCTCCGGAGGATCTGGGATGAATTCCTGGCCGAGCCCATCACCGCCATACTCCCTGCCCGCCATCCCCGGCCATACATCACCGCCCGGGGTAAAATAGGCGTGAGGATCCCGGCGGAGCCCTTTCTTCTTGAGGCCCTGAGCATCCTCAAGTGCCCCCTGGCCTCCACCAGCGCCAACCCCTCGGGCAGGGTTCTTTCCCTTCCCCGGGCCCTGGAGTATTTCCAGGACAAGGTGGACCTGGTGCTTTTGGGGGAAGACCCCGGGACCCTGCCCTCCACCGTAATTGACTTCACGCAGAACCCTCCCCGGCTGGTGAGGAGGGGAGCGTATTTGCCTAAGTCCTTTCCGCTAAAACGATGAACCCCTCCGCCGGGTTTCCGTGCATGGTGGTGAAGGGGCGTTTTTTAAATTTAAGGACTTTGAAGCGGGCGAGGCCCAGAAGGCCCATAAGTTCCTCCTGGCTTACATGGCGGAAGATGCCCCCGTGGGAGGAGCGGAAGACCCCGTATTTCCCGAATTCCCGCCGTCCCGCCTCGTATTTTTCCCGGTAAAATTCGTTCAAGGCGAAGGCCGCCAGAAACAACCTTCCCCCCTCCTTAAGAACCCTGTGGGCCTCAAGAAAAACCCTTTTTCTGAGTTCGTCCTCTATAAGGGAGGAGAGGACCCCCACCAGGAACGCGGCGGAGAATTTTTCCCCGGCAAAGGGCAGGGCTTCTGCCCTTCCCTGGACCACCCGGGCGAAATCTATTTTCAACAGTGGGGGGAAGACGAAGTCCACCCCGAAAAGTCGGCGGAAGCCCATGCGGCGAAGATGCAAGAGTAGTCGGCCCGGACCGCAACCGATGTCCAGAAGGGCCGAAGAGGCCGGGATACCCTCCAGGTCTTCCTCCCGGGGAAGGGGAGCCGAATAATCCCCGCCCTTTTCCCAGATTGGACTGTTTCTAAAATTCTTTTCCATTTAAACTTGAATTTTATCTTTTAAGGATTATAATGAAGGATGGAATTATCTTCAAGGAGGTTTTGCATGAAAGGGAGGACAAGCCCGAGAATTTGGGCCTTGCTTCTTTTGGTTTTTCTTATGGTTCCAGCCTGGGCATCCAGGCCCAGGCCCAGGGTTCACAGGCCGGGCAGCATCCTGAGAAACCTCAAGGCTGCCGTGCGGAACATTGACCTGAGGAGGCTCCGCAGGATTCCTCCGGGAAGGATGCACCAGTTTAAAAGAAGGGTGTTTCCCCTGAGGAAAATCAAGCGGAAATTGGGGGGTGGGAGTGGTTTTGACCCGGTGGTTCAGTTGCGGCCTTCCGGCAGGTTGATGCCGGCGCCCCTTATCACCTTTGAAGGGCTTGACATGTCCAACTGGGGATCAGGTTGGCCCCCGGACACCAACGGCGATGTGGGAAAGAGCAATGTGGGGGCGAACAACAAGGGGTACTACATTCAGACCGTCAACACCTCCATAGGGATTTTTGACAAGTCCGACGGAACCCGGGTGGCGGCCTTCACCTTTGACGACTTCTTTGACGGGACCAACACTCCCTGCGACGACAATAATGTGGGCGACCCGGTGGTTCTCTACGACCGCTACCTGGATCGCTGGATAATAACCGATTTCGCATGGACCAGTCAGAGCGATCCGTACGAATGTTTTGCCATGAGCAAGACCAACGACCCGGTAAGCGGCGGATGGTACATGTGGGGGGTTAGGTTCAACGAACACAGCGGAACTTCCAGTTACAGCAATCTTTTCAACGATTACCCCAAAATGGGGGTTTGGAATAACGGATATTATGTTACCTTCAACGATTTTACCAGCAGTTTCGTAGGGGTTACCGTCTGGGCTCTGGACAAAAACTCCTTGGCCAGCGGGAGCATGACCCTGGTGGCTTTTTTCCTTGATATTAACGACGATAATTACGCCGCTTCCCTTCTTCCCGCCAACGCCAAGAGTCCTACCGGACCTCCCTCCGGGTCTCCCAATTATCTTGTTTCCATAGGAGATGATGCCTGGGGAGGAAATATAAGCAGCGACTCCATAGCCATTTACAGATGTAGCGTGGACTGGAATAACCCTTCGGGGGCCACCCTTACCGGTCCCACGGTGGTGGATGTGGCTTCCTTTGATTACAATATGTGCGGAGGCTGGGGCGATTCCTGTATTCCCCAGAAGAATTCTAGCGAAAAACTGGATGCTATTTCAGATAGGGCCATGTATTCTGCTTTTTACTGGAATTACGGGGATCACGAGACCATAGTCTTCGTACACACGGTGGATGCCGACGGAAACGACCACGCCGGCGTAAGGTGGTATGAACTACGGAACCCCGGCGGAACCAACCCCTCGGTTTACCAGCAGGGGACCTACGCCCCGGATTCCAACCACCGGTGGATGGGGTCCGCCGCCTGCGATGCCAACGGAAACATAGCCATAGGCTACAGCGTATCTTCTTCTAACATGTATCCCGACATAAGGTATGCAGGACACAAGGCCGGAGATCCTCTGGGAGAGATGACCCAGGGTGAAAGCGTTCTTCAGGCAGGAGGAGGATCCCAGAGTTCAGGATATGGTCGCTGGGGTGATTACTCCATGCTAACTATAGATCCCGACGACAACCTTACCTTCTGGTACACCACCGAATACTATCAAACGACGGGCAATCAGTGGCACACTAAAATCGGTTCCTTTAAATTCGCCCCTGCTGACGATCATCCTCCCAGCGTCAGCATTACCAACCCCTCCAACGGCGATACCGTGTCCGGAAATGTCACTATAACCGCCGACGCCTCCGACGACAACGGGATCGCCAAGGTGGAGTTTTACATAGACGGCACGCTTAAATACACGGACACTTCCTCCCCCTACGAGTACACCTGGGATAGTTCCTCCACCTACGACGACGACCATACTATAAAGGTCATAGCCTACGACACAGCCAGCCAGTTAGGCCAGGACGAAATCACCGTGACCACCGACAACGGGGTGGCTCCGCCCATGCTGGTGGTGGACCTGGACGGAAACACCAACAGTTGTACCTACATAAGGGACCTTTTGGAAAACAAGGGCTACAGCGTGGATTACGAAACCTCCATGCCTTCTAAGATACCCAATGGAACCCCTGCCACCTGGGTTTGTTTAGGGATATACAGCCAGAACCATCAACTTACCGACGGCGAAGGTGACCTCCTGAAGTCTTACCTTGACTCGGGGGGAAGGGTTTACATGGAAGGAGGGGACACCTGGTGCTACGACGACTCCACATCGGTACATCCCTACTTCGGCACCTGGCTCAAGGGGGATAGTGGATGTGAGGATGGTAACAAAGACCTGGCCACTATAAACGGAGTTTCAGGTACCTTTACGGATGGTATGAGTTGGGACTACAGCGGGGATAATAATTGGATAGATCACATAGGGGCCAACCAGAGCGATTCCTTCAACATATGGGACAACTCCTCGCCGTCCTACCACACGGGGGTTGCCCGGGACAACGCCACCTCCGGCTACAGGACCATAGCGGCCTCCCACGAGTTTGGCGGGGCCGAAAGTTCCGACCGCTCCGACATCATGGACAAATACCTGGAGTTCTTCTTCGGAGGGGGCACAGACAACCCGCCCACCGTCTCCTTCCAGTATCCCCAGGATGGCTACGCCGTCTACTCCGTCATAAAGGTAAGGGCCCATGCGGAGGACGACCAGGGCGTTTCCAAGGTGGAGTTCTATCTGGACGATACCCTCCAGAGCACCTATACCTGCAGCGGCACCACCTGCGATGCCGTATGGACCTGGGATACCACCCAGAGTTCCGTGGGCAACCACACCCTCAAAGCCATCGCCTACGACACCGCCAACCAGACCGGTGACCAGTCCATAACCGTCAATGTCCATCCGGGCTACGGCGCCCACTTCGGAGGACCCAACGACGACTTCGGGTATTCCATAGCCATAGACCAGAGCAGGTCCTATGTTTACATGGCAGGGCTCACCTACAGTTATGGGTCCAATCCTCCCAACTACATGATTTACAGGGTTCTTACCAACGGAATCGTCCAGGGACGCTATTTCAACTCCGGAGGCCAGAAGGAATACGGCTACGGCGTGGCGGTGGACGGGTCCGGAAATGTTTACCTGGCGGGCTATACTTCCGACGGAACCCAGAACGACATCCTGGTGTATAAATTTGACTCCTCCATGAACGAACTCTGGAGCAAAACCCTGGGGGGAAGCGGAAACGAGGTGGGCTACGACATCGCCGTGGACAGCGACGGCAATGTCATCGTGGTGGGTTATTCCGAGAGTTACAGCAACGGAAGCACCGATGCCATAGTTTACAAACTCAACGGCTCCGACGGCAGCGTTATCTGGATGAGGCACTACGGAGGAGGCGGAGTGGAAGAGGGCCGCGGCGTCGCCGTAGACAGTTCCAAGAACATCTATGTGGTGGGCTACACTTCAAGTTTCAGTTACGGTGAGAGGGATGTGGCCATATGGAAGGTAGACCCCGACGGAACCAGGCTCTGGGGCAGGCACTTTGGAGGAACCGACTACGACGAAGGCCGGGCGGTGGCGGTTTCCGGAAGTTATGTTTACATAACCGGATGGACCCAGAGTTTCACCTGGGGAGGGCACGACATAGTGGTTTACAAGATCAACGCATCCAACGGGGCAAGGGTGGCAGCCAAGCACTACGGAGGCTCCAGCGACGACAACGGAGAATCCATCGTCGTGGACGGCAACGGCAATGTCATCGTGGTGGGTGAGACCCAGAGTTTCGGCCACGGAGGCATTGACATAGCGGTTTATTCCTTGGCCTCCAGCAACCTGGCCCGCAACTGGGCCAAGCCCCTGGGTGGCTCCAACTCCGAATTTGGCCTGGATGTGGCGGTGGATTCCGACAACAACATTTACATCGTGGGCTACGGAAACAGTTACACCTACGGTTCCAACGACTTCATCCTCTACAAACTGAACTCCAGCGGCGTCAAACTTCCCGTAAGTTCCGGTCAGTAAAGACAGACTGAAATAGAGAAGGGGGGCTTCGGCCCCCCTTTTTTTATGAGTAAATCTGGGGGCGGAGAGGAAAAAATCCGTAATTTAAAATAGGGTGGGTATTCCCTTCTTCTCCCGGAGGCGTTGCCTGGCTCCCCTCAGGAGGATTTCCTCCTTTACTTCCGGCGGGGCGTCCAGGTTCTTCAGCCTTTCCCGGGCCCAGGCCAGGGCGCTTTCCCTTTCCTCCTCGCTGGCTTCTTTCCATACCCGGGCGGTTATTTCTTCGTCCAGGGCCGTGGCCCGGTCAAATTCCCCCTCCTCCAGCAGGGCATAGGCCCTTTCCAGCACCTCCCGATATTGGGGCGGGGTTTTTCTGGAAAATTTTTTCCCCTTTCCCGCCTCCATGGTCAGCGCTTTCCGGGCCTCCTTCTCTATTCTCCTTTTCAAACTCCACAGGGAGAGCATCCGCTTCTTCTTCCTCTTGAAAACGGAAACGAAGCCCTCTTCAATGGCCTTCAAAACGGCCGTTATGGGAATTTCCCTTTCCCAGAGGTCCTCCAGGAGTTCCATGTCCCGGCTGGAGAGGAATAGAAGACGACTCCATTTTCTCCAGGCCTCCTCCGCCCTGCGGAAGTAGGTATCCTTATCTGTTGAGTTCATAGATTATGCGGAGTCCGTGGAGGGTCAGGTTTTCGTCGTAAAATTGGATTTCCTGGCTGGCCCGGGATATTTCCCCTCCTTCCCCTCCGGTCCCCACCACAGAGCAGTCTCCAACTTCTTCCTTTATGGCCCGTATGGTCCCGTCCACCATGGACTTAAAACCCAAAAACAGGCCTTTTTCAATGCTGTCGGCGGTGTTTCTTCCGATGGCTCCCTTCTTCTCCTTGAATTCCACCTGGGGAAGTTTGGCGGCCCTGGCATACAGGGCCTGGGATGAGGTTTTGATTCCGGGAAATATAAGGCCACCCAGGTATTCTCCCCGGTGGGAGAGAACATCAAAGGTTATGGCGGTTCCGAAGTCCACGATTATGAGGGGGGTTCCGTATTTGGCCTTTCCACCCACGGCGTTGGCTATTCTGTCGGCCCCCACGGCGGTGGGAGGGTCGTAGAGGATGGGAAGCCCGGTTTTAATCCCCGGGGCCACGAAGATGGGATCCAGGTTCAGCCTCTCCCTGAAGAACCTCCTAAGTTCTCCGCTGATGGTGGGAACCACCGAGGATATGATTCCCCCCTCCACGCCGTCCAGAAATTCCCGGAGGAGTATCCACCACTCGTCGGAGGTCCGGTCCGTGCTTTTCAGCCGGATTTTCCAGACGAGGTCTTCGCCCCTGAACAGTCCCAGGACGGTGTTGGTGTTTCCCACATCAATCGTTAGAACCATCCGCAAGCCTCCTTAAACCCTCTTCAAAGGGAGGATGCACCACCCCCTTTTCGGTGACGATGGCGGTTATGTTGGAGGCGGGGGTTATGTCAAAGGCGGGATGGCGGACCTCCACCTCCAGGGGGGCTATGTTCCTTCCGTTTATAAAGAGAACTTCCTCCTTGCTCCTTTCCTCAATGGGGATTTCCCGGCCGGTGGGGGTTTTGAGGTCCAGGGTGGAGGTGGGGGCGGCCACGATGAATTTTATCCCGTGTTCCCGGGCCAGAACCGAAAGGGTGTAGGTTCCTATTTTGTTGGCCACATCCCCGTTGGCGGCTATTCTATCGGCCCCCACCACGATGGCGTCTATTTCTCCCCTGGAGATGAAGTGGCCGGCCATGTTGTCGGTGATGAGCACCGTGGGGATTCCCAGTTTCAGAAGTTCCCAGGTGGTGAGCCTCGCCCCCTGTAAATACGGCCTGGTCTCGTCCACGAAGACCTTTTTTACCCTCCCCTTTTCCCAGGCCCTCCTTATGACCCCCACGGCGGTTCCGTAGCCTGCGGTGGCCAGGGCCCCGGCATTGCAGTGGGTAAGAAGGTTGGAGTCCTCCGGGACGAGTTCCGAGCCCAGTTCCCCCATTTTCAAATTGGCCTGATAATCCTCCATTTCTATCCTTCGGGCTTCCTCTTCGGCCCGGACCGGATCCTCCCCGACCCTTTTCATCCTTTCCAGGGCCCAGAAGAGGTTTACCGCCGTGGGTCTGGTTTTTTCCAGGCGGGCCACCGCTTCCTGGAGGGATTTTCCCTCCTTCAGGGCCAGGACCACTCCGTAGGCCGCCACACACCCTATGGCCGGAGCACCCCTGACCTTCATTTCCTCAATGGCCTGGGCCACATCCTCCAGGGTTTTCAACCGGAGGTATTCCTCCTTCCAAGGCAGTTTTCTCTGGTCAATTAAAAGAAGGTGGTCTCCTTTCCACTGGAAGGCCGGCAGCATGTCAACCTCCTGTAAACGCAAAACTTATTGTGAGGCCGTCGCCGGTGGGGATTACGGCTATGAATCCCCCTTTTCTCACCACCAGCGAGGCCGCCCCGTATCCCACCACCGCCCCCGCCACGGTGTCGGAAAGCCAGTGGGCGTTTTTCCTCATCCTGGCGAAGGCCGTAAGGACCGGTATTATGTAAAGAACCTTGAGTCCGTATTCCTTGGCGAAAACCGAACAAACTGCGGTGGCCACCGTCACATGGCCCGAGGGAAAACTGCGGCTTCCCCACTGAAACTCAAAGGGAGAACTGGCCTCGGAGGGCCTCTTTCTCATGGTGACGGTTTTCAAAAGGTTGGTTACCGCCCCGGATATCAGGAAGGCCTCCCCGGCCTCCAGGGAGACCTTCGCCAGCCTTTTCTTGCCCAGGGCCAGACCTCCCAGCCCCACCACCGCCACCCCGGGGGCCAGATATTTCCCCTCTCCGAAGGCGTTTCCCACCTCCGCCAGGTGGTCCGCCAGGGAACTTCCCCCGTCCATCCAGGTCCTTACCTGGGAGTCCAGGGGCAGGCTCAGGACCACCGCCAGGGTGCCGAAGAGGAGCGTCTTGCCTTCGGAAAGACCCGCCCTCAGGGGAAGGCTGAGGATAAGAAGCGAGAGGAAAACTCCCTTCATGGATTAAAGGATACCAGGGTATAATGGGAAAGTAAAAGGGAGGCAGACATGAAAAGGGTAGGCGTTTTTCTCATGATGGCCCTTGCGATGTGGGCCTCGGCGGTGGTAAGCGACAATTACTACGCCACCGAAGCCGGAGCCAGGGTTCTGGCAGAGGGAGGAAATGCGGTGGATGCGGCGGTGGCCGTGGGCTTTGCCCTGGCGGTGGTCTATCCCTCCGCCGGCAACATAGGTGGAGGTGGTTTTATGCTGGTGTGGGACGGAAAGAAGGCCTATTTTCTGGATTACCGGGAGACTGCCCCCACGGGAGCCCGGGTGGATATGTTCGTCAGGGAAGGTAAATTTCAGCCCCAACTTTCCACGGTGGGAGCCCTGGCCGCCGGGGTTCCCGGGACCGTGGCAGGTCTCCTGGAGGCCCACCGAAGGTTCGGCCAACTTCCCCTGGATAGGGTGATGGCCCCGGCCATTGACCTGGCGGAGAGGGGCTTCCGCCTCAGCGTTTTCCAGGCCAGAAGGTTTAAGAGGATGGAAAAACTCCTGAGGCGGTTTCCTGAAACTTCCCGGATTTTTCTCCCCGGGGGCAGGGTTCCCCTACCGGGCCAACTCCTGGTCCAGAAGGATCTGGCCAGAACCCTCCGCCTCATTGCCAGGAAAGGAAGAAGTGGATTTTATTCGGGTAGGACGGCGGGACTCATCCTCAACACCATGAAGAGGTGGGGAGGGCTCATTACCCTGAAGGACCTCCAGAACTACCGTCCCCGGTGGAGGGAGCCCGAGGAGATAAACTTTCTGGGTCTGAAGGTTTACTCTCCTTCTCTTCCATCCAGCGGAGGGCTCATATTGAGGACGGTCCTGGGGGCCGTGGAAGCCTCGGGCTTCCGCAGGCCCGGACCCCTTTATCACCATGCCCTCATAGAAGCCCTGAAACTGGCCTTTTACGATCGGGCGAAGTTCATGGGGGATCCCGACTTCGCCAGGGTTCCCCTGAGGGGACTTCGCTCCAGGGCCTATTTAATGGAAAGGTTGAGGAGGATTCCCCTTCTTTCCCCCCTCCCCCCGGAAAAATTTGAGTTCAACCCCTGGAAATACGAAAGGGAAGAAACCACTCATTTTTCCGTCTACGACGGGAAAATGGCCGTCTCCAACACATACACGATAAACGGGCTCTTTGGAAGTGGACTCGTGGTGGAGGGGGCAGGTTTTCTCCTGAACAACGAAATGGACGATTTCTCCACCCCCGGGGTTGCCAATCAATTCGGAGCCCTGGGGAGCCAGGCCAACTACATCCAGGAGGGAAAGCGGATGCTCTCCTCCATGACCCCCACCCTGGTGCTCAGGGAGGGGAGGGTGGAGGCGGTGCTGGGAAGCCCCGGAGGCACCACCATACCCAGCGTGGTGGCCCAGGTGCTCCTCAACCTCTACCTGCTGAAGATGGACCCTTGGGAGGCGGTGGTGGCCCCAAGGTTGCACCACCAGTGGTATCCTGACCTGGTTTTCCTGGGGAGGGACTTCAGCCCCTCCGCCGCAAGAGCCCTTGAAAAAATGGGGTACCGACTCCGCTGGAGAAGGCCTCTGGGCGATGTCAACGGAATTTACCTGTGGGCAGGCAGGTATTATCCCATTGCTGACCCCCGGGGGGACGGCCGGGGAGCGGTGGTGCGTTCCTCCACCGGAAAGTACGAGGGAATCATAATGAAAACCCGGGGGCATACGCCGTAAAGTTTTCTCACGGGAGCGGCACTGTTATAATTATAAAGTGAGGAAACTTGGCCTTCTCCTCGTAGTTCAGATGCTCTGGGCCTCGCAGGTTTACCTGGCCCGGGTGGAAGCCCCCATCCATCCCATAACCGAGGAGTACATTCTCAGGGCCCTTTCCCTGGCGGAGATGAATTCCTCCCCCTTCATCCTTCAACTTAACACCCCCGGGGGTCTGGATACTTCCATGAGAAACATAATGAAGAGGATGATGAACTCCTCGGTGCCCGTGGTGGTGTATGTGGCTCCTTCCGGAGGTCGGGCCGCTTCGGCGGGATTTTTCATAGCCCTTTCGGCGGACTTCGTGGCCATGGCCCCCGGCACCAGCATGGGAGCCGCCCATCCCGTGGCCATGGGCCAGAAGATGGACAAGGTGATGAGCGAAAAGGTAGCCCAGGACGCTTCGGCCCTGGTTCGCTCCCTGGCCCGGATGAGGGGAAGGGATGTGAAGGCAGCGGAGGAGGCCGTCACCAAAAGCAGATCTTACAACGAAAAGGAGGCCCTGGACCTTCACCTGGCCGATGCCGTGGCGGAGGACCTTCCGCGGCTTCTGGAAGTTCTGGACGGCCGGGTGGTAAGCAAACCCGACGGAAGGGAGTTTAAACTGAAAACCGCCGGGGCTGAGGTAAAAACCGTGGAGATGACCTTCAGGGAGAAGTTCCTCACGGTGATAGCCAATCCTTCCCTGGCCTATTTTCTCCTGATGCTCGGTTTGCTGGGGCTTTATTTTGAGTTTTCCCATCCCGGGGCCGTGATACCGGGGGTGGTGGGGGGGATTTCCCTGATCCTGGCCTTTTTCGCCTTTCAAATCCTCCCCATCAGCATTGCCGGTCTTCTCCTCATCCTCCTGGGTATAGGGCTTTTCGTGGCAGAGGCCAAGGTTCAGGGTTTTGGACTTCTTGGAATGGGAGGTGGAGTGGCTTTGTTCATAGGGTCACTGATGTTAATTAAGTCCCCGGACCCATCCATGAGGCCCTCCCTTTCGGTGATAACTTCCACGGTCATCGGGGTAACGCTTATAGCGTTGTTTCTCATCTACCTTGTGGCCAGGGCCATAAGGGAAAAACCCATGACCGGACCCGAGGGGATGCTCGGTGAGGAGGGGGAGGTTTTTTCGGACTTCGTGGAGGGAAGGGGCAAGGTGTTCGTCCACGGCGAACTCTGGAACGCCGTATCCACGGAGGACCTGAAGCGGGGCGACCGGGTGGTGGTGAAGGGGGTAAAGGGTATGGTCCTGATGGTGGAGAAAAAGGCCTGATTTCCCTTGACAAAACCTCCGGGATTCCTTAATTTTATCCTGTGGAAACAGTCCATATCAGGGTAAACGGAAGGGAGATAGAGGCCCGGGAAGGGGAGATGCTGGCGGCGGCCCTGCTGAGGGCCGGATTTAAGGTCTTTAGAAAAAGTCCCGGTGGAAGTCCCCGTTCCCTATTCTGCGGCATGGGAACATGCTTTGAGTGTTTGATTAAGGTGGACGGCTCCTGGGTCCGCTCCTGCATAACCCCCGTCAGGGAAGGCATGGAGGTGGAAGTTGAAGAGGATTGAACCCCGTCATCTCCAGGTTCAGGTGCTGGTGGTGGGGGGAGGGATTGCAGGTCTTTCCGCCGCCAGAACCCTGGCGGAGGAGGGAAGCGAATTCCTGGTGGTGGAGGAATACCCCTTCTTAGGGGGGCAATACCTCAGAAACCGGGAGGGATATCGGCCCCGGGATACCAGAACCCGCAGAAGGGGATTTAAACTTCTGGACTGGGCCCTGGAGAGGGACGAGTTCTGGACTTCCTCCCTGGTCCTGGGCTGTTACACGGAGAACGGGGAAAGACAGGTGGCGGTGAGCCGCGGGGGTGAAGTTTTTCTGATAAGGCCCGGGAAGATGATAATCGCCACCGGGGCCAGGGAGAAGTTTCTCCCCTTTCCGGGATGGACCCTTCCCGGAGTCGTCAGCGTGGGGGCGGTTCAGGCCCTGATTAAAACCAGCGGAACCCTCCCCGGCCGGGAGGGCATTTTTGCCGGCACCGGCCCCTTTCTCTTAGCGTCCGCCCACGAGTTCAAGAAGGCCGGGGGAAGGGTGGCGGGAATTTTTGAACTTAACTCCCGGGGGAGGGCCATGTCGTTTATGCCCTTCCTCCTGGACGGGGAAAAACTGAGGGAGGGCATGAAATACCTGCTTTCTCTGGGGAATCGTTTGAAGTTCGGCTGGAGGGTGGAGAGGGTTGAGAAGAAGGGCGATGGTCTGGAAGTGAGGCTGGTGAAGGGAAGGAAGCGGCATAGGGCCGTGGTGGATTTTCTGGCCATAGGCCACGGCTTTTCCCCAAATACGGAACTGGCCCAACTCTGCGGATGTCCCGTGGAGTATTCGGCGGGACTGGGTGGATTCGTGGTGAAGACCGGGGAGGACCTCGGCTGCGGCTACGGAATTTACGCCTGCGGGGAGGTAACGGGAATAGGAGGGGCCCGAAAGTCCTTGATTGAAGGGAGGATTGCCGCCCTCTCCGCCTTAGGCAAGAAGGTGCCCTCCGCCCTTTTGAAGAGGAGGGAGAGGGAACTCAGATTCGCCCGGGCCCTAAACACGGTCTTTTCCGTCCCCTCGCACCTGTGGAAGGAAATCCCCGACGAGACGGTGATCTGCCGTTGTGAGGATGTGACCATGGGCGATATAAAAAAGGCGGTGAAGGAGGGCTTCTACCTTCTGAGGGAACTCAAGGAAACCACCAGGATCACCATGGGAAATTGTCAGGGGAGAACCTGTTTCCCCATACTGACCGAGTATTTGAGAAGTTCGGGAATATCCCCCCAGCCCATGTCCGTGAGGCCCCCGGTTAAACCGGTGGAGATGGGTATTTTCGTTTCCCGGTAAAACATGGCCCTAAAATTGGACACTCCTCCAGGGCCCTCCGTGAACTGGCCCCGCCATCTGGCACGAAAATTGCTTCTATCATGCGAAAACTTTTTAAAGGAGGGCAATATGAGGAGAGTTTTGTTCCTGGCTATTCTTCTCCTTCCCCTTTTCGGGGTTTCCAAGTATAAGGACGGGATCTGGTGGGAGAAGCCCGTGTTTACGGCTTCTCCTGTGGATGTGGGGCCCTTTATGGTATACAAAACCCCTTTGAAGGTGGACAATTTCTTCCTCACCCGGGGAGGGATTCTGGTCTACGGAAACTGGCAACTCACCCTCTTCTCCCCGGCCTTTGAGAAGAGGGGGGCCATGGGAGGGCTGGACCAGGTCGTCCATAGCGTGTGTAAGAGCGCCTGCGAGGTTAATTTAATCCTGCCTTCCAGGGATGGGAAAAGGGCGGTCCTGGGTCTTGAAGACCAGGATGTGGGGGTCTACCACCTGATCATGGTGGACCTGATCCCGGGGACCTGGAAGAAAATAGGGGAATTCAAGGGAGAGAAATACCCGGGCTACGCCCCCAACGAAAGGTTCAAAAAAATGTACAGGAAGGATAAGGGGATGCTTAAAGATTACCTGTGGATAGTTTTCCACGGCAACGCCTTCAGTCCCTCTTCCTCCTGGGTGGGCGACAAACTTTACCTGTGGTTTCCTCCCGATTACGGCACAAGTTTCGGAGGTCTTTACATCTTTGACCTCAAAACCGGCAAGTCGGAGTTCCCCTTCAAGAACCTGGACCTGATAATCGGGGTAAACGAGAAATTCTTGGTTTATTCGCTTTTGAAGGATCCGGATGCCACCGAGGTGGCCCCTGAGATATGGGTGAAAGCCGGGAAGGAGAAATTCGTGATAAGGGAGGCGGATCCTCACCATGCCCTTCTTTCCTCCCACTGGCTTCTTTACCGAAAAATGGATCACCTCACCTGGGTTCTCTACGACCTAAGGGAGCGCAGGGCGGTGGGACACTTCAAAATGAAGGATGGGGACCACCGGGTTCTCTACCTCACGCCCTCGGGAAACAGGGTCTTCCTTGAGGCGAAAATCAATGGGAAGAAATCCCTTTACCTTTACGATTTTCGCCAGGGCAGGTTCTACGAACTCTTCCCCGAGGGAGGGAGCGGCTTCAGAGTTCAGGCCTGTTACGACGGCGAGTTTTTCATCTTTTCCCACCGGGGATACTTATGGGTGGGATACCTGACGGACCTTACGGCCCCAGGCGTAAAGGTGAAGACCTCTCCCCTTTATAAGGGGAAGGCCTTTAAAAGCCCGGTGAACCTGAAGGTTGAGGTGGCGGACAGGTGCTTCGTTTCCGGAGTTGCCGGGGAGATCGTTCTCAACGGGAAAAAATACCCGTTGAAGGAGAACTCCTCTTCCCTGAGGATGGATCTCCGGGAAGGGGAAAACCCCGTTGAGATATCCGCCAGAGACAGGGCTGGAAACACGGCCCACCTCCAGAAGAAGATAATCTATCAAAAACCCCCCAGGGTTTCTTTAATGGAAATCGGGAAGAATCCCGCCAGATACTTGGGAAAACTGGTCCTCATTGAAGGATGGGCCTGGGGGTGGGCGGCCAAGGGTCCTGAGGAGGCCAGGAAACTTCCCTTGGCCCCTGGAAATACCGGCAAAAGCCGAAACTGGGGGAGCATAACCGACGGAACCGCCGTGGCCCTTTTCCCGATTTCTCCGTCTTCCTCCAGGAGCAGGGTCCGGGTTTATGCGGTAATCAGACCCCAGGGAAAGGGATGGCTCATTGACCCCATCCTAACGGAGCATGTGTCTCAAAAATAGGACTTTTCCAGAAAGACAGCGTTTTCCAAGGGGTGTATAATTGGAATGGTTTTTGCAACCTTCTCGGCAAATAAAAAATCGGAGGTGAACTCATGAGGAAGTTCGTTTTATTGTTGCTGGCCGCAGGGCTTGTTTTCGCCGGAAGTTTCCGGGACCTTTATCCCTATCTCATTGACCTTCCGGGATGGAACGCCAGCAAGCCCGAAGGTTCCAGCACCAAGATTCCCTTCGTGGGCACTGCGGTGGTGGAGGCGCACCGGGAATACACCAGGGGCAACGCCACCGTAAGGGTTACCGTGGGAAAGGGAAAGGGCGTCATGATGGCCTGGGCTCCCTTCGCCATGAACATGGAATACGAAGACGAGCACGGCTGGAGGAAGGTTAAGAACATAAACGGATTCCAGGTGGGCATTCAGTACGACAAAGAAGGCAAAAGCGGCTCCGTGGTGGTGAACCTCACCATGGGAGAGCAGACCGTGGGAGTCCTGGACCTGGAATACGAGGGCATAACCCCCGACGAGGCCCTGGAACTGGCCAAGAAATTTGACTGGAAGAAGATAGCCAGCGTCCTTCAAAAACTTTAAACAGGAGGCCAGGGGAGGGAGTTTTCCCCTCCCCCCTTTTTCCCATGCTTCTTGACCGGTTCAAGGATAAAATCGTGGTTATTTCCGGGGCCAGTTCCGGGATAGGCCGGGAGATGGCCCTTCAACTGGCCCGCCACGGGGCCCGTGTGGTCCTGGGGGCCAGGAGGGAGGAGGAACTGAGAAGGGTGGCGGAGGAATGTGCGGGGCGGGGAGGGCAGGCCGCCTACAGGAGGACGGACATCTCCCGGGAGGAGGACGCCCGGGCCCTGGCGGAGTTGGCGGTGGAGAGGTTCGGAGGAATTGATGTCCTCATAAACAACGCCGGCTTCACCATGTATTCCCCCTTTGAGGAACTCAGAGACCTTTCGGTGGCGGAGCGGATCATGAGGGTGAACTTCCTGGGGAGCGTTTACCTGACCTACTACGCCCTTCCCCATCTTAAAAAAAGCCGGGGAAGGTTGGTGGCGGTCTCCAGCCTCACAGGAAAGACTGGGGTCCCCACCCGAAGCCTGTACGCCGCCTCCAAGCACGCCATGGCGGGATTTTTTGACTCCCTGAGAATAGAACTCAAAAAACACGGGGTGAGCGTCACCGTCCTCTATCCGGGGTTCGTCAAAACCCCCATACGGGAAAACGCCCTGGGACCCGACGGAAAACCCCTGGGCAGTAGCCACATAGACGAGGGTTCGGCCATGGAGGTGGAGGAGGCGGTCCGAAGGATGCTGGAGGCGGTGGCCAGGAGAAAGAGGGAACTGGTGATGGGGGCCAGGGCCAGGCTGGGCCTCTGGCTCAAGTTGATAGCCCCCTCCCTGGTGGACCGGATGGCGGAAAGGAGCGTATCTTCGGGTAAAACCTGATGGACCTGAGAGGTGAGATAACCCGTCGGAGCGTGAAGAAACTCCGGAAATACCGCCTGGTGAAGGACAGGGTGGGGGAGAGGAATCTTGAACTGGGATGCGCTGCGGCGGGGCTTTCCAGGATGCTGGCCAGGGGCTTCTGGGTTGGCATGGACTTTGACCTATCCACCGTCAGGGATTATTCCCGCTACCTGGGAAGGCCGGCGGCGGTGGGAAGTGAGAACCTTCCCTTCCGCCATGGGAGTTTTACCACGGTTCTTATGCTGGATTTCCTGGAGCATGTGGAGGAGGACCTTCTCCTGCTGAAGGAAGCCCGGAGGGTGCTCGTTCCCGGGGGAAGCCTTTTGCTTTCGGTGCCCCGGGGAGGGAACCTCCTCATCATAAAAATACGGAACCTTCTGGGATTGAAGAAGGAGGTTTACGGCCATCGGCGGGAGGGTTACACCCGGGAGGAATTGCTTTCAATGCTGGAGGAAGCGGGCTTTGCGGTGGAGGAGGTGAAGGAGCATTCCGGTTTCCTTCTGGAACTTCTGGAGGCCCTTCAAAACTTCGTCTACTTCCGCCTTAGGGGCAGGAAAAAAAGGAGGGCCGGAAGCATAAGCCCCGTGGAAGAGGGGGAATTTCGGTCCATGAAAAAACTCCTCTTTCTCCAGAAGTTGGCCTATCCTTTCTTCAAACTGGCGGATTTCCTGGACGGGGTTCTTCCCACCTCCAAGCATGTGATCTTTGTCCAGGCCCGATCTCCTAAAAGGACTCCAGGGTGATTTTCTCCAGATAGGCGTTGTCCACATCCACCCCGATCCCTTCCCCCTGGGGCACCGGTATGTAGCCCGGGGTGGAGAAATCAAAGGGAGGGGTCAAGTCCCTATGGTAATACCTCTGGGTGCGGGATATGTCCGCTGGCAGAACGAAGGGTTCCAGGGAAGCCAGGTGGAGGTTGTGGGCCCTTCCCACGCCGCTTTCCAGCATTCCCCCGCAGAAGAGGGGAATGCCCCTTTCTGAGGCAAACTCCGCCGCCCTCAGAACCTCCCCTATTCCCCCCATCCTGCCCACCTTTATGTTCACCAGGGAATAGGAGTCCATGAGGTAGCCCACCTTCATTTTCCTCAAGTTTTTCACGCTTTCGTCCAGGGCAATGGGAGTTTTTATTTTTTTCTTCAGGAGGGAATGGAAGTAAAGGTCGTCGGGGTAGAGGGGTTGTTCAAGGAAGAGCAGGTCCGCCCCGTCCAGGCAGGAGAGCCTCTCCAGGTCCCCTTCCCCGTAGGCCGAATTTGCGTCGGCCCCCAAGGGAATCTGGGGAAAGGCCTTCCGCACCTCCTTCACCACCTCGCAGTCCCATCCCGGGGCGATTTTTATTTTCACCCGCAGGTAGCCCTCCCGTACGAAGGAGTCTATCCGGCTCAGGAGTTCGTCCAGACCCGTCTGTATGCCCACGCTCACCCCGGAGGGAATTTCCTTCCTCACCCCGCCGTAAACCCTGTGGAGGGGCAGTCCGCGCCGACGGGCCTCCAGGTCCCACAGGGCCAGGGAAAGACCCGCCTTGGCCATGGGGTTTCCCCGGAATTTTTCCGCCTCCGCTTCAAAGCACCGGGGGTCCAGGCCGCAGGAAAGGGCCATGGGGAAGAGGTAATTCTTCAGAAGATAAACGGCGGAGGCCAGGGTCTCCTCGCTGTAAAGCGGGGCTTCGGAGGCCACCACCTCCCCCCAGCCCTCCAGTTCGCCCCTCCTCACCCTTATCAAAGCGAACTTCCTCTCCCTTTCCTCCCCGAAACTGGTCTTAAAGGGGTGAACCAGGGGTAAGGAGAGGATAAAACCCCTTATTTCCTCTTTAGGATGTATGTGCAATTTTCCCTCTCAAAGTCCATAATTTCGTAGTTTTCCAGGAGTAGGGGCATGGCCCGGTCCACGGCGGAATACCAGGCCAGGGCCTCCTTCCGGGGAAGGGAGTTTATGTCCCTGGGAATCTTCAACCCTATCCAGGACTTTCGTGGGAGGGAAAAATCCCCGGGACCTCCCTGAAAAATCACCACCTCCGGGGTGGGGCATGGTTTCCGCTCCATCTCCTCCACGCTCCAGTGGACCAGAAGGCGGTGGGTGGGAACCCCGGCGCTCATTCTGGAACTCATCTCGCCGTAAAAGTCGCTGAGGTATTCTCCCACCCGGACCCCCAGTTTGTGGAAGTTAAAATAGGCGTTTCTGCACTGGAGGGGATCAAAGGTCCAGGTTATCGTCCGGTAGCCCATTTTTTGGGCCTCCCTCCTCTGAAAAAGTTTTATCTGGAGGCCCACTCCGGAGTTCTGCTCCCGGGGCCTCACCGCCGTCATGTGGCTGTGAAGGACCGTGTGGCCTCCCTCCACCAGGGGAAAGGCCAGGGAAAACCCCACCATGCGGGCTTCCCTGTAGGCTCCGAGGACCAGTCCCCCGTATTTGGCGGAGAGGATGAAGATGGGCAGGGGAACCACATCCAGGGGGGAAGAAAAACCCCAGGCTTCCTCCTGGATGGCCACCGCCCTTTTCAACTCCTCCTTTTCCCGGTAGTCAATTTTCCTTATGGCCAAACTCACGGCGTATCTCCTGACTTATTCGGTTGAAAACCTCCTGCCTGGAGGGGACCTCCAGGTGAAAGACCCGGAAGTTTTCCCGTATTTTTTCCTTTATTTTTCGGTCAATGCCTTCCCCGTAGGTGAGAATGGCGTGGGGAAGTTGAAGGGCCTCAAGAAGAAACTCCCTGAATCCCGGGGAGAGGAGTTCCATTTTTCCCACCTCGTCCAGGATCAATAGGTCTCCGGACCCCTTGCCCAGGGCCCGTTCCAGGTTTTCCACCAGGACGGAGTATTTTCCCACCCTTGGCGGTTTTCCGCCCACCCTGGCCAGGGGGAATCTTTCTCCGGAGGGAACGAAGACCAGGTCAAAGCCCACCCTTTTTCCTCCTTCCCTTACCTCCTCGGTGTAGAAACCCCAGGGTTTCAGGTCCAGTTTTTTAATTAGGGAGAGAAGTTTTTTGATCAGGGTGGTTTTTCCTGAGCGGGGTTTTCCCGTTATGGCTATCTTCATGGAGGGTCAGGCGGCGGCCGGATTCGAACCGGCGAATAACGGTTTTGCAGACCGCTGCCTTACCGCTTGGCTACGCCGCCGAAAAAAGAGCGGGAGACGGGATTTGAACCCGCGACCCTCTGCATGGCAAGCAGATGCTCTACCGCTGAGCTACTCCCGCCCAGAGGAAAATTTTAAAATATAGGGGAAATCCTGTCAAGACAGGTAAAGTTTGATTCCTCCGAAAATCTCCAGAATGAGGTTTACCACCAGGGTAAAAAGGAATCCCAGGGCAAAGAACAGGAAGAAGAACGCCGCCCCCGTCATCAGAGAATATATGAAGGCCTTCCAGAGCGTTCCCAGACCTGGAAAATTGAGGCCTGCGGCGGCCAACAGTTTCGGAACCAGGGCCTCGGCGAAGGCCCCTATCACCACCCCCAGGAGGATTCCCAGGCCCCCCAGGAACAGGGCCACCGACACCGGGGAAAAACCCCTGAGGATGTATTCCCTCTCCATGGCCTCCAGTTCGGAGGACACGGGGGAGGTGGGCTTTTCCACCCTTTCCTCCGTTACCGCCGCTTCAAATTTCTCCTCTTTTTCCTCCTCTTCACCTTCCTCCTCAAATATGTGCTGGATGGGCAGGGTTTCCTCCCCGGGGGGTTCCTTGAGTTTCCATCCCTCCGGAGTTTTTACATACCACTTTCCGGATTTCACCCCTATCATCCAGATATTTCCCTCCCCATCCCTCACCATCAACTCCTTCACCCTGGCCTTGAACTCTTCAAAACCTATTTCCCCTCTTTCGTATTTCGCCTTAATTCTTTTAAAGGCGTCTTCTGCTTCTTTGAAGTTCATGCTTATATTTTACACCAAATCGGGCCGATGCTAAAATAATTTCTGGAGAAAAGGAGGTGAGTTATGAAGTTAACCTGGCTGGGTCATGCATCGGTTTTAATTGAAGGTTCCATAAACATAATCGTGGACCCCTTTCTGGAGCAGAATCCGGCGGCGGCCCGGAAGATGAGCGAAATACCACGGGTGGATGTGGTGGCGGTTACCCACGACCACGAGGACCACATAAGCGACGCCTTCACCCTGGCTAAAAGGGATGGGGCCACGGTGGTGGCCATGCACGAAATTGCCGTTATGGCCGGTGAGGAGGGCATTGCCGCCGAGGGCATGAACATCGGAGGCACCATAGAGGTTAAGGGGGCCAATTTCACCATGGTCCTGGCCGTTCATTCCAGTTACAGGGGCCATCCCTGCGGTTTCGTCATTTCCCTGGACGGAAAGAGAATATATCACTCCGGAGACACGGGCCTCACCAGGGACATGTTGATTATCGGGGAACTTTATCCCCCGGATGTTAGTTTTCTGCCCATAGGAAGCCGTTATACCATGGATGTAGTTCAGGCCGCCAGGGCGGTGGAATACACGAAAACGAAGATAGCCGTTCCCATCCACTACAACACCTGGCCCCCCATAGAGGCGGATCCCCGGGAGTTCAGCAATCTGGTGGGGGACAGGGCCCGGGTGGTGATCCTCAAGCCGGGTGAAAGCCTGGAAATTTAATGCCCTATTTAATTGACGGAAACAACCTCATAGGGGTTTACCCCTTTCTGGAGCAGGGGACCGTCCGGAGCCGGGAATTCGTAATCCGGAGGCTTTTGAAGTTCCATCACCTCACCGGAAAGAAGATAATCCTGGTCTTTGACGGTGCCCCCCACGCCTCTCCCCACCGATGGGATATCTCACCCCGCAACTTCACCATACTGTTTCCGTCCTTTGGTGAGAGCGCCGACGATGTCATAAAGAGAAATCTAAAGGCCGGGGTGGTCCTGGTTTCCTCGGACCGGGAACTGGTGGAGGAGGCCCGGCGGAGAAAACTTCGCTGGATGGGAACCAGAGATTTCGCCAGGCTTCTGGAGCGGTTTCAGCAGGAGCAGAGGGAAAAACCGGACTGGAAACCCACTCCCCAGGAGATGGAAGTCTGGCTAAAGATTTTCGGACAGAAGCCCTGAAGTGAGAATAGCAGTAGTGGGTCTTGGCAGGGTGGGAAAAACCCTGGCCCTTTACCTTTCCCGCCGGGGGGAGGAGTTCCTGGGGGGGTATTCCTCCAGCCCGGAGACCACCGCGGAGGCTTTGAAGGCCATCGGCCGGGGTCGGGTTCTCCGCCGGGGGGAAGTCTCCAGGGCGGATGTGGTCCTGCTGTCTACCCCCGACGGTGAAATAGAGCGGGAGGCGGAGAGGATCGCCCGGGAAACCCAGGATCTGAGGGGCACCGCCTTCTTCCACTGTAGCGGAGTTCGTCCCCTGGATGTTCTGGAGCCCCTCCGGAAAAGGGGAGGACTTACCGGAGTGTTTCATCCCCTGTTTCCCTTTTCAGAGCCGGACTTCGCCCTGAGGCATCTTGAGGGGGCCTACGCTGGAATTGAAGGTGGTAAATTCGTGGAGGAGACCGTAAAGAAGTGGGGTTTCGTCCCCTTTCCCCTGCCGGAGGACAGGGCCCTCTACCACGCCGGAGCCGTCCTATCCGCCGGTCTTCTGGTGGGTTACCTTTCCCAGGCCCTGGGGATTGCCGAAAAACTAAGCATCCCTCCTGGGGCCTACCTTCGCCTGGCTACGGTGGCCCTGGAGGCGGTGGGGGAACTGGGTCTGCGGGAGGCCCTCACCGGACCCTGGATGAGGGGAGACCTGAAAACCGTGGAGAAACACCTCTCCGCCCTGAAGGAGGAAGGGGAGATTTACGAACTCCTCCTTTCCAGGATTCAACGGATACTATCCGGATGACTTTTCCCGCTGGTTGGGTTAAAATTTTTTCGTGGAAAATCTGAAGAAGTTTATTCCGGAGGGATTTATTTCCTCGTCCCAGGCCCTCCACAAGGCCCTTCTCTCCCTGGGCCTGATCGTTCTCTTCGTCCTGATTCACCGGGTGGTGATTTTTCTCATCTCCCGGAGCGAGGCGGAGCCCATCTCCAAGTACAGAGCCCGGAAGTTTTCCGCCTACCTTCTGACCTTCACCGCCGTGGTTTTCATCTTCCTCATATGGTCCACCTCCACGGCCCAGTTCGTCACCGTGGTGGGGCTTGCCTCTGCCGGTCTGGCGGTGGCCATGAAGGACATGATAGTGGACCTCATGGGCTGGCTTTTCATAATGATAAGAAGGCCCTTTTCCCTGGGCGACAGGATTGAGGTCCAGGGGGTAAAGGGGGATGTGGTGGACCTGCGCAGTTTCCAGTTTTCCCTCCTGGAGGTGGGAAACTGGGTGGGGGCGGACCAGTCCACCGGAAGGATAGTCCATGTTCCCAACAGGTATGTTTTCATCCACCACATAGTTAACTACAACAACGGCTTCGGTTTCATCTGGAACGAAATTCCCGTCCTCATAACCTTTGAAAGCAACTGGCGGAAGGCCAAGAGGATACTTGAAGAAATCGCCCAGCAGGTTTCCCTTCACTTCACCGAGGAGGCCAAGGAGGCCCTGCGGCGGAAGATGGCCAAGTTCATGATTTTCTACCGGCACCTGAGCCCCAAGGTTTACACTTCGGTGGAGGACAGCGGGGTTCTCCTGACCATAAGGTATCTCTGCAAGCCCAAAAAGCGGCGGGGGACCGAGGAGCAGATATGGGAGATGGTCCTGGAGGCCTTTGAAAGGGAGCCGGACATAGACCTTGCATATCCCACCTACCGGATCTACCAGCCGGAGAAGAAGGATGAAGGATGAGTTCGCCCGCCTGATAGAGGCCGTTTTCCCCGGTCCCTGGGGGCTTAAGAAAAACAACCAGTTCCTCATGGGCACCCTCAGGAGGGGAAGAAAACTGGTGGAAGGGGAATACACCTTCCTTTACCGGGGGAGGATGGACGGGGACGCTGAGAAAAAACTGAGGGCCGTGCTCCGGGCCTATTCCGTATGCGAGGAGCACCAGAGGAACTCCGTGGCCCTGGCCAAGATAACCGATGTGGTGGTGAAACTTTCCTCCTCCGTGGGCTGGAAGGAAACCCTGAAGGTTCTCCTTAGAACCATAAAATCCCTGATTTCGGGTAAGTTCTTCGCCATTTTCCTGGTAAATCGCCGGGAGGGGACCATATACTCCATCCTCTCCCTGGGATACGAGAAAAAGGAGAGGGAACTCCTCCACCTCAAAATAGGCAAGGGCCTGGTGGGCTGGGTTATAGACCACGGCAAACCCCTCAACATAAGGGATGTGAGGAAGGAGGCCCGCTACTTTGAGATAAGGAGGGAAACCCGCTCCGAACTGGTGGTTCCCATCAAGGTAGGGAAGAGAATAATAGGGGCCATAAATGTGGAGGACACCCGGGTGGGTTCCTACACCGAGAGGGAGGTGAAACTCCTGGAGGCCTTCGCCTCCATCGCCGGCGTGGTCATAGAGAGGGCCAGGCTCTACAGGAGCCTCCTGGAGCACAGGCTCACCCTCAAGGAATTGGAGGTGGCCCGGAGGATTCAGAGCCACTTTCTGCCCAAGAAAATGCCCCGGTTCAAGGGCTTCAGGCTTTACGGAAGGACCATCCCGGCCCGGCTGGTGGGGGGAGACTACTTCAACTTCTTCCGCCGGGGAAGGGATGCCGTCCTCTTCGTACTGGCGGATGTTTCCGGCAAGGGAATACCCGCCGCCCTGCTGACTTCCTTCCTCCATTCCGCCATGGTCATTTTGCGGGAGGAACCCCTCCTGGCCCTGGCCTCCCACCTCAACCACCTTCTCTACTCCCAGACCGAACCCAATCAGTTCGTCACGGGTATAGTGGGGGAGGTGAACCGGGAAGGAGTGGTCAACTATGTGAACTTCGGCCATAACTATCCTATTTTCGTGAGGGAGGGAAAGGCGGAACTGGTGGAAGGGAGCGACCTGGTCTTGGGCATAAACCCCGACTACCAGTACACCCTTCGGAAACTGGAACTTCCCCGGGACTCGGCCCTTTACCTCTACACCGACGGGGCGGTGGAGGAGAGGTGCGGCGAGGAGGAGTTCGGGGTGGAAAATCTCCAGGGGGTTATCCTTAAAAATTGGAGACAGCCCTCCCGGGTCCTGAGGGATCTCCTGGGGGAGATGAACCGGCGATGCGGAAGGGAGAGGAACGACGACATAACCCTCCTGGGGGTGGTTCGTGCTGGGGATTGACGCCTTTCTGGGGCAGTCCCACCGGTTCATGGGCTTATCCTTCGCCCTTTTCTCCAATCAGTCCTCCTTTACTACGGACCTTATTCCTTCTGAACTGGCCCTGGCGGAGGTGGTAAACCTGGTGGGGATAATATCCCCGCAGCACGGATTTTTCCACGAAGCCCAGGCTAACATGAGGGAAACTGCCCCGATCCGCCATCCCCTTCTCGGCGTTCCCATCCATCCCTTCTACTCCGCCGCTCCCCAACTTCCTCCCTTCCTGGAGGATTTTGACCTTCTCCTGGTGGACATTCAGGATGTGGGGGTCAGGGTTTACACCTACATTTGGTCTTTGCTTCAACTCATGAAGGCCCTCAGCGGAAAGGGCAAGGTGGTCTTCGTTCTGGACCGGCCCAATCCCCTGGGAGGGGAAATGGTGGAGGGAAATCCCCTGGATATGGAGTATTCCTCCATGGTGGGAATGATGCCCATCCCCATGATTCACGGGATGACCGTTGGGGAACTGGCCCTGATGTTTTCTGAAAAACTGGGACTTGACCTGGAGTTAGAGGTTTTCAAGGCTGAGTGGAGGAGAAGTCTTGATTTTTCCCGCCTGGGCTTACCCTGGAGGAATCCATCCCCCAACCTCCCCACCTACGCTTCGGCTCGGGTTTACGGTGGAACGGTTCTTCTGGAGGGAACCAACATCTCCGAAGGCAGGGGGACCACCCGTCCCTTTCAATACATAGGGGCCCCCTTCGTGGACCCATACCGCCTGTGGAAGGAGGTGGAATCCCTGGAAGGGGCCAGGTTTTTTCCGGTGGGTTTCACCCCCACCTTTGACAAGTACCAGGGTCAACCCTGCTTTGGGGTGGAAATAATTCCCGTGGCCGGGATAAGGCCCCTTCGTCTGGGGCTTCTTCTCCTGAAGAAAATCTTTTCCCTCTGGCCCTCCGGGGCGAGTTTTCTCCCTCCCCCCTACGAATACGAGGAGGAAAAACTCCCCATAGACATAATCGCCGGCAGCCCCAGGTACAGGAAGTGGCTCCTGGAGGGGGAGGAGGGGGACCTGGATGCCCTGCTTTCCCCGGCCCCCTTTGACCAGGAAAGGCTCCCTTATCTTCTTTACCCGTGACCGCCTCCCTTTGAAGAAGGGGGAAAATCTGCTATAATATTTTCCTATGAAAAAGATAGGAATTGTGGCCCTGGCTTTTCTCTTCCTGTCCGCCTGCTCCGTAGAGGAGGTTCCCAGGAACCGTCTGGTGGAGAAGGCCCTTTCCCTGGTGGGAAGTCCCTATAAGTACGGGGGCACCTCCCCCCGGGAAGGCTTTGACTGCTCCGGCCTGGTTTACTATGTTTACAGGTCCCAGGGGCTCAAGGTTCCCAGGACCGCCCGGGAGCAGTTCCGCCGCGGAAGAAGGGTGGGAATCTCCAGAATAAAACCCGGAGACCTCCTGTTTTTCCGCTTTCACCGGGGCCTTCATGTGGGAATCTTCGTGGGCCGGGGGTACATGGTCCACGCTTCGCCGGAAAGGGGCGTGGTAAAGGAAAGGCTGGTAAAATACTGGAAAAAACACTTCCTTAAGGGGGTAAGTTACCTATGAGGGAAAAAATAAGAATAGGGGTCATCGGCGGCTCTTCCCCTCCGCCCCGGGCCCTGGAAGATGCCTACCGGGTGGGGAAACTCATAGCCAGGGCCGGGGCCATCCTGGTCTGCGGCGGTCTCGGCGGCGTGATGGAGGCCGCCTCCCGGGGGGCCAGGGAGGAGGGGGGATTGGTGGTGGGAATTCTCCCGGGTCAGGACTTTGAGGCCGCCAACCCCTATGTGGACCTTCCTATTGCCACCGCCATAGGCTACCTGAGAAACGCCCTGGTGGTGCTCAACTCCCATGTTCTTATAGCGGTGGACGGAAGTTACGGGACCCTCACGGAGATTTCCTACGGCCTCATCTACGGACGCAAGGTCTTCGGAATAGGAACCTGGGAAGTTCCGGGGGTCGTTCCCACTTCCGGACCGGAGCAGGCCGTGGAAATGGCCTTGAAGGAGGCTAAAAATGCTCATAATTGAAAACCTCTGGGTGGAGGTGGAAGGGGAACAGGTCCTGAAGGGGATTAATCTGAGGATAAGGAGCGGAGAAACCCATGTTCTTTTCGGGCCCAACGGGGCGGGAAAATCAAGTTTGTTCTTCGCCATCATGGGATTTTCCAAGTACAAAGTCCTGGAGGGGAGGATAATCTTTAAGGAAAAGGACATAACCCACCTCCCCCTCCACGAAAGGGCCCGCCTGGGCCTGGGGATTTCCTTTCAGAGACCTCCGGCCCTCAGGGGAATTAAACTTTATCAGATAGGAAAATTAATGGGGGGCGACGAAGAGAAGATAAAGGAATACGCCCGTCTCCTTTCCCTGGAGGGCCTCCTCCACCGGGATGTGAACCTGGGCTTTTCCGGGGGGGAAATGAAGAGGTCCGAAATATTCCAACTCCTCATCCAGGAGCCGGACCTTTCCCTTATTGACGAGCCGGAATCGGGAGTGGATGTGGTGAACATAGACCTCATTGCCGAGGCCATAAAAATGCTCCTTCAGAAGGACCGGCCCATCCTGGAAAGAAAGAGGAGCGGAATAATAATAACCCACACGGGGTTCATCCTGGAGAAGGTGAAGGCCGACCGAGGCCACCTTCTCATGGACGGGAAAATACTCTGCTCCGGAAACCCCGAGGAAATGTTCAACGAAATAAAACTTAAGGGCTACAAGGAGTGTGTGAGATGCTGGAAAAAGACCTTATCTTGAAGGAAAAGGAGGTCCTGGAGAGGGTGGGGTTCGTCCTGGACGAAAAACAGCGTTCCGGTTCCTTCGTCCTCCTGGACGAGGAGGAGATGGCCTCCAACTACACCGAGGGGGTCACCTTCTACTCCATGGGAAAGGCCGTGGAGGAGATAAAGGGGGTCAAGGAGAAACTCTGGACCCTGGTGGACCGGGACAAGGACCAGTGGACCCGCAAAGCCGCTTCTCAGCCGCCCAGGGGTTACTTCATCCATGTGGCCCGGGGGGTGAAGGTGGAAAAACCCCTCCAGGCCTGCTTCCTCATCGCCACCTCCCGGATGACCCAGACCACCCACAACCTGATAATTCTGGAAGACGGGGCGGAACTCTACATGATAAACGGCTGTGCCACCGCCAGTTATGTGAACGCCGGGCTTCACATAGGCATAACGGAGATTTTCGTGGGAAAGGGAGCCTTCCTTTCCTACACCATGATTCACGATTGGGCCTCCCAGGTGGAGGTGAGGCCCAGGACTGGTGTTTATGTCCAGGAGGGGGGAAAATTCGTGTCCAATTACATAACCATAAAGGAATCAAAACTCACCCAGACCTACCCGGAGGCCATAGTGGAGAAGAACGGGGCGGCCCAGTTCGCCAGCCTGGTTTTCGCCCCTTCCAGGTCCATCTACGACCTGGGAGCCAGAATATACCTCAACGGGGAAGGGGCCAGCGGAGAAATAATCTCCAGGGCCATAAGCGGCGGGGGGAAGGTTTACTCCAAGGGCCACCTCATCGGGAACGCCGCCGGGATAAAGGCCCACATGAGTTGCGACGGCCTACTCCTCAACAGCGAGGGTTCCATAATAGCCATCCCTGAACTGGAGGCCAACCACCCGGAGGTGGAAATGAGCCACGAGGCGGCGGTGGGCAAAATAGCGGAGGAGGAAATAGAATACCTCATGAGCCGTGGTTTTTCACCGGAGCAGGCCCGTTCCCTCATCATAAAGGGCTTTCTGGATCCCAAAATTCTGGGACTTCCCCCGGCCCTGGAGATGGAAGTGAACAAGACCATTGAGATGTTAGGGGAGGGCAGCCTCTGAAGGGGCTTTACATACACATACCCTTTTGCAGAACCAAGTGTCCCTACTGCCACTTTTTCACCATTCCCCACCGGGGCGACCTGGAGGAGGCCTACATTCCGGCTCTCCTGGGGGAAGTTCGGATGTTTCCCTACGCCTACGACAGCCTTTACCTGGGGGGAGGAACCCCCTCCCTTCTTGGTTCATCCTCCCTGAAAACCCTGGCCGAAGCCTTGATGGGCCCTTCCCTTCGGGAGGCTTCCCTGGAGGTGAACCCCGAAGACCCCGTGGACTTGGGACTCCTGCGGGCCCTGGGCTTTAACCGCATAAGCCTTGCCGCCGTCTCCTTCCGGGAGGAATTTTTAGCCCTGCTGGGAAGGGGGCACCGGCCCGGGGATGTTTTTGAAAAGGTGGAGGAGGCCAGGAAGGCGGGGTTTTCCAACATAAACCTGGACCTTCTCTTCGGCCTTCCCGGGCAGGGGGTCCGGGATTTTGAGGAGGACCTCAGGACCGCCCTTTCCCTCCGGCCGGAGCACATGAGCATATACCTTCTGGAAGTGCCCCGCCACTATCGGCCTTCCCTTCCCGTGGCCCCGGACGAGGAACTCCGCCGCATGTATTACCTGGCGGTGGAACTCCTGGAATCTCACGGCCTTTTTCAATACGAGGTCTCCAATTTCGCCAGAAAGGGATTTGAAAGTTACCACAATTTGAAGTATTGGAGGTATGAGGACTACATAGGAGTGGGCCCAGGGGCCGCCAGCCTTCTGGGTTCCCTCCGTTGGGAGAACAAGAGGTCGCTGAGGTCCTATCTGGGGAGACTCCGCCGGGGAGAGGAACCCGAAAGGACCTATTACCCTTTGAGCGCCGGAGAAAGGGTGCGGGAAAAGGCCATGATGGGACTTCGGCTGGTAGAGGGAGCCGACCTCTGCGGTGAGGAGGAGCAGACCGTGGAGGAGATAATCTCCAGGGCCCGGGACTACCCGGAGTTTTTTGAGATAGAGGGATGCCGCCTCCGCCTCCGGAGGGAGCATTTCTTCGTCATGAACTCCCTTCTGGCCTCAGTGCTTTAGGGAGAGCCCTGGGCTTTTCTCCCTTCCGTGGAATGTGATAAATTTTTAAGTATGAGGGGAAAATTTTTCTCAAATCGCAAAGGCAAAAATTTGCGGATTTTGGGGACAGTGGTGCTTCTACTGGTACTGCTTCCGGGTCAAGTCCTTGGGGGAGGGGGGTGGTTCCTGGACCATGCGGTTTTAGGGGCAGGCTACGGGCTGGGAGTCTTCTCCTTTGCCAAGCCCACCTACCGAGGAACCAATCCCCGGAGGGAATTTGACGCCTTCTGGCCTTCTCCCTGGAACTGGAACTCCAGGACCTCCGCCCTCTGGGCAGAGGGAGGAATTTCCCTTTCCTGGGTGACGCTCACCCTCCGCTACGAGACCATCCCCATGCAGGCCGAAAAAGAGCGGTTCATGCTGGAAAACAGCCAGACGGGAATAGTCATCTCCATTCCCACCACGGACCTGCAGGCCCAGGGCCTCTTCCTTCGGGCAGAACTTCCACTTCTTCCTTCCTCCGGCTTTTCTCCCTTCGTCTCCTTCCAGGTGCCCCTTTACGCCACGGTAAAGACCCTGACCTACAACTCCGACCCGGAGCCCGAACTGGTCCACTACGGAAGGCATAAATTCAACCTCGTGGTGGAGGACTACGAAAACATAACCCTTTCCCGCCCCCTTATACTCCGTGCGGAGGCGGGTTTCCGCATAAGGGTGAAAGGACGCCTCCAGGTAAAACTCTACGCCAAAGGAGGCTACATCCGCTGGAGGCTCCACTACATGGAACAGCGGCTTATGCCCGTGGAAGTGGGCGCTGCCGCTGGAATATACTGAGGAGGGAACCATGAGAAAGATAACCGCCCTTCTTTTCCTTCTCCTCGTCCCCCTGGTGGGGATGCACCTTCCTGGTGATGTGGACTACTACCTCAACAAGGGAATACTTCACATGACCCCCAGCGTGAAGGGGTGGGAGGCTGCCTCCAGGGCCCCCCTTGACCTGGTGGACTACGCCATAGAGCGGACCTACGGAAGAAGGCCCGCCCACATATACCCCCTGGAGGGTAAAGACCACCTGCTGGTGGCCTACGCCATTGACCTGGAGGATGCCCGGGTGGGTAGGGGAGAGCGACACGGGATCCCGCCTGCCTCTGCCGTCGTAATCTCCGCCTACCTCACCGAAGAACCCTTCCTGGCCGAACTCCACGGACCCCGATTTTCTGCGGCCATGCCCTGCAGGAACCCCGAAGCCCTGGTCCTTACCAGGCGGCTCGCCCTGGTTGCCAGATGCTCCAACGAGTGGAGGGCTGTCCCCGCAGGAAGAAAAACCCCTACCTGGTGGATAGACCAGGAAAGGCAGAGCCCTCCAGAGAACATTTCTCGGGTAGTCTCTGCCTTGCATCCCACCTGGGATGCCTTCGTCAGGGGGAAATTGGCCTCTTCCCAGAAAGTGCTCTTTGAGGAGTTTGATGAGGTGTATCCGATATCTTTTGCAAAAACTTGGGGTATACGGGGAGTACCGCATAGACAACATCCAGATCACGAGTGGTATGGGTACTGGTTCTATAGTAACATTGTCATAGAGACTGTAGGGGTAATGGCCTCCGCAGCGTACCTGCGCTGGAGGGAACAGAGGTATGACTTTGGAAGTGCTTTTCTAATAGATCGGGACGACCCCTTTTTGGGGCCAGTTCAGGCATATCTCTGCTCCTATTGGATTCCTCTTGGGGTTTACATGGTGGATGAGCAAGAGCGGGAAATCGGGCTTGGATGTGGAAACGCAAATGATGGATCTCCCGGCGTAATTTCCTCCTTTCCCAGGACCCCTGTTCCCCGCCCCTTCTGGGAATTTGCGAAGAGGAACCAGTGGTTCTGGGAAAACCACAGGCTTTACAATAGGGGCTACGATGTGGTGGTTCCCTTCCTGTCTAAGTTCGGAAGGTATGTAAACGAAAACCACCTCAAGCCCCCGGATGTTACGGAAGTGGGCAGGAAAAAATCCAGGGATGCTTGGTGGAGGTACCTCAAGGAAAGACTCCTCAGGGGAGGGATAATGATCCCTTCGGCCCTAAGTTTCCCGGTTATGGGAATAGACGGCATAGTCTCGCCAGGCTACACAGTTGCTGGATGGGACGACGGAAAAAGGTTGATTGCCGTGTATTCTCCCCTGGGGATCTTTATAAAGTGGTCTCCCAACGGGGGGACTTCCCCCAACAACGGTGGAAGTATATACGAGTTTCCCGGCTATGTGTTCGTGGCCCCTGAGTATGCCGGAGACTGGCCTGCGTGGCTCTATCCTCCCCGTCCCCTGGAAAACATGCCTCCGGCGGTGGCCTTTCCCACCCGTGCCCTGGTAAACGAAGGCGACGAGGTGGAGTTCGTGGCCGATGCCCACTGGGATAGGGAGGGGGAGAAGATCACCTGGAGGGTGGAGGAAAGCCCCTTCCCGGTGGTGGAAAAGGGCCCCTGGAGTTTTAAAATCCAGGTGGACCAGCCCGAGGGAAACTATGTGATCTGGGTGGCCTACAGCGACGGAGGCCGCAGTGTGCACCACCCCATAGTGATCCATGTCTTCCCTACCTACAGGTTCGCCGAGGAATAACTAATCGGAGGCCTAAGGCGGGCTTGGATTTTTCTCCGCAGTCTGCTTTAATTATTCTCTCAGGAGGACGAAATGAAAGGGCTTTTTTCCGTTTTATTTCCGTTGATTCTGGCGGGCCTGGTTCTGGGCGGGGAAGGTTCCTACCTGGAAAAGGCCAGGAAGTATCTGGGGGAGGTGGAGAGGGAAGTTAACACGGGCCTGGATTCCTGGGAATATTCCTCCGATGGCCGGGTCTGGAAGGACTACCGGCCGGGGACCTACATCCGCACCCGGAAGTTTTACCTCAGGGCTCCCCTGCGGTTCAAAGGGGTTCTGGCCGGGGTGAGGGTGGAGGGTTCCCGGGTGGACCTGAAAATTAACCTGATGGCCCGGGGGCTGGTGAAGGTTTCGGTGGCCCTGGACGGGCGAAAAATTGAGGACCTGACCGTAGAGGCCGGCCACGGCACCCCTCTTTCCAGGACCTTCACGGTTTCCCTGGCCAGGGCGGACGGGGCCTCCCATCGGTTGTTGCTGGAGGTTGCGAACGACGGGTTTCTTCCACCCCGGGGGGATTATCTTCCCCCCAGAAGGAAGGACCCTCCCGAGGAGGGCATATATTTCTCCCTGAGGAAGGCGGAGTTGGTTTATCCCGCGGCGGAGGAAAGTCTCAGGCTCCTCAGGGATTGGATAGACTCCATGAAGGTGGGCTACTTCCTGTTGAATCCCGTTCTGGTCCGCAGGACCTTTACGGGGAAGCCCTATCCGGTGAAGGACCGCCGCAGGGTTTCCCGGGAAAAAATAGAGGGTTTGAACCGCCGGTGGGCCGAGGCCGTCACGAGCCTTGACCTGGGGGCCCTGAGGAGGGGGGACATGCGGGCCCTGGCCTCCTCCCTGGAGCGCTCCTACCGGATCGCCGGCGATATTTCCAGTTATGCCAGGGCCTTCAAGGTCTTCATCGTGGGAAACGCCCACATAGATGTGGCCTGGCTCTGGAGGATATACGAGACCATGCATGTGGCCAGAAACACCTTTTACACGGTGATAAAAAACATGGGGGAATACCCTGAACTCCGCTACGCCCAGAGTTCGGCCATCATGTACGAGTGGATGGAAAAGTATTTTCCGGAGGTTTTTGAGGCCATAAGGGAGAAGGTCCGGGAGGGGAAGTGGGAGATAGTGGGGGGCATGTGGCTGGAGCCCGACTGCAACCTCATCTCCGGGGAAAGTTGGGTCCGCCAGATCCTCTACGGCAAAAGGTATTTCCGGGAAAAGTTCGGGGTGGATGTTAAGGTGGGCTGGAACATAGATTCCTTCGGCTACAACTGGAACATGCCTCAGATTTACAGGAAAAGTGGGATTGATTACTTCGTTACCCAGAAGATATGGTGGAACGACACCACGGTCTTCCCATACTACATCTTCTGGTGGGAGGGGGTGGACGGCACCAGACTTCTTTCCTATTTTCCTCCGGTGGGCTACACTTCCCGCCTGAAACTGGTGAACACCGTCAAGGCCCTTTCCACCTATGAGGCCACCACCGGATACAAAAAGGCCCTCATCCTCTACGGCCTGGGGGACCACGGGGGAGGGCCCAACCGGGAGATCCTCAACCGGGTGAGGCACTACGCCCACCTTAAGATAAGACCCCAATTCGTACACTCCACCTCCATGGAGTTTTTGAAGGATGTGGAGAGGGACCTGGGGGATTCCATCCCCGTGTGGCGGGACGAACTTTACTTAGAGTACCACCGGGGAACCTACACCACCCACGCCGAGATAAAGAAGAACAACCGCCGGAGCGAGGCCATGCTTTCCGCCACGGAGAAACTGGCCTCCCTGGCTTATCTTTTCGGTGCCTCTTACCCCACCTCCCGTTTTCTCAGGGCCTGGAAACTGGTCATGACCAACCAGTTCCACGACATTCTTCCCGGTTCGGGGATAACCGCCATTTACCGGGACGCCATGGAGTTCTACCGGAGGGCCCACAGGATTTTGAAGGGGATAAGGAAGGTCTCGGCCCAAAACCTCTTCGGCCGGGTGGATACTCAGGTGAAGGGTTTGCCCGTGGTGGTCTTCAACCCGCTTTCCTGGGAGAGGAAGGATTATGTGAGGGTGAAGGTGCCGCCCTCCCTCCGTGGAAAAAGCCTGGTGGTGAGGGATTCCCGGGGAAGGGCCGTTCCCTGCGAGGTATTTGAGGAGGGCGGAAGGGTTTACCTGGGCTTCGTAGCCCGGGTCCCGGCGGTGGGTTACCGGGTGTATTCCCTGGAGGAGGGGAAGGCTAACTTCCCCACGGACCTTCGGGCCCGGGGATTCGTCCTGGAAAATTCCTTCTACCGCCTGGAGGTAAACCCTGAAACCGGAAACATCAGGAGTTTTTACGATAAGAAACTGGGAAGGGAGTTCGTGGCCCCGGGGAAGGAGGCAAATCTTCTTCAGGTTTACGAGGACATACCCGAGGCCTGGGACGCCTGGAACATAGGATACACCGGAAGGATGTGGGAATTGAACCGGGCGGACAGCGTAAAACTGGTCCACATCTCCCCGGTGAGGGCAGTGATAAGGGTTAAAAAGAGTTTCCTGGGCCTTTCCAAGGACCGTTATTCCCCCACCGAGGACTTTCCCTCCTCCTTCTTCGTTCAGGACATAACCCTCTATGCCGGGCTTGACAGGGTGGACATAAGGATGAAGGCCGATTGGTGGGAGGACCACATGTTCCTGAAGGTGGCCTTTCCGGTTTCCGTAAAGAGCGACAGGGCAGGTTACGAGATTCCCTTTGCCACCATTGAAAGGACCACGAAGATGGAAACCCCCTGGGAGAGGGCCAGGTTTGAAGTCCCGGCCCACAGGTGGGCGGACCTTTCCGACGGAGGGGGTGGAATTTCCCTCCTCAACGACTCCAAATACGGATACGACATCCACGGAAACACCATGAAACTTTCCCTTTTGAGGGCTCCCCTCTGGCCCGACCCCACCGCCGACCGGGGAAAGCACCGCTTCACCTATTCCCTTTACACTCACGGGGGAAATTGGTCCCGCTCCCATACGGTGGAGAGGGGATACGAACTGAATCAGCCCCTTGAGGTTTTTCTGCCCGGCAGGCATCCCGGGGACCTTCCCCGGAGTTTTTCCTTCTTTTCCCTGTCTTCCCCCGGGGTGGTCCTTGATACGATAAAGAGGGCCGAGGACGGGGAGGCCCTGGTTCTCCGCCTATACGAATCCAGGGGAAGGGATGAGGAGGTGGTTCTCAGGGTTTTCCGCCGTCCCACCGCCGTGGAGGAGACGGACCTCATGGAGGAAAACCCCGTGCCCCTTTCCTTCCAGGGCAAGGAAATTCCCCTGAGTTTCCGCAGGTTTGAGATAAAAACCCTTAAAATAAAGTTTTAAAAGGAGAGGAAAATGGTGGAATTCGCTCCCCTTGATTGGTTCTGGCTCGTTCTCTTCATCCTCTTGATGACCTTCAGCGGGGTTTTCTTTTACCGGTTGGGCAAGAGGTCCCAGGCCGATTTCTTCCTGGCGGGGCGGGGACTGCCCTGGTGGCTTCCCGCCTCATCGGTCTACGCCACCCACACCGCCACGGACACCCCCATCTGGATAGGTGGCGTCATATACAAGTACGGTCTGGCTGGTCTCTGGTATGCCTTTTTCTCGGCCTGGTGCGCCATCAGCGCCTTCGCCTCCACCCGAATCTTCCGCCGCTCCCTGGCCTACACCCAGGCCGAGTGGCAGAGTCTGAGGTTTTCCGGACTGGGGGCGGAACTCCTCCGGGGATGGTTCGCCGGGTGGCAGGTTTTCATGAACATGTTCATCTTGGGGTGGGTGGGCATCGCCATGGGAAAGGTGTGCCACTTCCTCTTCGGGTGGCCCCTCTGGGTGGGGTTGGTCTTCTTTTCCTCCCTGGTGGCGGTCTATGTGCTCTCTGCCGGATACTGGGGGGTAGTGGTGGCGGATTTCCAGCAGGGGATTATAGCCTTCTTCATGATAATTCTGACCTCCATCTGGGCGGTGATGGCCGCCGGAGGGCCTCAGAATATAACGGCTAAAATAGCCTCCATGGGCCAGTCCTGGCGGTTAAATCCCTTTCACTTTACCGGGACCTTCTCCGGGGATTTTCCCCTGGCCTGGTTCTTAACCATGGTGGTGATAGCGGTCCTGGGCGGGTTCGGCATGGGAACCAGCATAGACTGGTATGTGGAGGCCCAGAGGATCCAGTCCGCCAGGACCGTCCGGGACGCATCCTACAGCATCTGGTGGGGCACCGCCCTGGTTCTCATAAGAAATTCCTTCTGGGCGGCGGCCATAATCGCCTTCTTCTCCCTATTTCCCCACCTGAAGAACCCCCAGGAATACGAAATGGCCTGGTATGTCATAGGGTTTAAGACCCTGCCCGTGGGACTGGTGGGATTTTTCTTCGCCTCCATCCTGGCCATCCACTTTTCCACCATATCCACCCACCTGAACCTGGGGGCCATGTACTTCACCCGGGACATATTCCAGCACTACATAAAGCCGGACGCCTCGGAAAGGACCCTGGTTTGGGTGGGAAGAATCACCACCCTGATCCTTCTCCTGGGGTCCTTTTTCTACGGCCTCATGATGGAGGAACTCACCAGTTGGCTCATCTTTGCCCTGTGGATAATGGCCGCCGGCATATGGCTTCCCAACATCCTTCAGGTGGTGTGGTGGAGGTTTAATTCCTGGGGATACCTGGCGGCCTGGATAGCCAACCTGGGCCTGAGTTGGCTGGTGGTGTGGGTATTGCCGGAGTTTAAGGTGATCCCCTCCCTGCCCGATTACCTTCAGTTCTGGATTCTCATGGTCCTGGGGGCTTTGATTTACATTCCGGTGACCCTGCTTACCCCGCCGGAAGACATGGACCACCTGGTCAAGTTCTATGTGATGAGCAGGCCCTACGGGTGGTGGGGACCCGTCAAAAAGGAGGCCATCGCCAGGGGCCTCATAAAGGAGGTTTGAAATGGGATTCATAAGGAGACAGTGGAGCCCGGAGGAGGCGGATGAGTGGACCCGGGAGGATGTTCTGGCCTGGATTCTCTCACCACTTTCCTACGCCCTTCTTTCGGTGGGATCTGCTCTTTCCATTTTTCTGATCCCGGCGGGCTTTGTCATGCTCCTGCTGGGGGCGGTGGTCACCTTTCTGCTTTTCTACATCATAGACCCGAAACTCAAGGTCATCTCCAGCGAATACGAGAAGAAGCAGAAGGAATACCTGGAGAGGCTGGAGAGGATTACCCGGTGGGAGGAGGAGTGAAGTTCTTTGAAGTTAGTTTGATTTTTGAGCCCAGGACCTACGACATAGATTTTGCAGGAGTGGTGAGCAACCAGGTTTACATCCGCTGGCTGGAGGACCTGAGGTTTGAGGTGATAAAACGCCACTTCGGATGGGAGAATTTTCCGGAGGGGGTGGTTCCCCTCCTCCTGAGGACCGAGGTGGATTACCTAAGGGCCCTGAGGCTTTTTGAGAAGGTGGAGGGGAGGATGTGGATTTCCTCCTTTGACAATGTCCGATGGGCCATGGAGGGGAAGTTTCTCCTGGTGCCCTCCGGGGAGGCGGTGGCCCGGGCAAAGCACCGGGGAGTTTTCTACAACACCCTGACGGGGAGGGTTACCAAGGTTCCGCCGGCGCTGAGGAAGGCCCTGAAGGAGGCCGGCGGGTGAAGGGGTTATTCCTGGCCGGAGGAGAAGTGCTTGTAGAGGAAATAGGCCGCCAGGAAGGCCACCGCAAAAACCAGGGCCGGAAACAGGGCGCCGAAGAGGGGAGAGCCTATTCTGGGGATGTCCAGGGAGTGGAGGTTTTCAAACATTACTTGTCCCCCTTCCGCTTTTTGTAGTAAATGTAAGCGAAGATAAGCCCGGTAAAGGATGCTAAGTAGGCTATGCTCATGCCGATGGCCATGGCCAGTCCTTTGTTCATTTCGTCCTCCAGGTAAATTTTAAACCAAGGGCTTATCCCCTGTCCACCCCGAAATCATCCGGGATACTGGTCAATGAAGGTGAATTTTTCCAGGGGAAGCCTCTCCGGCCGGCGGAGTTCGTCTCTTTTCTGCCGCTCCGAAAGGCCCTCCCAGACCTCCGGGCTGTGCCTCCCCACCATGATAAGGGTTATCAGGGTCATCTCCCGGGGAATTCCCAGGGCCTCCTTGGCCTTTTCTTCGTCGTAGCCTGCGATGGGATGGGCCACCAATCCCATTTCCGTGGCCTTCAGGATGAGGAAGGCGGTGGCCATGCCCGTGTCAAAGAGGAAGTACTCCCTGGTTCCCACCCGGCAGTCCAGTCCCGGGGCGGAGAAAACACCTATCACCATGGAGGACCTGGTGGCCCATTCGTTGCCCCTGGATAGGGTTTCAAACAGGTTTTTCAGAACCTCCCTGTCCCTTACGAAGACGAACCTCCAGGGCTGTTTGTTGAAACACGAGGGAGCCAGTTTGGCGGTTTCGGCCAGGGCCCTTATGTCTTCCAGGGTTATCTCCACCGGGGAGAGGGACCTGTAAGCCCTTCTCCTTTCCACTATTTCGTTAAGCATTTTGACCCCCCTATATTATAGGCGCCAGGGTCTTGGCTTTCCACCGCTCAGCGCAGGAAGCAGGAGACCTCCTTTAAAGTCCACCTGTCGGGAAAGGAGAGGCCCATTCTGTAAATGTTCCTTATCCTCTCCAGTTTTGCCCCGGGGCATTCCGGATTTCCGTCGGTGAGCAGAAACACCGTGGTCTTTCCTCTTCCCCAGAATTTCAGGTGGAATTTTTTCCCTTCCCTTCGGAAGTGCGAGATTATGGGAGCCCGGGGAGAGGAACCCGGGCGGGGTTTCACCCGGACGAAGGGGAAGAGGAAGTCCTTTAGGGTGAAGTTCACCTTCACAGTTTCTTCGTCGGAGGTCAGGGAGGGAAAGGAAAAGTTCTTCACTTCCCTTCCATGGGGGTCCAGGATTTTTCCGGGGATGGCTGGGTTAACATGAAGGGAATAACCCCTGAGGCCGTGGGTTTCAATGACCAGTTCCACCCGGTTTCCCCTCCTTCTGTAGAGCAGATCAAGTCTGCCGGAGCCCACCCTCAGGTTCTTCACCTTCAGGAACCTCCAGTAAAGTGGAAGGGAGGGGGAAAGTTTTATTTTCCTGGAAAGGGCGTCGGCGGAAAATCCCAGGAGCCCCCGCACGAAGGCCATCACAGGGGTGGAGTTTGACCATATCTGGTTGGGGACGCTTTCCTCCAGGGGGACATAGAGGTCGCCGTTGAGAACCTCCGGGGCAGAGCCGTAGTCTCCGTCCAGGATGAGGTTCACGGAGGACTGCAGGAGGGAGAAGCCGTGGTAGGGGTTTCCGTACCGGTAGAGGGCCAGGGATGAAAACCCGCTCAGGAAGGGCCACACCGCCCCGTTGTTGTAACTGGTGGGATCGTAGAACCTGGAGGTGCTGGCCAGGAACCTAACCCCCCAGTCGGTGGATATCCACGGGGAGGCCATGGTGGTGGCGGCCGCCTTTCCGTGCTCCGGTTCCACGGCCCCCATGCTCATGGGCACCGAGGGCCAGGCGGTCAATTCCCTTATGGGATTGCCCGGATTTTTCAGGCCGTAAAAATAAAAGGACCTGCTCTGGTCCCAGAAGAGTTTTTCAAAATTCTCCCGGGCCTTTCTGGCGAATTTGGAACTCATGACGGTGTTTCTGCGGGACTTAAGGGCCTTCCATATGTAGGTCAGGCTTTCCCAGGCCCGGACGGAAAGGCCCGCCAGGAGGATGTCCGTCTTCATCCTCTGCCTCATGGGGCCCACCTCTGCGGCCCCCACACCGGCCTTCTCCGATTCCACGAGGCCGTCGTTGTCCTGGTCGGCGGAGAGCATCCAGGCCATGGCCCTGTATATTTTTTCCGAGTACTTTCTGACCAGGTGAAGGTCTCCGGACCTCCGGAGGTAATCACCCAGGAGGACCACGAAATAAAGGGTGGTGTCCCCGTGGAAGAAGCCGAAGCCGTAGGATTTGAACCAGGCGGAGGGGTTCAGGCCCTGGGAGATCTCGTGAGGTATTTTCCCGTCCTTCCTCTGGTGTTTGAAGAGGAATTTTATCTCCTGGGCCGTCAACTCCAGATCCCCGGCATCCAGGGCGGCCATGGCGTTTATGGATCCGTCCCCACCGAAGAACCAGGCGAATCCGGGCCTTTGCCCCTCCCCGGAAAGGCCGTAGCCCGCCACCATGCCCTTTCCCACCATGGGGTTTTTCACCAGGGCCAGGTCCAGGTTCAGGACGGCCCACTTCAGGGCCTGGGTGAACCGGGGATCCTGGGATTCTACCTGAAGGAGGCTCTGGCTGAGTTCCTCCAGGCGTTTTTTCCTTTCCTGGAGGGCGTCCTTCCAGGCCTTTCTCCTTATTCTCTTGAGGAGTAACTCCGGCTTCAATTTCCCTGCGGTGATGGGCACCGCCAAGGTGTGGGAGCCGGGTTCAAGGTGCAGGACATATTTAAGGTCCCCTCCGGGTAAGCCGTGGGCAGGAAGTTTGAGACCCCTTCCGGAGGAGGGAAAGCCCAGGAGGGCAAAGGTCTTCCAGGAGGCTTCGGCAATCACATATCCTCCCCTCTTGTCCCAGTAGGAGAACTTTCCCCCCACGCATCCCGGCCACATGGGGGCCAGGTCCGGGTGGAAGGTGAATATCAGGTCCAGGGGTTTTATGTTCCGGATGTCGTAGACCAGGTAAATCAGAGGAGAATCAAAGGCGGCAAAGGCGGTTTCCTCCACCACCCAGTCCTGATGGAGAAATTTCCTCCTGAGGACCTCCGGAGAGATGCTGAAACTGGAGAGATGGGAGTAGGGGGATATCTCCCGCTCCCCTTCCCTGACGGTCAGTTTGAACCTGTGGGCTATTTTGTAGGGATAGACCCAGAACTCCATGGAGGTTCCGTCGGCCCTTCCCATGATCGCCGCCTGTCTTCCGTAAACGCCGAAAAAGGACCTTTCCCGGGCGGTAAAATTCGCCGCCGCCATCAGACCCGATAGAAAAACGGCCACAACTATCCTTTTCATGGCGTCCTCCTTGGGGAAGAAATTTCCAATTTAAACCTTCCCCGGGGATATGTCTTTTTCTTTCCCCTGAAGTGAAGGGTGAGTTTTTCCGAGTAAACCCTAAGTTCGGCCCTCAGGCCCTGCCCATCCCATTCCAGGTCCTTGAGCACCCCCCTTCCGGAGAAGGCAAGGATTTTCTTCCCGCCGCTGTACAAAGCAAGACCCCTATGGCTCACCTTTAAATTATAACCCTTGCCCTGGATTTTTATGTTGAGGAGTTGGCCGGGGGACGAGGCGGAGAGGTTTCCGATGCGGAAGCCCTCCCAGGGAGTTATGTCTATGAAGTCCTCCAGCAGGGCCAGGGCGAATAGGGGGCCCCAACTCTGATACCTCTGCCCTCCACCCTCTCCGGTGATGGAGTTGTAGTTTTCCCGGCACAGGCCGTAGGTCTTCCAGGACCTCAGAAAGAGCCTGGCCCCACTGATCGCCAGGGCCGAGGCCTCCAGGTCAAAGCCGGCCCTCCTGAGGCCGTGGTAAACCAGGTAGTTGGTGGGGGGCCATATGGTTCCCCTCCAGTACTGCTGATCCTTGAAGGCCGGGTCGTCCCTGGATATGGTGGGTAGGATGTACTTCCCCCAGAACTCCCGGGGATTTCTCAGGTGGGCCAGGAGGCGAAGGGCCCTTTCCCTGGGAACCACCCCCGCCAGCAGGGGGTAAAAATTGGAGGCAGCCTTGTGGGGTGAGAACTTTCCTCCCCAGAACCTATCCCGGTAAAAATCTCCATCCCAGAGAAGGGCGTTTATCCTTTCGGCCATCTTCCGGTAAAGTTTTTTAAATTGAGCACTTTCCCTTCTTTTGCCGAGAATCCTGGCTATTTCCCCCATGGCCCAAAGGTCCAGGGCGTGGAGGGAAGAGAGGTCCACCGTATCCATCTCCATGGTGTGGGTTTCTTCGTTGAACTTGACGGAGTCAAAATTGGGGAGGTCGTCCTGACCGGACTCCCAGGCGGCCCTCTGGCGGCCGTCAACCCTGAGTTCCCAGGGGGGCTGGTGGGGGCTTATCAGTGGGGTGTCGCTTCCCCACTCCAGAAGCCCGTTGCCGTTTCCGTCCCTTTTTTTGTGGCCGTTTCCCGAGCGAATCCAGAAGAAAAGCCATTTTTTCAGGATGGGATAGGCCCTTTGAAGCAGGGCCCGGTCCCCGCACTTCAGGTAAACCTTCAGGGTGAGGAAGGAGCCCACCGGGGGCTGGGAGTGGTCCCGGCACCCGTTCCGGGCGGAGCGCCAGTTGGGGAGGTTTCCCCAGGGGTAGATGGTTTCCAGGACGGCTTCTATCTCCCTCCGGGCCAGGGAACAGTCAAAAACCGAGGCCTCGGCGGCGTTGAAGAAGGAATCCCATTCAAAGAGGGTCCAGAGGTCCCGCTTTCCGTCGGGGCCAGGGAAGATCCACCTCCTTCCCGCCGGTATGTAAACCTTTCCCTTTTCAGGCTGGAGAAGTTTCATCCAGAGGAGGTTTCTGGAAATGGAGGCGACGAAACCCTCCCATTCCCCCCTTGCCCTGGGGGCGGAAGCCCGGTATTTTTTGAGGTTTTCCTGGAGACGGTCCTCTATCCACCCGGGGGAGCGGTGGAAGTCCTCAAAACCGGCGTAGAAGCGGAACTTCCCCGGCCCCACCTCCGCCGAGGTGGGAGAAAGAACCTTCCATGGGTCCAGGGCGGTGAATCGGAAGTTGCTTCCGGCGCGGAAGGCGCCCTTTCTGTAAATTATCTCCTCCCCCATATTCCAGGGGCGGTAGAAAACGATCCTTATCTTTATGCCCCGGGGTATTTCCAGAAGCCCCACCACCCCGTTTTTGTATTTTCCGTAGGTGATCTTGAACAGGGGCTTTTCTTCCCTGGGGAGCACCGGGGTTTTCTTCCCCAGGCCGAAGGGCAGGGAGGGGTCAAAACTGATGAGGGCGAAACTTCCGTCGGGGGCCACGGGGCCCGGACGGTGGACCAGGTAAAGGGTGTCGTAACCGTCGGCCTCCTGCTTTCCCTTCACCATGACGAAGCGGAATCCGTAGAGTTTCCCTGCGTGGTGAATCACTAACCCGTGCCAGTGGGGAGGATCCAGGGCGCCGAAGGTGAAGGCCCACAGCCATCCTCCCAGAAGAAGGGCTGCGTATCTTCTCATAAAACTATTCTGCCAGCAAACCGGTGGGATTTAAAGGAAAACCCGGAGTTTGGGAGTTTTCGGGGCCATCTGGTAAAATTTTCTCATGAAGAAACTTCTCCTGGTCTTGTTCCTGCTGGGTTTTCTGGGTTTTTGTAAGATTCACCTGGGGGAGGGACAGGTTAACTTCTGGGTTCAGACCACCCCTCCTCCCTTTTCGGCGGATTACGCCCGGGTGAACATAGTGAAGATTTCCCTCCACTTCGTGGGGCATTCCGATGTGGACCTGAATGTGGACCCCGTGGAGGTGGACTTCTCCCCTGGAGCCGGTGCTCAGATGGTGGGAACCTTCCTCCTTAACACCGGGTCCTACGACAGGTTGACCCTGGAGTTCGGAGGGGCTCTTCTGAGCATGGGAGGGCTGGAATACGAGGTGGACATGAAGGAGGGACGGGTCACCCTCCCGGTAAAACTGGAGGTTACCAGGGATACCCCCAGAACCCTGCGCATTTTCATGGAGGGAAGTTCCTTTGCCTACCAGGGAGGTGGGAAATTCACCTTCTCTCCGGTAATATCGGTTTCCGTTGAATAAAACGCAGGATTTTAGTTTATAATTTAGAAGATGGCAAAGGATTATTACGAAATTTTAGGGGTTAGCAGGGATGCTACCCAGGACGAGATAAAAAAGGCCTACAGAAGGCTGGCAAGGAAGTACCATCCGGACCTGAACCCCGGGGATAAGTCTGCCGAGGAGAAGTTCAAGGAGATTCAGGAGGCCTACGAGGTCCTCTCCGATCCCAAAAAGAGGGAGGAATACGACAAATTCGGGACCGTAGGCGGAAAGGGAGGGGTTCCTCCGGAGGGCGGAGGTTTTGAGGGGTTTGACTTCAGTGGTTTCGGCGATTTTTCCTTTGAAGACCTTTTTTCCGATATCTTCACCGGGAGGAGCCGCCGGGCAGAGGGTCCCCGCCGGGGGGAAGACCTCACATACACCCTCACCATCCCCTTTGAGGAGGCGGCCAGGGGAGGGGTCATATCCATCAAGATAAGAAGGATGGATCGCTGTCCCCGCTGCGGGGGAAGCGGCCTGGAGCCCGGATCCAAGCCCACCACCTGCCCCAACTGCGGAGGAACCGGAAAGGTAAATGTCAGCAAGGGATATTTCCGCTTCACCACCGTGTGTCCAGTTTGCCACGGCACTGGGGTGCTACCGGGCAAGAGTTGCAGCATGTGTAAGGGGGAGGGCAGGGTTTACAAGGAGGAGACCATAAAGGTAAGGATTCCCCCCGGGGTCAGAAACGGAGGCAGACTCCGCATCCCGGGCAAGGGCAATGTGGGGGTAAAGGGCGGTCCGCCGGGGGACCTCTACATAATCGTAAATGTTCTGCCCCATCCCATTTTCAGAAGACAGGGCGACGACATATACCTTACGGTGCCCATAACCTACTCCGAGGCCGCCCTGGGGGCTACGGTGGAAATCCCCACCCTGGACGGCAAGGCCCGGGTGAAAGTCCCCCCGGGAACCGAGAGCGGAAAGAAACTCCGCCTGCGGGGCAAGGGGGTTCCCAGGCCCAACGGAACCCGGGGAGACATGTATGTGGAGGTCAAGATAGTCCCCCCGGATACCACCGATGTGAAGGTCCGGGAACTTCTACAGGAACTTTCAAAATACGAGGATAAATCCGTAAGGCGGAGGCTTCTGAAATGAAGGAGCCCAAAAAATACTACATGATCTCTGCGGTGGCCAAGATGTACAACATACATCCTCAGACCCTTCGTCTTTACGAAAGAGAGGGACTTTTGAAGCCCAGCCGTTCCCAGGGAAACACCAGGCTATACACCGACGACGACCTGAAGCGGCTGGAACTCATCCTCACCCTGACCCGGGAGATGGGGGTTAACCTGGCGGGGGTGGAAATAATCCTCAATATGAGGGATAAAATGGAGGCCATCCAGAGGCAGGTGGGGGAACTCATCCAGTTTATCCAGAAACTACTGGACGAGAGGAGCGAGGAACTGGAAAGCCGTGGAAGGGCCATCATAAGGCTTTCCCAACTGGACATAGTAAGGAAGGAAGAAGAATGAATAACGAATTATCTCCCTTTATCAAAAGGCTCCTTCAATACAAACCCATAACCCCGGAGGAGGAGAGGGAACTTTACGAGAGGATTAAGAAAGGGGACCGGGAAGCCCTCAAGAGGCTCATAGAGGGCCACATAAGGTTCGTGGTCAAATACGCCTCCCGGTTCATCGGCTACGGAGTTCCCTTTGAGGACCTGGTGGAGGAGGGGATCCTGGGCTTAATTGAGGCGGCCAAGAGGTTTGATCCCGACAGGAATGTTAAATTTCTCTCCTACGCCGGGTGGTGGATAAGGGAGGCCATCCTGAACGCCCTTCACCACGGCACCCGGGCGGTGGAGATTCCCCGCCGGATGATGCAGCACTACTTGAAACTCCGCAAAAAGAGTAAGGAACTCAAGTCCAAGTTCGGAAGGACTCCCACGGTGGAGGAACTGGCGGAGGAACTGGGGATGGACGAAAAGCGGGTGGATAAACTCATGATGATAAAGAACAGCGACCTGAGCCTCTCATCCCAGTTCAGCGACGAGGAACTCACCCTGGGGGCCATAATCCCCGAGGACGATGAGGATGTGGCGGAGAAAGTATTTAAAAAGAAACTCCGGGAGAAGATCCGGGCGGCGGTGGATTCACTCAACGAGAGGGAAGCCAGGGTTCTTAAACTCAGGTTCGGCCTGGACGACGGCGTCCCCAGGACCCTGGAGGAAGTGGGAAAGGAACTGGGGCTCTCCAAGGAGAGGGTGAGACAACTGGAGTTAAAGGCCCTTCAGGAACTCCGCAGAAACGAGGTCCTGAGGTCCATCCGAGGGAGTTTGAACTGATGGCGGACGATATAGAGGTCGTTGAGGAGGGCGGAGTCAAGATCGCCCGGTTGAAGGGGGATGCCCGCCTTCCCGTGGAGGAGATGCTGAAAAAAGTGGGGATTCCCCCGGCCTTTGCGGACAGGAGTTTTGAAAACTTCACCACTAATTCCAAATATCCCTCCCTCTTCCAGGCGAAGAAGACCGTTCAGGAATACGCCATGCTTTACCCGGCGGTGGAGGGGGGACTTCTCCTTATGGGTCCCACGGGGGTGGGAAAGACCCACCTGGCGGTGGCCCTGTGTAAGGAACTTTTGAAGAAGGGGGCGGACTGCCTTTTCGTGGATTTCCGCGACAGTTTGAAGGAATACACCTCCTTCCCTAACCAGGACCGGCGGGAGGATTACCTGTTCTACCTGGCGGGGGTGGAAGTTTTGATATGGGACGACTTCGCTTCCCGGCCGGTGTCCGAATGGGAGGAGGATTTCGTATATCGGCTTATTGACCGGCGGTACCGGGAAGGGAAGGCCACGGTCCTGACCACCGCCCACACGGAGGGTTCGGGGACCTCCCTGGAGAACATAATCGGAGCCAGGCTCCGTTCCAGGCTCTACGAAATGTGCAAGGAGGTCCAGATAGAGGCCCCCGACTACAGGAGCAAGGTTCGCAGACTTTCTTACAGAGCAGGAGGAAAATTTGAAAAAGAAAGAGAGGATTGAGGACGAAATAAAGGAGTTTTCCCGCAGGGTTTCCGCCATAAAGGACGAGGTTTCCAAGGTAATTGTGGGCAACCAGGACCTCCTTGATAAGTTTCTGGCCTGTATCCTATCCGGGGGCCATGTTCTCCTGGAGGGCGTTCCGGGTCTGGCCAAGACCCTCATGGGCAAGACCCTGGCCTCTTCCATGTCCCTTTCCTTTTCCAGGATCCAGTTCACCCCGGACCTCTTGCCTGCGGACATAACCGGAACCCTTATCTTTGACCCCAAGGGGGTGAAGTTCGTCACCAAAAAGGGCCCCGTTTTTTCCAACTTCGTCCTGGCCGACGAGGTAAACCGGGCCCCGGCCAAGGTCCAAAGCGCCCTCCTGGAGGCCATGCAGGAGTTTCAGGTGACCATAGGGGAAAAGACCTATCCCCTGGAAAGGCCCTTCTTCGTGGTGGCCACCCAGAACCCTATTGAGCAGGAGGGGACCTATCCCCTTCCCGAAGCCCAGGTGGACAGGTTCATGGCCAAACTCCTGGTGGACTATCCCTCCAAGGAGGAGGAACTGGAAATCCTCCGGAGGATGGGGGGAGTGAAACAGCCCCATGTGAAGCCGGTGATATCCAGGGAGGAGATTCTTCGGGCCCAGGAACTGGTCCGCTCCGTTCACCTGGATCCCAGGATAAGCGGTTACATAGTGGACCTGGTGGACGCCACCCGGCGACCGGAAAAATACGGAATTAAAATAAAGGAATTCATCCAGTACGGGGCTTCCCCCCGGGGCTCCCTATACCTTTACCTTGCCTCCAAGGTCCGGGCCTTCCTCCAGGGCCGCTCCTATGTAATTCCCGACGATGTGAAGTGGATGGCCAGGGACATACTCCGCCACAGGATAATCCTTTCCTACGAAGCCGAGGCCGAGGAGGTAACCCAGGACCAGATAGTGGCTACCGTTCTTTCCTCGGTCAGGGTTCCATGAACCTCCCGGATTACATACTCCAGGCCATAAAGAGGATTCAGATAATCTCCAGGAAAAAGGTCCGGGAAATCTTCGCCGGAGAATACCGTAGCGTTTTCAAGGGTAAGGGAATTGAGGTGGAGGAACTCAGGGAGTACGAGCCCGGCGACGATGTGAGCGCCATTGACTGGAAGACCTCCGCCCGCCGCTCAAGGCTCTATGTGAAGAAGTTTCGGGAGGAAAGAGAACTCTCCCTTTTTCTGGTGGTGGACGCCTCCCCTTCCATGGACTTCGGCCTTTACGCCCCCAGAAGGGAGAAGGCCGCCGAGGCTGCCGCCCTTCTTTCCCTGGCGGCCCTTATGAACAACGACCGGGTGGGGCTTCTCATTTTCGGGGAGAAGGAGGGAAAATTCGTTCCTCCCCGCAGGGGCAGGGGACATTTTCTCCGGATAATCAGGGAGATTCTGGTGGAAAGGTGCCGGGGAAGGAAAACCGATGTGGGGGCAGCCCTCCGGTGGGTTTACAGGGTGGCCCGGAAAAGGTCCACGGTGGTGCTGGTCTCGGATTTTTACTCCTCGGAGGATTTTAGAAAGGAACTCCGGATAGTGGCCGCCAAGCACGAGGTCATAGGGCTCTGGATAAGGGAGCCGGCGGAGGCTAACCTTTACAAAATAGGGCCCTTCCGGGGCGTGGACCTTGAAACCGGCAGGACAGCCCACCTGTGGCCCTCCCGGGAAGAATTGAAGAAGTACATGGGGAAATTTGAAAACTGGCTCAGGGGAAGGTTCGCCGGCTCCGGGGCGGACCTGGTGGAGGTTCCCACCAACATGCCCGCATATGCCCCCATAGAAAAATACTTCAGGAGGAAGATTTGAGGAGGGTCCTTCTTCTCCTGTTTTTTGCCTGGGCGTTTTCCTCACCCATAAGAATTACGGTGGGAGACCCCTTTTTCCTCACCTTCAGGGAGGAGGTTAAACTCCCCGCGGTCTTTGAAGTCCTGGGCAAGGAGAAAACCCCCGCAGGCATAAAATACAGAGTGACGGTTTTCAGGCCCGGAAACTACATGATAAAGTCCCAGGAGGGGGTCCTCTATGTGGAGGTGGTGTCCGTGCTGAAGGACGGGGAGGAACTCAGGGACATAGCAGGGCCCCTGGAAGTTTCCGGAGAGCCAGGGTGGCTTCTTTTGCGTCTGGGGATGCTCCTGGGGGTGGGTTTGCTCCTGGTGGGAGGGGTTTTACTATACCGCAGGGTTTCCCTCCGTCGCCGCGACCCATGGAGGCGTCTCTTGGGGGAGGCCCTCTCACTGAGGAGGGAACTGCCTCCCCTGGACCTGGACGATTTTTATTCCCGCCTGGGGCACATTTTGAGGGTTTACCTTCAAAGGAGAACCGGACTCCCGGCCCTGGCCATGACCAGCGGAGAACTGGCCGGGAGGGTTTCCCCTGAGATTCACTCCGTGTTGATGAGGGCGGATCTGGTTCGGTTTGCGGGACGGGCGGCCTCGGACCCCGGGGCTGACCTCTCCCTGGTTCTTAATTTGATACAGGAGGCGGTCCGTGAAGCCGGGAAGGCCTGAGATTCTCCTGCTCTCCGCCGCAGTTCTGGTTTTGTGGTGGTTTTTTCTCAGGAAAAGGCCCGGGGTCGGCCTGGGCCTGGGCATGATGGAGTTCTTCCGGAGGGCCACCCCCGGGTGGAGGAGGGTTCTGCTGGTGGTTCCCTGGTTTTTCTTCTGGGTTTCCCTGGGACTTGCCCTCCTTTCCTCCTGGGAACTCATGGTCAAAAGGCATTACGAAAAGGTTTACCTGCCGGGTATTGACATTATGCTGGCGGTGGATGTTTCCCGCTCCATGGCGGCCCAGGATTTCCCCCGGGGAAGCCGGCTTCAGGTGGCCCGGGAGGTGGTGGAGAAGTTTATAAGGGCCAGGAAGGCCGATCGGATAGGGTTAGTGGCCTTTGCTGGAGCCCCACTTCTCGTATCCCCCCTCACCCTGGACAGGGATTTTCTCCTGGAGAGCCTCCACAGCCTCAGAACCGGGGAGATTGAGGACGGGACCGCCATCGGTCTGGCCCTGGCCGAAGCCGTCTCCAACCTATCCTCCTCCAGGACTTCCCGGGTGATAATTCTCCTCACCGACGGGGTGAACAACCGGGGGGAACTTGCCCCCCTGGACGCCGCCAGGATGGCCTCCGGGGCCGGGGTGAAGGTCTACACCGTGGGGGTTGGAAAGAAGGGGGTGGCTTCCATTCCCATTGAAATGGGGACCGGGGCCGGGATTATAAGGAAGAGCGTGAGCGTGGACGAAGAAACCCTGCGCAGGATAGCGGAGATTACCGGAGGCAGGTTCTTTCGGGCCACGGACCCGGAGGGCCTCCGGGGCATTTTTTCCGAGATAGACTCCCTGGAGAAGAGGAGGGTGGAGGTGAAAACGGTTTCCAGGTTTGCCTCCCTTTCCCACGAACTTTCCCTCTTAGCCTCCCTGTTCCTCCTGGGATTTTTCCTTCTCTCTTCCCTGTTCCGGGAGGTGCCGTGAGTTTCCAGTTCTTTCACCTGTGGCCCCTTTCCCTGGTCCTCCTCGTCCTCTTTGCCCTTTATGCCTTCCTTTATCTGAGGAAGATGGGGGCCCTGCCGGTAAGGGTGTTCGTGGAAGAGCCGGCCAGGAGGTATAAAAGGCTTGCCTCCCTTTTCCTGGCCACCTTGTTCCTTGCCCTTTCCCTTTTGGGGCCCACCTGGGGCAAGGGCAAGAAAAAGGTGGAGGAGTCCTCCGGGGAGGTAATTTTCCTTCTGGACCTTTCCTGGTCCATGGAGGCCTTTGACATAGCCCCCTCCAGGCTTCAGGCCGCCAAGGCCATCGTAAGGTCCCTGGTGGAGGAAAACCCAGGGGATCGCTTCGCCCTGGTGGGTTTTGCAGGGAAGGGGAGGATTTTCGTTCCCCTGACCTCCTCCCGGGAGGGCTTTCTGAAGATTCTATTCTTCCTTTCCCCCGAGGCCATAGAGCAGGGTTCGGTGCTGGAGGAAGGCCTCAAGAAGGTGAGGGAACTGGCCTCCCGGAGTCCCAGGGTGAAGTCCTTGGTGATCCTTACCGACGGGGAGTTCTTTTCCCGGGGATGGAGGGAGGAGGCGGTGAGGCTGGCCGGGGAAGGTTTGAGGGCCTTCGTGGTGGGGGTTGGAACCCCCCAGGGGGAAAGGATTAAACTACCCAACGGAGAGTTCAAAAGGGACCCATGGGGGAACACGGTAATAAGCAGGATGAAGGTGGAGGACCTGGAGGAGGTTTCCCGCCGCCTTTCCGCCAGGCTTTTCCTCTTGACCGAGGTTCCTCCGGGGGAGGTTTCCCGGAGAATATCCTCCTCGGTCAAAAGGCAGAGCCGATACCGGGTGATCACCTATCCGGTGGACCGCACCTATCTTTTTTCCTTTCTTTTCTTCGTCATGTCACTGGTTTTTCTCAGGTGGAGCAGGAAATGAAAAGGCTTTTTCCCTTAATTTTTATCCTCTTTTTCCACTGGTATCAGCCGGGTCCATATCACCTTCACCGGGGAAACCTGGAATACCGGAGGGGAAATTACCGCCGGGCCCTTCTTTTTTATCAGAGGGCCCTCAGGGAGGGGGTCGTTCCCCAGGCACGGTTCAACATGGGATGTGCCCTCTACATGATGGGTAATTACCGGGAAGCGGAGAAGGCCTTTAAGGATTACCTTTCAAGTAGGGAGGACTGGAGGGGGTTCTACAACCTTGGAAATGTTTACTTCCGCCTGGAGAAATACGAGAAGGCCTACGAGATGTTCAAAAGAGCCCTCAAGAAAAACCCGGGCTTTTACCCCGCCAAGGTGAACTTAGAACTTTCCCTGAGAAGGATGCAGGAGAGTGAAACCGCTCCGCCTTCCCGGAAGGTCCTGCCCGATGCTATAATGGAATACCTCATGGAAAAGGAAAAGGAGGTTTTTCGTAAAAAATGGCGTCCAGAGGGGCCTTCCCGGGAAAGGGACTGGTAATCTTTTTTCCCTTATTCCTCCTTCTGTCTTCTCCGGTTCTTCGCCACACCGCCAGCAGGTCCAGGGTCTATTCGGGGCAGTACTTCCTCTTATCCTCCTGGCTTTCCTGCGTCAGGGGTCCCCACAAAACCAACTGGGTTTCCCTTCCTTCCTTTGAGGGCTTCTGGGCCCGGGAGGTTCCTCCGGTGAGGAGAACCCAGTTTTTGAAAACCGGGGGAGGGGGATGCTGGGGATATCATGTGAACACCTGGATGGTAACCCCCATGAAGGCCGGGACCTACCGGGTGGGGGGTGGGAAACTCCGGGTGGAGGTGGATGGAAGGGAATATCTTTTAAGCGGAAATTACCTGAGAATAAAGGTTTTGCCCGTCCCTCCGGGAACCATGTGGACGGGGGCCCTTTCCCTGGGGGTGGAGACGGATCCGGTCAGCGGAAGGGTGGACCTGAGGGTGGAGGTTGAGGGGGACCCCTCCCTGGTCCCCAATCCAGAGATTTCCTTAAAGAGCGGGGAGGTGCTCCTCACGGGGACCTCCGAGAGGATGGGAACCAGGGGTAAGTTTTTCGGCGAAAAGAAGTTTTCATACATCGCCCGGGAAAGGGTGGAGGGTCTGGTTTTCTCATACAGGGTATTTGACCCTTCGTCCCGGAAACTACGGAGGGTTTCTTCACCGGAAGTTTCCCTGAGACCCCGTTTGCTGAGTCAAGGGGAACTGGTCTCCGCCGGGGGTGGGGCAGGGAAACTTCCCCTTTCGCTTCGCCCGGGTTTCTGGGCGGTGGTGGCGGTTCTCTTCCTTCTTTCAATGCTCTTAGCGGGGCTTTCCCTGGTGCTCAGCCGTCCTCCCTCCGCCAGGGCCAGGCTCAGGAAGGTCCTGGCAGGAAATCTTCCGCCGGAGGATGCCCTTCGTGAACTCTCCCTTCTTCTGAAGGGTTCCCTTCGGGAGGAGGTGGACAGGCTCAGGTTTTCCCCGGAAATAGAAGAGGAGGAATTTAAGGCCCTGCTGGATAAAATTCGCGAGAGGCTAAAATGAAGAGAGTTTTTCTTTTCCTCCTCCTTCTGACCCTGGCCCGGGGAAACGGCGAGGAGGAGGCCCTCCGGGGAAAGCCCGGTGCCGCCTACAATCTGGGGGTTTATCATTACTCCCGGGGTGAGTATCCTCAGGCCATTTTCTGGTGGAGGCTTTCCTGGATAAGGGGACAGGAAAGGGCCGGGACGCTTATAAATAGCCTCAAAAGGAGGCTGGGGATAAGGGAGGGGAGTCTTTTCCGGAGGGCCCATCCGGACCTTCCCGCCGCTCTGCTCCTTCTGGTTTTGCTGGCCTTTTTAGCCTACAACGGGTATCTCCTTTACCGCAGGTCCCGGCCGGCCCTTATGGCAGAGGCGCTGTTTTTGGCGGCGGCCGCCGCCCTTTTTCTTCTGACCCTGCGGGAGAGGTCCTATTACCTGAATCCGCCCCTGTGCGTGGTGGGGGAAAGGGGCCGCATATATTCCGCCCCCAGTCCCAACCTGCCGGTGGAGGAACTTCTCCCCGGAGAGGAACTCAGGTGCCTGGAGACGAGACCCTCCTGGGTTAAGGTGGAGACCCCCTGGGGGACCGTGGGATGGGTGAGAAGGAAGGGCCTTATAATGCTGAGATGAAAACCGAGGGAAGATTCATCCTTTTAGTGCTGGTTTTTTCTCTCATGGCCTCTTTAGTTCTGCCGCCGGGCTGGGCCCTGGAAGAGGAGATGGAGTTTTCCAGGAACAACCTTTTTCAGTATCTGGACGGCGGTGCCGAGAAATTTCTCCGGGCCGGTTTTTTGAAACTCAAGGTCTTTTACCTCAGGAAGGGAGAATGGGAGGCGGTGGCCGAGGTTTACGAATTTGAAAGGCCGGAGTGTGCCAGGCTTTTCTGGCAGAATGAGGAGGGGGAGATGGTCAGCCTGGGGGACGGAGGAAAGTTTCAACCCAACGGGGTGGTTTTTTTCCGGGGAAAGAGGTTCTTCAAAATTTATTCCTTTGAGGCCCGGACCGGCTCAAGGGCCGAGTTTCTGAGCCTGGCCCGGGCCTTCCTCAGTCTTCCTTGATTATTTCCTTTCCCCTTCGTCTTCCACCACCCGGAAGGAGAAGGTGTAGGTGGGAACCCGGAAATCCTCCCTGGGTGTGCCTCCGCCAGCGCCCCGGGGATGCTGGAGGGGAGTGTCCACGAAGAAGTGAAGGGTTGCCGTTTGGCTCTCCGGCCCTGGGTGGGAAATTTTTTCGTACTTGAAATAACACCGGGCGGTTTCTCCCACCCCTGGAAAGAAGCCGGAGTTCCAGATGGTGGAGCCGTCCCTCCAGTTGCCCCACACCAATTTTCCAGAGGCGGTGCAGTATCCGTAGAGTTCGGGGTAGTAAAATGGCCTGGCCTTGTTCTCCTTTATTAAGGCGTAGTAAAGGGGATAGGAATGGGGAGGTCCGTCCTTGTAGGTGATGGAAAATTCTATCAATTTTCCCCGGGGAAGTTTTACCGTGTACCAGTCCTTATCGCCGGCGCTGAGTCCGGAGTAAACCTTGTTGACCTCCACTTCCACCGGATCGTATTTGTAGGCGTCCCTCTTGGAACCCGCATCGTCCTGGGTGCCAACCCTCTTTGTTTCCACCCTCAGGGGGCCTCCTCCGTCAAAATAACAGAAGTCGGAAGAATGGGAACCCACCACCAGGTACCAGACCGTCTCTCCGGTGCGGATCTCGTAATCTACGAACTCCTCTTCGCACAGTATGCAGGTTTCGGCGGAGGAAAGTTCCTTGTAGGTTTTGCATCCCACATAGTCCAGAGGCCTGGTGTGGGCGTTGAGATCCTGGTCCAACTCAGGCATCCCGGTGTTGTAGGGAAGGGTGGTTATTTTGACCCAGTAAATCTGGTCGTTGGAGCCGTCAATCACCACGCAGGGGGCTCCCCCGGGAAGGGTTCTGGAATCCCCTGGATGGATGACCACGCATTTCATGTCCTTGAAGGTCACGGGAAACAGGAGGGGCAATAACAGGAGAAAAACGGCCAGTTTTTTCATTGAAGGCCTCCGTTCTTCTCCCGGTAAACCCTTATCCCTTCAAAGTCGCTCACCAGGAGTTTGTCTCCCAGGAAGGTGGTGTTTAACGCAGAGGGGGTGAGGTCTTCTATTAACTGAATCAGGTTGAAGGTGCCTTCGTCCAGGACCTTCACCACGGATTTTTCCAGCCTCAGCCTTTTGCCGTAGTTGACCAAGCGAGGTTCCTTTTCCGTGGAGTAGAGGGAGACCACATATTTCCCGTCGGGGGAAAGGTTTATCAGGGAGATTTTGGAGTAAAACCCGCTCTGGCGTATCTGGTGGAGGGAGGGGAGACTGAGGAGTCTGAGGAAGCCGATGCCGTCGGTTATGTAGAGCCTGTCCCCCTTAAATCTGGCGTCCAGGATCCCGGGAAACCTCTTCATGCCGATGCTTTTCCCTATTTCCCCCACCAGGTTCCTGGTGGTAAGGTCCCACAGTTTCCCGCTGCTTACCAGGAGGTATTTTTCGTCGGGGGAGAAGAACCAGGGGCCGTATCCTGCGGGAGTTTCAAAGTAAAGGGTGAGTTCGGGGTATTTAAATACCTTCAAAATTCCCGGGGAACACATAACCGCCATGTATTTGCCGCTGGGAGAGAATTTGAGGACGGGCCATTTTACCGTTACGGAGCCTACGCCTCCTGTACCGTTGTAGAACTTTGTCACCAGGGCCCTGTCCTCCACCTTGAGGGTTCCGGTGTCTATGAAAAATATCTTCCTCTCCTTTTTCCAGTCCCAGGGGTAGTAGAGGAGGGCAATTTTCCCATCGGGGGTGAATTTGACCTCCCTTCTGACGGATTTGAAGATCCACTGGGCCAGGACCTTCCCCGTGGCGGTCTCAATGAGGCTCACCTTCCCAACTATGTGGGTTTTTCCGCCTTTGTCTTCGTAACTGAGATCCGTGAGCACCGCCAGAAGTTTTCCGTCGGGGGAGAAATCCATGGAGTCCACCGGCTCGTTCAGCCCCAATTTCACGGCGGTGGTGGAGAGGTCCCTGTGGACTATCACCACTCCGGTTTCCCCCAGGTTTCCTATGGGGGTGGAGAAATAGGGTAGGTTTTTGGCCAGAAGAATCATGGCCTTGGTGAAAAAGGGAACTCCCTCCTTTATAAAGGAAGGGGGCATTATGTCTTTGATAATGCCCGGGGCTTCCTTCTTGTATTCTTCACCGGCTTCTTCTCCGATTTTCTCCATTTCCTTGTAATAATTCTCGTAACTACCGTACTGCCTTTTTATCCCCTCGTCCACGATTTTCCTCAGCCTTTCCTGGGCGGCTTTGAATTCCTCCTCCGTGGGTTTTACCTTGCTTACATAGGCGAAGGCCACGGCGTTTTCAGAAACCGCCATGGGTGTGAAGTAATACTTTCCCTGGAGTTGGATGTACCTCTCCAGGGTGTAAACTTCCCTGAGAACGGGTTTTGCCGAAAAGAGGAAAAGGGATGCGAGGAGAAGCCCCACGATTTTCCTCATGATTCACCTCCTTTTTCGGTTTTTCAGGGATTTAATTGCAAAAAACATGCCAGAAAATCCCTCCTTTCCACCGGAGGTTTTTGTGAAGGTGTCCCCTTTTGTAAACACTTTACTCATCGTCCAGGAGGTAAACCCTTCTGGAGAGGTCCTTGAAATACCCGGAACTTTCTTCCCCTTCCCCTATTTCGGAGATGGCCTTGAAGAACTGGTAGATTTTTGAGTCGGCCATGTCTGCGGTGTGGACGACGAAGGCCTCCAGGGTTTTGGGGGAAACGGGGGCTCCGAAGTCCTCCTGGCCGTGGTGGGAGGCCACGCTGTGGAGAAGGTTGGCCCTTTTCTTCCCCCCGTATCCGGCCAGGTTGCAGAGTTTTTCGGTGTGAAGGAGGGAAAGGACCGTGTGGCCCAGCAGGTCCCCCTCCCGGGTGAACTCCCCTTCGCCTATTTCGTATATTTTCCCCAGGTCGTGGAGGAGGCCCGCCAGGAAGATCACCTCCTGATCCAGCCCGTAAAGGTTCCCCAGGAAGAGACCTATCCTCAGAACCATGTAGGTGTGAAGGGCAAGACCGCCCTCTTCTCCGTGGTGTTTCCTCACCCCGCCCGGGGCCTTCATAAAGGCTTCCCCGTAGTTTTCCCAGAAAAGGTCGTAGAGTTTTTTCCCGGAGGGGGTCCTTATGTTCTCCTCGGCTAAGCGGTGGAAGGCCTCCCTGAGGTTTTCTACCCTGGGATAGGAAAGCCGGGGCTCAATGGCGTAATCCTGAACCCTTCCGTCGGCGGTTTCCAGGGCTTCCACCACCACATTGGGCCTTCCCTCCTGGGTTCTCAGTTTTACCCGGTAGATGCCTTCCTTCAGCAGTTCCCCGGATAAACCATCGCGGGCCACATCCCTTCCGTCTATTTTTCCGCCGAAGAAGGAGGCGGAGATGGTTCCGGTTCTGTCCATGAGGACAAAGGAAAGATAAGGTCCCCCCTGTCCCATCCTCACGGTTATTCCCTTCACCAGGAATTTCCCTTCAAAGGACCTGGTTCCCTTTTCCTTCTTTATCCTGCTTACCGTTATACTTTCCTGCTCAAAGAGTCCCATTTTACCCTCCAACCCTGAAGACCTTGACCATATCGGTGGCCCCCTTCAGTGGGGTCTTGCCGGCGGTGATGACTACCCGCTGGCCGGGCTTTAGTTTCCCCCGGGAGCGGAGAAGGTTTACCCCCCTTTCCATCATGAGGTCCGTGTTTTGAAGGAAGGGCAGGGGGAAGGATTCCACCCCCCAGGTGATGGCCATCCTCCGGCGAATTTCTTCCCGGGGGGTGATGGCGAAGACCGGAACCCTGGGCCTGAATTTGGAGACCTTCAGGGCGGTGGAACCCGAAGCGGTGAAGACGATGATGGCGGAGGCTCCGATTTTCTCTGCGGTTATAACGGCGCTTTCCGCCAGGGCCTCCGTGGGGTCCGAGGGTCCCCGGTCCAGAAGTTTTCTTACCGCCCAGAACTCCGAACTGGCCTCCACTTCCTCTATGACCCTGGCCATGGTGGATATGGCTTCTATGGGGTAGTCCCCTATGGCCGTTTCCCCGGAGAGCATCAGGGCGTCGGAGCCGTCAAAGACTGCGTTGGCCACATCGCTTACCTCCGCCCTGGTGGGATAGGGGTTTTTTATCATGGTACTCAGCATCTGGGTGGCGGTTATGACGGTTTTCCTTCTGGAATTGGCCATGGCGATCATTCTCTTCTGAAGGATGGGAACCTCCTCCAGGGGAAGTTCCACCCCCAGGTCCCCCCTGGCCACCATGATGCCGTCAAAGGCCTCTACCACCGAGGAGAGGTTTTTTACTGCTTCCCTCCTCTCTACCTTGGCGATCACCGGAATTTCTCCCGCCACCGCCTTCAGGTCCCTGGCGTCGTCCCCGTTCCTTACGAAGGAAAGGGCCACCAGGTCTATATCCAGGGTGAGGCCGAATTCCAGGTCCCGGCGGTCCTTTTCCGTGAAGGGGGCTATCCTCAGGGAGGAGTCCGGTAGATTTACCCCCTTTTCCGGCCGTATTACCCCTCCGGATATCACCCGGGCCTTCACATGGTCCCTTCCCCGGGATATCACCTCCAGGGCTATTTTTCCATCTTCAATGAAGATCCTTTCCCCGGGCTCCAGGTCCTCCACGATGTAGGGATAGGTCACCGGCAGTTCCCCGGGTCCTTCCTCCCCGGCCCTCTTTATGACGACCGTGTCTCCGGGTTTTACCTCAAGGGGAGCGGGGAGTTTCCCCACCCTTATTTTGGGACCGGCCAGGTCCTGGAGCACCGCCACCGGGATGCCCTCCCTTTCCTCCGCCTCCCTTATGGCTTCCACCGCCGCCCTGTGGGATTCGTGGGTGCCGTGGGAAAAATTGAGGCGAAATATCCTGGCCCCTGCCCTTATGGCTTTCCCCAGGGTTTCGGCATTCCCCAGGGAAGGACCTACCGTGGCTACAATCTTGGTTTTCATGATAAAAGTTTACACCTTTATGGGGTAAATTCTAAAGCCGGAGGACCGTTTTATTCGGTCCAAAGGAAGGGGTTGGCCTCGGTTATGGGGTGGGCCTTTTTCAGGGAGGGGAGTATGTAGGCGGGCATGGAGAAGGAGGAGAGGAACAGGGATGGGGTGAGGTATTTCAAGTCATCCAGGCCCAGGGTGTTCAGCCTTCTTATAACCTCCTCTTCGTCCAGGTCCAGGGGGTCCGTGAGGGTGGAAGCCAGGTTGAATCCCCAGGGCATGTTGAAGGAAAAGACGAAGGCCCAGTAGGGTCTGACCACCGGGAAGACCTCCTTCAGGGTGGAGGCCACGGAGACGAAAAATTGGTGGTAATAGGGGTCAGCGCTTCCGGATTGGACGGTTATCACGCCCCCCTCATTCAGGTGCTGACGCAGGAGGTGGTAGTATTCTCGGGTGAAGAGTTTGACGGAGGGTCCCCCTTCCAGGGGCTCCGTCAGATCGCTTATTATGAGGTCAAATTTTTCTTCTGTGTTTTTTATGTAATCGTAAGCGTCATCAATGATCACTTCTGCTCTGGGGTCATCAAAGGCCCCGGCAGACCACTCGGGAAGATGCCGTTTACACAGTTCCACCAGTTCGCCGTCTATGTCCACCATAACGGCTCGCTTGACCGAGGAGGACCTGAGGACTTCCCTCAGGGTCGCTCCTTCGCCACCTCCTATAATTAAAACTTTTTCCGGCGAACCGTGGGTTATCATCCCCGTGTGAACCAGGGATTCGTGGAAAATGAACTCGTCCACCTGGGCAGATTGAATTTTGTGGTCCAGAAACAGGGTTTTGCCGAAAACCCCCAGTTCTAAAATGTCAATCTTCTGAAACCGGGAGCGTCCGCTGAAAATGAACTCCTTTACCCTGTAGCCGTAAAGGAGGTTTTCGGTGAACTCTTCCCAGAACCACAATCCGTCGCTCACGATACCATCTCCTGGGGTCGTTCCTCCTTCTTAAAACTGGTCGTCTCGGGGAGAAGTCCCCTCTTGACCTCCATTATGGTCATGTGTTGGGGCTTGAAGGCCTTTTTGAGAACTTCAATGGCCCTGTCCACATCCACATTGGGATCGCAGTAGAAGAGGTCCACTGCAGCATAACCTTCCTCTGGCCATGTGTGGATTGTGTAATGGCTTTCCTCAATGACCACCACCCCCGAAACGCCGTAGGGAAGGAACTGGTGGAAGAAGATTTCCACCACCTTTGCCTTGGATTCCTGTGCCGCCCTTTCCATTGCCTTGCCCACATAATCAACCCCCTTCAGGGTCTGAGGATCGCATCCGTACATCTCAATCAGAAGATGGATCCCCAATGCTTCTCTGCGCAATTTGCACCTCCTTATAGTTTTTTTGCTACCAGTTATCAATGTAGATTTTCCCGACACACAACCTGTCGGAACTCATAAACCCTCCTTTATATGTTTTTTTCATACGACCTTAACCACCTTCCCTGCCTTTAGGCATTTGGTGCATACATAAACCCTTTTCTTGATCCCGTTTTCTATTATGGTTATTTTGTGCAGATTGGGAAGCCACCGCCTTTTGGTAAGGTTGTGGGCGTGGCTTATATTGTGCCCCGTCATGGGACCCTTTCCGCATACATAACACCTTCTTGCCAATTCAAACCTCCTTCCATTAGGGCTGGAAAATCTATTTTAGCAAAATGAAAACCTCCGGTCAACAGTTGAATCAGAAGTTGGTGGCCGGGACGGTTCCCGAGGGACCGGAGAATTGGATTGGAAGATGGGAAGGCCCGTTAACCAGGGATGAGCGTGGGTTCGGCCTCCTGGCCTGGGAATCCACCCCAACCCGTGGGGGATGTAGGTAAGGCTGAGGTTTATTTTCTCTGGGAAAGTATCCCTCCGCTTCCCAGAGCCAGCATTATGAGGGCCTGGATCACGGACTTCCACTTCACCGGGGACGAGGCCAGGGATACGACCAGAAAGACCAGGCCTATAACTATCAGAATTGTGTAAAGGCCCCTCATGATCCTCCAGGCCTGGCGCTCCGCCCGGGGCGATGGGGTGGAGAATTTTTTCCCGAACCACAGCATTCCCGCCGTAGAGGCCAGTCCCAGGAGGACGAAGATTCCTCAGAAGAGTTTTATCCTGATGAGGGTTTCTGGGGGAAGGGAGGAGGAAAGCATACGGGGCGGAGGGATGACCGGCTCCAGGATCCTCTTGTACAGAAAGGCCCCCAGATTCGTTCCCACAAGACTTCCTATTACCCCGTAGAGGAAGGCGTATCCCATGTAGAGGGCCACCTTGTCCCTGGGAGCAACGAGGCCTATGTAACTGTAGTACTTGGGGTGGGCGGTTATCTCCCCTATGGAAAATATGACCACCCCCAGAACGAAAAGCCAGGGATTTCTGGTCAGGGCGAAGAGGGAAAATCCCGCCGTGGCGATGAGTATCCCGGCGGTAATCACCGGGAGAGGTTTTAGTTTCTTAACCAGCCTGCTCACCAGGATCACCAGGAGTATTACCGTCCCGGCGTTGAGAACGGTAATGTGCTCTGCGTCAAACTGGAGGGGTATCCCCAGGGAGTGGAGAAAGGCGGTGAGGGGAGCCCGGTTTATGAAGTCCCGGACATAGAGCAGGAGGGTTCCGTAACTCTGAAAATAGACTATCCAGAATGTGGAGTATATGACCACCATGAGCATGAACCGGGAATCCCTCAAAACCTCCAGGGCACCCTTCAGGGTCTGGGATAGGGGAACCTTCTTTTTTTCCTTCACGGGGTCCCGGAAGAAAAACACCGTGGGTATGAGCATGAGGAAGGTCCAGGCGGAAGCGGAGATGAAAACATATTTCCAGGAAAATCCCTTCACCCAACTTATGAAAAGCGGGGCTAAAAAGGCCCCTATGTTTATGCTCCAGTAGTAAAGGCCGAAGCCAAAGCCGGAGTTCTCCTCGGTGGTGGTTCGGGCAATGGTTCCGGATATTATGGGTTTGAAAAGTCCGCTCCCCGTCCCCACCACCAGGAGGAAGAGGAAAATCAGGGCGTAGGAGGTGACCTGGGAGGTGGCGAAGTATCCCAGGGAGAGGAGGGAAAAGGCAAGGATCAGCATTTTTTTGTATCCGTACCTCTCCGCCAGGGCTCCTCCCAGTATGGGCATGATGTAGGTAAGGGAGTAGAAAAAACCCTGGAGGAGGCCCACCGCCTCCACATCAAACCTCAGATGCTTGACCAGATAGACCGCTAATACGGAGTTCATTCCGTAGTAGGCGCCCCTTTCAAAGAGTTCCATGAGGTTGGCCAGCCAGAACTCTCGGGGGAATTTAAGACCCTTCAAATTTTCCTCCTTGGAAGGAATTGGACCACCAGTTTGTCCCCCACCTTAAGCCCCTCTTTCTTGACGGTGCCGGCGGCCACCTCCAGGACATACTTTACGGGGACGGGGGATGTATAGGTGGGGCAGTCCTTTTTACACGGGGGAATGTTTTCCTCCATCCCCACCACGGTGAAGTCCTCCCCCAGCCAGACGATATCCAGGGGGAACTTCATGTTTTTCATCCAGAAGGACTGGACCTGGGGTTGGGGGAATACGAAAAGCATTCCCCTGGCGGGGTAGAGGGTTTCCCGTCCGGAAAGGCCCTGAACCCACTGCTGGGGGGTTGTGGCCAGTTCCACCATGTAGGTGTGGCCGGAGGGAAAGATCACCGCCGCCCATATGTTTGCCGCAAGAATAACGCTCAATTTTCCCTCACCATGGGAACGAAACTCACCGGGATGAGTTTTTTTACATCCCACCGCTGCGGGGACTTCCTCTCCACCAAGTAAAGGTTCTGGAAAGTCTCCCCGGCGGGGATCACCATCCTTCCCCCCACCTTCAACTGTTCCTTTAGCGCTTCTGGAATTTCGGGGGGAGCGGCGGTCACTATTATCCCGTCAAAGGGGGCCTCCTCCGGCCATCCCCGGTATCCGTTCCCTATTTTGAAGTGGATGTTTTCGTAACCCAATTTTCTGAGGATTTCCTGGGCCCTGAGGCTGAGTTCCGGAAGGAGTTCCACCGTGTAAACATCGCATCCTATTTCCGCCAGAATGGCGGTCTGGTATCCGGAGCCGGTTCCTATTTCCAGGATTTTATCCCCGGGCCTGGGCCTCAGTTTTTCCGTCATGTAGGCCACGATGTAGGGCTGGGATATGGTCTGACCGTTGCCTATGGGAAGGGGATGGTCCCCGTAGGCTTCGGCCCTGAGGTCCGGGGGAACGAATTTCTCCCGGGGCACCTTCAGCATGGCCTGGAGTATCAGGGGATCCTTAATCCCTCGGGCCTTTATTTGCTCTTCCACCATCAGGCGTCGGAGTTCTCTGTAGGGATCCATGGCTTCAGTAGGAGCGGGCGAAGTAAACCACATGCTTAGCAGGCCTGCCGCAAACAATGCATTTTTTGCCCTCAACGCTCTCCCCCTCCGGAGGGATAAGCCTTATGGTGGCCTTTGTCTCCTCCTTGACCTTCAACTCGCACTCTTCCCTTCCGCACCAGGGGGCCACCACGAATCCCCTCCTTTCCTCCAGGATTTCCCGGAATTCCTCGTAATCCTTGGCTTCCCTGGTGTTTTCCCGGGTGAAATCTTCGCTCCTTTTGAAGAGGTCCCTCTGAATCTCCTCCAGGACCTCCTCCGCCCGGTGGACCACTTCGTCCAGGGGTACCGGGAATTTTTCCCGGGTGTCCCTCCTTACGAAGACCGCCTGGTTCTTCTCAAGGTCCCTGGGGCCTATTTCAATTCTCAGGGGCACCCCCCTCAATTCCCACTCGGCGAACTTCCATCCCGGAGTGTACTCTTCCCGGGAGTCGTAAACCGTTCTGAACCGCCCCTTAAGGTCAGCGTGGAGTTTCTCTCCCACGGAAAGAACCTTGTCCTTGTCCCTGGCCTTGAATATGGGGACTATGACCACCTGGTGGGGGGCTACCTTCGGCGGGAGAACCAGCCCGTCGTCGTCCCCGTGAACCATCACCGTGGCCCCTATGAGCCTGGTGGATACCCCCCAGGAGGTCTGCCAGGCGTATTTGAGTTTCTGGTCCCTGTCCTCAAACCTTATTTCAAAGGCCTTGGAGAAGTTCTGCCCCAGGTTGTGGGAGGTCCCCGCCTGGAGGGCCTTGCCGTCGGGCATCAGGGCCTCCACGGTGTAGGTGTAAAGGGCCCCGGCGAATTTTTCCCTGTCGGATTTTCTGCCGGCATAAACCTTTATGGCCAGTTCCTTTTCTATGAAGTCCTGGTATATGCCCAGAATCCTCAAAACCTCCTCCTGGGCATCTTCAAAACTGGCGTGGACCGTGTGGCCCTCCTGCCACAAAAACTCCGTGGTGCGCAGGAAGGGGCGGGTCACCTTTTCCCAGCGGACCACATTGGCCCACTGGTTTATGAGGAGAGGAAGGTCCCGCCAGGACCTCACCCACTTGGAATACATGGCACAGATTATGGCCTCGGAGGTGGGTCTTACCGCCAGGGGTTCCTGGAGTTCCTCGCTTCCACCCCTGGTAACCCAGGCCACCTCCGGGGCAAAGCCCTCCACATGCTCCGCCTCCTTTTTAAGGAAACTTTCGGGTATGAAAAGGGGAAAATAGGCGTTCACATGCCCCGTTTCCTTAAACCTTTTATCCAGAAGCCGCTGTATGTTTTCCCATATGGCGTATCCGGCGGGCCTTATTACCATCATTCCCTTCATGGGGGCGTAGTCCGCCAGTTCCGCCTTTCTTATAACCTCAATGTACCACTGGGATAGATTTTCCGATTTTGCCGGGATTTCCTTCACCAGTTTCTCTTCCATCGTCTCCTCCTTTCCCAAGATTATAGGAATAAAACGCCTCCGAGGCAAGAATTGACCCCCTTTCCCCGCTTCTGTTAGTATAAACTCTATGATTCTGGTGTTGAATTTTCTGGTTTCCGCCACGCCCAAGTCCATTGCCCTGGAGCCCGGTGAATACCGGGTGGGTAGGGAGGAGGGCAACGACATCGTCCTTTCCGAGTTCACCGTCTCCCGCAAGCACTGCCTCCTTTATTACAAAAAGAACAAGTGGTGGGTTAAGGACCTGAAGAGCAAGAACGGGGTTTATACCGACGGCAAGAGGGTTAAGGGGAGCGCAGAACTAAAGAACGGCACCCGGATTTACATGGGGTCCTTTCCTGCAGAGGTCAGACTTTACTCCCCCAGGGATTATCTTCAGGAGGCCATAACCCCCCTTCCGGTGAAGGTTACCCTCTGGGAGGACACCCTTTCCCTATCCTCCTCCGGAGTTATTGAAAGGTCCGTTAAGGAAAACCTTTTAAGGGTTATGGAAAACCTGGAGCACCTTTCTGGGTTTGACTTAGAGGAGCAGTTGAGGGAGGTTCTTACCATGGCCGGGGTGGAGGGTTTCGGCATAGTGGTCATATCCGGCGGGGAAGCGGTGGAGGTCCTTACCCTGGACGCCCCGCCCCTGGTTTCCGTTTACCGGCAGAACCTTCCGGAGGAGGAATTCCAGGTGGAATTAGACGGAAAGATACTAACCAACATCCCCCTGAAGGATTCCGCCTTCTTCCTTTTGACTCCCTCATCGCCCCCGGAGTGGCTCGTATCCGTCCTCAGGGTGATGGTGAGGTTTCTTGTGTTTATGCAGAGGGAAAAATTATTTCCTGCCCCGGGGACGGACCCACCGGATGCCCTTTCCCATGAAGATAGCCTTCCCAGGTCCCCCCTGGTCTTTGAATCCCCTCAGATGAAGGAGGTTCTGAAAGAAGCCAGAAAAATAGCCCCCATGGAGGGGAATGTCCTTATTGAAGGCGAGAGCGGAGTGGGCAAGGAAATAATAGCCAGGCTGATACACCAGTGGAGCCCCCGACGCCACAAGGAGTTTATCCCCGTTTCCATGCCGGCCCTGCCCGATACCCTGGCGGAGAGCGAACTTTTCGGGGTGAAGGCCGGGGCGGTGACCGGGGTTATGGGTAGGAAGGGGAAGTTTGAGGTGGCCCACAGGGGGACCATTTTCCTGGACGAGATAGGGGAAATACCCATTTTCTTCCAGGCTAAACTCCTGCGGGCGGTGGAGACCGGGGAAATTCCGAAGATAGGGGAGGCCAGGCCGGTGAAGGTGGATGTGAGGGTTATTTCCGCCACCAACCGGGACCTTGAGAAGATGATGGAGGAGGGGAAGTTCAGGAAGGACCTTTACTTCCGCCTGAGTGAGTTTAAAATTTTCATCCCTCCCCTGAGGGAGAGGAGGGAGGACATAATACCCCTGGCGGAGGCCTACGCCAGGGTTTTTTCAAAATTTATGGGAAAGCACTATATGGGGATTAGCGAAGAGGCCAGGGAGATCCTTTTAGCCTATCCCTGGCCCGGAAATGTCAGGGAACTCATCCACGAAATAAAGAGGGCGGTGCTGGCCATGGGGGAGGACGGGATAATTACCAAGGAATGCCTTTCCGTGAGGCCCCGGGCCGTATCCTCCGGGGAACTGGAGAGGGTGGAGAGGGAGACCATATTGAAGGTTCTTGAAAGGACCAACTGGAACAAAACCAGGGCCGCCGAAATCCTCGGCATAACCAGACCGGGTCTGATAAACAAGATGAAGAGGCTGGGGATAGAGGGGAAGCCGGGGAAATTCTCGTAGGTTTGAGCGTGAAGAAAAGGGTTGTTTTTCTGCTTATAATGGCGCTGGCCGGGCTCCTGGGGGAGTTTCTCCTGGGAAACCTCAGCCTGAACCATAAATTTCTGGCGGGGGCCATCCTTCTCCTGGTGTTTTTCACCGCAGGAAGGAAGGTCCTTTCCCAGTATCAGACGGCGGCCCTTCTCTTTGCCGCCCTTTCCCTGGCGGTGGCCTATTCCACATTCCTGTCCCATTCGGAAATTTACTACTCCTTCTGGTTTAATTTTCTCCTCTCTTCCCTTTTCCTCTCAGTGGCCTCCTGTCTGCTGACCTTGAAGCCTTCCACTTCCCTCCACTACCTCTCCTTCCTGGTTTTTCACATCTCGGTTCTGGTGGTGGCGCTGGGATTCGTGATAAACGCCTTCGGGGAAAGGAGGTGTTATCTGCCCCTCCACCGGGGGGAGGAACTCCACCGATGCCTGCCCATCGTCCACGGAAAACTTCTCCGGAGGGATGAGGCCTTTCCCATGGCGGTTAAACTCCAGGATTTTCGCGTGGATTACTATTCCCGGGCCCCCGTTCTGGGGGTTTTTCTCCGGCAGGGGGAGAAATTCAACATGGTGAAGGGTTTTGAGTTGAGGAAGGGCCGGAGGTATTTTGGAGCCAGGTTCCTGGGATTTCAGCAGGAGAGCAGGAGGTTTGAGGAAAAATGGGGAAAGGGGGCCGTCGGAGCCTATCCCCTGGGCAGGATTTCTCCATCGGGCTGGGTCTATTCCCTGGACGCCTTCCCCGGGATGCTGGCCGTGGTGGATGGGAAGAGAACTCTTTACTATCTTCCGGAAAAGGAGCAGGCGGTGGTTCTCCCGGATTTTGCCTTCGTGATAAAGGGCTTTTCCGATGAAATACCGGGACACAACCCGCCGGTAAAAATTCCGGTTTTGGTTCTGGAGGTCTATTCGGGATACGGGACGGCGGAGGCGTACTTGGCGGAGGGGGATAGGGGGTTGAGGTTCGGTCCTTATTCCCTGTATTTCTCCACATCTCAGGTTTCCCCCAGGGTTCTTAGGCCTGAAGAGGTCCTGGTGAAGGAAAGGGAACTGAAGTTTCTCAGGGGAATATTTGACATACGGGGGAGGCGGGTGGTTCTCGTTCCAGGGGGGGAGCCCTTCGTGGATGGAAAATTTGCCTACCGCCTGATGAGGCCCCCGGTCCAGGAGAAGGAATACGCCTCCCTTCTTCTGGTGGACGGAAGGGAGTTCAGGGTTCGGGTTAACAGCCCGGCAAAACACGGGGGATACACCTTTTATCAGAGCGATTACGACCCTTCGGACCCGGATTTTTCAGGGATAATGGCGGTGAGGGAGCCGGGAGAGTTGGTTCTCTACCTGGGCTTTTCCCTCATGGCCCTGGGTGCCCTTCTTACCCTGGCCTACAGGAGGAGAACATGGAGATAATTTTCTACAGAATGATGGCGGAGGGCCCTCTTTTCTGGGGGGCGGTTCTTCTTTTTGGGGCCGCCGGGGTTCTCTACCTCCTTTCCCTCCGCCGGCGGAAACCCGGGTTGGCCTCCAACCTTTTCTTTCTGGGGGCCTTTTTCCTGGTGAGCCTTTACATCGCCCGGGCGTGGTTGGAGACGGGCCAGCCCCCCTTTAAAACCATGTTTCAGTCTCTGGTGTTTCTGGTATGGAACATTTCCCTGATTTACTTCATCTTAGAGAAGGGGGAAAACCTCTTTTTCCTGGGGGGACCCACCTCCCTGTTCAACGCCGGGGTGCTGATTTTCTCCACCGTTTTTTCCGACCTGGTCAGGGTAAACCTCCCCCCGGCCCTACAGTCCGCCTGGTTCGTTCCCCATGTGATTCTGTACTTCGCAGGGTATTCTTTCCTCTTCTTGGGGTTTTTGATGAGCCTCCTTTACCTTCCCTTTCCCCAGAGGAGGTTCCTGGGGGAGAGGCACTGGAGCGGTCAACGGTGGAGGGATTACGACCTTTTTTCCTACAGGGCCATTCTCTACGGGTTCACCTTCCTTTCCCTGGGGCTTTCCGCCGGGGCCATGTGGGCCAAGGGGGCCTGGGGGGCCTTCTGGAGTTGGGACCCCAAGGAAAACTGGGCCCTGATTACCTGGATGGTTTACCTGGTTTACCTTCACATGAGGTATGTAAGGGGATGGAAGGGAAGAAGGGCGGCCTGGCTTTCCATCCTGGGGTTTGCCGTGGTGGTTATGACCTACATAGGGGTGAACTACCTTCCCTCGGCGGCCTCAGCTCTCCATGCCTATCAGTGAGGAGACGGTTTCTTTCACCATTCGGTCCTCTTTCTCTATGCCCATGTATTCCCACCTTCCCCATATCCCCAGGGAAAAAATTCCCCTTTCTTCAAGGTTGTGCAGGAGGGCTTCCCCCATCATCTTGACCTCCGGGGTGGGCAGGGGAAGGAAGGATTTTACCCTCCCGGTTATCCTGACTTTGCCCTTTAGAAAGCCCATCAGCCTCAGGGCCGATAGGGTTTCCTCCTCTGCGATTTCTTCCTCGCCGGGGATTTCAACCACCAGCCTGCCCCCTTCAAAACAGAGGAACTTGGTGAAGGGGGGTGCTGGATAGGGAAAATAAACCTTTCTTCGGGAGGGGCATTCTTCCGCTTCCGCCTTCAGATAGGTTCTGGGGGATTTTTTCAGAAATTCCCTGCCCAGTTCAAGGACCCTTTCCTTGGGCTTCAGAAGGTCCAAGAGGCGGTCCAGGGGGATGAAGGATAGGAGTTCTTCGTAGTGATAACTTTTCCCTTCCGTCTTCAAAATTTTCCTTTCGGTGTTTATTTCTACGACATGAAGGTGGTGTTTCTCCGTATCCTCCAGGAGGCGTTCCCCTTCCCTCAGGGAGAAGTCCACCTCCTTCGTTTTCAGGTTTTCCGTTTTCCCCTGGGACCCGAAAAAAATCTCCTCCGGGGAGGGCCTGGGGTTTAGGTCCCCGGCCCAGGAGCAGGAAAGTTTCTCCAGGGGAGTGCCCCATAGTTTTTCGTTGTAAGGGATGAAGAAAAGATCCGCCATGGACCTGCCGAAGGAGGCCAGGAACCACTCCTTCAAATTGGAAACCTTCCTTTCCCCGCCGTGGTATGCGTTGAGGTAGTCCCTCAGGAGTTCCATCTTGGCCCTCTGCGGTAGTTGATAAAAGAGGACCTGTATGGGGTAAGGAACTTCGTAGGAGCCCAGGTGGACGGCGGCGTTTATTTTACCCGTGGGCACCCGGACCCTTTCTTTCTCCGGAAGAATGTCCAGGATAGGGGTGGGGATGAAACGGGGAAGCAGGGGAAGTTTTTCCGCCACCAGGGGCAATCCGTATTTACGGGAAAGTGCCCTGGACCACAGATTGTCTCCCAGTAAAATTACTTTCTCTTTCATTAGTGGAAAATTCACCTCAACTTGCTATAATTATAATTGACAAAATAAAATATTTTCTATAAATTAACCTCGGAGGTGAACATGAAAAGATATTGGGTTTTGATTCTGGTGCTGGCCATTGCGTTTCCAGCGATGGCTACCACCAAGATTATGAGATTGGGACCTCATCCCTTTTATAAGAGCAAGCACCTTACTCCAGAAGACCTTTACAAGATCGCCATTGATTACGCTGGAGATGTGAAGATCGGATTTGAGGAGGCAGGTTACGGCGACCTTTACCTTCCCTTCCTGGATCAACTGAAGAACGCCAAGGTGGAGGAGGGAGAACTTCAGCCCGGAGAGCACATTGAGTGGATGCTTTTCCGCAAGCACAGGAAGGTTCAGGTCATCAAGGATGCGGTATGGGCCGGAAGAAAGCCCATGAAGGTTTACAAACTCACCATTTACCACGACCTGAAGGCCTACCACTTCATCGTTCCCCTTATCTGCGGAAACATCGCCCTTCAGTCCGTGGAGGAACTTCCGGCTCCCGTGTGTGCCCTCAGCGCCTCTGCTGACAGGGTTGAAATCAACAATCCGGTTACCCTGGATCTCTGCGGCTCCCAGAACTGGGTCAAGGGCGTGGTGAAGGTCCTCAGGGATGGAACGGAGGTGGCGACGGTAGAGGCTACTCCTTCCAACTGCAAGGTGGCCTATACCGCCACGGAGCCTGGAAACTACACCTTCAACGCCACCGTTTACGACCAGTACGGCTTCGCATCCTCCAACGGATGCTCCGCCGCGGTGGAATACTGGAAGAACCAGCCTCCGGTATGCGACCTGAAGGTTTCTCCCACCACGGTCCTTGCCGGCGAGGAGGTTACCCTGGACGCTTCCGGTTCCTCCGATCCCGAGGGCAAACTCATCGGGGTTAAGTTCATAACCAAGGACGAGGCCGGAAATGTGGTGGAAGAGAAGATGGTTACCGAGCCTCCCTATGTCTACAAGGTGAAGACCGCCAAGGCCGGTTCCTACATGGCCGTGGTGGTGGCGGAGGACGATCACCATGTGACCTCTCCTTCCTGCCAGAAGGCCTACGAAGTCCTCAAGAGGGGATTCTTCGTGGCCGAGACCGGCATCCTTCTCCAGTCCGATCCCAGGATATTCATTCCCTTCCGCGTTGGTTATGAATATCGTATAAACTACAACTACAGGGTTACCGGACTGCTGGGATACAATGTGAAAATCAAGGAAATGTACGAAGGCGAAGAATACGGTAATCCCATCACCGCAGACCTCATCTTCTCCTATCACCCCACCAATTACTACTTCGGCCTGGGAGTTGGAGCCTGGCTCGTCAGCGGCGACAACAAGGCCGATGTGATTGGAAAGGTGGGCTACGCCTTCTATTACACTAAGACCACGGAAGCGTCCCTGTTCTTTGAGACCAGGCTGCCCTTCGTCAACTTTGATACCAAGACCGGTCAGGTAAGGCTTCTCTTCGGTATAGGTGTAAGGTTCTAAGGGTTAACATATAACGCCGGGAAGGGGGAGACCCCTTCCCGGTTCCCCTTTAAAAATGGAACTGGTGTTTTCCTTTGTCTTCGTTCTGGCGGTGGCCCTGTCCATGTTCTTTGCCGGGGCCATCTTCGGACCCAGGGGAGAGGCTCCCCAGAAAAAGGAGCCCTTTGAGTGCGGGGTTGAACCCCTTCAGAAGGGGGTCCCCAAAAATTATTCCGTCCATTATTTCAGGATTGCCCTCCTTTTTTTAATATTTGACATTGAACTTGCCTTCATGATTCCCTGGGCTCTGGCCTTCAGAAAAAATCCAGTTCTCTTCTTCGTGGTCATGCTCGTTTTTCAGATCTTCGTGGTTCTTTCCTTGATCTACGCCTGGAAGAAGGGCGACTTAGAGTGGGAAAGATGAAGGGGGAGAATTTTGTAACCACCACCGTAGAGAGTTTAATCGGTTGGGCCAGGAAGTACTCCATTTTCCAGTATCCCTTCGTTACCGCCTGCTGCGGCATGGAATACATGGCCGCCGCCGCCTCTCATTTTGACATTGACCGCTTCGGGGCGGGGCTTACCCGATTCACCCCGCGTCAGGCGGATGTTCTCTTCGTGGTGGGAACCATTTCCCACAAATTGGCTCCGGTTTTGCGCAGAGTTTACGAGCAGATGACCGAGCCCAAGTGGGTGGTGGCCTTCGGCACATGCACCGTAACCGGTGGGCTCTACGACAATTACGCAACCGTTCAGGGAATAGACGCCATAATCCCCGTGGACATCTACATCCCCGGTTGTCCCCCCAGGCCCGAGACCGTCCTGGATGCCCTCATAAAACTCCAGGAAAAAATCAGGAAGGAAAAGCAAAAATGGTCCTTGAGGAAGTAGAAAGGGAATTTTCTCTGGGAAAAAAGGATGCCGCCGACGGCATTCCCACCTATTATTGCCCGGGGGAAAACCTTTTCCCTCTCATGGAAAAATTGAAGAAGGATTTTGAAGTCCTCCTGGACATAACCGCCGTGGACTATCTGGGCAAAAAGGAAAAGAGGTTTGAAGTGGTTTACCATCTTCTATCCCTTTCCGGGAAAATGAGGGTCAGGGTGAAGGTGGAAGTTGGGGAAGGCGAAAAAATCGCCACCCTCTCCTCCCTGTGGAAAAACGCCAACTGGCTGGAGAGGGAGGTTTACGACATGTTCGGGATAGAGTTTGAAGGCCATCCGGACCTCCGCAGAATACTCCTTTATCCGGAATTTGAAGGCCATCCTCTGCGCAAGGATTATCCCCTCAAAAAATCCCAGCCCCGAATAAAACTTCTTCGTCCCGAGAGGAAGTGATGGAGAAGATGCTACTCAACATAGGGCCCTCCCATCCCGCCATGCACGGTACCATACAGATAAAGGTGGAACTGGACGGGGAAAGGATAATAAAGGCCGATGTGGAGATAGGATACCTCCACAGGGGTTTTGAAAAAACCGCAGAGCACCGCACATACATGCAGGTAATACCCTACACCGACCGTCTGAACTATGTTTCTCCCCTTCTCAACAATCTGGCCTACGCCATGGCGGTGGAGAAACTTCTGGGGATTGAAGTTCCCCCCAGGGCCCAATGGCTCAGGATGATTTTTGGGGAGATCTCCAGGATAACGGATCACCTTACCTGCATAGCCCCCATCGGCATGGAACTGGGGGCCTTTACCGTGTTTCTTTACGCCATAAAGGCCAGGGAATACCTGTGGGATGTTCTGGACGCCACCACCGGAGCCAGGCTCACCACCTCCTACATTCGCATTGGAGGTGTGAGGGCCGATGTTCCGGAAAATTTTGAGGACCTCATGAAAAAAGCCCTGGCCGAGACCAGGAAGTCCGTCCGCGACATCCACGGCCTTCTTTCCAGGAACCCCATCTTTCTGAAGAGGACCCGGGGCATCGGGGTGGTAAGCCAGGAGGACGCCCTGAGTTACGGGTTTACAGGGCCGGTGCTGCGTTCCACCGGGTATTACTACGATGTTAGAAAAGCCTTCCCTTATCTTTACTACGACGAAATTGATTTTGAGGTTCCCCTGGGAGAGAGGGGCGATAACTACGATAGGTACATGGTGAGGATGAAGGAAATAGAGCAGAGCATGAGGATAATAGAACAGGCCATGGAGAAAATGGAGAAGGGACCCGTCAGAAACGAGGACGAGGTGGTGGAGGCCTACGAAGCCATAAAGGCCGCCCAAGAGGGGAAGTACAGGGAGGGCAAACTCAAGTTGAATCCCAACCTGGAGGGGATGGAGAAGGAGGTTTATCACCTCATCATGGCCAGGGTTCCCCGTTACATTCTCCCTCCCAAGGAAGACCTCTACAGGACCATGGAGGGTATGATAAGGCATTTTAAACTCATAATGAGCGGCCACGGTCTCAGACCCCCCGCCGGCGAGGTTTATGTCCCGGTGGAGGGGGGAAACGGAGAACTGGGCTTCTACATAGTGAGCGACGGGACAGATAGGCCCTACAGGGTTCACCTCCGGGCCCCCGTTTTTTCCATAATGTCCGCCCTGGCTGAAATGATAGAGGGACACTACATCGCCGATGTTGTTCCCACCTTCGCTTCCTTAAATATGATCGGAGGGGAACTTGACCGATGAGGGAAATAAGTCCTGAGGCCAGGGAAAAGATAGATGCCCTTCTGAAGAGGTACCCGGTGAAGCGCTCTGCACTCCTGGAGGTTCTCCACATAGTCCAGGAGGAGTGGGGATACATTGATGGGGAGGGGGAGGAGACGGTGGCTTCCCTCCTGGGCCTGGAGCCTGTGAGGGTTCACGAGGTGGTAAGTTTCTACACCATGTACGAAAGAAAACCCGTGGGAAATCACATCATAAGGGTTTGCCGTAACATCACCTGCACCCTGCTGGGGGCTGAATCTTTGATCCATTACCTGAAAAGGAAATTGAAGGTGGACGAAGGCGGAACTACCTCCGACGGGAGGTTTACCCTGGAAACGGTGGAATGCCTGGGGGCCTGCGAACTGGCCCCGGTCATGCAAATTGACGGAGAATTTTACGGTCACCTTACCCCGGAGAAAATAGACGAAATCCTGGAGAGGATGAAATGAGCCTGGTGATAACCCCCTGGTTTGGAAAGGTGAGAATAGAAGATTACATGGAGGCGGGGGGATATCGGGGTGCAAAAAAGGCCCTTTCCATGGCCCCGGAGGAGGTGATTGAAGAGGTCAAAAAATCCAACCTGCGGGGCCGGGGGGGAGCCGGTTTTCCCACGGGCCTTAAGTGGTCCTTCGTCCCCAGGGATTCCAGTCGGCCCAAGTATCTCTGCATAAACGCCGACGAGGGGGAACCGGGAACCTTTAAGGACAAATACATCCTCAGGGATGCCCCCCATCTACTGATTGAAGGGGCCATTATAGCCTCATGGGCCGTGGGGATAAACACGGCCTTCGTTTACATAAGGGGAGAATACGGGAAAATAGCCCTGATTCTGGAGAAAGCCATAGAGGAAGCCTACGCCCGGGGTTTTCTGGGCAAGGACATCTTTGGGACCGGGTTTTCCTTGGACCTCTTCGTTCACCGGGGAGCCGGAGCCTATGTCTGCGGGGAGGAAACGGCCCTCATAGAGTCCCTGGAGGGGAAAAGGGGCCAGCCGAGGATAAGGCCGCCCTTCCCCGCCACCTACGGGCTTTACGGATGTCCTACCGTGGTCAACAATGTGGAAACCCTGGCCAACCTTCCGGCCATAATGGAAAAGGGAGGAGAGTGGTTCGCCTCCCTGGGGGTGGAAAAGAGCGGGGGGACCAAACTCTTTGCGGTGAGCGGCCATGTGAAAAAACCCGGTCTCTACGAACTCCCCATGGGAGCCTCCCTGAAGAGCCTAATTTACGATTATGCTGGGGGAATAAGGGAAAACCGCCGGTTGAAGGGGGTAATTCCTGGGGGAAGTTCCTCCCCCATCTTGAAACCCGAGGAAATAGAGGTGGCCCTGGACTACGATTCCATGATGAAGGCTGGGACCATGCTGGGCTCCGGAGCGGTGATAGTTCTGGACGAGACCGCGTGCATGGCCAAGGTTCTCCAGGTCATTACCCGATTTTACGCCCACGAAAGTTGCGGCCAGTGTACTCCGTGCCGCCAGGGAACCTCTTGGATGGCTAAAATAGCCCACAGGATAATTTCCGGCCGGGGAAGGGAGGGGGACCTTGACCTGCTGAAGGACATCGCCCGCTCCATGATGGGAAAAACCATCTGTCCCCTGGCCGATGCGGCGGCCATGCCGGTTATTGCCATCTGCGAAAAATATAGGGAAGAATTAGAAGAACACATAAGAGAGAAAAAATGCCCGGTGGAAAGAGAGTAAAGATAATCGTTGACGGAAGGGAAGTGGAGGTAGAGCAGGGTACCCTTCTGATAAAGGCGGCGGAGGAAGCGGGGGTTTACATCCCGAGGCTTTGTTACCACGAGGGGCTACGGCCCGACGGAAACTGCCGCATGTGTCTGGTGGAGGTGGAGGGGCTTAGGAAACCCGTTCCCGCCTGCATGACCCCGGTGCGGGATGGTATGGTGGTGAAGACCAACACCCCGGCCCTGAAGGAACACCGAAGGAAGGTCCTGGAATTCATCCTTACCACCCATCCCATGGACTGTCCCATCTGCGACCAGGCCGGGGAGTGCGTTCTTCAGGATTATTACTTCCAGTACGACCTGGAGGACAGAAGGTATTTTGAGGACCGGGAAAGGAAGCCCAAGAAGGTTCACTGGGGGAAGAACCTAATTTACGACGCCGAGAGGTGTATTCTCTGCCGGCGGTGCGTTCGCTTCCTGGACCATGTGACCAAAACCGGCGAACTGGGGGTTTTTGAGAGGGGTATCCAATCATACATAGGGCTTTTTGACGGCAAGAAGATTGAGAACAATTATTCGGGGAACCTGGTGGACCTCTGTCCCGTGGGAGCCATCACCGATCTGGACTTCAGGTTCAAGATGAGGGTGTGGTTCCTGGACAGGACCCCTTCCGTGTGTCCCCTCTGCGCCCGGGGATGCAACATAGAGATCCACACCAACACCGATCCCCTGACCAACCGTTTTTCCAGCCAGCGGGTTTTCAGGATAAAACCCAGAAAGAACATGGATGTAAACAGGTGGTGGATTTGTGACGAAGGCAGGTATTCCTATAAATTCATTGATCAGAACAGAATAACCAGACCCCTTATAAAGGGGAAGGAGGCCTCCTGGGATGCGGTCTCCAGAAAACTCCGGGAAATCATCGGCAGGGAGGTGAGGGTTTACCTTTCCGCCTGGATGAGCAACGAGGAACTTATTTACTGGAAGAAACTGGGGGAACTCCTCCAGTGGAAACTCTCCCTGCTCAGAAGGCCCGACGGGGACCAGGACGACCTCCTCAGGGTTGCGGATAAAAACCCCAACACCACCGGAGCCCGGATTCTGGGGCTTGAAGAAGGCGGAGGCAACGAGGAAGTGGCAGTGGTGTTTCACTTTCCCTCCCCGGGGGAGCACAAGATGAAAATAGGAATCTTCACCAACGCCTTTGAGGGAATGGAGGATTGGGACATGGTCCTTCCTGCCGCCACCTTTGCGGAAAAAGAGGGTCACTGGACCAATTTCCAGGGTAGGGTCCAGAAATTTCAGCAGGCCCTTGAGCCCCTGGGCGAAAGCCTGGAGGAGGGAAAAATCGGTGAGAAGTTTGCCGAGGCCTTCGGCATAGAGTTCCCCTGGAAAAGGGAGGAAATGGAGAAGGAATTTTTAAAGGAGATGAAAAAATGGTCTGGGCGATAGTAAAGGCGGTGGTCGTATTCTCCTGGGCCCTGGTTACCGTTCTATACATAACCCTCCTGGAGAGGAAAGAATCCGCCCTCATCCAGGACAGGATAGGGGCAAACCGGGCGGAGGTTCTGGGCCTCAGGCTCAACGGGTTTTTCCAGCCCTTTGCCGACGCCCTGAAGATGTTTTTCAAGGAGGACTACATTCCCCCCTTCGTGGACAGGCCCTTCTACATGCTGGCGCCTCTATTCGCCCTGGTTTTTGCCCTGGTTCCCGTAGGGGCTATCCCCCTGGCGGACAGCGTAAAAATAGGGGAAAGGGTGGTTTCCCTTTCGGTAATAGGCTCCAATGTGGGGGTGGTTCTGGTTCTTTCCCTGCTTTCCCTGGGAATTTACGGGGTGATCCTGGGGGGCTACGGCTCCCGAAATAAATACGGTCTGGTGGGGGGTATGAGGGCCACAGCCCAGGTGATCTCCTACGAGGTGGCCCTGGGCCTTTCCCTCATAGGGGTCCTCCTGGTCTTTCCATCCCTGGACCTTAACGAAATCGTTCACATGCAGAACCGCTACATCCTGGGGGGATGGGTCCCCCGGTGGGGAATTTTCCTTCAGCCTCTGGCGGCGGTTCTCTTTCTGATAGCGGGGATGGCGGAAAACAAAAGGGTTCCCTTTGACCTCCCCGAGGGAGAATCGGAGATAATCGGTTATTTTCTGGAATACAGCGGGATGAAGTTCGGAATGTTCTTCGTGGCGGACTTCGTGGAGGTTCTCCTCCTGGCGGCTCTGTTTACCACCTTCTTCCTGGGAGGATACAACCCGCCTTACCTGTTCCCCGACGGGTTCCACTTTCCCTGGGGAGGGTCCTGGCTTCTTTCTCCCGTATGGGTGAGGGTGGTTCAGTTCATAACCTTCAACATAAAACTCTGGATTATGGTGTGGTTTCTTCTCCTCGTTCGCTGGACCTATCCCAGGTACAGGTACGACCAACTCATGGACCTGGGATGGAAGAACCTGGTGCCCCTTTCCATTGTCAACATTATAATAACGGCAGGGATAATGGCGGTGATAAAATGAGGCTTTTCTGGGAAGCGGTTAAAGGCTTGAGGGTAACGGCAAGACACCTTCTCCGCAACCTGTGGAAGTTTTCCCTTTACTATGTGGGATTGAGCAAGGACAAGGGGGTTGTTACCTTAGAGTACCCGGAGGAGAGGCGGGAGACCTTTCCCCGGGTGAGGCTCCGCCACAGGCTCCTCCGCCGGGAGGACGGCAGGCTCCGTTGCGTGGCCTGTTTTCTCTGCGCCACCGCCTGTCCTGCCCGGTGCATATACATAGAGGCCGAGGAGGACCCGGACCATCCCCTGGAAAAGAAACCCCGCCAGTTTGTAATAGACCTGGGAAAATGCGCCTACTGCGGCTTCTGCGTGGAGGCCTGTCCCGAGGACGCCCTGAGGATGGACCTTCACATTCCAGAACTAGCGGAATACAATAGAGACGATCTCCTCTACGACATAGAGAAACTTACGAAGCCATGAGAAAAGTTCTTATAGTTGACGACGAAGCCGAGGTTCTGGAGTCCCTGAAGAGGGAACTGGAGAAGGACAGGAAACTCTATCGGGTGGAATTCGCCTCCGGAGCGGAGGAAGCCCTGGAAAAACTTGAGAAATACCACTACGACCTCCTTATAACCGACATAAGGATGCCGGGGATGGACGGGGTGGAACTCCTGGCGGAGTTGTTGAACCGGGGAAAATGGGTTCATGTGATGGTGGCTTCCGGGGAAACCACCATGAGGATGATAAGGCCCGACAAAATGAAGGCCCTGGAGAAATTCGGGGTTCTCAAATACATATTCAAGCCCTATGTGCCCAGCAGTTTAAGGAAACTCATCCGGGAGACCTTGGAAAAAATAGGAGACCCCGACTACATTTCCGGAATATCCCTCCCCACCCTGCTTCAGGTCATGGAACTGGAGGCCAAGTCCGGCGTCCTCAGGGTGAGGTCCGGGAAGAGGGAGGGGGCCCTCTTCTTCAGCCAGGGGGCTCTGGTGGACGCCATAAGCGGCAGGAAGACCGGCACCGAAGCCGCCCTGGAAATACTCTCCTGGGACAAGGTCAGGGTTCAAATTGAATACCTCTTCCCGGCCCGGGAGAGGACCATCAAAAAATCCCTGGGCTATTTGATTCTGGAAGCGGCCAAGAGGAAGGATGAAAGTTAAGGTTTTCGCCCTGATCCTTGCCGGGGGGAGGGGAGAAAGATTCGGTGCCCCCAAGCAGGTGGTTGAGGTCGGAAGCAAAACCCTTCTTCAATACAGTCTTGAGGCCTTCCAATCCCATGCCGGGGTGGACGAGGTGGTCCTGGTGATCCACAGGGATCTGAGGAAGGAGGTCCTCCCCTACATGGAGGCCTACCCTAAACTCAGAAAAATAGTGGAAGGGGGAAAAACTCGGCAGGAAAGTTCCAGGAGGGGACTGTTTTCCCTGGAAGAGGACGGGTTCGTCCTCGTCCACGACGCCGCCAGGCCCAACCTTAAGCCCGAACTCATAGACCGGGTAATCGCAGGTCTGGGCCGGGCTCCGGCGGTGGTGCCCGTGGTCCCCGTGGGGGAGACCCTGGCGAGGTTGGAGGGGGAAGTGGTCAGGGATTTCCCCCCCAGAAAGGACTTTTTCAGGGTCCAGACCCCCCAGGGCTTCAGAGTTTCCCTGATAAAGGAAGCCCATGAAAGGGTTTCTGAGGCAGGATTTACCGACGATGCCAGCCTCTTTCTTTCTGCGGGCATGGGTCCCGTCCTGGCGGTGGAAGGGGATCCCTCCAACATAAAGATAACCTATCCCGGGGATCTGAAGTTCTTGGAAGGGACTTAGCGTTTTCCCCCGGCGGAGCGGTGGGAGAACTCCGGCGAGTCAATGTGCTCTATTATGTAGCGGTATTCCTTATCGGTTATGGAGTTTTCCCAGCGGTGGGCCAGGCGGGCGGCGGCGGTGAACCCGAAGAACAGCAGGAGGATGAGGAAGAAATAAGCGGTGGGACTCACCGTTTTCCTTCCCAGTTTGAGTTCCAGGGTATGGGGCACGGGGCAGGCCGCCACGCACCTATAACACGCATTGCATTCGTCGGAAAGGACGGTTTTTAACTGGTGAACCCTTATGTAGGAAGGGCAGGCCATGGTGCAGAGTTTGCAGTCCGTGCAGGTTGGAATGTTTCTCTTTATTTTCATAGGGCTAAGGAGGCTCAGGGCCCCCAGGAGGGCGCCGTAGGGACAGAGGTATCTGCACCAGAAGTTCTTTATGGGGATGGAGAGCAAAACGAAGGAAAGGATCACCAGAAGGGAGAAGGCCGAAATCCTCTCAAAGAAAAAGAGCATTTTTATGTCCGCAGCCCTGTTGTAGGGGCCGTAGATGAAGGTCGCCAGGGCCCCGGCGTCCATCCTGAAGACTATGTCCCAGAGAAAAAGCCCCAGAACGAGGTATTTTACGCTCCTCAAAACGGCATCCACCGCCGCCGGGGGCTTAAAATTTTTCCCGAAGAGTTTTTCCCCCAGTTTCCAGAGTACCTCCGAGAGAAGGCCGAAGGGGCACACCCAGGAGCAGAATCCCCGCTTGAGGAGGAGGCCCATGAGGAGGAAGCACGCCAGGAGAACCGTGGCCGCCGGATGGATGGAGTTCAAAATCCCGGTGATGGCCCAGTATTTCAGTCCCACCAGGCCGCTCAGGGGAAGGAAGGCCTCCACCCCCGGGGGTCTTGAAACTCCCCCTCCCGACCCGTGGACGAAGAGGACGAACTTCCAGCCTGTGTAAAGGGAAGCCAGGAGGAAGAAGGCCTGGGAGGTTCTCCGGAGTCTCTGGGACGGTCCGTGGAGTTTTACCTTCATGGGGCGATTTTTTTGAGCAGGGGAAGTATCCGGTCAAAGTATATGTTGTCTATAACATATTCCCTCATCACCCGGCGGAACATTCTGGAGGTGGGATGTTCCTCCAGAAACCGCACGAGGTTCTCGGCTATTTCTTCCGGAGGATCGTTCAGAGAAAAGAACATGGCATCTTCCCTGCCTATCTCCCGGAAGGGTTTTATGTCGGAACACACGATGGGGAGTTTCAACAGTCCGGCCTCCAGGAGAGGAAGGCCGAAGCCCTCCTGCCGGCTGGGCAGAAAGACCAGATCGCTTATCTGGTAAAGTTCCTTTAGCATCCTCCGGTCCGGAACCACCATCCTTCCTCCGGCCAGGCGAAGGTCCGTCAGGATTACGAACTCCCTCTGAACCCCCAGTTTCCTCGCCAGGAGTAAGAGTTCCCGGTGATATTTCCTTGAGTCCGGACTGTGGGGGTCGTATTTTCCCGTGAGGAGGAATTTCCCCCGGATTCCCCTCTTCTTGAGTTCCGCCAGAACCTTTATGGCGAGTTCAATGTTTTTCCTTCGCACCATCCTGAAGGGGATTATGGCGATGAGGTCCGCCCTGGAAAGTTGCAATTCCTTGAAAATCCTCACGGTGATGGGACTGAATTCAAAAAATCCTATGGGGTCCACTCCGTTGGTTATGGGAACCACTTCGGTCCCGTAAAGTTTTCTGAACTGCTGGGCCCTGACCTCGGTCACCGCCACATAAAAAATGGAGGGATGGGCCTTCTTTAATACATTCCAGGGCTCCCTTTCCAGGTAGGAGGGATAATCGGGGTAGAAATAAGGGGAGTCGTGTCCCCAGGATACGACCTTGACCTTTCCTTCTTCGGCCAGTTTTATCACCGCCAGGGTGAGGGGAAGGTTGAAGGGCATGGAGACCACATTGTGGGCTATTAGAACTTCGGTTTCGCTTAGAACTCTCCGGAGAAAGCGGTGGATTTTTCTGGAAAGTTCGTAAATTCTTGAATGTTCCCCCTCCTCGGTGGAAAGGCGGTGGGCCCTCAACACGGCCCTGGACCTGGAGGATAAAAGGGGATGAAACACGATTTCGTATTTTTTGGAAAATTCCCCCCCTTCTCCGGCCACCACTATTACCTGGTGGTGGTGGCGGTGGAACAACTCGGCGTGCTGGCGGAGAACCTCCTCCACCCCTCCGATGACCGGAGGGACCGAGTAATGGAGAAGGGCCACCGGGGGTTTTCTCATTCAAAACTCCTCACCAGGGGGACGAGCCTTTCCTCCAGAACTTCGTAGGAGAAATTCCGGAGGGCCAGTTGGTAGTTCTTCTCCACCGCTTCCCGTGTTTTTCCGGGATTTTCCAGGTAGTAAAGCACCTTTCCCGCCACCGCCGGAGTAACAAACCCTTCAAAGGAGACCACTTCAAACCCCAGGGGTTCAATGTCCGCTATGTAAATGGAATACCTGTTGAGGAAGATGAGTTTTTTGAAGTAAACCGCCTCCAGAAAAGCGTTTCCAAAGCCTTCGTATCCCGATGGGTAGGTTACCAGGTCGGCGTTCTTGTAGGCGTCGTCCAGGGTGTAAATCCCCTGCTCCGGATCCCTTTCCTCCCCGATTATGTCGTTTATGAAGAGGAGTTCCACCCCGGTTTTTTCGGCGTACCAGAGGATCCTCTCCAGGTATTCGTCCCCCTCGTCGCCGCTGGAATGGCTTATCACCAGGGCTGGTCTCCTCAGGGGAAGCATGGCCACCAGGTCAATGGCCTTTTCTATGTTCTTCCTGGGAACTACCCTGGTGGGTTGAAGGACCAGTAAGTCCCCCTCACCGAAACCCAGCCTCGCCCTCAGGGTTTTCCCGTAGTGGTCCAGGGGATCGGGAGGGTTCTGGTAATCGTAAACATTGGGGATGAGGACCGCCGGCATTCCCTTGCGGAAGGTGAGTTGTTGAAGGGCCAAACTGTTTATCACCACATTTTTTATGTTGTTCAGAAAGGGAGGGAAGGCGGTGGAGAGGTAATCGGGGCAGGATGTTATCAGAAACCTTTCCCTCTCCCAGTAAAAATCGTGGTGGTGACCTATGGCAGGCATGTTGGTTTCGGCCAGAAATTCCGTGAGGGCAAGGCCCAGGGGAATGTTCATGGGGATGGTGAGGGCGTTTTCTGAAATTAAAAGGTCTATTCCGCAGTCTTCCACGAAGTTCTTTACGATCCCCTTCATGTAGTCCTTGATTTTGCTCACCCTTTCCGAGATTTCCGAAGGCCTGGACTTCCTCCCGAAACAATGCCTCTGTATTTCCCTTATCTCCGGGTGCTGAAAGTGGAAGATCTCCTCCCGGACGCATCCCTCAAAACTTTTGTCCAGTTCTCCGGCCAGGAAAAAGGTTTCGTAGCCCTGGGCCTCCAGGACCCTGGCCCATTTTTTCGTCTCCAGGGTTACCCCGTCGGTCCCATGAAACCGGGTGGAAACGAAGCCTATCCTCTTAATTTTTCCCGCCATTTTTGCTTTCCATGAGTTTCTTTTTCAGTTCTATAAGCCTCTGGCTGTAGAAAACCGGATATCTTTCCGGGTCCCTGAGTTTCTTAACCCCTTCGGGAAGTTTCGCCACCTCTTCCTCAGCCCTTTTCTTCATGTCCTCAAGGCCTTCCCCGTAAAGCACTTTTCCCTTCTTCATCCGTATCTTCATGGGTAGGTAAAGTTTTCCGTGGGCGAATTTTTCTCCTGGCTCCTCCTCCGCCAGGGTGATGTAATCCCCCAGGTATTCTCCGTCCCGGATTATCCTCCATAGGTTGCATCTTCCCGGCAGGGAGACCTTGGAGGGGTCTGAGGAAAGTTTTATCCGGGGGCTCCAGGTCTCACCTTCTTTTACGGCGGCCAGTTTGTAAACGCCGCTGAGATAAGGGCATCCGGCGGAGGTAAGGAGCCGGGTTCCCACCCCCCATGCGTTTATTCTGGCCCCCCTTTTTTTGAGGTCCTCTATTTTGTATTCGTCCAGATCTCCGGAGCCCACGATGAGGGGGGTTTCAAAGCCTTCCCGGGTAAGGGCTTCCCAGGCCCTTCTGGACAAATCCACCAGGTCTCCGGAGTCCAGCCTTATGCCGGCCCTGAACTTAATTCCCCGTTCCCTCATTTCCCGAAAAACCCTGAGGGCATTGGGAAGTCCGCTTTTTATCGTGTCGTAGGTGTCCACCAGGAGGATGGGATTTGACGGGTAAACCTCGGCGTAGGCCTTGAAGGCAGCGTATTCGTCGGAGAAGCCCATTATCCAACTGTGGGCCATGGTCCCCAGTACTGGGATGGAGTATTCCAGGCCTGCCTGGACATTGGAGGTTCCCGAACATCCCCCTATGTATGCGGCCCGGGAGCCGAAGAGGCCACCGTTGGGCCCGTGGGCCCTGCGCAGGCCGAAGTCCAGCACCGGGTCTCCCTGGGCCGCCAGTCTTACCCTTGCGGCCCTGGTGGCGATGAGGGATTGGAAGTTTATGTAGTTTAAGACCAGGGTTTCCACCAGTTGAAGTTGAAGCAGGGGACCCTCCACCCTGATGATGGGTTCGTGGGCAAAGACCGCGGTGCCCTCCGGCGGTGAGTAAATGTCCAGGGAAAACCTCAGGCGGGAAAGATAGGATAAAAATTCCTCCCTGAAGATTTCCCGGGACCTCAGGTATTCAATCTCGTGGGGCTGAAACCTCAGCCCGTCCAGGGCATGGAGCAGGGTCTGAAGGCCCGCGAAAATCACAAATCCAGAGTTGCATGGGTAGGAGCGGAAGAAGTATTCAAAGGCGGCCCTCTTTTCTGCCATGCCCTGAAGGAAGTAACCCTGGGCCATGGTGAGTTCGTAGAAATCCGTGAGCAGGGCCGAGGAGAACCTATCCATGGAGGGTTTCGCTCCTTAAAAATTTAACCCCGGCCTTTTTCATTTCCTCCAGGGCTCTTTTCAGGTTGCCCGGGGGAGCGTCCACCCCCCGGACCCCGTCCTCTATCAGATAAACTTCGTAGCCCAGCCTTACCCCGTCCAGAGCGGTGTTTTTTACGCAGTAATCCGTGGCGAGGCCGCATACGAAAATTCGCTTTATTCCCCTTTCCTTGAGAATGCGGTCCAATTCCGTTCCCTCAAAACCGCTGTAGGCTTCCCTGTCCCTTTCGGTGGCCTTGCTTACGATTATGGCGTGGGGAGGTATTTTCAAGTCCGGATGAAATTCCGCTCCGGGGGTCCCTGCCACGCAGTGAACGGGCCAGGACCCGTCGGTGAACCGGGGGTTGGGGCTGAAACTTATGTGGTCCGGAGGATGCCAATCCCGGGTGAAGACCACGGTTTTGAAGAGGGGAATCAGGGAGTTGACCACCGGGATTATCTCGTCGCCTCCGGGTACCGCCAGGGCCCCCCCAGGGCAGAAATCCCTCTGGAGGTCCACCACTATCAGAGCATCCCTGTCGGTTATTTTCATAGGAAAATTAAATATCAGATTGAAGGAAGAAGGTCAACCCTTCCTCCGGGGGAGAAGGTTTAGGAGGAAGCCCAGGGCAAAGACGCCCAGGAGGATCCAGTAGCCCTCCCTGAACCGGACGGCGATAAAGCCCGCCCCCCGCTCCGCCGCCCTCTGAAGTATTTTGCTCCGCAGAAGGAGAAGGGCGGCTCCTCCAGCCACGGAGATTACCGCCAGGATGTAAGAGGCCAGGGGGTATTTTAAGAACAAACCCACCAGGAGGGCCACCACCAGAAGGGCTGCCACGGCCCTGGCGTATTTGTCCCCCTTGAATTTCCTCTCCATGGGACCTCCTTCTTCCCGGGTTGGGGGAGAGATTTTATCCCGGGGCGCGGATATGGAAAACCCGGTGACCAGTTGCTTCCCTGTTACCACCATCAGGGCGTTGTGCCCGCAGGAAACCTCCATAAACGGCAGAAGAAAACTCAGAAGCCCCACGGTGAAGATCAGGGCGTTGATTTTTCTCATTCTATCCTCCTATAAAAGAACATCCAGGCCCATCATGAGAATAAGGCCTACCATGAAGGCGAAACTGGCCCTTCTTTCCCTTCCCCCGCCGTGGCTTTCGGGGATTATTTCGTCGGAAACCACGAAGAGCATGGCCCCGGCGGCAAAACTCATGAGGAAGGGAATCAGAGAGGGAGAAACCAGCGCCAGACTTCCCCCTATCAACCCTCCCACGGGCTCTGCGGCTGCGCTTAGGAAGGTGAGAAGAAAGGCCCGGCCCGGGGAATAACCCAGACCCCGGGTGGGCAGGGCCACCGCCATCCCCTCCGGTATGTTCTGAAGCCCTATTCCCAGGGCCACCGAAAGCCCGGTGGTGAGGTCTCTCTGGAAGGCAACAGCCACCGCCATCCCTTCGGGGAAATTGTGGATGGTCATGGCGAGAAAGAGGAGGGTAACCCCCCTGGCCCTTATGGGCGCCTTGCCCCCTTCCTTCCCCTTGAGGAAGTGTTCGTGGGGAAGGTATATGTCCGCTAAGTGAACGAATACGGCCCCCAGGGCGGTGCCCGGCATGACCAGCCACGGAGAGGATTTCTCCAGGGCAGGAAGGAGAAGGCTGAAGAAACTGGCCGCCACCATCACTCCGGCGGAAAAGGCCAGAAAAAGGGAATAGAGGTTCCTGGATAGGCGCGAAAAGAAGAAAACCGGGAGTCCCCCCAGCAATGTCATGAAGCCTGCGGCGGCGCTTCCTGCCAGTCCGTTTAAATAGGGACTCAAGGCCTGTATTCCTCTATGTAGGATTTCAGGGCGGCGTCCCAGGGGGACATGGCGTCCAGGCCGACCTTCTCCAGCCTCCCGTTTTTCAGGGCGGAAAAGGAAGGCCTGCGGGCCCTCTGGGGAAAATCCTCGGAGGATATGGGTTCCACCGCCTCCGGACTCAGGCCTGCGTATTCCAGGGCCCGGCGGGCGAAATCAAACCAGGAAGGGGCTCCGTGGTTCACCGCATGGTAAAGCCCGAAGGGAGGAGTTTTATCCAGGAGGAGTTTAATTTCCCGGGCAAGGTCCAGGGTGTATGTGGGGGAAGCGAACCTGTCCTTCACCACCCGGAGTTTCTCTCCCTTTCTTGCCCTTTCCAGGACGGTTTTCACGAAATTTCCCTTTCCTCCCGGTCCGTAGAGGCCGCTGGTCCTCAGAATGTAGTATCTCTCTAAACTGGCTCTTACCAGATTTTCCCCCACCAGTTTTGAATTTCCGTAGACGGAGATGGGGTCCGGACAATCTTCTTCGGTGTAGGGACTTGCCTTTTTCCCGCTGAAAACATAATCCGTGCTGATTTGAAGGAGGACGAAGCCGAACCGGTGGGCCAGTTCCCCCATCCAGCCCGGGGCCAGGCCGTTGATCGTGAAGGCCTCCTCGGGTTCGTCCTCGCAGAGGTCCACATTGGTCATGGCGGCGGCGTTTATTACCACATCGGGACGGTGTTTTTCCAGGACCTCCTCCAGACCTTCCACATCCGAAATGTCAAGGCTCTGGCGGGGGAGGACTATGGGGCCCTCCAGAACCTCCTTCAGGGCGTATCCCAGTTGCCCGTGGCCTCCGGTGACGAGAATCTTCATCGGAATAGATAATACATTAAGATGAGGTAGGCCACAAGGAGAAGGAGGGAGTGGCGGCGGTCCATTTTTCCACGCCAAAGGGCCAGAAAGAGGAGAAAGAGGGTGAAACCCAGGGAGGCCGGAATGTAGATAACCATCAGGTTTCGGTTGATTGCCAGGGGTTTTATCATGGAGACACCTCCCAGGACCCCCAGGAGGTTGAAAATGTTGGAACCCACCACATTCCCCACACCTATTCCCCCCTCCCTCTTGGCGGCGGCCACCAGGGAAACGGAAATCTCCGGCAGGGAAGTTCCCAGGGCCATGGCCGTCATCCCTATGGCCAGGGTGCTTATCCCCATCCTCTGGCTTATGAGGATCCCGCTCTTTACCGTGTAATTGGCCGCCAGGGAAAGGAGGCCAATTCCACCGGCGATGAGAACCAGGGGATAGGATAGGGGTTTCGTCTCCTCCGCCTCCACCCTTTTTCTTCTGGAGGAAGCCAGGATGTAAACTGCCAGACCTGCGAAAAGGATTCCGCCCTCCCAGGGGGAGAGTTTCCTGTCCATGCCCATGGCCCAGAATAGGGCGGTCATGGCCGATAGAAACAGAAGGTCCCATATCACTTCCTTGAGCCTTCCTACCTCTTTCCTTATGAGGACTGATATTCCCAGGGCCAGACCTATGTTGGCCAGGTTGGAACCGATAACATTTCCCACGGAAATATCGGCGCTACCCTTCAAGGCCCCGAATAGGCTCACGAAGAACTCGGGCATGGATGTTCCCATGGCCACCACCGTCAGTCCTATGACCACCTTCCTTATTCCCAGTCTGTTGGCAAGGCCCACTCCCCCGGAGACCAGGAGTTCTCCCCCCGCATACAGACCCGCCAGGGAGAGGAGGAGAATCAGCCACAGGAGCAAAACGGGAAGATTTTCCATGTTTCTCTATTCTACAAATTAACCCCTTCCTTGGCCAGTTTCCGTGAAAGGAGAACCAGGAGAAGGAAGTATAGAGAATAGAGGAGCCACAGTTTAGGGCTGAGAAGATGACCCCCATGGGTTAACAGGGAATAAATAATTTTTTCCATACCCCAGGGAACCTCGTGGGGGATGTACTCCCTGTTGTAGGCGATCTCCATGAGGGTGTTGAGGAAGAAGAAGGCCCCCAGCAGGTAAAGGGAGGCCCTTTTTCCAATCCGGTGAAAGAAGTTTCCCAGGCCGAAGGACAGAAAGCCCAGGGAGCCGATGTACCTCCTCGCCCCGAAGGATGCCCCGGCCCAGAACTGCCTGACGAGGCCGTTGGCCACCGCCGCCGCGGAGAACCCTCCCAGGCCGAGGTTCCTCAGTTTTTCTCCTTCCCCCCACCTCAGAAAAAATCCCAGTAATCCCCCCAGGAGGAGGGGGTGCCACTGGAAGAGGCCGTGGAAGGGTGAGAAGAGGGAGTGGGGAAGGTAAATGGGAAGGATGGACAGGAATTTATTCCCCTGGGGCACGGTGAGAAAGGCCCCGTATACTTTTTTGAATACCAGGGCCTGGGGCAGAAGGGCCAGGAAGAGTCCCGTTCCAAGAAGGGCCGCCGAGGAGAGGAATTTCCCCGGAGTTATCTCCTTCTTGAGGAGAAGGTACACCAGGACCGCCGCCGGAAGGAGAACGAAAATGCCGTTTTGCCACCTCACCAGGGAGGCCAGCCCCACGCTGCCACCCAGGAGAAACCAATAAAGCCCCGGGGATTCGGTTCCAACCCGGCTCAGGAGGAATATGAAGAGGGACAGGGTGAAGAAGGAGGGTATGTGGGAGAGAAAGGGCTCGTGTCGCAGGTAGTAGAAAAGAGGTGAGGCCAGGAGGATTCCCTCCAGGGCCAGGAGGGAATACAGCGGAGACATCGCCTTCCGTAGGGTGAAAAAAAGCAGGAGGGTTCCCAGGAAACCCATTATCCAGTGGGCCAGGGCCACCGAGTAAAGGAGAGGGGGTTCGTATCCGGTCTTCGCCCCGGTTATAAATTTGGCCGGAAGGTAGAGGAGGGACCACAGAAGGGCAGGCCCCACGGAGAAGGGATTGGAGACCAGCCCCGTTTTCCTGAGCCTTCTATACCTGCCCCCTTCCAGGCTACCTATTCCGAATTTGCTCGCCTGGAGTCGGGTAAATTCGTTTTCAAAGTCCAGGTCTCCGTCGTAAACCATGGACCGGAGGTATGAAAAATACCCCACCCCGTCCCCCTCCACCCTGTAGGGGGCCATCCACCGGGGATGGAAAAGGGTCAAAAAGGAAAGGACTATGAAGGAGAGGGCCAGGAGGTCCTTCCTTCCAGGGAGGGAAAATTTCAAGAGGAGGGCGAGGTTCAAAAGGGCCAGGAGGGCCACCGCAGGATTTTCAATGCCCCGGATTTTCAGGGGACCCAGCCTCTCCAGGCCTGAAAGGAGTTTGAACAGAAGGAGGAAGAGCGGAGGAAAGGACAGGCCCAGGAGAAAGAATTTGCCCTTCACTAATTCACTTCTCCTGGATCACCCGGTTTTCCCTGCCGTCAAAAATCAGAATTCTGGGCTTTATCCTTTTCGCCTCTTTTTCATCCACCAGCCCGTAGGCGGCCACGATTATCCTGTCGCCGGGAGTTCCCTTCCTGGCGGCGGCTCCGTTGAGGGTGACCCTTCGGGAACCTTCCTCTTCCTCTATTATGTAGGTCTCAAGTCTTTCGCCGTTGGTGATGTTGTAAACCTGGACCTTTTCAAAGGGGTGAAGTCCTGCCCTCCGGAGCCACTCCTTGTCCAGGCCGATGCTTCCCTGGTATTCCGTGGAGGCCCCGGTTATCACCAGGTTGTGAAGTTTTGCCACGAGAAATTCCCTGAGCATTTATTCCTCCAGAAGAATGTTGTCTATCAGACGGGCTTTCCCCACGAAGGCCGCCACCGCCACCAGGGTTTTGCCCTTTATTTCCTCCACGGGCTTCAGGGTTTCGCCATCCACCACCTCCACATACTGGGCCTTTATCAGGGGGTATTTCTTCAATTCCTCCTCCACTATCTTTCTTATTTTCTCCGCGGACCTTTCACCCTTTTCGTAGGCTTCCTTTGCCTTCATGAGGGCCCGGTAAAGGGCGGTGGCCTGGGACCTTTCCTCCGGGCTGAGGTAAGTGTTTCTGGAACTCATGGCCAGGCCGTCCTTTTCCCTCACTATGGGGAGGGCCCTTATCTCCACGGGCATGTTCAGGTCCTTCACCATCCTCTTTATGATGAGATACTGCTGGTAATCCTTCTGGCCGAAATAGGCCACATGGGGACACACTATGTTGAAGAGTTTGGTAACCACCGTGGTGACTCCCCGGAAGTGACCCTTCCGGAATTTCCCGCATAGGGGCCTGCTCAGTTCCGTAACTTCCACATAGGTCTGAAAGCCTTCAGGATACATTTCCTCCACCGAAGGGATGAAGACCATATCCACCCCCTCCGCCTCCAGGAGGGAGAGGTCCCTTTCCTCGTCCCTGGGGTACTGCTGGAAGTCTTCGCCGGGGCTGAACTGGGTGGGGTTTACGAAGATGCTCACCACGCAGTAGTCGTTTTCCTGACGGCATTTTCTCACCAGGGAAAGATGGCCTTCGTGGAGGAAGCCCATGGTGGGGACGAAGCCCACGGTTTTCCCTTCCTCCCGGGCCTTCCAGGTTTTATCCCTGCACTCAGATATCCTTCTTATCACTTCCATCTTTAGCCTCCCTGAATTTTTCGTATTCCTCCGGCTTCATGGAGAAGGACTCCTCCTCCGAAGGGTAACCCCCCGAAAGAACATCCCGGGCGTAGGCCTCCACGGCCTCCTTCATGGCGGTCCCCAGGTGGGCGTATTGCCGAGCGAAACTGGGTTTTTTCCCGGGGTAAAGCCCCAGGATGTCGTGTAAAACCAGGATCTGACCGTCGCAATGGGGACCTGCGCCGATTCCTATGGTGGGGATGGAGAGGGCCTCTGTTATTTCTTTGGCCACGGCCATGGGTATGCTTTCCAGGACCACCGAGAAGGCTCCGGCTTCCTCTATTCCCCGGGCTTCCTTGAGTATTCTCAGGGCAGATTTCCACCTTTTCCCCTGGGTTTTGAACCCGAGCCTGAGGTAGTGCTGGGGCGTAAGGCCCACATGGCCCATGACGGGGATTCCCTCCTGGACCAGGGCCCTGATGGTCTCCAGCCTCGGCCCCTCCATCTTCACGGCCCCGGCCCCGGCCCTTATGAGGTGGCCGGCGGATTCCACCGCCTGCCGGGGGGTGGAGTAGGACAGGAAGGGCATGTCCGCCACCACCAGGGCGTTCCCCTTTGCCCTGGCCACCGCCCTGGTGTGATAAACCATTTCCTCCAGGGTCACTCCCAGGGTGTTTTCCTCGCCTTTGATCACCATTCCCAGGGAGTCCCCCACCAGGATTATGTCCACGCCGGCGGCCTGGGCGTAAAAGGCCGACGGGTAATCGTAGGCGGTTATAGCCACGATTTTTCTCTTCCCCTTGAGGGAAGTTATGAAGGACGGAGTGTTTCTTTCCACCTTTACCTCCTCCCCTCCCTGCCGGGTTAGGGGGAGGAAAATTATAACTCAAAAAGCCTTCTGGTAAAATATCCCCATGGAAATCAAGGTAATGAAGAAAATCCTGGAAGCCTCGGAGAAGAAGGCCGAGGAAATAAGGGAGGATTTGAGGAAAAGAGGGGTTCTCTTTCTTAACCTCATGAGTTCTCCGGGATCCGGGAAAACCACCCTCATAGAGAGGACGGTTCGGGAACTTCCCCACCTTAAGTTTGCGGTTATTGAGGGGGACATCCAGACTACCCTGGATGCCCGGAGGATGGCCAATTTGGGGGTTCAAACTTACCAGATAAACACGGGTCCCTTTGGTGGGGACTGCCATCTGGAGGCTCCCTGGATCGCCACCGCCCTTTCGGAAATGAATCTGGAGGGGGTGGACATACTCTTCGTGGAGAACATAGGGAACCTGGTGTGCCCGGCGGAGTTTGACATAGGGGCCCATTTCAATGTGGTGGTGTTGAGCGTCACCGAAGGGGAGGACAAACCCCTGAAGTATCCCCTGGCCTTCCGGGTTTCCCAACTTGCCCTGGTTTCCAAAACGGACCTCCTGCCCTACCTTGATGTTTCCCTGGAAAGGATAGTTCAGAACATAAAGGCGGTGAACCCTGCCATGGAAATCTTCCCTCTGTCGGCGAAGACCGGGGATGGATTTGACCCCTGGCTGGAGTTCCTTCAGGAGCGTAGAAAATCCCTTTCCTCTTCCCTATAATCTAACTGGTGAAGATAAAGGTTAAACCCGAGGATTTTATCGTAAGGGAGAAGTTGAAATTTGCCCCGGCCAGAAAGGGAAAATATGTCATCTACCGTATAGAGAAAAGGGGTTGGGGAACCCTGGAGTTGCTATCCCATGTGAAGTTAAAGTACCGGGTGGAGATAAAACACGCCGGCCTCAAGGACAAAAACGCCTTCACCGTTCAATACGGCACCTCCCTCCAGGATTATCCCGTCATCAAGGGCGATGGATTCCTCATACAGAAGGTGGGCTACTGGTGGGTGGAAATAGGCCCTTCGGACATAGAGGAAAACCTTTTCACCATCAGGATAAGGGATCTGGAGGATGCGGAAGCCTTGGCCCGGGCTCTGGAGGAGGCCTCCGCCGGCTTTCCCAACTACTTTGACGAGCAGAGGTTCGGTTCCAAGACCTCCGAGGGCTTAATAGGGGAGATGCTCCTGCGGGGAGAAGGGGAGAGGGCCCTTTTCCTTTACATGACCAACCTCAGGAGAGGCGACGGACCCAGGATAAGGGACCTCAAGAGGTTCGTAAGGGACCACTGGCGTCAGTGGGAAGTGCTGGAGGAGGTGGTTCCTCCCCTTTACCGGCCCGTTTTCCGCTCTCTCAGAAAGGACGGGGATTTTCTCAGGGCCTGGGGGCACTTTCCCAGAAACCTTCTTTCCATAATACTTTCGGCGGTCCAGTCCTATTACTGGAACATGCTTCTGGACCGGAACCTTAAGGAAAGAGGGGCCCATTGCTTCGTCAGAATTGCCGGCGAGAGGTTAGCCTGCGAAATTTCCCGGGATAGATTTTCCCTTCCAACCCTGGGAAACGATGAGGTTTCCCAATCTCTTTACCGCTGGATACTTGAAGAAAGGGGAATAGAAAAACTCAGGGTGAGGGAACTGGACTTCAAATTCCGCTCAAGGCCCAGGGAGGCCTTCGTTGGGGCCCGGGACCTCAAGGTTCAGGAGATGGGCGACGAACTGCACCCGGGCAAGAAATCCCTTCTGGTAAATTTCGCCCTTCCTCCGGGAAGTTACGCCACCACCTTCCTGAAGGTGGCAGAGGCCTTGAGGAAAAAAGGGGAAAATAAAAAAAGCAGGGCTACCGGGATTTGAACCCGGGTCTGATGGCTGAGAACCATCTGTCCTAGGCCCCTAGACGATAGCCCCGCTTATGGCTGGGAAGCAGGGACTCGAACCCCGATTCGCGGATCCAGAGTCCGCTGTCCTGCCAATTGGACGACTTCCCAGTCAGCAATTAATTTTACCAGTTTCTTGCGAAAAGTCAAGACTTAAAACCCGGGTAAGCCGGGGCGTTGAAAAAGGAATGAGGATGTGGTAATATAAAGAATTGAGTGGGCCAGTGGCGCAGCTGGGAGCGCACTTGACTGGCAGTCAAGGGGTCGGGGGTTCGAATCCCCTCTGGTCCACTTTATTTTTATTTTAGCCGGAGTGGCGGAACTGGCAGACGCAGGAGACTCAAAATCTCCCGGGAGCAATCCCGTGTGGGTTCGAATCCCACCTCCGGCATAATCCCTATGAAGAAAAGCAAATTTGTTTTCCTCCTGGTGGTAATCACCCTTTTTCTGTTCTCCATGATGGTCTTTCTCATCCAGCGCCGGGGGGAGGTGGTCAAGAGGGATTCCTACCTGGTCCTCCGCCTGAGCGGATTTTTGCCCGAATCCCCTCCCCAGACCTTTCCTCCCTTTACCGGGGCAAGCCTGCGGGATGTTTACAGGGCCCTGGAGAAGGCCAAGGGTGATTCCAGGATAAGGGGTCTTTACTTAAAAATAACCTTCCCTATTTTCGGCTGGGGAAAGGCGGAGGAACTCAGAAGCCTCCTTCTGGATTTCAGGAAGGCCGGCAAGAGGGTGGTGGCCTTCGTGGAAGGGGCGGACGACCTGGGCTACTACATCGCCACCTCGGCAGACAAGGTTTACACCTTCCCCGGTTCCTTCGTGGAGATAAACGGAATAGCCGCCCAGAGGCTTTACTACAGGAGGTTGTTTGATAAATGGGGGGTTTCCGTTCAGGTCTTCCACATAGGGAAGTGGAAAACCGCCTCCAATGCTTACACCGAAAGGGAAATGACCCCCTGGGAGAGGGAACAACTCATGAGGATCGGAGGGGGGATCATGAAGGAATTGGTCTCTGCCATATCTTCAAGCCGAAGGATAAAACCGGAAAGGGTCAGAGAGTTCATGGACCAGGAGGGCGGAGGAGTGGGGGTGGAATTTGAAAAATCTCCCTTTTTTGACGGTGTGTTCACCGAGGAACAGGTGGTGGAGAGGGAGTTTAAGGGCCTGGGAAGGGTGATGCTTAAAAGATATGTCCGGTCCGGAAGATCCCTTCCCGCGCCGGCGGAGGTGGCGGTGGTTTTCGCTGAGGGAGCCATAAACATCGGCAAAAGCGGCAACTCTCCCCTTCTCGGCCGGGTTATAGGCTCCGACACTCTGAGGGGTATTCTCAAAAGGCTGGAGAAGGACGGAAAGACCAGGGCGGTGGTTCTGAGGGTCAACAGTCCCGGCGGCTCTGCCCTGGCCTCGGAACTCATAGAGAATTCCGTCAGGGCCCTGGCCCACAAAAAGCCCGTGGTGGTGTCCATGTCCTCCTACGCCGCCTCCGGGGGTTATTACATTTCCGCCCCGGCCACTAAAATCCTCGCAGAAAAACTCACCCTCACCGGCTCCATAGGAATTATAGGAGGAAAACTCTCCATCGGCGGAGCCCTCAAAAAACTGGGCATAGACGAAGACCACCTTTCCTTTACCAAGACGGCCCTGGTCAACAGCCCCTACAGTCCATACGATGAGCACCAATTTGAGGTGGTCAAAAAGAGGCTGAGGGCCTTTTACCGGCTATTCCTCAAGAGGGTGGCCCAGGGCAGGGGCAAGACCGAGTCCTATGTGGACAGCATCGGCCAGGGAAGAGTTTTTCTCGGGGAGGAGGCCGTTAAACTGGGGTTGGTGGATTCGGTGGGAGGGCTGAACAGGGCCATAGAGGAGGCCTCCAGGCTGGCCAGCCTCAGATTCTACTCGGTGAAGTTTTATCCCAAAAAGAAGGGGCTGTTTGAATCCCTCATGAAGACCCTGAATCAGTGGTCTTCCCTGAGGATTTTCTTAAGCCAGGGTTTTTATTATCTCCCTCCGGCCCTCTACCTTTTTCGGTGAGTTCACAGGGCTTTATGTGACCCTTGAACACGAGCCAGTCCTCCTCCAGTGAGAAAACCGGAAGGAGAATTTTTACCCCGGCATCCAGGGCCCGCTCCAAGGTTCTGGAAAACCCGGGATCCGTCTCTTCGTTGGGCGAAAAACATCTGGTCTCTTCCCTAAAAACCAGAAAGATTACCGCCGCATCCATGCCCAGTTCCCGGGCCTTTATCAATTCCTCCAGGTGTCTTCTTCCCCTTTCCGTGGGGGCATCCGGAAAAAGGGCCACATCCCCCCGGGCCAGGGTGCACCCCTTTACCTCCACCAAGGTTTTTCTTTCTCCCTTTTTTACGAGAAAATCCAGGCGGCTTTTGCCGAACCTGTACTCTGGCATCAGGGCGTCAAAATCGCCGAAGGGTTTGAGGGTTTCAATGTACCAGGTGGAAATTTTCCGGTGGTAAGAGGAATTGGTGAAGACGGGCCTGCCTTCCACTTCTCCGGCCACCAGGTCCCAGAGGGTTTTTCTTCCCGGGGAGGCGGCCCTTTTCAGGTAAACCCTGTTGCCTTCAAAGAGAATTTCCGGGAGCCTTCCGGGATCGTGGATGTGAACCTTTACTCCGGCCTGAGTTTCCGGTTTCACCAGATCAACTATGCCCAGAAACCTGTTGGGCCTTTTGCGGAAAATTCCCTCGGCGTCCCGTGGAAGTTTCATGACCTTCACCGTTGCTCCTCCAGGTATTTAATGTAGGATTCCAATACATCCCTGGCCAGGGGAGCCGCCTCCCGGGAGCCGGTGCCGCTCCGGGGCAGGAATACGGCGAAGGCCAGGATCCTGCCCCTGTGTTTTAAATACCCCACGAACATGGAGTTGTCCCGATACAGGGAGGTTTCGGCGGTGCCGGTCTTTCCGAAGACTTCGTCCCGCCACGGCCAGCCCCCGAATGCCCTCCGGGCGGTGCCTTCGGTGACCACCCTTTTCATGGCCTCCTCTATGCGGCGGGCCACCTGCTCCGAAAACACCCTCTTTTCCTTCCGGGGAAACCCCACGGTTTTCCCCTGGAATTTTACTTCCTCCACCAGGAAGGGTCTGGGAAGGGTTCCCCCTCTGGCTATGGAGAGGGCCACCAGGGCCATCTGGAGGGCGGTGGCCCTGAGCCCCGCCTGCCCTATGGAATAATGGGCAATTTCGCTCAGTTTGTAGGCGTTTATCGGAAAAACCGATGGGGCCGAGAGGACGGCCCCCGGGATGGGGGTAAGGTCAAATCTGGAATTGAACCCCAGGGCCTCGGCGTAACCCAGCAGAGGAAACGCTTTGCGAAGGCGGTTCAGGGGAAGGATGACCTGTTCCCTTCCCTCCAGAAGCGGAGGATAGAGGTGCATGGCAATGTATGCGAAATAAACATTGTAGGAATGTGCCAGGGCGGATTCAAAATCAACCCCCGGGGGAACCCTTTCTCCGCGGAAATTCCTCAGGTCAAAATTTATGCGCCTTCCCGTAAGGAGGGCTTTTCCCTTAAGGTTTTCTGAGCCAGGGCCAGTGAAGGGGAAATTCCGTAAAAGTCTTTTCACGGTGGGGGATTTTGAGGAAAGGAAGGCCACGGAGTCCACCAGTTTGAAGGTGGAGCCTACATTGTAGGTTTCACCCCATCCCCGGTTGAGCCCGTCGGGGGGATAACTGGCGGAGGCCAGAACCGCTCCGTTTTCGTCCAGAATCACCACGGCCCCTTCGTAAAAGGGATTTTTAACCTTCCAGAGGAGATACCTTTTTTCCTCCAGGAGGGACTCCAGCCTCAGGATTTCTTCGGCACCTTTTCTTTCTCCGGTTTTTTCGTAAATTTTCTTCAGGCGGGATAACCTTCTCTTCAGAGAGGAAATCTCTGCCCGAAGGGCCGAGGTATTTCTCTCCTCCCTTTCCCTTATGCGCAGGAGTCGGTCCTTGAGCAGGGAGTAGGAGATTTCCTGAAGGTCCCTTCGCACGGTTAGTTTAACCCTTCCCTTGAGGGTGTGGCTTATGTAGGGGAGCAGGCAGTTGAGGGCTTCACCCCTCTCCTCCGTTCCCACCAGGAAAATTTCGCCTCCCCGGGAAAGGGTTTCCCCTTCCTGGTATTTCTCTCCTCCCCAGAAGAGTTGGCCGCCCTTCCACTGGAGGAGGTTGTCTCCGCCGGCGGAGATTTGCCGTGGGGAGTTAAGAACCCACAACTCCCCTCCCTTCAGAATTACCACATCCCCCAGGGCGAAGTTTCCCCGGATTTTTCTCAGGGTGTAAAAGGGAGTTTTTGTTTCCTTCAAGGGAATCTGGACCACATCGTGGTCTATCCTTATCCTCACGGGCGTGGAGGGTTCCACCAGCAGGTAGGTGGGGAGTCCCACGGCCGTTCCCCTGTATTTCCCCCGCAGGACGGATAGGATGGGGACCGAAGGGCGGAATCTCAGGTGAAGGGTCGGAGGGGCAACACCCACCCCGGCCCTCCCCGGAGCCGTGATTTTAAGTTTCAGGTCCCTGGAAACCCTGATCTTTCCGTCCGGTTTTCCCATGCCCTTTATTTTCAACCGGAGGGCCAGAAGATTTCGTCCAGGGGAAAGGTCTGCCTTTCCCTTTCCTGCGACCCTGCCGTTGAGGAAGAGAAACCCCCGGGGAGGAGGGGAGATCTCTATGGCCCGGGGTCCCTGGACCACCGCCTTGAAGTAAACCGTTCGCTCCCCCGGAAAGTGGGGATCCCACGGGGGACCGCAGGTCCACTTTCCCCTTTTCTCCGCCCTCGTCCATCCCCGGAGGGAGGAGGAAAACTTCCAGTTTTCCCCGGCGGTGGCGGAGTAAAACCATTGGAATTGGGAAAGGGAACCGGCCTTCCAGCAGGGCATTCGGGAGAAAATCCCCTCATTTCCTATGCTGGAGTTGAGTTTGTTTATTTCCCCTTTGAAGTATTTCCAGTCTCCGGTTCTTTCCCCCACCCTTTTGAGAGGCCCCTTGGCCACGGCCCTGTAGAACCCGTTTTTAAGCGAATAATATCCTCCTTCAAGGAAGAGGTAGAGGAAGACTTCCCGCTGGGGGGTGTAGTAATAGGGGGGGAGCACGGGAAGCGTGGCGGAAGCAGGGTAAAAGGAATTGAAGCCGTTCCTCAGGGGCAGGGTAAGGGAGTTTTTGAGGAAGGCCCTCCGGGGTTCCACCGACTCCTCCACCTCCACCACCAGGTTTTTCCTCTCCACCCTGAAGATTCTGGTGGTTTTTCCCACCTTCCTGGGGAGGCTGGCCCGAAAGATGGCGATTTCTATCCGGACTCCTGGGTCTGGAAGATAAAGGACTTCCCCGGCCTTCAGAGGATAATAGTTTCCCGGCTTCACGGGTTTTCTTGAGCACCCTTGAAGGATGTATCCCCGCTGGCAGGAGCGAATCTCCACCCGTTTCCCCCTTTTCCTCACCTCAAAGGCTGTTCCGCCGCAGCGCTTCCACCCTTCTATTCTCAGGGGAGTTTTTCCGCCGGCCCCGGCCGCAAAATAAGCGGGAAGGGACGCCAGGGGCCTTTCAAGGACCTTCCTGAAGCGGTGGGGCAGGGTGGAAAGGCACATGCACCTCTCCCCCACGGCCAGGCAGTCCTGGTCCTTCAATCTTTTCCCCTGGAGGAGAATTTCCCTGCCCTTCCAAGCGGCGATTTTTTCCCGGGGCTCGGGAACGAAATAGGGCCTTTCCCGGGCCCTCATCTGAAGGTAGGCCCTGATCCCAAAGGCGGCCATCCCCGCCAGGGAAAACAGGAGGAATATGGTCAGGAATTTCTTAACCACTTCCTTCCTCCAGGAGGTAAAGGTTCAAAAGGAAAAAGGGGAGAACGAAGAGTATGAGGTCAGAGTTGGCCTTGGAAAGGAATGGGAGGGGCTGGCCCATCACCGGAAGAAGACCGGTGAGAATCAGGAAGGGAAGCAGGACCTGGGAGAAGAACACCAGAAGAGAAAAGAAGAGAACATAAAAATTCCACCTTCCACCGTAGGTTCTGGTTCTGGAGCGGAAGAAAAGCCTTGCCGGCAGGGAAAAACAGGTTAAAAGCAGAAGGCCGGCGGCGGCCAATCCGAAGTTGGCCACGAAGAGGGCCAGGGGGAAGTCAAAGAGGAGAAGGGGTACCGAGTGGGAGTTGATGAAACCCTGGGGGAAGTTGCCCCAGAATCCCCCGGAGCGAAAAAGCCAGAAGGCCCTTATGAACTGCTCAGAAGATCTGGAAAAAAGCCCCGGGTGAAGCCATGACTTCAGGCGAAGGGCAACATCGGCGGGAATGAAGAACCGGAGGGAGAGGTAGATGCCCAGTCCGGCGGCGGAGAGGAAGGCCAGGGCCATGGGTATTTTTTTCCGCAGGGGTTTGTTGACTAAGATGAAATGGGCCAGAATGGCCGGGAAGAACACCGCCAGGGGTGAAAAGTCCCCCAGGGTGAAGATAAGCAGGAGGAAGGGTAGGAAGATGAGGGCGTAGGGTAGGACCATGGGATATGCGAATTTGTTTTCCTGGGCCCGGAAAAGCCAGTCCGCCAGATACACCGCCAGGAAAATTTTTCCAGCCTCAAAAAACTGAAGGGAGAGGCCGGAACTCCTTATCCCGGTTTCGGACCCCATGAGGAATTGCAGGGCTATGAGGACCAGGGAGAGGAGGAACAGAAAGTCAACCCAGAGAACTTCCCCGGCCAGGGGTTTGCTGAGGACTTCAAATAAATTCACCCCTGCTCCCCTTTCCAGTTTAAGCGCAGAGGAAATCTCCCCCGGTGAAAGTCCTTCCCTTAAAAGTTCCAGGGCCCTTCTGGTTTTGGGAAGGAACCCTGGAGAAAGAACGAGGAAGAAAAGGCCCGCCGGCAGGACCCCCATTTTTATGTGGGACGATGATATGAAGGAGAAGGAGGGGTCAAAGAGGGCGGCGGTTTTCACGAAGATGGCCCCCAGGGTGAGGAGGAAGTAAAAAGCGGTGCTCACGATGAAATCCGTGCCCAGGGCCAGGGATAGGAAGTAAAAAACCCCCAGAATGATGAAGGGCAGGGAAAATTTGAAGACCTTTACCCTTCCTGGAGACAGGAGGAGGGAGGAGTTTTCGCCCTTCAACTTCACCCGATGGCCTTCCCAGGTGACCGGGGAAAATCCCCGGGGGAAGGGGAGGTAAAGGATGTTCTCCCTTTCTATCTTCACCGGGGCGTACACTATTCTTTTAAATTTTCTCCGGAACCCCTCAGTTCCCAGGGGCTTCACGGTTATTTTGTGGGGAGCGGTCCTTAGAAGATATGGGGTTTTTCCCAGGACCATCCGGTGGGTTCCGTAGGGAAAACTTTTCTTAAAGTGGACGGGGCGATGGCCGTCCTTTATTTCCACTCCCAGTCTGCCGGGAAAAATCAGGGGCAGAGCGAAGAACATGATCAGGAGAAAGAGGCTCCTTCTCCTTTCCCGGAGGGCAGCCAGGACCACCACGGGTAGAGCCGCAAGGATGAGGTGGGGCAGGAAGGCTCCGGCCAGCCCCAGGAAAATTCCCAGGGCCGTCAGGTAAAATCCCCTGAAGAGAAAAAACAGCCCGGTGAAGGAAAGCAATATGGCCAGGAGGAGTTCCCAGAACAGCAGGTTTATGCCCAGGAGGGAGGGCGGAATGTAAGTCAATATCCAGGTAAATTTCCCCCTTTTCACCCTCAGGCGTGAATTAAGGAGGAACCTGTGGGTGAACTTCTCCCCCAGTTGCAGACTCACCTCCGGGGAAAAGGGCAGAGGAAGTTTGGTCCCCAGGAAGACCAGGTTTTCCCCGGCGGCCCTCAGGGATTCTCCCCCCTTTAACCTGACCTGGTCCAGGGAGAGTCCGTCCACCTCCACCCTCCTCTTTTCGCTGAGGTTTTTCGTGGAAAAACAGTCCTTTCCCAGGAGGATTTCCAGGTGGGGGTCGTCGCTTTTCCTGTTGAAAATCAGAAGATGGGAGCGGGGACCGTTCCCCACCAGAACTCTCTTTAATTTTTCCACGGCGTATTCCTCTACCCTGGCGGGAAAGGCCCGGTGGAAGGTCCCCACGGCGGCGGCGATGACCACGGCCAGGGAAAGAACCATGAGAATCACCGCCAAGGACCTGAGAGGCCGGAAAAACACCGAGGCCAGGAGGACCAGGGCGAAGGTGAACCACAGGCTCAGGAAGATGGGGAGCAGGACCCTTTCCATCACTCCCCCGGAACCTTAAACACGGAATTGCCCACCAGAACCAGGTCTTCCGGTTGAAGTCTCAGGAAGGCTGGGACCTTCCCTCCGGAGGAGAGGAGTTCCAGGATGTGGGAAAGGGAGTTTTCCCGCAGGGAGAGCCGTTTGATTTTTCGGTAAACTTCCTGGCCGAAGTGTGGGATCTGGATAAGTCTTTCCCCTCTGAATACATAAACCTTGAAGTGGGCGGAGATGTTTATTACATAAAGGTCCCCATCCTCCCTCAGAAATACTGCGTGGAAGCGGGAGGAATGGATGGTTCTGAAGTCCCGGGAGGCGGCGGAGGGGAGGCGTATGTGGCAGGAAGGGTCCCTTCCCACCATGGCGAGGTTTTCCTCCAGGTATAAGGGTCTGGGCCGGGGTAACTCTATTTCAAAGAGAAAATACCGGTTGCCTGTTCCCCATAGTTTTTCGGATAATTTAACAGTTCCTGCCCTGTAGGTGAAATCTCCCACCGGAAATTCCCGGTGAAAACTCCGGTAGTGGGGGATGCGGAAGTCCTTTATTTCTACGCTGGATGAGTCCACCTTCACCCCCAGACAGGTCAGGAGTTTTTCGTCAAAGACCTCCCCCTGGGGACCCACGAAGGCCTGATACTCCCGGAGGGGACCTGTGGGTTTGGGGAGGAGGATGTATTGAAGGCTCAGGTCTTCGCTCCTGGCGGTTAAATCTTCGTAAATGGAGACCTCCTCTGGAAGGTCTATCCCCGGGGATTCTGCCAGGGGCCTGTGGAGCCGAAAATCTAAGGAAACCTCCAGGGAGAAGTCCTCCCTGCTGAAGGCCACCCTGTAGGTGGTTCCTTCCTTCAGGTCTTCCCTTTCCACCGCCACGGTGATCCCGTTAACCAGGGCGGTGAACCCGTTTCCCTTGCCCTGGATGTTGGATAGTTTAACCTTGTCTTCCTTTATGGAGAATATAAGGGGAATCTTCAGCCTCCCTATCCCCGTGGAGGGGATCCAGAGGTTGTAAAACCACTCCTCTCCCACCACGAAGAAACTCTGGCCCAGGTACAACTTCCCTTCCAGAACCCTTCCTTCCACCTCCCCCCGAACCTCTCCCACGGTTTCAGTCCCTTCCCTGTAGAGGAAGGGGCCCGCTATCATAACGAATTCCCCCGGCAGGAAGTCGTAGGTGGACTCCACGGAGATGCCCCGGGCGGAAAACACGCTCAGGAGGGTGGCTTCGCTCAGCACGGTTACCGAATGCCTGTTGGTGTTTATCTCCCTGCCCAGTTTTTCGCCTATTTCCCTCACCTGGCGGGCTATTTCTTCCCTTATGTAATCCTCCATCGCCCCCCATTTTTCGTAGTCCTCCTGCTTCATTATCAGGATAAACCCCAGGGAGTTGAAGCCGTATCTTAAAAACTCCCTTTTCAGGTAAGAGTAAAAGGTTCCGGCCCTTCCTGCATAAAGGGCCTCGTCGGGAAAATTCTCCCCTATGGTGAAGTTCTGGGGAACCCTGAAGGGCGTGCCGCTCTCCAGAGGAAAGTCAAGGTCCTTTCTGGCTTCTCTGGAGAAAAACATAGGGAAATTATAACATCGCCCCCTTTTGCCAACCAGGCGGAGTTGATTGGGATCCTGGTAAAATATTCCCGTGAGAATAGCAGGAGCAACCTGGGGCCATCCCCTCTCCTCCGCAGTTCTTCTGGAAAATGGGAGGGTAACAAGGGCGGCGGCGGAGGAGAGGTTTTCCGGCCGAAAGAGGGATTCGTCCTTCCCACGGAGGGCCCTTGACTTCGCCAGGGAGGGCGGCGTGGACCTTTACGCCGTGGCCGGCGAGGGGAGGATTGAGGGGGTGGGACGGGAAAATCAGAGAAATTATCCCCTCCTTGATTCCATGGCGGCGGCCGCCTTCTTCTCCTCCCCCTTTCAAACAGCCGGGGTGCTGGTGGTGGATTACAAATTCACCGCCATCTTTAAGGCGGAGGGAACACGCTTGGATCTTGTGGAAAGGTGGGATTTCCCCAACTCCCTGGGGCTTTTCTGTGCGGCTGTAACCCAGTACCTCGGCTACACCCCCGGCGAAGGGGATTACAAGGTCATGGGGTTGGCGGGGTACGGAAGGCCGGATCGCCTGGGGGAACTGGGGAAACTTCTGGAAATTTCTTCGGAGGGTTATCAATTGAACCTGGAGTTTTTCAGCCCCGGGGAAGACAGGCTTTTTTCCGAAAAAATCCTCTCCCTTCTGGGGGATCCTCCCCGGGGACCGGTGGAAAGGCCGGTGCCCCGTTTTGCGGACCTTGCCCACTCCGCCCAGAGGCTTTTTGAAGAAGCCCTTCTCAAACTGGCTTCCAGGGCCGTGGAGGCTTCCTCCAGCAGGAACCTGGTTTTGGCCGGGTCCCAGGCCCTCAACGGAGCCGCCAATTACCGCCTGGTGAAGGACTTGGGGGTGCAACTCTACATCCAGCCGGAGGCCGGAGGTGGGGGGGCGTCCCTGGGGGCGGCATACCTGGCCTGGATGGAGAAGGGGGGGCGCAGACCCGCTCCGCTTCTAAACCCTTTTCTGGGAAGGGATTACTCCCGGCAGGTGGGCGATTTTCTCCGCAAAAACGGCATAAGGGCCCGGGAAATGGAGGAGGAAGACCTGGCGGAGGAGGTGGTGGATGCCCTCCTGGAGGGGAAGGTGGTGGGGTGGTTTCGGGGAAGGTTTGAGTGGGGACCCAGGGCCCTGGGAGCCCGCTCCATCCTGGCGGATCCCCGGCGGGAGGAGATGAAGGATGTGGTTAACCTGAAAATAAAGAGGAGGGAGCCCTTCAGGCCCTTTGCTCCCACGGTGCTGGAGGAAAGAGCGGAGGAGTTCTTTGAGATTCCGGAAGGAGGGGCCTACCCCCTTCGCTTCATGCAGATGGTGGTGCCGGTAAAGTCCAATCTTATCCCCGCCGCCACCCATGTGGATGGAACGGCCAGACCTCAAATTTTATCCAGGGATTTTCACCCGGATTTTTATCGCGTGGTGGAAAGGTTCGGCTTTGCCAGCGGTGTTCCAGTGCTGCTGAACACCTCCTTCAACCTCAAGGGTAAGCCCATCGTGGCCAGCCCTCAGCAGGCCCTTTCCACCTTCTTAGAGACGGAGATGGAAGTCCTGGTTCTTGAGAACTTCCTGGTGAGAAAGGGCAGGGGGCGGTTTCCCGCCCCCCGAAAAGGCAATGGCAGGGCGGATTAGTCTATTACCTTTATGAAGCCTTCCTTCATGAGGAACTGGACTTCGTCCCGGGCCCTTTTTATTTTCTCTTCGGCCTCCCTGTAGAGTTCTTCCCTGGAAATCTCCCTGCGGGCTACCCCCTGTTCAATGGCCTTCATTCCCACGGCCACCGCCTCCCTGGGGAAAACTTCCCATTCGTCCATGGTAGGGATTATGTAATCCTCCCGCAGTCCCTTGTCCTCGGCCACCCTGGCCAGTTCCCTGGCGGCGGCGATGCACATCTCGTCGGTGATGGTTTTAGCCCTTACATCCAGGGCTCCCCTGAAGATTCCCGGGAATCCCAAGGAGTTGTTGACCTGATTGGGGAAGTCTGAGCGGCCTGTGGCCACCACCGCTGCCCCGGCCTCCTTGGCTTCCCAGGGCCACATTTCGGGTATGGGGTTGGCTTCCAGGAAAACGATGGGATCCCTGGCCATTTTCTTTATCCACTCCGGCTTTATGGTTCCGGGTCCTGGCTTGGATGCGGCGATGAGAACATCGGCTCCTTCCAAGGCCTCGGGAATTCCCCCCCTTCTTTTTTCCGGGTTGGTGTTCATGGCGATGCACCACTTCTGGTGGTAGTGGAGTTCCAGTTCCTTCATGTCCTCCCGGTCCCTTCGGAGGATTCCCTTGGAATCCACCATGATTATGTTTTCCGGCCTCGCTCCGGCCTTCATTATTATCCTGGCCCCGGCGATGTTGGCCGCTCCGGCCCCCACGAAGACTATCCTCACTTCGCTGAGTTTTTTGCCCACTATTTTCAGGGCGTTGAGCAGGCCCGCCAGGGTGACGGCGGCGGTTCCCTGCTGGTCGTCGTGCCACACCGGTATGTTCATTTCCTTTCTCAGGGTATCCAGGATGTAGAAGCACTGGGGCTGGGCTATGTCCTCCAGATTTATCCCGCCGAAGGTGGGCTCTAAGATCTTCACGGTCCGTATGAATTCGTGGGGATCCTTGGTCCTCAGCATCACCGGAAAGGCGTCCACCCCCCCAAGGTATTTGAACAGGAGGGCTTTGCCTTCCATCACCGGAAGCCCTGCCTCGGGTCCTATGTCCCCCAGGCCCAGAACCCTGGTCCCGTTGGAAATAACCGCCACAAAATTTCCCTTGTTGGTGTGTTCAAAGACCTTTTCCGGGTTTTTGTGGATGTCCTTACACGGCTCCGCCACGCCCGGGGTGTACCAGATGGCGAAGTCGTCAAAATCCCTTATTCTGCACTTGGGAACCACCTCAATCTTTCCCCGGTAGAAGGGATGAAGCCTCATGGCATCCTCTCCCGGCTTTTTGGCTCTGGCCAGGAGTTCTTCCACCGATAGTTTCTTTGACATAACTGCCTCCTTATTATTATTTACGCAGATATTTTATTAATAAAGGAAATGATGTGTCAATATAATCCTTCCTGGAAATTTTGACCTATTTCCAAAAATGGAATAAAATTTACCCTTAATCCAGAATTACGGAGGAATGAAAAATGGGCTTTCGCATCCTGGCCATAAATCCTGGTAGCACCTCCACCAAAATAGCCTATTTTGAGGACGAAAAGCAAATTTTCAAGGAGAGTCTTTACCACCCCAGAGAGGAGTTGGAAAAATACGAGAGAATCGTTGACCAGTACGAGTTCCGCCTCAAGGTAATTTTGAAATTTCTGGAGGATAAGGAAATAACCCAACTTGACGCCGTGGTGGGAAGGGGAGGGCTCTTGAAGCCCATCCCCGGAGGCACTTACCGGGTAAACGAAGCCATGCTTCGGGACTTGAGAATCGGGGTTCAGGGGGAGCACGCCTCCAATCTGGGCGGAATTTTGGCCTACGAGATCGCCAAAAAATACGGTGCGGAGGCCTTCATAGTGGACCCGGTGGTGGTGGACGAGATGGAACCCATAGCCAAGATTTCCGGACTTCCTGAGATAGAGCGGCGGTCCATTTTCCACGCCCTCAATCAGAAGGCGGTGGCCCGTCTTGCCGCCAGGGACCTGGGGAAAACCTACGAAGAGGTTAACCTCATCGTGGTTCACCTGGGCGGGGGAATTTCGGTGGGGGTCCACCGCCGGGGAAGGGTGGTGGATGTGAACAACGCCCTCAACGGGGACGGTCCCTTCGCCCCGGAAAGGGCCGGAGGTCTCCCTGTGTGGGATGCCATGAAACTGGCCCTTTCGGGGAAGTATAGCGAAGCGGAACTCAAGAAAAAACTGGCGGGGAAGGGGGGTGTGGTGGCCTACCTGGGGACCAACAACATGAAGGAGGTGGAGGAGAGGGTGAAGTCCGGGGACGGAAGGGCCCGACTCATATTTGAGGCCATGGCTTATCAGGTGGCCAAGGAGGTAGGAGCCGACGCCACGGTTCTCAAGGGGAAGGTGGACGCCGTAGTCCTCACCGGGGGCCTTGCCTACTCCGACCTCTTCGTCTCCTGGGTGAAGGAGAGGATTTCCTTCATAGCCCCGGTTATGGTCTATCCCGGAGAAGATGAAATGAGAGCCCTGGCATGCGGGGCCCTGAGGGTGCTCCGTGGAGAGGAACAGGCAAAAGAATATTCGTGAATACAAGGAGGATTGATATGGTAGTGAGAAAACTGGAGGACCTGGAGGAACTGGTCAGAGGAAGGGAAAAGAAAACCCTTGCCGTTGCCCGGGGACAGGACCCCAACACCATAGAGGCGGTGGCAAGGGCGGTTCAGGAGGGATTGGTAAACGCCATAATGGTGGGCGAGCGGGAAAAGATAGAGTCCCTGGCCCGGGAGAAGGGCATTGACCCTTCCATCTTTGAGTATGTGGAGGAAAAGGACGAGGCGACCTGCGCCAAAAAGGCCGTCCAACTGGTTCACGACGGCCGGGCCCACATGGTCATGAAGGGGTTGGTAAGCACCATTTACTACATGAAGGCCATCCTGGACAAGCAGAACGGCCTTCTTCCGCCGGGGAAGGTTCTCTCCCATGTTACCCTGGTGGAAGTCCCCACCTACCACAAACTTCTCATCATGTCCGATGTGGCGGTGATTCCCCATCCCACCCTGGAGCAGAAAATAGCCATGCTCAAGTACTGCATTGATGTGGCCCACAAGATAGGGATTGAAAAGCCCAAGGCGGCCATAATAGCCGCCAACGAGAAGGTTTCCGATAAGGTTCCCGCCACGGTGGACGCCGCCATAATCTCCGTCATGGCCAAGAGGGGGCAGATAAAGGGTGCCATAGTGGACGGTCCCCTGGCCATTGACATAGCCTACTCCAAGGAATCCGCCCGGATAAAAGGGGTTGACTCCCCGGTGGCTGGGGATGCGGACATCCTGATTTTCCACGACATTGAAGCGGGAAATGCCGTCTTTAAAACCATAACCTACCTTGCCCACGGTAAAATTGCCGCCGTAGTGGCAGGGGCCAAGGCTCCGGCCATCCTGACCTCCCGCTCCGACGACGACGATTCCAAGTTCTATTCTATCCTGATGGCCGCCATCATGGCGTAAGGAGGAACGATGAAGAAAGCCATTTTGTCTGGAAACGAAGCCATAGCCCGGGGATTCTGGGAAGGGGGAGGGCATTTCGCCAACGCCTATCCCGGGACTCCCTCCACCGAGATTCTTGAAAGCATGGTCCAGTATCCGGAAATAAGGGCCCAGTGGGCGGTGAACGAAAAAACCTCCCTGGAGATCGCCCTGGGGGCCTCCTTTGCCGGTGCCCGCTCCTTAGTGGCCATGAAGCATGTGGGCCTCAATGTGGCGGCGGACCCCTTCTTCTCCGCCAGTTACATCGGGGCCACGGGCGGACTTCTGGTGGTGACCTGCGACGACCCCGGGATGCACAGTTCCCAAAACGAGCAGGACAACCGCTGGTATGCCCTTCACGCCAAGGTTCCCATGTTTGAACCCACCGACTCCCACGAGGCCAAGGAATTGACCAGGCAGGCCCTTTCCCTCAGCGAAAAATTTGACACCCCCTGGCTTATCCGCTCCACCACCAGGATTTCCCACTCCCTCTCCATCGTGGAACTGGGGGAAAGGGAGGAGGTGGAGATAAAGGGCTACGAGCCGGATTTTGAAAAAAGAAATCTCCTTCCGGTAAACGCCAGAAAGCGCCACGAGGTGGTGGAGGAGAGAACCCTGAAACTCAGGGAGTTCGCCGAGAACTTCTGGGGAAACCGCATAGAGGAAGGGGATCCCTCCATTGGAATAGTGGCCAACGGAATTTCCTATCAGCACGCCAAGGAGGTCTTTCCAGAGGCCACCTTCCTCAAACTCCTGATGACCTGGCCCCTTCCCGACGAACTCATAAGGGAATTCGCCTCTAAGGTGAAAAAGATATTCGTGGTGGAGGAAGGGGACCCCTACCTGGAAACCTACCTCAGGGCCATGAACCTGGGGGTTGAGATTATCGGCAAGGAGAAAATCCCCATGACCGGGGAACTTAACCCCACCATAGTCCGGGAGGCCCTCACCGGCGAGAAGCCCTCCTATTTTGAAATTCCCAAAATTCCCCACAGGCCACCGGCCCTCTGCCCAGGCTGTCCCCACACCCCGGTCTTCTACATACTCAAGAGGCTAAAGGCCAATGTCACGGGGGACATTGGGTGCTACACCTTAGGAGCACTCCCTCCACTTTCGGCCATGGACACCTGCGTGGAAATGGGGGGAAGCGTGGGCAACGCCTATGGAATAGAAATAGCCGAGGCCATGCGCGGCCTTGACCCCAGGAAGAAAAAATTGGTGGCGGTAATCGGAGACTCCACCTTCTACCACTCCGGAGTTACCCCCCTCATAGACCTTTTCTACAACAACGGAATAACCACGGTGATAATCCTTGATAACTCCATAACCGCCATGACCGGACACCAGGAAAACCCGGGCTCCGGCGTGACCCTCAAGGGAGTTCCCGGAAGAAGGGTGGACCTGGAAAAACTGGTGCGGGGAATTGGGGTGGAGCATGTCTACACCGTGGACAGTTTTGACATGAAGACCCTGAAGGAGGTCATAAACAGAGAAATACACAGGAACGAGCCTTCGGTGATAATCGCCAAGCGGCCCTGCGTCCTTCTTCCCCAGATGAAGAAGCGCAAGTACACCTACGCCATCGCCGACCCTGAAAAGTGCACCTCCTGCACCCTTTGCTGGAAACTGGGCTGTCCCGCCATTTCCGTAACCAAGGATAAAAAGACCTGGATCAACCCTGACCTCTGCGTTGGATGCGAGGTCTGTATAGATGTTTGTCCCGTGGACGCCATTTACCTGGCCGATCCCAATGCGGACAACGCAAGAAAAGCAGGAGAGGAGGTATTAGGATGGGTAAAGAAACAAGAACAGTGATAGTGGCGGGGGTTGGAGGGCAGGGAATCCTGCTGGCGTCCAACCTTCTGTCCGAGGCTGCCATGGAGGCAGGCTACGATGTAAAGAAATCCGAAATACACGGAATGAGCCAGAGGGGAGGGGATGTCATTTCCACGGTGAGGTTCGGGGAGAAGGTTTATTCCCCCATAGTGGGGCTTGCCGGCGCCGATGTTATCTTAGCCTTTGAAAAATTAGAGGCCATGAGGAACCTTCCCTATCTCAAAAAGGACGGCACCGTCATCGTCAACGACTACAGAATAGACCCCCTTCCCGTGGCCTCCGGCTACATGGACTATCCCGAGGGCATCATAGAATACCTCAGGGAGAGGGTTAAGACCATCTCCCTGGATGCACGGCAGTTGGCTGAAAAGGCGGGCAACATAAAGACCATGAATGTGGTCATGCTGGGGGTCCTTTCCAAGAGTTTGGACATCCCCGAGGAGATATGGCTCCGGGTGATAGAAAGGAGGGTTCCCAAAAAGGCCATAGAGGCCAACAAAGTGGCCTTCAGGCTTGGGAGGGAGGTTGCGGAAAATGCTGAACTTTGAGGCTATAAGAAAGAGGGCCGGGGAAAAGGGCCCGGTGCCCGTGGCAATCCCCTGGGCCATGGACAAAACAGCGGTTCTTGCCGCATACAAAGCGGAAAGGCTGGGGATAGCCTACCCATTCCTCATCGGAGAGAGAAGCAAAATAGAGGAACTCCTCAGAGAATACGCCCCGGATATGGAAGCGGAGATAGTGGAGGCCGCAAGTTTAGAGGAGGCAGCAGCCAAGGCAGTTTCCTTAGCCCGCGAAGGAAAAGTTAAAGTTCTCCTTAAAGGCGCCTTAAGGACCGACCAATTCCTCCGCCCTGCCTTAGATAGGGAAAAGGGCCTGCGGACAGACCGCCTCCTTTCCGATGTGTTTTTCACCGAGGACCCGCTTCACAACAGGGAGCGCCTTATAGGAATGAGCGACGGTGGGGTAAACATCGCCCCTGACTTAAACGCAAAAATTCAAATTGTAAAAAACGCCATAGAGGCCTTCCACAAACTTGGAGTAGCAAAGCCCAAGGTGGCCCTCCTTGCCGCCGTGGAGGTTGTAAACGAGAAAATGCCAGCCACCGTTGACGCAGCGGAGATAAGGAAAATGTGGGAGAAAGGCGAATTTCCCGAAAGCATAATAGAAGGCCCCATGGCCCTTGATATAGCAGTAAGCCGCGCCGCCGCAGAGAAGAAAAAATTTAAGTCCGAAATTGCCGGAGATGTGGATATATTCATAGTCCCCAACATAGAGGCAGGAAACATCTTCGGAAAATCCTTCACCTACTACATGCACCTTCCCGTGGGCCACATAATCATGGGCGCCAGAGTTCCCCTTCTTATCCCCTCCCGCACCGAATCCGACGAGGACAAGCTGAATTCCATCGCTTTGGGGTGTTTAGTGGGAGCGTAGAGACTCACCCTATCAGCCCTAACTTGGTGGTATTGATTTGGTAAGTCCAAGTTGCTAATATAACTCTATGAGGCTGGAGAAGAGCTTAAAGCAAAAGGAAATGATTTACAACTGCACTCAAGATGGGATTCTATCTGAGTCGTTCGGTAATCCCCTTAAATTAGCGTTATATCCGAACAGTTTGGATATGAATGAGTTAGGCGTAATCGGTCGGTGTGGCTTGGAAAAAAGATTATTAAATAATATCTCAAGAGTCGTAAAATTATGAGAAAACCATGGTCAATTTCAACAACTGTTAGAAATCCTGAAAGACTAAGGGGCTTTCTAAAAGTTTTAAAACAGCTTGAAGGTGAAGATTTTATAAAGGAAAATCAGATCAAATATCAAATCCTTTTGATTAAAGAGAGGCTTTATAAACCAAATAATATTCCCCAGAAATATCAAAAATATTATGATGATCCTACTCTTGAGATTCCTTTTTCAGTAGCGAAAAATATTTTTGAATATCAAAACTACAAAGATCCTCCTATGAGAGGCCGACAATCAGTAAATCCTTTGAATAAGTTGGGTTTTGCTATTGCAAGAGAAGGATATGGTCCGATTAAAATCACAAAGTTAGGTAATTTATTTTTGAAAGGAGATTACGATATTGGTTTTATTTTCTTCAAGAGCTTATTGAAACTTCAATTTCCCAATCCATGGAGTAAGGATTTTTCAGAGAAACAGGGATTCGACATTGTACCATTTATTGCAACACTTAGATTAATAAAGGATTTGAATAAAAAAAGTAAAATTAAAGGTTTAAGTAGAGATGAGTTCTGTTTATTCATTCCAACTTTAATAAATGCTGAATATATCGATGAACAGATAAGGAAAATTTTATTATATAGAAAAATCAGCGGTAAAGTGAATAAAAGAAAATTTATTATAAAATTTGCAGAAGAATTCTATGAAACATCCGAGATACCAGAAAAGAAAATAAATAATCTCTTTGATTACGGTGATAATACAATGAGATATTTTAGGCTTACAAGATATTTTAGAATAGAAACAGACCCGTTAGGCTATCATTGGAGAATTGATTTGGAACCCTCAAGAATGATTGAAATAGAACAACTACTGTCTATATATGATGGAACTGCGTTTAAATTTAAGGACATTTCTGAGTATTTAAGTTATATTTCAGATATAACTAAACCGACTTTACCATGGGAAAAAATAGAGAATCTAAAAAATATAGCCTTAAACATTCGTAAATTATTTATTGAAACATTAGAAAAAGAAAAAGTCACAATATCAGAAGCAGAAATGAAAATTCTAAATATTGACATAAACGCCCTTGATAAGACATCTCTGGAGAAATATATCTCAAATTTGAGAGAATTAAATAAAAAATTAAAACTTTATATAAAGAAAAAGCAATTGCTTGGAAATATAGATAAGATTAAGGAAATAATAGAAATACTGGAAAATCAGAGATTATTAAGAAAAATTGAGCCAGAAACTTTTGAAAGAATACTTGCCGAAGCTCTAAAGATAATCAACGACGAACTTTTAATAAAACCGAACTATCCTATGGATGATGAAGGGGAACCCCTAACTCATGCACCTGGAAACAAACCTGATATAGAATGTTATTATGAAACTTTTAAAGCAATATGCGAAGTTACCCTTAATACTTCGAGTCTTCAATGGGTACAAGAAGGACAACCTGTTATGAGACATTTAAGAGACTTTGAAAGAATTAATGGTTTTGATGAGAATATTTATTGCATATTCGTAGCTCCAAAGGTACACAGAGATACATATTCTCAATTTTGGTTTTCAGTAAAATATGAGTATGATGGAAGACCTCAAAAGATAATCCCACTCACTGCCAAACAATTTGCACTACTTCTTAAAAAATTGTTGAGATATATTGAAAATGGGAAAAAGTTTACACACCATGAATTGTATAAGTTATACGATTTATTGGTAAAAGAAACTACAACGATTGGTAGTTTTTCTGAATGGGCTAAAAGAATAAATAAAGTTTTGGAGTTATGGGTGGAGGAAAAAATATGAAAATCAATCATATTTATAAAGGTGATTGCATCAAAGTAATGAAAAAGCATATTCCAAACGAGAGTGTAGACCTAATTTACGCAGATCCTCCATATAATCTATCTGGAAAAAGTTTGAACCTTATCAATAATAAAACAGGTGGACCATTTTACAAAATGAACGAGGATTGGGATACTTGGGATTATGACGAATATTTAAAATTTTCAGAGGACTGGATAAAAGAAGCGTGGAGAGTTTTGAAGCAAAATGGAAGTTTATATGTTTCTTGTACTCTCCATAATATTGGTGAGCTAATAGTTATAGCTAAAAAGGCTGGTTTTAAATTAAATAATATAATAACATGGTATAAAACAAATGCTATGCCTAATATAACTAAAAGGACTTTTACCCATTCTACAGAATATGTTTGTTGGTTTGTTAAAGGGAAAAAATGGAAATTCAATTATGAGGAGTTAAAAAAAATAAACCCTCATAAAACAAAAGATGGAAAATCTAAGCAAATGAGAGATTTTTTGGATTTTGTAGAACTTCCTTTAGTGCAGGGAAAGGAAAGAATAAAAGGAAAAAATGGAAGGGCAATTCATCCAACACAAAAACCCGAAAAATTGTTAGAGATTATAATCGTTGCGTCTTCAGATACCGGCGATATAGTATTGGATCCTTTCTTCGGAACAGGAACTACAGGAGTTGTGGCCCAAAGGTTAAAACGAAATTGGATAGGTATAGAGATAAATGAGAAATATATTAAAGTGGCAAAAAAAAGAATATATGGGGGTAAACAAAATGCCTGAAATAAAACTTATTCTCGGAGATTGTTTAGTGGAATTAAAAAAACTTAAGGCGGAGAGTGTGGATTTGGTTTTTGCAGACCCGCCTTACAACCTTTCAGGAGAAAACCATCGTACAGTCCACGCAGGAAAACCAGTTAAACTTGATAAAGGTGATTGGGATAAGATAGAAAACATTCATGAGTTTAATTTGAAATGGATAAAGGAATGTATTAGGGTTCTAAAACCACATGGAACTATATGGATTTCTGGCACATTACATAATCACCCCTCAATAGGAATGGCGCTTAAAGAATTGGGACTCTGGATAATAAATGATGTAGTATGGTATAAACCAAATGCCACTCCTTTACTTTCAAAAAATAGACTTGTTCCTTCCACTGAAATCATATGGGTGGCAAGTAAAAGTAAAAAATATTATTTTAACTATGAATTAGCCAAAAAAATTAATTATGGAAAGCAAATGAGAAATTTATGGATAATAAAAGCAAAAAAACACATAACCCCACATCCAACTGAGAAGCCAGAAGAGTTATTAGAGAGAATTATATTGATAGGAAGTAAAGAAGGAGATACAATTCTTGATCCTTTCATGGGCTCAGGGACTACTGGAGTGGTTGCTAAAAGATATAACCGCAATTTTATAGGTATTGAAATTAAGCCTGAGTATTTTCAGTGGGCAAAAGAAAGAATAGAAAAAACAGAAGTAAAAATTAGCCTATTTTCTAATTTTGAACATAAAAAACAATTAAAGATTCCTATAAGTGAGGATTTAAAATGACCTCGCACCATGAGATCTCCCGTTTGATATTACTCACTTCGCGGCTATTGCCTACGCCTGACAATTGTGTATATAGCTTAGACTGTAGATTTCGCCCCAATTCATGCTTCGACCTGACTTCGGTTATCCCTTTGTTATATAGCCTGCTGACAAGTAAATAGGATGAACGAAAATAGAAATTTCGACGAAAAAGAGTGGAGAAATAAGCTAAGAGAAGGGCATGATTTCGCTTTGCGTAGAAAAAATAAAATTAAAGATGAGATTGAGAGTCTGATAGAAGAGGTTGATCCTGTAGGATTGCTTTCCTGTGTTTCTCTGATTTCTCAATTTTCTCTAGAAGGGAGGCTAGAATTAAATCAAGATTTGAGAGACAGACCCATCCTGCATTTTTTGACTGGTCTTTGTTTGAAAAACGGAATTCATTCTAATAGACCTCCCACTAATCAAGAAATAGAGGAAATTATAGAGTTGACGAAAGAATACTTTGACTATTACCTGCAGGACCTTATTTTTCAGACTTCAAAAAAGGAACAGGTTTCGGCAATTAGTGGTCTAATATTATCCGCGAGACTTCAAAAGATAATTAGTCAGATAAATTCGAGTATTTACCTGTTTCAGTTAGAAGACTTCTTAACAAGTGTTTTTAGTAAGCTCGATAATTACTTTGTCAAAAAAGTTGGTTTCTCTGTAGCAGATGCATTGAATTTTGGACAGAAAATTATTGAAAGATATGTGCGGCTTTTGAATAAACGCTTTGAAGAATCCATAGATGCTATAGAAAAAACAAAACGGGAATTAAAAGATCCGATAAAAGGTGCTCAACTTCAGGAAACTCTTAGAAAGAAGAATCTTACCGAAGAAGATTTTATGAAATTATATTTTAACTTTTTGATGTTTTCATCAACACAAGAGATATTTATATTTACAGCAGACGAATTCTGTAAAAATGAAAAAATAAAAGAAACGGAAAAATTTGAGAGTTATCTAAAAGCATTAAGTTGCGAGTTTGGTGAGGTAAATAAAGATTTTGATTCTCCCTTGGATGAAAATGCTATTATTACAAAGCCAATAATTAACATTGACGGTATTAGATATTTTTCTCCTATTCCTCAAGATCTGATTTTCAACTTACCTATCATTTTTGAGAGCTTTTTAGAAGAAGAGAAACAAAAGCAGACGAAAATCTGGCAAAGATATCAGAATCTAAGATCTCAATATACTGAAAATAAAATTTATGAGTATTTCTCACGCTTATTTCCTGAGAAGAACATATTTAAAAATTTAAAATATTGCTATCAGGGACAAGAATTTGAAGTAGATTTATTAGTACTCTATGACAATAAAATATTTATTGTCGAATCAAAAGCGGGAGCTTTTACAGAACCGGCTAAGCGTGGTGCCATTAAGCGGCTAAAGACCGACTTAAAAAAGCTAATTGAAGATGCCTATCAGCAAGGGAGACGGGTAAGAGACTATATAAAATCTATTAAAACCGCAGTTTTCAAAGACAAAAATGGTAAAGAAGTGTTGGATATCAAATATAAGCCCAATAAGATTGACTTTTTCTTGATTAATGTAACTCTTGAACCCTTAATGAGCTTGGCAACGGGCTTAAAACAATTGCAATCATTAGGTTTGTTTGAGAGAAATGAGTATCCTTGGTCAGTGAATCTTTTTGAATTGGATCTTATAACAAGACATATTCCTTCTCCAACCATTTTTATCCATTATTTAGAAAAACGCTTATCAGCACAGGATGAGAATATATTTCACGCTTTTGACGAGCTAAGTTTCCTTGCTTGGTACTTGGAAAGAGGAAATTTTTATGTCCCTGAAATTGATGGGGGCGAAAAGCCTGACCTCGTTCAACTGGATGGAAGCTTAGTTGCTGTATTTGATGATCACTATTTGTACGGTAAAGAGGCTCCCCAATTAAAAATTGAGCCTGATCTTGTTAAGGTGATAAAGATATTGGAAGAATTACGGCCAATTGGATTTACGAATATAGCGAGTGCTTTGTTGGATTTTGATCATCAAGCCAGAGAATTGATCTTGAAAAATGTGAATGAACTCATTAGGAAAACCAAAAAAGATAGGGGAAAGCATGATTTTACAGTGCTCTACAAAGAAGCGCTTAATACAGGGTTTACCTTCATGACCCAGTATGGGAGAAAGGGTTTAAAAGATAGATTAATTTCCTATTGTGCAATAAAGAAGTACCAAACAAAGACTAAAAGATGGATAGGATTGGGGAGGGACGTTTCAGATGATGAATGGTTCATAAACGAGTTTGTGTTTTTGGATTTTCCATGGAAAAGAGATAGAAAGATGGATGAGTTACTAAAAAAATATCCGATTAAAAAATAAAATAAAAATCCGCGTGACATACCCTCATTTTGTGGGAAATTTTATATTTGATGTTAGGCATCCCAGGAAAAATTTTCCATTTTACGAACTGTAAAATTCCGGAGGGACTGCGGTTTAGGGCGGGTCGAGGCTTTGGGGAAGCCCCACCGTTGACCAGGAAGGGGGAAGGACCTTAAAATAGGGGTATGGGCGTTTTGGTTGAGGTTCTGGACTACGATGAAAACAGTTTCAGGGAAAAGAAGGTAGAGAGGTCCTGGAGGAGGGCTTATTTTCCTAAACAACCTTGCTAAAATTATAGCTTACGCAAAAATAGCAGGGTTAAATTGGAAGGGGGAATTAGCCTGAGAAATTTCCTTAGAAAAAGCAGGGGAGGTGGTGTATCTTCCCCTCTACGCTTTGGGGTTTGCCCTGGAGAGAAACTTTTAAATAATTTCCTTATCCTTTTGGGGATGGGGTGGGGTGGGAAGCGGGAGGAGAAGTGGCGGTTCTTTCCAGGGCGGTGTTTGAGGGAGGGTAGGCCGGTGCGCAGGACTTTCACGGAGGAGGAAACGGAAAAGAGGGTTCGGGGAGAATTACTGGATGCCGGGTTTGCATAAACTTGTCTTTCCAAAATAACCCTGCTAAAATTACCGTATGAGTAAAAATAGCAGGGTTAAAGTTTACATACCAAGGAAATTGGAAGGGAAAATAATTCGCTATCTTCACTCTCCGGAGATTATTGCGGTGGTAGGGGCAAGGCAGGTGGGAAAGTCCACCCTTCTGAGGCATATTTATGAGAAGATAACAAAACCCAAGATTTTCTTGGATTTTGAGGACCCTGAGGTGCTTTCCCTCTTCAATGAGGACATAAAAGCCTTTGCGAAGGTCTATGTGGAAAACAGGGATTTTGTTTTCTTAGACGAGTTCCAGTATGCCCATGAGGGTGGGAGAAAATTGAAATTTCTCTTTGACCATTATAAGGCGAAGATACTGATTTCCGGCTCCTCAAGCCTTGAGTTATCCTTCAGAATTTCATCTTATTTGGTAGGTAGATTGTTTACCTTTGAACTTTTTCCCCTGAGCTTTGAGGAGTTCTTGAATTTCAGGTTTCCAGAGGCACCTGGGCTTATAACTGACTACCTCAAGGAGAAGAAGAGCCTTCCCGCTGCTCTTCATCGCAGGCTTTTAGAACTTGTTAACGAATTCATCATATATGGAGGATATCCCAGGGTGGCGGTGGCGGAGGATGAGGAGGAAAAGAAGGTAATTTTAAAGAATTTGTTTTCCACATATTTGATGAAGGATATAATGGGCTTCTTCAGAATATCCTCGGAGCATCCCTTTCAAAAATTCATAAAGGCCCTTGCCCTTCAGGTAGGGAATTTGCTCCGCTACAGCGAGATTTCCAGCCTCACCGGTTTAAGCTTCAAGGAGGTGAAGAAATATCTTGAGATTCTTGAGGAGACCTATATTGTGAAACTTTGCAGGCCCTTCTTTTCCAATAAAAGAACAGAGTTGGCCAAGAACCCTAAGGTTTATTTCGTGGATACGGGATTTCGTAATTATCTTCTCAGGGATTTCAGTCCTGTTTTTGAAAGGCCCGATGCGGGAGCCCTTCTGGAAAACTTCGTTGCCTCAGAGATAATGAAAGCAGGGGCTGAGTTTAAATTATGGAGGACCAAGTCAGGAGCCGAGGTGGATTTTGTTGTAGATAAGGGAAGGGAAATCTGGGCCGTAGAGGTTAAAGCCGGAACAAAGGTCAGGCCTGGTAAGGCCCTCTGGAGTTTTATAAAAAAATACAATCCCAGCAAAGCCTTTATAGTCTACTCAGGAGGGCTTTTCTATGAAAAAGCAGGGGAGGCGCAGGTCATATATCTTCCCCTCTACGCTTTGGGGTTTGCCCTGGGGGCGTGGGAAGTCCTCACTTTTGACCGCAAGGGGGGAGGGCCTTAAAATAGGGGTATGGGCATTTTGATTGAGGTTCTGGACTACGATGAAAACAGTTTCAGGGAAAAGAAGGTAGAGACCCTGGAGGAAGGCTTATTTTCCAAAATAACCCTGCTAAAATTACAACTTGCACAGAAATAGCAGGGGTAAATTGGGGAAAGTTAGCCAGAGGAGGGTTTTTCTCGGAAAAGCAGGGAGGTCGTATGTTTTCCCTTATGGGTTTTGGAAGGTGTCCAGAGAAGAACCTTTAACTCGTTTTTACCCTTCGGCGGGTGGGGGGCCTTCAGGAGGTGGCTTTTCCGGATTTTTCGCCGGAAGTCGGATAGGGCGTTAAAACAAACTCTGGGTGGGGGAAAAGAGGGAGCGGGCTTTCTCGGTGGCCACCCTTCCCCTGGGGGTGCGGGCTAAAAAGCCCTTCTGAATGAGGTAGGGTTCGTGTATTTCCTCTATGGTTTCGGTCTCTTCCTTCAGGGCGGCCGCCAGGGTTTTAAGGCCCACGGGTCCCCCTCCGAATTCTTGGATAAGCATCCTCAGAAGACGCCTTTCCAGTTCGTCCAGGCCGTAGCGGTCTATCCTCAGCCTTTCCAGGGCCGAGCGGGCTATTTCTCCGGTTATGCGGCCGTCGCCTTCCACCTGGGCAAAGTCCCTTATCCTCTTCACCAAGCGGTTGGCTATCCTGGGGGTTCCCCGGCTCCTTCGGGCTATTTCTGCCCGGGCTTCTTTATCTATTTCTATATCCAGGATGCGGCATGTTCTCTGGATTATTTCCTCCATTTCTTCGTCGGGGTAGAAGTCTATTCTTTCTATTATGCCAAAGCGGCTTCTGAGGGGTGGGGTAAGGCGGGCGAATCTGGTGGTGGCCCCCACTAAGGTGAATCTGGCCAGGTTTATCCTCAGGTCCCTGGCGCCGGCACCCTTTCCCACCACGATGTCCAGGGCGAAGTCCTCCATGGCGGCGTAAAGAACCTCCTCCACCGATGGGTGAAGTCTGTGGATCTCGTCTATGAAAAGGATGTCTCCGTCTTCCAAACTTGATAGGATGGAGGCCAGGTCCCCCGGCCTTTCTATGGCAGGACCGGAGGATATACGGAGCCTTCCTCCCATTTCCCTGGCAATTATCATGGCTAAGGTGGTCTTTCCAAGCCCCGCCGGTCCGTGGAGGAGAACATGGTCCAGGCTTTCTCCCCTCTCCCGGGCAGCGTATACGAAGACCTTCAGGTTGGAGACCACCCTCCGCTGGCCGACGAACTCGCTGAAGGTCCTGGGCCGCAGGTTTTTCTCAAAGTTTTCTTCGCCCGTGAGCCTTCTGGGGGAAAGGATGTCGCTCATCCCAGCCTCCTCAGGGCTTCCTTTACCGCCTCTTCTAAGGGGAGGTTCTTCCGGCTGACTTCCCTCACCACATCCTCCACCTCAGCCCTTTTAAACCCCAGGGATTGAAGGGCCCGCAGAAGGTCCCCCTCCACGGTTTGTCCCCTGGAGGGAAGTGCGTTTTTCATCTCCAGGATAATCCTGGAGGCCCCCTTTTTGCCTATTCCCGGGACCCGGCTTATGGCCTTTACATCCTCCTCCTCCAGGGCCCGGAGGAATCCTTCGGCCCCCAGGGTGGAAAGAACCCCCAGGGCGGTTTTGGGGCCTATGCCGGAGATTTTCAAAAGGGCCCTGAAAATTCCCTTTTCCTCCAGGGTGGCAAAGCCGTAAAGCCCCACTTCGTCTTCCCTTTGATAATAGACGGTGTGGAGCAGGACTTCCTCCCCCGGGGGGCAGGAGGCGTAGAGGGATGTGGGCACCAGGACTTCGTATCCCACGCCGCACACCTCCACCACTAAGGCACCCCCTTCCTTTTCCACCACCTTTCCTTTAAGTCTTCCGATCATTTTTCCTCAGCAGAAGGTGGGCGAAGGCCACGGCCACCGCATCGGCTTCGTCGTAGGTCTCCACGGAGGAGAAAATCCTTCTCACGAAGTTTCTCACCTCTTCCTTGGAGGCGTTTCCACGGCCGGTTATGGCTTTTTTTACCGTCCGGGGTCTGTATTCGTAGATGGGGATGGAGTTCAGGCATGCGGCGTACATGATGGCCCCCTTCAGATGGGCCAGTTTTATGGCGGATTGGGGGTTGGCTCCGGCAAAGGGGGATTCTACGGCTATCTCGTGGGGAGAGAATTCCCGGATTTTCTCCGCTACAAATTCCGCCCCCTGACAAACTCTTTTTTCCCAGGGGCCTTTTCCCCTGAATTTTCCCCAGGCCTTCAGTTCCTCTTCTTCCAGCAGGGCATATCCCATGACGGTAAGCCCCGGGTCTATTCCCAGAATCCTCAGCCGGCGAATTTTTCTATCTCCTCCTCGGAGATGTCAAAATTGGCCCACACATGCTGGACATCGTCGTGGTCTTCCAGTTCTTCCATGAGTTTCAGCATCTGTTCCGCCTGTTTTCCCTCCAGTTTTACATAGGTGTCCGGGATCATGCCCAGTTCCTTGGTGGTAATTTCTATCCCCTTTTCCTCCAGGGCCTTTACCACATTGAAGAGGTCCTCCGGGGCGGTAAGGATCACGAAGTTGCTCTCGTCTATCTTCACATCCTCGGCCCCTGCATCCACCGCTATGTCAAAGAGTTCCTCTTCGTCCGGGGCCTTGGATTTCTCTATGACTATGTATCCCTTTCTCTTGAACATCCAGGCCACGCATCCGCTCTCTCCCAGGCTTCCCCCGTGTTTTGAGAAGATTCTTCTTATCTCGGAGGCGGTGCGGTTCCTGTTGTCCGTGGCGGCTTCCACGAAGACCGCAACCCCTCCGGGTCCGTAGCCCTCGTAGGTGACTTCCTCAAATTTTTCGCCTTCCAGTTCGCCGGTGCCTTTTTTTATGGCCCTTTCTATGTTGTCCTTGGGCATGTTGGCGTCCCGGGCGGCTTCTATGGCCTTCCTGAGCCTGGGATTTTTCTCCGGGTCGCCCCCGCCCATTTTAGCGGCCACTATTATTTCCCTTATCAGTTTGGTGAAAAGTTTCCCCCTCCTTGCGTCAACTACGGCCTTTTTGTGCCTTATTGAATGCCATTTAGAGTGTCCGGACATCTTACCCCCTTATGTTTTTTTCCAATTAAATTTTAAACCACCTTCCCCGGGGTTTCAACCTTTGAGCATGGGGATTTTAACCCCGGCTTTTTTAGCGAATTCAATGGCTTCTTCGTAGCCGGCGTCTGCATGGCGGGCGATGCCGGTTCCTGGATCGTTGGTCAAAACCCTCTTCAGCCTCACATCCATCATTTCGGTGCCGTCGGCCACTATGACCTGGCCGGCGTGGAGGGAGTAGCCAATGCCAACTCCTCCTCCGTGGTGGAAACTCACCCAGGAGGCGCCGCTCACTGCATTGAGGGCAAAGTTAAGCAGGGGCCAGTCGGCTATGGCGTCGGAGCCGTCCTTCATGGCTTCGGTTTCCCGGTTGGGAGAGGCCACGGAGCCGGTGTCCAGGTGGTCCCTTCCTATGACGATGGGGGCTTTGACCTTTCCTTCCCTGACCAGGCGGTTGAAGAGGAGTCCGGCCCTGTCCCTTTCGCCGTAGCCCAGCCAGCATATCCTGGCGGGAAGCCCCTGGAAGGCCACCCTTTCCCGGGCCAGGCGGAGCCATCTCACCAGGTGCTCCTTTTCCGGGAAGAGTTTTATGAGTTCCTCGTCAATGGTGTAGATGTCCTCGGGGTCTCCGGAGAGGGCCGCCCAGCGGAAGGGGCCCTGTCCTTCACAGAAAAGGGACCTTATGTAGGCCGGGACGAAGCCCGGGTATTTCCAGGTTCCGTCGGGATTTTTGACCTCCTCCTCCTTTACGAAGCCCCCGGCCAGGGCGTTTCCCCTGAGGTTGTTTCCGTAGTCAAAGGTCTCGGCGCCGCGGTTCTGAAGTTCTATCATCAGCCTCACATGTCGGGCCATGGTTTTGTAGGAGCGGCGTAGGTATTCCTGGGGGGCCCTTTTCCTGAGTTCCAGGGCTTCCTCGTAGGATAGTCCCTCGGGTATGTATCCGTTGAGGGGGTCGTGGGCGGAGGTCTGGTCGGTGAGGAGGTCCGGGGTTATTCCCCGATCCACCAGCCTCTGGAGAAGGTCCACCACATTGCCAATCCAGACTATGCTGCGGGCGATGCCCTTTTCTTTGTATTCCAGGGCCCTGTCTATGGCCGCATCCAGGTCGTGTTCTATCTCGTCCAGGTACCTGGTGCGGAGTCTCTTTTTAGCCCTTTCCTCCACCACCTCCGCCGCCAGGTAGGTGGCGTTGTTCATGGTGGCGGCCAGGGGCTGGGCTCCGCTCATGCCGCCGCATCCACCCGAAACGATGAGTTTGCCCCGCAGGTCGTTGAGGCCAAATCTTTTTCGCCCGGCGGCGGCAAAGGTCTCGTAGGTTCCTTGGAGAATCCCCTGGGTGCCAATGTAGATCCAGGACCCGGCGGTCATCTGTCCGTACATGATGAGCCCCAGTTTTTCCAGGTGGTTGAAGTACTCCCAGGTGGCCCATTTGGGCACTAAGTTGGAGTTGGCGATGATAACCCTGGGGGCCCATTCGTGGGTTCTGAAAACGCCCACCGGCTTTCCGGACTGGACCAGAAGGGTCTCGTCGTTGTCCATGTTCCTTAAGGTTTCTATTATGGCCCAGACCGCCTCCCAACTGCGGGCGGCCTTTCCCGTTCCTCCGTAAACTATGAGGTTTTCCGGGTCTTCGGCCACCTCCGGGTCCAGGTTGTTCAAAAGCATCCTTATGGCCGCTTCCTGGTGCCAACTTTTGGCCGAAAGTTTATTGCCCCGGGGGGCTTTTACGGGTTTATATTCCATGGCTCACCTCCTTTCAATAATCGTGGGGGATGCCCCGAAGGTGCAGGATGAGGTGCTCCCTGTCGGAAAGGTCCTCGGCCCACCCCAGATTGGCATCCTCCTTGGAATCAAGATATTTCACATAGGGTTTTATGTCCAGAAGCGGGGTTCCATCTATGGCGTCTATGGAGGAAGTTCTAAGTCTGTTGCCCTCCACGGCGTAAAGCCTTACCACGCTGAGGCCTATGGGGTTAGGCCTCCGTGGTGAGCGGGATGCAAAGACCCCCACCTTGATGCCTTCGGCCCACGGGGGTTCAGTCTCCAGGGAATAATCCTCCACCCGGTCCATCCAGAAGAGAACATAGATGTAGCGGAAGGTCTCAAGGCCCTTTAGCCCCTCCTGAAATTCCGGATAAACCTCCAGGAGGCATTCTCCATCCTCCACGGGTTGGCGTGGGGCCTTCCATTTGTAGGGGGTTCTTATGACCCCTATTTTTTTGAGGGCCATCAATGGGGTACGGTGAGGATCCTTTTCCATCTCGTCCTGAAGGGTATTTCAAAGATGGATTTTACCACCCCCCAGACCCAGTGGAATATGGTGGGATAGGAGTATTCCCTGGTGGAGGCCTTTATGCTCCAGTAAATTACCCAGGGCCTTCCCCTCAGGTGATTCATGGGAAGAAAGCCCCAGAAGCGGGAGTCGTAGGAGTTGTTTCTGTTGTCCCCCATGACGAAGAGGTGGTTCTGGGGAACCACCACCGGCCCGAAGTCAGGCGGTATGTAGGGGGTGGGTTTAAACTTTACATAGGGACCATCTATCATCTTCCCGTTTACATAGGCGTGGCCGTCCTTCACCTCCACTATGTCCCCGGGCAATCCTATCACCCTTTTCACATAGTCAAACCGCGGGTCCTTGGGAAATTTGAAGACCACTATGTCCCCCCTCTTGACCTTTCCTACGGGGAGAATAAACTCCTCCAGTTTTGTGGAGCAGGGGGCGTAGTAGAGTTTGTTGACCAGGAGATGGTCCCCTATGAGCAGGGTGTCCTCCATGGAGGAGGTGGGGACCACGAAGGCCTGAACCACGAAGGCCTGGACGAAGAACACGAAGAGAAGCGTGTCGGCGGCAATTTCCAGATATCTGGAAAATTTTTTCATGGGGGAAGTATATCACCGCCCTTTAAAGGTAGTCAATAAAGGGCGGTGATGAGAAGAAGGGTTCAGAAACTATATCGTATCTTGGTGTAAACCATGTCGTTGTCGTGAAACTGACCGAACATTCCCTTGCTGCCGGTGAAAATGTTAACTCCTATCTGGATGTCAAACCCGTCGGCGAAACTGTAGGTTATTTTTGGCCTGATGAGGGCGTCTCCGTCTGTAAGGCCTATGTAAGAGAAAAACTCTACGGTGAGGGTATCGTTGAGGTATTTGTTGGTAATAAGAACGGTCATCATGTTGTGCCGCTCCGGGTCTACAAGAGTAGGCTGATAGTCAAATATCCACCGCTGAACGAACTGAAAACTCACTCTGGCGCCCAGAAGGGAGGTATCCGCTCCGATTAGGTAGTGCATGTAGTTTTTTTCTATTACACCTTCCGCCACGGTGGGATCAGTGGTTCTGAAGTATTTTCCGATGTAATAGGCCGCTTCTCCCCTGAGGACCACGCCCTTTACAGTGGTGCTGAAACTTCCTCCGAAGAGGGTCAGTCTGTCGTATTGGGGGATTATGGTGATGGAGACGGGCAGGTGGGTTAGCGGGTCTATTTCCCTTTCCAGGAAGGGAACGGGCCGGCTGTCCCAGGTGTATCCCGCCATTATCTCAAAGTCTATAGGGCCCGTCAGAGTTGAGATTTTTCCAAAGTATTCGCTGTTTTTTAGGTTGAATTCCATGTCCATTCTGGAAAGATCAAATTTTGCGTTGGGGGGAAGGTCCATTCGGGGTTTCCAGATGGAGCCCTCCGGAGGAAATTTGTCCGGTGTAAATACGGGAACCCACACTAACTCCACCGTGCTGTCGCCCAGGTAGTAGTCCAGTTTTGCGGCGGTGATTCCCATTCTTATTTCGTCAAAATCCCTGAGCAGAAATTCCGAAAGGTCTTTGGGGGAGATGACATCGGTTATGAACACTCCGTCGGCCTTTCCCCATATTATCTGCTGTTTCCCTATTCTTATGTCCATGGAGTTAAAGTACAGGTCCAGGTAAGCCTCCCGCAGGTTAAATTCTAAGCCTCTGTCGTAGTACTGATAAACATAGGGGTTTACTTTAAGGGCCGCTTTATCGCTCTTCAATTCAAAGTTCAAATTGAGGGTGTTTTGGACGATGGAAAAGTCGTAGTCTCCGTGAAGAAGAACTCCTGTGTAGTTTCTTACATAACCGGTGATTTCCAGATCGCCCCCGAAGACAGGCGCCAGCATCACAAAGACAAAGAGAAAGGATATGAGGAATTTTCTCATCTTATCCCTCTTTTCATCATCCTTTCGGTGAACATCCTGTCGGGGATTCCGATGTCAACCTTTATATTGCGAAGTTCCATAATGGTGGTGTGGTTCTTCTGGACATTGTGCATCTTTACCCTGGTGAGCATCCAGTAGCCCTTTATGTTGTCGTATTTCTCCACGGTAAGTTCCTTAAGGAATTCTCCGTCCTCGTCGTAAAATTTCCGTTTCAGCCCTATCCACTTTCCCTTGACCACCCAGGTTATGGTTTTAGAATACATGTAATCGGGGTCCCTGGGGGTGCTCTCTATTACATAACAATCTTCACCGTTTAGCTTTTCTTCCCGGAGAATCTTGTGGTTGTCTTCTTCGGGAAGACGGTTCCCGAGATCGTCGTATGTGAAGTCGGAGCCCATGAAATAATCGCTTTTATCCTCGCTGGAAATCCTCTTTATCTTCTTCAGGGCCGGGAGGTAGATCCACTGATCGTCGTCCTTGTTGGGATCGTCGTAACTCCAGTTCATAAAGGATGTGTTGCGGACATCCGCCGGGGCAAGGAAGAACATTATTTTCTTCTCCACCTTTCCGTAGTCCTTGACGAACTGCTTGATTTTTCTCACCCTTTTGTCCCCGCTGGAGTTTATCAGGATCATTATCAGGTCCGCCTCCATATCTTTGGGTGCTGGTCTGTAGTAAACCTTTTTCATAACATCCAGGCCGGTGAGTTTTTCGCCTGCCGTCAAGACAGTGAGACCCAGGAAAAATCCGATTAATGCGAAGGTCGTAATAGTTTTTAACTTCATGCTTTTCCTCCTTTTTTGAAGTATGTATTCTTCATGTAAAGTATTGCGAACATAATGGTTATGGTGCCCAGGAAACTCACCATCATGTTCATGGATACCAGGGCACCCAGGGTTCGGTTGGGCGGGAAAACCGAAAAAATCAGAACCATAAATCCCGCTATGACCACCAGGGCGTTGTAGAAGATGGCCCTTCCCGAGTGATACATGGTAAGGCGGGAAGTGAGGAGTTTGTCTCCGGTTTGATGGGCGTAAATTCGGTAGCGGTCAATGAAGTGGATGGCGTAGTCAATACCTATTCCTATGGCAATGCTGGAGATGAGGGCTGTGGTAGAACTCAGGGGAATGTTCAGCAGTCCCATTACTCCGAAAGTGACGGCGGTGGTGATAGTTATGGGGATAGAGCCTATAAGCCCTATGGAAAGTTTTTTGAACATTATGGTGAGAAGAACAACCACTATGAGCAGGGAGAGTAGAAGGCTTTTAATCTGGCCCTCCAGGAGCAGGTCTGTGAACACCAGGGCCTTGTAACCTGAGCCGGCGAAGTGGATTTCTATCCCCAGTTTTTTGAACTTGTCCTTGAATCCGTTGATGACCTTTATAGCCTCCTTAAGGGCTTTGGAATCGTCGCTTTTTAACTGGAAGGTTACATTGGCCTTTTTGTATTTGTAGTCCACGACCCTCCACAGGTTTTCAGGGTCCCCGGACATTTCGTACAGGAGAAGGTATTGGGCGATGAGGTTCTTATCGTCGGGGATGGTTTCGTATTCCTTCTTGTCGGCGTGCATCACCTTGTTCATTCGCTTTACAAAATCTCCCAGGGAAAAGGAATTCCCCACCATGGGAAGTTTTTCCGCTTCCCTTTGCATTTCCAGTATGGTTTTGAGAACTTCGGGCCTTTTCATCGTATCCTCCTCCTTGCCCTCCAGGATGACATTAAGGGTGGTGGTGCCTCCGAAGTGCTGGTTAATGAATCGGTCGGTTTTTCTTATTTCGCTGTCCTTCTCAAACTTGGCCAGGAAACTGGAACTTATCCATACCCGGGAAATTCCGTAGAAGGATACGGCCAGGAGGAGGGCCGTGGCTATAACCACGATGTATCTGCCTCCGATGATTTTATCCGTGATTCTGTAATAGAAACTTTCTTCAGGACGATGGGGACCCTCCTTTTTTCTTATTTTGGGCAATCCAAAAACATAGATGGCCGCTGGAATCATGCCCAGGGAGAGGAGGAGGGCCACGAAAACCCCGAAGGCGGAGAATAAGCCGAAGTACTTGACCGGATATACCTGGGAGGTAACCAGAGAGACGAAGCCCACCATGGTGGTTACGGCGGTCATCAGGACCGGCTTCCACATCTGGGTTAGCATGTCCTCTATACCTTCTTCCCTGGAGGCGCCTGGATTTTCTTTGAGAAATAAGGTCAGATGGGTGTAGAGGTGTATTCCGTAGGCCACGCCTATGGCAATGAGCATTACGGGAATCATGGTGGTTACGGCGTAAATGGGAACATGAAGGGCCGCCATGAGCCCGAAGGTCCACACGGTACTCAGGAGGACCACCATAAGGGTAAAGAAGGTGTTTTTTAGGCTTCCCAGCACGAGCATGAGAACCACCACGATGACCAGGATCACTATGGGGACCATTCTTTTCATGTCCTTGGGCATGAGGTAAGCGAGGGTTCCTTCCACAATGGGCCTTCCTGCCACATAAATCTTTTCAGGGCCTTCGTATTGCCGGGCCAATTTCAGTATTTTTTTGTAAAAATTCTGATTGAAGGTGTCGTCGTCTATTCTGGCCAAAATTATGGCCACGGTTTCATCCTTGGAGACCAGCCGCCCGAAAACCATTTCGTTGTCCTCCACTTCCTTCCTGAGTTTTTCCAGTTCTTCCTTGTTTCCGGGAATTCTTTTGTAGAATTTTTTTACATCAAGACTACCTTCCGAGGCCACGATGTTGTCTGCCGTGTAGAGGGAAGTTACATCTTCCTTCTTTATCTCCCTCATCTTCTGTAGTTTTTTCGTAAGGTCTTTGATCTTTTTCAGAGTAGAGGGGTTAAAAATTCCCTCCTTGTTTTCCACGGCGATGACGATGGCATCCTTGATGTTGAACCATTTTTCCGCCTGGTTACTGTAGATAAAGGCCGGGTGGTTCTGGGGCATGTATTTGTCCAGGTTGGTTTCCATCCTGGAGTTTTTCTTTACCGAAACAAAGGCCAGTGCAGTTATAAGCAGCACGATAACCAGGACCAGCCATGAAAACTTAAGAAGATTCCGTTTCATTTTCCCTCCTTGGTTAGTTAACGATAACTAACTTGGACAGCATATTTTTTTATTTACTCCGTGGCCTTCAGAATTTTTTCCAGGGAAGACCACAGGAGATCTCCTTCTTCTTTTAGGTTGAAGGAAAAGAGGTTTAATTTCCACCTTAGTACATGGAGTCTGAGGGTTCCCATTAGAATGAGGGCAAGTTGGCAGGAAGGTATGTCGGCTCTTATGGTTCCAGAACTCTGCCCCTCCTCTATAAAGGCCACGAACCTTTTTCTTGAATATTCCATTATGCCCTTTACTTGCTCCAGCAGGCTTCCTTCCAGTTGGAAGAGACCCTCGGAAAAAAGTATAACCGCCAGGGCCGGGTTTTTCTCAAAGACCTCAAAATGCCTCTGGAAGACCCTCCGGATCCTTTCCAAGGGGTCCAGGGGAAGTTCCGTGGCCCGCCTGAAAATTTCCCTCATGTTTTCCCCGAGGAAGGAAAGCACCCTGGAAAGGATTTCGTGTTTGTTCTTGAAATGACGGTAGAGGGCGGGTTCCGTAACTCCCAGGGATTTTGCCAGGTTCTTCATGGTAAGGTCCTGGATCCCCCCTTCTGAGATGAGTTTAAGGGCTGCCGTTACGATTTCCTGTTGCCTTCTGGTTAAGTTAATCATGGTTCCCTGTGTTAGTTATAATTCACTAACATAATACCATGAAATTTTCGTCTGTCAACCTTTTTGGTGATCATAGGGATGTTTTGTTGCGGGTGGCAGGGAGGTAAGGGCTTTGCGGAGGAAGTTGAAAAGAATTAAAGAGAAGATTAAAATATTCCTATGAGTAGACTGTTTGCTTTGATGGCGGAAGAGGTGGTGGATGTCAGTTTCGTGGTCCTCCACCCTGGAGCCACGGATAAGGTGGTTTCTCAACTCAGGGAGGGTGTGGGACTCGGTTGGTACGAGAAGGAAGGAATTCATTCGGTGAGACTGGTTGGCATACAGCCCGCTGAACTGTGGCGCCTGGCGGAGACCATCCATTCCAGAATCGTCCTCTTCCACGCCAGAAGAAGAACCGTGGGAGACGCAGAGGTCATAAACACCCATCCTTTCACCTACGGAAAGTTCATGTTCATTCACGGTGGAACCCTCCGCAACTGGAAGGCCCTGGAGGAGGCCCTCCTGCCGGAGTGGCGGGAAAAACTACAGGGAGATACGGACAGTGAAAGGCTTTTCTTCTTCCTGCTTCAAAACATTGAAGGAGACATCCTGCCGGGCCTCAAGCAGGCGGTGGAGAAGGTGAGGGAGATTACCGATTACGACTACATGAACTTCATACTATCCGACGGGGAGTCCCTTTACGCCTATTCCAGCGGAGAGAGACCCCTTTACTTCTGGAAGGGAAAGGTGGAGGAGGAACTCTGCTGCTCTTCCCTGGTGGAGAACATCGCCGTAAGGTCCAGGGGCCTGGTGGGCAAGAGGGCGGTGGTGGTTTCCGGCCAGAAGTTTCAGATGGAAGGCTGGCAGACCCTTTCCGGTTCCTTTCTGAGGGTGAGACCTACCCTGGATGTGGAGATTCTTTAACCCTCCAGAATGGGAAGCCTTATGGTAAGGTGAACCCTTCCCTCCTTCTCCCAGAGGGTTACATTTCCCGCATAGGCCCTGGTAACTACTCCGTGAACCAGGGTCAGACCCAGTCCCGTTCTTCCCCAGGTGGAGAAGAAGGGTTCAAAGGCCCTTTCTTCGGCTTCCCTTTCCAGGGGGCCGCGGTTTGAAACCTCCAGGACCACATGCTGGTCTTCCCTTCGCAGGGAAGCCCTCACCTCTCCCATCCTTTCGGCGTTGTCCTTTATTTCCCGGAGCACCAGGGAAAAGAGGGCCCTGTCCACGGGAAATCCCAGGTGAGGATAATCTCCGGGAAATAGGGAGGTCACCAGGGCCCCGATGTCCACCTCCTGCCCCAGTTCGTCCTTGCGGAAGCCGAAGACCTCCGTGGTTTTGGCGAGGAGGTCCGAAGCCTCCACCGCCGGGCGAAATATGGCCTCTGCGGAGGAATTACCTTGAAGTTGAAGGAGTTGGGCCCGGGCTATTACCGATGTGAGTTTGTTGTTGGCCTTGTGGATTATGGAGGAAAACAAAGCCGACGAGGCCTTGCTGTGGAAGCCCCGGTAGAGAAGGGCCACCCGCCCCTGTTTTTCTTCTTCCCCTTTTATGTAAACCCTTTGGCCCTGGACCTCCAGTTTACCCTCCAGAAAAAGCCTTACGGCTTCGGGGTATATCCTGTGCTCCTCCCTTAATATTCTTTCTGATAGACTTTCTTCGGTGTCGTCCTGGTATACGGGCACCACGGCCTGGAGGATCACGGGGCCGCTGTCCACCCCTTCGTCCACGAAGTGGACGGTGGCTCCACTGAACCTTACCCCGTAATCCACCGCCTGCTTCTGGGCGTGGAGACCGGGAAAAGAAGGAAGAAGGGCAGGGTGGATGTTCATTATTTTCAGCGGAAATTTTCGGATGAATTCCGGTGAGAGGATCCTCATGTAGCCCGCCAGGCAGATGAGGTCTATCTTCCTCTCTTCAATGGCCCTGGCCATGGCCAGGTCAAAGGACACCCTGTCCGGGTAATCCTTCCTCCGGAAGTAGAGGGTTTCTATGCCGTATTCCCTGGCGGAGGCGGCTCCAGGGGCATTTTTTTTGTCGGTGATAACCAGAACTATTTCCCCGGGAATTTTTCCTTCCCTGGTGGCTCTGTAAAGGGCCCTGAAGTTGGAACCCCTGCCGGAAAGCAGGACGGCTATCCTTCCCTTCATATTATCTCTACCCCCTCTCCCTTCTCCATTTTTCCTATAATCCAGAAATCCTCTCCCCTTTCCCTGAGGTAGTCCTTCAGGCCATCCTTCCCCACGATTATCATGCCGATGCCCATGTTGAAACTCCTGTAGGCCTCCTCTTCGCTGACCCCTCCCTTTTCCACCAGAAACCTGAAGATCTCCGGCACCGGCCATGTATCCTTTTTTATTACGGCCTTGAGACCCGGGGGGATTATCCTGATGAGGTTTCCCGGTATCCCTCCCCCGGTTATGTGGGCCATGCCCTTTATCTTTTCCCTGGCATCTTTAAGCAAGGTGTAGTATTCCCTGTGGACCCTGAGGAGTTCGTCGGCAAAGGTGGTCTGCGGGTCCCAGGGCAGGGGGGTTTCCGGCTTGAGGCCCAGTTTCTCAAAGATTATCTTCCTGGCCAGGGAATATCCGTTGGTGTGGAGGCCGTTGGAGGGAAGCCCGATGAGTTCGTCCCCCTCCCTGATTTCGCTTCCGTCTATAATCTTCCCCTCTATCTTTCCCACGATGAAACCCACCAGGTCGTATTCGCCTTCCCGGTAGAAGCCCGGCATCTCCGCCGTTTCTCCCCCCAGAATGAGGCAGTTCACCCGGGAGCAGGCCCTGGCAAAGCCGTCCATTATTTGACCCAGAACCTCCAGTTCCAGTTTTCCCATGGCGATGTAGTCCATGAAGAAAAGGGGATCCGCTCCGTGGACGAATATGTCGTTTACGCAGTGGTTTACCAGGTCCTGGCCCACAGTATTGTGCCTTCCGGTCATAAAGGCCACCCGGAGTTTGGTGCCCACTCCGTCGGCACTGGCTATCAGGCGGGTTCCTCCGACTTCGTAAATCCCTCCGAAAAGGCCAAATTGGGAGGGGGAAACCCCGTATTTCTTTAAAGTTTCTCCTATGAGTTTAACCGCCCTTTCGGCCTTGTCCAGGTCAACTCCGGCTTCCCTGTAGGTTACCATTTTACCTCCGGATAAAACATGGCGTTCAGCAGGAACCTGAAGGTGCCCGCGGCCTGGGCCCTGTAGAGGGCGTCTATCCCTATGAGGTGAAAGGCTCCCTTCCGGTATTTGATGTCCACCACCGCCGCCAGCCTCTTCAAGTACTTTTCTCCCTGGAGGTATCCCGCCAGGAAGAAGTCATCCTGGGGATAATAGGCCACCACCCTCCGGTGCACATAGGGCCTGAGGGGAGGGAAGGTCCGCATGGCCACCGACTGATAGAAGACCGCCGGGGTCTCCTCCTTGAAACCCAGTCCCAGGGGTAGGTGGTTTTTGACCTTTATCCTCATCAGGGCGTGGGGACAGAAGAAGTCCTTGGCCCGGGAAAGTCCGTCCATCACCGGAAGCCGGAAGGCCTCCCAGGCCAGACCCACGGCCTGACCCATGAGCACGAGCCTGCCTCCGGAGGAGACGAACCTGGTGAGGTTTTTGATTCCCTCCTTGGTGATGCCTCCCATGTATTTTTTGGGGAGGTTGAGGTACCAGCGATACCTTCCCGTGGGCTTTATGTTCCCCATGATGAATCTGGGGCTGAGGGATGGGAAGAAGATGAGATCGTAGTCCTTCAGGTTCCCTTTATTTATGTCCTCGTTGTGGATCACCTTGTAGGGGACACCGTATTCGTCCAGGAAGTACCTAAGCCATCCTTCGGTCATAACATGGCCCCATTGTTTGTAAACCGCTATTCTGGGAAATTTCACCGACACGAAGTCCTTAAGTTCTGTCCTTCCCCGGAGGGTTATGTGGTTTTCTTCGGCCAGTTGGGAGGCCAGTTTTCCGCTACCCTTGAAGCATATTTCCCCGCTGGTGGGGTTTCTGTAAATCCTGGCACCTTCCCTGGCGGCCTTTATCATGGCCCTGTAGGTGTAGTTGATGGAGGGGGAACCGCAGAAATAGGGCCCTTCTCCCAGAACCTTCCCTTCGGGATAGGGGTTTTTCACCTCCTCCACCGCAGCCTTAACCGGGTGGTCCATGGCCTCGTATTTCACCCCCATGAAGCCAGGCAGGTTCGTGGTGGTGACATCGTAGGGTCTTTCTTCCAGAGGGTATTTGTACCTCTTGAAAAGTTCCACGATGTAGGGCCTGTAGGGTTGGTCCAGAGGAATCAGGAAATCCCCGGCCTTAACCCCCTCTCCGTCTTCCTTTACCCTGTAGACCTTCACGCCTCCCCAGAGCAGTCTTTCCACCATCTTGGCGGCCCTGACCGGGTCTTCTTGCTCCATGGGGATGAGGTAGGCGTAGGGCCTTTCCGTTTTTCCCAGTTTCTCTTCCTGTCGGTTTATCTTGAAGATAGTTCCCAGGATTTCCCGGGGATGCTGAGCCACATAGTGAAGGCCTGCCAGGGATAGTTCCAATTCGTATTCCACTATGTCCCGGAGCCTCCACCATCCTCCCTTCCAGGGGTTGGGGAAGGCCACCCTTTTCCCGTAGGCCCTATCGCTCCAGGATATGGAAAGTTCCGTGGGCTCCACATAAATTGGGGTGGCCAGTTTGGTGCTGGCCATTTCGGAAAGGAGCCCTATGGAGTTGTGGAACCAGGCGGTATCGTCCAGGGCGCCTATCCACCACGCCGTAAAGAGTTCGTAGGACAATACCCCGGTTTTGCCGCTGTCCTCCACCCTGTAGGTCATGTATGTCCCCATGAGGTTTATGAGCCTCCAGACCAGGGGGTTTACGGAGAAGGAGGGTGGTTCCTTGAAGGGGGGAAGAAAGAGCCTGGCCCCGGTGGAACCCATCTGGTGCTCGTCCAGGATGACCACAGGAAACCACTCCCTGTAGAAAACCCTGGTCAGGTTTCTGCTTTCTACCAGGTTAAGCATGTACCAGTCTCGGTTGTTGTCGTGGCCGGCGTAGTGATGATAAAGCCACGGCATGGCCTTTCCCTCGTCCTCCGTTCCCAGGGTCTTGCGATACCAGTCCACCACCATGTCCACCCCGTCGGGATTGGCGGAGGGAACCAAAAGGAAGATGACATTGTCCAGGATTTCCCGGGCCCTGGGGTCCTTTTCCGCCACCAGACGGTAGGCCAGTTCCATGGACATCTGGGAGGCCCCTATCTCCGTGGAGTGGATGGTGCAGGAGATAAGAAATACTGGTTTGGCCTTCTCCACCACCGAGGGATCTTTGCCCAGGTAGAGGTCCCGGGCCAGTGTTTTGTATTCGTCCAGGGAGGCCATGTTCTTCTCCGAGGTGATTACCGCCATGAACATGTCCTTTCCCAGGGTGGTTTTTCCAATCTTAACCAGTTTCAGCCTTCCGGTCTTTTCCAGGGTTTTCAGGTAGGAGATTATCTGGCCGTAGTCCGCCAGTTTTTTGTCCGCTCCAACCCTGAAGCCCAGAAATTTTTCCGGGGGGGTTACCGCCCACGAAAACCAGAGCATTAAAAATAGAATTATTGCTTTTCTCATTTTTGCCTCCATGGAATTATTTTAGAACTGTCTTTGATAAAATGGCAACAATTTGTGGCAGGCCCCCGGCAGGAATCCCCTGATCCTTAAAAGGCCGCCGAATTTAATCCTCAGTTTCAGGGTTTTCCCCGGAGGAAGGTGTTGCCAGGTGCCCAGAACGGGTAAATATTCTGCGGGGGAGGGGGAGGGAAGGGAGATTTCCACCGGAACGGTCCGGGGTTCGGAGTTTTCCCACCCCACCCCGGTGAAATTGATGAGGATTATGCGGAGTCCGGAGGGGGAACACCAGAAGGTGGCTGCGACGGTGGATGGGGCCTTTATTTTCACCGGGGGAGTTTCCCCTGTCCGGTTTAAAACTTCCCTTACGAATTCAATCCTCTCCCTTTCCGCATTTTCGGCGGAGGTTTCATCGCCGGTTATGTCCCAGGGGGCTCCGTACCAGAAATAATACTTTTCGTGGGGGATGCCGGAGTAAACCGAGAGGCCCTTTCCGAAGGGGTTGATGTGAACCGTGGGAACAGGCCTTGAAATTCCCAGAAGGTCCTCCAGGGCAAACCTTCCCCGGGGTCTCCCCCACCGGTCGTAGAGGGAGGTTCTTTCGGTGGCCACCAATTTTCCGCCTTCCTCCACATATCTCCTTATCTCTTCTGCCTCCTCCTTTCCCATGGCGGAGAAGTCCGGGAGGATGAGAACCGGAAGGGCCGAGAGGGGAAAACTCCCCAGGTCCCGGGCGTGTATCACCACGAAGGGGATGTGGCTCTGGAGGAGAAGCATAACGGTTCCGTAGAGACTATCGGGGTATTCTCCCGTTTCCCAGTCGCCCCGGGAGAGGTAATCCAGGGTGTTCCGGGAAAGGACCACCCCGGCAAAGGGCAGGGGGGAGGAAGAGGGTTCGTATATGTCGCTGCGATGCTGGTTTATCCAACGGAAGATTCTCCTCCTGAGTTCCGGCGAGGGAATCCCGCTCATGGTCTCGTTCCCCGAGGTGTAATAGGAAAACCCGTGGAGGACGAGGGAGGCGGCGTGGAGTTTCACGGTGGCTTCAAGGTCAGGAACCCAGCGGAAAACATAACTCAGGGACCAGGAGGGCTTCCCAGCGGTCCAGTCAATGTGTTTCCAGGTGATAACCCTGGCCAGAAAATGCAACCAGGTGTAGAGTTGGGCGGTTTCCTCCACACCGCCGACTTCGTGGGCCACAAGGTCCGCCTTGAGGGCCATGTCCCGGGGGTCAGAGCCCGTCTGGGTGCAGAAAACCGAATAGTCCACCGCCGTTTCCACCGCCAGGAGGAAGTCTTCGTTGACCTCCCGAAGTCTCCGGGCGTATTCCTCCATGAATTCGCCGATTAACCGATAACGCCATTCTACGAATTCCAGCCAGTTTTCGTCCTTCCAATCCGGGGTAAGGGGTGGTTTGGGCAGGGAGCGACCGGTTTGTTTTTCAAACAATTCCCGGGCGTATTTGCCCACATCGGGCCACTGATCCATCCAGGTCTCGCCGTAATCTCCCCGGAGAAAGGGAACATCCAGCCAGAGGCCGTCCGCTCCGGAAAGGGCCATTTTTTCCGCCTGCCTCAGGTGTAATTCCCGAACTTCCGGGTGGGCCGGGGTAAGCCATACATCCTCGCATGTGGGACACACCCAGAAGGGCATTCCAGGAAGGGACCCGAAGAAAACGGCCCTCCTTCCGGAGACTCCGGTCTGGGCCCAGTCCGGATGGGTCAGGGAAAGGCTCAGGTTCCTCTTTGCTGGATCCACCTTTCCGTCGCCGTTCCTGTCCACATCCGGGATTACATACTCCAGGGGGGCCACATAGAAAAGTATCTTTACCCCGGGGAAGCGGGAGTGGACGAACTCCGCCTTTCTTTTTACCGAGTCCAGAGCCCGGGAAAGGCAGGGTTCGTAGAGGCACCTCCAATCGTTTCCCAGCCTTGACCAGTCTAAGATGACCGTGGCCCCGTCGGATACCGCCCTGCGGACCGCCTCCTCCCAGGAAGTTTCGTAATCGTAGGAAGTGGCTATCCTGGCCCCGTAGGTCCAGGGTGGGAGGGGCGGTTTTGAGAAGATCAGGGAAGCCAGCGCCAGAAAGACTAATTTTCTCATGCGGGTATATTAAACTACATTTTTGGGTATAATTGAAGGAGGAGGGGTACCGAAGTGGCCGTAACGGGGTCGGCTCGAAACCGACTGTCCGCCTTGCGCGGACCGTGGGTTCGAATCCCACCCCCTCCGCTTTTTTCCTGTGGTATAATTTCCTCCCGCCGGAGAGGTGTCCGAGTGGCTTAAGGAGCACGCTTGGAAAGCGTGTGTCCCCTAAAGAGGGGACCGTGGGTTCGAATCCCACCCTCTCCGCCATTTAGAATAGATCCCCGCATTCATTTATACAGGCGTCCTGACTGTTCACCTGCACCTTCCTGAACCCCGTCAGGCCCGGAAGGGAGCAGCGGTAAGGGAAAGGACAGGGTGGGCAGGGGGACGCCTTGACTTTTTAACCCCTGCGAATTATTCTTCTATCCCATGGAAAGATACATACCCATCGCCCGCCGTTATCGCCCCAGAACCTTTTCGGAAATCGTAGGGCAGGACCAGATCGTTCGTATCCTTCAGAATCAACTGGCCACCGGTAGAGTTCCCCATGCCTTTCTTTTTTCGGGGACCCGGGGGGTGGGGAAAACATCCACCGCCCGAATCCTGGCCAAGGCCCTGAACTGTGAAAAGGGTGTCACCCCGGAACCCTGCAATCAATGCGCCGCCTGTAAGGCCATAGACCAGGGAAACTTCATGGGACTTATGGAGATAGATGGGGCTTCCAACCGGGGAATAGACGAGGTCAGAAACCTTCAGGAGGTGATTTCCCAGAGGGCCCTGGAGGGGAGGTTCAGGGTGGTGATCATTGACGAGGTCCACATGCTCACCCAGGAGGCCTTCAACGCCCTGCTTAAAACCCTGGAGGAACCTCCTCCCCATGTGGTTTTCGTTCTGGCCACCACCGATTATCAGAGGTTGCCCATCACCATAATCTCCAGAACCGTCCACTTCCACTTCAGGGAAATACCGGAGGAACTCATAAAGGAAAAGATCTTGGACATAGCCCAAAAGGAGGGGTTTGAAATTGACGAGGATGCGGCCCAGATTATAGCCCAGGGGGCCGAAGGCAGCCTGAGGGATGCCCAGACGGCCCTGGAAAAGGTCATCGCCTTCAGCCAGGGAAAAATTACCCGGGAGGAGGCGGAAAGGGCTCTGGGTCTGGTGCCACGCAGCATCATGGAGGACCTCACCAGGGCAATTTCCAGTGGGAAGAGGGCGGAGATCTTCTCCATAGTGAAAGAAATAATTATCCAGGGATACAATTTGAGGAGATTCGTCAGGGACTACATGGCCTTTCTCCGGGGGGTTCTTCTGGAGAAGGCCCGGGGCAATTCCAGGGTTTTCCCGGAACTTTCCAGGGAAGACCTGCTCCGCTACCTTCAAATCCTCATAGATGGGGAATACAGATTGAGGAACGCCTCCAACCCCAGAACCTACCTTGAACTCATGTTCCTCAAAATGAGTTTTCTCAGGCACATCGTGGATTTTGAGGAGTTGGTGGACAGGATGGTAAAGGGGGAAGTTGCTCACCCCACCGGGCCTGTTAAAGGGGCCAGGCAGGCTCCCCCCAGGAGGGAAAGAACTCTGAAGGACCTGGAGGCGGCCCTTTCCCGAAGGAGCGAAGTCCTGGCCACGGCCTTCCGGGAGGCCGACTCCGCGGAACTGCGGGAAGATACCCTTTCCCTGATCTATTCCCGGGAGTTCTATTACAAAAGGCTTCTCAGAAAGCAGGAGGTGGTGGAGGAGGTGGCCTCCAGGGTTTTCGGCAGAAAGATAAAGGTGGAGGCCGTGTTTAAGGAGGAGGAGTCCGGAAATGCCCCCCGGAAGGAAGGGGAGTCTGAGGATTCCAAAGTGTTATTATTGAAGAGGGTTTTCAAAGCCAGGGAAATAAAGGAGGAGTGATGGACATTGGAAAACTCATGGCCCAGGCGAAAAAAATGCAGGAGGAACTCCAGACCAAACTTCGGGAGTTAAAGGTGGAGGGGAGCGCCGGAGGCGGGATGGTGAAGGTGGTTATGGACGGCACCCGGACGCTGGTGGATGTAAAGATATCCCCGGAGGTTTTTGAGGAAGCAGATCTGGAAATGCTTCAGGACCTGATAGTCGCCGCCTTTCAGGATGCCTATCAGAAGGTGGAGGAAGAGAGCGGAAAGATAATCGCTTCCCTGGGGATACCTCCAGGCCTCATGTAAAATAAAATAATGTATCGCTATCCAAAGCCCCTTCAAAACCTCATAAACAAACTCAGTAGAATTCCGGGGGTGGGGAAGAAGACCGCCCAGCGAATTGCCTTTCACATAATAAACATGAAGCCGGAGGATGTGCGGGATCTGGCCGATTCCATACTGAAGGCCCGCTCCCGGACGAAGTCGTGCTCTATCTGCCACAACATCTCCGAAACCGATCCCTGCCACATTTGCTCCGACAGGACCAGGGAGGGAGACAGGTTATGCATAGTGGAAAAGCCCATAGATGTGGCGGCCATAGAGAGCGCCGGGGTATATCGGGGGAAGTATCATGTCCTGGGCGGAGTTATTTCCGCCTCCCAGGGGGTAGGGCCTGAAAACCTCCACATAGCGGACCTGAAGGACAGGATAAAGCGGGAGGGGATAAAGGAGGTTATTATAGCCCTGAATCCAACCCACGAAGGGGAGATAACCTCCCACTACATCGTCAGCCTTCTTTCCCCCCTCAAGGTTACCATAACCAGAATAGGCATAGGCTTGCCAATAGGGGGTAGTTTGGAGTATACTGACCTGGTGACCATTGGTGAAGCGTTAAGGGCAAGAAAAAAAATAAAATAAAGAGGTGGAATAATGTATGGAATGCTTGAAGTGCGATGGCACGGCCGGGCTGGCCAGGGGGTGGTAACCGCCTCCCAGCTTCTGGCCGAAGTCATGGCCAAGGAGGGAAAGCATGTCCAGGCTTTCCCCCATTTCGGGGCTGAAAAGAGGGGAGCCCCCATTGAGGCCTACACCAGGATTTCGGATGAGGAAATCCGGATCCATTCGGAAATTGAGAAGCCGGATATGGTCATCGTGGCGGATCCCACTCTGATAGGAGAGGTTCCCATAGCCGAGGGTACCGACGAACACACCTACTTCCTTTTCAATGCGCCCTTTGAACCTTCAAAAATCAAGGAGAAACTGGGGTTGAAGTCCAACAAGGTTTATGCGGTGGACGCCACCACCATCTCCCTGGAAGAGATAGGAAGGGACATACCCAACATACCCATCCTGGCTGCCTTGTTCAAAACCTCAGGGTTGATGAGCGTGGAGAGGTTCCAGGAACTCATAAAGGATCTGCTCTCCAAGAGGTTCAACGAGAAAATAGTGGAGGCCAACCTCAGAACCATTGAAAGAGCCATCAAGGAGGTAAAGGGATTATGAGGAAATTAGGATGGAAGGAACTCCCGCCAGGGGCCATTAACCCCTGGGCCGGAAATTTTATGGAGGTTAAAACAGGAAGTTTCCGCGGTGGGCTTAAACCGGTTTTCCACGAGGAGCACTGCATTCACTGCCTTTTCTGCTGGGTTTTCTGCCCCGACAACGCCATAATCGTTGAGGAAGGCAAGGTCAAGGGAATCAATTACGACTACTGCAAGGGATGCGGCATCTGCACGGTGGAATGCCCCACGGATCCCAAGAGCCTCACCATGGAAAAGGAAGAGTTACAGCTCTAAGGAGGTAAAAATGGCTGAAAGAAGAATATTAAACGGAAACGCAGCCATAGCCGAGGCCATAAGGCAGATTGATCCCGATGTGGTGGCGGCCTATCCCATAACCCCATCCACCGCCATTGTGGAATACATAGCCAAGTTCGTGGCCGATGGACTTATGAGCGCCGAGTTCGTAACCCCGGAAAGCGAGCACTCCGCCATGAGCATGTGCGTGGGGGCTTCGGCCTCCGGAGCCAGGGTGTTCACCGCCACGGCTTCCCAGGGACTTGCCCTTATGTTTGAAATACTTTACATTGCCTCTTCCCTGAGGCTTCCCATAGTGGCGGGAATAGCCAACAGGGCCCTGTCCGCTCCCATAAACATCCACGGAGACCACTCCGACGCCATGGGGGCCCGGGATTCCGGATGGATTCAGATTTACTCGGAAAACACCCAGGAAGCCTACGACAACATCATACAGGCCTTCAGAATAGGCGAGCACAGGGATGTCTCCAATCCCGTTATGGTAGGTATGGACGGCTTCATCCTTTCCCACGCCGTTCAGGACATGTGGGTGGAGGAGGACGGAAAGGTGAAGGCCTTCGTGGGTGAGCGTCAGCCCCTCTACAACCTTCTGGATGTGGAGCATCCCATAACCGTTGGTCCCATAGACTTCACCGATTACTATTTTGAGCACAAGAGGAGCCAATTCGTGGGCATGGAAAACGCTCCCCGGGTTATCCTGGAGGTAGCGGAGGAGTTCAAAAAGGAGTTCGGCAGGGAATACGGATTCTTTGAACTCTACAAGATGGACGACGCCCAGGTGGCCATAGTGGTAATAGGTTCCACTGCGGGCACCGCCAAGGTGGTGGTGGACCAACTCCGGGAGGACGGAAAGAAGGTGGGCCTCGTGAAACTCAGAGTTTACAGGCCCTTCCCAGCCAGGGAACTGGCGGATGTTCTCACCAACATGAAGGCGGTGGCGGTGCTTGACAGGGCTGCCAGTCCCGGAGGTGTGGGAGGCCCTCTCTTCACGGATGTAAGGGCGTCCCTTTACGAATACGACAAAAAACCCATCCTGGTAGATTACATCTACGGACTGGGCGGCAGGGACATAGGGCCCAAGCACATAGCCGAAGTCTACGAGCGGCTGGATAAGATAGCGGCCACCGGTGAGCGGGGCGAACTCATCGGATACATTAATCTCAGGGAATAGGAGGTAAGAAATGGCTTTAAGAGCAAGGTTAAAGGACCTGGCAGGTCTTGAAGATAAATTCGTTTCCGGACACGGGCTTTGCCCGGGATGCGGAATTCCCCTGATGCTGAGGCTGGTCCTCAGGGCCACGGAGCATCCCCTGGTGGCGGTGAACGCCACCGGTTGTCTGGAGGTCTGCTCCAGCGGATTTCCTTACACCGCCTGGAAGATCCCCTGGATGCACAACGCCTTTGAAAACGCCGGGGCCACCGCCGCAGGAATAGAGGCGGCCTACAAGGCCCTTAAGAGACGCGGAAAACTTCCCGGTGGGGACAAAAAGATAAAAATAGTGGCCTTCGGAGGGGACGGAGGAACCTACGACATCGGCCTCCAATCCCTTTCGGGAGCCATGGAGAGGGGACACGACATAGTTTACATCTGCTACGACAACCAGTCCTACGCCAACACCGGTGGACAGCGCTCCGGGGCCACGCCCTTCGGCGCATCCGCCACCACATCTCCCGCCGGCAAGAAGATCCCCGGAAAACTTCAGTGGAGGAAAAACCTCACCGAGATTATGGCCGCCCACGGCATATACTCGGCCCAGGCCTCGGTGAGCCACTGGAAGGACCTCTTTATGAAGGCTCAGAAGGCCCTGGAGATAGACGGTCCCGCTTTCATCAATGTTCTGATCCCATGTCCCACGGAATGGAAGACCAAGCCCGAAGACGGTGTTCAACTGGCTAAGATTGCCGTGGACTCCAAGGTCTGGCCCCTTTATGAAGTGGAGAACGGAAAATACAAGATAAACTATTACCCCAAGAAGGAAGTGGATGTGGTGGAATGGTTGAAACCCCAGGGACGCTTTGCCCACATGTTCAAGCCCGGCAACGAGTGGATGATAGAGGAATACCGCAAGAAGGTAAACGAAGAGTGGGAAAGACTGGTGAGATTGACAAAGTTATAGGTGGGGCCTAAAATAATAGGGAGGTGGCATGAGTTTTCTCGTCCTTTACGCCGAGGAATACGAAGAGATAAAGAGAATTCTTACAGCCTTGAAGCAGGAGACTAACTCAAGGGTTGCCCTTATAGTGGAAAAAAACGGCCAGCCTATTGCCTTTGCCGGCGAAATGGACGGGGTGGACACCACCTCCCTGGGCTCCCTGGTGGCGGGGAATGTGGCGGCTACCGAGGGTCTTGCCAGGATGCTGGGGGAAGATAGTTTTCCCCTTATGTTCAACGAGGGTGCCAAGGAGAACCTCCACATCACCCTCATAGGGGACAAGTTCATTCTGGCCGTTCTCTTTGACAAGAGAACTTCCCTGGGGCTGGTGAGGCTCAGGGCCCGGAACGCCGCCCTGAAGTTAGAAAGGGTTTTCTCCCGCCTGGAAGAGAAAATGAGGCAGGAGAGGGAGAAATTGGGAACCGGAGAGAATCCCCTGGAGGACCTTTCCGAAGAGGACATAGAAAAACTTTTCAAGTAGGAGGGAAACGAGACCCATGGCCATGATCAATCCCAGACAGAAGGAACTCATAGCCAAGATCGTATACTACGGCCCCGGTCTGGGAGGAAAGACCACCAACCTCAAGTACATATTTGACCATACTTCCCCCTCCAGCCGCGGGGAACTGGTTACCCTCAATACCCAGGGGGACAGGACCCTCTTCTTTGATGTTCTCCCTCTTAACCTGGGAACCATAAAGGGATACAGGATAAGGTTTCAGTTGTACACCGTTCCCGGTCAGGTCTTCTATTCCGAGAGCAGAAAGATAATACTGCGGGGGGTGGACGGTATAGTCTTCGTGGCGGATTCTCAGAGGGAAAGGATGGACGCCAACATAGAGAGCATAGAGGACCTTCAGGACAATTTAAGGCAGTACAATTACTCCTTCGCCACCATGCCCTATGTTCTTCAACTCAACAAAAGGGACCTTCCCACGGCCACTCCTGTGGAGGAGATGAAGAGACTCCTGGTTTTGAAGGGAGAGCCCGTGATTGAGGCCATAGCCATCCGGGGGGTGGGGGTTATGGAGACCCTCAAGGAAATAGCGAAACTGGTTCTCATAAACCTTAAAAAGGAATTTCGCTGACCTATCCTTCCCCTTTCGCCTGATCCTTTTTAACGATTCCGTACTGAAGAAGTTTTCGGTAGAGGTTGCTTCTGGGGGTGTTGAGGACTTCGGCGGTTTTCTTTATGTTCCAGTTGTTTTCCTTCAATTTCTGAAGGAGAAAGAGTTTTTCCGCCCTTTCCTTGAAGTCTTTGAGGGTTCTGGCGGCGAAGACCGCCGATTTTTCCTCGTCCACTTCAACTATTATGTAGTTGGGGAGGTGTTTTACATCTATCTCCGGTTCTTCCACCATGGTCATGAGGCGGGCCACCAGGTTCTTGAGTTCCCGGACATTTCCGGGCCATGAGTAGGCCTTGAGAAATTCCATGGCCCTGGGGGAAATCTTCTTGGGAGGATAGTTGTTTTCCTTGGAGAACCTTTCCATGAAGTATTCCACCAGAAGGGGAATGTCGCTTTTTCTCTTGCGGAGGGGAGGGACCTTTATCACCACCACCCCTATGCGGTAGTAGAGGTCCTGCCTGAAGAGTTTGTCCTTCACCAGTTCCTCCAGGTTCTTGTTGGTGGCGGCTATTATCCTCACATCCACATATATGGGTTTGGTGCTTCCCACCCTGGTAATTTCCCCGGATTCTATGGCCCTCAGGAGTTTGGCCTGGGTCTTTAAACTCATCTCCCCAATTTCGTCCAGGAATAGTATGCCACCGCTGGCGGCTTCAAATTTTCCGATTTTCCTGTCCACGGCTCCGGTGAAGGCCCCCTTTTCGTGTCCGAAGAGTTCGCTCTCTATGAGTTCCTCCGGGATGGCGGCGCAGTTGAGGGTGAGGAAGGGACCCTTTCTTCTTTCGGAAAGAAGGTGGATGGCCCTGGCTACCAGTTCCTTTCCGCTGCCGCTTTCCCCCTGGATGAGAACGGTGGTATCCGTCCTTGACACCTGCCGTATTTGCTTCCACAGCCTCTGCATGGGTTCCGATTCCCCCACCAGGTAAATTCCCCCCAGGGCCTTTTCCCGGGGAGCGAACCGGCCCAGGGCTTTTTTCACGGACATGACCAGTTCGTCCCTGTGGAAAGGGTATATGATCACATCAAAGGCCCCCTGACCCGCCAGTTCAATGGAGTGGGAGATGTTCTTGTTCTCGGTGATAACTATCACAGAAACCCCTTCGTCCTCTACTTCCTTCAGGATCTGGGGCACATCTTCCCCATCGTCCAGTATTATCACCTCGGGATTTTCTCTAAGAACCCTGTGGAGTAAGTCTTCCCGGGAGATCCTCTCCAGGGGATAATCTTCCAGGGCCTCGTAAACTTCCGATTTTTCGCTGTCCACGAAGATTCGCATACTTCTATTATAGTATAATTTTCACGCCATGTTCAGGAGGCTTACGGAAAAGGAGGCGGCCCTCCTGAGGTCCAGGGGAATTCTCATCGGCACCAGCGGGTTTTCCTACAAGCACTGGAAGGGACGGTTTTATCCCCCGGCCCTTCCCAGAAGCCAGTGGCTGGAGCACTACATGCTTTTCTTTCCCACGGTGGAGTTGAATGTGAGTTTCTACAGGTTGCCGTCGGTGGAGGCCTTCCTGAGTTGGAAGAAAAGGGCCAGGTCGTATTTCACCTATGTGATGAAATTGTCCAGAATAATCACCCACCGCCGGAGATTGAGGGTGGAGCAGGAAGAACTTGAGAGACACCTTAATAGATACCGGCTACTGGGGGATAAATTGGAAGCCGTCCTGGTTCAACTTCCGGGCAGTTTGAAAAGGGACCTCCCTTTGCTTCTGGGTTTTCTGGAACTTCTTCCCCGGGACCTTAGATTCGTCTTTGAATTCAGAAGTCCGGACTGGTGGGACGAAGATGTGTTTGAAATTCTGAGGAGAACCGGGTCCGGAATAGTGATCACCGATTGGGAGGGGATGCCCGAGGACTACCCTCCGGAGTTTACCGTTTACTACATAAGAAGGCACGGCCCTACCAGCCGTTACACTTCCCGCTACAGCGAAGAATACCTTGACCACCTGGCCCGGAGGCTTCTTGCCCTGGGAGGAAGAAAATACGCCTTTTTCAACAACGACTACATGGGCTTTGCCGTGGAGAACGCCCACTACCTTCAGCGAAGGGTTCTGGAGGCTATTTCGTGATATAATTCTTATGATAAATGGCATATCCCCTTTTTATTAACGACATAGTAAAACTTGGAGCCCACCCCTCCGATTCCATCCACCGCTCAAGGGTTGTGCTTACGGACCCTTCCCCGGATAGGCTTAAGTTCATAGTCCACTTCGCCAGCAGCCTGGGCCTTCTGGCTTCCTTCGGGAAGGGGTGGAGGAAGGGGGAGAAGTTTGAGGCCTTTCTGAGGGACGACCCTGCCCTCTGGTGGAAGCGCTTTTTTCAATCCTTCGTGGAGGACGACGGTTGGGATGAACTGCCCATGGTGGTTAAACTCAAGACCATGGGGGAGAGACCCTGTCCTTCCCGGGTGAGGAAATTCCTTCTGGAAAGTTTGAAGGAGGGGGAGACCCCCGGGGAATTTTCCTCCAGACTCAGGGAGGAGAATCCAGAGTTTTACAGGAAGGGGGGAACCTGGACCATAAGGAGGGAGAGGAGAACCCCGGAGTGGGAAGAACTGGAGGAAAGGGTGATAAACCTTTTCCTTAAGGAATTGAAGTGGCTTTCCATTTTGAAGGATGGGGAGGTGGTGGAATTTACCGAGGGAGGGAAGAGTATCTTAGAGGGAAAGGTCCCGAAACTCACCCAGGAGAAACCTTTGGTTAAGCCCGATTTTGAAGTTCTGGCTCCCTTCAACACCTATCCCGGAGAACTCTTCTTTCTTGAAAATATAGGTGAACCCGTTTCCTCTGAAGGGGTTTACATATACAGGATAACCCGGGAAAGCATATTGAAGGCCCTTGAGGGAGGTTTAAAGGCCAGGGAGGTTCTGGATCGGATGGAGACCTGGGGACCGGTGCCCGACAACATAAGGGAAAACATCCTCCGGTGGGGAGCCCGGTTTTCTAAGATCAGGCTGAGGTTTGGGGTTATCCTGGAGGTGGAGGATTCGCCCCTGCTTCAGGAATTGATGCACATTAAAAAACTCCGGCAGGTCATGACCCCTATAAATTCCCGTTACGCCTTCCTCAATGTGGAAAAGGTAGAGGAAGTTCGGGAAATTCTCCGCTCCGGAGACTACTATGCGGAGATTCCCCCGGGCTGGGAAGGCAAGAAGATCCTCTTTCTCACCGAAGAGGAAGCCGGAACCCTGAAGAGGGTTTTGAGGGAAAGCATTGAAGGGTTGAAGTTCCCCTTCAATTTAATAATAGAGGAGGTGCTTGAAAAACTATGATTCCCCTTAAGGACGACATACCCTCCGAAACCTTTCCCCTGGTAAATTATTTGCTTATCTTTGTAAACTCCGTGGTCTTCCTCTACGAAGTTTCCCTGCCCCCTGCCGTCCTTCAGCATCTTCTATACACCTACGGCTTCGTGCCCATAAAATTTTCCGCCATTCTTTCCTGTCCCCATTGTTCGCTCCTTTCGGGCATCCTACCCATCTTCACCGCCATGTTTCTTCACGGAGGATGGTTCCATTTCCTGGGAAACATGCTCTTCCTCTACATCTTCGGTGACAATGTGGAAGATGCCATGGGGCACCTGAGATATCTGATTTTCTACCTCCTTTCAGGGTTTGCGGCGGCCATGTTTCAATACCTGATAAACCCGCATTTTTCCGGTCCCATGATCGGAGCCTCCGGTGCCATAGCCGGCGTTCTGGGAGCCTATTTCGTTTTGTATCCCGGAGCCAGGGTTTTAACCCTCCTGTTCTTTTTCATCTTTGTGGATGTGGTTTACATTCCCGCCTTCTTCTTCCTGTTCCTCTGGTTTCTTTTCCAGGTCCTTAACGGCAGTGCGGCCCTGGCCATGGCTGGAGCCGGAGGAGTGGCCTGGTGGGCTCACATAGGAGGATTCGTGGCCGGAGTAAGCCTGGTATGGGTTTTCAGAAAAAGGGAAACCCATGGATATAAAACCTTCAGACCTTGGTAGGAGGTGAAGCATGAATTACTTTGATATTTTCTGGATTTTCCTCTTCTTCCTCGCCTTTCTTCCCTATTTAAAACTCCGGATGATGGAAGGGGCGAGGCTCAGGTTGATAAGAACCATGGAGAAGAAGAGGGGATCCAGGGTGATAATACTCATCCATCGTCAGGAATCCATGAATTTTCTGGGCATTCCCTTGGTGAGGTTTATAGACATAAACGATTCCGAGCAGGTGCTGAGGGCTATAAGGATGACCCCCGACGAGATGCCCATTGACATGATCCTTCACACCCCCGGTGGACTGGTGCTGGCGGCGGAGCAAATAGCCCGGGCCCTGAAGGGGCACAAGGGAAAGGTCACCGTGTTCGTTCCCCATTACGCCATGAGCGGAGGAACCCTCATCGCCCTTTCCGCCGACGAGATAGTGATGGACGAAAACGCCGTCCTGGGCCCCCTGGACCCTCAGATAGGCGGATATCCCGCCGTGAGCATAATAAAGGCCGTCCAGCAGAAGGAGCCCAAGGATCTGGAGGACAAAACACTTATCCTGAAGGACATATCGGAAAAGGCCATGGTGCAGATGAGCAATTTTGTGGAGAGTTTGCTCCGGGATAGACTGGGGGAAAGGGCCGGAGAGGTGGCGAGAAAACTCACCGGAGGAACCTGGACCCACGATTACCCCATCACCGTGGAGGAACTTAAGGGCATGGGGTTTGAGGTTTCCACCGAGATGCCCGAGATCGTATACAACCTGATGGAACTCTTCCCCCAGCCCATGCAGAACAGACCATCGGTCCAATTTATCCCCTTGCCCTACGAAGGGGCGCCCAAAAAACTGGAAAAATAGGTAAAAGGTTCTAAACTATTAAGTAAGCCCGGCCCCTTAGGCCACGGAAAGTGGCGGCGCCTGAGGCTATCGGGTGAAGGTGGCCGGGCTTTTTTACTGTCCTCAAAAAGGGACACCTTCCATTGACTTCCCCCGTATAAGGCCCCCTTTTCTGGCACGGTTTTTGCAATATAAGGGTTGAAGGAGGTAGCCATGAGGAGAACAATTGGAACGATATTGGGACTTTTCCTCCTGGTAGGAACGGTCCTGGCCTACGGCGAAGGGCTAAAATACTTCGCCAGGTTGAATTATCTGAGTGGGCAGGTCCTCATAGAGAGGGCCGGAGGGGAAGGCTACGAAGATGCCGCCCTGAACATGCCCATAGAGGAGGGCGACAGGGTAATCACCGCCGACGGCAGGGCGGAGATATATGTGGGGTTTTCCACATACCTCCGCCTGGACAGAAACACCAAGATGGACCTTCTGGTTCTCCCATCCCAGGGAGGAAGGACCACCCTGGTGGCCCGGCTGATTTACGGGCGAGTTTACCTGGTTTCCTTCAGGGAAAGGTTGAAGACCACCATAGAGGTTAGCGATGCGGAATTTCGTCCGCTGGAAAAAGGTTCCTACATCATCGTGAGGGACCAGGGCTACATGGAATTTCAGGTTCTCAGGGGCTACGCTGAACTGAGGGCCGGAAGGGAGAGTTTGGACATCGCAGAGAACGAGAGGGTTTACATCCGGGGATACGAGATATTCGGTCCCGAAAGGATAAGGGGTTTCTCCGACGATTTTTACCGCTGGAACATGGACAGGGACCGCCGGATTTCGGAGGGATACTCCTATTCAAGGTATCTACCCCCGGAACTTTCCGACTACGGATGGGAACTTTCCCGCTACGGACGCTGGAGATACCTCCCCCCCTACGGCTGGGTGTGGGTTCCCTCCAGTTATCCCTGCCCCGACTGGAGGCCTTACTACTACGGTCGGTGGGTGTGGGTGCCCGGAGGCTGGTTCTGGGTTGGATACGAGCCCTGGGGCTGGGTGGTTTACCACTACGGAAGATGGGGCTGGAGGGCCGGAATAGGGTGGTATTGGATCCCCAGGCCCCACTGGTCCTACGCATGGGTGGATTGGTTCTGGTTTGACGATTACATTGGATGGGTGCCCATAGACATCTACGGCAGGCCCATAGTGATAATAAACAATGTCATATACACCTCCTACGATTACATCCCCATCCACTCCTATTCGGTGGTGGTGGTCCGCAAGGACATGATGGTGGCGCCCAACATCAGAAGGGTAGCCCTGAGAAAGGACCAGTTGAGGTCCTTCGGGGTGTCAAGGGTCAGGGTGGGAGGTCCCCATCCTCCCCTTCGCCCTGTCTTTGCGGTGAAGAAGACCTCACTGGGTCCCCGGAGGGTCCTGGCCGGGGTAAGACCCGCCGCCGTCACAAAGGGGGCCTTTTCCCGCAGACCAGGGAGGTCCTCCTCCGCCTTCACCTCCCGCCGCTCGGCGGCCCAGAGGGGAAGGTTCTCCTCCTCAGGCACCTACCGCCGGGGGAGGAGCGGCAACACCTGGGGCACCCGCCGGAGCGTTTCCCGGGGAGCCCTTAAAAAGGGAAATTCCAGTGGCAGTCGGGTGAGGTCCTGGGGAAGTGCTGGCAGTTCCTCCGGAGCCTCTACCAAAAAGCGGTCCGGGGCGGTGAAGAAGAAAAAGGACCGCAATGCCTACCATCCCTCCACCCGGCCTTATAGCGAAGGCTACAGGAGGGGCTCTTCCGGGGCATATTATTCCTCCAGGGGGGCGAGCAGGGAATATAGACCCTCGGTGAAGACGAGGAGGTGGAACGAGGGAAGATTCACTTCCCGCAGGCCGGGGGTTAACTCCCGGAGGGTTTATCCCCGTTCCCGCCCTTCCTATTCCACCAGGGGATATGAGAGAAGGAACACCTCCTTCTGGGGAAGGGCCTGGAGGAGCATTACAGGGGATCACAGGGTAAAGAGAAATTCCGGAGGCACCGGGTCCTGGGGAGGCAGGTCCTATTCTCCTCCCTCAAGACATTACGGAGGCTCCTACCACAGCGGTTCCCGCAGGTCATGGAGAGCCCCGAGGTCTTCATCCAGTGGATGGTCTTCCAGTTCCCGCAGGTCATGGAGGGCCCCCAGGTCTTCCTCCCGGGGGTGGTCCTCTGGTTCCCGCAGGTCCTATTCAAGTTCAAGAAGTTCCTCAGCATCCGCACGGAAAAGACGGTAATAGAGACGCCCGGTCTCCCTCGGGAGGCCGGGCTTACTTCGTAGGTCCCTTGATTTCTCGCGAAAAGTATTTGAAAAATCGGCGGTTTTTGTTATATAATTAGAACTCTTTGAAAAGAGGGGTGGTTATAAACTTGAAAGGGAGGTTATAATAATCTGGAAAATAAAACTTAAGAGGAGGTTAGATATGCCATTACCTTACGAAGGCATTCTCGAAAGTTTCAAGGAGATTCCGGGTTACAAGGCTGCGGCCATCTTCAATGCTAACGGAGAGGAACTCGGATTTCACGCCCTTAAGGACAGGGAGAAACTGGAGAAGTATTTTCTTCAGATGACCAGCCTCTTTGTCGCAGGAGATAAAGCGGCGGAGAAAACCGGAGCCGGAGGCATGGACTTTATCCAGACCGACTCCGAACTGGGCAAGTTCCTCGCCAGAAGGGGAGAGAAGTTCATCGCCATGCTCATGCTGGAAGAGGACGGCAACATAGCCCTTGCCAAGCAGGCCCTGGAAGAAGCAGCCGCGAAACTTTAATATTTTTTAAGGGAGGGGGAATCGCCCCCCTCCCGCTAAAAACTTATTAAAATTTTGTAAAAATTTAAGAGCGTAGTCTTGAAAGGCAAGCAATAATGTGTTATAAGTGAGACTATGGGTATTAAGGTAAAGTTTGACGATATTTTAACCTTCCTCTCCTTGAAAAACCCCGACGAAGTTCTTAAGGTCATATTCAAGGGGAAGAAGGGTCAAGGGGAACTGGTTTACAGGGACGGGAATATAAGCAAGGTGTTCTACGGAGACCTGAAAGGGGACGAAGCCCTGGAGCAACTTCTGGAGGAGGACGGGATTGAAGTTATGGAAATGGGGTCCATATTTTCCTACGAGGGGATGTCCCTCCTGGCCTCCCTGATTCAACAGCAACTGGGAAATCTGGATGGATTTCTTGGGATGGCGATGGTGGACGAGCAGTGCGAGCCCTACAACATTCCCGGGGCAGAATTTCCAGAGATTTCCCTTCCCCCGGACCTGTGTCGGGAGATGGTGGATGAGATAATAAGGAAAGCAAAAAGCCTCATGCCTGCCCTTAGCGAAAGGGAGTGGGAAGGACAGGTGGTTATTGGAGCGAGATTGAAGCCAGAACTGGTGGCCTTCGTGGGGTTAAGCAATCCGGAGCACGCCGTAAGGGTAAAAAACTTCCTGGGAGAACTCCAGAAAATTACGGCATAAAATGGAAAAAAAAAGCACCTTTGAAGACCTCACGCTGGAAGGGGTGATATCCAGGGCAGACCTGGGGATAGGGGTTTTGAGGGGGGAGGAAATACTTTACTCCAATCAGGCTCTCCAGAGGATCCTCCAGGGGGAGTTCGGCATACGGTTTCCCTCCATCCTTTACGGAGCCCTCCAGGAGGGCAAGGTCATGGGGACGGAAAAGATAGGGAGGTACACCTTCGGGTTCTGGTTTGAGAAGGTGGGGGACGCCTGGCTTTTTCTTGTGAAGCCCATCCCCGAGGAGACCGTTGTTTTCAACCTGAGACGGGACAAGGAGATCGTGGACAATCTCAATCGCCTCTTTTCAGCCATTAGACACGAAATAGGCAACCCCATAAACATCGTGAAGATGTCAATAAAGGTGGTTAAGGAGCACCTGGACGAGTTTTCCGAGGAGAAAAGAAAGGAATACCTGGGAAGAATTACCAAGCAGGTGGAAGCCATAGAGCAGGTTCTCAACACCATCGGCAACTTTATGAGGGTGGGAACCCTCAACATCACCCGGGTGGAGATTTCAAGTTACTTGCAGGATTTCCTCAAGGAAGTGGAGGGTGAACTTGTAGCCAGGAAGGTGAAGTTAAAGGTGGACGACGAAATGCCGAAGATATGGGTAGAAGCCGACCCATACGCCCTCAAACAGGTTTTGAGGAACATTTTCAAGAACTCCGTGGAGGCAATGGACGGTTACAAGGGGAAAAGGAGGATAGAGGTTTCCCTGGAGAGGGTGGGCGATTATGCGAGGCTTTCCATCAACAACACGGGAAAGAAAATCCCATCGGATCTTATCAATAAACTTTTTATTCCCTTTACATCCACCAAGGGAAAAAAGAGGGGAATGGGCCTGGCCATTTCTAAAAGATTGATGTTGGCCATGAACGGGGAGTTGGAGATAAGCAACGAGATTGATGGGGTGGAAACCAGGATTTACCTCCCCATCGCTAAAGTTCACTCCGGAGGTAACGATGAAACCCAGTAAAATCCTGATTGTGGACGATGACCGGGAGTTTCTTCAGACTCTCAAGGATGCCTTTCTAAGCCACGAGAAGGACATCAAACTCTTCCTGGCCGGCTCGGTAAAGGAAGCCCTCAAAATATTGAAAAAAGAAGACATTGACCTGGTGATTTCCGACCTGAGAATGGAGGGGATGGACGGCCTGGACCTTTTGAATTTCGTAAGGAAAAAAATGCCCCATGTGCCCTTCATTCTCATCACTGCCTACGGGTCCCCAGCCATAGAGATAAAGGCCGAAAAAATGGGGGCTGTAAAATACATGACCAAGCCCATAATCCTGGAGGAATTGGAGAAAGCCGTGATGGAACTCCTCAACCGGGAGCGTTCCCCCAAGGAGCAGTTGACCTTCAACTCCCCCATCCATCTGGCCCAACTGGTGAAGTTTGAGGGAAAAGATTGCGCTTTAAAAATCATATCCCCAGACGGCAGAAAGGGGGTTCTTGAATTTGAAAACGGAAAACTCATTAACGCCAGGCTGGGCAAACTGGAAGGGGAGGAGGCAGCGGTGGAAATTCTTTCTTGGAAGGATGTTCTCATCACGGTGGAGAAAGGTTCGGGTAAGAAAAAAGTTACCATAGACACACCCCTGGAAGACCTCATAGTGAAGGCCCTAAAGAAGAAAGAAGAACCTCCTACTCCCCAGGAGATACCAGAAGTAGCCGTTCCCGAGGAGGAACTCATCGGAGGGGAAACCGTGGACGAAGAAGCCTTAGACGAGGATGTTTTTCCCTCGGACGAGGGGGAAGTTTCCCTCAAGGGTGAATTTGAATATCTTGAAGAATACCTGGGAAAAATTGACGAACCGGAGTCGGAGGAGGAAGAAGTTCTGGATGAAGAGGGGACTGCCGGGGGAAAATTGGCCCGGAGCAACATCATAGAGACGATTCAGGAGATTCCAGGATACCTGGCCATGGCCATTTTCACCGACAAGGCCAAACTTCTGGACTTCCACTCCCGGGAGGGCGAGCCCTTCCTGAAGGAGATATTTCAGAAAACCGCCGCCCTCTCCATCCTTCTGAGGGACCTTCATTCCAAATACGGAAAGCAGGACATAAACTTCATCACCATAGAGAACGAAAACGGATTTTTCTACGCCAAATTCGTCAAGGGTAAGGTTTTAATCCTCAGAACCAACAAGGAGACCAAGACCGCCCTGATAAGGGAGATTTTCTCCGAACTTACCGAAGAACTCCTCTAAGGTAGAATCAGAACCGGGGTGTTTTCGTCCACCATTTCAAAGAGGTCCAGTATATCCCAGTTTCCCATCCTTATGCAGCCCTTGGAAGCAGGGCTTCCCAGCAACTCTTCCTCCGGGGTTCCGTGGATGTAGATAAACCTTTCCCTGGTGTCCACTATTCCCCCCCGATTTTTCCCCTCCTCCATCCCTTCCAGCCAGAGTATTCTGGTGGTTATGAGGTCGCCCCGGGAAGGAAATAAAACCACCTCCCCGGTAAATTCCCTTCCCACGAAGACTCCCCCCGGGGGAACTCCGTCTCCAATTTTTCTGTATATTCTGTGAAGGCCCAGGGGGGTCTTGAAGGAGTCCATCAGGGAGCCGTAGCCAAATCGGGACGAGGATATCCTGTAAACCCTTAAAATCCTCCTTCCCTCCATGAGGTAAAGTTTCTGTTCCCCCAGAACCACCAGGATAAATCTCCTTTCCCTCATCCAGCCAATTCTAAAAACATAAAATCCCCGGTGTCAACAGAACCGGGTTCAGGAGAATACCAGAACGGCGGCGGCCAAAATTGCTGCCACCGGAGGGAGGATGTATTTGTACACCCTGACAAGCCTGGCGCCGAAGAACTCGCTGGAGAGAACGAGGCAGAGGTGAAGAGGAGAAAGGAGCACCCCGGAGAACCCGCTGATGTAAAGGAGAGAAATGTAGTTGAGGTTCTTTCCCACCATGGGGATGAAGAGGGGAAAGGTAATCCCCACGAAGGCGGAGTTGACTCCGGTGAGAAAGCCCACGGAGAAGGGGAGGGCCACCATGAAGAAGACCGACCATCCCCTGTGGGAGGAGACCGTCCGGGCCAGAAGGGGAGAAAGGGAAGAGGAGGCTACGAAACCCTTAAAGATCATCACCGACAGAAGGATGAGCATGATTTTGTAGTTAAAGGCCCTGAGGAGGATGCTCGGGATTTTTTTCGGAGGTACGGTGAAAATTAGGGAGAGGAATACCACCAGGGCCAGGGAAAGGAGCAGGGGGAGCCCGGCGGCAAGAATCAGAGCGATGACGAGGAGAATTTCCCAGGTTCCCCTGAGAAAGTCCTGCAGGGGCCTGTTTCCTTTCCCGGGATAAGGGGACAAGCGTGGGAAGGAGAGGCGGAGGATGAGGGCTCCGGCCCCGGCGGCTATCAGGGTGAAGTAAAACTGGTTCCTCATGAGGTCCAGGGCTTTTATTTCAAAAACCGCCACCGTGAGGATGAAGCCCTGATAAAGGGGCCAGAAGAACTCCCATATATGCCGAAACCAGTAATTAGCAAAGGTCTTTACCTCCGGGGATACCCTTTCTCCCCTCAGGGCCTCCTCCACCATGGGGGCCGAAACCAGGGCTCCCCCGGGCATGGGCAAAAGACCTATTATGGCTGGGGATACGGTGGAGAGGAGGAATCGGGAGGACATTACCCCGCTTATTCCCCGCAGGAGTTTTTCCAGGGACTTCTTTTCCTTCTGGATTTCCACCAGCACCAGTACCAGATAAATCAGAAGAAGGAGGCCCAGGGTGGTCCGGGAGACGGCGGCCCTGGCCGCCGAAGTTAAAATCTGAGCCGGGGTCATGGAAAAGAGAAGGGCCATCAGAAGGCCGCTTAAGAGGACCACCGCCGAAAGGTGTAGTCTCAGGAACAGAAGAATCAGGAAGACTGCGATAACTATTCCCAGTTTCAAAAGCATAGGCCTTTATTTTATCATCGGGAGGAAATTATAAGCACCACCTCACCCCGGCCCTCCCACTGAAGGAAGTCGGAGATTTTTCCCCTCAGGATTTCCTCGTGAACCTTGGTGAGTTCCCGGTGAATTTCGCATTCCCTGTCTCCGAAAACCTCCAGGGCCTTTTTCATGAGTTTTGGAACCCTGGACGCCCTTTCAAAAAACACCAGGCATCCGGGAAACTCCTTAAGGGTTTCCAGGTCCCTTTTGCCCTTTCGTTTGGGAAAGCCCCAGAAGACGAACCGGAGGCAGCCCAGGGCAGAGGCCGAGAGGGCAGCGGTGAGGGAGGAGGGGCCCGGCACTGGAATCACCCTGATTCCCCGATTTACCGCCTTCTTTACCAGGATCGCCCCGGGATCGCTCAAGAGCGGAGTCCCGGCGTCGGTTACCAGGGCGGCCTTTTTCCCCTCCAGGAGTTTCTGGATTATAACCTCGGCCTTTTCCCTTTCCCTGGGGGCGTAATAACTCACCAGGGGTTTTCTGATCCCGTAGTGGTTGAGGAGGTTGGAAGTTCTTCTGGTATCTTCGCAAACCACGAAATCAACTTCCTTGAGCACCTCCAGGGCCCTCAGGGTTATGTCCCCGAGGTTCCCGATGGGGGTTGCCACCACGAAGAGTTCAGGTGAGGACATCCCGGCTGTATAGGAAATCCCTTCCCACCGTCCGGGTGGAAATCTTCAGGATCTGGGGGGGAAGCCTTTTAAAATGATGCTTGAACATTTTCTCCACTATCCCCCGGACCTTTTCTCTGCCGTATTTTTCCTCCACCTCCTCCCGGGGTTTCCTCAAGTCCACCAGTTCGTAGAGGATTTTATCCGCTTCCTCGTAGGTGATCCCCAGTTCTCCTTCGTCGGTCTGCCCAGCCCAGAGGTCAGCACTGGGCTTTTTACGCAGGATTTTTTCGGGAACCCCCAGGTGCCGGGCCAGGGCCCTGACCTGGGTTTTGTATAGGTCCCCTATGGGGTTTATGGCCGAGGCCAGGTCCCCGAAGATGGTTCCGTAGCCCAGGAGAATTTCGCTTTTGTTGCTGGTTCCTATGACCAGGGCCCTCTCCCTGGCGGAGATGTCGTAGAGGATGCTCATGCGCTCCCGGGCCATTTTGTTTCCCCGGAGTATTTTGTCGTCGGTGGGCATTTTTTCAAAATAGGCCTCCACCATGGGGGTTATGTCAATGAGGTAATGTCTGACTCCTAAGGTCTTTACCACCATCATGGCGTCCTCCACCGACGAAGGGGAACTTACCCGGTGGGGCATGATGACCGCCACGGAGTTATCCGGGCCCACCGCCCTGGTCAGAAGGTATAGCACCGTGGTGGAATCCAGCCCTCCGGAAAGGCCCAGAACCCCCCTCTTCATGCCGATCCTGGAGAGTTCCGTCCGGAGGAACTGAACGGCAAATTTCTCTATTTTCTCGGCGTCAATCTTCATTTAGAATCCTCCTTATCTCCCGGTAGATGACCCGGGGCCTTTCGTCCCGGTAGGCGGGGAAAAGAATCCTTGCCCTGCGGAGTTCTTCCCTCCTGTACTCAAAGGTGCCCAGGTCCTCCTCCAGGTCCTTTAACCTCACCAGAACCTGGCCGGTGGGGGAGTAGGCGTGGGAACCTCCTCCGAAGCCCATGCCGCCGTCAAAACCCACCCGGTTGGCGTAGGCCACATAAACGGTGAAGTGTTTTGAAACCACCTTGCTCATGTTTTCCCACATCCTTATGGAGGGGAAATCCGGATATCCCCGGGCCGGGGATGCGGAGAGAACCACCAGAAGGTCCGCCTGCTGGAGAAAGTAAACATAACTGGAGGACGGATGAAGGTAATCGTAGCATATTAAAATCCCAACCCTTCCCAGGTCCGGGTCCTCAAAGGTCCGGAAGTTCTCGCCCTCGGCGAAGAACCTCTTTTCCTCAAACATGGAATAATTGGGCAAAAAAACCTTCCGATGTATGTGGACGAGGTTTCCGTCCCTGAAGAAGCCTGCTGCATTAAAAAAAAGGTCCCTCTCTTCCAGGACGAATCCCGTGAAAAAGGGGAGTATTTTAGAAGCCTCCTTCAGTTTTTCCATGAGAGGATGGCCTTCCTTTATAGCCACATCGGGAACCAGATCGTAGAGTTCGTATCCGGTGAGGGCCAGTTCCGGGAAAACCACCGCCTCCGCCCCCTGCCCTTTGGCCTTTTCAAGTAGTTCCAGGTGCCTTCCTAAATTCTCCTCCACCTTCCCCACCGCCGGAGCCATCTGAGCAATGGCTATCTTCATGAGAGCCTCCCATTTGAATTCAGGACCTCAGAAATTATAAACTAAAAACCGTGAAGAGAATAGTTTTTATAACATGGGCCGAACCGGGAACCTACGGAAGGATGAGGAGGAGCCTTCTTCTGGCTTCCCTCCTCAGAAGGGAGGCGGAGGTTTCCTTTGCCGTCCGGCCCCGGGGCAAAACCCTGGCCTTTTTAATAGACGGCGGTTTTCCCCATTTTCTCCTGGATGAGGGGTTGCCTTCGGCGGACCTTTACCTGGTGGACCTTCCCCGGTGGGAGGGAGAACTTCCCGGGGAATCACTGTTCGTGGATGTGGAGGGCAGGGAGGGAATAAAGACCCTTCCTCCGGAGGAGGGAGGGAAATTTCAGGTTCTCTTTCCCAGGTTTCGCCACTTCCATCTTCTTGAAAAGGAGATTCGGGAAAAGGGAAAGAAGGTTCTGGTGGCCCTCTCCACCCGGTGCGGTCCGGAGGAGGTGGAAGCGGCGGTGGAAAGGGTCCTGGAGGAAGATCTTTTCCCTGTTTTAGCACCGCATTTTGAACTTTCCCGGCCCTGGCTGGCCTCCCTGAGAAAAAAACATCCCCGGGTTCGCCTGGTAGGTCCGGTTCAGGACCTGGCCAGGGTCATGTGGAAGGCGGACATGGCTTTGATCTCCGGATTTCTGAAACCCTTTGAAGCGGCTTCGGTGGGAACGCCGGCGGTTTACTGGAAGGAGGACCGGGTAAGCCGGAGTTTTGAAAACCAGGGAGTTGGGAAAATCTATCGTCCAGGGATTCTGAGGGAACTATACCAACGTGTGGGGGAGAGGAGGGAAGTTTCCCGCAGGGCCAGGGGCCTGGTGGATGCTCTGGGGCTTTACAGAACCTACGAATTTATAAGGGGTTTGCTTTGAAGGTCTTGTTTCTGGCACCGCAGCCCTTCTTCATCCCCCGGGGGACTCCCATCGCCGTGGCCAATCTTCTGAGGGCCCTGGAGGGGGAGGTTATTGGAAAACTTCTGACTCTCCCCTTCGGAGAGGACCTGGAAATTCCCCTGGAGATTGAGAGGCTTGATAGGATTCCCTTCACCCGGCCCCCTCGCCCCGGCTTTTCCTTCACCAAATTCCTTTACGATGTGGAACTCCTGGAGGAGGTTTTGAGACAGGCCAGGGGTTACGACTTGATTCACGCCGTGGAGGAGGCCAATTTTATCGCTCTCATGGCGAAGAAACTAAAGGGTATCCCCTTCGTCTACGACATGGATTCCATCCTTTCGGAGCAACTCAGGGGCCCTCTGAAAAAAATGGCGGAGTCCCTGGAGAAAAAGGCATTAAAGGAGGCCCTGGGGGTGGTGGCGGTCAGCCCTTCCCTGGTGGATTACGCCCGTAGATTCAACCAGCAGGTATTCTATCTTCCCGACACCCCCTTCTGGCAGGAGTACCCGGAGGTGGACAAGGGGCGCTTCGGATGGGAGGGAAAAACGGTGGTCCTGTACGCCGGGAACTTCGCCCCTTACCAGGGGGTGGATTTTCTCCTGGATGCTTTTTCTCTAACCACCCGGGATGACCTCCTTCTGGTGCTCCTGGGAGGGGAAAAGGAAGTGAACCTTCCCCGGGTGGAGGTTCTTCCTCCGGTCTCTCCCCGGCGGGTTAACGAATACCTGGCGGCGGCGGACATATTGGTTTCCCCCAGACTTTCCGGGGTTAACACCCCCATGAAGATTTATTCTTATCTGGGAGCGGGAAAGCCCATCGTGGCCTCCGCCATAGAATCCCACACCCAGGTATTAACCCCGGATGTTGCCCTGCTTCTTCCCCTGGACCGGGAGTTATGGGCCAGGAAAATTGAGGAACTGGCCAGGGACCCAGTTCTCCGCCGGGAACTGGGGCGACGGGCCAGGGAAGTTTTTGAAAGGGAGTATTCCTGGGAGAGGTTTCGCCGCAGGGCCAGGGGGATCTACCGGGAAATTGATTCCCGCCTGCAGTCTAAAGAACGAAGAGTTTAAAAAAGGTAAAAAGGCCCACCACCGCAAGGAAAAAACCGTAGGCTTTCCTCAGGCGGGGTCCCTTAATCCTGGAGGACAACCTGCTTCCCACCTGAGCCCCGGCGAAAACGGCTGCCGAAAGCAGGGCTGCCGTTCTCCAGTTTACATGTCCCACGGTCAGGTGCCCTGCGAAGCCCGCTGCGGCGGTGAGTCCCACCATGAAGGCGCTGGATCCCACCGCTATGGGCATGGGAACATTGAGGAGTAGAACCATGATGGGGATTTTTATTATTCCACCGCTAAGGCCGGCTATGCTGAGGACAAGCCCCACGGCGAACATCAGGGGGAAGACGCAGACCAGATTTAGGTAGTATTCCTTCCCCAGCCACTCCCTCCTCCACATGAACCACCTTCCCCTTCCCGCACGCTGGCAGCAGAAATTCCAACTTCTCTCGGGGGGCTTTACCATGAGGTATGAGGCCCCCAGAATTAAAAAGACCAGGAGACCGCCCATGAGTTTTTCCGGAAAGAACTGAGAAAGCACCCCGCCGGCGAAGGCCCCCAGGGTGGTGGGTACCTCCAGCATGAGGGCCAGGGCGAAGTCCACCTGGCCGTGTTTCTCAAAGACGAAGGTGGCCGAGAGGGAGGTTACCATTATCAAAAAAAGGGATGTGGAAGCGGCCTGGGTGAAGGGGATCCCCAGCCAGAGTTGAAAGGGGGTGTAAAGTATCCCTCCCCCCACCCCGAAGAGGGAGGCCACGGCGGCCGCCATAAAGATGAGAACGAACAGGAGAACCATTATTTTAGTTTAGCATAAAATCCCTTCTCCGGTGTGATAAAATACTATTTCGGAGGTAGGAAATGAGAGTGTTTGTAACTGCAAAAGGAAAGGATTTGGATTCCTCGGTGGATCCAAGATTTGGAAGGGCGGAGTACTACATAATTTACGATACCGAGACCGGAGAGTTCAAGGCCGTGGAAAATCCCTTCAAAAGGGGCCAGACCGCCGTGGGTATTTCCCTGGCCCAGAGGGTAATAGAGGAAGGGGCCCAGGCGGCCATAAGCGGGAATTTCGGGCCCAACGCCTTTGAGGTGCTCAAGGCCGCCGGGATTTCCCTCTACCGGGCCGGAGGGGACCTTACGGTAAAGGAAGCCCTGGACGCCTTGGTTAAGGGGAAACTTCCGGCCATGAATTCGGCCACCCCTAGGGAAGTGGCGGAGAAACTGGAAAAGGAGTTAAAATGATCATCTCCGTGGCCAGCGGAAAGGGGGGAACGGGCAAGACCACCTTTTCGGTTCTCTTGGCCCGGGCCGTGGCCCCTGCCCTTTACATTGACGCCGATGTGGAGGAGCCCAACGGCGGGATATTCCTCAAGCCGGACATAGAAAGGGAGGAGGATTTTACCGAACTGGTTCCCAAAATCATCCCGGAAAAATGCACCTACTGCGGAGAATGCGCCAGGGCCTGTCCCTACAAGGCGCTGGTAATCATCCCCCCTCCGGCAAAAAAGGACCTTTTTTTCCCAGAACTCTGCCATTCCTGCGGCGTTTGTGCCTATGTCTGTCCGGAAAAGGGAGCCCTTATAGAGGTTCCCAGGAAGAAGGGGGTGATAAGGGTGGGAAAGGCCGGAGATCTGGACTTCATGGAGGGGGTCCTTAACATCGGAGAGCCCACCGCCGTTCCCCTCATTAAGTCCCTGGTTAAGAGGGCCAGGGAATATCCCGGGGATGTAATCCTGGACGCTCCCCCGGGAACCTCATGTCCCGTGGTGGAGGCCGTGGGGGAGGCGGACTTCGTTCTTCTGGTGGCGGAGCCCACCCCCTTCGGAGTCCACGACCTTTCCCTGGTGGTGGACATGGTGAGACAACTGGACAAGAGATTCGCCGTGGTGGTAAACAAAGCCCAGGAGGGCAACACGCTGGTGGAGGATTACGCCCGAAGGGAGGGAATTCCCGTTCTGTTTAAGATTCCCTTCTCCGAGGAAATAGCCCGGATGTATTCCCGGGGAGAACTTCCCTTCGGCAGGTTTGAGGCTCAACTCCGGGAACTTCACCTTAAAATCAAGGAGATGGCAGGATGAGTCCCAGGGAAATTGTGATAATAAGCGGAAAGGGGGGAACGGGCAAAACCACCATAACCTCCTCCTTCGTCTGGTGGCTTCATGGGAGGGGAGAGAAGTTCGTCATCGCCGACGCCGATGTGGACGCCGCCGACATGCACATCCTCATGAACCCTCGGCCCTGGAAGGAGGAGGAGTTCGTGGGCAAGTCCGTGGCGGAAATAGACGATTCCCTCTGTACATACTGCGACATTTGCCGTCAACTTTGCCGTTTTGACGCCATTTATGTGGACGAAGACGGGGTTTATAGGGTTAATCCCTTCCGATGCGACGGGTGCACCCTTTGCGAAATAGCCTGCCCGGTGAAGGCCATAAGTATGGTGCCCCAGGTGGTGGGGAAGTGGTTCCTTTCCACGACCCCCTTCGGCCCCATGGTTCACGCTAAACTGAAGCCCGGGGCGGAGAACTCAGGGAACCTGGTCACCATGGTAAAGCATCAGGCTCGCCTTCTGGCGGAAAAGGAGGGAATCCCCCACATAATAGTGGACGGTCCTCCGGGCATCGGCTGTCCGGTGACCTCCGCCATATCCGGAGCCAGTTTCGTGGCGGTGGTGGCGGAGCCCAGTTTTTCCGCCATCCACGACATGGAGAGGGCGGTGGAGACGGCGGAGCACTTCCAGGTTCCCCACGGAATACTCGTAAACAAGGCCGGGATAAACCCCGAAAACGAGGAGAAAATAAGGGAGTTTGCCCGCCGTAAGGGCATTCCCTTCCTGGGGCAGGTTCCCTTTACCCGGTGCGTCGTAGACGCCCTGGTGGAGAAGAAGATAGCCGCCTCCTCATGCCCGCAGGTGCGGGAGGCCCTGGAGGGGGTTTTTGAAAAAATCATGGAGGTCGTGAATGGGACGGCTCAAAAATAAGGTGATAGAAGCCCTTATGAGGGTTTACGACCCGGAGTTGAGGAAGGATGTAATTTCCCTTCAACTGGTCAGGGACCTGAAGGTGGACGAGGAGACGGGCAAAGTTTCCCTCACCTTTCGCCCCACGGCCTTTACCTGTCCCATAGGAATTCAACTTGCCCTCATGATAAAACAGGCGGTGAAGAGGGTGGAGGGGGTGAAGGAGGTGGATGTGAAGGTGGTGGACTTCGCATGGGCAAAACAGGCCATGGAATACCTCAAGGCCCTGGACGAGGAGGAAGAGGAAAAGAAGGAAGAGGAAGAAAAGAAAGAAGAAGAGAAAACCGGGAGTTAGTATAATATCCCCATGAAGATTCTGGTCACCGGAGCCTCCGGTTTCATAGGCTCCCACCTCAAAAATAAACTTAGAGAGGAGGGGCATGAGGTCTATGGGATGAGCCGGAGACCCGGCCAGGAGTTTCAGGCGGACATAAGGGATACGGCGAAGGTGGTGGACTTCGTGCGGCGGGAGGGGATCCAGGTGGTTTTTCACCTTTCAGCGGCCCTGGGGTCCCACCCGGGGGGTGAGGAGTACATAATGGATGTGAATTACCGGGCCACCCGGGCCCTGGCCGAGGCCCTCATCCCGGAGCCGGTAAAATTCGTTTTTTTCAGTTCCACGGGGGTCCACGGCAATGTACCTCCGGGAAGGCCTGCGGACGAAGACTCTCCCCTTTCCCCCATGAGTCCCTACGAAAGGTCCAAGGCCCTGGCGGAGGAGGCGGTGATGAAGGCCCGGGGTCGGGGATTGAGGGCCTGGATAATAAGGCCTGGATGGGTTTACGGTCCCGGCGACCGCAGAACCTTCAAACTTTTCAAGTTCCTCATGAAAAACACGCCCCTTCCCGGCAACGGAAGGAACCATCAGCATCCCATCTACATTCGTGACCTGGTGGAGGCGAGCCTGAAATTTCTGGGCGAGCCCCCTTCCCCCATTTACATAATCAGCGGAGACGAAATTCTCACCGTGAGGGAGTTGGTGAGGGTGGCCTGTGCCTCCTTCGGTTGCAGGCAGGAGAGGGTGTTCTTTCCGGTAACCCCCGTTCTCGTGGCTTCCTACCCCCTGAGGTGGTTTTTTTCCCTCATGGGCAGGGAGGCCCCCATAACCCCGGCCAAGGTAAGTTTCTTCACCGTCAATCGGGAGTTTTCCGTGGAGAGGGCCAGGAGGGAACTGGGTTTTTCGCCGGCGGTGGACTTTGCCCGGGGAACGGCCCGGGCCTTTGAGTGGTATAAGCGGGCGGGCTGGCTGTAAATGGTGCCTCCGGCCATAATAAGCGCTTCAAGAAGGACGGACATCCCCGCCTTTTATCTGGACTGGTTGGTGGAGGGGATTAAAAAGGGGGAGGTGGTGGTGAAGGGGCCCTACGGCAGGGTTTACCGGGTAAAACTCATCCCGGAGAGGGTTCATACCCTGGTTCTTTGGTCCAAGAATTTTTCTCCCCTTCTAAAAAACCGGGAGGCCAGGAAAACCCTGGATTCCTATTCCCAACTCTATTTTCTCTTCACCATTACCGGTCTGGGTGGAGGTCCATGGGAGCGGGGAGTTCCGTCCCCGGAGGTGGCCGTGGCCCAACTAAAGCCCCTGGCCCAGTGGTGGGGGCCCGAGAGAATAGGCCTCAGATTTGACCCGGTGGTTTACTGGCGGGAGAGGGGGCAGTTGAAGACCAACCTTTATTTTTTTGAGAAATTGGCCCCTCTTCTGGAAAGCGCAGGTATAAAAAGGGTAATCTTCAGTTTCGTCACCTGGTATCCCAAGGCGGTGAGGAGGACCAGGGAGGCAAGGATGGATTTTTACGACCCTACCCCGGAGGAAAAAATAAGGGCCGAGGAGTACCTGGTTTCCGTGGCCCGGGCCCACGGCCTTTCCCTGGAGGCCTGCTCCCAGCCCCGGGAACTCATTTTCCCCCCCATAAAGAGGGGAGCCTGCATAGACGCCGAACTTCTATCGGAACTTCATCCCCGGGCCTGGAAACTCTCCCTGCCCAAGGACCCGGGCCAGAGGAATCTGTGTGGATGTTCCAGGTCCATTGACATCGGAAGTTATTCCCTCCCGTGTCGCCATCTGTGTCTGTATTGCTACGCCAATCCTAAGGTTAGAGTTTATTAATTTTCAATACCTCTTCCTCTTAAAATGCACTGTTTTTGTGCAAAAATATGGAAATTAAGGTATTTTTTGGCTATGCGTTTCAACAGGGGTGTTGAAATTTTCTAAACCCTCATCAATGCTTAATTTACAGAACGCAGGACCCCGAACACCGCCGTGTAGTATAATTGAAGTATGGAAATAACGGAATTTTTCCCGGAAAAAAGGAACCTGGAGGACTGGCTTTTCCTGGCCCACCTCCTGGTGCTTTCGGAGATGAACACCCACCAGTGGTTTTCCCTGGAAATGGCCAGGGTGATGAAGGGGGTTTTCTTCGGCGAGGCCAGGCCGTATTTTCTTTATCACCTTAAGTATCTGAGCGATTTTCAGAGCCTGATTTTCTCCGAAGATTACTTCAAAAAGGTGGGTGCCTGCCTGGAGGATGAATGCGGAGATGATTATTTGAAAGCGGTGGAAACCTCGCTGAGGAGGTTTGCCCCGGGGGTGGAGGAGGACGGAACTCTGTTTTTAACCCTGGGGGACGCAAAGATAAAACTGTTTCCCTTTTTCCTTTACCGCGACGGAAAGATATGGAGGTTCAAGGAAGTCAAGGACGATACCCCCACCTATTCCCACGGGGAACAGTTCTTGAAAATCTCTGAGCGTTCGGTGAGGGAGGAACTCGGCAGATTCTTCCTCAATGTCCTGGCCCTGGAGGAAGCGGAAAAACTCCTGGGCAAGACCCGGGTTAAGCCCCTCAAGGGGGGGTGGGATGCCTACACCAGGGGGAAGATTAACCTGGCCTTTTCCCTTCTTCTCTTCGCAGTGGAGGAGGGGAGAACCCTGCCCGTGGTCCTCTATCTTCTGGCCCGGATAAGCAAGATAAGGGAAAACCGCCAGGACCTGGAAGCCTACGCCAGGAAAATGGTGGAACTTTATCCTGACCTGGACAGGAGTTACGAGGCCCTGGCCTGGTTGGGAGAACTTCTGGGCACCGGCAAAACCCTGAGCCTGGCGGTGGAGAAGGGATTGAAACTCAACCCCAGAAACAGGTATCTGAAGAGAAAGAAGAGGGAACTTCAGAGGGAATCCAGGGAGAAACAGGAGGAGGGGGAGAATTTTCTCCTTCTTATGAACGGCCTTGATTACGAGGAGGCCATTGGAAGGGAAGCCGAGGTGCGTCAACTCTTTGAAATCCTTTCCTGCCACTACAAGAGCAACGCCCTGGTGGTGGGGGAGGAGGGGGTGGGAAAGACCGCCCTGGTTGAGGAATTCGTCCGGAGGGTGGACCGGGGCATGGTCCCGGAGGAACTTCGGGGCCGGAAGGTTTATAAACTGAGTTTTGCCCGCTCCATCGCCGGCACGAAGTTCCGGGGGCAGTTTGAGGAGAGGATCTTAGGAGTCCTGGAAAAGGTGAAGGAGAGCGGGGGAATCCTGTTCCTGGACGATGTTCACTTTTTGCTCGCCCCTTCCTTTTCCAAGGGCGCCGGCCTGGACATAGCCGGGGTACTGCTTCCGGAAATGGAGAAAAAGTCCATACAACTCATAGCCACCACCACCCCCGCCAGCCTTTCGGACCTCAGGGAAACCGCCCCGGCCTTCGTAAGAAGATTTCACATTTTAAGGCTTCAGGAGATAGAACCTTCCCTCATGGAGAGGATACTGGAGAGGAAGAGGGAGCGGATAGAGACCCATCACAGCGTATTCCTTCCGGGAAAACTTCTGAGGAACATAATGGAACTCGCTCAGATTTACCTTCCGGAAAAGAAACTTCCCGAGATGGGAATAGACATCATGGACAGGGCAGCCTCCAGGGCGGCCATAGGGTTTTCCAGCGGGGAGAGGCGGATGCCGGAGGTTACCGTTGCAGACCTTCAGAAGGTGGTCTCAGAAATGAGCGGACTCAGGGAGGAGGAGGTCAAGACCTCCAGCCGGGAGGCCGTCAGGGACCTGGAGAAAAAACTCAAGGAGCAGATAATAGGTCAGGATGAGGCCATAGAAAGGATAGCCCGGGTAATCCGGACGGCCAAACTGGGTTTAGATGTGGACAGCCGCAGGCCCGACGGCGTTCTCCTGTTCGTGGGGCCCACCGGCGTGGGCAAGACCGAAACCGCCCGGGCCCTCAGCAGGATACTTTACGGAAACGAGAAGGGCCTCATAAGAATAGACATGTCCCAGATGATGGAAAAGCATTTTTACTCCTCCCTGGTGGGTGCTCCTCCGGGCTATGTGGGCTACTACGACCAGAATCAACTCACCGACAGGGTCATGGCCAGGCCCAATTCCGTAATTCTCCTGGACGAGGTAGAAAAGGCCCACGGCCAGGTGCTCAACATATTCCTTCAGGTTTTTGACGCCGGAAGGCTCTCCGACGGAAGGGGCAGGACGGCGTACTTCAACCACGCCACGGTTATAATGACCTCCAACATAGGCACGGACCTTTACTTCCGCTCCAAGATAGGATTTGAATGGGGGCGGGTGGTCCGGTCCGAAATCATGCAGGAAATAAGGCGGTTTTTTACCCCCGAATTCCTCAACCGTATAGACGAAATAGTCTTTTTCAGACCCCTGGAACTGGAGGATGTGGAGAAGATAGTGGAACTCCAACTGGGGGATGTGAGGAAGAGGCTTAAACTGGAGGGGAAGGCCCTCGTCCTTACGGAAAAGGCCCGAAGGCTTCTGGCCAGGAGGGGCTACTCCAGGGAATACGGAGCCCGGCTCCTGGGCAGAACATTGAGGGAAATGCTACTGGACAAACTGGCGGAGATGAAGTTAAAGAAGGAATGGGAGGGATTTAACACCCTGGTGGCGGATGTTCGGGAGGACGAAATAATAATACTTCCTTCCCGGGAGCCTTCCCTGGAAGAGGCCTATTTATCCAGGGAGATTGAAGGGGTTTGACAGAAAGTCCTGATGGTGGAAATTAAAAGGCCGCTCCCGGAGGGAGCAGCCCTTTAACTTCCTTACTTGGCTACCCTTTCCTTGAGGGTCTTTCCTGGCCTGAATACTGGATAATACTTGGCAGGTATCTTGATCTTGGCACCGGTGGCAGGATTCCTTCCTTCCCTGGCCTTGCGATGGCGGGTAAGGAAAGTGCCGAATCCGGGAATGGAAACCTTCCTTCCAGCATCCAGTTCAGTGGCGATTATCCCCTTGCCGGGACGAGCGTCAAAGATTGCGTTGATAACCTCAAGAGCTTTGGCCTGAGAAAGGCCGGTGATCTTGGCCAACTTTTTCGCCATTTCGGTCTTGGTCATAGGAACACCTCCTCTTTTTTTTGTATTATAGGACCAGTAAAACTGAAATGTCAATGGTTTTAACGGTTTTAATTAAATTATTTTTTTGAATTAAGGCTAAATCCAGCATCCCCGCATCCTGGAGGGGAGGGCGGAGAACCGCCCTCCGTTTCTCCTCTTATTTCTAAAGCAGTCCAGTGATGTTTCCCTCTTCATCTATGTCCACATTTTCGGCGTTGGGATTTGCCGGAAGCCCGGGCATGAGGAGTATGTCTCCGGTTATGGGCACCAGGAACCCCGCCCCGGAGGAGATCCTTATTTCCCTAACCGTCACCAGGAAGTCCTTGGGCCTTCCCAGCAGGGCAGGGTTGTCCGAAAGGGATTTCTGGGTTTTGGCGATGCAGACGGGAAAGTGCTCAAAGCCCATCTTCTTGATTTTCTTCAGGTCGGATTTTGCCTTTTTGGTGAAGTCTATGGCCTGGGCCCCGTATATCTCCCGGGCCACGGTTTCTATCTTCTTCTCCACGGGCATGTCCAGGGGATAGAGGAATTTTCTGGGGGGATTTTCGTCCAGCCGGCCCATGACGGCCTCGGCCAGTTCCACGGCCCCTTCGCCTCCCCGACTGTAGGCGTCCATGAGGGCTGGAACCGCCCCCATGCTTTCGGCGAACTCCCGTATTATTTTTATCTCCTCCTCCGTATCTCCGTGGAAGCGGTTGATGGCTACCACCGCCCTCACGCCGAATTTCCTTATGTTTTCCAGATGCTTTTCCAGGTTTGGTAGGCCCTTTTCCACGGCCTCTGGATCGGGCTCCTGAAGTTGGGATAGTTTTTTTCCTCCGTGCATTTTGAGGGCCCTGACGGTGGCCACCAGCACCACCAGATTGGGATAGAATCCGGCGGTTCTGGAGACTATGTCAAAGAATTTTTCCGCCCCCAGGTCAAAGCCGAAACCCGCTTCGGTGACGGCCACCTCCGAGAGTTTCATGGCCAGTTTTGTGGCCAGAATGGAATTGGCTCCCTGGGCTATGTTGGCAAAGGGACCCCCGTGGATCAGGGCCGGGGTGTTTTCCGTGGTCTGGACCAGGTTTGGTTTAAGGGCATCCTTGAGCAGGGCTGCGGCGGCCCCCTCCACCTTCAGGTCCCTGGCGAAGACCGGTTCTCCCTCGTAGGTGTAGCCTATGAGGATGTTTCCAATCCTCCTCTTCAGTTCTTCGTAGGATTGGGCCAGGCAAAGTATGGCCATAATTTCCGAGGAAGCGGTGATGTGGAAGAAACTTTCCCTAGGGACCCCCTGGGTTCTTCCCCCCAGTCCGATAACTATGTGCCTCAGGGAGCGGTCGTTCATGTCAATGACCCTGGACCATTCAATCCTGCGGGGATCCAGGCAGGGCTTTTTTCGCCGGTAGAGGTGGTTGTCCACCACGGCGGCTATGAGGTCGTGGGCGGCGGTTACCGCATGGAGGTCTCCGGTAAAGTGAAGGTTTATGTCCTCCGGTGGGAGAACCTGGGCCCTTCCTCCTCCGGTGGCCCCTCCCTTCATCCCGAAAAGGGGGCCTAAGGAAGGTTCCCTCAGGGCCACCACGGACCTGACCCCTATCCTGTTGAGACCCAGGGAGAGTCCGATGGATGTGGTGGTTTTACCTTCCCCCGCCGGGGTGGGGGTTATGGCCGATACCAGCACCAATTTTCCGTCCGGTTCACCGGAAAGGCGCTGAAAAATGGAGAGGTTAACCTTGGCCTTGAAATCTCCGTAGAGGTCCAGTTCTTCCCTCTTTATTCCGGCCTTTTCCGCTATTTCCCATATGGGTTTCATTTCCACGGACCTTGCGATTTCCATGTCGTAACTCATTTTTACCTCCAGACTGGTGTTAAGGGTTCTTTGCCGCTTAGAACGGCTATTATGTTATCCGCCGCCAGATGGGCCATGGCTAAGCGGGCCTCTTCCGTGGCGCTCCCTATGTGGGGAAGGAGGACCACATTGTCCAGTTTGAAAAACTCCGGATTGATGCGGGGTTCTCCCCTGTAGACATCCAGGCCTGCCCCGAAGAGGCTTCCGTCCTTGAGCCTCTCTATAAGCGCCTCCTCGTCTATCACCGCACCCCTGGCGGTGTTTATCAGGATGGCTCCCTTTTTCAATTTATGTATCCTGTCCCGGTTTATGAGGTTCTCCGTCTCCGCCGTCAGGGGGATGTGGAGGGTTACTATGTCGCTGGTCTGAAGCAGTTCGTCCAGTGGAAGGTATCGGGCGCAGAGTTCCGCTTCCCTCCAGGTCTCCAGGTTCCTTCGGCTGTGGTAGACCACCTCCATGGAAAAACCCCGGGCCCTTCTGGCTACGGCCCTTCCTATCCTTCCCATTCCCACGATCCCCAGCCTTTTTCCCCGGAGTTCTTTGCCGAGAAACAACCTGGCTTCCCATCCCTTGAACTTTCCCGCAACGGTGAACATGTGGGCTTGAACCACTCTCCGGCTGACGGCGAGAATCAGGGCCCAAGTCAGGTCTGCGGTGGCGTCGGTAAGCAGGTCCGGGGTATTGGTCACCACAATGCCCCTTTCCCGGGCCGCCTCCACATCTATGTTGTCGTAGCCCACGGCATAATTGGCTATAATCCTGAGTTTTCTTCCCCTCTCAATGACTTCCCGGTCTATGCGGTCCTTCAAAAAACAAAGGAGTCCTTCCTTGTCCTCTATCTTTTTCAGCAGGTCCTGCCTGTCCTTTATCCCTATCTCCAGGTCAAAATTGGAGGAAAGTTTCCGGTGAACTTCCTCAAACAGGGGATGGGTGAGGAGGACCTTTTTCTTCATTCTTCCTCCGAAAATTCTATTCGCAGGGGCTGGCTCCGGTTTCCAGCCCTGTCGTAGGATACGACTTCCAGGGGCTGGAGGTCCATGGGGTGAAGGTTCCACGAAAACCGCAGGCCCAGGTCCAGGCAAACACCCTGCCGGCAAAGCAAAAACCCGGTGAGGTCCGCCTCTCCTCCGCCCTCCCATTGAAGGTAGATTTTCCCTCCTCCGTGGACCACGGACAGGGAATGTGGGGGATAGGGAGCAATGGTTTCAATGGCCTGTTCCCAGACCTCCGCCATTAACTGATATCCCTTCCGGGAGGGATGGTTTCCTTCGGAAAGGAGTTCGTCCTTCCAGTTGGGATTGCTGGTGAAGGCCTTGAAAAAATCCGCCAGGGGCAGGGAATACTTCCTGGCGAACTTCCTCTGAAGTTTAACTATGCTGAGGAGTTTGTTGTGGAAATAGGGGGCGTACCAGAACCAATCCTTCCTGGGTATTATGGTGGAGAGGACCACATAGGTCCCGAATCTGAGGGAACGCTCAATGAGGCCCCGGAGGTTTTCTTCCGTGACGGATAGAGGGTATTCTGCGTGAACCACATCGTTGGTGCCTTCGTTGAGAAGGAGGTATCGCGCCTGCTCTTCCTCCAGTACCCTGTTGATCCTCAGGATGCCTTCCCGGGTTTCTTCCCCGGGCACTCCCCGGTTGACCACCTGGCTGGGTCCAATTCTTTTGTTAAGGAGTTTTTCCAGCCTGGGCGGGTATCCTATGGGAGGGTCGTGCTGGCAGGTTCCGTATCCGCACCCGTATGTTATGCTGTCGCCGAAGGCTATGTATTTGTTGGGGGCCAGTTGGTAGTTAAACCAGAAGGGATGGGAGGGAACCCTCAGGGGAAAAGTTTTAATGCCGGGATTCGGTGGAGGGGGCAGGAGAACCTCCCTTTTGAGAAGCATGCCGGCGAAGACCTCCTCCAATTCCAGGAGAAGTTCCCCGTCCTTCACCTTAAACTTTGGGTTTATCTGGGGGCCGAATAGGGGTTTTATCCAGTATTCCCTTCCTCCCATAAAGACGGCCATTCTGTCCTTTACCCCCACGGAAAGCACCCTCCCCCCTTCCAGACACAGGGCCCGGGGGGAGTAGAGTTCCTCCTGGGAACTCAGGTAGGGTCTTCTGTCCACCAGAAGAGAATACATGTTTCCCTGGTAGCGAAGTTCCAGGAAATGAAGGGTTCCTCCGCAGGAAAAGGCCCTGGCGTAGTAACTTCCCGCTCCACCCCGGTAAATCAGGCGGTCCCCCTGAAAAATCGCCGCCCGCCCCTGGACAAACCTCAGGGAAAACTCCACCCCATCCACCTGAAAACTTCCACCGGTTAGGGCCGAAGCCAGGGCCAGGACCAGGACCAGAAACATTTTCCTCATACCCCTATGATATCATTTAAGAGGAGATGAAAGAATTCGTTCACCTTCACCTGCACACCGAGTATTCAATCCTGGACGGAGCCATCAGGCTGGAAGAACTCTATCAGGAGGCCCGGCGGCAGGGGATGAGGGCCGTGGCCATGACGGACCACGGCAACCTCTTCGGAGGGGTGAAGTTTTCCCTTCTGGGGGAAGAGTTCGGGGTAAAGCCCATCCTGGGGGCAGAACTTTACATAGCCCCCGAAGGCATCGGCAAAAGGGAGAACGCCCCCGGAAAACCCTCCTTTTACCACATAACCCTCCTGGCCGAATCCGAAGAGGGTTACAGGAACCTGAGCAAACTCATCACCGTTTCCTATCTTGAGGGTTTTTATTACAAACCGAGGATTGATAAGGAGTTGTTGAGAAAGCACAGTGGAGGTCTCATTGCCCTTTCAGGGTGCCTCCAGGGGGAAATTCCGCGGTGGATTCAACTTCAGCGGGAGGACATGGCGGAAAAAGCCATCGCCGAATACATGGAGATATTCGGAAGGGACAGGTTTTACCTTGAGATGATGGACCACGGCCTGGAGGAGCAGAAACTGGTAAATTCATACCTGGTCCGGGCCAGCAAGAAGTTCGGACTGAAACTGGTGGCCACCAACGATGCCCATTACCTCAAGAGGGAAGACAACGAACTTCACGACATCCTCCTATGTATCCAGACCAAATCCAAACTTTCCGACGAAAATCGGATGAGGTTTAAAACCCCTGAGTTTTACTTCAAGAGCGCCCGGGAGATGGAGGAGGTTTTCCGGGAAATCCCCGAAGCCTTGGACTCCACCCTGGAAATTGCCGAGAGGGTGAACTTCAGGCTCCGCCGCAGCGACAAGTACTATCTCCCAAAATTTCCAGTTCCCCAGGGTTATACCCTGGAGGGTTATTTTGAAGAACTGGTGAAAAAGGGGTTTGAAGACAGGTGGGAAGAACTCAAAGGGAGCGGAATTAGCAGGGAGGAGTACCTGAAGAGGCTGGAGAGGGAGATTTCCGTAATAAAGAAGAAGGGCTTTGCCGGATATTTTCTCATCGTCTGGGACATAGTGAGGCGGGCCCGGGAGAGGGGGATTCCCGTGGGTCCCGGCAGGGGTTCCGCCGCCGGGAGTTTGGCCGCCTACAGTTTAGGAATAACCCAACTGGACCCCCTGAAATACGGGCTTCTCTTTGAGAGGTTCCTGAACGAAGAAAGGGTTTCCATGCCGGACATTGACATAGACTTCTGCCGCAGAAGGCGGGGAGAGGTGATTGAGGAGATAAAGAACTCCTACGGGAGCGAAAATGTTAGCCAGATAATAACCTTCGGAACCATGAAGGCCCGGGCGGCCATCAGGGATGTGGGGAGGGTGATGGGCATAGACGACGATGTGGTGGACAAGACAGCGAAGAAAATACCTGCCAACATGAGCATAAAGGAGGCCCTGGAGGCGGAGCCCTCCCTCCGGGAAAGTTACGAGAAGGACTCTCAGGTCAAAAAACTGATAGACAACGCCGTGAAGATAGAGGGTAGGATAAGACAGGCTTCTGTCCACGCCGCCGGGGTGGTCATCTCCCCCAGACCCCTGGATGAAATCCTTCCCCTTCACCGGTCCAAAAAGGGCATAACCACCCAGTTTGAGATGTCCGACCTGGAGGCTTTGGGCCTTCTGAAGATGGACATTCTGGGCCTTGCTAACCTCACGGTTATTGACGATACCCTGAAAATGCTGAAGGCGAGGGAGGGGGTGGAGGTTAACCTGAAGAAAATACCCCTGGACGATCCCGAAACCATGAAGATCTTTCAGGAGGGAAGGACCAACGGCGTCTTTCAGTTTGAAAGTTCCGGCATGAAAAGAACCCTTATGAAGGCTCGTCCGCAGAGGTTTGAGCACCTCATCGCCTTAAACGCCCTCTACCGACCGGGTCCCATGCAGTACATAGATGTTTACATAAGGAGGATGCACGGCGAGGAGAAGGTTACCTATCCCTTCCCGGAACTGGAGTCCATCCTTAAGGAAACCTACGGTGTTCTGGTCTATCAGGAGCAGGTCATGCTGGTGGCGGTTACCCTGGCGGGTTTTTCCATGACCAAGGCCGACGATCTGAGGAAGGCCATGGGGAAGAAGAAAATAAAACTCATGGAAAGATTGGGGAAGGAGTTCGTGGAGGGGGCTGTGGCCCGGGGAAAGGACCCGGCCCGGGTGAAAAAACTCTTTGAGGACATGATGCACTTCGGGCAATACGCCTTCAACAAGTCCCACGCTGCGGTCTATTCCCTCATCGCCTTCTGGACGGCCTACCTGAAGGCCCACTATCCCACCTATTTCCTTTCCGCCCTTTTGACCAACGCCGCCCAGCGGGGGGAGACCTCTGAAATTCTCAAGTACATAAACGACGCCAGGGACTTCGGCATAGAGGTCCTTCCGCCGGATGTCAACGAGAGCGAAAGCGAGTTCGTTCCCGTGGGGGAGAAGAAGATAAGGTTCGGTCTCTCCGCCATAAAAAATGTTGGGGTGAATGCGGTGAGGAACATAGTGGAGACCAGGAAGAAGGTGGGCAAATTTGACTCCATCTTCCACTTCATAAGGACCGTCAACACCAGAATGGTCACCCAGAGAGTCATGAAGTACCTTATAATGGCAGGCGCCATGGACTGCTTCGGTATGGACCGCCATCAAATGGTGGAGTTGGTGGAGAGGTATCTGGACAGGGTGAAAAAACAGGTGGGGGGACTTTTTGACCAGGAAGACGAGGAAATGCTGGAAATTATAAAAAAGATTCCCCGCTGGGATACCCAACTCCTCTTGAGCCACGAGAAGGAGGCCCTGGGATTCTATCTCTCCCGCCATCCCCTGGACCCATACAGGGATAAACTTAGCAAAATTCCCCACACCGACCTGGTTACCCTGGCGGAGGAGGAAGAGGAAAGACTCCAGATGAAGCACCGGGTGGTGGGGGTGATCACGGAGAAGAAAATAAACAAAACCAGAAACAAGAGAAAAATCGCCTGGTTGTTGATAGAGGACCTCACCGGAGTCATGAAAGCCCTGGTTTATCCCGACACCCTGGCCAGGTACGAGGGGCTTCTGGCGGAGAATGTTCCCCTGGTCTTTCATGTGACCCTGAGGATAGAACCGGAAGGAGAGAGGCTCCTCATAGTGGATAAGGTTTCCCTTCTGGACGACGAAGCCCTGGCCCACGCCAAGGAATTGGTTCTCCTGTTCAAGGAGGAGGAAATAACCCTGGAGAAACTGGAGGAGGTCATGAAGGTTCTTCGGGATTACAGGGAGGGAACCACCAAACTAATTCTGGTGGTGGAATCAGGAGGGGAAAGGAAGAAGTTCGCCTCGGAACTCATCCCGACCCTGAAGGTGGATTCTACCCTCCTGAGGTTGCTCAAGAGGAAACTGGGGGAGGATGGATTTACCCTTGTTTATTGATGGGAGAGTTTCCTTATGTCTTCGTCCTTCCCCACCACCAGGAGCATGTCGGATTCTTTGATGACGAAATCCCCCGAGGGTATAAGGTGGAGTTTTTCCGGGATGATTTCCTTCACCGCTATAACCTGAACTCCGTACCTTCTTCTGAGGTCAAGTTCTTTGAGGCTTTTTCCTATGAACTCCGGAGGAGGGGCTATCTGCTGAATGGAGTATCCCGGGGCCAGGGGAAGAAGGTCTATCACATTGCCGCTCATGATTTTGTGGGCGGTTCTTATGGCGATGTCCTTTTCAGGGTAAATCACCTCGGTGGCTCCCAGAACTTCAAGGATCTTCTGGTGGTCCTCGTTGAGGGCTTTAACTATTATCTCTTTGATTCCCAGTTCCCGAAGGTAGAGAACGGATAATATGCTGGGTTCCATCCGGGGGCCCAGACCCACTATCACGGCGTCGGCCTCCTTCACTCCGATACTCTCCAGGGTCTCCTTGTCCGTGGCATCCGCCACGAAGGCCTGGGTGGAGAGATCCTTTATCTTCTCAATTATTCCCTCATCGTTGTCCACGGCTATAACTTCCTGGCCGTTTTCGTAAAGGGTTTTGGCTATGTAAAAACCGAAACTTCCCAGTCCCAGAACCACGAATTTTCCCATTTTTTCCTCCTATCCAATCATAACATTTTCGTAGGGAAGGGTGAACCTTCCCCGGGACCTTCTCACCAGGGAGGAGAGAATGGTGAGGGGACCCACCCTCCCCACATACATGGACACGATTATGATGATCTTTCCCAGGGGAGAGAGTTTGGGGGTTATTCCTGTGGAAAGCCCCACGGTTCCCATGGCGGACATCTCCTCAAAGGCCAGTTGGAGGAAGGAGAAGTTTTCCGTGAGGGAGAGCAGGAAGGTGGAGAAAAAGTGGAAGGAGATGAAAAAGACCATGAGGACCAGGGCCCTCTCTATGGCCTCCTCCTTTATGCCCCTTCCAAAGACCTGAACCTGGTCCTTCTTGGTGAGGATCTTCCTCATGGCCAGAAATCCCAAGAAACCGGTGGTGGTTTTTACACCGCCTCCGGTGGAGCCCGGTGATGCCCCTATGAACATGAGCCATATTAAAAGAAGCAAACTCGGCAGGGAGAGGGAGGCGATGTCCACGGTGTTGAAACCGGCGGTCCTGGGGGTTATGGCCTGAAACAAGGAGGCCAGGATTTTCCCCTTGAGGGAGAAACCGCTGAAGGCCCGGTTGAATTCTATGGCAAAGAGGAGAACGGTTCCCCACAGGATCAAAAAGGCGCTGCTGGCCAGGACCATTTTTGTGTGGAGGGATAGATGCTCCCTTTTCCTCAAGAATTTCTCTTTGAGGTCCCAGAAGACGAAGAATCCCACCCCTCCCACCACGATGAGGGTCAATATGACGGCGTTTACCCAAACATCCTCCCGCCACGCCATCAAACTGTCGGAAAAGATGGAAAAGCCGGCGTTGCAGAAGGCGGATATGGAGTGAAAAACCGAGGCGAAAAGGGAGTAGGCCGCCGGAAATCGGGTGGAAAAGCGGGGATATAGGAGCACTGCTCCCAGGGCCTCCACCGAGAAGGTATATAAGAGGATGTTTTTCAGAAAAAGGCTGAAGTTTCCCAATCCCGTGGGGGTGAAACTCTGCTGGAGGGCCGAGCGGCTCAGGATGCTCACCCCCCTTCCCATGAACAAGAATATTATGGAGGAAAAGGTCATAAGCCCCAGGCCCCCTAATTGAAGGAGGGCTAATATTACCATTTGACCGAAGAGGGTAAAATCCTTTCCCGTGTCCTTGACTATGAGTCCGGTGACGCATACGGCGGAGGTGGAGGTAAAGAGGGCGTCAATGTAGGACAATCTTTCCCCCCTGGAGGCGGCCGGAAGGGAAAGGAGAATGGACCCTATCAGAATGGCCACGGCGAAACTTATAAGGAGAAGTCTTTCCGGGGTTATTTTTTTCTTCATTTCAACCACCTCATCCTTGAAGGGGGCCAGAATACCGCCAGGGCCTTCCCTTCAATGTAATCGGCGGGGACCAGCCATCCGTTCCTGCTGTCGTTGCTCACCTCAGAATTGTCTCCCAAAACGAAGAAAAATCCAAGAGGAATTTTCACCTTCAGTCTCAGTTGTTTCTGGATGCTTAGGCAGTGTCGTTTTACCGGGGAATTGTTGACTATCAACCTCCCCCGGGAAATTTCTATGGTTTCCCCCGGGAGTCCCACCACCCTTTTTATGAAACTCTTCTGAGGGTTCACGGGGTAAAGAAATACCACTATGTCGCACCTCTTGATGGCGGGCGGGGGAAATTTTATCACCAGGATTCTTTCCCCGGGGAGGATGGTGGGGGCCATGCTAAGGCCCTGTACGGTAAATTCTCCGAAAAACAACTGATTTATCAATAGGAAAAGGATGGAGGCTAACAGGAGGTCTATGGCGAGTTTCTTTAAAAACCTCAAAAAAAAGAAATGGCGGGGCCGACGGGATTTGAACCCGCGACCTCTGGCGTGACAGGCCAGCGCTCTAACCGGGTTGAGCTACGACCCCGCTACACTGGGCGGTAGAGGACTTGAACCTCTGGCCCCCGGCTTGTAAGGCCAGTGCTCTACCACTGAGCTAACCGCCCAATGGCCTATTTTATAAGAAGCCACCGGGTTTGTCAACTTCTCCAGAAAAATTAGGGAAGGTTATCCTCACCCTGTTGCCGTCCAGGACTTCTATTTCCAGGGGAGTGTTGAAGAGTTTTCCCACCCCCTTCAGGGCTCCCAGGAAAATTCCCATAAGGCCCCGATGGGATTTGTAGGTCATGATAAGGGTGTTGGGGCCTTCCCATTGATAGGAGAACCGGGGAGGCCGGGCCTCTGGAATGTTGGTGGTTACCCTGCGGTGGATTTCGTCCATTTTCAGCAGGAATTCTCTGGCGTTGGTAATTCCCCGGTAATAGGGCTTGTAGACCTTTCTGGTGTAAACCGTCACCCAGTATTCCCCGAAGGCATCTGCCAATTCCTCCGGGGTCATGTTCAGGTGTCTGGACATGGAGTTCAGGATGGCCAGGACGGTTTCGTCGGGGATGTTTTCCCCCACGGAGAAGGTTTTTCCCACGGGAAGCCCTGCTCCGTCAAGTATGTCATACCATTTCTCCTGGCCGAAGTGTTCCACCACCAGATCCCTTATGGCGTCAACTATGCAACCCTTCATGGCGAGTTTCTTAAATTTCCCCCAGGTCCTTCAGGGCCTCCAGGAAGGAGACCTCGTATTTCTTCATGATGACTCTGGCCAGGCCCAGGTTTCCCTGCCTGCTTATGGCCACTCCGTGATAATGTCTGCTCCCGAGGTGGCGGAGAAGAAGGTAGATTTTATCGGTGGTTATTAGAATGTCCTCGGTTTCTCCCACCACCTCCGGTCCTCCCAGAAGTTCCAGGGCCTTGTTGTTTTCCTTCAGAACCTCGGCGTATGTGGCGGAGCCCACGGTCACATCAAACTGGGGGTTGGTGGAAAAGGAGGCCAGGGCCAGTCCGGAATCAATGCTGGCTATGGCGGTCCCCACCAGTTCAGGTATTTCCTCAGCGCATTTTTTCAATATCTCCTGAAGATTTGGCATCTTAACTTACCTCCACTTAAAGAATCATATTTATTGTAACACCTTTTTTGATTTTGTAAAAATTTTAAAAACTTACTTAAAATTCTGGCCTCACCTCCGCCGTGGTTTTTCCGGGTTTAACTATTCGGGAAACACTATCCTGACTTCGTTTTCAGATATCTGCTCCACCTTGAGTGGGGTGCGGAAGAACTTTCCCACCCCTTTCACCAGGCCCGTGAAGATGCCCACAAGCCCCCGGGGGGATTTGTATTTCATTATGAGGGTGTTGGGGCCTTCCCATCGGTATTCAAACCTGGGGGGATGGGCGTTGGGGATGTTCTGGGTTGCCTTGCGGTGAATTTCGTCCATCTTGGACAGGAGTTCCTTGGCGCTGGTTATGCCCCGGTAATAGGGCTTGTAAACCTTGGGCATGTAAACCGTCACCCAGTATTCCCCGAAGGCATCAGCCACCTCTTCCGGGGAAAGGTTCAGGGTCTTTGATATGGATTCCACCACCGCCAGGATGGTTTCGTCCGGAACATCCTCCCTCAGGGAGAAGGTGGTAGTCCGATCAAGGCCTGCGTTTTCCAGGATGTCCTTCCACTTGTCCATCCCGAAGTTTTCAATGACCAGGTCCTTGATGGCGTCTATGATAACGCCCTTCATATCATGCCTCCATTAGATTTCGCCCAGTTCTTTCAGGGCTTCCAGGAAGGCTATCTCGTATTTTTTCATTATCACCCTGGCCAACCCCAGATTACCCTTTCTGGTCATGGCCACTCCCTGGTAATGTTTCTCACCCAACTGTCTCACCAGGATGTAGACCTTGTCGGTGGTTATGAGGATGTCTTCGGTTTCTCCCACCACCTCCGCTCCTCCCAGGAGTTCCAGGGCCCTGTTGTTCTGTTTTAGCACCTCCGCGTAAACAGCGGAAGCCACGGTGTCGTCAAAACTGGGATCCGAGGAATATGTGGCTATGGGCATGCCGGATTCAATGTTCACTATGGAAGTTGCCAGAATTTCTGGAATTTCTCCCGCCGACTTTTCCAGGATTTTTTGGATTTCAGACATTTTATCACCTCCTTTGATAATCACCTCAAATTCTTCCTTCTCCCTGGTCCTCTCCTCGTCCTTGTACCTGGCGGCCTCCAGGACCAGGTGCATGATGTTCTCCCCTATCAAGCCATCCCTTTCTTCCCTGTAGGGTTCCGATGAGAAGGTTCCCCCCTCCCACTTCATCATCTCCATGAAGGCATCCATTCCCAGGAGGCCTCCTTCGGTTTTTGCCCAGACCACCTTTCCGTTCTTTATGCCCATTTCACCCTTGAATCCGATGGAATTTTCCACATTGAGCACCACATCCTTGTTGTAGAAGGACAGGAACTGAAGGATGTCCACCAGTTCAAGGTCGCTCAGGGAGACCTCAAAGCCCTTGGTCTGGAAAATTTTTCCGATAATCCTCAGCAGTTGGTTCAGGTCCACGGGCTTTTCAATGTAGAGGAGGGCTCCGGATTTCTTGGCCTTTTCCTTGAAGGCCGGGGATCCGTAGGCGGTAATGAGGATGACCCTGGTCTGGGGCATGTTTTCCCTCACCCAGAGGAGAAGTTCAAACCCGTCCTTGCCTGGCAGTTTTATGTCGGAGATAACCAGGTCCACGGGATGTTTTTTCAAAAACTCCACCGCCTCCTCGTAACTGTAGGCCCCGTAGCATTCCAGTTTTTTGCTCAAAAATTCCATCATGGAAAGGGTTATGTTGACTTCGTCGTCCACGATGAGAACTTTGGGTTTCTTCTTACGCTTAGCCATCGCCCTTAAACAAGCAAAAAACTTGCCAGAATTCCTCCGCTCCAGTCCTTGCCTTTTCGTCGCCGTGTGGTAAAATTTTTTCCATGGAAGATTTGCTACCCACAAACTTGGTGGGGGTTTTTTGTCAGAGGGAGGATGGGATAACCCTTTATCCAAAGGACTTTGAAAGGCTTTTTTCTCCAGAGAAGGAGAGGATCCTTCAGGAAATAGAAACTGGAAAGAAAAGTGTCACCTTCGGAAGTTGGGACTGGGAAGTCTTTGATGTTACCGAAGGGGTGGGCGACGGAGAGATTTACAAACTGCTCATCTTCGTTCCCCTCAACAGGGAAATGACCCACATATATTCCATGATAATCCACGAACTGAAAAACCCCATAGCGGCCATAAGAGCCATGGTCCAGGTGATGGAAACCAGCATTCTGGAAGGCACCCTGGCCAGGGACAAATTGCTCCAGTATTCCTCGCTGATCCTGGAGGAGATAGACCGAATGAACCGGTTGCTTTCCTCCATAATAAAACTGGCGAAGCCCCGCACCAAGTTCCAATATCGTTTTGACCTGGTGGAGGAAGTTAAAAAGGCCATGGGAACCTGGAGCGAGGAGTTTCGGGCTCGGGGGATAAAAATGGTTCTGGTTTCCAATGTGGAGAAGGTGTTTTTCCTGGGCAATCCCGACGAAATACACCAGATAATCAACAACCTATTGAGGAATTCCAGGGAAGCCTTAGAAGGGGTAAAGAAGCCCAGGGTGGAGGTGAATTTGTGGGATAAGGGGAGCGAAATCCTCCTCACCGTGAAAGACAACGGCCGTGGAATTCCTCCGGATGTTCTTCAGAAAATAAAAACTTCCTTCTACTCCTCCAAGCCCCACGGACTGGGGTTGGGTCTCTTCGTGGTGAAGAGCATCGTGAGAAGGTATCGGGGAACCATAAGCATCAATTCGGAGCCCGGAAAGGGCTGCGAGGTGGTGGTTCGTTTTCCCAAGCGATGAGCGACATTCTGATAATAGAAGACGATGGGGCCTTTGCCCTGGCCCTTCAGGATTATTTATCCTCCCGGGGATTTACGGTGGATGTGGTTTTTTCAGCCCGCAGGGCCCTGGATGTGGTCAGGTGGAATCCCCCCAGGGTGGTAATTCTTGACCTCTTCCTTCCCGACGCCAACGGCCTGGACCTCATTCCTGAACTTTCCACGGCAGGGGTTTTCATCGTGGTGATCACCGGTTCAGAGGAGGTAAGGCTGGCGGTGGAGGCCATGAGGAGGGGGGCCCACGATTTTTTGGTCAAGCCCGTGGACCTGGAGGCCCTGGCCCTGAAACTGGAAAGAAATTTTCCAGCGGAATCGGAGCACGGCCTCGTGGGGAATTCCCCGGCCATGAGGAGGGTGGTGGAGGAAGCGAAACTGGCTTCACGCGGCAGGGCCAGCGTCCTCATCCTGGGGGAGACCGGGGTGGGCAAGGAGGAGGTGGCCCGGGCCATTTACAGGTTGTCGGGTAGAAGGGGTAAGTTCGTGGCAGTGAACGCTTCGGCGGTTCCCGAGGCCCTCTTTGAATCCGAACTCTTCGGTCATAAGAGAGGGGCCTTCACCGGGGCCTCCTATTCCAAGAAGGGCCTTCTGGAGGAAGCCCACGGCGGGGTTTTCTTTCTGGACGAAATCTCCGAAATGCCACCTCACCTTCAGGCGAAACTCCTGAGGGTTCTGGAGACCAGGAGGCTCCGCAGGCTGGGTGAGACCCGGGATGTAGAGGTGGACTTTAAGTTTATAGCGTCTTCCAACCTGAGCCTGGACGGGGTCCGTCAGCGGTTGAGGGAGGATTTATTCTACAGGATATCCACCTTCATCATAGAAATACCTCCCCTGAGGGAAAGGAAAGAAGACATACTTCCCCTGGCCAAGCATTTTCTGAGGGAGTTCGGAAGGGACAAGGGGATATTCGGGTTGAGCCCCGCCGCCGAGGAACTTCTACAAAACTATCCGTGGCCCGGAAATGTTCGGGAACTGAGAAACGAAATAGAAAGGGCATGTATAGTTTGTGGCGGCAAACAGTTGGAGCCATCGCATTTCAGTCCCAACATAAGGTCCCGGACCAGAATTTTGACCCTGGAGGAGATGGAGAGGGAATACATAAAAAAGGTGGTTCAACTCTGCGGTGGGAACAAGAGCAAGGCCGCCAGGCTCCTGGGAATTTCCCGGCCCACCCTCCGCAGGAAACTTTCCGGCAAGCCTTGAAAACCCCGGAAAAATTTAGTATACAATAAGTTCACTTTTTATAACGATGCCAGGAGGAATTAATGATGATGAAACTTAAGAGAAAAGGTATGTGGAGTTCAGCCCTTTTGTTCTCTATGGTCGCCCTTCTGGGGGCCCGGGACTCCCACCCCGACCTGGCGGTGAAGGCCCTGAGGTACTTTACACAGCAACGGAGGGTGGAGGTGAGGATCTGCAACCAGGGGAGTTCCTCCTCCCCGGAGTTTGCGGTGAGTATTCTGGGCAATTTTACCGGGAGAGAATGGAAGGAAGTCCTTCGCCTCTCAACCATGGGCCTCAGGTCGGGGGAGTGCAGGGTTCTCATAGAAGACCTGAAAGGCAGTGTTTTACCCCGGCGGGTGAAGGCGGTGGTGGACCCGGAAGACGCCGTGGCGGAGATGAACGAAAACAACAATTCCCTGGAAGTGGGCCTGAAGGAAGGCTCTCCCCTATACGCCCACATGGGAGGACTGGAGATCACCGTCACCGCCCCCCGCATGGAAATTCCTCTGAAGGAACTGCCCGCCGCCGCTACGGTGGTGGGCCAGGATTTTCTGGAGACCATGCCCAGAACCGTGGGAGCCGAGGAGGCCCTGGCCTTGGTTCCCGGGGTGAGGGTGGAAAATCAGGCCAACGGGGAAAGGGTTCACATTTCCATAAGGGGGCATGGGATCCTCACGGAAAGGGGCATCCGGGGGATCAAAATTCTCGTGGACGGTCTTCCCCTGAACGATCCCACGGGGTTTGCTCCGGACCTCTACGATGTGGATTGGGCCACGGTGAAGAGGATTGAGGTTTTGAGGGGACCTTCCGCTTCCCTCTACGGGGGAGGGGCCGCCGGAGGCATAATAAACATTGAAACCATAGACGGGTACAGTGAGCCCCTGCGCTTGAGCGGTCTTTTTTCCCTGGGTTCCTACGCCTTCGGCAAGGCCCTTTTGAACGCTGGAGGGACCCTGGGGAAGGTGAATTATCGGATCTCCGCCTCCCGGGCCCAGGGCGACGGCTACAGGGAACACACCAGGTTCCACGGCAACAACCTGTACAGCAAGTTCCGGTGGACCCCCAGGGATTCGGTCAGGCTCACCGCCATAGTGGCCTGGACGGATTTTTACAACGACAACGCCGAGGGTTTGAACCTGGAATGGCTCCGCCAGGACCGGAGAATGGCCAATCCCGACGCCATAATTTACAACGAATATCAGAGGACCGGCAGACTTACCGCCGGAGTCTCCGGTGAGGTGGACTTAGGGGAGAATCAGGGCTTTTCCTTTGCCCTTTATCACCGGGGCACAGAATACGAGGAGTCCGTTCCGTCCTCGGTGGACCACAGGTTTTACAGGGCTCCGGGATTTATATTCCAGTACAGGATCACCTTTGATGCCGGCTCCCTGGTCAACCACCTCAGCGTGGGGACGGAGTTCCAGTGGCAGAGAATCCACGACTTCCGCCATCCCAATCTGGGAAAGGCGGTGGAGGGTCCGGAACTTCTCTCCGACCAGTGGATTTATCAGAAGAACCTGGGCCTTTACCTCATAGACAGGGTGGAACTGGGGAAGAACTGGGGGGTGGTGTTTAACCTGAGGCACGACGAGATAGCCAACGAATTGAGGGACCAGTTGAAATCCGGAGGAATAGACCGCTCCGGCAGGGCCGATTTCAAAAAGACCACCTTTAAACTGGGGGTGGCCTGGAATCCCTGGGCCCACATGGGGTTCTACGCCAACCTGGGCACCGGTTTTCTACCCCCATCCACGGAGGAACTGGCCAACAACCCCCGGGCCATGGGAGGGTTCAACACCTCCCTCAAGCCGGCCCGTTCCGTGGGCGCGGAGGTAGGCGTCAGGGGTTATCTCAAAAATTCCCTCTTCTACGACATAACCCTGTTTCACATCCACACCGAGGACGACTTCGGCCGCTACAGAATTCCCTCCCGTCCCCTGGAGACCTTTTACAGAAATGTGGGAAGCACCAGGAGGTACGGTCTGGAAACCTTCCTGGCCTGGTATCCCATAAGCAACCTGAGCGTGAGACTTGCCTATACCCTGGCCGATTTCAAATACCTTTCCTTTAAGGTGGACGAGGAGGAGATTTCCGGAACCTTCCTTCCCAACTCCCCGAGGCATAGATTTTTCCTTGACCTTGGTTACAGGCCCCGGGAAAGATTATCTTTGGGATTGAGTCTGGAAGGCCAGAGCCGCTCATATGTGGACCAGAAAAACGATGTCTGGATTGACGGTTATGTTCTCTTAAACGCCAGGGTTTCCTTCAGGATTTCTTCCCGGGTGGAACTCGTCCTCTACGGGAGGAACATCCTGAATCAGGAATACATAGCCTTTACGGAGCCCGATCCCGACGGAAACTCCTTCCAGCCAGCGCCCACCCGGGAGGTATTTCTTTCCCTGAGGTTCCGCTGAAGTGGCCCGCCTCAGGTAAAAATCTTGCCGGGATTCAGTATGTTGTTGGGATCCAGGAGGAGTTTTATTCTTCTCATGAGTTGGTAGGTTTCCTGACCCAACTGGGCTTCCAGGAAGGCCGCCTTGGTGAGTCCGATGCCGTGTTCTCCGGAAATGGCCCCACCTGCTTCTATCACCCAGCGGAAGAGTTTCACCACGGCCTCTTCTGCCCTGGGCTTTTCGCTTTCCTCCACCATGAAGTTCACATGGAGGTTGCCGTCGCCCATGTGGCCAAAGACCACCACGGTGAGCCCGTATTTTTCCCCTAAACCGTAGATGAAATCCACCGCCTGGGGAATTTTTGACCTGGGCACCACGATGTCCTCGTTTATCTTTATGGGCTTCAGCCGGGTAAGGGCCGGGGAAATGCTCCTGCGGAGTTTCCAGACTTCTTCCTCCTGCTCCTGGTTTTCCGCAATTACCACGGTCAGGGGGGAGTGTTCCTCCAGGCGATTTTTTATCCTCTCCAGTTGGTTTTTCACCGAGTTTTCGTCGCCGTCCACCTGAATTATCAGACTTGCCCCTGCCTTTATTTCCACTCCCAGATAGGAGGCCACGGCTTCCAGGCTCTTTCTATCCACGAACTCCAGGGCCGAGGGAAGGATGCCCGAGGTCAAAAGGGAAGTGGCGGCCCGGGAAGCCTCCCCCACATCCCTGAAGTCCGCCCGGAGACTTTTCCTGACCGGGGGAAGGGGAAGCAATCTCAGCCAGGCCCTGGTGATGATCCCAAGGGTGCCTTCGCTCCCCACGAAGAGGCCCATCAGATCGTAGCCCGCCACATTTTTCTGAAGCCCTCTTCCCTGCTCTATCACTTCCCCGGAGGGAAGCACCACCCGAAGGCCCAGGACATAGTTTTTGGTGACGCCGTATTTGAGGCACCTGGGACCTCCGGCGTTTTCCGCCAGGTTTCCCCCTATGGTGGAGTTTTTCAGGGAAGCGGGGTCCGGGGGATAGAAAAGTCCCTGCCTTTCTGCCTCCCTTTGAAGTTCCTCGGTGATCACCCCCGGTTCCACCTCGGCCACCATGTTTTCCCTGTGGACCTTCATAAACCGCATGCGGGTAAGGGAAAGGACCAATCCTCCCCGGTGGGGAACGGCCCCTCCGGAAAACCCCGTGCCGGAGCCCCTGGGAACTACGGCGAAACCGTAAAAATTGGCCAGTTTAAGGGTTTCAGCCACCTGTTTTTCTTCGGTGGGGAAGGCCACGGCGTCGGGTTTTCCCTCTATCCTGGTGGCGTCGCTGGAATGGGCCAGAAGGTGAGGAAGGTCCTCCCGGAGATTTTTCCCGTAGAGCCTCCTTAGAGCCCTTTTAGCCTGCTCCGGAATCATGGAATTTTTTCTTCAGTTCTCTGTCCACCGCTTCCGGGACCAGGTCGGGAAGACTTCCCCCCAGGCTGTAGACCTCCTTTACCAGTTTGGAACTCAGAAAGGAGTATTCCACCCTGGGCATCATGAAAATTATCTCCACGGAGGGGTCCAGTTTGAAGTTCATCAGGGCCATCTGGAATTCGTATTCAAAATCGGATATGGCCCGAAGACCCCTTATGATGACATCGGCGCCGGTTTTCCTGGCGTACTCCACCAGGAGCCCCCGGAAGGAGCCCACCTTTATGTTGGGTTTGCCACGGAATATTTCCCTTATCATAGCCACCCTTTCCTCCACGGAGAAAAGGGGGTTTTTGGATGGATTTTCAAGGACCGCCACCTCCACCATGTCAAAGATTCTACTGGCCCGCTCCAGAATGTCCACATGGCCGTTGGTTATGGGGTCAAAGGACCCCGGATAGAGAGCCTTCTTCATCCAGTTCCTCCAGGCTAATAATGGTATAGTTATATCCCTGCTCGGTCAAGAAAATCTGCCTCTTGGCGGAGTATTCTTCGTCCACCGTTTCGGCGCTTACGATGGCGTAAAAATAGGCCTCCCCTTCCCCCTTGGGTCGGAGGATTCTCCCCAGCCTCTGGGCTTCTTCCTGGCGGGAGCCGAAGGTTCCGGAGATTTCTATGGCCACATTGGCCGAGGGGAGATTGATGGCGAAATTGGCCACCTTGGAGACCACCAGGAGGTTTATTTCCCCCCGGCGGAAGTTCTCGTAAAGTTTTTCCCTTTCCGAATTGGGGGTGGTTCCGGTGATGAGGGGAGCCTTAAGTCTGGTGGCCACCTCCCTAAGTTGGTTTATGAACTGACCTATGATGAGAACCTTGTCCTTTCGGTGTCTTTTAAGTATTTTGAGAAGGGCCTCAATTTTTTTGGGGTTGGTGGAGGCCAGGGTGAATTTTTTCCTGCGGGAGGCCTTTAAATACTCAATTTTGAGTTCCAGGGGCATGGGAACCCTTACTTCAAAGCACCGGGCCCTGGCTATCCAGCCCATCTCCTCAAAACTTTTCCAGGGGGCATCGTATTTTTTGGGGCCTACCAGGGCGAAGATTTCCTCCTCCCTCCCGTCTTCCCTCACCAGGGTGGCGCTGAGTCCCAGGCGGCGTTTGGCCTGAATGTCTGCGGTGATTTTAAAAACAGGCGCCGGCAGAAGGTGAACTTCATCGTAGATGACCAGTCCCCAGTTTCTGCTGGAAAACAGGTCCAGGTGGGAGAAGTTCCCTTCCCTTTTTCTGCGGTGGACCAGGATGTTGTAAGTGGCTATGGTTATGGGGCGGATTTCTTTTCTTTCTCCGCTGTATTCCCCGATGTCCTCCCGGGGGATGTTGGTCCAGCGGAGGAGTTCCTCCTTCCACTGGCGGGCGGCCACGGTGGAGGTCACCACCACCAGGGTCTGAGTCTGGAGTTTTTCCATGACTCCTATGCCCACCACCGTTTTTCCTGCGCCGCACGGAAGCACCACTATACCGCTTCCCCCCCTTTCGCTTCCGCCTGAATGGAAGGCCTCCACCGCCTCTACCTGATAGGGGCGCAGTTTCAGGGTTTCCTTCAGGGTGAAGTGATAGGGTTCCCCGGGGGAGTACCCCGCCCAGTCCTCCACGGGATACCCCATCTTTACCAGAAAGAGTTTCAGGTGACCCCGGGCGTATTTTTTTATAACGAGGTCCGCTTCGCTTACCACATCCTCCACGAACTGGCGGGCCCTGCGGTCCGAAAATATGAGGAAGGAGATGGAGGGATCCTCTAATACCAGGTGGAGTTTTCCCTCCTTCATTATGAGCCTGGCCTTGCCGTATCTTTCCATGTAGGTTTGAATTTTCTTCACTATGGCAGCGGGAACCTCGTAGAGGGAATTTTCCCTGAGAAAATCCAGGATGGATTGGGGGGAGATCCCCATGGCTGCGGCGTTCCAGAGGGATATGGGGGTTATTCGGTAGGTGTGAACATATTCCGGAGATTTCACCAGTTCGGCGAAGAGGGATAATTCCGCCCTTACCTCCCTGAAGCCAGGGGCATCCACGAAAAGCAGGACCGTTCCGTCAGTCTGAATTATGAGAGGTTTTTCCCTCAAGTTTTCTCCTTAAAAGCAATGCAAGATTTGAAAACAACATCAAAGGAGTGAAGGTTCCAACTCCCCCGGGAACCGGGGTCAGGAGGGCCTTTTCCTTCACCTGAGGGTCCACATCTCCTGTTATTTTGCCGTCCACCACATTTATCCCCACATCCACTACCACGGCTCCTTCCTTTACCATGGACGGTTTTATCAGATGTGGTCTTCCTGCGGCTACCACCAGGAGGTCGGCCTGGGATGTAAGCCTTTCCAGGGGTTTTGTCCTGGAATGGGCAGTGGCCACCGTGGCGTTTTCGGCCAGGAGCAGGAAAATCAGGGGTTTCCCCACGATGATACTTCTGCCCACGATGACCGCCATTTTACCTTCCAGGGGAAAGTTCAGGACCTTTAGTATTTCCATGACCGCCAGGGGGGTGGCGGGCCTGGGACCATCCTCCCCCCTCACCAGCCTTCCCAGGTTAAGGGGAGTTATGCCCTCCACATCCTTTTCCGGGGATATGAGGGAAGAATACTCCAGGAAGTTCTCCCGGCGGCAGTGGATGATAATCCCATCTATTCCCGGATCCCGGTTTAGTCTTCGGAGGTCTTCCCGGTTTCCCTCCATCAGTTTTACCCTGACGCCCAGGGATTCTCCCTTTTTCTTTATACTGTTCCTGTAAACCTCGGAGGAGGGATCCGCCTCCAGGGCCAGGGAGACCAGGACCGCTTCCCTTCCCAACCTGTTCCCCAGTTGGGAAAACTCCTCCCTGAGCCCCTCCTTTAATTCGTTCCTTCTTTTCTTTATGAGCGCTTTCATCAGGATATTATACCAGCGGAGAGGTTTCCGCCTGAAGATGACCACCGGCGAGCGAATTTGATATCATTTGCCAGGAGGTGAAAATGGGTCAACTTATTCTTGCGATAAACCCCGGTTCTACTTCAACAAAAATAGCGGTTTTTGACGGCCACAGGGAAATTTATAAAAAGACTATAACCCATTCTGCGGAGGAACTCGCCGGGTTTCATAGCGTTTACGAACAGAAGGATTACAGAACAGCCCTGGTGAGGAAGGCCCTGCAGGAGGCCGGCATATCCCCCTCAGACCTGGCGGCGGTGGTGGCCAGGGGAGGGCTTCTTAAGCCCCTGGAAAGCGGCACCTATGTGGTAAACGAGGCCATGCTTCGGGACCTGGAGAGGGCAGAGAGGGGGGAACACGCCTCCAACCTGGGGGCTGTTATAGCCTACGAGATAGCCAGGGAGGCAGGGGTTTCCGCCTACATAGTGGATCCGGTGAGCGTGGACGAACTGCCCAGAATTGCCAAAATTACCGGGATGGCCGAGATAGAAAAGCCCGTCCTTTCCCACGCTCTTAACACCAAGGCGGTGGCCAAGAGATATGCCAGGGAAAGGGGGGTTCCCTACGATAACCTTCGCCTGGTGGTCATCCACATGGGCTCCGGCAATTCCGTTTCCGCCCACAGGGGCGGGAGGATGATAGATGTTACCAACTCCATGGAGGAGGGTTCCTTTGGAATGGACAGGGCCGGAGGAGTTCCCTGCGTTCAACTCCTGAGACTGGCCTACAGCGGAAAATACGATTTTAGAACCCTCAGAAAAAAACTCTTCGGAGAAGGAGGGGTTTACTCCTACCTGGGGACCAAGGATTTCAGGGAGGTGGAAAGAAGAATGGGAGAAGGGGATGAAAGGGCCCGGGAGGTGTCGGAGGCCATGGTTTACCAGATAGCCAAGGATGCGGGAAGCATGGCGGCGGTGCTGGAGGGTAAGGTGGACGCCGTGCTGGTGACGGGGGGCCTGGCCAAGAGCGGGTGGGTACTTGAGAAACTCCTTCCCCGGATAGAATTTATAGCCCCGGTGAAGGTTTACCCCGGGGAGGATGAACTCCGGGCCCTGGTGGAGGGGGTTCTCAGGGTGCTTTCCGGAGAAGAGGAAGCGAAGATTTATTCCTGAGAGCCGGCGGGCCTGAGGAAGAGGAGGAAGGTTTTGTATAGGATGTGTAAATCCATGTAAAAATTCCTGTGCTTTATGTAATAGAGGTCGTATTCAAGTTTTCTCAGGTGTTGATGGAAATCGTCGCCGGCGTATCCGAAATGAATCTGGGCCCAGCCTGTAACCCCGGGCCTTATTCGGGTTCTTAAGGGATAAAGGGGAAGTTGCCTTTCCAGTTCCTGGCTGATCATGGGTCTTTCCGGTCTGGGACCTACCAGGGACATGTCCCCCTTCAGGACATTCAACAATTGAGGGACTTCGTCCAGGTGCAATTTTCGGATAACCCTGCCTATGCGGGTTATTCTGGGGTCGTTCTTTTTAGCAAAAACCGGCTTCCCTTCGGGTTCGGCGTTGGGGATCATGGTGCGGAATTTTATTAATTTGAAGGGTCTGCCGTCCTTTCCGAGCCTTTCCTGGAGGTAAAACATGGGCCCCGGGCTTTCCAGTTGATGAAGAAGGGCCATAAGTAGGGCCGGTGGGAGGAGCAGAAGAAGAGCCAGCAGAGAGATGGGTATTTCCAGGAGCCTCTTGACCCCTTCGTAGGAAAGTTTTTCCGAAGCAAGGACTTCCTCCGCCACCCTGTTTTCCGGTTTAAGTTCCAGGGGGACCAGTTTACCCAGGGTCTCCACGAATTCCTCCACGGAGAGGACGAGAACCCCATCCTTCCTTAAAATTTCCCGGAAGGTTTCCTTGTCCAACCTCCCGTTCACCACCATTATGTCCGAATCGTTGAGTTCCTTCACCGGCTTTGAGATTAGCATGTATTTTTTCTTAATCTCCTCAAAGGGAATTTTGGCTCTCCAGTGGACCCTGGGGAGTTTTTCCGGATTTTTGAAGAAAATGTAGGCGGAGATCAGAAGGAAGAAGGTTGCGTAGGTGAGCCTTCCCAGACCGTGGGAAAAGAAAAGGAAGGACTCTACTATGTAGGCCACCACCAGGGATAATGTCACCTTTCCCATTCTGGAAAAAAAGGAGAATTCCCTCTCCAGGAGGTGAACCGGAGAGTTGAAGGTAAACCCCTTCAGGGCCTCGCACATGACGAAGAATACTGCCGAGAGCACCAGAAGGTTGGGATAATATTCTATCAGTAAGGTTTTCCACTTGGACAGGGAACCGGCGTAGGGGAGCAGGGAAAATCCTGAGATGAGAAGAATGAAAAAAAGGTCTTTAAAGTAGTTCTTAATCTTCATCCTTCAGGGCGTTCCACGCCAGGGCCAGGGCCAGAAAGAGGAAGAAGGAAAGGAAAAAGGAATATAGCACACCCTTGAAGTCAGGTTTTTTCTGGACTGCTGGGAGGGTTACGGAAAAGACCTTGGGGAGGAGACAGTCCCTGCCCAGTTCTCCCATGAGCCTGGGAAGCAGGGGTGCCGGCATGAGGGATTGGGCCTTTTTTTCGGCTTCTCGGCAGGAATTTACTTCCGGAAGATCCCTGTAGAATTTTGAATAAGCGGAGAAATACTCCACTTCCTTCTGGAGGGTGGAAAGGTCCGTTTTCAATTCCTGAAGGATTATGGAATAGGCCCGGGCCTGGGTCCTGGGCGATAAATAAGGAAGAAAATAGGGCTCCACCGAGGTGGCCAGGTTGGGGACTTCTCCGTTGCCGTATTTTCTTCCCAGATTCTCCATGAAGGAGGTGGTTTTACGAAGTTCCTGGATTTTCTTCTCTATCCTGGTGCGGAGGTAAAGGAGGTTCTGAATGTGAACCCGGGAAAGGTACGATTTTATCTTCAACAGGGAGAAAAGTTGACGGGAAAGTTTGCCCACCAGGGAGTTAAGGAATTTTTCCCTATTCCCTTCAGCACCGTAGATCCTTAGGGTTTTCAAGTAGAGGGTGGGGGATACCACCCGCCCGGGAAGGTATTTGTAATTGCCCGGCAGGGCGTATTCGGCGGTGACTTTGATCCCCGGATTTATGCTGGTTATTACACTGGTGATGTTTTCCTTTCTCAGAAGGGAGTTTTCCTCCAGGGTGTAGGAGCCCGAGTCCTTTCTGGCGGGATAATAGCGGGCAAAATAAAGGAAGGGTATGTTGTAGGAGATTTCCCTTCCTTCCCGCAATTCCGGAGGCACCTCTATGTAAATTCCAGCAGAGGTCTTTTCCCTCCTGTAAAAGGTCCATGCGGCAGAAAAAAAGCCCACTACCAGGGCGCCCAGCAGGGGGTAGGCCAGCAATAGAAGTCTTTTCCTCACGGAATTATTTTAACTCCATTGCTGGAGTTGTTACAAGTTAATAAGCCCCCTCCCTTTCCAGGATGGCCTTGGTGGTCTTTATCAGGATAACGAAGTCAAGCCACAGGGACCAATTCCTAACATAGAATTCGTCTAAGGCGAGCCTCACCTTAAAGGGGAGGGTGTTTCTTCCCCTTATCTGCCACAGCCCGGTTATACCCGGTTTCACCTTAAAGATCACCTTCCTGTAGTCCCCCATGTCTCCCCTTTCCTTGGGAAGGTAGGGCCGTGGACCCACCATGGACATCTCTCCCTTCAGGACATTTATGAGTTGGGGAAGTTCGTCAAGGCTCCATTTTCTGAGAAAACGACCCACCCTGGTTACCCGGGGGTCGTTTTTCAATTTTTTGTATTTTTCCCATTCTTCTCTTTTTTTGGGGTTGTTCCTCAAGATTCTCTGAAGCACCCTGTCCGCATCAACCTTCATGCTGCGGAACTTGAACATGAAGAAAGGCTTTTCTCCCCTGCCCAGCCTCTTCTGCTTGTAGAAAACCGGTCCCCGGGAGTCCAGTTTAATCGCCAGGGCAATGACCGCAAAGAGGGGAGAGAAAAGGACCAGAAGTGTTGAGGAAAGCAATATGTCCATGATCCTCTTTACGATGAGGTTTTCCCTTCTGGAAAGTTTGTAATACGGGGATAGGCTCATGTAGATGCCGATGTTTTTGAGTTTCCCGTAGGCCAGGGAAAGTTTGTGGACCTCGGGAATTATGTTGATCTCCGCCAGGCCCTCCAGCCTCAGAACCAGGGACCTAAGGGTTCTGGGGGCGAAGCAGGAGGATATTATGAAAACTTCCCGTATGTTCTTTTCCTGGATTTTCTTCTCCAATCTTTTAGTGTCCTCGCAGATTTCCTTCACCCTGTAGCCCGCATACCATTCCCTCTCCAGTTCCTCCGCCAGGTTTTCGCTTTCCCTTTCCTTTCCGATTATGGCCACGGGACGGAGACCCACCCCCAGGGTGAAGGCAATCTTTTTTAACACCAGCCTGAAGAGGGGAACCAGCAGGGCCGCCGAAAAAATGGTGAGGAGGAGCATGACCCTGGAAAGGATGAAGTCTCTTTTTGCTATGTAGGCGATGGACAGAGTAAGAAAACCTGTGAGTATGTCCGTGATCCATATGGCCTTAAGTTCGTCCCAGAAGCCCCGGGGTTCGTAAATCTGCTCCTCCCATCCCACCGCTATCCATATCACCATGAAAATAAGGACAAAGGGAAGATACGATTTCAGAGGTTCCAGGTGGGGCATGTAAAGGGTGTTGAGCACCCGGGAGGTTATTTTCTCCCGAAGGAAATAGGAAAGTAGAAAGGATGCGGAAATGGCCAGGGCGTCCCCCGCCAGAAGTATGGCCCAGAAGAACCTCATAGAAGTATTATAAGCGATAATGTGTTAGAATTACCCCTGGAGTTGTAAAAATGGAAGTGATAACTCTTCGTCTTTACGATACAGGGATTATAAAGAGGGTGGACTCCACAGGGATCCCCTGCGATGTGGGAGATTTTTGCGTCATAGAGTCCCCCTACGGGGAGGAATTGGGGGAGGTTCTGCGGGAGAATTCCCTGGTGAAGAAGGCCTGGGAAGGGGTGAAACTTGAGAAGGTTCTCAGGAAGGCTTCGGAGAAGGACCTCCAGTTCTTTCAGGATAAATTAAAAAGGGAGAAGGAGGCCTTCCAGTTCTGCCGCAAGAGGATAGAGGAAAGGGGAATGCCCATGAAACTGCTGAAGGTCAAGTTTTTCACCAACGAAAGGAAGGTGATGTTCTTCTTCTCCGCCGAAGGAAGGATAGACTTCCGGGACCTGGTGAAGGACCTGGCCAAGAAATACCGCATGAGGATTGAGATGAGGCAGGTGGGAATAAGGGACGAGGCTAAAATGCTGGGGGGAGTGGGGGTGTGCGGTAGGTTCCTGTGTTGCATGTATGTTCTCAAGGAATTCAAACCCATCGGCTCAGGGCTTTTGAAGGAAATGGAAGTAAAGGTAAATCCCAACAAGATTTCCGGACTTTGCGGCAGGCTTATGTGCTGCCTTTCCTACGAAGTGGGGGTTACTCTCAACCTTTCCGACATGGGCGAGGAGGAGGATTGAAGGGCAGAAAGGGTCTCCTGAAGTCCCTCGTTTCCCTGGCAGTGGCCCTGGTTCTCCTGTACTTTTTCTTCAGGGGCACGGATTTCAGGAGTTTCTGGAATTATCTGCGGGGGGCTAATCCCATTTATCTCCTTGGGTTTGCCCTGGGGCTCGTGGTTTTCTACTGGATAAGGGCCCTGAGGTGGCGTCTCCTCTATCAGGGGGATGGGGTCCCCGGGGTAACGGAGTTCTTCAAAGCCAATGTCCTGGGTTTTTCCCTCAACTACCTTCTTCCCGGAAGGCTGGGGGAAGTGGCCCGGGCGGTTTACATTTCCAGAAAGAGCAACTACTCCACGGGATATTCCGTGGCTACGGTGGTGGTGGAGAGGTTTTTTGACTTCTTTTCCATGGGGGTCCTCCTTCTCCTGTACCTGGTGAGTTTCCCTGTGAGCGCCGTTAACCTTCGGGGAAACCTTTCCACCATAATCGCAGTGAGTTTCGTGGCCACCCTCATGCTGATTATGGGCATCCTTCTGCTGGCCCACCTTTGGAAAAGGGGGCGTCTCCACTACATAGGAAAAATCCTGGCCCTGTTCCCCGTCTCCTTGAGGGAGAAACTTAGAAACAGCGGTCGGTCCTTTCTTCAGGGCCTGTTTTTTTTCTCCTCCCCCCGAAGGGCGGTGTATTTTATCCTCTTAGGTTTTCTCGTGTGGCTGGCGGTGGCCTTCCAGTACTGGCTTGGACTTAAGGCCTTCGGAATAAACAGGCCCCTTCCCCAGATAATCCCCTTCATCGGCGTTCTCCTGGTGGGGGTTTCCATTCCCACACCGGGAATGGCCGGGGGATTTGAGGTGGCTTCCAAGTTTTTCATCGTGGAAGTGTGGAAGTATTCCGCCAGCAAGGCGGTGGCCGCCACCCTTACCCTCCATGTTATACTTCTTTTGGTAACCCTTTTAATGGGGGCCTTAGTGGGCCTGAAGGAAGGTTTTAAACTGGGACGGCAAAGGCAATGAGATGCCCTTACTGCGGAGCCAACAATGACCGGGTGGTGGACAGCCGGGAAATCAAAAACGGCACCGAAGTGAGGAGGCGCCGTCAGTGTCTGGTCTGCGGAAGAAGATTCACCTCCTACGAAAGAATAGAACTCATCCCCGTGATGGTGGTTAAAAAGGACGGGAGCCGGGAGGCCTTTTCCCGGGAAAAAATAATAAACGGGCTTCTGAAGGCCTGCGAGAAAAGGCCCGTCTCCGGCGAGGACCTGGAGGCCATAGCCGACGAATTGGAAGCCCTGGCCCAGAGCCGGGGGGAAATTTCCTCCAGGGAAATAGGGGAGGTCATAATGGAAAGGCTGAAGTCCCTGGATCAGGTGGCCTATGTCAGGTTCGCATCGGTTTACAAGGAATTCAGGGATGTGGATGAATTTTATCGGGAACTGGAGGTTCTCAAGGGAGGAAGTTCACATGAAGGAGAAAATTAGGGATTTCGTCCAAGCCTGGGGAAGTTGGACCCCTCCCGTGGACATCATGATGGGGCCCGAAAGGGTGAGAGTTATCGTGGAGGTTCCCGGCGTGGATTCGTCCTCCCTGGAGGTTAGGGTGGAGGGGGATAACCTTATAGTGGAAGGTAGAAAATTGCCCCCGATGGTAAAGCGGGTTCTTCACACGGAGAGGGAATATGGGGACTTTTTCCTGGTGATAAAATTAAACGAAGATGTGACTCCTTCTTCTGCCAGGGCCAGTTTGAGGCAGGGCGTCCTGGAAGTGGAAATCCCCCGGGTCAATCGGAAAATAAAAATTCATGTGGAGGAAGAAAATGAGTGAGAAGAAAAACGGCGAAAAAAAGGAAATACCCGAAAAAATTCCCGTTCTGGCGGTAAGGGATGTGGTGATATTTCCCCATATGATAGTTCCGCTATTCGTAAAAAGGGACAAGTCCGTAAAGGCCATAAACGAAAGCCTTTCCTCCCACAGGAAAATACTGCTTCTCACCCAGAAGGACCCCGAAATAGAGGATCCCGGCCCCGAGGATCTATATCGGGTGGGAACCGTATCCATGATTTCAAAGATGATCACCCTTCCCGACGGCACCCTCAGGGTGCTGTTCCAGGGCCTTACCAGGGCTAAGGTCAAGGACATCAAAACCGATGGTGACTACATAGAGGCCGAGATAGAGGTGGTGGAGGAGAAGGCGAAGGAAGAAGGCGAAGTGGAGGTGGAGGCCCTCAAGAGGAGTTTAAAGGCGGCCCTGGAAAAAATAGCCGAACTGGGAGGGAAAAACCTGACCCAGGACTTCCTCATGTTCATCGGGAGGATAGAGGATCCCAGCAAACTGGCGGACCTGATAGTGGCCAACATAGGGATAAAGACCGAAGAGGCACAGGAAGTCCTGGAAACCTTTGACCCCGTGGAGAGGATGAAGAAGGTTCTCCAGTTGCTGGAGAGGGAAATCCAACTCCTTACGGTCCAGAAGGAGATCATGGAGGACACCAAAAAGCGCATGGACAAGATGCAGAGGGAGTTTTTCCTCCGCCAGCAACTTCAGTCCATCCAGAAGGAACTGGGAATAGGCTCAGAACTGGCCGAGGAGATAAGGGAGTATAGAGAGAAACTGGCCAAGATCAAAAAGATGAGTCCGGAGGCCAAGGAGGAAGTGGAGAAGCAAATAGCCCGCCTGGAGAAACTTCCCCCCGAGAGCGCAGAGGCAGGAGTTATACGAACTTATCTGGACTGGATGCTTTCTCTTCCCTGGGACAAGTCCACCAGGGATAACCTTGACATAAAGAGGGCGAAGAAGATCCTGGACCAGGACCACTACGACCTGGAGAAGGTAAAGGAAAGAATACTTGAATACCTCAGCGTCAGAAAACTGGCCAAGAAGATGAAGGGTCCCATACTTTGTTTCGTGGGACCTCCGGGTGTGGGAAAGACCTCCCTGGGAAAATCCATAGCCCGGGCCCTGGGAAGGAAGTTCGTGAGGATATCCCTGGGTGGAGTTCGGGATGAAGCCGAAATAAGGGGACACCGCAGAACCTATGTGGGGGCCATGCCGGGCAGGATAATCCAGGGAATCCGCCAGGCTGGTTCCAACAATCCGGTTTTCATGCTGGACGAGGTGGATAAGATCGGGGCGGATTTCCGGGGCGATCCATCCTCCGCCCTTCTGGAGGTTCTTGACCCGGAGCAGAACCACTCCTTCGTGGACCATTATCTGGGGGTTCCCTTTGACCTTTCCAAGGTTCTCTTCATAGCCACCGCCAATGTGACTTACACCATCCATCCGGCCTTCCTTGACCGGATGGAGGTTATTCACCTGCCCGGTTACACCGAGGAGGAGAAGGTCCACATAGCCAGAAAGTTTTTGATCCCCAAGCAGATGAAGGAAAACGGGATAAAGCCGGAAATGCTTCAGATCAGCGACGATGCGCTCAGGAAGATAATTTCGGAATACACCCGGGAGGCCGGGGTTAGAAACCTTGAAAGGCAGATAGCGGCGGTGATGAGAAAGGTGGCCAGAAGGTGGGCCGAGGGCAAAAAGAGGAGGGTGAGGGTGACCGCCAGAAACCTCCACAAATTTCTGGGGCCTCCGCTGGTTTTCAGGGACGAGCCCCTGCCGGAGCCCAAGGTAGGGGTGGCCACCGGAGTGGCCTGGACCCCCACCGGGGGTGAACTCCTCTTCGTGGAGTCCATAAAGATGCCCGGCAAGGGCGACATCAAACTAACCGGGTCCCTGGGAGATGTTTTAAAGGAATCGGCCCTGGCGGCCATGAGTTACATAAAGGCCAACGCCGAAAGACTGGGCATAGACCCGGAGGAATTTACCAAGCACGATGTTCACATCCACATCCCCCAGGGGGCCATCCCCAAGGACGGACCCTCCGCCGGGGTGGCCATAGTGGCCTCTTTGGCTTCCCTTTTCACCTCCAGACCGGTCCGCAACGATGTGGCCATGACCGGGGAGATTACCCTCCGGGGAAGCGTTCTTCCCATAGGGGGGTTGAAGGAGAAGATCTTAGCGGCCAAGCGGAGTAAAATACACAGTTTCATCCTCCCCGCCAAGAACATGAAGGAGGTGGAGGACCTTCCCCGCTATGTGAAGGAGAAGATGAAACTGATTCCGGTTCGGGAAGTGGACGAAGTTTTAGATCTGGTTCTTCTGGATGAGAAGTGAAGAAGAGTTAATAGAATTTCTGAGGGAGAAATTCCCGCCGGGCAGGGCCCTGGTGGGAATAGGGGACGATGCCGCCGTATTTGAGAACCTGGTCTTTACGACGGACATGTTAGTGGAGGGCGTCCATTTTTTAAAGGACCATCCTCCCTTCTTCCTGGGAAGAAAGGCGGTAAATGTGAACCTGAGCGACCTGGCGGCCATGGGGGCGGAGCCGCTTTTCATATTGATGAGTCTGGCCTTTCCCGTGGAATTCACCTCCGCCTGGATGGAGGAGTTTTCAAATGGGGTGAGTTCGGCCTGTAAAGAGGGAGAGTGCAGTTTGGTGGGAGGGGACCTTTCCCGGGCCGATAGAATTTTCATTTCCGTAACCGCCGTGGGAAGGACCGATTCACCGGTTCTACGGGGAAGGGCCAGGGAAGGGGAGGGGATATACCTGGTGGGTGACCTGGGCCTTGCCCGGGCGGGAAGGGAGGCCCTGGAGAAGGGGATAAAAGGGTTCACTATCTTAGAGATGGCCTTCTGGAATCCCCGCCCCCGGTTAAAGGAGGGGCTGGAAGCGGCCCGGTTGGCCTCTTCCATGATAGATGTGAGCGACGGATTCGTCCTGGACCTCCACAGGCTTCTGCAGGGTAAGGGGGCCCGTCTGGACCAGGAGAGCCTTCCGATTCCTTTTGAACTGAAGAGATTTTGCCGGAAAATGGGAGTCTCTCCGCTGGATTATGTTCTCTACGGGGGGGAGGATTACGCTTTGATATACACTTCTGGCAGCGACCACGGCCCCGGAAGGAGGGTGGGTGAGGTGACGGGGGATGGAAGGATACTTCTGGGAGAAAGGGAAGTCCCGGTAAAGGGTTTCTCCCACTTCTCTGGAAAACCCTCGCAAAAGTTCTAAAATATAACCAAGCCAGGAGGTAACAAATGAAGTTCTTTCTGGGGATGTGGATGATTACTATGTTTGTGGGGGGTAGTTACGCTAAGATCATCAACTACCCCCGGGCTCAGGGCATAACCGGCTTGGATCCTGCCTCCCAGTGGAACCACTACACCTCTGAGGTTTTGGCCAACATCTACGAGGGTCTGGTGAAGTTCCGCGGGGAAACTTACAGGGTATCTCCCCTCCTGTCCACCAGATGGGAAATGAGGGAGGGGGGGAGGGTCTGGAGGTTCTACCTCCGAAGGGGGGTGAAGTTCCACGACGGGTCCCCCTTCACCGCCGACAGCGTTGTTTTCACCTTCAAAAGGCAGAAGGGTTCACATTTTGAGGCGAGGAGGTTTTTGCTTTCATTCTTGAGGGATGTGGAAAAGGTGGACGATTACACCGTGGATTTTAAACTCGGTAGCCCGTGTCCCCTCTTTCCCCGCATTCTTGCCAATCCGCTGGCCTACATAGTGAAGCCCTACCGTGGAAAATTTCTTCCCATCGGCACCGGTCCCTTCAAACTGGAGGCCTGGAACCGGGGAAAATTTGTTTTACTGAAGGCCAACGAAAATTATTGGGGAAGGAAACCCTTTATAGATGGAGTCAGGTTTTCCGTGGTCAGCAACCCTTACTCCCGGGTTTTGCAGTTGAGGAACGGAAACGCCGATGTGATAAGCCGTCTTTCCCGGAAGGAATACGAGGATGTTAAGGACATCCCCACCATAACGGTGTGGAAGTTTCCCCTTCTCAACATAAACTTCATAACCTTCAACATAAAGAAGCCCCCCTTTGACGACATCCGGGTTAGGAAGGCCGTCACCTACCTGATAAACCGGAGGAAACTGGTGAAACTGGTATTTGGAGAACTGGCGGAGCCTGTGTTCTTCCCGCTTCCCCCATCCCTTTCCTCCATGAAGGGCCTGCCTCCGGTGCCGGAATACGACCCGGAGAAGGGAAAGAAACTCCTCCAGGAGGCAGGCTACGGTAAGGGTCTGCGGTGCACCCTGTATTACCTTCAGGGGAGCCCCTTCGGGGATGTGGCCAGCGTCCTCTCAAGGAGTTTGGTGTACATGGGGGTAATAATAAAACCCGTGGGTTTATCCCGGCCGGTCTTAACCCACAAGGTGGTTTACGGAGATTTTGAAATGGCCCTGGGCGGATGGGTGGCGGATTGTCCCGATCCGGGGAATTTTCTTTATTCCATGCTTTTCCCCTTTTCCTTTAGAGCCAGAAAGTCCAATTCCCTGCCCGAGGTTAAAAAACTTCTGATCTTGGCCAGCACCACCCCCGACGGAAAGAAGAGAAGGGAGATTTACCTCAAGGTGGTGAGGATAATAATGAGCCGTTATGTTACCGTGCCCCTTTTCCGCTCCTATCTGGTGGTGGCCCACAGGAGGGAGATAAAAGGATTAAAGATAAACCCCAAGGGTTACCTCATTTTCAGCCAGGTGAGGGCGGAATGAGAAGAATTTTCATCTGTTGCCTCCTGGTGGGCGGCATATTTGGAAGAACGCTTTACTTCGGAGTGAGGAGGGAGCCCGTCAGCATGGATCCCATGAGGCAAAGGGAAAATTCGTCCTCCTTGGTTGCCTACAATGTGTTTGAGACCCTGGTGGGGGTGGAACCGGGGTCTCTTCGCATAGTTCCCCGCCTGGCGATAAAGTGGAAAAGGTCCAGGGACGGAAAGACCTGGATTTTTTACCTGCGGCCCGGGGTTAAATTCCAGAACGGAGAACCCCTGACATCCCGGGAGGTGGTCTACAGTTTTAAGAGGTTGGTGAAGACCTCCCCCGGGAAACACCTCCTTACCCTTCTGAAGGAGGTCAAAGCCCAGGGAAAGGACAGAGTGGTCTTCGTTTTGAGGAGGGAGTTTTCCCCATTCCTCTATGTCTTGAGCGTGATCCATACCTCCATAGTTTACCCCTCCAGGGGGAAGTACGGCCCCTGGGGGACCGGTCCCTATTACATAAGTCTGTGGGAAAGGGGGAGGAGGATGATCCTTAAAAAAAATCCGTATTACTGGGGGAAGATGGGAAACATAGACAGGGTGGTGATGCTCTTTTCCCTTCCCACGGAGACCGTTTACTCCTTCCTTTTAAGGGAGAAACTGGACCTTACCAACGGCATATCCCTCTCAGAAGTGGAGGCCCTCAGAAACTCCGGCAGGTTTTATCTACATTCTTCGCCGGTGCTTTCCCTGGAGTATTTGGTCTTCAACCCCGGGGACAAATGGGTTCAAAGGGCATTTGTCCGGGAAGCCCTTTCCTACCTGTGGAACAGAAGGTGGGTGGTTCTTTCCTTCAGCAATTACCGGGAGCCTGCCTGCAGAATCCTGCCGCTTTTTTCCAGCAGGTGTCTCTGGAGTTATAACCCCGGGCGTGCGGCGGAAATCGTAAAGAAAAACGGGGCCTACGGGAGGGTCAAGTTAAACCTCGTGTATCCCGATGACCCGCTTTACACGAAAATTTTCCTCCCCTTTGCCAACGAAGCCGGGAAGGCAGGCATAAAAATGAAACTGGTGGCCGTAGGGGACGAAGACGGAATGGAAAAAATCTACCGCTCCGGAACATACTCTTTATCCCTCTGCACCTGGAGATGGGTCTATCCGGATCCTTACAACCTCCTTTCCTTTCTCCTTTCTGACCGGATGAGGTCTTCAAAATATCCCGGTATTTCTTCCTTTTCCGGGGTGAGTTCCCTCCGGAGAACCCTGAAATGGGCCCTGAGAATTTACTCTTCCCGACGGAGAAACGAACTTTACAGGGAGGTGGAGAGGTCCATATTTGAAGGCAAGTGGATTATTCCCCTTGCCTATTTAAAGGAATCCCTTTTCGTCAACCGGAAAATAAGCGGTATAGAAATCAACCCCCTGGGCCTGGTGGACCTGAGCAGGGTTTACAAAAAATGAGAATAAAGGCAAAACTCATAGTTTTTTCGCTTATTATAGTCTTCCTATCCCTCTCCGTAATTACCGGGGTTTTTCTCCTCCGTTTCCGCATAAGCATGATAAGGGCCGAAAGCGAGTATCTTTCAACTTCCCTCCGCAGAACCGAGAGTTTCTTCTACGATTATCTTGCCCACCTAAACAGAATAGCCACCTCCCTTTCGGAGATGAAGGAGATTTACGAAAACCTGGACAAGCCTGAACTTTTGAGCATATACCTGAAGCAAAAGGAGATCCTCTTTCCCTCAGGGTCCGTGGTAATTTTTGATAAACAGGGCCATCCCATAGTCTCCCACACCTCCGGCGGATTCGTGTGCGAGGTGGACATGGAAGGGTACATAAAGAAAAAGGGGGAGGTTTTCAGGTTGAGCGGGATCAAATCCTTTCGGGGGAGGTTGTGCTTCATATCCGTGGTGCCCGTGGTGGAGCCCAATTCTCTGGAGGTTCTGGGCTATCTTTTGATAGAGCGCCCCATAGACTCGGATTTTGCCGATTATCTGAAGGAGAGGGTCCGGGAGGAGATTTTCTTCGTGGACACCCAGGGGAAATTTCTGGGTTCCACCTACATAGGGAAGGACGGGGACCGGATTTTCCCTTCCAGACTGAAGAAAAAAAACTGGGGGTGGGTTGGGTGGATTGAAGACCGTCTTTTCTTCATAAAGGGTGCCCCCATAAAGTGCATAGATGGGACCGTGTGCGGAAAAATCCTGGTGGGCAAGGACGAAACGAGTCTCGTCCTTCTTCACAGAAGGTCCATAAAATACGCCCTCCTGACCCTCCTCTTGGATCTGATATTCGCCTTCGTCCTCACCCTTTTTCTGAGCCGTCATTTTACCAGGCCCATCACCCTCCTTTCCGAGGCCGGTCAGCGGTGGGCCCGGGGAGATCTGGACTATCGGCTCAGGTTCAAGAGGAGGGACGAGTTTGGAGACCTGGCCGGAGTTTTCAATTACATGGCGGAGGAAATAAAGGCCAAACAGGAAGAACTCAGAAGGACCAAGGCCTTTTACCACACGATAATTGACAGCAATCCCGTGGGGATAATAGCAGCCCAGCCCTCCGGCAGGATAGTGGAGATGAACGCCGCCGCCAGAAAAATTTTTGACGGCCAGGTGAAGGAGGGGGACAACCTCTTTTCCGTCAGGGGGCTGGACAGGATAAAGGAAAAGTTCACCAGGGCCCTCCTGGAGGGGAAGACCCAGGAAGCCTTTGGGGTGGAGGCCGAACTTCCCTCCAAGGAATTGGTCCTAAAACTTCTCATGTATCCCGTCCAGAGGGACAGGGAGCCCCTGGTAATAGTCCAGGTGGAGGACATAACCCACAAGAGGGAGATGGAGGAGGAACTTTACCACCTGCGGAAACTCGCCCTGCTGGGCACCAGGCTCGGTTCCTATGCCCACGACATAAAGAATTACCTCACCACTATTCTCGGATACCTGGAGATAATGGACCTGAAAATCGCCGAACCCTCCCTCAAGGAGGAACTGGAGAGGATAAAGAGGACCACCCGGGCGGCGGCCAGACTTTCCCGCTCCATCTTAGATTTTTCCAAGGAAAGGATGAAAAAGGAGGTGGTGAACCTGAGCGACACCGTGGAATCCACCCTGGAGTTCGTAAAGAGGGTTCTTCCCAGGAAAATAGACCTGGAGTTCCGCCGGGAGAACGGGGGCTTCAAAATTCTGGGGGATCCCAGCAAACTTTCGGTGGGGCTTTACAACCTCGTGATAAATTCCATAGATGCCATAATGGCTTCAGGTAAAGAGCAGGGAAGAATAAAGGTGAGCCTGGGTTCTGAGTTTGACCCCGTTTCGGGGCAACACATGGTAAAACTGGTGGTGGAGGACAACGGCACCGGCATAAGGAAGGAGGACCTCAACAGGATCTTTGAACCCTATTTCACCACCAAGGGGAGTGAAGGCACGGGCCTGGGTCTTTACATGGTGAGGAACATGGTGGAGGAAATGGGGGGGAAGATAACCGTGGAAAGCAAGGAAGGGGAATGGACCAGGTTCACCATCCTGCTTCCGGTCTGGAGGGGAGAGGCCTAAGGGGAACAGGCCTCTTCAAGCCACTTTAAATAATCCGGGCTCCCTGTCTGGATGGGGAGGGCAATTATCTCAGGGACTTCGTAGGGGTGGACTTCCTTCAGGAATTTCTCCAGTTCTGGATAAATTTCCCGGGTGGTTTTTGCGATGCACAGGTATTCTTCTCCCCTTTCCACCCTTCCCTTCCACCGGTAAACGCTGGTGATGGGGCCGAGAATTTGCACGCATCCTGCCAGTCCTCTCTCCACCAACTCCCCGGCGATTTTTTCCCCGTCCTCCCTTTTTTCCACCGTGGTGAATACCACCAGAAACATGTTTTTCCCCTACTGATTTTCCAGGAGGGTCAGAATGGCCGGGTCGTCCCTCCAGCCCTTTCTGACCTTTACCAGGAGGTCAAGGTATATCTTCTTGCCGAAGATGAATTCAAGTTCTTCCCTGGCCTTTTTCCCCACTATTTTCAGGTTTTCTCCCCCCTTTCCTATAACGATTTTTTTGTGGTTTTCCTTCTCCACGAAGATGGTGGCTGAAATGTAGAGAAGGTCTCCGCGATCCTCCATCTCTTCCACCAGAACTCCCACGGAGTAGGGGAGTTCTGCCCGGAGGCGGTGTAAAAGTTTCTCCCTTATTATCTCAGAGACCAGGAATTTATCCGATATGTTGGTAACCGTTTGGGGAGGAAAGAGGGGCTCCCCTTCGGGCAGGTGCTTGTAGATCAGGTCTTCCAGCAGGTCCAAATTGGTGCCCTTGTAGGCGGATACAGGCACTATCTCCTCAAAATCCAGAAGGTCCTTGTAGAGGTCTATGACCGGAAGGATCTTCCCCTTGGACACCAGATCTATTTTGTTTATAACCAGGAATTTCTTCGGTTTTACCTCCTTCAGCATGTTCACCACGAACTGGTCACCCTTGCCGAAGGGCTGGGTTATGTCAACCACTAAAAGGATGAGGTCCGTATCCCTCAGGGATTCGTAAACCCTCTCCATCATCAGTTCGTTGAGTTTGTGAAGTGGGCGGTGGATCCCCGGATTATCCATGAATACTATTTGACCCTTCTCCGTGGTTTTTATCCCCAGGATCCTGTGCCGGGTGGTCTGGGGGGTGGGGGAGACTATGGTTACCTTCCTCCCCAGCATGGCGTTGAGGAGCGTGGACTTACCCACATTGGGTCTTCCTATTATGGAGACAAAACCCGCCTTCATCCTTTCCTCCTTATCAGAATTTTTTTGATGCTGCGCCGGTCGGCGTCCAGGATTTTAAACTTATAATCGTTGTATTCAAATTCTTCACCCCTCCTGGCTATCCTCCCCAGGTGGGACATTATAAAACCGGAAATGGTGGAGTAACTACCCTCGGGGAATTCAATCCCCAAACTTTCCTCCAGGTCCCAGAGGGGGCAGTCGCCGTCCACCTCCATGGCCCCCTTCATAACTTCTATTTCCTTTTCAGGGCTTTCGTCTATCTCCGTTATTTCTCCGAATATCTCCTCTATTATGTCCTCCATGGTTATGAGGCCTGAAACCACCCCGTATTCGTCCACCGCTATGGCTATTTTTGTTCTTTTTTCCTTCATGATTTCCAGGGCTCTGAAGATGGATATGCTTTCGGGAACGAACACCGCTTCCCTCATGACCTCCGAAACCTTTCTGTTTCCCTCCTGATGACACACCCCCACGATGTCCTTGGCGTAAACTACTCCCTGTATGTTGTCCAGATTATCCTTGTACAGGGGCAGACGGGACCTTTTTTCACGGCCTATCACCTCCGCGGCTTCCCGGAAGGTGGCGTCGTAGGGGATGGCGATAATTTCCCTCTGGGGCGTCATGATTTCCCTTACCAGGGTATCGGAAAACTCTATTACATTCCGTAAAATCTCCCTTTCTTCGCTGTCAATTATCTTTTCCTGCATGGCCTCTTCAATGAGGCCTTCCACCTCCCCTTCCTGGGCTTCCGATTCCTCCTCCTGGTTTTCCTCCCCGGGATCCGGCATGGGGCCAAACCTTCTCGCCAGGGAGATGGCCAGGGAGATTCCGGCGTTTCTGTAGGCGGAGGAAAGCCACCAGGGCAGGGCCATGTAAAAAATCAAAAAGGTGGCGGTGACGGTGGCCAGTTCCCAGTAGAGGTTCATCTTGAAAATCCTGGAGGTGTAGCCCACGAAAAGGATGAAGAAAAAGGTACCCACCAGGGAATAAAGGGGTTTGGCCCTTTCCACCGCCCGGAGATATCCGGTGGGCATCTTCTTGTTCCACAGGAAGGCGAATAGTTTTATCCTGGATATGGAAAGGCTCTGCCTCAGCCACAGAAAGAACACGGAAAGGATAAGAAAGGCCGAGGAGAGAGCCAGTTGAGTTAAAGGAATTTCTTCCATAATTTCCTTTCCAGGGCCCTCATTTCTCCGTGGTCGGTTTCGTGGTCGTAGCCCAGCAGGTGAAGAAAACCGTGGATCATCAGAACCTTGAGTTCCTTTTCCAGGGAATGGCCCAGTTCTTCCGCCTGCCTACGGGCGGTTTCCACGGAAATTATCACATCGCCCAGATAGTCCTCCTGATCCGCCTGAAAACTCAAAACATCGGTGATGTCGTCCTTCCCCCTGTAGGCCCGGTTGAGTTCCTTTATTTTTCTGTCGCTCACCAGAACCACGGTGAAGTCCCTGTTCTCCGAAAATTCCTCCATGAGTTTCCTTTTGAGTTCAAGGAGAGGTTTTTTGTCTATTTTTATTTTCCTCTGGCGATTTAGAACCATTTTTCTCTTCCTTCGGGTATTCTACCCTTTTGTGGTGTATGGCCGTCAGGCTTTTTATTATTTCCTCCTTTACTATTCTCAACTCCCTCATGGTGATGGGAGCCTCGTCAAATTGCCCGTCCTCCAGAAGGCTTTCAAAAATGGAGTTTACCGTGGCCCTTATGCTTTCCTCGTTGGGTTCCTTGAGGGATTTCACCGCCGCCTCGGAGGAATCGCAAAGCATCACTATGGCGGTTTCCTTGGTCTGGGGTTTGGGTCCCGGATAACGGAAGGTGCTCTCGTCCGCTTCTATGCCCATCTCCTTGGCCTTGGCGTAGAAGTATTTTACCAGGGTGGTGCCGTGATGCTGGGCTATGAAGTCTATTATTTCCCGGGGGAGTCCCATCTCCTTGCCCATCTCCACCCCTTCCTTCACATGGTTTATTATGATCATGGCGCTAAGGGAAGGGCTTTTGTTTTCGTGGGGATTAGGCAGGTTTACCTGATTTTCAATGAAGTACTGGGGCATCTTTAATTTTCCGATGTCGTGGTAAAGGGCTCCGGCCCGGGCCAGAAGGGAATTACCTCCGATGGCATCGGCGGCCCTCTCGGCCAGGGTGGCCACCATGAGGGAGTGGTGGAAGGTTCCCGGGGCCTCCAGGGCCATTTTCTTGAAGATGTCCTGGTTGGTGTTGGACAGTTCTATGAGTCGGAGGGGTGAGACTATGCGGAAGAGGTATTCTATTATGGGGATGAGGAAGGACGCTATTACGCTCAGTTCCAGGACATTTACCGTGGCGGTGGCCAGGTCGTCAAGAAAGGTGGTGAGGGAAATGTCCTGAAGGTGAGAGAAAACCAGAAACAGAAGGGAGGCAGGGTAGAGTATAACGAAGGCCGTCCGGTAAATGGTTCCCCTCCTCATCTTTCCGTAGTGGAGCACCCCGTAAATGGCTCCGAAGCCCAGCATGAGGGCGTATAGGGAGGCGATCACATTGCCTGTGATCCCCAGGACTCCCAGGGATACCAGCACCGTCAGGATTATGGGGGGGAGGGGATCAAAGATGTAGGACAAAACCAAGGAGGCGAAGGCGTAGGGAAAGGAGAAAATTATGAAGTTTTCCCTGTGGCTTTCCACCAGCCTCTGGAGGATGGTTTTGTGGACCAGGAACAGAAGGAAGGTGAACAGGAAGGAGAATATGACCACATTTATGGCCTTGTCAAAATCCCCGTCGTTGGATTCCCTGAGGATTTTCGTGAGGAAGTAGAGGAGGAAAAAGGAATAAACGAGGGCCAGGTAGGAATATTCTACGGCGTAGAGGAAGTGAACCGCCACGAAAACGGTGACGGCCACCCCGATGATCTTAAGGAGAAGCCCAACCCTCAGGCTCTCTTCCTTGAGTTTCAATCCCCCTCGCTTAGGTTTTCCCATTCTCCTTTTCCTCTTTTTCCTTTCTTCCGTAGGCTTCTATTATTTTCTGAACCAGGGGATGGCGAACCACATCTTCCCGGGAAAATTCAACGACCTTTATCCCTTCAATTTCACGGAGGAGTTCCACGGCCTCCACCAGTCCAGATTTAACATTTTTTGGGAGGTCAATCTGGGTTATGTCCCCGGTTATTATGGCCTTGGAATCAAATCCTATCCGGGTTAAAAACATCTTCATCTGCTCGGAGGTGGTGTTCTGGGCCTCGTCCAGGATTATCACCGAATCGTTGAGGGTCCTTCCCCTCATGAAGGCCAGGGGGGCTATCTCTATGACCCCTCTTTCCAGGAGTTTTATGACCCTTTCCGCCTCCAGGAGGTCGTAGAGGGCGTCGTAGAGAGGCCGGAGGTATGGATTTACCTTTTCCTCCATGGTTCCCGGAAGAAAGCCCAGTTTTTCCCCGGCTTCTATGGCCGGTCTGGTCAGAATTATTCTTCCGTATTTTCTTTCAAAAAGAAGGTAAAGGGCCATGGCCATGGCCAGGTATGTTTTTCCCGTGCCGGCGGGGCCCACGGCGAAGACTATGTCGTATTTCTCTATGGCCTCCATGTAGAGTTTTTGATTCAGACTTTTGGGGCGCACGGGCTTTCTGGTTCCCTTGAACCTTATTTCCCTTCCCCTTTCAAAGAGGGCTTCAAGGTCGGCCCCGGAATCCTTTTCCAGCATGTCAAGGGCAATTATAAAGTCCTCCTCCCTCAGGGCCCTAACCCTGTTGAGTCCTGCCATTTTTTCAAAGTATTCCCTGGCGAACTTGACCTTTTCCTCCGGGCCTGAGATGAGCAGGGTATCCCCCCGGGCGGTTATGTCCACTCTGAGCCTTTTTTCTATTATCAGAAGGGTTCGGTTCAGGGTTCCCGAGAGAATTCTTATGTAGTCTTCGGGTAGGCGTAATTTTTCCATTTAGTTCGTCTTATTCATTTAGGGTAAAAATGGGGCAGGTGACCGTGCTCTCCACCTCCTCCATTTTCTGAAGGTGGTTGACCACGAAGTCCCCCAGGGAGTTGAAGTCCTCTGTTTCCACCAGGCCTATTATGTCGTAAGGTCCGCTGACTATGTGGCATTGTTTTACGGAGGGCATCTCCCTCATTTTCCTCAAAACTTCCCCGGCCTTACCGGATTTTACATTCATGAGGACATACGCCTTAACCATTCCGCCTGCCTTTGTTTATATACCTCTTTCTGTAATGGGTCAACAGTCTTTTTCTCCTTTTTCTGCTGAGCACTTCTTTAATCCGGCTCTTTGACTTCATCACTAATAATTATAGACACAGTTGGCCTACTTTTCAATGGGACTCCAGGAATTCGTCCCGGCATTTTTCCGAGCAAAAATAATAGGTCCTGCCTTCGTATTGAAGTTTCAGGGCCATCTCCTCCTCTATGTACAGTCCGCAAACCGGGTCCTTTACCAGGTTCTTGACCCTGGGGGGAGCATTCCTCCGGGGTTCGGTTTTTCTCCGGGCAGGCTTAAGAAAGATAAGGTAAAAGAGGTAGCCCACGATTAATAGAAAAATGAGAGCGCTCATCCTTCCATCATCTCCTTTATGTCGTTGTGGTAAAGAAATAGGTTGGGAGTGAATTTTCCGGGAAGGACCCTTATGGGATGTCCGTCCACCTCCTCAATTTTTTTCATGCCGTCCACATGGGGGGATATGGCCTTCATGGTTTTCAGGAGTTCCTTGATTTTCCTCTTAGCCTCCGCCCTTTCCCTTTCCACGGCGAAAAGGATCCCGTGCCTTTCCACCGCCTCCCCCTGGATGTAATATCCCACGAAGGCGGCAAAGAGCCGTTCTTCGGTGGGTTCCCTTCCCACCTCCACCCTCCTTCCATCGGCGTAGTTTACTTCCACCAGGGAGTCAAAATGAAATTCCCCCTCCACCTCCTCCGCCACCTTCATCAGGGCTTCCCGGGGCGATCCCGCCACCCGGAAGAGGTAGCGGTGATTTTCCTCAAATTCCGTGTCAAAGCCCAGGCCTATCAGGTAAAGTTTCATTTTTTCCTCCCGAACACCCGGACGAGGAAGACCCTTCCCCGGTAGGTTATTTCCCGGAGTTTCCCCTCCTTTATGAGTTTCTCCACGGCGGACCAGTCGGCCCCTGACCTGCGGAGAATCTCCTCCACCGCCTCCTTCTCCATGGGGTGAACGGCGGCGGTGGCCAGTATGTCCCGCTCCGCATCGCCGGTGAAACCGAAACTTCCCTCTCCGGATCCCGTCAGGAGAAGGGGACGAAGTCCGTGGGCTTTAAAGATCAGGTAAGATCTGTGTAGAGTTTCTTCGTCGGCCCCTTCGGCCCATTCCTCCGCCGGGGGTCTTGTGGGGACCATGATGTAGGATGTTTCCGGCTTTATCCGGCTCAGAAATTCGGCGATTTTTTCTATCTCCTCCGGGGAATCGTTCAATCCCTTTATCAACATGGTTTCGCTGACCAGTTGGTTTCCAAACTCCCTGGAGAAGGTCTCCAGGCCCTCCAGTATCCTTTCCAGGGAAAGGCGGCCGTGGGGCCTGTCCACCTTTTTAAAGGCCTCCGGGGAGACCGCATCCACCTTTACGCATACCCAATCCGCCGGGGCCAGATCCCTCCTTACTTCCTCCATCCACAGGAGGGACGAATTGGTTATGACGGCTATTTTTATGCCCAGGCCCTTCAGGAGTTTTATTTCCTCTCCCAGGTTCAGGTCCAGGGTGGGTTCCCCGTCGGGAACGAAACTCAGGTAATCTATCCGAATCCCCCTGAGCCTCACCTGTTCCACCCTTTCCTTTACGCTTTCGTAGATCTGCCCTGGGGAATAAAAGACCCTCCTTTTGATGGACATTTCCAGGGTCTTTCCTATCTGACAGTAAACGCAGGAATAGGTGCAAATCTTAGGGGGAATGTTGTTGATCCCCAGGCTCATGCCCAGGCGTCTTGAGGGGACCGGTCCAAAGGCTATGGCTTCGTTTTCCATGGTCATGAATTATAACTCATTTTGGTCTGGGACCTACAGGGTGGAGGGCCAGGACGCCGGAGGTGGTTCCGTCCAGGTCCAGGAGTTGGTTGATGTATGTATCGTAGAAGGCCGCCACCTCCACGGTGGAGAGGCCGTAGGCCTCGCAGGCCAGGTAAATGTTCTGGGAAATGGCGCCGGATTCCATGTAAGCGTACCTGTATCCCCTGTCCAGGTATTTCCAGGTTACCCTCTGGAAAAAGGAGACGAGGACCAGGAGCAGGGGAGCCCTGGCCATCATGTCGCCCTGGGGAGAGAAACGGAGGATCTGCCTTCGGAAACTTCCCCTTTTCAGGAGGCCCACGGAGTTTTCTTCCGGCAGGAACAGGTAAAGTCCCTTCTCCAGACCCTCCACCTCCTCGGCAAAGAAGTATATGAAGATGGGGTAGAGGGCCCCGGCGGAGGGGGCTGTCCTTAACTTCAATCCATCCTTTTCACCGCTTATTCCGTCGGCGGCGTTTAGGAGTCCAGAAAGGACCTTCAATTTTATGGGGGAACGGTAAAAACGCCTCCGGGACCTGCGGTTTTTCAGGGCCTCCTCCAGGGAAATCGGTGGAAACTCCGGCGGCGGAAGTTTAATTTTCCTTAAGAAAGTCCATTCCATTTTCGGCCTCTTTTGCCATTTCACCGGGCCCAGGTATCCCCGGGGGGAGTAGGAGGTGAGATGGTGGAACTGGGGACCCGGAAGGTTTAAGGCTAAAAACAGGGCCAGTTCCAGGAGCATTATTCAACGAAAACCCGGGAATCCCCGGTGGAAAAGACCTTCACTCCAGGAAACAGGGCAAAACTCAGGTAAACCTGGTAAAGGCTGGGCTGGTCCACCCTTTGTCTCCAGTATCTGAACCCCGTGGAAACCCTCAAATCCAGGAAGTATCTCCGCCGGTCCAGAAGCCGTGCCCTCTTGCTGGAGAAGGACAGGTCAAATAATTTTTCCTCTCCGCTCTGGAAGTATCCGATGGAGGTTCCGCCCAGGTAGAGGACCAGGAGTCTGCGGGAGGCCCCTTCGGTGAAGGGGGATGAAAAATTTATCCACCGAAGGCCCACGCCTATTCCGGCGAAGGTTATTCCCCCTCCTATCTCGGTCTGCTTGAGGAAACTAAATTCCACACTGGGAAGTTTCTCGTCCAACAATTTGCCCCGGGCATGGAAAAAGGAAAGCCCCAGGCCCAGATCAAGGAACCCCTCTATGTTCTCCCCCAGGGCCGGAGGAAGAAGCAGAAGGAGTCCCAGGACTAAGACCAGTAATTTTCCTCTCATAAACCAATGATATCACACCTCAATTTCTTCCCACAGGGTCATGACTTCCTTCAGGAGTTCCACCCCTTCCAGGAGAAGGAATCCGGCGGTGGTTATCTTTTCGTCCTTGGAGAAATGGGATATTTTGGCCTGGGTTAGGGTTTTTTCAAAGATCTCAGGATCCAGACCGGAGACCTTCTCCGCTTCCTTGAGATTTACCCTTCCCTTTTCGTCGGTGGCCTCCCTGGCAGCCAGGAGAAATCTTACCAGATGCGGGGTCACATGGAACTCTATCCCGTCGGGAACGGCGGAAATGGCCCTCTTTATCCTTTCACCTGCCTCGGTTAGGCGGTAAAAGCCTCCGGGCAGGGCGTCTATAAGGGATTGTCCCACGAGTTTTCTCAGGGCTGAGCGGACATGTTCCTCCTCACGGGGGGGGAACTTGGCCAGGAGCCAGGGTTCAAACACCCCCCTCCAGAGGGGCATGGATTTCAGGACCCTGGCCTCAAAGGCGGAAATCATGGGGAGCCTTTCAATGGAACTGGCCAACTGGGCGAAGAACCTTCCGGACTTGCTGGGGAAGCCGTTTCCCAGGAGGCCCTGCTCCTCCGCCTTTGCTACCCAGGAGTCCCCCGGGGAGAGGTTCTCCATTCTGGTGGTGGTTATGGCCATTACTGCGGTGGCGGAAACTTCCTTTTTCCCGTGCTGTTTCCTGTCCTGAAAAACCTTTTCACCCCATTCTGTAAATTCGTAGACCAGTTCTCCCCTTTCACCTATCCACGAGTGGAGCATTCTGTAACTTTCCAGGAGATATAAAGAATAGGAAACCTTCCACGGGGTTATGGAGTGTTCGTCCTCCGCCTTTTTCCTTATCTGGGAATAACTGGGATATATTTCGGGATTCGCTTCGTGGGTTTTCCAGAGACCCTCAATTATCTCCAGGATGGTCAGGTCCTGGGTGTCAATGTCTATGGATGGGTTCACCGTTATCGGTTCCACATAGAGAAGTTGGGCGGCCTTCAGAAGGTGATCGCCGGCGGGAAGGAGGTTTCCTTTGCCGTCCAGGGCCCCCATGAGCATAAGTTTTTCCCGGAGTTCTCCCCCGGGATCCCTCTCCAGAAGGGAAACGAGGATTTCGTCGGTAAGGGGAAAGTTCACCGCCGCCCCTTTGAGGAGTCCAGCCCTTATCTGCTGACCTGGCCCGGTAAGGGAGTAGTTGTTGCCGTGGGGAAGGGAGAAGGTGAGCAGGCCCATGGCCTCCAGTTGCATTATTTTCTCCCTGGTGAGGGGAAGGAAGGATTTTTTGCCCGGTCCCGGAGGGGTCTTCCTGAGTTTTTCCGCCAGGGCCGGGGAAATGAAAACCCTGGACTCCGCTATTTTGTAAGCCTGAAGCAGGGATTCTCCCAGGGGAAGAAGTTTTCCGTCCCTGGCCAGTCCCCTTCTTTGAAGGGCAGAGGAGATTTCCTCCTGGAGGGAAATGTCCCCCTGGCTGAGAACCGCTATCTCCAGCATGGAGATTACCTCGGAGCCCACGAATCGGAAGTCCTCCTCCCAGTCCTCCACGGGTCCCAGGGTTTCTTCGCATTCCCGGATGGCCTCGGATACCATGTGGCCGGCCTGGGTGAGGGAATATACCCCTTCCTCCTCGGTGAGGAGTCCCTCCAGGTCCAGGTGAAATAAATATTCTATGTCCTCGTCGGTCAGTTTATCCAGGACCCGGTCCAATTCTATGCCCTGGTCCCATTTTTCTGCCATTCTCTTTATCAGGGCTGCGTGCTTTTTCAGAATTATCATGGTGACCTCCTTGTGGAATTTATCCAGAATAAATTATAAGGGAATTGTCAAAAGGTCTTTTCCCATCGGATCTCTATTTTCTGGTAGGGAACCCAGACGCCGTCCACCCATCCGCTGGCAAGGGTAAAGGCGAGGTTAAACCCTTTGAGGAAGACCTCCTTCCTGTAACCCAGCCATGTTAAATTGTTGCCCCGGTAAAGGGGGTCCCCGTCCTGATGGTAGAAATTCCTTCCCCACCAACGGCTAAGGAAGACCTCCCCATATTTTCCCGAGAGGGAAAGGAGGGCTTCGGTTCCCCTGCCGGTAAATCTTGAGGGTTTCCACCGATCCGGTATGTAGTAGGAAAGGAACCGGGCAGCGGAGAGGTTCACCGTTCCCAGGGGGGTGGGAAGTTTAACTCCGGCTCTCCCCATGAAGGCCATGTCGTCCTGGGGACCTACATGATGCTCCATGTACTCCCCTCCGAAGTGGACATAGTGATACTGGAAGGAGGCAAAGACCCCACCGCTTTCCAGCCGAAGTTTCAGCCCCACATCAAAATTCTCCTGGACCAGTTTTTTCATTTCCCTTTCCCAGTTTATCCAAACTTCCCCCTGGAGGGTTTTGCGTTTGTAGGACAACTGAAATCCCCTCTCCGCCGGCCTTTCGTAATAGAGGGCGTCAAAGTATAGGGCCCTGTGGAGACCATGGAATTTACGGAGGTTTCCGAAGCGAAAACTGAACTCTCTGGAGGGCGAAAAGACCACCGCCAGATAGGGGAGGATCCTTCTGTCTCCACCGTAGAACCTCCACAGCAGGGCTCCGGCCTCGGCCTTTACCGCAGAATTGATTTTTATGGAAAAATACCCCTGAATCCAGTCTCCGAAGAAGGTTCTGCCGTCGTAGTAGGGGTTGGATTTGTATTCAAAATTGTAAAAAAGGGAATAATTTTCCAGGGAGAAGTTCACCCCGGCCATCATCAACCAGGAGGAAAGAAGAATAAACGGGATTTTCCTCATGAAGGAGCCATTATAAACCATGGTTTTTTTTCAAGTCAACGCTACCCCCTTTCCCCTGAGGGTTGACTTTTGCCAGGGGAGTATAGAAAATATAACTTTAACAGGAGGAGAGAAGATGCTTGATCCCAAGGAACTCAAAAAGACCCTGAACCTGCCGAAGACCGAGTTTCCCATGAAGGCTTCCCTGCCCCGCCGGGAGCCTGAGATACTGAAGAAGTGGACCGAAATGAAACTTTACCAGCGAATACGAAAGGAAAGGGAGGGACGGCCCAAGTTTATACTCCACGACGGCCCTCCTTACGCCAACGGAAGAATACACCTTGGGCACGCCCTGAATAAAATCCTCAAGGACTTTGTGGTGAAGTCCTATTCCATGATGGGCTACGATGCCCCCTATGTTCCCGGATGGGACTGCCACGGCCTGCCCATTGAGATAAAGGTGGAAAACCGCATAGGAAGGCTGGAGGACAAGGCGAAGTTTCGCCGGGAATGCAAAAAATACGCCGAGAAGTATGTGGGCCTCCAGAGGGACGAGTTCATAAGGCTGGGGGTTCTGGGGGATTGGGAGAATCCCTACCTCACCATGGACCCCGAATACGAGGCGGAAATAATCAGGCACATAAAGGGATTTTTCCAGAGGGGTGAGGTTTACAGGGCCAGGAAGCCCGTATACTGGTGCCCCCATTGTAAAACCGCCCTGGCGGAGGCCGAAATAGAATATCACGACCACAAATCCCCGTCCATTTATGTGAAGTTTCCCCTCCTTGAGCCGGAGAAACTTTCACCTTCCCTGGAGGGAAAGAGGGTGTTCGTGGTCATCTGGACCACCACCCCCTGGACCCTTCCGGCCAATCTGGCCATAGCCCTACACCCAGACTACGATTACGGGGTTTTCCGCCACGGAGACGAGTACTACATCCTTGCCAGGTTGCTGGCCCCTGTGGTGGAGGAGGAACTGGGAGCGTCCTTTGAACTGGTCCACAAATTTGAAGGAAAGGAATTGGAGGGCTTCCGGGCCAGGCATCCGTTTCTTGACAGGGAGAGCGTGATAGTCCTGGCGGATTATGTAACCCTGGAGCAGGGAACGGGATGCGTTCACATAGCCCCGGGCCACGGGGAGGAGGACTATCAGACCGGGCTTAAATACGGCCTGGAGGTGCTTTCTCCGGTGGACGACGAGGGAAGATTCACCGGGGAGGTGGAATTTTTGAAAGGCAAGACGGTATGGGAAGCCAATCCCATAGTCCTGGAGGTTCTCAGGGAAAGGGGGATGCTTCTGGCCCAGGGGGAGATAAGCCATTCCTATCCCCACTGCTGGAGATGTAAGGGGCCCGTGATTTTCCGGGCTACTCCCCAGTGGTTCATTTCCATGGACAGGGCCGGGCTGAGGAAAAGGGCCTTAGAGGAGATAAAAAAGGTCCGCTGGATTCCATCCTGGGGCGAGGAAAGGATCTCCAACATGATAGAAAACAGACCCGATTGGTGTATTTCCCGGCAGAGGAGTTGGGGAGTTCCCATTCCGGTTTTCTACTGTAAGAACTGCGGAGAACCCCTGACGAAGCCGGAGGTCATGGACCGGGTGGCGGAGGTCTTTGAAGGGGAGGGTTCCGATGCCTGGTTCTCCCATCCTCCCCAATACTTTATTCCCCAGGGCGTGAAGTGCGAAAAATGCGGTGGGAGGGAATTCGTCAAGGAAAACGACATCGTGGATGTGTGGTTTGAATCGGGAACATCCCACGCCATCCTCAAGCATAGGCCTGACCACCGCTGGCCCGCCGATGTTTACCTGGAGGGCAACGACCAGTACAGGGGATGGTTCCACAGTTCCCTTCTGGTGGCCCTGGCCAACGAGGGGGAAAGCCCCTACAGGCAGGTTATTACCCACGGATGGGTTCTGGACGAGCACGGCAGGGCCATGTCCAAATCCATGGGCAATGTTATAGAGCCCGGGGAGATAATAAAAGATTACGGGGCGGAAATTCTCCGCCTATGGGTGGCCTTTCTGGACTACACGGAGGATGTGAAATTGGGGGAAAACATCCTCCAGCGACTCACCGAGGCCTATCGTAAGATGAGGAACACCTGGAGGTTCATGCTGGGAAACCTGAGGGATTTCGTCCCGGAAAAGGACTCCGTGGAAGAAGACCAGTTTCTCCCTTCCGACAGGTTCATCCTGACTAAATTCAGACGGCTGGTGGAAAGGGTCAAGAAACTTTACGAAAACTATCAGTATTACAAGATAGCCCACCTCCTCTACGATTTCTTCACCGTGGATCTCAGTTCCTTTTACCTGGACATAACCAAGGACCGGCTTTACTGTTCGGCGCCGGCCTCCCCCGGGAGAAGGGCAGCCCAGACGGCCATATTTGAAATGGCCAGGGACAGCATGAGGCTTCTGGCTCCCATCCTCTCCTTTACCTCCGAGGAGGCCTGGGAGCATCTTCCGGAATTCCCGGAGAAAAAACCTTCGGTTCACCTGGAGTTTTTCCCTCCAGCCCTTCCTTCACTCCTTTCCCAGGAGGAGGAAAGGGATTGGGAGGTTCTCATGAAATACAGGGACCTGGCCAACAAGGCCCTGGATCAGGCCAGGAAGGAGGGCTTTATAGGGAACTCCCTGGAGGCTTCCCTGGTGTTTTACGCCCCGGCGGAGGAAAGGAAGGTCCTGGAAAAATATTCCTCCCACTTCCTGGAGATATTCATCGTCTCCTCCTGGAAAATAGAGGAAGGCGAGGAAAGGGTGGAGGTGGAGAAGGCTCCGGGCAAGAAATGCGAGCGCTGCTGGGTTTATCATCCCGAGGTGGGCAAGGACCCGGAATACCCCAACCTCTGCCCCAGGTGTGTAGCGGTGGTTAAGGAGTTGATTTGAGACTGAGCAGGGCCCTGATGCTTATCCTCCTTCTTCTGGGGGTGGATCAGTATAGCAAATGGCTGGTTTCCCAGCACATTCCACCCTGGAGGGTGGTGAAACTTACCTCCTTTTTGAACCTGGTGAATGTAAGGAATCGGGGTATGGTCTTCGGGTTTTTGTCCGATTCCCGGAACCCCGTGGTTTTCTGGATCATTACCCTGGCTTCCCTGGCCGCCGCCGTGTTCGTTCTCTACCTTTTTTTCCGGGAAAAGTCCAGGGTTGCCAGATTTTCCCTTTCCCTGATAATCGCCGGAGCCCTGGGGAACCTCCTGAACCGGTTTACACAGGGGAGCGTTTTAGACTTCATTGACCTGCACTGGGGGAAGTATCACTGGCCCGTTTTCAACTTCGCCGACGCCTGCATAACCGTGGGTTCGGCGGTGTTCATCGTATACCTTCTCTTAAAGGGAGGTGAAGATGTATCCCATACTGGTTAAGATAGGACCTCTGACGGTTTACGGCTACGGCTTCTGGATAGCCGTGGGGCTTCTGGTGGGTTTCTGGGTCATGGGGAAGGAGGCGAAGAGGCAGGGGCTTCCCCACAACACCGTGGTTAACATAGCCTTCTGGACGGTGATTTTCGCCTTTATGGTTTCCAAGGTGGGTCTCCTTCTGGTAGACCCGGGATACTATACTTCCAACCTGAAGGAATTGCTCCGCTCCGGCGGGGTTTTTTACGCCGGTCTCATAGGGGGGCTTGTTTTCGTGGTGGTGGCCCTGAAGGTTAAAAAACTTCCATTCTGGAAGGTAATGGACATCTACGCCATGGTCATTCCCCTGGGCCACGCCTTCGGACGGCAGGGGTGTTTTTCCGCCGGGTGTTGTTACGGCAGGCCCACGGATGTGCCCTGGGGTGTAGTTTTTCACAGTGAGTTCGCCCATCGGCATGTGGGAACCCCCCTGGGGGTGAAAATTCACCCGGTCCAACTCTACGAGTCCTTCCTGAACTTCATACTTTTCGGCATCCTATATTACATCATGAGAAGGAAGAAGAAATTTGACGGGGAAATATCCGCCCTTTACCTCATCGGATACGGGCTCATAAGGTTCCACGATGAATATTACCGGGGAGACCCTGGAAGGGGATGGATAATCCACGGAAACTCCGTGTGGACCTCCCTTTCCGTGCCCCAGTTCATAAGCCTTCTCTTGATTCTCGCCGGAATAATAATATTTCTCGTCCGAAGGAGGCATGGGGAAAATAACCGCTGAACTTGAGGTGGAACACGAAGGGAGGCTTGACCAATATCTGGCCTCCCGATTGGAACTTTCCAGGTCCAGGGTTCAGAAACTCATAAAATCCGGCAGGGTCCTCGTAAACGGCCGACCGGCCCGTCCATCCCATCGCCTGAGGGTAGGGGACAGGATCACCGTGGATGTGGAAGAGGAAGCGGGAGGGCCCGAGCCTGCGGATGTTCATTTTTCCGTAATCCACGAAGACCCCCAGATTATGGTGGTGGACAAGCCCTCGGGGTTGACCGTTCATCCGGCCCCGGGGATAAGGGAGGCCACCCTGGTGAACGGCCTTTTGAAGTTGAGGCCTGAGATCAGTGGGGTGGGGAGCATAGAGCGTCCGGGAATAGTCCACCGCCTGGATAAGGATACCTCCGGGGTGATGGTGGTGGCGAAAACCCCGGAGGCTTATCTTGCCCTCCAGAGACAGTTTCAGGAAAGGTTGGTGAAGAAAAGTTACATAGCCATAGTGGAGGGGGAGCCTCCTCCCCGGGGGGAGATTCCCTTTTCCATCGGGAGGGATCCCCACCGCCCCGGGAGGTTCTCCGTGGGGGCCCATTCCACCCGGGAGGCTTACACCGAGTTTTTAAAGATAGTCCAGAGGGGAGGGTATGCGGTCCTCCTGGTGTGTCCCCGCACGGGAAGAACCCATCAGATAAGGGTTCACCTTTCCTTCGCCGGATATCCCATAGCCGGAGACCCCCTCTACGGTAATCCTCCGGGGCCCATAGGAAGACTTGCCCTGCACGCCTACTGTCTTTCCTTTATCCATCCCGAAACGGGAAAGAGGGTGAGGTTCTGTTCCCCTGTACCCCGGGAGTTCGCCTCCTTCGTGGAGGATGTTAAATTTCCCCGCTTTTGTTCCGGGGAGAGTTCTACGGAGAACTGAAAACTCACCTGTCAAAGAGGGAAGGGAAGAAGTTTTCCCAATCTTTCTTTAACTCCTCCAGGGGCAGGTCTATTTTCTTTCGTCCGTTTACATAGGCCGTAAGCCTTTCGCCCTTTACCAGGCCGATTTTTTTCACCGGAACCTCCGCCTCCAGGTCGCCGGAGGCAAAGACCAGGGCTCTGGAGGGACTTTCCCCGAAGAGGAAGTAAACTTCTTCGTCCTCCGTTTCTATGGAGAGTTCGGCGCCCATCCCTATGTGGAAAAGGGCCTCCGCCAGGTTGGGAAGAAGCCCTCCAGGTGAAAGGTCCACGGCGTAGGCGAACCTTCCTTCCCTGGCAAGATGTATCAGTTCCCTCTGGAGGAGCCTTTCCCTTTCCAGGTTTATTTCCGGAGGCCTTCCACCCTCCTCTCCCAGAACCACCTTTAAATAAAGGGAAGAGCCCAGGTCCCTGCCGGTCCAGCCCAGGAGGAATATCCCCATGCCTTCCTCCACACGCCCGGGCCTGGGGATGACCATGTAGTCCTCCACCAGGCCCACGGCTCCTATGGTCACCGTGGGGGGGATGGCCTTTCCCTGGGTCTCGTTGTAAAAACTCACATTTCCCCCGGTTACTGGAACTTCAAAGAACTCCAGGGCTCTCTTCATCCCTTCCACCGTGGCCACGAACTGCCCCATGATGTCAGGTTTTTCCGGATTCCCGAAGTTGAGGCAGTTGGTTATACCCAGGGGCTCCGCCCCCAGGCAGGCCAGGTTCCTGAAGGCCTCGGCCACCGTGAGCACCGCCGCCCCCTCCGGATTGGCCCTTCCCCACCCGGGGTTGGCGTCAATGGTGAGGGCTATGCCCTCCTTCTGTCCCTTTATTTTCAGCACCGCCGCTCCGGCCCCCGGGAGGAGAACGGTGTTGGTCTGCACCATGTGGTCGTATTGCTGGTAAATCCATCGGCGGGAGGCCATGTGCGGGGAGGAAAGAATCCTCTTCAGGGCATCTTCCCAGTCCCTTTCCCGGGTCCAGGACTCCTTCCAGGTCTCGTCGGGGTTCGGTTTTTTGTAGGGTCTTTCGTAGGCCGGGGCATCGCTGGCCAAGGATTTTACCGGCACATCCGCCACCATCTCCCCGTGCCAGAAGGCTCTGAATCTGTCCCCTTCGGTGGTTTTTCCCACCACCACGGCGTCTATTCCCCACTTATCAAATACGGCCTTTATTTCCTCTTCCTTACCTTCCCTGGCCACCATGAGCATTCTTTCCTGGGATTCGGAGAGGAGGATTTCGTAGGGGGTCATCCCTTCCTCCCTCAGGGGAACCCTGTCCAGATACAGGTCCACCCCCACTCCGCTTTTTGAAGCCATTTCCGAGGAGGAAGAAGTAAGCCCCGCTGCCCCCATGTCCTGAATTCCCACGATGAGGTCCCTTTCCATGACTTCCAAGGTGGCCTCCAGAAGGAGTTTTTCCCTGAAGGGGTCACCCACCTGAACATTTACCTTCTTGTGTTCGGTTTCCTCACCGAATTCCGCCGAAGCCATGGTGGCTCCGTGGATTCCGTCCCTGCCCGTGGGAGCCCCGGCGTAAATGAGGGAGAGTCCGGGTTTTCCCGCCCTGGCGTAAAATATTTTTTCCTTCTCCGCTATCCCCACGCACATCACATTTACCAGGGGATTGTGGGAGAATTCCTCCTCAAAATCCACTTCCCCCCCCACGGTGGGAACGCCCACCGGGTTTCCGTAGCCGGCGATTCCGCTCACCACTCCCTCCATAATGGCCCGGTTGGAGGGCCTTTCCAGGGGTCCGAAGTGGAGGGAGTCCAGCAGGGCCACCGGCCTCGCTCCCATGGTGAAGACATCCCTGAGTATTCCACCCACCCCCGTGGCAGCCCCCTGGTAGGGTTCTACGAAGGAGGGGTGGTTGTGGGATTCCACCTTGAATACCACCGCCTTCCCCGCCGCCTCAACTACGCCGGCGTTTTCTCCGGGTCCCTGAATCAGGTATTTACCGCGGGTGGGAAGTTTTTTCAGGTGAATTCTGGAACTTTTGTAGGAGCAGTGCTCCGACCACATAACGGAAAAAAGCCCCAGTTCCACCAGGTTGGGTTCCCTGCCCAGAATAGATTTTATCCGTTCGTATTCTTCCCTGGTGAGATTGTGTTCTTCCAGGAGTTTTTCAAGGTTTTTCATGATTCCCTCACATATCTGGCCGCCGAAAGGAACATCCTCAGCCCGTCGGTGGAGCCCAACTCCGCCTCGGAGGCCCTTTCCGGATGGGGCATGAGCCCCATAACATTTCCCCGGGGATTTATTATCCCGGCGATGTCGTTAAGGGAGCCGTTGGGATTTTTAAGGTACCGGAATACCACCCCCCTTCTCCCTTCCAGTTCCGCCAGCGCCCGGGGTTCTGCGAAGTAATTTCCGTCTATGTGGGCGATGGGCATCCTTATCCTTTCTCCCCTCTGGTAGAGGAGGGTGAAGGGGGTTTCGTCGTTTTCCACCACCAGGTCCTCAAACCGACATATGAACCTCAGACCCCGGTTTCTCAGCATGGCCCCGGGAAGAAGTCCTGCCTCCAGGAGGATTTGAAATCCGTTGCATATCCCTAAGACCAGGCCGCCCTCCTCGGCAAATTCCCGCACGGCTTCCATAATAGGTGAAAACCTCGCTATGGCCCCGCTCCGGAGGTAGTCCCCGTAGGAAAAACCTCCGGGTAAGACCACCACCCGGGAGCCTTTCAGGTCCCTTTCGCCGTGCCACAGGTAAACGACTTCCTCCCCGGCCACATCCTGGATCACATGGTAGGTGTCCCGGTCGCAGTTGGTCCCGGGAAAGACCACCACCCCGAACCTTACTTTTCTATTTCCCATCGGAAATCCTCTATGACGGGATTGGAAAGAACCTTCCTGGCTATTTCCTCAATGACCTTTTCCGGGTTTTCATCCTCCAGGTCAATGTAGAAGACCTTTCCCTGACGAACTTCCTTTACGGTCTCGTATCCCAGGGTATGGAGGGCCCTTTTTATGGTCTCGCCCTGGGGGTCAAGGACCTCCGGTTTCAAGAAGACTTCAATTTTCGCTTTCATGATCTCTCCTTAAATATACGGTTTGTATGGGGAAGGGGATTTCAATTCCCTCCTCCTTGAAGTTTTTGAGTATCCTATCCCTGATTTTATCCGCCGTGGTGAACACCTGCCTGGGGTCGTTCACATGAAAGACCAGGAGGAAGTTCAGGGCGGAGTCCCCGAAGTCGGTAAAAAAGGCCGAAGGGGCCGGGTGGCGCAGGACTTCCTCCACCTCCAGGGCGGATTTTACCAGAACTTCCCTTACCCTTGCCGGGTCCGCATCGTAGGCCACCCCCACCGATATCCTTCCCGTGGACCTGCTTTCGGGGAGGTAGAAGTTCACGACCTTGCTTTTGACCAGCAGGGAATTGGGTATGATCAGAACATAGTTTTCCAGGGTTTTTATCTTGGTGGTCCTCAGCCCTATTTCCAGCACATCGCCGAATTCTCCTCCCTCCAGTTTTATCCTGTCCCCCACCTTGAAGGGTTGGTCCAGGAGTATGGTGAGGCCGGCTATTATGTTGGCCAGGGTGTCCTGGGCGGCAAGCCCTATGGCCAGGGAACCCACCCCCATGGATACTATCAGGGAAGAGATGTCGTAGTTAAACCTCTTCATGACGATCATCAACCCTGCCGTCCACACGAAGAGTTTTTCCCCGATCTCCACGATGGGGGAGAACCTCCGCAGGAATTCTTTGTTTGAGGAGGTTTCGTGGAGCCACTGAATTATGGCCTTGAAGAGGTTGTTTACGGCCAGGATCACCAGGAGAACGATGAGGACGAAGAGCGTATCGTGGATTATCCTGGAAAGGGGCGGTTTAAGGCTGGCGAAGTGAAGGGCGATGTGGGCGGCAAGGACCACCGCCGCCAGTTGCAGGGGAGTGGAAAGAGCCCTGACGGCGTAATCGTCCAGTTTGGTCTTGGTTCTGGAGTACACGCCCCTGGCTATTCTGAGGATAAGTTTTACCAGAAAGATTCCCAGAAGCGAGAGGGCCACAAAAATCAATAAAAATAGTGCCCATCCCTCTATTTTCATGGCTTTTTCTCCTTCAGGCGGGGAATTGGTGCCGAGGGCGGGACTCGAACCCGCACGGGCTTAGACCCACCAACACCTCAAGCTGGCGCGTCTGCCAATTCCGCCACCTCGGCATCCGTTTATTTTTTCGTTTCGCTCTGTTTGACTACGGATTTCTCCAGAACGGAGGATTTTTCGGCCTTGGAGGAAAGAATGTAGAGACTCAGGGATGTCAGGATAAAGAGGGTGGCCAGCACCGCCGTTACCTTGGCCAGGACGGTGGTGGCTCCCCGGGGGCCGAACACCGAGGAACTGCTGGCTCCTCCGAACACCGCCGCTATGTCCGCCTTCTGCCCGCTCTGCATGAGAATAACTATAATGAGCAGGATGGAAATAATCACATGAAAAACTAAAATGACATCATACATGATCCTTTCTCCTCAAAACAAAGGCCCTGAGTCCTTCACTTCAAAGGCCTTAATTCCAGACTGGATTATATCATAAAAGGAATCGGGTTTCAAGGAAGCACCCCCCACCAGGACCCCGTCTATGTGGGGCTGGCTCAGGAGGGAAAAGGCGTTTCCCGGCTTTACCGAGCCTCCGTAGAGGACCTTGACTTCCCCCAGGTACTGTTTTATGAAGGCGTGAACCTCTTCGGCTTGCTCCGGGGTGGCGTTCTTTCCCGTTCCTATGGCCCATATGGGTTCGTAGGCGATAATCACCCGGGAGGGATGGATTCCGGAGAGGTCCGCATCCAACTGAAATTTTATCTTTTCCATGGCCCTTCCCTCCTCCCTCTCCTGAAGGTTTTCTCCCACACAGAGGATGGGTTTAAGGCCGTAATCTAAGGCGGTTTTCAGTTTGAGGTTTATCAGTTCGTCGTCCTCCCCCAGGATGTTTCTCCTCTCCGAGTGGCCCACCAGGACGAAGTCCACCCTGGCCTCCACCAGCATTTTCGCCGATATTTCCCCGGTGAAGGCTCCATGGGGCCTCCAGTATAGGTTCTGGGCCCCTAAGAATATCCCCCTTTCCCTGGCCAGGTCCTTCACATAGGCTATGGTTACGAAGGGAGGAAAGATCACCACATCCGCCTTTTTTCCGGGGATTTCCTTTATTTCCTCAAAGAAGGTCTTGCCTTCCTGGGGACCGTGATTCATCTTCCAGTTTCCGGCTATTAAGGGCTTCATCCTTCCTCCAGAACTTCAAGGCCGGGGAGGGTCTTTCCGGATAAGAATTCCAGGGAAGCCCCTCCTCCGGTGGAAATGTGGGATATTTTCTCCTGAACTCCGGCCTTTTTCACCGCCGCCGCAGAATCCCCGCCCCCAACCACTGAAAAGGCAGGGCTTTCCGCCACGGCCCTGGCCACCGCCAGGGTTCCGTGGGCGAAGGGCGGAATTTCAAAGATTCCCATGGGGCCGTTCCACACTATCATGGCTGCGTTCTTTATGTGGCGGGAGTAAAGGAGTTCCGTCTCCGGGCCTATGTCCACCCCCTTCCATCCCCTCTCTATTTCCTTCATTATTTTTACCTGGGCGTTTTCGCTTATTTCCCTGGCACAGCGGTGGTCCTGGGGAAGGAGAAAGGTTTTTCCCAGGGCCCGGGCTTCCTTCATCAAGGAGGAGGCTTCCTCCACGATTTCCTCCTCCACCAGGGAATCTCCCACGGGCTTGCCCAGGGCCACGAGGAAGGTGTACGCCATGGCCCCTCCCACCAGGATTTTGTCCGCATGCTTCATGAGGTTTTTCAAGACGGGGAGTTTATCGGAGACCTTGGCCCCTCCCACCAAGAGGAGATAGGGGTGCTCGGGGTGAGTCAGCACCCTGAGGAGGTTTTCCACCTCTTTCTTTATCAGAAACCCGGCCCCTTTCACCGGGATGAGTCTTGCCAGGGCGTGGACCGAAGCGTGGGCCCTGTGACAAGTCCCAAAGGCATCGTTGATGTAAACCTCAATCCCCTTCCCCAGTTGTGCGGCGAAGTGTGGGTCATCCCTGGTTTCTCCGGGATGAAACCTCAGGTTTTCCAGAAGGAGAACTTCCCCCTTCTTCAGAGAGTTCTTCATCTCCTCCGCCACCGGCCCCACCGCCTCCGGGGAAAATTTGACCTCCATCCCCAAGGCTTCCCCGAGGTAGCGGGCCACTGGTTTAAGGGAATACTCTGCCTTTACCTGGCCCTTGGGCCTTCCAAGATGGGAGGCCAGAACCAGGCGGGCTTCCTTTTCCAGGAGGTATTTGACGGTGGGAAGGGCGGCCCTTATTCTGGTGTCGTCCTCCACCCTTCCATCCTTCAGGGGGACATTGAAGTCCACCCTGAGGAAGACCCTTTTGCCCTCAACGGGAAGTTGGTTTACATACTTCATAGTTTTTTGCCCACCATCTCCGCCAGTTCTGCCAGGCGGTTGGAATACCCCCATTCGTTGTCGTACCAGGCCAGAACCTTGATGAGGGTTCCGTCCACCACCTTCACGAAGGGAAGGTCCACGGTGGCAGAGTAGGGGTTCTTTATGTAATCGGTGGAAACCAGAGGTTCCTCGGTGACGGCCAGGATGCCCTTGAGTTCTCCCTGAGCCGCTTTGATGAAGGCTTCTTTTACTTCCTCATCGGTGGTTTCCTTCTTCACCTCCACCACGAAGTCTATCAGGGAGGCGTCGGGGGTGGGAACCCTTATGGATATGGCGTGGAGTTTTCCCTTCAGGTGCGGGAGGACCTCCATTATGGCCTTGGCGGCGCCGGTGGTGGTGGGGATCATGCTTACGGCGGCGGCCCTGGCCCTGCGCAGGTCTTTGTGGGGGAGGTCCAGTATCCTCTGGTCGTTGGTGTAGGAGTGGACGGTGACCATCTGTCCGTGGACGATGCCGAAGTTTTCGTCAATCACCTTGGTCACCGGGGCAAAGCAGTTGGTGGTGCAGGAGGCGTTGGAAATGATGTGGTGTTTTTCCGGATCGTAGATGTGATGATTAACCCCCAGGACCACGGTTACATCGGGTTCCTTGGCCGGGGCAGAGATTATCACCTTCTTCACCGTTCCCCGGAGGTGTTTGGAGGCCCCTTCCCTGTCCCTGAACCTTCCGGTGGATTCAATAACTATGTCCACCCCGTAGTCTGACCAGGGAATTTCGCCGGGATCCTTTATGGCGAAAACCCTTATCTTCCTGCCGTCCACTATGAGGTAATCCCCTTCGTAGGAGACCTCCTTGTCGTATTTCCCCATGACGGAGTCGTATTTTAAAAGATGTGCCAGGGTGTGGGCGTCGGTGATGTCGTTTATGGCCACAATTTCAAAATCCTTTATTCCGAAGGATGCCCTGAAGAAATTTCTGCCTATCCTTCCGAATCCGTTAATGGCTACCTTCACCATTTTTGCACCTCCCTTTTGGATTCCTCTTATAATTTATTATCTCCTGCCTCTGGTTGTCAACAGGATTTTTTCGTAGGATAATAAAAAAAATATGGAGGTCATCATGATAGAGGAGAAAAAGATAACCGAAGTTATAATACGGAGTTACAGCGAGAAACTTCTGAAACATCTGGAGAACGATGTTCTCATCGCAGGGAGCGGTCCCTCCGGGTTGGTGGCCGCCTATTATCTGGCGAAAAACGGAGTGAAGACCGCCATCCTGGAGAAGAAACTCAGCATCGGAGGGGGGATCTGGGGCGGTGGGATGATGTTCAATTCCATCGTGGTTCAAGAGGAGGGAAAGGAAATACTTGAGGAATTCGGCATCCCCCACCAGGAGGTTTCCCCGGGCTACTTCGTGGCCGATGCGGTTCTCGTGGCCACCCTCCTTGCCTCCAGAGCCCTTCTGGCCGGAGCCGTCATCTTCAACGGGATATACCTGGAGGATGTGATTCTGAAGGAGGGCAGGGTTGGAGGGGCCGTCATAAACTGGTCTGCGGTGGAGGTGGCGGGGCTTCATGTGGATCCCCTTACCCTCCATTCAAGGTTTCTCATAGATGCCACCGGCCACGATGCGGAGGTGGTGAAGGTTCTCCAGGAGAAGAGCAAGGTTAAACTTAAGACCCCCTCGGGTAAAATGGAGGGGGAAAGGTCCATGTGGGCGGACAAGGCCGAAAACTTCGTGGCCTCTAACACCAGGGAGGTGTTTCCCGGCCTGATAGTGGCTGGGATGGCCGCCAACGCCACCTTCGGAGGGCCCAGGATGGGGCCCATCTTCGGCGGAATGTTTCTTTCGGGAAAACGGGCCGCCGAGATAATTCTTGAAGAAATCAGGGGGTAAAAAATGGCACAGAAAAATGTTCTCCCCTTTGAAGAGCCCATCGTGGAATTGAGGGAGAAGATAAGGGAACTTCAGAAAAGAAGGGACGAGGAAGCCAGGATCAAGGAAAGGGAGTTGATGGAAGAACTGGATCGGGAGTGGAAGAGGATCACCTCCTCCCTGAGCCGGTGGCAGAAAACCCTCCTTGCCCGTCATCCCCTGAGACCTTACACTCTGGACTACATTTACCGCCTCTTTGACGATTTCGTGGAATTGCACGGAGACAGGCGCTTCGCCGACGACCCGGCCATAGTGGCGGGCTTTGGGTTTTACCACGGAATGTCCGTGGCGGTGGTGGGACACCAGAAGGGAAGGACCACCCAGGAGAGGCTCAAGAGAAACTTTGGACAGGCCAATCCTGAGGGTTATCGCAAGGCCATAAGGATAATGAAGATGGCGGAGAAGTTTTCCAGGCCCGTGATAACCCTTATTGACACCCCCGGAGCCTATCCCGGGATAGGTTCAGAAGAAAGGGGACAGGCGGAGGCCATCGCCTACAACCTCAGGGAGATGGCCGGGTTGAAGGTCCCGGTTATTTCGGTGGTCATCGGGGAAGGGGGGAGCGGAGGAGCCCTGGGAATCGGCGTGGCGGACAAAATTCTGATGATGGAGTTTTCCATTTATTCGGTGATTTCCCCGGAGGGGTGTGCCGCCATTCTGTGGAGGAACCAGGCGGCGGTGGAGGAGGCGGCGGAAAACCTCAAACTCACGGCCCAGGACCTTTACTCCTTCGGGATAGCCGACGAGATAATTCCGGAGCCTCCAGGGGGAGCGCACAGTTTTCCGGAGATGGCGGCCCGGAAGGTTGACGAAGTTCTCTGGAGAAACCTCCAGGAACTGGTCTCGCTGGATCCGGAGGAAAGGGTGGAAAAAAGATATCAGAAATACAGAAAGATAGGGGTTTTTCGTGAAGAAACTAAGTCCTGAGGAGGTGGAGTTTAAAATTCCTCCCGGTATGGTCCCCCGGGATTTTTCCAGCCTTCCCCGGGTGAGGGGGATCATAGGCCAGGACAACGCCCTGAAGGCGTTGAAACTGGGTCTTAACATAACCAAGAAAAATTTCAATGTTTTCGTGGCCGGGGAGCCGGGGACCGGAAGAACCTCTGCGGTGAAGGCTTTCCTTGAGGAGATAGCCGCCAGAAGAAAAACTCCCCCGGACCTCGTTTTCCTCAACAATTTTCAGGACCCGTATTCTCCTCTTCCCGTTTTCCTGAGACCCGGCGATGGAAAGAAACTGGTGGAGGCCGTATCCCGGGCCGTGGATGAACTGGTGGACTACGCCCTGAGGGTGGAGGGGACTGAGGAGTTTCAGGAGGCAACGGAGAAGAAAAGAAAGGAATACGACAGGAAGCACGAGGAATTCATAACTAAACTTAATCAACTGGCCCGGAGCATGGGCTTCGTTCTGGAAATTTCCCAGGCAGGGGTTGCCATAGTTCCCCTCAAGAACGGCAAAAAAATACCCCAGGAGGAATTTCAGCAGTTGCCGGAGGAGGAGAAGAGGGAAATTCAAAAAAGACGGCAGGCCCTGGAAAAGGAAATAGACGAACTTTCCCGAAAGAAAAAGGACCTGGACCGGAAGATGAGGGAAGCCATGGGGGAGGCCGCCAGACACCTCCTGGCCAAAAAATGGGACGAAACTATGAAGAAGGCCGGGGAAATTCTGGCCCAGAGCCAGGAGGGAAGGGTTTACATGGAACACGCCCGGGAAGCCTTCCTGAACCTTCCCCAGGAAGCCCGGGGCGTGGGAAGCGAGGAGAGGGATCGGTGGGTCAAGGAGGTCAAAAAAAGGTTCTCGGTGAACCTGGCGGTGGACAATTCCCGCTTAAAGGGAGCCCCCCTCATCATAGAAACCAACCCCACCTATAAAAACCTTTTCGGAGTTATTGAAAGGGAGGCCGTCTACGGGGCCTACACCACCGACTTCACCATGATAAAGGCGGGTTCCCTTATCCGGGCCAACGGAGGATTCCTCATCATCCACGCCGAGGACATGACGGCCCCCCTGGTGTGGAAGAACCTCAAGAGGGCTCTGGAGACCGGGTGGGTGAAGATAGAGGACCTGGAAAGCCTTTTGAACCCGGTTTCCACCAAGGGGATAAAACCCCTTCCCATCCCCATAAATGTAAAGGTGGTTTTGATAGGATCCTACGGCATGTATTCTCTTCTTTACAGGTTGGACCCGGAGTTCAAGGAAGTTTTCAGGATAAAGGCGGAATTTGATTGGTCCATGCCTCTGAACAGGAAAAACCTCAGATCCCTGGCTTCCTTCTTCAAGGGATACATCCAGGACAGGGGATACCTTCCCCTCACCCCCGACGGCTTTGAGGAGATGGTGAAGTATCTCGCCCGGCAGGTGGAGGATCGGGAAAGGCTCAGCACCAATTTCGGCCTCATGACGGAGATCCTGGCGGAGGCCGACTTCCTGGCCCGGGAAAGAAGGGCCCGGGGCATAGATTCCAGGGCGGTGCTGGGGGCCATCAGGCAGAGGGAGGAAAGGATTTCCATCTTCAAAAGGAAGGAGATGGATTTCTTCAAAAAGAACATATTGAAGATAGAAGTTAGCGGCAAAAGGGTGGGGCAGATTAACGGTCTTACATACATAAGCATAGACGGTCTTCAGTTTGGCCGTCCGGTGAAGATAACCGCCACCGCCGCTCCGGGAAAGGAAGGAATAGTAAACATAGAAAAGGAGGCGGCTCTTTCAGGTCCCATCCACACCAAGGGAATTTGTATCATCAACGGCCTCCTGGCGGAGCGGTTTGCCAGGGATTTTCCCCTGACCCTTTCCGCCAGATTGGTCTTTGAGCAGAGTTACTCCGAGGTGGACGGGGATTCCGCCTCCGCCGCGGAATTCGTGGTTCTGCTTTCCGCCATAACCGGGTTCCCTGTGAAGCAGAACTTCGCCGTCACCGGATCGGTGAACCAGAAGGGGGAGATACAGGCGGTGGGAGGAGTGAACGAGAAAATTGAGGGCTTCTTTGAAGTGTGCAGGATGAGGGGGCTGCGCGGAAAAAAGGGGGTGGTCATTCCCCGGGACAACATTCAGTACTTAAACCTGAAGGAGGAGGTTCTCCAGGCCGTCAGGGCGGGAAAATTTGAAATCCATGCGGCCTCCACCGTGGAGGAGGTGGCGGAGTTCATGCTGGGCAGGTCCTTTGATGAGATAAAAAGAAAAGCCTCCCAGGAACTTCGTCGCTTCTATTCCCTTTCCCGGGAGGGATAGGGAGGCTCCTGGAAGATTTTTTCCAGGTCCCGCCGGGTTAGGTATCTCCATTCCCCCCTTTTGAGGTGGCCGAGGCGGAGGTTTCCCACCGCTTCCCTTTTTAGGTGGACCACCCTGAAGCCGTGGGCAAGGAAGAGCCTTTTCACCACCCTTTTCATCCCCTCGTGGAGGATAATCCTGTATTTTTTCCTTCCCAATCTCTGGAGAAGGTCCGGCACCACCGTCTTCCCGTCAACGGGGGTTCCCCTTCTCATCTTTTCCAGGATTTCCTCCGGAACTTCCCTGTCCGTCTTAACGAAGTAGGTCTTTTTAACGCCGAACCTGGGATGGGTTATCCTGTGGGCCAGTTCCCCGTCGTTGGTGAGGAGTAGAAGCCCCTCGGTGTCCTTGTCCAGTCTTCCTACGGGGAAAACCCTTTCTTTCACATCGCCCAGAAGGTCCATCACGGTTTTTTCTCCGAACTGGGATTTGGTGGAGGTTACCACCCCGGCGGGTTTGTTCAGCGCGATGTAAACCTTGTCCCGGATCTTTACCTCCTTTCCGTCCACCGCTATACGGTGGATGCCCGGTACGATCCTTTCCCCTATTCTGGCCGGTCTTCCGTCCACGGTGACCCTGCCCTGTCGGATGAGTTCTTCAGCCCTTCGCCTGGAGCAAACCCCGGCCATGGCGAGGAATTTTTGAATTTTAATGTCTTTGCTCATTTACCCGCGACCCACACCGACCGGGCCGAGGAATTTCCGGCAAAGTCCTCAGCCCGAACCTTCAGGAGGTGTCTTCCCCGGGGGACCTTCACCCTTCCAAAGGCCAGGCCGGCGTCGTAATCGTATTCCGGGATGAATCCCTTGCCTCCTATGGAGATGCGGATGGCTTCCGGGTTCACCCCGCTTCCCCGATCCCGGATGGTGACATAGATGATACCCCGCCTTATCCTTATTCTGCCTATTTGAGGTGGAACCACATCCCTGGCCACCACAAAGGTCCCCAGGAGTTTAGTTTTCACCTGAAGCCACCCTCCACTTCTTGAGGGTTTCAAAAAGGACCATTTTCTGGAGAACTTGCGATAAATCCCAATGTCCCGGCGGTATTTCTCCTGGAGTCTTATCTCCACCGTGGCAGGGCTTTTCAAAAGTGCCTCCCTGGGGGTTAGGAGGTAAAATTTGGATATCGGTAAAAGTTCCTCTGGAACCTTCTGGGGAGGAAGGGTGGAAACCCTGAGGAAGGCGATTCCGGGGAAGCCCTCCCCACCCATTTTTACCCTTATCCCCGGGGCGGAGTCTTCTATTTTAAAGGAGAATCCCCGGGAGACCAGGTTTCCCCGGCCGGGGGCCGTCACGGCAAAGCACTCCCCCTGGCAGAAGAGGGGGGAGGCGAGGAAACCCCGGGGAAAAACGGCTTTTTCCCATCCCACATGGGCTTCTATTCTGAGGGGCTTTACGGATTCTCCGGATTTGAGAGATTCGCCCCGGTAAAGGATTATCCATGGGGAGGAAAACCCCCCCGCCGAGGTTTTGAACCTTATGTAGCCCCGGTCCGGAATTTCACCGCTTACCCTTTCCCACCCCTGGCCGTTCCACCTTTCGGCACAGCATAGGCCCTTCAGGGATAGGGGAGAGGGCCAGTGGTATAACCTCAGAAAGGCCCTGCCGGTTTTCCCGTAAAAATTAGTACCCCGGATTTCCAGGGTATGCTCTCCTGTGGCGATGCAGAGGGGAGGAGAGGAGAAGTCCGGGATAACATAATAGGGCCTTTTGGTGGTGGATAGTGCCAGGTTGAAGAACCATCCGGCGGTGTAGTTTCTGGAAAACTGGAATCTGTCCCCCTTGAGGTCAAATACCTTTTTCCCGTCAAAATAGGCTTCCAGGTGGTAAATACCGCACCTTCCCCGGCATTTTTCGTAGCCCTGAAGGAAGAACCTGAAACATCCGTGGACCGGAATTTTCCTGTTTTCCGGAAGCCTTCCGTAAAGCCTCGTGGGACTGAGGCCCACGAAACTCCCCGGGGAGGCCACCTCCAGTATGTAGGAGCGCAGAACCACGGGGCCTGTGGGGGCCCGGAGGAAGAGCAGGGGATTCAGGGGTTGGATTTCCCCCTTCCTTATTTCAAAGTGGAGGTGCGGTCCGCCTATGCCCATGGAGCCGGAATACCCTATAACCTGCCCCCTTCTGACCCTTATGGGCCTTTCCAGGTAGTAATTTCCGATGTATTTTTTCCCTGTGGACCTCTGGAGATTTTTCAACAGCCTTTCAAGTCCCAGGCCTTTGTCCTCAAACCTGACCAGGTGTCCGTACACAGTGACGAATCCACCGGGATGCCTTATGTAAACGGCCCTTCCGAACCCATACCAGTGATAGAAAATCCTGAAAATTTCCCCCGATTCTGAGGCCCGGACGGGCAGTCCCGTTTTTCCGTAGGTGCTGAGGTCCACCCCGCTGTGGAAGTGGGTGGTCCTGTATTCGTAAAAGGTGGAGGTCAGGGCAGTAAAGGGCCTCAGGGGCCAGATGAAATTCTGCCCTCTCAGGAAAAGCACCAGAAGAAATACCGCCGTTTTTTTCATGGGAAGAATATTCTAAACCAAAGGGGGTTTGAGGGAAATTTTAATTTTGGTTATCATTAATCCATGATAAACCTTTCCCTTTACCTTAAGAAGGACCTCATAAAATTGAGGGAGAACCTTTCCAGTAAAGACGAGGTCCTGAAGCGAATAGCGGAACTGCTTTCCAGCGGAGGTTATGTGGAGGACCAGGAGAGGGCTTTTACCGAACTCAAGAAGAGGGAGGAGATTCAGTCCACCGGGATAGGGGGAGGAATAGCGGTGCCCCATCTGCTTTGCACCATAGAGGAGCCGGTGGTGGGCTTTTTGACCCTTCAAAATCCCGTGGACTTTGAGGCCCTGGACGGAAAGCCGGTGGACATAGTGTTTTTCACCGCGGCCCCCAATCCCAACCTCCACCTCAGGATGCTGGCCAGGCTGGCGAGATTGGTTAAATCCTCGGACATAGTTGAGAAAATAAGAAAGGCCAGAACCCCCGAGGAGGCCTACGAGGCCTTTAAGCAGGAGGAGATAAAACTGTGAGGCTTCTGGTGGCCGTTATCGTAAAAAGGGAAAAGTTTGAGGAACTTCTGGAGGCCCTCATAGAGATAGGCGTTCCGGGGATAACCCTCCTGGATTCGGTGGGGGCCATTGACTACCTGAAGGAGGAGGTGCCCATTTTTGCAGGCTTTCGGGCCCTTTTTGACGGGCAGACGGCCTTTTCCAAAACTATTTTCTCGGTGATTCCCGACGAAATGGAGGAAAAGGCCCTGGACGAAATAGAGAAGGTTCTGGGGGATCTGGGAAAGCCGGATACGGGAATAGCCTTTACCCTTCCGGTGGCGGAGGTCAGGGGGCTCAGGAAGTAGCAACTTTTCGTCCCTGGATTCGTATAATACTTTAATACTTTCCATAATAACGAAGGAGGCATTTATGAAACCTGGAAGGTTGGCATTTTTTGCGCTCTCTTCCCTTCTCCTGATGGGTACTTCCCATCCGAAACTTAAGATCCCAAAACTGGAGGGCAAGGTTAGGGTGGACGGGAGGCTTACGGAGCCTGTGTGGAAGGAGGCGGCGGTTATACCCAACCTTACCCAGCAGGAACCCATGGAAAACTCAGCGCCTACGGAGAAGACCAGGGTCCATGTTTTTTACGACAGGGATCACCTCTACATCGGGGTGGAGTGCTTTGACAGCGAGCCCCGGAAGATCACCGCCTTCTGGATGAAAAGGGATTTCCCCATAAGGGACGACGATTATGTGGAGGTGCTTATAGACCCGTTTAACGACAGGAGGAACGCCTATGTATTCGCCGTCAATCCCAACGGGGCCAAGTTTGACGGTCTTGTGATTAACAATTCCGAAAGAATATATCCCGCCTGGGACGGGATATGGTATGCGGCGGCCACCAGAGACGAAAGGGGGTGGTATGTGGAAATGGCCATACCCTTCAAAACCCTATCCTTCAATCCCCGGGCCAGACTCTGGGGGTTCAACATCATGAGAAAAATAAAAAGGAAAATGGAGGAGGACCGGTGGGCTTCCCCCTTTCACCAGGTTTACTTCACCAAGGTGGCGGAGGCGGGCTATCTTGAGGGAATTGAGGGGATAGTGCAGGGAAAGGGGCTGGACATAAGGCCCTACGGCCTGGTGGGGGAAGAGAAAAAGGGAGATGGCGACGACAAACTCATATACAACGGGGGACTTGATGTTTTCTACAACATAACCCCGGCCCTCAAGGCTTCCCTCACATACAACACGGATTTTGCCGAGACGGAGGTGGACGAGCGCAGGATCAACCTCACCAGGTTTCCCCTCTTCTACCCGGAAAAAAGGAGGTTCTTCCTGGAGGGAAGCGACATCTTTTCCTTCTCCGGCGCACATCCCTTTTCCTTTATTCCCTTTTATTCCAGAAGGATCGGTCTGGTTAAAGGGGAGCAGATCCCCATCTTCGGTGGCGTGAAGATCACGGGCAGGACCGGGAATTACAACATAGGGATCCTGGACATAGCCACCAGGGATTACGGGGACCTTCCGGGAAAGAACTTCTTCGTTACCCGGGTTTCCAGAAACATATGGGACGAATCCCTGGTGGGCTTCATCTACACCAATGGGGACCCCCGGGGGAACAGCCGAAATTCCCTCTTCGGAGTGGACTTCAAGTACGGAACCTCAAAATTTCTCCAGGACAAGAATTTGTATGTGGTGGGATATTATCTTCGGACTTCCTCCAGCGACCTGGGGGACGATTCCCTTTTCGGGGTCTTCGTTGATTATCCCAACGATACCGTGGATAACTACATCAGTTTTATGCAGGTGGGGGAAAACTTTTACCCAGCCTTGGGCTTCGTCCTCCGGAGGGGAATCAGGAGATTGCATGTGGGACTTTCATACAATCCCAGGGTTAACGGGAAATTTATAAGGCAGTTTTTCTTTGAACTGAGGGGAACCATCACCACGGACCTTCAAGGCAGGGTGGTGGAGTGGCGGCTTTTTACCGCCCCCTTCAACGCCAGAACCCAGTCCGGGGAACACCTGGAGTTCAACTACATGCCCTACTACGATTACCTGGATTACCCCTTTGAGGTTTACCGGGGCATAGTGATACCCCCGGGTAAATACACCATGAACAAGTTCAGGATAGAGGTGAATACCTCCAAGAAGAGGCCGTGGGTTTTTGACCTCTCCGCCAGGTTCGGAGAGTATTACACCGGCCACGCCCTCACCCTGGAGACGGGTCTTCAGATAAAGCCCTCCAAGCATGTTCACCTTGAGATTCTCCGGGAGGGCAATTATGTTAGGCTGCCCCAGGGGAATTTTAACGCCCAGGTGATCCAGGTTAAATTTGACCTGTACTTCAGCCCCAAACTCTATCTTCAGAACTACCTCCAGTACGACGATATATCCAGGAGTTGGGGGATCAACTCCAGGTTTCGCTGGATATTAAAGGAGGGTAACGACCTCTTCCTGGTCTTCAATCAGGGATGGGGAGATCCCCTGGACCGCTGGGCCGTTCTTTACCGCAAGGCGGAGGTCAAACTTCAATACACTTTCCGCTTTTAAATCTCCACTTACCTGGCAGAGTTTGATAATTAAAGGAGGGGAGAAAGGGGGCCCTGAAGGGGATGAGAGAGTTTGAATGAGGTGGGAGTGAAAACGGACCCCCTTGCTTTTATTTTACTTCACAATTTCCAGTTCTTCAAGAATTCTTTTAGCGCCCTGGAATTTGTCGGTGATGAAGAGAACATACCTGGCGTCCACGGAGATGGATCTGGTGATGGGAGGCCAGAAGTAGTAGTCGCTTACCACGCTTTCCAGGTTGCCGTCAAACAGCAGGCCCACCAGTTCGCCCCTTCCGTTGAGCACCGGGGAGCCGGAATTTCCTCCGGTGGTGTCGTGGGTGGTTAGAAAGTCCACGGGGACATCCTTGAGTTCTGGGTCTTCGTAGGGGCCGAAATCCCTGTTTTCCCAGAGTTTTTTGAGTTTTTCAGGAACGATGAAGGGCTCCTTCCCCGTTTCCTTTTCCATCACTCCCCGGAGGGTGGTCTGGGGAAGGTAGCGGACGGCATCCCTGGGAGAATATCCCTTGACGGTTCCGTAGGTGAGCCTCAGGGTTCCGTTGGCGTCAGGATACATGAACTCACCTCCGAAGACCTCCTTCCAGAGGGCGTAATATCTGGGGAGGAATTCCAGGGATTTTCCTGAGAGCACCTTACTTTGCTTTTCCATGGCATCTATCTCAGGGAGAAGTTCCAGGGCCAGTTTGATGAAGGGATCCTGGCACTTCAGAATTTTGCCGTAGGGCGCATTGAACAGGGCCAGCCTCGTTTTAAGATCTCCCAGTTTTGTCTTGCCGTAGAGTTCGTCCAGGAAGGCCTCTATGTTCTTTTCGGAAAAATCGCCGTGCAGGGCCCTTTCTATGGCCTTTAACCTGTACTTTTCAGGAACCTTTCCCTGATAAAGGAGAAAGTATTTTAACACCTGCCTGTCCGTCCAGGGTTCATAGGCCATGTCCACCATCTTCAGCCTGATGATGTGGTTCTCCCTGTCGCGGTCCATGTAGCCCGGTTTACGGTCTATGTCCTTTTTGAGCCTTTCCCTGGTCCAGTAAACTATTTCCAGGGCTGAAGAGAGAAGTCTGGAGCCGTAGGGAAACCATCCGGAGTAAAAGGCCTTCATGGTAAGAGCCTTCCACTCCTTGAAAAATTCCCTGTAGCGGGGAAACACATCGGAGTATTTGGCCTGGAGAGAGGGGGAAGAGGCTATGGCATTGAGAATTTTCTCCTCCTGCTTTTTCTTTTTCTCCACCACTTTAAGTCTCTTGAAGCCATCCAGTTGTCCCTTCCAGTTCTTGACGGCGTTGTTGAGTCCCTTAAGAATCCCGGCGTTTTTGAGTTCCGCCAGTTTGCTTCTTTTGGAACCCTCTTCCAGGATTTTTATCCATCCCTCCAGGAACTTGATCCTCTGTGGATAGTATTCCTTTTCCATAAATTCAGCGTAAAAACTGGGCATGTATCTCTGGGTGGCCCCGGGATATCCCAGGATGAACATGAAGTCTCCGGGGTTTATGTTGCGGGCGGAGACCTTCAAATAAACCGTGGGATGGTAGGGCACATTGTTGGGGGAGTATTCCGCGGGTTTCCCGTCGGGGCCAACATAGGCCCTCAGAAAGGAGAAGTCCCCCGTGTGCCTGGGCCACATCCAGTTGTCAATTTCCCCGCCGTAATTACCTATGCTGGAAGGGGGAACATAAACTATTCTTATGTCCTTCAGTTCAAGATAGGTAAAAAGGTAATAGTTCTGGCCTCCGTAAAAACTGCGGATAACGCAACGGTACCCAGGTTTTTCCTTTTTCTTAATGATTTTTTTCCGGTTCTTTTCCAGTTTCATGTACCTCTTATAGGGATCCTTTATCTTCATAACCCCCTTCAGCACATCCCTGGTAACATCCTCCATTTTCAGGAGGACCAGGGCCTTGTAGCCCGGAGCCGGGATTTCCTCCGTTAGGTTTCCGGCCAGAAAGCCCTTTCTGATAAGGTCTATTCCCTTTTTGGCGCTCTGGCGCTGAATGGCCCCAAAGGCCACATGATGATTGGTTACGATCAGCCCGTTGGGGGAAACGAAGGAGCCGGTCCCCCCCATCAGGTTTACCACTGCCTGGGAAAGGGACGGTCCTCCCTGCCTCCATATGTCCTGGGGAGAAAGTTCAAGCCCCATGGACTTCATCCTTTGATACAGGGCAGGGGTTATTTTCTGGGGCAGGAACATACCCTCCTCGGAGAGAAGGGAAAAGACCAGTACCACCAGGGCGAGAAGGAAAATGAGAATTTTTTTCATACCACCCTCCTTAAAGTTTTCACATGGAAATTTTACGATAAAAGAGAGAGAAAGTTCAGAGAATAAAAAAAAGCCCCACCCTGCGGGAGGGCGGGGCAAAGAGGGTTATGGATAAGCTTACTGCTTAGTTCTGGGTCCGCAAACCAACTGACCGTTGGAGAAAACGAGTTCCCTGTTGAACTCGTCCAGGGTGGTGGGAGGATCGTAGAGGGTGAAGTTGGCTCCTATGGCGCAGTCACAAATGTCTCCGCAGGTTCCGTTCTTTCCGCCGGAGCCGACGATGTAGTCGCCGGTCTGATCGTCGTGCTGATACACGAATTCGTGTCCCCAGGCGTCTATGGTCTTGAGGGCCTGAATGTAGAATCCGCTGTTGCGGGTGAGTTCGTTGAGGTCGCTGGGAGGATTGTTGTTGTCCAGCCTGAACTCCTCAATGGCAGTAGCGATGTTCCTCAGGTCAGCCATGGTGGATTTCTGCTTGGATTTCTGAATTGCCACCATAAGGTTGGGAATCAAAATGGCAGCCAGTATTCCTATAATGGCCACCACGATGAGTAACTCAATCAGGGTAAATCCCTTTTGTCTTTTTCTCATCGTTTACCTCCTTAAATTTTTCTCGCCTTATTTGATGCAAGAAGCGTGCCAAATTTATCCCCCTTGTTAAAAGGGGATGTTTTCCCGGGAGACAAAATTTTTCACCCCTTTTGACAAAATTTGTCACAGGAGGTCCAGGAGTTTTTCCAGAACCTCCTGAACCGTAATTTCCCTGATGTTCTTCCGCCGTATAATGTTCTCCCGCTGGTTCCAGGGAGCGGTGAGTTCCGGGTGGGTGACACCGCCGAAAAGGGAGAGGACCGTAGTGCCCAGGGCATCTGCCAGGTGAATGGGTCCGGTATCGTTTCCGCAGACAATTTTTGCCCGGGCCAGGATGTCCTTTAGGTCCAGAATGGAGGGGGTGGAGTAGGGTAGGTTATCGGAGGCTTCCTGGAGCAGTTCCTTTTCCTTGGGGGAACCCACATACAGGACGGAGCGTCTTTTTTCCCTGAGGGCCTTTCCCAATTCCCGGTATTTTTCCGGGGGCCATCTTTTGGACGCCTTGGAGCCGCCCGGGATCAGGACCACATCAATTTCCTTTTCTTGCGAGGGAGGGGTGAGTCTCACTTCGGGTTTCAGTTCCCTTCCCGTGAGGTATTCCGCCAGACGGAGGTATTGAAGGACCTGGTGCTTCCTTTCCCAGGGCACCCTGTCGGTTAGCAGGGGGCCCCTCATGTCCCGGGAATATCCCACCCTTCTTCGGACTCCGCAAAGCGTAAAGTTCAGGGCGGAGGAAAAGGAGTTGGGCAAAAGTAGGCCTGTCTCTTTGACCGGGGGGCACGAGAAAATGTGGCGGAAGGGGTAAACCCCTTGATAAAAGTCTTCCCCGTAGAAAAGTTCCCCCAGCCAGGGTTTTCCCAGGAGGTAAACCTTGAAATCCTTGGATAAGGCCCGGAGGGCTCCCACGGCCATGACCGAGTCCCCCAGCCAGTTGGGCATTCTTACGATAATTTCCTTCATGTGAATATGTTAAAATTTTTCCGTGCTTTTGGAAATAATTACATACCTGCTGTCTCCCTTCCCCCTGTTCTATTTCTACGCCGCCAGCAGGTTAAGGGGGAGGGAGTTTGAGGTTAGGGGTAAACTCAGGCCTCCGGAACTTCCCCCTGCAGATAAAAGGCGCCTGTGGTTTCACGGGGTTTCCGTGGGGGAAGTTTTGTCCCTGGTTCCCCTGGTGAGGGAGTTGTCCTCCCGGGGTTTTGACGCCGTGGTATCCACCACCACCTCCACCGGTTACCGGGTGGCTAAAAAAAAATTCCCTGACCTTCCCGTCTTTTACTTTCCCCTGGACCTTCCCCATGTGGTGGAGAAATTCCTGGATGCGGTTCAACCCCATGGGGTCGTCATAGCGGAGACGGAACTGTGGCCCAATTTTATAAAAAGAACTTCTAAGAGGGGAATCCCATTGTTCCTGGTGAACGGCAGGATTTCCTCCAGGAGTTTTCGCTGGTACAAGAGGATTAAACCTCTGATGAGGGAGATTCTCTCCTCCTTCCACTGCATATGCGTTCAAAACGAGGAGTATCGGCGGCGGTTTCTTCAGATGGGGGCTCCCCGGGAGAAGGTCCTGGTCACCGGAAACATGAAGGCCGATTTTGAGATAGATTCCCATCCTTCCGTGAAAATAGAGGGAGCCTACATGGTGGCGGGGAGCACCATGGACCGGGAGGAGGACCTCTTCGTTCTGGAGGCCTTCAAGGCCTTTAGAGGTCGGGGAAAACTGGTTATAGCCCCCCGTCATCCTGAAAGGGCGGAGGAGACCCTGGCCGCCGCCCGGGAAACGGGTTTCAGGGTTTTAAGGCGAAGTGGATGGAAGGGGGAGCAGGGCTGGGAGGTTATGGTCCTGGACACCATGGGAGAACTCGCCGGGCTCTACAACGGAGCCCTGCTCTCAGTAATAGGGGGGAGCATAAAACCCTTCGGAGGCCACAACCTTCTGGAGCCGGCTTATTTTTCCACCCCCATCGCCTTCGGTCCCCACATGGAGAATTTCTTTGACCTGGCCCAGCAGTTTCTGGAGGAAGGGGCGGCCCTGATGTTCAAAACCCGGGAGGAACTGTCCCGAATTATGGGAAGGGCCCTTTCCGGGGAACTTCGGTCTTCGGGAAAAAAGGCCAGGTCCGTCCTGGATAAACTCAGAGGAGCCGTAGAGAAAAATGCCTCGCTCATATCATCCTCCTTTGAAACTCCTTAGCCCCCTGGTTTTCGTGTACCGCTGGGGGGTCTTCTTCAGGCGGTTTCTGGTGAAGGGGAAGATTCCACCCCTCCCGGTAATTTCCGTGGGGAACATAGCCTTTGGGGGAACGGGAAAAACGCCGGTGGTCATACATCTGGCGCGACTTTTTTCCGGGGCAGGGCTAAGGGTGGGGGTGGGGACCCGTGGATTTAAGGGGAAGGGACGGGGAACCAGGGTTTACCCGCCGAACCAGGAAGTTTCCCCGCAGGAGGCGGGGGATGAGGCCGCCGTGTTGAGGGAAAACCTCCCCGAACTCTGGATTTTCGTGGGCAGAAGGCGGGAGGAACTTGCCCGGCGGGCTGAGAGGGAAGGTCTTGACCTTCTGATCCTGGACGACGGGTTTCAGTATCTTGGACTGAAGAAAATAGAGGTGGTGCTGCATTCTCCAGAAATCAAAGGTTATTATTTAAGGGAGGCGGAAAGGGCCCTGAACTTCGCCCATCTGGTTCTGGTGCCCCCGGGGCATAGTTTTCCCGGCGCACATCATTACAGGCTTTTCCCCCTGGATGTTCCCCGGGAGGAGGTCTTCGCCTTCTGCGGGATAGGAAGACCGGAGAGGTTCGTTTCCCTTTTCCCCAGGCTCAAACAGGCCCTGGTCTTTCCCGATCACCACACCTATTCCTCCGGGGACCTTGAGAGAATTTACGAACTCAGCGGAGGTCTTCCCATATACACCACAGAAAAGGACCTGGTGAAGATAAGGACTCTGCCCAACTTCCGGGGAGGGATTCGTGCGGTGAAGTGGAGGGCGGAGGTGGACCAGGAGGCGGTGGAAGAACTGAAGGAACTCTTGAAATCCTGGCCTTCCGTCCTAAAATAAAAACTATGAAACCAAAAATCCTGGGGAATCTTCGGTGGCTGGGCCACGCAAGTTTTCTACTGAGGGCAGGGGAAAAGAACATATACTTTGATCCCTACGGCATAAAGGAGGGATTGCCTAAGGCGGACCTTATACTCATTACCCATCCCCATTTTGACCACCTTTCCCCGGAGGACATCGCCCGGGTGTGGAGGAAGGGAAGCGTGGTGGTGATCCCGGAAACTGCATCCTCCGGACTTTCCTATCAGAACCACATATCCATAAGGCCCGGAGAGGAGGTTAGTGTGGGAGAATTCAGGATAAGGGCTCTGCCCGCCTACAATGTGGACAAGGCCTTTCACCCCAGGGAAAAAAACTGGGTGGGTTACCTGGTGGAAACTCCCCTGGGAAGCGTTTACCACGCTGGAGATACGGATTTCATACCTGAAATGAGGGGATTGAAGGCCGATGTGGCCCTCCTGCCCGTGGGGGGAACCTACACCATGGACTGGAGAGAGGCAGCGGAGGCTGCCAGAGCCATGGAGATAGGGGCCGCCGTTCCCATGCACTGGGGCAGAGTGGTGGGATCCCGCAGGGATGCAGAACTCTTCGCAGAGAATTTTCCCGCCGCAGAGATATTGGAGGAAGGATGAGGAGAAAAAGGCCCTGGAACGCTCTGAGGGAAATAAGTGTTCAGCCCGACTACCTGAAATACGCCGAGGGCTCTGCCTTGGTAAGATGGGGCGACAACATAGTGATAGTGGCGGCTTCGGTGGAGGATAGGGTTCCCGCCTGGCTGAAGGGGAGTGGTAAGGGCTGGGTTACCGCCGAATACAACATGCTTCCCCGCTCCACGGACAAGAGAAAACTCAGGGAAGGACGGGAATCCAGGGTCTCGGGCAGGAGTCACGAGATACAGAGGCTGATAGGAAGGTCCCTGAGGGCGGTCATAGACCTGGAGATGCTGGGGGAGAGGACCGTAACCGTGGATTGCGATGTGATTCAGGCGGACGGGGGGACCAGGATGGCCAGTCTCCTGGGGGGAGTGGTGGCCGTTTATTCGGCCTTTAAGAAAATGGTTTACGAAAATCAGTTGTTTGATAACCCCATGAAGGAACTCATAGCGGGGGTGAGCCTGGGAATCGTGGACGATCAACTCCTGGTGGATTTGGACTACGAGGAGGACTCCAGGGCTTATCTTGACCTCAACTTGGTGGCCACGGAGAAGGGGGAACTGGTGGAGGTTCAGGGAACCGGCGAAGGGGGGAGTTTTTCCAAGAAGGTCCTCATGGAAATGGTGGATGTGGGGGTGGAAAAGGCCCTGGAAATCGTGAAATTGGAAAGGGAGGTTCTGGGAATACCATGAGGAAGGGATTTTTCGCTCTGCTCTTAGGACTTTTCCTGGTCTCTTCGGATTTCCAGTTTCCCATTCTGGATCCCATGGGCGTTGTCCCTGCCTCTGCCCTCACGGCCCTGTCCCAGGAGTCAGGGGTTTTTTACAACCCTGCCCTGGCCGCCTTCAATTTCCCATCGGTTCAGTATTCCCAGGGGTTTTACTCCATGGACTGTTCCGGCCTTTTTTCCGCTCTGGAAAAGAGCCGGGAATTGAAGGAAGATGAGTTAAAAGCGGCCAGCGATAAAGCCTCCTACGCCAGTTTCACCAGAAATGTTTACATAAGCGGAAAGGGTGGAGCCTTCGGATATGTTTTTTACAAAAACCTGAGCCTCACACCGGGGGAGGACCTTTCCAGCCTCCATTATTCCCTGCGGGAAAGGAAGGAAATTTTCTTTTCCAAGGCGTATTTCCTCAAGGCCAACAGGGTGTTCATGGGGATAACCACCAAGTATGTTTTCTACGAAGACCGGGAATTTACACTCCCCCTGGAGGACGAAAGAAATTACCTGCCAGGCCGGGAACTTCTGGACCTCCAGGAAGGGGAAGCCCTTAAGGGGAAAAAAATGGTTCTGAACCTGGGGCTCGCCGGTTTTTTGACACCGAAAATGGTAGCCTCCGTTTCCCTTATGGACATTCCCGTGGCAAAGGGTGAAAAGTTCACCCCGGAATACATCCTGGGAGCCCTTTCCTACAAACTTTCCAATTCCTTCCGCCTTTCCGCCGGAGCAGACCTGACTTCCTATAAAACCAGATATTTCGTCTCTGGACTCTTTGACATAAGAATCTTAAGTTTCGGGTTCGGCCTCAGAAACTGGAACGGTGAGAGTTTCTACGGGCTGTACGGAGCCCTTCGGTACAGGAGGTTCAGTTTAAGGGCAGGATTGAATTTGAAGGAGGGAGAAAGGGCAGGATTTCTCATTTCCCTTGCCATAATAAATGCGTTTTAGATATAATCGGAAAGAAATATTTTAAGGAGATAGAGAATGGCCAGTAAACTGGGAGAACTTTTGGTAACGGAGGGGATTATAACCCCTTCTCAACTGGAAGAAGCCCTGGAGTATCAGAGGCTTCACGGGGGAAGGCTGGGCTCCATTTTGATTAAACTGGGCTTTGCCACAGAGGACCAGGTTACCTCCATACTTTCCAAGCAATACGGATACCCCTACATAAATCTCTCAAAATTTGAACTTTCGCCCAAGGTGAAGGAATGGGTCCCTGCGGAGATAGCCAGAAAATACATGCTGGTGCCCGTGGACAGGGCCGGGGCTACCCTGACGGTGGCCATGGCGGACCCCACGAACCTTTACGCCGTGGAGGAACTTAAATTTCTTACGGGCCTGAACATTCAGCCGGCGGTGGCTTCCGAGACCGCCATAATAGAGGCCATAGAGAAACTTTACGGGTCCGAACACGAGATTGAGGTCAAAGAGGAGATGGACGAAATAATGGGGGATAGTTTTGAGGACCTGGCTGACCTTGACCTGGACGAAGAGGGCCTGGAAATGGTGGAGGAAGAGGAGGAAACGGATATAAGAACCCTGAGCCGGGAGGCTGAAGAAAAACCCGTGGTCAGACTCGTAAACCTCATCCTCCGGGAGGCCATAAACAGGGGCGCTTCCGACATCCACATAGAGCCCTACGAGAAGGAACTCCGGGTCCGCTACAGAATTGACGGAGTTCTTCACCAGGTGATGACTCCTCCCCTGAGGATGAAGGACGGCATCGTCTCCAGGATAAAGATCCTCTCCCACCTGAACATCGCTGAAAAGAGGCTTCCCCAGGACGGAAGGATAAAGATGAAGGTTAAAACCGATGAGGGACGGAAGAAGGAAGTGGACATGAGGGTTTCCATCCTTCCCACCATCTTTGGGGAGAAGGTGGTCATCAGGATCCTGGACAGGGATCAGTTGAGGCTGGACCTGACCCAGTTGGGTTTTGAGCCTGAAAGTCTGGAGAAATTCCAGAGGGCCATAAAGAGACCCTGGGGTATGATTTTGGTGACTGGCCCCACCGGTTCCGGAAAGACCAACACCCTTTATTCCGCCCTCTCCACCCTCAATACCCCGGAGGTCAACATCATGACCGCCGAGGATCCGGTGGAATTCAACCTTTACGGTATAAACCAGGTTCACATAAGGGAGGACATCGGTCTCACCTTCGCATCGGCCCTGAGGGCCTTCCTCCGGCAGGACCCCAACATAATCCTGGTGGGGGAGATCAGGGATTTTGAAACCGCCGAAATAGCCATAAAGGCGGCCCTTACCGGACACCTGGTCCTTTCCACCCTCCACACCAACGACGCCGCCAGCGCGGTGACCAGGCTTATAAACATGGGAATAGAACCCTTCCTGGTGGCCACCTCCGTGGTGGCCATAGTGGCCCAGAGGCTTGTGAGAAGGCTCTGCAATAAGTGCAAGGAGGAGGTGGATGTTTCTCCCCAGGTCCTCATAGAACTCGGTTTCACCCCGGAGGAGGCCAAGAACATCACCGTTTACAAACCGGTGGGGTGTAAGCATTGCAACAATACTGGATACAAGGGTAGGATAGGTCTTTTTGAGGTCTTGGAGGTGACCGAGGAAATTCAGGAACTCATCCTCTCCGGGGCTTCCTCGGCGGAGATAAGGAGAAAGGCCATAGAGCAGGGTATGATTACCCTTCGCAGAAGCGGGCTGGAGAAGATTAAACAGGGCATCACTTCCATGGAGGAGGTGGTGAGGGAAACCGTAAGATACTAAGGAGGAAAAGAGTATGGCTCTTACATTAGTTGAACTTCTGAGGACGATGATAGAGAGGGGGGGGACTGACCTTCACATCACCACGGGCTCTCCGCCGGTTATAAGGGTGAACGGAGCCCTGGAGAAACTCAATTTTCCCCCCATGTCTCCTTCCGACACCAAGAGTTTGATCTATTCCATCCTTACCGATACCCAGAAGCACCGGTTTGAAGAAAATTGGGAAATAGATTTTTCCTTTGGAATCAAGGGACTTGCCAGGTTCAGGGCCAATGTTTTCATGCAGAGGGGGGCCGTGGCGGGGGCCTTCCGAAGAATTCCCTACGAAATAAGGAGTTTTGACGAACTGGGAATTCCACCGGTGGTCAAAAAATTCTGTGATAAACCCAGGGGGTTGATTCTGGTTACCGGGCCTACGGGTTCCGGAAAATCCACCACCCTGGCCACCATGATTGACAAAATCAACAGGGAAAAACCCGTCCACATAGTGACCATTGAAGATCCCATTGAATACCTGCATTCCCACAAGAAGGCCTTAATCAACCAGAGGGAGATTCACACGGACACCAAGTCCTTCCACAACGCCCTCCGCTCGGTTCTCAGGGAGGACCCGGATGTGGTCCTCATCGGTGAAATGAGGGATCTGGAGACGGTGGAGGCCGCCCTTAGGATAGCCGAAACAGGCCACCTCACCCTGGCTACCCTCCACACCAACTCCGCCGCCCAGACCATAACGAGAATCATAGACATATTCCCTCCCCACCAGCAGGCCCAGGTGAGGACCCAACTTTCCATGGTTCTGGAAGGCATAATCACCCAGTCCCTTCTCCCCAGGGCCGACGGCCGGGGCAGAATTCTGGCCACGGAGGTTCTGGTGCCCACCCCCGCCATCCGCAACCTCATAAGGGAGGACAAAATTCACCAGATCTATTCCTCCATGCAAACCGGCCAGGAGGCTACCGGAATGCACACCTTCAACCAGTCCCTGGCAGCCCTTTATTTTAAAAGGTTAATAACCCTGGAAACCGCCATGAGCGTTAGTTCGTATCCGGAAGAACTCCACGACCTCATCAGAAGGGGGCCCATGTCGGTGAAGCACATTTATACGCCCCCACCCATGGCGGGTATAATTGAAACCGGAAGAAAAACCATGTAGGAGGTTAGGATGCCTGTATTTGTTTTCAAAGGTGTCAATAGAATGGGGCAGATGGTAAGCGGCGAAAGGGCCGCCCCCTCGGAAGAGGATGTGAGAAGAGCCCTTCTGCGGGAGGGAATTCGCATATCCTATTTAAAGAAGAAAGGCCTGGAGTTAAAACTCCCAAAATTCCGCAAATCCGCCAGCCTTAAGGAACTGGCTATTTTTACCAGGCAACTTTCCGTCATGGTCAACGCAGGCCTGGCCATAGACCAGGCCCTTTCTGCCCTGGCGGAACAACAGACAAATAAAAGGTTCAAGGCCATACTTGAGAAGGTAACCGAGGATGTCAGGGGGGGTAGTTCCCTTTCCAACGCCTTCGCCAAGCATCCCGATGTTTTTGATTCCCTGTATGTGAACATGGTGGCCGCCGGAGAAACCGGTGGTACCCTGGACATAATTCTCCAGCGCCTTGCCGATTACCTGGAGAAGATGAAGGCCCTGGTGAACAAAATAAAGTCCGCCCTGGCCTACCCCGTTGCGGTTCTAATCATAGCGGTTCTCATAACCGGTTTTATTCTCTGGAAGGTGATTCCGGCCTTCGCCAAACTTTACCACGACCTGGGGGCGGAACTTCCCCTTCCCACCCAGATAGTTATAGCCGCCAGCAATTTTCTGGTGCACCGGTTCTATTTGTGGATGGGAGGACTCATACTCCTCGTGGTCCTCTATAAAATCTATTCCTCCACCGCCATGGGGAAACAGACCATAGACAAGATAAAACTCAAACTCTGGGTAGTGGGTCCGCTAATTTTGAAGGGATCCTTGGCCAAGGTGATGAGAACCCTGGCCACCCTGGTTACTTCCGGCGTGGACATTCTTCTGGCCCTGGAAATAGCCGCCAAGACCGCAGGAAACTCCGTAATTGAAAAACTCATTCTGGATGCCCGGGAGGAGGTGGCGGCCGGAAAAAGTTTAAGCGAGCCCCTCAAAAAGAGCCCCTACATTCCTGTGATGATAAGCCAGATGATAGAGGCCGGAGAGGCCACCGGAGCCATGGACACCATGCTTAACAAAATAGCGGACTTCTACGAAGAGGAAGTGGACGCCGCCGTCAGCGCACTCATCTCCGTAATGGAGCCCATTATGGTCCTTTTCCTGGGAGGGCTCGTGGGAGGCATAGTTATTTCTATGTATCTTCCCATCTTCACTCTCCTGGGAAGATTTTGATGTCCCGGAAGATCCTTAAATTAATAGAAATAAGGATATTTGCCGGTTTCTTTCTCCTTCTGTCCATCATAATCATTCAACTGGCCTTTCTCAATCTCTTTCCGGCGAAGTTTTTCTTCTCCTTCCTGGGGCTTCTCTTTACACTTTCGGTTCTCTACTTGTTTATGCTTCGGATAGGGATCAGGGAGGGCCTTCTCATAAACATTCAATTGGTAGGAGATTGGTTTCTCATAAGTTATCTCATCCTGAACACCGGCGGTTACGAAAGTCTGCTTTATTTTCTGTTCGTGTTTTTGATTCTGGAGGCCTTTTATTTTTTCAAGAACAAAAAAACCCTTCTCGTAGTTTCTCTAACCCCTCTGCTTTCCTATCTGATTTTTGCCTTCACCTCCTTTTATTTTAAAGTTCCCAACACGGAGTTCAGTTACAGCAAGTTCACCACGGGACTCATCATCTACTTTCTGGGATTCCCTGCCCTGGCCTACCTTCTGGTAATTTCCAGGGAGGAGTTGAGCAAACTTACCCGGGGGTTGATTCTCAAGGAGGAGGAAAAAAACTTCGCCCTGAAACTGGACGAAATCATGGAGAAGGCCCACCAATGTGTGGTCTTAATCCAGGAGGGAAGGCTGGAGGTGGTGGGGCGGGCCTGCCGGGGTTTTCCCGTGGAGGAATTGGTGGATAAAAGGGGGACGGTGCGGAGCCGGGGAAGGATTTACAGGGTTTCCAGACTTCCCCTTTCCTACGGTGAACTGCTGATAATAGACGATTACACCCAGCGGTGGTTCACCTTCAGGCGGGAGGGGGTGAGGGAAACCATATCCATAATTTCCCACGAACTCAGAAATCCTTTGGCCTCCATCCTGGGAGCCCTTCAATTGATGCCCTCTCTGGACGAAGGCAAAAAGAAGGAGTTTATGAATAAAATCAGGGAAAGGGCGGAGAAAATCAACGAAATCATCCTCCGTTGGGGTTCCCTGGGGAGCAATCCTTCCCCGGGAAAGGCCCTGAGCAAACTTAAAGAATTGCTTTCCGTGGAGGGGGCTAAGTTTGATGTGGACTTCAGGGAGGGGGAATTTATACTGAGGAGGACTCCGCCTCTTACCGAAAAGGAAATTACCACCATACTTCAGCCCAATTTAAAGGAACTTCCCACGGGAAAGGGTTTTGCGGCCTTGGAACTGGCCTACATAATAGCCGAGATAGATGGAATCCTCACCGCCACCCCCCAGGAGGTCGTTTTAAAATGGAAAAAATACTGATAGTGGAGGACGACGAGCAACTCCTTGAAATTCTCTCCCTGTTCTTCCAGTCCAAGGGCTACCGGGTGGAGGGGGCAGGCAGTGCCGAGGAGGCCCTGGAAAAATATCCCATGGTGGACCTGGTTATAAGCGATATAAAACTTCCCGGGGACATGGACGGCATCGGCCTGCTGGAGAGGATTAAGAAGACATATCCTGAGATACCGGTGGTTCTCATGACTGCCTACGCCTCCGTGGGAGATGCGGTAAAGGCCCTGAAAATGGGAGCCTACGATTACATTCTCAAGCCCTTTGACCTTGAAACCCTGGAAATAGTGGTAAAGAAGGCCCTGGAGGAGAGTTCCCTGCGGAGGGAGGTGGAGGAACTCCGCCGGGAACTGGGAGCCATTTACCAGGAGAAGCGGATGGTGGTAAAAAGCCCCGCCATGGAGAAGATAATGGACCTGGTCAGGAGAATAGCCATCAGCGATGTGAATGTGCTCATAACCGGGGAGAGCGGCACGGGAAAAACCCTCCTGGCCAGGGTTATCCACGACCTCAGCCCCCGGAGGAAGGGGAAATTCGTTTCCATAAACTGCGCCGCCATTCCAGAGAACCTCCTTGAAAGCGAACTCTTCGGCTACGAGCGGGGGGCCTTCACCGGTGCTGTTTCGCAGAAAAGGGGGCTTTTTGAGGTGGCCCGGGGAGGCACACTCTTCCTGGACGAAATTTCCGGTATGAGTCTCGCCATGCAGGCTAAACTTTTGACCGCCATCCAGGAGAAGAAAATACGCCGGGTGGGGGGGTACGACGAGATAGAGGTGGATGCAAGGATAATAGCCGCCACCAACCAGGACATAGAGGCTCTGGTGAAGGAGGGTCAATTCCGGGAGGACCTTTTCTACCGCCTGGATGTGGTGAGGATAGAACTTCCGCCGCTCAGGAAGAGGAAGCAGGAGATCCCACTCCTGGTTCAGCACTTCATAGAGGAGTTCAACCGCAAACACGGGAAGAATGTTCTGGGCGTTGATAAGGAGGCCCTGACGGCCCTGGAGACCTATTACTGGCCTGGGAATGTCAGGGAACTCCAGAATGTTATAGAAAGGGCGGTGGCCATCCAGAGGGGGCCCTACATAACCAGGGAGGACCTTCCGGAGAAGGTTTTTGAGTGGAAGGACCTGGAGGAGGATTTCAACCTGGAGGAATACCTGGACAACGAGATGAGGAAATTCATGAAAAGCGCCATGGTCAAGGCCGGAGGAGACAAAAAGAAGGCGGCGGAACTTCTGGGGCTGTCCTACAGGTCCTTCAGGTATTACTGGAAAAAACTGGGGATGGAATGAGGGCCCTGTGGTTCCTGGGAAACATTGAAACCACCCTCCTTCTCCATCTTTACCTGAAGGAGGTGGATGAGGTGGTTTTTTTAGACCACGGGGGTTGGCCCCGGGAGGTTTACGATTACCTGAAGGAAGCCCAGGATTTCTTCGGATTCACGGCCCGGGTGGTGGATTTGGAGGTGGAGGGATGGCCGGAAAGGGACGATCCCTGTGAATATTTAAGGAGGGAGGTTCTTATTCCCCATCTGAAGGCCGGGGGATTCCACCTGGTTTACCAGCCCCTCCGGGGGAGCAGGCCCGTGGAAGGGGCGGTGGAGGAGAGGTTTCCCCTGGAGGGAATGGACGATTATCAACTCTGGAGCGAAATAAGAAGACATTCCCTTCCCTTCTGCCACCTTTATTTAAGGGGATACAGGAGGGTGGATTGTTTTCCCCGACGGAGAAGGGAGGAACGGGAGGATTTCACCGAAAAACTGGAATCCATGGGATACCTATGAAGGACCTGACGGCCAGGGTAAAAGAATTCATCCTTGAGGGGAAGGAGTTTGACCCTTTCCTGGCGGTGGAGGTGGCCAATTTTCAGATCTTAAACAACCCGGTTTACGGCGGGTTTGCCCGGAAAAAGGGGATAAAAAGGGTTAAGTCCCCGGAGGAAATACCCTATTTTCCCGTGGAGTTCTTCAAGCACGAGGAGGTTTTTTCGTGCGGCATGTGGGAGGGATATTTCCTCTCCAGCGGAACCGGGGGAAACAGGAGTCGGGTTTATTATAACGAGGCGGGGCTTTCCCTCTACAGGGCCTCGGCCCTAAGGTCCTTTCCCTTTCCGGGCGAGAGGGTGTATTCTCTAATCCCACCCTTTACCCTTTTTCCCCGCTCTTCCCTTTCCTTCATGCTTAGCCTTTTCCCCAAAGTTCGCTACCTGAACTCCTCCTACGAAATTTCCCCCGGGGAGGTTTTTTCCGCCCTTTTCGGCAGGGATGGGGTGGTCTTCTCCACCTCCACCCAACTTCTTCGCCTGATTCAATGGCTTAAAAGGGAGGGAAAAATCCTGGAGGGGAAGTTCAGGTGGATTGAAACCGGAGGCTACAAGGCCCTGGGCCTCAAATACCGCCGGGAGGAACTTTACCGCATGGCTTATCCCCACATTCCGGGGGCGAGTTTCTGGAGCGAATTCGGCATGGCGGAACTATTTTCCCAGTTCTACGCCCCCGCCGGGGAGTTGTACAAAGCCCATCCCTATGCCGCCGTATTCACCAGGGGGAGGGGACTTCTCAGGGTTTTTGACTTCGCAAACCTCTGCACCGTATCGGCCCTTCTGGTTCCTGACCTGGTGGAGGTCACCGGGGAGGGTTTCCGGGTTCTGGGAAGAAGCACCGACGAAGAAAGGGGGTGTGGATATGTCTTCCGTTAGGCCTCTGAAGTTGTTCTCCGAGGCGGCGGCTAAAATGGCGGGTATGCTGGAGAAGGGAAAGGAGGTCTCCGACCGGGGGTACCAGAGGGACCTTCTCCGGGATGTTCTCCTTTACCTGGGGGAGAATTTTTCCAGGATGGAGGTTCCCCGATTGAAGGGACCCCCGAGGGTTTTAACGGTTCTCCCTGCCAATGTCCCGGTGATCCCCTTTCAGATGGCTCCCCTGATGGAGGCCTATAACCTGGAGGTGGTCTTCAAAATTCCCTCCTCGGAGAGGAGGTTTTACCGCATTCTTCAGGGTCTTACGGGGTTTAAATTCGTTGAGATGGGGCATTCAGAGACCCTGAAGGCGGCCAGGGAGTTTGATTTCGTTGTGGGATTTGGAGGGAGGGCACTGGGGGAAGCCCTGGATAAATTGAAAATTCCTCACCGCTTCTTCGGCCCCAGGTTTTCCATAGGGGTGGTGGGTGAAGAGGGACTCTTTCCACTCCTTGCCGACGCCCTTTCCTTTGACGGGGAGGCCTGCTTAGCGCCGGTGATTCTCTTTCTCCAGGAGATAAACTGGGAGGAGGTGGAGGAGGGTATGGTGAGGGCCTCTTCCATGAGACCTCCCCAGAGGAGTTTCAACAGGTATTCCTTTGAATATTATCGGGAGTTTTTGGTTTACTACTCCCAGGGGGCTAAACTCTGGCCTTCCCAGGCGGTGTTTCATGTCAAAGAATTTCCGATGATAATTCCCCAGAGGAGCCTTTTTCTGGTCAGGGCCCGCACCCAGGAAGAAATCCTTGATTTTCTGGGGGAGAGGGCCAGGGAGGTTCAGGCCTTAATTTCGTCCAGAGACCTTTCCCTTCTCACCGATGAAACCTCAGCCTCCCTTCAACTTCAGCCCCTCAGATCCCAGTTTCCACCTCCGGGGTGGTTTTTTCAGAGGGGACTCACCCTGGAAAACTTCTTCAGCCCTTGAGAAGATAAAGGATTATGGCGGCGGCGGAGGCCACCCCAAGGGATTCTCCCCTTTCCATGGATATGGATATTCTTTGGTCCAGGAGGTTTTCCGTCTCCTTGCCGATTCCCCTGGATTCGTTGCCGAAGACCACGGCGAAACCTCCCTCCGGCGAGGCGGGGGAGTCTCCCCCGGAGGGGAAGGTTCCCAGGATTTTCCGGTTTCCCTTCCAGGATTTGAGCGTTTCCAGAAGGTTTCTGCGGAAGGTAGGCATTCTCAGGGAATAACCGGCGCTGGCCCTTACCGTTTTGGGGGAGAAGGGGTGGGCCGAGGTCTCATCGGTGAAGACCGCATCGTATCCCAGGCAGTAGGCGGTGCGGATTATGCTGCCCACATTGGTGGGGTCCTGAACTCCCTCAAGAACCACTACCCTTTTGAAATCCTCCTCCTTCCAGAGGGGAGGTTCCACCAGGAGAATTTCCCCGGGAGGGGTCTTCAGGGAGGAGAGCCTGGCCATATTTTTTTCGCTTATAAGCACAGGTTTTATGCCGATATTTTCGGCCCTTTTAATCACCTCGGGGTCTTCCCTGGAGAGGAAGAGGTATACGGGTTTCAGCCCCCAATTCAACCCATCCAGAACCAGATGGCGGCCCTCCAGGGGCACCACCGCTCTTTCTTGAAGGAGTTTTCTGGCTTCCTGGACCGCCTTCACTTTATCTTTATCACGGCCCCCACATTCACCGAGAAGGTGGTGAATTTTCCAGGGTCGGAAAATTCACGATAATCCTTCAAAATGTCCATGACCCTTAGAAGCCTGGCTTCTCCCCATATCCCTATGGCGGAGATCATGAATTTTGCCCCCAGCCCCAGGGTAAAGTGTTTCCCGTCCGGGGCGTAGTGATGGTTTCCGGTGAAGCGGGTTTTTCCGTAGGTGGCGGACAGGTAGGGAGCGATGATTCCGGAGCCGTGGAGGACAAGGCCCAGACCGTAGGTTACGAATTGATCGGAGAAGTCAAGTTCCAGTCTCCGGACTTTGTTTACGGCGTCCGCTTCCAGGGAGTTTACGAAGTAATAGGCCTCCACCCCTATCAATGTGGTGTTGAACTGGGCCCTTATCCCGTAATCGGCACCCGAGGACAGGTTTATGCTGAAAAGGCTGGTGTCCAGGACCCGGGAACCCTTGACTATACCTATTCCGGGCATCAACTCAAAGGAGCCGGAAAATACTGCCAGGGATAGGACCAGAACCGCCGCAATTTTTCTCAAGGCTCACCTCCCTTTTCTTTTTCTGTTAAAATATTAGCATGAAAAACTCAGGCATTAGAAAAAAACTCATGGTGTTTTTCCTCCTGGGGCTCTTTATCTTTCCGGCCCGGGAGGACAAACTGATAAAGGAGTTGCCCCTGAAATATCAGAAGTGGCTGGAGTTGGTGTGGTGGGTGATAACCCCCAAGGAAAAGGAGGTTTTTCTAAAACTCAAAAACAACCGGGAGCGGGACATATTTATAAAGGCCTTCTGGAGGGTCAGGGACCCCAACCCAGCCACCCCCGTCAACGAGTTCAAGGAGGAACTCATCAAGAGGTTTAACTACGCCAACAAATACCTGGGGGTGGATTCTCCAAAGCCGGGTTGGAAGACGGACCGGGGCAGGATCTACATCCTCCTCGGAAAACCCGTGAGCATAGAAAGATATTACATGAGCCAGGTCCTGGTTCCCACGGAAGTTTGGTATTACTACGGCCAGGGAAGACCGGGCTTGCCTCCCCATTTTGCCCTTATTTTCTTCAAGAGGAATGGGGTAGGGGAATTCAAACTTTACGATCCCCTCTCCGACGGTCCCTACGCCCTGCTCTTGAAGACCTCCAACACCACAAACCTTGATCCCACCAATTACGAGCAACTTTACGAGTTCTTCAAAGAACAGGCCCCCGCTTTGGCGGATGTGGCCCTTTCTCTGATTCCGGGGACCATACCCTACAATTATCAGCCTTCCCCCCACACCGCCTCCATCATAGCCAATGTGCTTTCCCTGCCGGAGAAGGAATTTGACACTTCCTACGCCGAGGACTTCCTGAGATACAAGGGGATAGTGGATGTGGATTACAGCCTGAATTACACCAGGGCAGATTTTCTTGTCTATGTTCTTAAGGATTTGAACCTCGGGGTAAATTTCCTTCACTACTCCATCCAGCCCTCCTCCGTCACCTTCCAGAAGGAGGGGCGAAAATACCTGGCAGTTTTTGAGGTGGATGTGATCCTGAAAGAATCCGAGGAAAAGGTGATCTCTCAGTTTAAAAACACCTACACCCTGGAGGTGGACGGCCAGGATGTTAAGGCCATAAAGGCCGGTGGACTTGCCCTTCAGGGGGAGGTGCCCATAGCCGAGGGACAGCATGAAGTAATCCTTCTGGTGAAAAACACCGTTTCCAAGGAGTTTTCCTACTGGGATAAAAAGGTGAAGGTTCCCTCTCCGGAGAGTTTTTACATAACCAGGCCCCTGGTTTCCTATCGGACCGCACCCTTCAGCCTATACGCTCTGAAACCCTTTACCATGGCCAATGTGTATTTCTACCTGGACGCCAAAAGGGCCTTTACCCCCGCAGACCGGATAACCTATGCCGTGGAGGTATGCGGTCTTCCGGAGGATGTATGGAAGAGCGAAAAACTTGAGGTGGTTCTTCAGAGCGAGGAAGAGGAGAAGGTTTTAAAGGAGGTAAAACTCTCCTCCAGGCCGTATCATCGGGACTTTTTGATCACCGACTACATCAAGGAGAAACTCCCCTCCGACGAATATGTTATCTTTGCCAGAATAGGGGAGGTTAAGTCCCCGGAGGCGGAGTTTATGATAAGTCCCCTTTCCTCCATTGCCAGGCCTTCGGTGGTTACCAAAAACCTTCCCCTTGAGAGGAAGTTCATAGTTTACTACGCCTTAGGTTCCCAGTACATGAGGCTGAGGAAATACGGGAAGGCCGTGGAATATCTGGAGAAAGCCCTGAAGGAGAAACCGGACTTCAAGGAGGCCGCCGTCCAACTGGCCCAGGCCTATCTGGTGGAGAACAATCCCCGCAGGGCCCTGGAAGTCCTTTCCCGGTTTGAAGAGAAGGGGGAGCCGGAAATTCTTTTCTACAAGGGAAAGGCCCATGAGTTGATGGGAGATTGCAAAAAGGCCATTTCCTATTACAAAAGGTCCCTCCTTATTTACGACAGCGATACCAGGGTTCTCAACTCCCTGGGACTTTGTTATCTCAAATTGGGCAAGAAGGGTGAGGCCCGCAGGGTTCTGGAAGCCTCACTTAAGGTTAATCCCGACCAGCCCTCGGTGAAGGAAATTTATCAGAAGATCAAATGAGGATAGAGTCCTACCGCTTCGGCAGGATGGTGGTGGACGGAAGGGAATACAGAAAGGACCTCAAAATACTCCCCCCTTCGGTGGTGGAAAACTGGTGGAGAAAGGAAGGCCACAAACTTCACCTGGAGGACATTGGGGACATCCTGGAATACGCTCCGGAGGTTCTGGTGGTGGGAACCGGGGCCTACGGATTCATGAAGGTTCTTTCGGAAGTTAAAGAGGAACTTAGCCGAAGGGGAATCCGTCTGATAGCAGAAAGAACCTCCCGGGCCGTGGAGGCGTTTAACTCCCTGTATGAGGAAGGCAAAAGAGTCTGCGGTGCCTTTCACCTGACTTGCTGAGCGCCCCTGACGGGGTTTATCCGGGCAAGAACGCTTCCCAGGAGCATGAGGACTGCTCCGGCTATTTCCCTTGCCGTAAGGGTTTCGTGGAGAAGAAGCCATCCTCCCAGGGCGGCGAAGATGGATTCGGTGCTCATGATGATGGCCGCCGAGGCCGGGGGCGCTTCCCTCTGGGCTACGACCTGGATGGTGTAGGCAACCCCGGCGGAAAACACCCCGGCGTATAAAACCGGAAGCCATCCCCGAAGGACGGCGGATGGATGGGGGCTTTCCAGAAGGAGGGCGGCTCCCAGGCTTAAAACCGCCACGGTGGTAAACTCCACCAGGGCCAGTTTTATAGGGTTGAGGGCCGGGGCAAAACGCCCTATTATGTGGATTTGAAGGGCCCAGAAGAAAGCACTGATTAGCACCAGCAGATCCCCCTTTCCCATCCGAAGGCTGGAGGTCATGCTCAGGAGGTAGAGGCCCCCGGTGGCCAGGAGGGCTCCCAGCCAGACCAGGGCTCCGGTGGGCTCTTTCCACAGAAGCCCCAGGATGGGCACTAGGAGTACATAGAGACCCGTGATGAATCCGGCCTTGCCGGCGGTGGTGTAGAGTAGGCCGAACTGCTGGAAGGTTACCCCCAGAAAGATGGCCGTTCCCGCCAGAACTCCGGGAAGAATCAGGGGTCCTGAGGAGGGGCTTTTACCCATTCCTGCGCTCTTCAAAAAGGGAAGAAGGGATAGGGTCCCCAGGGCGAACCTCACGCCGTTGAAGGTGAAGGGGCCCATGTAGTTCATGGCTACCCTCTGAGCCACGAAGGCAAATCCCCATATGGCGGCCCCCAAAAAAAGCAGGTATGTGCTCCTTCCCATGGCAAATTTAATTTTAACCCCTGGGCTTGATTTTTTCCCTATTTGTGATATGATAACCTCTTGTTTAAGTTATAACTTTCACAAAAACCATGGGATTTTCAATACCAGAAGTCAGCATAAGGAGGTTGAGCATATACCTCCGGTGTTTGAGGCAGGCCCTGAGCCGGGGCGAGGAGTGGATCCAGTCCACCGAATTGGCCAGAACCTGCGGTATATCCAGTTCCCTGGTGAGGAAGGATCTTTCCTATTTTGGGGAGTTTGGAATCCGGGGAAGGGGATACAGGGTAGAAAAACTCATAAAAGCCATTGAAGAAATTATAGGGATAGATGAGCCTATCAAGGTTATAATCGTGGGAGCCGGCAACCTGGGGAGGGCCCTCATAAGGCATCTTCAGGAGATCCCGTATTTCAGGGTGGTGGGTGCCTTTGACAAAAATGCCTCCAAGGTTGGTTCCACGGTCTCCGGGGTTAGGGTTTACCCCGTGGCTGAGATGGAGAAGTTTTCCAGGGAAACTTCCCCTCAAATTGCCGTTCTGGCCATCCCGCCGGAGGGCCTTCAGGAAACGGTGGACATGGTTTCCAGGGCGGGGATAAGGGGGGTTTTGAGTTTCGCCCTCCAGGGCATAAAGGTGCCCCCCGGGGTGGTGATGAACTATGTGGAGATCGCCTCTGAAATTGAGTTTCTATCATACAAGATTAAAAAAGGGAGTGTGGCATGAAAACAGGAGTTTCAACGGTGGTGCTCTTCGTCCTGTGGGTGGCCATGACGGGGAGTTTTGACCCGCAGGAACTTTCGGTGGGCCTCCTGGTGGCGGCGGGCGTAAGCCTCATAGCCCCGGGGGTGGCGGGGCCGGAGCCCGTCAAGTGGCTTCATCCCAAAAGGTATTTGTATGCCGTTGTTTACATGTTTTACTTCATCTACGCCATGGTTAAAGCCAACCTTGATGTGGCCCTTCGGGTAATCAATCCGAAACTTCCCATCAACCCTGGAATCGTCAAGGTCAAGACCAGGTTGAAGACCAACGCAGGGAAACTGGCCCTGGCCAATTCCATAACCCTTACCCCCGGAACCCTCTCCGTGGATGTGGTGGGCCAGTATCTTTACATCCACTGGATAGATGTTAAAAGCCCTGACATTGAAACCGCCACCCAGGAGATAGTGAAGGGTTTTGAGAAGTTTCTGGAGGTGATCTTTGAGTAACCTTCTGGTTTTCGTCTTCATCATGGTGAGTCTGGCCACGCTAATGGCGGTCTACAGAATCCTCGCCGGTCCCACCATAGCGGACCGGGCGGTGGGACTTGATACCGCCACCACCATCACCACTGCCATGATAGTGCTTTTCTCCCAGATATTTCACCGGGGCATTTTCCTGGATGTGGCGCTGGTTTATGCGGTTTTGGCCTTCCTGGGGGTTATAGCCCTGGCCCGGTATTTAGAAGGAGGTGTTTGATGGTCTATCGCCTGATCGGGGAGATTCTCATAGTGGTAGGCTCCCTCTTTCTCTTTCTGGCAGGGGTGGGGCTTTTGAGGATGCCCGATGTTTACAACCGTATGCAGGCCGGAACCAAAGCCACCACCCTGGGGGCCCTTTCGGTGATAATGGGGGTGGGCATATATCATCCCCAGTGGTTCTTCAAAACGGTGCTTATTTCCCTGTTTATCCTCCTGACCAATCCGGTCTCTTCCCATGCCCTGGCCCGGGCCTCCCACAACACCGGAATTCCCCTGGCCCCCGGGTCGGTTCTTGACCGCTACCAGGAGGACAAGGAGAAGGGTTTTAAGGAGGGTGAAAATGATTCTTGAATACTTTATGCTTTTCCTTCTTTTCCTGATGCTGGCCCTGGGGATTTACGCGGTAGAGACCAGGGACCTGCTGGCTTCGGTGCTGGCGGCGGGATTCATTTCCCTGGTGGCTTCCATAGTGTACCTTTACCTTCAGGCCCCGGATGTGGCCATGACCGAGGCGGCCATAGGCGCCGGTCTTACCACCCTCATCTTCATAATAGCCGTGAGAAAAACGGAGAGGTATGAAAAATGAGGAAGTGGTTTGCCCTTGCTCTGCTGATAGTTCTGGGATTTTTCCTGGCCGAGATTGCGAGTTCCTTCCCCTTTGGCCAGGAGAAATGGGGAGTTTCAAAGCATTATGTGGACAGGGGGATAGAGGAAAACCGGGGGGCAAATCTGGTGACCTCCATCGTGGTCAACTACAGGGGATTTGATACCCTGGGGGAGGTTACGGTGCTTTTCCTTGCCGCCACGGCCCTGGCCTTTCTCCTCTCCACCTGCCGTTGCCGCAGAAAGTACCGCCGCTGGGATGCCAGCCTCATCCTCAAAACCGCCTCCGAGACCCTGTATCCCCTCCTGATTCTTTTTGGAGCATACATTTTCATCCACGGACACCTGACCCCGGGAGGGGGATTCCAGGGGGGGACGGTGATAGCATCGGCGGTTATGCTGATGCTCCTTTCCTATTTTTCCTTCCATCCCAACCACAGGGCCCTTTCCACCACCGAGGGATTGGCAGGTCTGGCCTTCGTTCTCATCGGATTTGCCGGTCTCGTGTGGGGTGGAAGTTTCCTGGCCAACAACATCCTGCCCCTGGGGCAGTGGAACCGCCTGTTCTCCGCCGGAGTAATACCCCTCATATATGTGGCGGTGGGATTCAAGGTTGGGGCTGAACTTTCAGGACTTATAACCGACATGCTCAAGGCAACCAAGGAGGAGGAATAATGGCCTTTTTCGTCTCATCCATTCTTCTCATACTCATAGGCTTGTATGCGGTTCTGGTCAAGAGGAACATAATGAAAATAGTGATAGGGCTTTCCCTGATGGATACGGGGGTGAACCTGTTGATAATTTCCCTGGGCTTTATCCGGGGAAGAACCGCCCCCATAATTAACACCAGGGACCTGCTGGTGAATACCTCCTCCAAGGTGGTGGACCCGCTTCCCCAGGCCCTGGTCCTTACGGCCATAGTCATCGGGGTGGCGGTCACCGCCGTGGCCCTTTCCATAGTGATGCTTATGTATTCCAAGAAGAAAACCCTGGAGATTGACGAATACAAGGAGTTGAAATGGTAAATCCAATTTTGATAATCGGAATAACCTTGGGTTCCGCATTTTTGATTGGGATAGTTCAGGCTTTCAGGCCCCGCTGGACCGGGTGGATATTTTATCCCACCTTGGTCTTTGACTTTCTGGCCTCCGCCGTTAATCTCTACGGTTTCCTGTCGGGCTCCATCGGAAAACCCATAATGGTGAAGATAGGAGGATTTCCCCCTCCCGTGGGCATAAACCTGCTGGTGGGAAAGGCAGAGGCGGCCTTGGGCACCCTCATATTCGCCGTGGCGCTCCTGGGGGCGTACCACTGGGGAAGGAGGGGATTCCCTCAGCCCCAGGGCAAGATCATGGTTCTGTTTCTGCTCCTGGCCCTGGGGGCGGCGGGCATAAGTTTCACCGGTGATTTCTTCAATTTATTCGTTTTCGTGGAGATCACTTCCATTGCCTCCTACGGTCTGGTGGCTTCCTCCCGGAGGGAAGAGGCCCTGGAAGCCGCCTTTAAATACATGGTGGTGGGCTCCATAAGTTCCACCTTTATCCTTCTGGGCGTGGTTTTTCTGTACAAGGCCACGGGAAGCCTCAACATGCTGGACATCGGAGGGAAAATCGCCGGAGGGTTCTCTTCCCAGGTTCTGGGCCTCATTTCCCTGCTGATTCTGGCGGGACTTCTGGTGGAACTGGAGGTTTTTCCCATAAACGGTTGGGCCCTGGACATTTACCAGGGGGCGGATCCGGTGGTGGTGGCTCTCCTGGCCGGGGCGGCGGTTAAGGCCTTTTACCTGGTTTACCTGAAAACCGCTTCCTACCTTGCCCTTCCCTCCTTCTTCAAACTTTCGCTGATATTCGGGGGAGGGACCTATCTCGTAAGTCAATTCTTCGCATGGAGGCAGGAGAACGCCAGGAGGCTTCTGGGGTATTCCTCGGTGGGTCAACTTGGCCTTCTAATTCTGGCTGGAGGACTTCTTCTCAGTCCTTCCCTTCCCGCCTCTTCCAGGGCCATGGTCCTGGCGGCGGTGGTTCTTCTCATCCTCAACCATTCCTTTTCCAAATCGTCCCTGTTTCTTCTGGCGGACAATGTTAAGGGAGAGAAACTTGAGGACTGGAAGGGCGTCCTCTCTTCCAGCCCTGTTTTCAGATTTTCCTTCACCACATCGGTTTTTTCCGTGGCCGGATTGCCTCCATTCCCCGGGTTCTGGGCGAAACTTCTCCTGGTTATGGCGGCGGCCAGGTTTTCCCCATGGCTGGTGGCCCTCATCCTCGCAGGAGCCCTGGCGGAGGTGGTGTATTATTTCAGGTTCTTTTACCTGGTTTCCCTGGGGGATAAAAAAGCAGAGGTGGGCAACAACCTTCTCGCCCCCTTGGTAGCCTCCCTTTTTCTGGTGGGGGCAGTTCCCTTGGCGTACAAAATGGCGGCAGATAAACTTTCCCTGACCCTTCCCGGTGGGGTTTTGGTTCTCCTGGGGCTTTCCCTTCTGGTTTACCTTCTGGGATTCTCCCGCCTGCTTCAGTGGCTGGCTTCCCTGGGCCTCGTGGCCTACGGAGCCTATCTTCTCCTTCCGTTTTTGAAGGCGGACCTTTCGGGCTTCTTCCTGGGCCTCATCCTGGCCGGGGCGGCGGTGCTTCTCCTGGCCACCTATCCCGGGGCAAAGAACCTGTCTTCCTCCTTCTATCCAGCGTACCTGGTGGTGGTTTTTTCCATGGCAGGTCTGGTGCTTTCCACCACCTGGTTTTCCCTCTTCGTCTTCTGGGAGATAATGAGTTGGGCCTCCTTCCTTCTTATAAACATGGGAAGGGGAAAGAAGGCCGCATGGATCTATGCGGTGCTAAGTGCCGCCGGGGCCTACGCCATGCTGGGAGGCATTTCCCTTCTCCCTTCCCCGTACATTTCTTCGGTGAAATCTCCGGGACCATGGCTGGCCCTTCTTCTTTCCCTGGGCTTCCTGGTGAAGATGGCCACGGTTCCACTTCATATCTGGGCCAGGGATGCCTACGGGGAAAGTCCCGACGATTTTACGCCCCTTCTTTCGGGCATAATGTCCAAAATGGGGGTTTTCGGCTCCGCTCTGGTTTTTCTGTATGTGGTAATAAACCTCTCTTCCAGGTCTTCCTTCAATTATCTGCTGGGCTGGGCCGGGGTCCTCACCGCCTTCTTTATGACCCTTCTGGCGGTCTTCCAGGAGGACCTTAAAAAACTTCTCGCCTATTCCTCCGTGGCTCAGGTGGGCTACATCCTCCTGGGCCTGGCCCTTTTCACCCCCCTGGGCTGGACCGCCGCCCTGTATCACACGGTCAATCACTTCTTCTTCAAGGGTCTCCTCTTCGTGGCGGCGGCGGGGATCGTATACCGGGTGGGAACCTCCTACCTTCCCCACATGGGGGGCTTGATACGAAGGATGCCCCTGACCTTCTTCGCATCCCTCCTTGCCGTCATAGCCCTGGCAGGGGTTCCTCCTCTTTCGGGCTTCGCTGGCAAGTGGCTCCTTTACACCGCCCTCATAGAAAAGGGGTGGATCTTCATCGCCGTGGTGGCCTTCCTGGCCTCCACCCTGGCCTTTCTTTACTCCTTTAAAATCCTCCACGCAGTCTTTCTGGGGCAACTTCAGGAGGAGAACTGCGAGGTCAGGGAAGTTCCCATCCCGGTGGCCGTTGTTGAGATAATCCTTTTAATCCCCCTGGTAGTCCTGGGGGCCTTTCCCAGGCTCATCCTTGATCCCATAACACGGGTGCTGGGGAAGGTTACCGCCCTGGGGATTCCGGATCTCAAGTACACTAAAACCCTGGGGGTGGTTTCCCGGCTGGGGCACTGGAACGCCCTTTTCCTCATGGTCTTCTTTGCCGGGGCCTTTATTCTGGCCCTGATTTTCTTTGCCCTTACCTCCGCCCGGGTCAAACTGGTGGGGCAGATGGATGTGGGATATTCCGGAGAGGTTCCCCGATCCCCCGAGGACCTTCACTTCGGCTACGGTATGTACGACCACTTCCGCCGGGCAGTGAAGTGGCTTATTTATCCCCTGGCCACCAGAGTGTGGCGAGGTATCTACGAGGCCCTGGGGGCCGTGGCGGAGATGGGTCGGAGGATATACACCGGAGATACCAATACATACGCCGCCTATGTTATAGGCATTTCCCTTTTGATTCTACTAATATTCAAGGGGTGAAAAGATGTGGGCCAAAATTTTATACGCCTTTCTAACCCTTATCGGCGGGATAGCCTACGGACTCCTTCTCGGCGGAATTTCCAGGAAAATAACCGCCAGGATGCAGAACCGGAGGGGACCCACCGTATGGCAGAACTTCATTGACCTTTGGAAACTTTTCCGAAAAAAGACCGCCATTTCCCACGGGGTTATGTTCTACTTAGCCCCCATGTTCCGCCTGGTGGGCGGGGCAGGAACCTTTCTCCTGGTTCCCGTGGTGGTGGGAAGCCCCTACCTTAGCAATTTCTCCTTCGGAGGCGACCTCATCGTTCTGATGTATTTCATGGTTCTGGGATGCCTGGGAATGGCCCTGGGGGCGGCGGAAAGCGGACATCCTCACGCCCCCATAGGAGTGACCAGGGGGCTTTCCCAGATGGCGGGATACGAATTGCCCTTTATCCTGTCGGTGATCGTGTTGATGGTGGCTGACAAGACCGCCACCCTGGAGGGAATTGTCAGGGCTCAGCAGGGGGGAATTCTTCACTGGCATCTATTTACCCATCCCTTCGCAGCGGCGGCGGCCTTTATAAGCCTTCTGGGAATGATGACCTCCTATCCCTTTCAGGTGGTGCTGGCTCCCCAGGAGATCGCCGTGGGTCCGCCCACCGAATACAGTTCCACCTTTCTCTCTTACATGTTTTCCGGAAGAAGCGTGTTTGCCGTGGCCAAATACCTACTTTTTATGAACCTCTTTCTGGGCGGAGCCAGCAATCTTCTGTGGGCCTTCGTCAAAACCTTTGCCATCTTCCTCTGGCCACTGTTTATAACCAATGTTTTTCCGAGGCTTCGCCTTGAGCAGTCGGTTCTCTTCTTCTGGACATGGCCCACATTCCTGGGATTGGTGGACCTTTTAAGAATATACCTGGTGAGGTGAACATGGGAAAGGACAAAAAATATTTTCTTGACGAAAAGCCGGAGAAACTCACCTACGGAGGGGTTTTCAGGAGGATAAACGATTGGGCCCGGGCCAGGTCCCTCTGGGTGGTGGCCTACGGCACCGGTTGTGGTTCCATTGAACTCAGGCCCACCTTCACCTCCAGATTTGACGCCGAAAGGCTGGGGATGAGGATGGTGGCCACCCCCCGGCAGGCGGATGTACTCATAATAAGCGGTTATCTGACGGTGAAAACCCTGAAAAGGGTGATCAGGGTTTACGAGCAAATGCAATCCCCCAAGTATGTGGTGGCCCTGGGAGCCTGTCCCATAAACGGAGGAATGTATTACGACTCCTACAACGCCATAAACCGGCTGGACCTTTACCTTCCGGTGGATGTGTGGATCACGGGATGCATGCCCCGCCCCGAGGCCATCCTGGCGGGTTTCAAGAGACTCCAGGAACTAATAGATAGCGGCAGGGCCGACGGGTGGAAGAAATACATAGACAACCTTGACCGCTACAGGGAAAACCAGAAAAAAATAATTAAAAACTGGAAAATGCCCAATTACAACTGGTGAGGTGGAGTATGGAAGTTTTAAACAGGCTCAGGGAAAAATTTGAGATAACCGGGGATAAGGTTCAGAGGGATGACCTTGCTCTGGTGGAAACCACCGGAAAAGACCTCATCCCCGTGCTGGTTTACCTTAAAACCTACGAAGGCTTTAAAACCCTGGTCATGATATCCTGCGTGGATTGGATGGAAAAGGGGAAATTCCAGTTAAGTTACAACCTCTGGAATCCAGAGAAAAAGAAGAACATAATCGTTAAAATTTTCCTGGACAGGGAAAATCCCGTGTTTCAGACCATATACAAAATCTGGCCCCAGGCGGAGGTTTACGAAAGGGAAATTCACGAGATGTTCGGCGTGAATTTTGAAGGCAATCCTACCCAGGACGAGGAACTCATCCTGGAGGACTGGGAGGAGATTCCCCCCATGAGGAGGGATTTCAACACCCTCAGGTATTCCATGGAGAAGTTCGGGGAAAGGGAGCCCAAGAGCGGAATAATCATAAGAAAACAGATTTCCGAACAATACGACGAATGGAGAAGAAAATGAGCAAGGAAGAAGTAAGGCTTTTCATCGGGCCCCAGCATCCGGGGGTCACGGGGAACATGAGCGTGGAGGTTCTTCTGCGGGGCGACACCATAACCTGGGCCAGAACCCACATCGGATACCTCCACCGGGGTTTTGAGAAACTAATGGAGCGTAAGATTTTCATAAAGAGTTTTCCCCTGGTATGCAGAATTTGCGTTCCGGAGCCAGATACCAACGAGGAAAATTTCGCCAGGGGCCTGGAGGAACTGGCGGGAATAGAAATTCCGGAAAGGGCCAAGTGGATAAGGACCTTGGTCCTGGAACTTTCCCGGCTTCAAATGTTCATCATGTGGTACGGTGGAATAGCGGGTTCCATGGGACTTTCCACGCCGGTTCAGTGGGGAATAGGGGACAGGGATTACATCCTTGACCTTTTTGAAGAACTCACCGGAGGTAGAATCTACCACATTTACATAATGCCCGGCGGGGTCCGGAAGGATCTTCCCGAGGGGTTTGAGGAGAGGGTCCTGAAGGTCATGGACATGGTGGAGCGGAGGCTCCCGGAATACGACGAAATTATCATGGAAAATGCGGTGGTCCAGAAGAGGCTCAAGGGACTCGCCAAGATCCCTAAGGAGTGGGTGGACGAGATGGGGCTCACCGGCCCGGTGGCCAGGGCCTGCGGGTTTCCCTACGATGTTAGAAAGGACCACCCCTACGAGGCCTATCCCCACCTGGATTTTGATGTTATCACCGAGGATGGGTGTGATGCCTGGTCCATGCTTCTGGTGAGACGCAGGGAAATTGACCTTAGCATAGACCTTATAAGGCAGATAATAGAAAAAATGCCCCGGGGAGAGTTTCTGGCCCCTCTGCCCAATGTTCTTTACTGGAAAATTCCCCCCGGAGAAACCTATGTAAAATCGGAATCCACCCGGGGAGAATACGGCTTTTATGTGGTGACCGATGGCTCAGACAAGCCCCGGAGGGTTCATGTAAACGGGCCTTCCTTCGTCCACGGAATAACCCTTCTGGAAAGGCTCCTCGTGGGACAGAACATTGCCGATGTTGCCCCCATAATGGTTTCTCTTCAGACCTGTCCCCCGGAAATGGAAAGATAGGAGGGAAAAATGGGACTCAAAGAAGTTCTTAAACCTCTCGGCGCATGGAGGCAGATAGCCAGAAAACCCCACACCATCCTCGTGCCCCGCACCCCCAGGGAAGCGGCGGAAAGATACAGGGGTTTTCATGTGAACGACCTTGAAAAATGCATCGGCTGCGGTACCTGCGCCGCCGTATGCCCCAACGAAGCCATAGACATGGTTCCGGTGGAAGGCATAGAGCCCAGGAAGGGGGATTCCGGTTTTCGTCCCAGGATAGACTACGGAAGGTGTTGTTGGTGCGGTCTCTGCGTGGACTCCTGTCCCACCACCTCCCTCAGAATGACCAACGAGTACATATGGGTTAGGGAGACCCCCGACGACTTCGTTTACATTCCCGGATACGACATAAAGGGCTTTGAGGAAAAGGAAAAGGGATACAGGAAGGAGAAGGATCACAGTTTCACCCATTACCAGAGGGTTCCCATGAGGGAACTTCCCCCGGAAGAGAGGGTGGAGAGTTTCGCCGAGGTGGTCCTGGGGTACGCGGAGGAGGAGGCCCGCCGGGAGGCGGACCGCTGCGTGGGATGCGGCCTGTGTATAGCGGGTTGTCCTGACAGGATGCACATCCCGGACTACATAAGGGCCATCGCCTCCGGAGAATACGCCCGCTCGGTGAACATAATGTACGAGAACAACCCCTTCGCCGAACTCTGCGGTAAGGTCTGCACCAGAAGATGCGAAAGTTACTGCTCCCTGGGCCACGAAGGGGATCCCGTGGCCATAAGGTGGCTCAAGAGGTTCGCCACGGAGAGGTTTTCCGACCTCAAGGAAGTGATAAAGGTCAGGAAGGCCGAGGCCAAGGACAGGTCCGTGGGCATCATAGGAGCAGGTCCCGGGGGACTCACCGCCGCCTATTATCTGGCCCTGCGGGGATACAAAGTTACGGTTTACGAGGCCATGCCCGAGCCCGGCGGAATGACAATGGCGGGAATACCCAAGTACCGTTTCCCCTTCCCCTCGCTGAAGAAGCAGGTGGACTTCATCCTTTCCCAGGGGGTTGAATTGAAACTCAATTATTATGTGGACCCTGAGAAGTTCCGGGAATTAATGGACCGCCACGACGCCATTTACATCGGCGTGGGTCTCATGAAGCCCTGGACCCTGGGAGTTCCCGGCGAAGATCACCCCAATGTAATATACGCCATTGACTTTCTCCGCAAGGTTAACTTCAACGAGCCGGTGGAGATAGGAAAGAAGGTGGTGGTCATCGGAGGGGGAGATGTGGCCATGGACGCCGCCAGGGTTTCCCGCCGTCTGAAGGCGGAGGTCATAGTGGCCTACAGGAGGCGGAAGGTGGACATGCCGGCGGACCACGAGGAAATAGAGGGGGCCGAGGAGGAAGGGGTGGAAATATGGGAGAAGATAATTCCCATAAGGGTGGAGGACGCTCCCGAAGGCAAGGTAAAACTGGTTTACGGAAAGGCTAAAATGGTGGACCAGGGACCGGGCCGCAGACCCAAGCCCGTTTTGATAGAGGGCGAAGAATACGAACTGGTGGTGGACAGGATAATCGTAGCCATAGGACAGCAGGCTGACCTCAGTTTCCTTCCGGAGGATGTGGCGGAAAAAATAGAGACGGAAAGGGGAAGAATAAAGGTGAACCACCGGCAGATGACCTCCTATCCGGGCATTTTCGCCGGAGGTGATGTGGCCAACCGTGTGGCCGACGCCATCTCTGCCATAGCCGACGGCCTCCGGGCAGTCAAGGGAATAGAACTCTACTTCCAGGGCGAAGTGGATTAAAACCCAAAGCCCCGCCGGTTTTTACCGCTCCTCCGCCACCTTCAGCGCCCTGGTGAGTACGGGGTCCTTTCCGGACTTTATGTCCTCAACGGTTAATTCAACCTTCTCGTCGGGGCATATTCCCCGTCCCTCAAAGGGGGTTCCGTCGGGCATGTACTCCCTTTTCGCCCCTATGGCTACGGAGATGTCCCGGTTGAACATGTAGATGTAGGGCTGGCCGGAACTGCCGGCGGTTCTTTCGCCCACGATGAGGGCCCTGCCGTTGTCCTTAAAGGAGACCACGAAGTCTTCGCAGGCAGAGGCGCATCCTCTGTCGGTGAGGATGAGGAGTTTTCCTCTGAAGAGGGTGTTTTCGGGTTTCTGATAGGAAGGCGTCCACATGAGGTAGGAATTTCCGAAAAATCCCGTGAGCATTTCCAGAGGTTTTCTGGATTCCTTCGGTATGAGGTTACCGTAGGAGGCCAGAAATTCCTTGTAGGACCGGAAGAGGGCGATGCTGAGGAAGGTGGCTTCCGTCCAGAACCGGTAGGGCCTGTCCTGAAGGGCGTCCACCAGGGCCGAGGGGGTGTTTCCTCCGCTGTTGCCCCGCACATCCACTATTAAAACCCGGGCTCCGGAAAATTTTTTCACGAGTTCAAGGGCCTTCTTCTCAAGATCAGGCCTTTCAAAGCCGGGTATTTTTATGTAGGCGACGCCTTCCTTCAGCCATTTCCCGGAGGCCTCCTTCTTGGCAGGAGGGGTTGGGGGGGCCTTCCTTTGAATTTTGACCTTTCCCTTCCCGGAAACCTGGAGGGTGAACACCCGGGGAAATAGGAACCTTCTGTATTGAATTTTAACCCTGGCCTCCCTGTCGCTGGAGGCGTTGATGTATTTTTTCTTGCTCTGGTAAAAGTCCTCAAAATCCTGGCCGTCTATTTTTTCTATTATGTCGCCCCTTTCCAATCCGGGGACCCGGCTTTCGGTGACCACCCATTTCCCTGAGATATAGCGGAAGCGGAAGCCCAGGGGCTGGTTGAAGTTCTTAATAAGCCACCTGTCGTAATACCAGGAATGCCCGTTTCGCAATTTACTTATGAATTCCATCATGAGCAGGTCAAAATCAAAACGGTTTTCGGTGTCCACGGCCCTTTTCAGGAATTCCCTGAAGGTGGAGTCCAGGGAAAAGTTGGGGATGGAATTCCAGTGGGAGAAATAGGTGTTTACCGCGGCGTAGGTCTTGGACAATATGAACATCCTTTCCGCCAGGGGAAGGGTGGTGGGTTCCGCCGGTCGGGCGAAACTTCCCGTAATAAACAGAGCCACCATGACCATAAACTTCAAAGCCTTCTTTTTCACATTTACCTCCTTAGTCCTTCTTATCAATTCTTGAATACGGAAAACGGAAGGAAAGGTTTGAGAACCCGGGCCAGTTCAGAACTCCACCTCGTAGATTTCGTAATCGGTGGCCTTCATGCCCAGGGCTTCGTAAACCCCCATGGCCGGGGTATTCTCCCTGTCCACATAAAGCCTGAGTCCGCAGGCCCCCGCTTTCCTGGCCCTTTCAAACACATGGAGGAAAAGCCTCCGGAAAACCCCCTTTCCCCTTTCCTCCGGCAGGGTGTAAACGCTCTGAAGCCACCAGAAGTAGGCGTTCCTCCAGTCGCTCCACTCCCGGGTCACCATCAACTGGGAAATTATCCTTCCCCCTTCCTCCGCCACATAATAGGCGGCTTCCACATCACCCCTTAGAACCGCTGCGGTTCCTTTCTCTACCACCTTCGGGTTCAGAACTTTCCCTTCGGTTTCCCGGGCCATGGCCAGGTTGTTGGCGGTGATTTGCTTTAAATCCTCTATTCTTCCCTTCCTTATCTCCATACCTCCATTTTACCAGGCGTTGGAGGAAGTTATATAATTTTAGTATGAGGGTTTTGCGGTTCGGGATGGTGGGCGTGATCCTTTCCGGCCTTCTCCTTCCCCTTTCCCTGAAGAAAGTTGAGGAAAGGGATTGGGAATTTCCAGGGGCAAAACTACACATGGTGGCCGGGGACTTCGCCGTGGTCAACTGGCAGGGGCTTTCCCTGGGCATTGACGGGTGGGGCAGGAGGGCCTTCACCGTTCCCGTGAGGAATTACATCATAAGCGGAGGGAAACTTTACTGCCTGGAAAAAAGGGCCCTTTTGAGGTTCGGCAGGGACGGCCTGGAGAACATGTGGGAGATAAAGGACCCTCCCCCGGTCCTTTCGGGCTTCAGTTTTGAGGTAGTTAGGGCAGGGGATTCCTTTTTCCTGTTTTACCAGTTGGCCCCCATCTACAGGGAGGGAGGGGGAGCCAGGGAGGTTTTTCTGTACAGGCTGGAGAGGGGCGTTTTTAAGCGGGTGTTCAGGACCAAAACGGGTCTGTGCATGAGCGCATTTCGTTTCACCCCCTGGGGATTTCTCTTCGTGGCACCCCAGGTTCTAAACGGGACCTTTTACCGTGGGTTTACCGACTTCAGGGCCGCCGTGGGCCTTTTGAGCCCTCGGGGGGTGATGCTTTCCCACCTGAACTTCATGGGGAGGTATGTGTATCCCAGGGTTTACAAAATAAGGGGAAAGAGGGCCTTCGTAGGTTGGAGTGAAATATGGGAAGGAAAACACCGCTCCGGCCTTCTGAGGTTGGACCTTGAGACCTGGACCGTGGAAAAGGAGGTGGGGTTTGAGGGTTTCGGGAATACCTTTACCTTTCCCCTTGACCTCTTTCTACCTGGGAAATTTCCCGTATTCATCTTCACCGCCTCGGGGAAACTCCTGGTCTTCAGCGACGACCTTGAACTTATAAGGGAGGTCCCCCTGGGCCTGCGGCCTCCCCGTTTGTCCTCAAAGGAGATTTACCTGCCGGTGATGATGTACATGGGAAAAACGAAGGGACATTATTTCCTGTTTATACATCCCAGGAAGATGCACGCAGACCCCTATGTGTTTCTACCACAACCCCTGGGAAAACACCTCGTCCTTCTGGACCGGGACCTTGATGTGGTGGAGCATATTTCGGTGTCCGGAAACGGACAGATTTTCCTTGACGCCGGGGAGGGAATCGTCTCCGTGGTGAAGGGAGGGAAAATTGAGGTATTCAGGTTTTCTCCTTAGTTTAAGTCTTTTCCTCTACGCCTGGCAGCCTCCCTACCGGGTGAAAATCTTCCCTTCGCCCTATCCCATATCCTCCTTTACCTTCTGCCGCCGGCCGGTGGTTTTGGCCGGAGACAGGGTTTTCGCCCTGGGAGAGGAGAAACTGGAACCCCTCTTCGCCCTTCCCTTCAGGGCCCGGGGAATATACTGTTTTGAGGACAAGTTGTTCTTCACCGGCAACGGTGGGATTTTTGACGAAAAGGGAAGGAGGGTTTTCGCCTGGAAGGGGAGGCCCCTAAGGGTTATGGAGTACAGGGGGGACCTCTGGATGGTTTTTCCGGACAAAATCCTTTCCCTGGGGGGACAGTCCTTCTCCCTTCCCTCGCCGCCCCTCATCCTAGGAAGGGGGGCCGTGGTGGGGCGGGATTGGGCCCTGGTGGAGGGAGGGAAATGGCTGAAACTCAGGAGGAAGGTGAGTTTTACCGGCCTTCGGATGGGGCTGGCCTGGTGGGACGGTCGGTCTCTTCTTTACGCCTCCTCGCCCTCGGAATTCTGCCTCACCGGGGAGAGGTTTCGCCAGTTCAGGGTTAAGGGAGAATTGAAGGGGGTGGGGACGATGAAGGAACTTCTCTGGGCGGTTACCGCCTCGGGAAGGAGGGGGAAACTTTTGATTTTTCCCCGGTTTCCAGAGAAGAAAATACCGCCCAGGTGGAGGGAACAAACCCTGGAGTACATTCCCCACCTGGTGGGAAGCAACGGCTCCTTCCTGGTGGTGGCCGGTAAACTGGGACCCATTGAAATATATCCTTCCAGTTTGGAGTTTTCCTTTTCTATACCGGGGCTTAATTATAGCCCCCTGATAGACCTCAGGATAATGGATGTGGACGGCAACGGGGAGGAGGACATGGTTATGAACATAAAGGGGAGTTTCTCCGAGAACGCCTGGCGGGGGATCGCCGTCCTTTATTCCCAGATGGGGGCGGTCTTCCGGGAGATAAAGAGGTATGAGAGGCTTTACCGCCGGGCCCTGAGGATGGGGAAGTACAGGGAGGCTCTCAAAAACCTGGAGGAGGCCCTTTACCTTTCCAATTATGTCTCCTTCTCCCGGACCAAGGAACTCTTCCGGGAGAGGGCGGCCCTGTTGCGGAGAATGAGGAGAATGGAGGCCTTCAAAAACATAGGACACGGGGTTTTGAGCCTGGCGGTTTTTCTCGTTCTGATCTTCCTTCTGATGAGGAGGAGGGAGAGGGAGAGACCTCCCCGGGACGGAGCCCTGGAGGAGATATCCGGGTCAAAATTTCTCCACACCGTCCAGCAGGAACTGAAAGCCCTCCTGTCCTTCACCGGAAGGGATTTTGAGGAGGAATGGAGAAGAAGGAAAAAGGCCTTTGAGGAACTTTACAGAAACTTCACCTCTCCGGAGGCTTCCTTTGAGGGGGCCTCCAGGGTTTGGAGGAAACTCCACGCCAGGATAAGCAAGAGACTGAAGGTTCTCGCCGAGAGGCCCGACAGGCGGGCCGCCGAGGAACTTCTCCTTCTGGTTCTGGAACTCCGGGACAGGGTTCATCGGTTGAGGACCAGCCTCCTGTCCGTTCTCCGCCGGGCCGTGGAAAAGGAGTACATCCTGGCCTCCCAGAGGGGCATAAAAATGGTGGTGGACCTCCGTCCCACGGGGACCATTTTCAAGGTTCTGTATCCGGAGACGGCCTTTAAATACGAGACGGCTTTCACCAACATCATAAGGAATGCCATAGAGTCCTTTGAAGGAGTGGAAAGGGAGATCCCTGTGATTCTGGTGGAGGGGGAGGAGGACTCCCGCCATGTCTTTATAAGGATAAAGGACAACGGCAAGGGTATAGATCCCCGGGACCTTGACCGGATATTTAGCCCTGGGTGGACCAAGGGCAAGGAGGGGGGGACCGGATTTGGTCTTGCGGGGGTGGACGAACTTTTTAAAAAATACGGGCACATAGAGGTCCATTCCACCCCGGGGAAAGGCACGGAGTTCATCATAAGGTGGTATGCAGTGGCATGATTTTTGCTTGTTCTTTTTTGAGGTGAATCATGCTTGTTTACATCGTAGACGATGAGAAAAGGATTTACCGGGTCATCAAAAAATTTTTCCCTGAGGTGGAGGTCCGTTATTTTCCCGACGGTCCCAGTCTCTTCGGGGCCCTGGAGGAAAGGCTTCCGGACCTGGTCCTGGTGGACCTGGTGTTCAAAACGACCTCTTCCGACCGCCTCCTCTCCAAAAACCTTCCGGAAAAGGAAGGTCTTGCGATAAGCGAGAGGATAAAAGAAAAATATCCGGAACTCAGGGTTTACCTCATATCCCGCTACGCGGACATGGATGTGCTGGGCTATCTCTCCAGGAAGGGTATAGAATTTCTGGATACCGGGTGGGACGATTTCAGCCTCAAGATGAAACTGGAGAGGGCCCTGGGACGGGAGGACCCGCCGGGAGACCACGGGGACCTTCAGAAGACCCTGGCAAAATTTGGGTTTTACACCGCCAGTCCCAGGATCCTTTTCCAGGTGAAGGAACTGGACCTCAGTCCGGGCTCCCGGGAAAAGGTCCTCTTCGTCGGGGAAACCGGCACCGGGAAAAACACCCTGGCCATGGCGGTTCACAAAATCGTGAACGGGACCTCCGCCCCTTTCCTTTCCGTCCACCTTCCCACGGTGCCGGACAGCCTCTTTGAATCGGAGATCTTCGGATACGAAAAGGGGGCCTTCACCGGGGCCGAGACCACCAAGAGGGGCGTTCTGGACCGGGCGGCGGGGGGCACGGTTTTCTTTGACGAGATAGCCCTCATCGGCGAAAGGCTCCAGTCCAAACTTCTCCAACTTCTGGAGGCTCCCTCCTTTTTCAGGGTTGGGGGAACCAGGGCCGTGCCCATAAAGGCGAAGATCATGGGAGCCACCATGATGGGAAAGGTTATGCCGGCCCTACGGTTTCGCTTTCACAAGGTGATTTACCTTCCTCCCCTGAGGGAGAGGAGGGAGGATGTAGCCCACATGGTGGAGGTTTATCGCCGGAAGGGTTTGAAACTCACCCCCTCCTCCGAGAGGTTTTTGAAGGAGGAGGCCGATTATCCGGGAAACATGAGGATGCTCGTAAACATCCTGGAGGAACTTCTCAGGTCCGGAGACGGGTCCCTGGAGAGAACCTACGAGGCCTGGAGGCAACACCTGAAGGATACCGACGGCGTAGAAGAGACCCCCGGCACCGGGGTGGGCCTCCGTGATCTGGTGGACTGGATGAGAAGAAACAAAAAATCCTTCAGGGAAATGGAGGACGAAATCCTTGTGGCCCTGTTGAAGGAGGGGGCTTCAACGGAGGAAATAATGGCCCTTCTGGGCATAGGAAGAACCACCTTCTTCCGCAAGAAAAAGGAACTGGCATGGAAAATGGGCAAGAATTAGACCGGGGATGGAAGGGTTCCCTGGAGTTCCATGATGGCACCGGTAGGTTCCAGAATGGAACTATGCGGGCCGCCCTGGCGGCGTTAAATTCGGAGGGTATTTTAGGAGTTTCTAATCCCAAAATGGAACTGAAGGGATGGGGGTATCGGGTAAAGGAAGGAGGGAAGGTGAGAAGAATCAGGTCTCCAGGGCATTTTCTTTCGATCGCCCTTTTTAAATTTTAGGCACGGTTTTTGCTGTCAGGGGAATGGGAGTATTTAGGAGGTGAATATTGAGGTATTTTTGGGTTAACCTGGTGGGGGCTCTGGTCTTTGCTGCCGCAGTATCCAGCGTTCTTACCGGGTGTTGCACGCTCTTTTGTAATTCCGGAAACTCCGATTCTTCGGAGGCGGAGTTTCTTTCCATGGGGAGGTGGCAGGTGGGCGAGGTTGGTCCCGGGGGGGTGAAATGGTACAGGTTCAGGGTTGGGAAGCCGGGGGAAGTGGCCGCCCAGTTGATTTTAAACGGTGATTACTGCACCCACATATACATCTACGACACCGATCAGACCACCGAGGTTGCCTGGGATTTCACCTGCAGAAGGGGGGAGGCTTATCTGGCGGAGGCGAAGTACGATCTGGGGACCGGGGAATATTATCTGAAGGTGGAGGGAAGGCCGGGGACCGGTTACAGGCTCCGGGTGAAAAACAGGCAGGTGCGCTGGAGAGCCGATGCCGAGCCCAACGACATTGACGGCGAAGCCCGGAGAGTTTTTCCGGGAATGTGGGTGAGCGGAGCGGTGGGTTTTTACTCGGGTGGCCATCGGGATGTTCAGGATTGGTATTCGTTGAAGGTGGATTTCCCCGCCAGACTCACCGCCCTCTTAAATGTGGACAGGGATAGGTGCGCCTACCTTTACCTTTACGGGGGGGACGGGGTGGATGCCCTTGCCCGGGGATGGACCTGTAGCGAATCCCATTCCGCCAAACTGGATTATCACGGGGTCAGACCCGGAAGGTATTATCTGGTGGTTCAGGCCCCTTTTGGAACGGGCTACCGGTTCCTATACAAACTTCTCCGAAGGGAAGGGGAAAGATGAATCTTGCGGGAGGGCACAGAACCCTTCGGAGAGTTTTCTTTTAAGGCTTAAGGGATGTCGTGGGAAGTTCAATGTTTTTACGGGGGTGAGGAGGAAAGTGGGGTGGGGAACCTCCCCTTCCGCCTTCCGCACAGGCCCCCGGGGAGGTGAACATGAAAATTGAATACACGGCCTGTAAGGCAGGGAAGGAAAACCGGAGCATCCTTCTGCTCAACGGGAAAATCGTTGAGGAGGAGAGGTGGCAGGGTTTTGGTTTGATCCTGGGGGAGGCCGCATACTTCGCCCTGGGATGGACCCTGGAGCCCCGGGGTCGGGCCCGGGAGAGAACCCGGGAGATTCTGGAGGAACTCCGGTCCTGCCGGGGGATAAGCGGGGAAAGGGTTGAGGAGATAATCCGCAGGGTTTCCCGGGACGGCCAGGAAAATTTTATCCTTCTGGTCATCAAGGACGATAAATTTCGGGTTTACCGGGCCGGGGACGGTTTCCTGTACCGGAAGTGGGGGAGGAAGTTGCTCCCCCTGATTTCCAGCGGTGAGGCCTCCATCTTCCCATGTCATCGCCTGGGACAGGGGATGATACAGGCGGTGGAACTCACCCTCGTGGACGGGGAGGTCCTCATCATGACCAGCCCCCCGGTGGAAAAGGATGAAGTCTTGTATCCGGAACTTCTGGCCTCTGAAAATTCTCCCGGGGAAACCTCCTTCATCAAGGTGGAAGTGAAGATGAGCGGATGATGACCCGGCTTACCTCAGGAGGACCGCTTCCACCCGGGGCATCCTCTCCACCCTGTAGACGGGAACCATCCAGGGTTTCCCGCCCCATTCTGAGACCAGGGTGGCGTCAAAAAGACCCCAGGTGAGAAACCCGTCGGGGCTTTTGGGTTCCAGCATCACCGCCGCCAGCCTGGAGAGGGGCTGGTTCATGGGCACGAGGAAGGAGCCTTCGGGGATTTTCACCTCTTTCCTTTGGTAAAAACCCCGGACCTTTTTTAAGTGATGGCCCTGGTAGGGCAGGGGGGAGGCTTTTATTTCCTGGATGTTGAAAACCTCCGCTTCGGTCCGGAGGGGACGGAGGATTTTTTCCACCCTTATTCCGTTCCTCCGGAGGATTTCCACCGTGTGGGTCCCTGCCGGCAGTATTATGTATCCTCCGGGAAGTTTTACCGAAGCGGTGGGTTCCACGGGGGCGTAGAGGTAAAGGTGATAGGTGGCAGGGATGTCGGTCTTTTTCACCAGAAGGCCCCCGAACCAGGAGGGGTATTTTTCCCTTTTTTCCGGGGGAATTTTTTCCAGTTTAAACCTGAAGGAAGAAAGGTCAAAGTCCAGTATTTTCTTGAGGCGAAATTCCACCCCGAAGTCTGAGCCCGCCACCCGCTCCATCGCTCTGCGGTCGGCTTCCCTTTCAATTTCTCTCATTTCCCGTCCGTGGCGGGATGTAAAACTCAGGATGGCCCTCAGGAAGGCGTGGGCTCCCATGACCCTGGTGCGGAAGTCCGCCCGGGCGTAGTTCTCGTCCAGGATGGCAAAGCGGTTCCTCAGGCCCACATAATTGGTGCTGTATCGGGCTCCCACCGCCCGAAAAATCCAGCCCCTTTCCGGGGACTTTCTGTCCAGGAAGTTTCCGTAGGGGATTGGTCGGTAACCCAGTCCCTTCATGAGTTGGTTTATTTCCGGAAACATTTTTTCCCAGGAGTAGGAAGTCAAGGCCGGGTCCGTCCATGGGGCCATCTGGGGTTGCCAGGTTACCACATGGCGGTGGTAAACCCCGTCGGTGGTGTGCATGTCCACGAAAAGAATCGGGTCCCACTCCTCCAGAACCCTTACCAGCCCCCGCACCTCGGGGCTTTCCTGCTTCACGAAATCCCGGTTGAGGTCCAGGCCTTGGCCGTTGTATCTTACCCCCACCAGGGGAGGGCCCCCGTCCTCGTGGCGGTTTCTGCCGAGTTTTTCGTTCCCGTCCGGGTTGAATATGGGGCAGAAGAGGATTACCTGGTTTTTCAGCAGATCGGGATATTTGCCCTGGAGGAGTTCCCGGATCATCATGAGGGAGGCCTCCTTGCCCTCCACCTCCCCGGCGTGGATGTTGGCCTCTATGTAAACAACTTCCTTGCCCAGGGCTCTGGCCTCCCGGGGACTCCCCACCCCTTCTTCGCTTACTATGGCCAGGGGAATTTTCCTTCCCTCCCGGGAGGTGGCCAGGAATTTTATCCTGAGTTTCGCAGAAGAGCGGCGCAGGGTCCACAGGAATTCCATGACATCCCGGTAGGTGGAGGTCTCGGTGAAATTGGTCCTTTCAGCCCTGGTTAAAGGGGGGCCGGCCACCAGGGGGAGCACCAGGGCCAGCCAGAAAAGTTTCCTCATTTGTTCACCTTTTTAACCACCCTGAACCCCACCAGCATGGGCGGAGGAGGACTGTAGGCGGCCCTTTCGTCGGAGGTGTGCCAGCAGGAGAGCCCCATCACCTTGCCCTGACCTTTTTCCGAAAGGACCCATTCGGCAAGGTTGCCCCTGAGGTCGTACATCCCCTGGATCGGGTAAAAACTTCCCACGGGTTTTATCAGGCTCTCAAATCCCAGATTTTTTTCCGCATACTGACGGATGCTTTCCGCCTCCTGGGGATTGGGGGAATATCCCGCCCAGAAATCCAGGGTGTTTCCCGATTTTTTGCCCAGGGAAAGGAGTTTTTCAAATTCCTTTTCCGTGGGAAGTTCGTATTTTTCTCCGGTTTTTTCCGAAAGCCACCGGCAGTAGGCCACCGCTTCCCTGAAGGTAATGCCGCTGGCCGGCAGATTCCCGGTTTCCTTCCCCCAGTTGTGCTTGAATTCCGGATGCTCCTTTACAAATTCCCCGAACTGGGCCCTGGTTATTTCAAACCGGGAGACGAGGATTCCCCCCGCTTCCACCGTCTCCGGGACCAGGACCCCATTCTTCAAGAGGCCGTATTCGCCGTCCACCGAGGAAACCCTGGATAGGGCGATTCGCCTTTCCAGGGGAGAGTCCTGGGACACGGGCTTTTCTTCACCGGGTTTTCCAAGGAGGTATTTCTCTATCCAGGCCACCTCTTCCTCCATCTTCTTCCTCCGATGGGACGGTTTTCTCAGCCCGTGGGGTTCCCCGGGAAAGAGGATGAAGCGTACGGGGGCCTTTCCTATCCTCTTCAGGGCCCTGAAGAGTTGCCATCCCTGCTCCGTGGGGACATTTTTGTCTTCGGTTCCGAAGAAGATGATGGTGGGGGTGGTTATTTTTCTGGCTTTGAAGAGGGGGGATTTTTTTATGTAGGTTTCCGTGTTGTCCCAGGGAGTTCCGCCGAAGTAGAGTTCGTCAAACTGGGGGCCGAACATGCAGTTGCCGTAATCGCTGGTCCAGTTCACATCCCCGGCCCCGGGGGCCGCCACCTTAAATCGCCGGGTCTCGGTGATTAGGGCTATGGTCAAGATGGCCCCGTTGCTCCATCCGGCCACCGCCAGTTTTTCCGGGTCCACCATCCCCCTTCCGATGAGGTAATCCACCCCGGATAGGATGTCCGGCACCTCCAGTTCGTAGTAGTGGCCTATGATGGATTCCACGAAGTCAAGCCCGTAGTTGGAACTTCCCGAGTAATTCACGAAGAGGACGAAGAAGCCCCGGTTGGCCCAGTAATGGGGGTAGTAGGCCCAGGAGTTTTTGAACCAGTCGGCGTCGTAGCCGGCGGGTCCCCCGTGTATGTTCAGCATGAGAGGGTATTTCTTTCCCCTTTCGTATCCCTTGGGGTAGTACAGGATGCCTTCAATAACCCTTCCCCCGGCGGATTTCCACTTTACCACCTCCGTGCGGGCCAGGAAGCGGTCCTTAAGGTAGGAATTTATGCGGGTAATCTGGCGGGGCGACGAGAGATCTTTTCCTTCCACAGAGGAAAGGTAGAGTTGAGGAGGCTGGCTGGAGGTGCTCCTGAGGAAGAGGAGTTTTTTCCCGTCCCGGGAAAGGACAAGTCCCATGATGGTCTGGAAGAACTCGTCCTTTATCCGGTGAACCTTCCACCGGCGGGGGTCCTTTCCTGGGGCCTCTATGATAATGGGTATGTTCCGGGCACCGTTGGCCAGGGAGGCGGCCACCAGGTCCTTTCCGCAGGTTAGCCTTCCGTGATAAAGCCCTCCGATGCCCCAATCCCAGTGGAGGGGAACCCTTTCGTAGGAATCGTCGGGAACTGAATAAAGGTAGAGAAGTTCTATCCCCGGGCCCCTTTTTTCCTCGTGGCGGGAGTAGGTCTCCAGGAAGACCACCCGGTCGTCGTCCATCCATTGGAAATTTGTGGGGGAAAAGTACTTATCCTTGAAGATTTCCTTTTTCTCACCTGTCTTAAGGTCCCAGAGGAAGTACTTGGGCCGGGGCTCCGGCTCCGCCACATAGGAGGGGGTGTCTATGTGGGTGGTGATTACGAACCTTCCCGAAGGGGAGACGGAGAAGTCGGTTATCCTGTCCCGGTTCAGGGTCAGTCTCCTTACCTTCCGGGTTTTAAGGTCAACGGAAAAAAGCCTTACCGGGAAGAAGAATTTTTTGTCCTCCACGATAACTGAATCGTCCTTGTTTTTCTTCCTGTCCTTTTCCAGCCGGTAGGTTTTTTCCCGGGCCAGGACTATGATCTCGTGGTCGTTTCTCCAGCGGAAGTCTATTACCCCCCTGGGCATGGAAGTTATTTTTTCCGGTTCCCCGCCGGAGAGGTGCAGGATGTAAACCTGGGGTTTTTCCTTCCGGTCCGATATGAAACCTATTTTCCTGCCGTCGGGTGACCACCGGGGGGAGAATTCCGAGTGCTTTCCCCGGGTGATCTGGATCGGTTCTCCCCCTTCGGCTTTGCTCAGCCATAGGTGGGAGAAGACCTTGTTTTCCTTTTCGTCCGCTCCGGCCTGAACCCAGACGATCTTCTTCCCGTCCGGGGAGATGGAGAACCTGGATATGGTCTGGTAGTTTAGGACATCCTTCAGGGAGAAGTCCTTGCCCCAGGCCGCCCACACCGTCAATAAAGCGGTTATAAATACTGCAATTTTTCGCATAACTTCCTCCTTACTATTTTTTACGCTTTTTCGGGAAAACTTTCCCACGGAAGGTTTAAAATTCCGGGAGGTGTTGCTTCAGCCAGGGCTTGAGTTTTTCCAGGGCTTCCTCCGCCGAATCGGCGTATTCTATTATCTTCCAGTCCTCCTCGGAGATGTATCCCTTCTCTATTAGCCTGGGGAAGTTTACTGTGCTGTCCCAGTGGTGGCGTGCCATGAGCAGGACCGGTATCCTCGGTTTCTTTCCCGTCTGAATCAGGGTCAGGGTTTCAAAGAGTTCGTCCATGGTCCCGTAGCCCCCGGGGAAGAAGATTTCCGCCTTGGCCAGATACATGAACCAGAACTTCCTCATGAAGAAGTAGTGAAATTCAAAGTTCAGATCCGGGTCTATGTAGTCGTTGGGAAACTGCTCCTGGGGGATGGAAATGTTGAAGCCGATGGAGGGGACCCCTGCCCTTTTAGCCCCCCGGTTGGCGGCCTCCATTATGCCGGGGCCTCCCCCGGTGCATATGCCGAATCCGTGGTTCCTGTGGTTTTCCTTAACCCAGGTGCCGATCAGATAGGCCAGTTCCTCCGCCATGCGGTAGTATTTTCGGTTTTCCGGATCGGGGTCGTCGGGTTTAATCCTTGAGGAGCCGTAAAAGACCACAGTGTGCCTTATTCCCGCCCTTTTTAACTTCCTTTCGGGATGGAGGTATTCCGCCAGGATTCTCACGGTCCTGGCCTCCGGGGAATTGAGAAATTCCGGGTCTTTGTATGCCTTCTTTGCTCTTTCCATTGGAAAATGATATCACAAAGCCCGGCCCCGGTAACAACGGTGTGGGAAGGGGGAGGAAATCGCTTATTTCTTTACAATTTTGGTGAAACCGTATAAAATACCGGGGATGAACATCCTGAGCCTTTACGCCCAGACCACCCTGGTAGCAAAACTGGTCATTTTCATCCTCATCGGGTTTTCCTTCTATTCCTGGGCGGTGATAATCGCCAAATACCTGTTTCTCAACGCCGTGAGGAAGGACAACGAGGAGGTGAGGAAGGTTCTCTTCAAGGCCAGGGACATGAAGGATTTTCAGAAGATAGCCCGCCGTTTTCCCCGCTCCTCCTTTTCCAGAATTTTCACGGGCATCAACGAGGACATAAGGGTTAAGAAAATTTCCTCCCTGGAGTCCCTGGAGAGGGCCCTTCTTCAGAGGCTTGCAGAGGAGATAAACCGCCTGGAGTCCTATGTTTCCTTCTTGGCCATCACCGCCAGTTCTGCCCCCTTCATAGGGCTTTTCGGAACGGTCTGGGGCATAATGAACGCCTTTCGGGAAATCGGCGAAAAAAAGACCGCCTCCCTGGTGGCGGTGGCCCCGGGGATAGCCGAAGCCCTTATCACCACCGCCGCCGGACTCTTCGCTGCGGTGCCTGCGGTGATTTTCTACAATTATTTTTCCGCTAAGATAAGGCGGCTTTCCCAGGAGGCGGAGAATTTTTCCAACGAAATACTCATAGTGGCCGAGAGGCTCACAAGGAATGCTGAGGAATAGAATAAATCACGCCCCCAGGGCCATGGCTGAGATAAATGTCACACCCCTGGTGGATGTGATGCTGGTCCTTCTAATAATTTTCATGGTGACGGCCCCCATGATGCAGGCCGGGATAGATGTGGACCTTCCCACCGCCGGTTACATAACCACCAGGGAAGAAACGCGCCTGGTCATCACCATAGACAAGAAGGGATATGTGTATTTTGACAAGAAGGTTATCCATCCCCGGCTTCTGGAGGAGCAACTAAAGGCGTATTTCCACGGGGCCCGAAAAAAGGTGGTTTTCCTGAAGGCCGACCGGTCAGTCCCCTACGGTAAAGTTATAGAGATCCTGGACATAATCAAGAGAAGCGGGATTGAAACGGTGGGCATGGTGGTCCAGCCCAGGAGAAAATGAGCCAGAAGAGGGTTCTGAGGCTGGGGCTTATCCTTTCCCTGGCGTTTCACCTGGGGTTTCTTCTGGTGGCTTCCCTGAGCAGTTTCGGAGAGAAGCCCCAACCCAGGTTCCGGGAGTTCGTTTCCCTGGTGGAACTTCCCGGGGGGGGAGGTGGTGGCGGGGGAAAACCCGCCCTGAAGCAGGGAAAGGTGTGGGAACTCAAGAAGATAACCGAGGTGAAAAAACAACCCAAACTGGTGTATCCCCGCAAAAAGAAGCGGAGAAAGCATCGCTACATCACCAGGAAAAAGAGTGCCGTGGTGGTGAGGAGGAAGACCTCCCGCAGTTCCCGGTCTTCCCCGGGGCAGGAGGGGGAAGGCGCCCCCACCATATCCTTCGGAGGCGGTGCTGGCCCCGGAGGTGGAGGCGGGGGAGAAATGCGCCTGGGGAATTTTCCCTATCCCTTTTTCCTGATTACCGTCAGGGAGAAAATAGGTTTTAACTGGGCCCAATTGATGGGAGGGAAAAAACTGGGAACGGAGATATGGGTTTACTTCAAGATTAACCGCCAGGGGAAAATCGTTGAAATAAAACTGGAGAAACCCTGCGGAATCTCCAGGTTTGATAACTACGCCCTCCAGGCGGTGAAGGACGCCGAGCCCTTTCCCCGTCTCCCGTCCACCTACAGCGGAGATTACCTTGCTATAAGGGTGATTTTTGAATAGAATTTACCCCATGAGAAAGATTTTCCTCCTTTTAGCCCTTTTTCCTCTTCTTCTGGCCCAGCAGGAGATAACCATAAGGATAAGGGGTGGGATTCCCGCCATCCGGATAGCGGTGCCCCCCTTTAAAATAAAGGCCTACACCGACCAGGGGAAGGCCGCCGCCCGGGAAATAGAGGAGACCTTCCGGGCAGACCTCGCCTTCTCCCGGGTTTTTGAACCCCTTTCCCGGGACCTTCTTGCCCTGGTTAAGGACACCAATCCGGATAAGCCCGACCTGAAGGCTTGGGAATCCGTGGGGGCCTCGGTGGTTTTTATGGGGAAGGTGGAGGAAAGGGGCGGTCAACTCAGGTTTACCGGCAAACTCTACGATGCCAGGACCAAGGGGTTTATCCTGGGAAAAAGTTTTTTCGGTAAGGCGAAGTTCCGCAGGCTCATGGCCCACAGGATGGGAGACGAACTTTTAAAATACTTCGGCCAGATCCCCATTTTCACATCCAAAATAGCCTTCATATCCGACCGGGACGGCAACAGGGAACTTTACATAATGGATTACGACGGGATGAACCAGGTCAGACTTACATACACCAAGGGGATGGAGATGCTCCCGGCCTGGTCCCACAACGGGGAAATGGTGGCCTACACCTCCTTCCGCCGGGGAAGCCCCTCCCTGTACATAAGGTTTATTTACCAGGGAAAGGACAAACTGGTGGCCCAGGGGGGATCCAACATAACTCCGGATTTTTCCCCGGACGACAAACTTCTCCTTTATTCCTCCTCCCTGCCCGGGAACTACGAAATTTTCCTTTACAACCTGAGGACGGAGCAGAGGAGGCGTCTCACCTATTCCTACGGTTCTGACCTGAGCCCCAAGTGGTCTCCGGACGGGGAAAAGATCCTGTTTTCCTCGGACAGAAGCGGTTCCCCGCAACTCTACATAATGGACAAAAACGGGAAGAACCCCAGGAGGATCACCTTCCAGGGGAGTTACAACGCCTCCCCGGACTGGGCCCCCGACGGCGACAGGGTGGTGTATGTGAGCAGGGTGATGGGAAGGTTCAATCTTTACATTCTTTACCTTTCCACATCCCAGGTGATAAAATTAACCTCTGGAATGGCAATGAACGAAAACCCCTGTTTCTCCCCCGACGGCCGTCACATAGTGTTCTCCTCCAACAGGAGCGGAAGGTATCAAATCTACATAATGGATTACGACGGCAAAAACCTCCGCCAACTTACTTCCCGCGGAAATAACCTTATGCCATCGTGGCAGAAAATAAATCATAGGAGGTAAATAATGAAAAAAATCACCCTGGTCCTTGTAGCAGGGATTTTCCTGATTACCCTGGGAGGATGTAAGAAGAAGGAGAAGGTCAAGGTCATTCCCCCGGCGGCAAAGCAGGTGGCCAAGACCGGGGAGGAGGTCAAGGAAAAACCTATCCCCAAACCCGTGGTTCAGGAAGAGAGCATTGAGGACATGAGCCTGGAGGAAATCAACCGGAAGGGCTACCTTCAGAGAATCTATTTTGACTTTGATAAATACGACATAAGGGAAGACCAGAAGCCCATTCTCATCAAAAACGCCGAATGGCTGAAGGCCCATCCCACGGTGAAAATCCTCATTGAGGGGCACTGCGACGAGAGGGGAACCGAGGAATACAACCTGGCCCTGGGCGAAAAGAGGGCCAAGGCGGTGAGGGACTTCCTCATAAGTCTGGGAATTTCCCCTGACAGAATAAAGATAGTGAGTTACGGAAAGAGCCGTCCCCTGGATCCCCGGCACAACGAGGAGGCCTGGGCCAAAAATAGAAGGGCGGAGTTTGTTATAATAGCCAAGTGAGGAAGGCTCTTGTAATAATCCTGGTCCTTCTGTTCTTTTCCCCTTCCTACGCCCTGAGGAGGAAGAGAAAAAAGAAGGCCCGCCAGACTACCCAGCAGGCCAGCACCGAGCAGGGGGAGGTTAACCAGCAGGAACTTGCCCTTCTGAGGGCCGATTTTAATCAACTCCAGGAGAGGTTGAGGAACCTGGAGGCGGCTTTGAAGGAGTGCCAGAACACCAACTCCGAGGCCATGAGGAAGATTGAGGCCCTTCAGATGAGGGTAGCGGCCCTGGAGCAGAGGATTGACGAGTTGAAACTGGCCATGAAGAATCAGGCCGCCGGCCAGTCCGTTTCCACCTCCACCCAGGAGGAAATCCCCAGGGAAGAACTTTACCGGCGGGGCTTCAACGCCTTCATTGAGGGGAAATACGAGGAGGCCATAACCCATTTTCGTAGATATGTCCAGAAGTACCCCCAGGCCAAGGAAACCGCCAGCGCCATGTTCTGGTGCGGAGAGAGTTATTTCAGAATGAACAACTATGTGGCGGCGGCCTCCTGGTACGAGAAGGTGGTAAAACTTTTCCCCAACAGCATAAAGGCTCCCACTTCCCTTTATCGGCTGGCCCAATGCTACAAGAAGATGGGTAACCTCAAGAAGGCCAGGAAATACATCAGGGAACTTCTTCAGAGGTATCCAGACTCCGAAGAGGCAACCCTGGCAAGGAGGGGAGAGTATTAATGGACAAGGCTTCTCTCAATAAGGTGATACTCCTGGGACGACTGGGAAGGGACCCGGAGGTTAGATACCTTCCCACGGAGAGCGGAGAGAGGGTGCTGGCCCGCTTTACCCTGGCCACCACCCGCGTTTACAAAAAAGGGGGGACCTACCAGGAAGAGACCGAGTGGCATTCCATCCATTGCTGGGGAGACCTGGCTAAATGGGTGGGGGAATACCTGAGAAAGGGAAGGCAGATTCTGGTGGAGGGCCGGCTGCGGAGCCGCAGGTGGGAACAGGACGGCCAGACCAGGAAAAAGGTTGAGATCGTGGCGGAGAAGATCGTCCTCCTGGGAAGGAAGGAGGAGTCCATCCCCGAGCCCGCCGCCGAGGAATTTCCGGCAGAACCTCCGGACCTTGAGCCCTCTGAGCCCGACGACGAAGTTCCCTTCTGAGGGCGGGTTTCAGTAGAACCTTCAGGGAAGTTCCAGCCTCAGGCCGCTTCCCGTCCCTTTGACGGGGAAGTATTCCCCGAATATCTCCAGGGTTCGCTCCCCGCTACAGTGGGCTGGAAGGGCCATGACGACCCCGGCGGCTTTCAGGGTTTCCGCCACCCTCCTGATCTTTTCCTCCGGGGCGGAAAAAAGGTGAAATCCGCCCATTATCACCACGGGTTTCTGGAATTTTTCCCCGGTCAATTCTGCGAATTTTTCTATTCCCGGATGGGAGCACCCTCCCACCAGAAGAACCCTCTCCCTCCCCTCCACCACCAGGAATTGCTCTGGAACCGGTCCGGGAAGTTCGGGACCGATCCATATCCCGGGACGAATTTCCCTCCATCCGTTTCCCCTTATCACCTCTGCACCTTTTCTTTTGAGTTCTTCTTCAAATTTGTGGCTGAATCCTTCTCCCACATAAACCTTTATTCCCGGACTTTGTCTCACCAGCGGGAAAAGGCCCGCCGTGTGATCCCAGTGCCCGTGGGACACCACCATCTCTTTTACGGAGGAGGGGGCCACGGCCTTCCGAAGGTTTTCCATGAATTCCTCGGGGTCGGAACCGGTGTCAAAGAGCAAGTCTCTGCCCAGCAGCACCGACCAGCCCCATCCGCTCTTCCAGCCCATTTCGCCGGGACTGTTGTCGTAAATTACCGTGATTTCCACGAAAAAATTTTATCATTTTTTTCTGTTGACAACAAGATATTGGGATGGTATATTCTCAAAGCACAACATATTGTTAGGAGGGAAAGATGGGAATTGAGGGTTTTAGCGACAATGCCATCAACATTTTGAAGGCAAGGTATTTCATGAAGGACGAGGAGGGCAATCTCATTGAAACCAGGCCCTCCCAGTTGTTCAACCGGGTGGCCACCTATGTGGCCGGGGCGGAGAAGACCAACAAGGCCCGGGATTACTGGAAAAAGAGGTTCTACGAGGTGATGATGAACCGGGAGTTCATTCCCAACAGCCCCACCCTCACCGGGGCCGGAAGGGATATGTGCCTGAGCGCCTGCTTCGTTCTTCCCATTGAAGATTCCATTGACAGCATCTTTGACGCCGTGAAGTACACGGCCATGGTCCACAAGGAGGGGGGAGGAACTGGTTTTGATTTTTCCAGGATAAGGCCCAAGGGCTCCATGGTTAAAAAGACCCGGGGAGTTGCTTCAGGTCCTGTTTCTTTTATGAAAATTATTGACGCCGCCACAGAAGAAATTAAACAGGGGGGAGTGAGAAGGGGGGCCAACATGGGGATTTTGAGGGTGGACCACCCGGACATTGAGGAGTTCGTTCAGACCAAAAGGGACGGAAAAAGCCTTACCAATTTCAACATCTCCGTTGCCATAACCGATAAGTTCTGGGAGGCCTTGAAGGAGGACGGGGAATACGAACTGGTGGCTCCCCACACCGGCCAGGTGGTGGGTAAAAGGAAGGCCTCGGAGATCTTTGACATGATAGTGGAGAGCGCCTGGGCCATAGGAGACCCCGGCCTGGTGTTCATAGATCGGATCAATGCCCTGAATCCCACCAGGCCCTGGGGTGAGATAAGGGCCACCAATCCCTGTGGGGAACAGCCCCTCCACGATTGGGAAAGTTGTAACCTGGGGTCCATAAACCTGGCCCGGCTTTACGACCGCAAGAAAAAAGAATTTGACTGGGACCGCTTCGCCTATGTGATTGAGACAGGGATACGGTTCTTGGACAATGTGATAGATGTTAACAAATTTCCCCTTCCCCAGATAGAAGAGATAACCAAACTCAACCGGAGAATAGGACTCGGGGTCATGGGTCTGGCGGACCTCTTTATCCTTAAGGGAATAAAATACGACACCGAGGAGGCTTTGGAGGAGGCGGAGAAGATCGCCAAATTCATGAGGGAGAAGGCGGAGGAGCAGACCAGGCTCCTGGCAGAAGAAAGGGGAAATTTCCCCAACATAGAAAACTCCATATATAAGGGAGAAAAGAGAAGAAACGCCACGGTCCTCACCATAGCCCCCACGGGAACCATCTCCAGGATAGCCGGCACCAGTTCATCCATTGAGCCCGTCTTCGCCTTTGAACTGGTCTCCAACATACTGGACGGAAAACTTGTGGACATACACCCCCTTTACAAAGAGTGGAAGGAGGAGCATCCCAACGAGCCCCTTCCTTCCTACTTCGTCACCGCCCACGAGATAGAGCCCGAATGGCACATAAGGATGCAGGCCGCCTTTCAGAAGTATGTGGACAACGCCGTTTCCAAAACCATAAACTTCCCCAACTCCGCCACGGTGGAGGACATCAAGGAGGCTTATCTTCTGGCCTACGATCTGGGGGTCAAAGGTATAACCGTTTACCGGGACGGCTCCAGGGCAGAGCAGGTCCTTCAGAAGGCCGGGGAGGAGAAAAAACTTGTCCCCAAGGAGAGGCCGGACAGCCTTCCCTCCAGGACCGACAAGATAAAAACCGGGTTTGGGACCCTCTATGTTACCGTCACCTTCATGGACCAGAAGCCCTTTGAAGTCTTCGCTCAAATAGGAAAGAGCGGATATTCCACCATGGCGGACGCCGAGGCCTTAGGAAGACTCATCTCCCTGGCCCTGCGCTCAGGAATTGAGCCGAAACTCATAATAGAGCAACTGGAGGGAATTGGAGGCTCGGAGCCCATCTTCTACAACGGGGAGATGGTCCAGTCCATCCCCGACGCCATAGCCAAGGTTCTGAAGAGGATGCTCGGGGAGACGGAGATAAATTACGAGGAAAGGGACATGACGGTGGAGCGCTGTCCGGTCTGCGGATGGCCACTTCCCGACGAGAAGTGTCCCACCTGCCCCAACTGCGGCTGGTCCAAGTGCGGAAGCCAGTGAGGTAATCCCTCAAAAATCCTGTCCGCCTAAAATTTTTGAAAAGGGGGAAATTCCCCCTTGACTTTTTTGAAACTTGTAATATTATTGTAAATATGAAGTTATTTACCATTGGAGAAGCGGCGGACATTGTGGGGGTGAGCCCTTCCACCTTGAGGTTCTGGGAAAGGGAGGGGTTAATACATCCCCAGAGGACCCGGGGAGGAGCCCGGAGGTTCACCTGGGAACAGGTGAAAAAACTCAAGAAAATCAAAGAACTCAAGGCCAGGGGATCCGGCGCCTACGGCATCAGAAAAATACTGAAGGACGAGGTTCCATCTCCTCCGGCGGAAAACCTTTCCCTGGGAGATAAGATAAGGAGGCTGAGGCAGAGGAAGGGGCTTACCCTCCAGGCCTTTTCGGAAAAAACCGGGCTTTCCGTGGCCTTCCTGAGCCAGGTGGAGAGGGGGAAGGCTAATCTCTCGGTGGCCAACCTCAGGAAAATCGCCGACGCCTTAGGCGTGAACACCCTTTACTTTTTTGAAAGCACGGCCTCTTCCCGGAGACTCATAAAGGCCGGGGAGAGGAAAAGTCTTCCCACGGATTTCAAGGGGGTGAGGATGGAACTTCTGGCGGAGGGGAAAACCGCCATGGAGCCCCATCTTTTTTACATTGAACCGGGGGCTGGAAGCGAGGAAGCCTATTCCCACCAGGGGGAGGAATTCATCTTCGTTTTAGAGGGGAAACTGGAGATATGGATTGACGAGATTGAGCACTACATCTTGGAGCCGGGCGATACCCTTTACTTCAGCAGTTCCTCCAGGCACCGGTGGAGAAATCCCACCAATAACATGACGGTGGTCCTATGGGTGAACACGCCTCCCACCTTCTGAGGGAAAGATGACGGTCGTATACGCATGGGGTTTTGCCATCGCCTTCTTCGCCCTCTTTACATGGCTGGGGATAAAGTTCTCCAGGGTGGAAAGCACCGGGGACTTCCTCCTCATGGGAAGGAGCGTGGGCTTCTGGCTTTTCTTCGGAGCCTACACCGGGGCGGCCATCGGAGGGGCTTCGGTGGCGGGATTTACCGGCTACGGCTGGAGCCAGGGCTATTCCTCCATGTGGCTCATCGCCGTTTCCGGGATAACCGTTCCCGCCTTCGCCTTTTTCTTCGCCAAGAAGATAAATGTTTTCGGCAGAAAATACGGGGCCTACACCCTATCGGATTTTTTAGCCAGGAGGTTCGGCGAGGAGATTAGAATACCCACCTCCCTGATTTCCTATCTGAGGCCCGTTTTTATTTCAGGCCTCCAGTTCTTAGCGCTGGGTTTAGTTTTCAAGGTGGGCTTCGGCTTAAACCTCAAACTGGGAATCCTCCTGGGGGCCGGCGTGGTCCTTCTCTACACGGTAACCGGGGGCCAACTTTCCGCCATAACCTCCCAGTGGTTCCAGTCTATAATCCAGGGCGGGGGAATGCTGCTTTTCCTTTACCTGGTGATCCGCTACCACGGCGGGCTTTCCAGTTCCATAGAGAGGATGTATTCCGTCCTTCCCCAGCACATGCTTTCCGCCTGGTCCACGGACCTTTCCGTCCTTTCCCTCTGGATTATTTCCATGGGGCTCTTCTATCTGGTGGACCCCTGGCTTTTCCAGTGGGCCTACATGGCCCGTTCCGCCCAGACCTCCTTTGACGCCTTAGTGGCGGTTTCCCTTTCCTCTCCCTGGGGGGCCATATCCTTCCTGGGGGGAATGCTTTTAGCCGCCGCTGCCCGGACGGGAATACTCGCCTTCCCTTCCGGCATAAGTCCTGATCAGGTTTACCTTTACTTCATAAGCAAAATAATTCCACCCCTGGCAGGGGGTTTTCTCCTGGTGGCCTTTCTCATGACGGTTATGTCCTGCGCCTCCTCCTTCCTCATGACCGGAGCCACCCTGCTTTTCAACGATGTAATTGAGAAAGCGGTGAAGAGACCCCTTTCAGAAGAGAAGAAAATTCTCCTCAGCCGGGTTTCGGTCTTGATAACCGCCCTCCTGGGGGTGGCCAGCGCCCTGTGGATTCCCTTTTTGATTCCCCTGTGGATAATGGGGCAGGCCCTGGCCATCGCCGGGCTTCTGGTTCCCGTGGGTGCCGCATGGTTCTGGAGGAAGGCAACCCCCAGAGCAGCCCTGTATTCCCTTTCCCTTGGAGCCACCACCGCCTTCGTGTGGTCTCTCCTGGCGTGGTGGAAGGTGGGGGACCCCAACGGTTTCGTCCTGGGCATCCATGCGGTTCATGTGGGCCTGGCGATTTCCCTTCTCACCATGATCCTGGTGAGTTTCTTCACCCCCAGGGCCAGCCAGGAAATGGAGAGGGCAACCCTCTGGAAGGAAATACCCTGGGAGGAGGAATGATGAGTTTAATAGAAAAGACCTTCGGCAAACTTACCCCTATCAAGGCGGCGGCCTGGATTTTCGTATTTATACTTTTCGTGCTTTTTTATGTTTTCTTCTTTATAAATTCCCCGGCCCTCATGCTGTATCTGGTGGTTTACACCTTACCCCCCATATGGATAGCCACCATAATAGGGGGAACACTGGAAATGGCGAAAATTTTTAGAAGGAGGTTAAAATGAGGCGACTTTTGGTTTTGCCAGTGATTCTGGCATTGGTTACGGGGATGTGGGCACAGAGGCAAACGGGAAGCCTCAAAGGAACCGTAGTCTCCCAGGACGGTTCCCCGCTTCCCGGTGCCTCCGTGCTTCTTTCCGGTTCACCTTTAATTAATCCTATCACATTTTCCACCGGAAAGGACGGGGTATTTTTCTTCGCCAATCTTCCCCCAGGGAAGTACCAACTCAAGGTTTCCCTCAAGGGCTTTGATACGGTGGTGGTGAAGAACATAGTGGTGAGGGTGGGTAAAACCTCGGTTATCCATGTAACCCTCAAGCCCAAAACCCTCAAGGAGGAAGTGGTGGTGGAGGCTAAGATGCCGGCGGTCTCGGTGGAGGAGGCCAAAAGTTCCGTAAACATAGGAAAGGAGGTGGTGGAGGACGCCCCCATCCAGAGGGACCTCTACGACATCATAAACACCTCCCCCGGCGTGGTCTCTGACAATGTCCGCTACAGCAGAACCTTCTCCACCCACGGCTCCTCCATAAGGGAGAACATCTACGCCTTTGACGGGTTCATGATGAACGACCCACGCCACAGTTACCTTTCCACCAACCTTAACTACAATGTCATCCAGGAAGTGGAAATTGAAACCGCAGGGCACCCCGCCGAGGTGGGGGAAGGTAATGGAGCCTACGTAAACATAGTCACCAAAAGCGGTTCCAACCGCTTCAGCGGTGAAGCCAATTTTTACCTGATCCCTCCTGGGATGTCCTCGGATTCCCCGGGACGGGGAGCCATGGAGGCCGGAGCCTTTGAGCCCTACAAGACCCTCTGGAATTTTGACGGAGGATTCAACCTGGCGGGACCCGTGGTCCACAACAAACTCTGGTATTTTCTCTCTGCCAGGAAACTGGACTGGGCCTACCACGCCCCTGCCTTTGAACCCGATGTGGAACACCACGAGACGGAGTTCTTCTCCAAACTCTCTTTCCAGCCCTCGCCGGCCCACCGTTTTGACTGGGCCTTCAGTTACCTCACCAGTTACGAGCCCTACTGGGAAGTTCACACGGGGGTGGTAACCCAGGGAGATCCTGCCTACATAGGATGGGTTTACGATAAAGACGCCGCCCCGGTATGGGACCACGAGAAGGACTTTATGACCTACCTTAAGTGGAACTGGAACATAAGCCCCACCGCCTACCTGGACGCCAGGGCGGGATACATTTACAAGTACTTCCCCCTGCTTATGCAAAAGGGCACGGGATACCGCCACTACGACATAGGCTGGGCCAAATTCTGGAGGGGCTATTGGATGAACGAGGTTTACCACCGGGGAAGGTTCCAGGCCATGGCCTCCCTTACCAAGTTTCTGGACAACTTCATGGGGGGAAACCACGAGGTGAAAATGGGCCTGGAGTTTGAACTGGCCAAGGACGACTGGGATACATGGATGCCGGAGTCCTGGAACGGTCTGTACCCCGGAGTTTACTGGACGGAAAACGGATACTACGGACTCCCCTCCTGGTTTGGCGTGAACTGGATCGGCTACTTCGTGGCCCGCTCCGTGGGAACCAAGTCCGGCGACAGCGTCCAGAAGGACCGGATGAGGAGGGTCAGCGGATACATACAGGACACCTTCAACCTGGGAAAGAGGCTTTACTTCAACCTGGGCCTCAGGTTTGACTACAGCAAGGCTTACATACCTCCCCAGTCCACCACGGGGAATCCCCAGTGGTATGCCCTCTACAGGGCCGGAATTATTCCCGCTCCCCACGGCCAGTTCTTTGCCCCGAGGGGCATAAACGAAATAAAGGACTACATGAACTGGAAGACCCTTTCCCCCAGAATAGGGGTTATTTACGATCTTTTCGGAAACGGAAGGGCTGCGCTGAAGGCCTTTTACGGAAGGTATTACTCCTACATGAACCTTCAGTACACCTCCAACATAAACCCCATGTACTACCCCTACGCCGCCTACTACTGGTACGACCTCAATTACAACGGGAGATACGACTTCAACGGCGCCGATTATTATTACATGGTTTATTCCTGGGGAGGATACCTCAACCCCATGGACAGGATTGACCCCAACCTCAGGGCACCCCACACCGACGAATACCTCCTGACCCTGGAGGGAGAGCCGGTGGAGGGCCTCAGGCTTTCGGTGAGTTACATTCACCGCTACGAAAAGGACATAATTGAGGACATAGACATCGCCAGGACCAGGGAATGGTGGGTTCCCATTGAAGTTCACGACCCGGGATACGATGCCAAACTGGGAACCTCCGACGACAAGACCTACACCGTTTACTTTCTGAAGGCCGGAGCGCCGGCGGGAAAATTCTGGATAACCAATCCCCCTGAAGCCTACAGGAAATACGACGGTCTGGAGATAGTCCTCACCAAGCCCTTCTCCCACGGATGGTCCATCTTCGCCTCCCTTACCCTTTCCAAGGCCCGGGCCACCATTGGAAACTCCTTCTACGAAACCAACGGAGTGAGCGTTGCCTTTGATTCCCCCAACTGGATGGTAAACCGCGAGGGCTCCGTCCCCACCTTAGACAGACCCGTGGTCCTCAAGGTGGTGGGCTCCTACATGCTGCCGGCCCAGGTGATGTTCAGTTTCAACTTCGTGTACATGAGCGGAGTTCCCCTGCAGAGGACGGTGGTGGTTTACAACCCTGGCATTCCCGGCATAGACCCCTACTTCTACACCGAGGTTCTCTCGGAGCCCGTGGGAACCAGAAGGGGGCCCGCCTACAAGAACCTCAACATAAGGCTTGGGAAGGACTTTTCCCTGGCAGGGGGGACCCTTTCCCTGGCGGTGGACGGACTCAACATCCTTGGAAATTCTTATCTGCTTCGGAAGTACGGTCAGCACCTCACCATACCGCCGGACGCCAGTTACATCGGGGTTAATCCCAGGTGGGAAAAACCGGTGGTGGGAATAGGACAGAGAATATTCGCCATAGTGGCCAGTTACAAATTCTAAGGAGGTGAAATTGTCTCAGGAACTCCTGGAAAAGAAGAACAGGCTGATTCCCCGGGGCGTTTACAACACCAATTCGGTTTTCGTGGAAAGGGCAGAGGGAGCGCTGATATGGGGAAAGGACGGAAGGAGGTACATAGACTTTGCCGGGGCCATAGGCTCCCTGAATGTGGGCCACTCCAACCCCAGGGTTGTGGAGGCGGTAAAGAGGCAGGCGGAGAAATTCGTCGGCTCCTGCTTCCACACCGCCATGCACGAACCTTACCTTCAGGTGGTGGAGAAACTCCTTTCCCTTTACCCCGGGGATTTTCCCAAAAAGGGCTTTTTAGTGAACTCCGGGGCGGAGGCGGTGGAAAACGCCGTAAAAATAGCCCGCCACTTCACCTCCAGACCCAACATTCTGGTTTTTGAACACGCCTTCCACGGGAGGACCCTTCTCACCCTGGCCATGACCTCCAAGGTGATGCCCTACAAGAAGGGGTTTGGGCCCTTCCCCACGGGAATTTACAGGCTTCCGTATCCCTACTGCTACCGCTGTCCCTTTTCCCTTTCCTATTCCGACTGCGGCCTTCGCTGTGCTTCTTACATAGAGGACTTCTTCGTCACCCATGTGGACCCCCAGGAGGTGGCGGCGGTGGTGATTGAGCCGGTCATCGGAGAAGGAGGATTCGTGATCCCTCCCAGGGAATACATGGTGAAACTCAGGGAAATCACGGAGAAATACGGAATACTTCTGGTGGCGGACGAGGTTCAGGCAGGCTTCTGCCGGACGGGAAAGTTCTTCTCCATTGAGAACTTCGGAGTGGTGCCGGACATAATAACCATAGCCAAGTCCATGGCAGGAGGGCTTCCCTTAGCGGCGGTCCTTGGTAGGGCCGAGGTTATGGACCATCCCCAGGTGGGAGGTCTGGGAGGGACCTTCGGAGGAAACCCCGTATCCTGCGCCGCTGCGGTGGCGGCCATAGATTTTGCTCTGGAGGAGAACCTCTGCGAAAGGGCGGTGGAAATAGGAGATAAGGTCCTTAAAAGGTTCTCCGCCTGGAAAGAGAGGTTCCCCTTCGTGGGGGATGTGAGGGGACTGGGGGCCATGGCCGCCTTTGAAGTGGTGAAGGTCGGAAGCAAGGACCCTGACAAGGAAACCACATCCAGGATAGTCCAGATGGCCTACGAAAGGGGCCTCCTTCTCATCTCCGCCGGGGTTTACTCCAATGTGATAAGGGTTCTCATGCCCCTGGTTATCCGGGAAGAGGAATTGGAGGAGGGTCTTTCCATCCTTGAGGAGGTTCTGGAGGAAGTATGAGAAAACTGGCCCTGCTCCTCCTCTCTGCGGTTCTTCTGGCCCAGGAGGTAGGATACACGAGAATGGGGATATTCGCAGTGAGGGAGGGGGAGGGTTCCCCCTCCCTTTACCTGCCCCAGACGAGGGCCCTGGTGAAGTGGGCCCTGGAGTACGGATACGAACCTCTGGGTCCCGTCAGGATAGAGTTCCAGGGAAAACCCTTTGCCGTGAGGGGAAAATTCCGGGTAATGATCAGGGTGGACATCCCCGGGATTTTTCCGCCAAGGACGGGCCTTTCCACCTATTTCAAATTCATCCCTTCCCAGCACCTGGCCCTTTCCTCCCCCTTTCCCGTGGAAAAACCTCTTCCCTGGAAGGACTTCCTTTCGTGGCTTGAATCCTCCGGATGGAAGCCTGCCGGGTCCCCCTTCCTTTATCAAAAGGATTTGAAGGAACTCAGAAGGGGGGTCTTCCGCTGGGCCGTTCCGGTAAAAAGGCTTGGCAGGGCTTTGGTGGGGATTTATTCGGATCGGGGGGCCTTTCACCTGGGGCTTATAGTTTCCCAGAGGTTTTTCCAGACCCACGGGATCACCTACGCTCCCCTCTACAAGGATGACCTTAAAAGAAAGGAAACCTACGAGAAAATAACGGTTCTGTATTTCCCGGGGGGCTGGTCCGGATATTACACCGAGGACCTGAGAGGGCGGCCGGCGAAACTCATAAGGGAGTTCGTAAGTAGCGGAGGAAAATACCTGGGGGTCTGCGCCGGAGCCTACTTCGCCTCGGAGAAAATAATCTGGGAAGGGAAGGTTTATCGTCCTCCCTTGGGAATTTTCAGGGGGGTGGCCATAGGCCCCATAAGGGCGCTTGCCCCCTGGCCCCTGTATACGGTGGCGAAAATCCTGTATCTCGGCAGAGAGGTGGAGGCCTTTTACTACGGAGGGCCGTATTTTGAGGGTGAGGGTGAGGTCCTGGGAAAGTACGCCGTCAACGGAAAGCCGGCGGTGGTTTTGGGCGCATACGGAAAGGGAAGGGTCCTTTTATCCGGCCTCCACTTTGAGTACCAACTCACCGGTGAGGAGGACGGGGTGAAGTTTCCCGAGGACCACGGCCTCAGAACTTCGGCCCCCACCTGGCCGATTTTTAAAGACCTTATAAAAACCCTTCTGGGGAGGTGAAGATGGAATATCTGGCGGTGGGCGTTCAAATGATGATAGGGGATGACCTGGAGGAGAACTACCGCAGGATGAAGTTTTGGGCCGAGAGGGTGAAGTTCCTGTATCCCCACACTAAGATCCTGGTTTTCCCGGAACTTTCCCTTACAGGACCGGTTCATCCCGGAATGGAGGAGGGGGAGGTGATAAAGAGGTTTTCCCCACTGGCGGAGGAATACGGCCTGTGGCTGGTTCCCGGAAGTTTTTACATAAAAAAGGGGGATGGGAAGGTCAACCGGGCGTACCTTTTTTCCCCGGAGGGGAAGGTGGTGGGCCACTACGACAAAATTTATCCCTGGGCTCCCTTTGAAGATTCCCTTCCGGGAAGCCAAGTTTCGGTCTTTTCTGTGGAGGGGCTCCGGGTGGGGATAGAGATTTGCTACGACATATGGTTTCCCGAAGTGGCCTTGGAGATGGCAGCCCGGGGGGTGGACCTGATAATAAATCCCGTTATGACCACCACCGCTGATAGGGAAGGGGAGAGGGTCCTGGTGAGGGCAACCTCCCTCTTTACCCAGTCCTACCTGCTTTCGGTAAACGGCCTTGGAAGGGGAGGGGTCGGGGGTTCATTGGGGGTTGGACCTGAGGGGGAGGTTCTCGTTGAGGCCCAGGGGGAGGAAGTTGCCCTTCCCCTGGCGGTATCCACGGAAAGGCTGAAGTCCGTTAGGGAAAGGGGAAGTTTTTCGTCCAATAGAATTTTGAAAGAATTTCTAAAAAGGAGGGAAAAATGAGGGAATTTAAAGTTCTCCTTGGAGGAAAATGGGAAAGGGGAGACGATGTAAAGACCATCCGCTATCCCTACGACGACAGGGAAGTGGCCAGGGTTCACATAGCCGGGGTTTCCCACGCCCAGAAGGCTCTGAATGCGGCGGAGGAGGCCTTTAAAAAGACGAGTAAACTCAGCAGCGAGGAAAGATACAACATCCTGTCCCGGGTTTCAGGTATCCTGAAGGAAAGGGAGGAGGAAATCGCCAGGGAGATTACCCTGTCCTGCGGAAAGCCGCTAAAGGATGCCATCACCGAGGTGAAGAGGGCGCAGTTTACCTTCCTCACCGCGGCGGAGGAGGCCAAAAGGATAGGCGGCGAGATATATCCTTTGGACATGAGGAAGGGGGCAGAGGAGCGGTGGGCCATAGTTCGCAGGTTTCCCATAGGCATCATATTCGGAATTTCCCCCTTTAACTTTCCCCTGAACCTGGTGGCCCACAAACTGGCGCCGGCGGTGGCCTCAGGAAATACCATCATCGTAAGGCCCGCCACCCAGACCGCCACCGTGGCCCTTATCTTAGGGGAGATACTTTACCAGGCAGGGCTTCCTGAGGGCGCCCTTTCCGTTCTCCCCTCCACCTACGAGGCTGCGGACCTTATAATTTCCGACCCCAGGGTAAAACTCCTTACCTTTACGGGAAGCGCCCAGGTTGGCTGGGGCCTCAAGCAGAAGGCCGTAAAGAAGAAGGTAGTTTTAGAACTGGGAGGAAACGCCGCCTCCATAGTGGAGCCGGATGTTCCCTTGGAGTGGTCCGTGGAGAGGAATGTCCTTGGGGCCTACAACTATTCAGGACAGGTCTGCATCTCCGTCCAGAGAATTTATGTTCACAGTTCCATATACCGGGAGTATCTGGATAAGTTCGTCCAGAGAACCCGCAGTTTGAAAATAGGGGATCCCCTGGACCCCGAGGTGAGGATAGGGCCCATGATAAACGATGCCGCCGTGGAAAAGACCCTCTCCTGGGTGGAAGAGGCCAAGAACTTGGGAGGGAAGGTGCTTACAGGAGGAGAAAGGCAGGGGAGGATAATTACTCCCATGGTCATCGTGGATGTTCCCCACAGCGCCAAGGTGGTAAGCGAGGAGGCCTTCGCCCCCTTGGTGGTCATAATGCCCTACGACAGTTTTGAGGAGGCGGTTGAGAGGGTAAACGACTCCAAATACGGGCTTCAGGCCGGTATTTTCGCTAAAGACCTCCTTAAGGTCCGCTACGCTTACGAGAACATAGAGGTGGGAGGGGTGGTGGTAAACGATGCCCCCTCCTTCCGGGTGGACCACATGATTTACGGAGGGGTTAAGGCGTCCGGCTTCGGAAGGGAGGGCCTCCGCTACGCCATAGAGGAGATGACCGAGCCCAGACTCCTGGTCCTGAACACCAAATTTTAGATTTACAGGTTAAGAAGCAGGAAAACCGCTGCCGAGGAGACGAGGAGGAAGGGCAGGGAATAGGCCTGGAAGCGGAGATAGGCCTTCCTGAGACCTCCTAAGTTGAGGGCTAAGACATTGGCCAGGGAGGCTATAACCAGGCCGTTTCCACCTATGTTTACGCCGTAGGCAATGGCCTTCCAGGCGGAGGAGACCTTCCCCAGCAAAATGGCTGCCGGAACATTGCTTATTAACTGAGAAAGCACTATGGCGGACAGGTATGTTTCCCCGGTGCCCCTTAAGAAATGAGTTTCCAGGAGGTGCTCTAAGGGGAAGGTTTCGCAGAGCAGGTGGACATCCATGAAGAGCACCACAAAGAGCACTATGAGGAGCCAATTGGTCCTGGCCAGAATTTTCGGGAAGACTGCCGCATAAAGGAGAACCACCGCCACCAACGCATAATAGGTAAGGTCCTTTTCCACCGCCAGGAGGAAGAAGACCATGAGGGCCGCAGAAAGGGCCAGGAGTTTTCCGTTCACCCGGCGGATGTTTTTCCCGGTCTTTGCCTCTATGATTCCCTTTCCGAAGGCGAAGAAGGTGAAAATGAGAAGAAGGGCCAGGGTGATGGCCCAGGCCGGGGCCATTTTCGCCACGAATTTCCAAAAGGGTATGTTCCACCTGTGCCACAGAAATATGTTCTGTGGATTCCCTATGGGAGTGAGGAAGGAGCCGGCGTTGACGGCCATGGCTTCAAAAATCACCAATTTTCCCATGTCGTTTTCCAGTTGTTTCCCCAGGCTCAGGGTTATGGGGACCACCACGAAGAGGGTAACATCGTTGGTGAGGAAGGTGGAAAGGAGGGCCGATAAGACGACGAGAAAAAGGGCGAGGTTCCTTTCCCGGTGAAATTTAAAGGCGAGTTTTCTGGAAAGGCTTATAAAAAAACCGCTTTCCTCCATGGCGGTGGTTATCAGGAGAAGCCCCGCCAGCGTGAAAATGGTCTCCCAGTGGACCGAGTCCGGCAACGATAGGATGGAGGAAGGGTGTAGGAGAGCGAGCACCAAAAAAGTTCCCAGGGAGGCCAGGAAAAAACCGTCCTTCAGGGTATCTCTCATGAGGGTTTATTATATACCGCAGGCGAAGTAAGTTTTAGTTTTGTTTCTCCCCTGTTTTTTCCTCCTCCAGAAAGAGATCCCGGAGTTCTCCGAAGGGCTTTCCACCGTAGCCGGCCTTGTTCAGAACATCTATGTAGTGGGTGATGTGGTCAATGACCCTTTCCGAAGGAGCGTATTTGAAGGTGACCCTCTTGAGGAACAACTCCGCTTCCTCGGGAACGATCCCCATTATTTCGTAACTCAACCTTGCCGCCTGTGACGGGTTTTTTACCACCCAGTCTATGGCTTTTTCCGCCTCCTCCAGGAAAATTCTGGAAACCTCCGGATACTCCCGCAGGACTTCCCCCTTGAAGAGAATCCCGGCGTTGGGAAGGTTTCCTTTGCCCGGGAAGAGTTTTTCCCACAGGTCCGCATATCTTATGGCCTCCTTCACCTGGCCCTTGCCCTCAAAGATGGCGAAACTGGCTTCCGGTTCCCTGAGAAGTCCCACCTCCGCCTCACCCTTCACCAGCATCTCCTTTATGTCCGCAGGCCTGCCGAAGGGATTGCCGAAGGCAAATTCAAATTCCTCGGGGTCGTAGCCCAGGGCCTTCATCAGGAAGGTGGTTACCGCATAGGGAGGGGCTGCTTTAATCAGGGGCAGGTGGATGGGTTTTCCCCTGAGGTCTCCGAAATCCCTGGCTTCAAAGCCCCGGGTCAGGATGAAGAAATTGTCCCAGACCACCACCGCCTTCATCTTTATGTCCAGACCCTTCTGGTAGAGTTTAGCCACCGCCGCCACCGCGGAAAAACTTATGTCCGCCCGGCCGTTGATTATCCACCCCAGGTGTTTCTCCGTTTTATCCCATATCTTGAGTTCCTCTATTTTTATCAGGTCCATGAGCCGCTTTGACTGGAGAAGGCGCATGATGATCGGATAGACCACCGGGGTGGCGGACTGGATTACCAGGGGAACCCTTCCTGAAAGGGTTTTCTTTCTTTCCCTTTTGACTTCCTTTTTCTTGTAGAAGTAAACATGGTGCTCCAGGGGACCCCGCTTTTCTATGTGGACTTCAAAGCCCAGGGGTTCAATCATGTTTATCAGGGGAGTGGGGAGGAAGTATTGGATTATCCTGAAGCCCTCCCCGGGAGGGGTTTCGTTGGCCTTTTTAATGATGGCGGAAAAGGGGTCTTCCCTCCAGCCCCGAACATCCAGGACTTCAAACTCCTCCTTCCTCTCCAGCCAGTTTTTCTCCTCTCCTTCTTCTTTGGGGTTTACATAGAGGATGTGGGTGTTGAAGGAAGGGTTTTCGTAGTGAAAGGAATAACCTTCCTCCTGGAGCATGTTTATCAGGGGAGCCGGGTAGAAGTCGTTGACCACCTTGAGAATCTGGTCCCTTTCCAGGGATCTGAGGCTCCTCAGAATCTCGGGGAAAAAGAAATCGTCCCTATCCCTGACATCCATCACCACTATTTGCTTGGCTTCCTTCACCCAATCGGGCTTTTCCCCTTCCGGGAGTGTTTTTCCCACCACCTCCCTGAGGCAGTCCGGGGCGTGTTTTGCCAGTTCCTCCTCCGTGCCTACTTCTCTGTTGAGACGGTGTAGAACCTCGCAGAGGGATAGTCCTCCTATTTTCGCCACATCGGCGAAGGTGGCCCATCGGGCCACCGCCTTGAAGATGAGGCTGTTGTTCAATTTTTTAAATTTTGGGGAAAGGGATATGAGAACCTCCTTCAATTGAGGATATTTCTCCAGGGCATCCTTTACCCTGGTGCTGGCAAGGATTACCATTTTTTACCTCCTAAATCTCCGGGACCAGGGGAAAGTTTCCCAGCCTTTCCGGTCCCCTTTCCGTTATTAAATAGGTGTCCTCTATCTTTACCGTGCCCAGTTCCAGGCTGCTCAGGGGGGCGTGGCCCACGCTGACCACCATGGAGGGTTTTACCGGTTTCATCCGGTCTCCGGGCACTATGGTGAGGATGGGGGTTTCCTCAAACCTGAGGCCCACGCCGTGGCCGAAGCCGTAGAGGTGAGCGGAAGAAAAACCCGCTTCGGCGTAAAGTCCAGCCACCTGCTCCTCCACCTTGTGGAAGGTCTTGTTGATCTGGACGAATTCCGAAAACCTTCTGTGGAGCGCTTCCATGGTCTTTAGGGCTTTTTCCCGGAGGGAGTCCCTCCGCAGAAGGAAGGTCCTGGCGAAATCGTAAAAATAACCGTTGTAAGAAGGCATGAGGTCCACAAGTACATAATCCTGGATTGGAACTGCCCTGGGCTTTGCGTGGACCCTGGGGGGACCGGAGTTTACATACACGAATACATCCTCGGCCCCGGCCTTCCTCATGGCGTATTCAGCCTCGGCGGCTATTTCCATCTCCAGGACCCCGGGCTTTATGGCCTTTGCGGCGGCCTCCATGCCCAGGGCCGCTATTTCCCCGGCCTTCTTTATGAGGTTCACCTCCTCGTCCTCCTTGAACATCCGCAATTCCATGAGCAGAGGATGAACATCCACCACCCTTCTCTTAGCATGGATTTTCTCAAACATGCTGTAGAGAAGGGCGGAGGCGTCTATGTCCAGGTTGAAGCCTATCACCGGATTGTCCACCTTCTTGTGGACCGAGTTTATGAGAACCTTCACATCCCTGTAGGGCAGGAAGTTCTCCATCCAGGTGTTCTTTTTCAGTTCCGGGATTTCTTCCTCAATGGCGAAGACCACCGGAGAGCCCTCCGCAGGGATTAAAAGGGCAGGGGGGTCCCAGTAGGTTCCGGTGAAATACCTGAAGGAATACCGGTCCCGAAACATGGCCACATCAATGCCCTTTTTCTGTAAAAGTTGCTGAAATCTTTTAACTCTTCCTTCGTAGTCCATCTTGTCCCTCCTTTAGAAGGGATATTATACCATATTCCTATCAAAATGGTAGGAATTAGGGTTAAAAAAAGGGGGGCCTTTGCCCCCCTGAAAATCAGATCAGTCTCCCTTTACGAAGCCAATGGCGAAGAAAAGGGCCACCAAGAAGAGAAGAGGAGCCAGAATGGTCATAACCACATTTTGGGAGAAGAAAAGGAACTGTTTCCCGGCCTTGAGGAAAGCCAGGGCCATTCCTCCCAGGCTGATGGCTATTCCGCCGATGGCCACCCAGATAAAGGATTCCTTTACGGTCTTTTTGGCCACCTGAATTATGGGAACCAGAACTATGGTGATTCCTGCTATGGCGTGGAAGAGGGGATAAACCACCTTGTTCAGGGATGCCATATCCCCGAACCTTGCTAAGGCTATGAGAACGAGGCCCACCAGCATGAGCAGGAGATACCAGGTTCCGGATTTCCTGTAGAACCGGTAGATGAGCCCCGTGGCCAGGGAGAAGGGAATCAGGCTGGCCACCACAGCCACCAGGTCGTTTCCGAGGAGTCCCCATCCTCCGAAGAGAAGAAGAACTCCGGAAATCAGTAGCACCAGGAAGGAAATGATGTAATACACATTGCAGGTGCAGGGATTGTCCTGTTGTTTCTTCCAGAAATGTCCGATAAGATAGAGGGCTATCAAGCCCGTTAAAAGAAGAAATAGACGATCCAGGATCGTCATCCTTCACCTCCTGTAAAAAATTTATTTATGGGTAGTCCCATGTCAAAGGTATCTGAGGCCAGCGGAAAACGCCAGGGACATGAAAAGCAGGATCCACGGCAGAAGGGAAAAGAGAAGTTTTTGTGGCAAGAAGGGCTTTCCCATCTGGGCGGTTCCCAGTAGCATCCCGCCCAGGCCTATTATTCCTGCACCGAGGCTTATGAAGAGAACGCCGGGGGAACTCCCCCTGGCCCAAAGCAGAATTGGGAGAAAGAACAGGGTAACTCCTGCAAGGCCGTGGAAGAATACGAGGACGAGGGTTCCCCAGGGTGATTTCCGCGTGAGAGCGATCAGCACCAGGCCGGATGTGGAGAAGATAAGGTAGGGAATGTGAAGGGATGGAAAGGAGGCGCATATGAGGCCCAGGGCCATGCCCAGGGGAATCAAGGCCGCCACCACTACCACCATGGGGTTGGAGAGGATGGAGTATCCGAAGATGATGAGAAGCAGACCTGCTATGATCAGTACCCCGAAGGCCAAGGTGAAGTAGAATACGGACCATGAGGAAAACATGTTCATGCCCGCCACCACCTGATAGGAACTTACGAGAACCATAAGAAGGAGAACCAGTTTTGACAGCACGGTGGTTTTCATAGGACCGTCCCTGCCATGATTATGAGCATGGAGCCCAGCATGAAGAAGGAAGCGTACTTAAACAGACCGAGGTTGACCCTTTCCGATGGGTTTTTTATGCTGTAGATCGCCAGGCCCAGAAGACCCACCGAGAGGATTCCCAGAAGCCTTAGATATCCCCACGATAGGCCCAGGGCCAGGATTCCGATCCCCACGGCCAGGGCAGCCCCTATGCTGGAGAGGGCTATTATCCATCGGGTTGTTTTAAAGCCGTAAACCGAAGGAAATGTGGGGATTCCGGCCCTGCGGTAGTCGTCGTAATACTTCATGGAGAAGGTGAGGATGTGGGTGGGAATCCACAGGAGAATGGATAGCCCCAGGAGGACCCCTATGAGGTCCACTCTGCCCGTTCCCAGGGCTCTTCCCGCCATGATGGGCATGGCTCCGGCTATTCCTCCCCATACGATGGACCACGGAGTTCTCCGCTTAAGCCACAGGGAATATACCACCACATCAAAGAACAATCCTGCCGCCACCAGGAGACCGTAAAGGGGTGAGAGGTAAAGGGCCATAGCGATCCCCGAGGCCGATAGCAGGGCGGCAAAGGTTAAGGCCTGACGGGTGCTCAGTTTTCCCGAGGGAAGGGGGCGCTTTCTGGTTCTCCCCATGCTCAGGTCAATGTCGCTGTCTATTACCATGTTAAAGGCCGTGCTTCCGCCTATGGCCAGGGCAAGGCTTACTACGAGTCCCGAAAAGGTGAAGAAGTTGAGGACTGGGCATTTAGCCGTGGCGAATCCGGCTATCCCCGTCAGAAGGAGGAGTCCGCTCTGAAGCGGCTTCACCAGTTGCCAGTAGAGGTTTATCTTTCCCCTCATTTTCCTTCTTTTATATTTTGGAACCTTCGGGGCTAATTTTCAACTTTCTGGGACTCTCCCTCCTGGTTCCCCTGGGTTTCGGGTTTGTGGTCCCTGACGCAGCGGAATCCCACATCTATGTAGTAATTCCAGGGCAGAGAACTGTTGTAGGACCAGATCCTCAGGTAAACATCGTAGTTCATCCAACTTCCGCCCTTCATGAACCTATCGGACATTTTCTCGTGTTTATCGGCCACCCACTGCCATACATTTCCTGCCATGTCGTAAAGGCCGTAGGGGCTGCGGGCGTTGACGGTCTGGAAGCCTTCGTAACTCCTTCCGTTGAAGAATCCCACGGGGGTGGTTATTCCGTGCTTCACCCCCAGGATTTTCCGTATTTCCTTGTTGCTGAGGTCGTAGTTGGCGTGATGGGGGGTGATTTCGTTGCCCCAGGGATAGGCTCTGAAATCTTCGGTGCCCCGGGCCGCCTTTTCCCATTCCGCCTCTGTGGGAAGCCTCCAGCCGTAGAATTCGCAGTACCCCCTGGCGCCGAACCAGGTCACCATGGTGGCGGGATGGTTTTCAAATCCCTTGTCCACGGTGAAGGTTTTACCGTCAAATTTTATGCGGCTCCCGGGTCTTTCCAGGGCGTAGTAAAGATAATACCCGGGGCCTATTTTCCGTTCGTGTCTGAAGCCCGTGTACTCCTCGCCAGGATAGAATCCCTTGACATCGTTTCCCTCCACCTTTATCTTGCCTGCGGCCAGGGCTTCGTTTAGGTAGCGGGCGTATTGAAGGTTGGTGACATCGGTTACCATTATTTCGTAATCGTAATCAAGGTTCTTCAGGTGATTGAGGTTTTTGAACTGTCCCTGGAAGAAGGGACCTGCGGGCACCAGGGCCCAGGCATCGGAGGAGATTCCCGTATCTATGTATTTTACCTCTTCGTGGGTCCACTTTTCCGGCTGATGTACGCATCCGTAGAAGGCCACCGTGGTTAAAAGGGTTATAAGCACCAGGACTTTTTTCATCTTTAACCTCCTTTATGCAACTGGTCCAGTGGAGGTTTTTGCCACCTCCACTTCGGGGTTTTCCTTTTCCCTCTTCCATATTCCCTCGCCCTTGAAGAGGTCAAAGAGCCTCCAGAGAAGAAGCAGGGCGAGGATTACGAGGACCGCCGCCAGTCCCACATCCATGGCCAGGAAGATTTTGGAAACCAGGGGTTCCTGATAATAGGCGTTTACGAAGAGTCTCTTGAGGGAATAAATCGTGGCGCCGGCAAAGGCCACATCGGAACCGATGAGGAGAATCCAGCCAAACCACTGCCTTACCTTGCCCTTCAGGCCCACCATGTCAGCGTAATACATGAGGATTATGGTGGCGATGAGGGCGGCCAGAACATGCCAGTGCCCTGTCAGGGTAACCCTTTCCTCCCTCCAGGGCCAGACCCTGAAGATTTCGTCCAGTTTTATCGCCATGAATATTCCCACTCCGCTGACGGTGAAGTTCATGAAAACCATCTGCCAGAGGGCACCGAACTTCAGAGGATCGTGGAGCAGGGCCTTGAGCCCCCGGAAGAATCCCGCCTTCTCTATTCCCAGTTCGTTGAGCCTTTCACGGATAAGTTTTCTCCATCCGTAAATCACCAGCATGAGGGCTGCCAGCATGATGAAGGTGGAGCCCACATAGATTATCATGTGGGCTATGAGTTCAAAGGGAACCACCATCCACACGCCCAGGGTTATCACTATGGTGCCGAAGATCATCAGCGGCATGGCTATCTTGTGGTATATGCCCTTGAAGTCCAGCCACCTTCCCACGATGAGGGTGATGGCCACGGCTATGAGGGTGAGCATTATGTGAAGGTGTCCTATGATTCCCAACTGGAGGGGAGTTTTGTGGGCAAAGCGGACGGTGTTTTCCGCCAGGAAGGTTTCAAAGCCGTTTCCGAAGTAAGCGCCGGCCACGGCTCCGAAGAGGGAAGAACCCAGGGTGGCCACCACCATGGTGAAGAAGGCCGCCCGCTCAAGGTCCATACCGGATTTGGTGTGGGCGTATTCCGGGCTTGCCACCCGGTAGTTTTTGTTCCAGGGCCAGAGGGCTACCGCCAGAAGAAGGCCGGTGAAGAACATGAGGGAAAGTCCGAAGAGGAATAATCCGTGGAGTATCCAGTTCCTTCCGAAATAAGCAAAACCAAGGCCAAAAATCATGGAACTCAAATATCCCACCGTCACCGCAGCGTTGATGGTGAGTTTGTAAAATTTCTTCATGGGGATGATGGAGGTCATTAGATAGACCTCAATGGCGATGACGGCCATGGCGATGGTGTGGTAGAGCATTATGATTCTACCTTCCCGGAAGAAGGGGTCAAGTTTCATGCCGAGAAGCCTTACTGTTATGTCCTTTACACCCCATTCCACCATGGGGCCGGATAGAGTTCCCCAGATGGCGGTTACCAGGGAAATAAGGGATATGGCCACCAGGACGAGGCCCTTGGTGGAAGAGAAAAGATATTCCAGCCTCTCCTTGAGAAACTTCATTTTATCCTCCTGGTTGTTTTTACAAAATTATTCTAAACAAAAATGGAGGAAAATTAAAGTATTTTTACGAGGCTATTACGATTCTATCTCCCCCCTCCCTCTTTCCCTTGTAGAGGGCTTCGTCGGCCTTTTCCAGGAGGGCTTCCAGGTCAATGTATTCCCTCTGGAAGTTCACCTGAACTATCCCGGCGCTCAGGGAAATGTTCAGGTCTGGAGAGTACATCTCCGAGATCTCCTTCACCTTTTCCCTGAGCCTTTCGGCTACACTTCTGGCGCCCTGGGCATCCGCATGGGGAAGGATTACCAGAAACTCGTCGCCTCCCCACCTTCCGATGATGTCCCCTTCCCTTAGGAGTTTGCTCCATTCCCTGGAGATTTGCTGAAGTACCCTGTCCCCGAAGGCGTGGCCAAAATTATCGTTGGCCTTTTTGAAGTTGTCCAGGTCTATCAGGATTATGGAAAGGTGGGCCTGGTTCCTGGAGAAAACCTTGATGAGGAAGTTCAACCTGTCCATGAGTTCCCTTCGGTTGTAAAGCCCTGTGAGGGGATCCCTCCGCGAAAGTTCTTCCAGTCTGACGGTGTATTCCTTGAGTTTTTCGTGGGCCACCTCAAATTTTTCCATGTAGAAGAGGGCCACGATGATGACGACCAAGAGGGAGAGGATGAAACCCCAGAAGTGGTTGTAAAAAACGCATTGGGAGGATGGACAGTGCGTTATGGCCCTGGGGTTAAGCCTTTCTATCATGACCAGGAAGGAAACCACCACCACTTCACCGATCAGGAAGAAGGCCCTCCACTTTCCGGTGAATACGATGGCGGTGAGGATGCCGAAGATTATTAGAAAATAAGGGAAACCCCCAGTCATCCCTCCGTCCCTGAGCCAGAACAGGGGAGTGTAGCCGAAGAGGGCTACCCCGTAGGCCATTACTGCAGGGAAGTAAAATTTTCTGTATTTCAGGGAGATTATGTATAAAATAAGGTAAATTACGGCTCCCACCAGGCCTATCATAACCACGAATCTGCTCTTTCCCAGGGCGATGTTTATGATTACCGAGAGGATAAAGAGGATGATCATAAACAGGAGAATGGAATTTAACACCCTGTGCCTTACGCTGAACTCCCGGGGGGAGCCCAATAAGAATTCTTCCAATCTCTTCAAATATCCCATTTCCCCTGTTTATTTTTCATCCATTATTCATTTAACAATTATAATCAAAATTTAATGCTACCTCAAGGGAAATGCTAAAATATCCCCTATGGATTGGTTGCTCAGTGAATACAGGGAAAAGAGGAGGGCCATTGAAGGAAGACTGAGGGAATTTAGAGATGTATGGAGACGGAGGGAACCCCGGGAGGTCTTCCGGGAATTCGTCTTCTGCCTTCTTACCCCACAGTCCAGGGCAAGGGTCTGCTGGGAGGCTGTGGAGAGGATGGATAGGAGCGGAGCCCTCTGGGAGGGTAGCCCGGAAGAGGTAGCCCGGGACCTGCATGGCGTGAGGTTCAAAAACCACAAGGCCCGATACATAGTGGAGGCCAGGGAAAGGTTCTGGAAGGATGGGGAGTTCTCCCTGGTGAGAGTTCTGGGGGAGATGTCCCCGCAGGAAGCCCGGGATTACCTGGTCCGCAATGTCAGAGGAATGGGCATGAAGGAGGCAAGTCACTTCCTCCGAAACATCGGACTGGGGGAAAATCTGGCCATATTGGACCGCCACATCCTGAAGAACCTCCTTCGCCTGGGGGTGATAGACGAACTCCCCCGAAGCCTGGGCAGGAAGACCTATCTGGAGATAGAAGAGAGGATGAGGAAGTTTTCCCGAAAGTCTGGAATTCCCCTGTCCCACCTGGACCTTTTGTTCTGGGCCAGAGAGGCCGGGGAAATTTTCAAGTAAGGAGGATCCATGGAGATAACGGCGGAACTTTCCGAGAAACTTAAGGAATTTCAGAAGACAGAGATAACCGAGGCCCACATCTACAGGGCCCTGGCCCGGTCTGCCAGGGGCAAAAACCGCCGTGTTCTGGAAAGGATCGCCGCCGAGGAACTGGGCCATTACGAGAGGTGGAAAAACTACACCGGTCAGGAGGTAAAACCCAGCAGGCTTCAGGTATTTCTTTACCGGATAATTTCCTTCATTTTCGGTTTGACCTTCGCGGTGAAACTCCTGGAAGGGGGAGAAAGGGAGGCCCAGGAAAAGTATTCTGTTCTTCTGGGAAAGATACCCGAGGCGGAGGAGATAATTCAGGAGGAGGTGGACCACGAAAGGGAACTCATGAATATGATAGAGGAGGAGAGGATAAACTACATAGGCTCCATGGTCCTGGGACTCAACGATGCCATAGTAGAACTTACCGGGGCCCTGGCAGGTCTTACCTTTGCCATACAGAAGGTGAAGGTTATAGGTCTTGCCGGGATGATAACGGGCATAGCCGCCGCCCTTTCCATGGGGGCCTCGGAATACCTTTCCCAGAAGGCCGAGGGAAACGAAAGCCCCCTCAAGGCCGCCGTCTACACCGCCATAGCCTACATCCTGGCGGTTTTTCTCCTGGTAATTCCCTACTTCCTCTTTTCGTCATACCTTCTCGCCCTGGCCGTAACCCTTCTAAATGCCCTCCTCATCATCCTTCTTTTTACCTTCTTCGTTTCGGTGGTCAGGGAGCAGAGGTTTCTTCCCCTATTCGGAGAGATGGTGGCCATAAGTTTCGGGGTGGCCTTCGTTTCCTTCCTTATAGGGTTGGCGGCCCGCCATTTCCTTAAAATAGAGATTTAATCCGGGAGGTGAACATGAAATACAAAGTGGAAGGTTCCGTTATACTGGCGGTGGGGGAGGACGGAGACAGCCTCCACGAGGTGGCCCGCCTTTTGAAGGAGTCCGGAGACACTCCCTCCACCATGGTGGTGACCTCCGCCACGGGCATGCTCAGGAAAATAAAGATGGGATACTGGGACGGGGAAAAATACCTGGAACACTCCTTTGAGGAGCCCATGGAACTTCTGGGGATAAGCGGGTTCATAGCCAGGGACGCTGAGCCCTTCTATCACTTCCATCTTACCCTGGCGGACCGTGAAGGAAGGGTGTGGGGAGGGCACATGATGGAGGCGGAGGTCTGCAACACCCTGGAACTTTTTTTAATAGGGACTTCCCTTAGAATTAAAAGGGTGCCTGTAGGCAACCTGAAGTTAATTTCCCTGGAATGAGGATAGGAATAAGGGTCTCCCCCCTGGCCTCCCCCCTGACGGGGATTCCCGTGTATGTTTTAAACCTGGTCAGGGAAATAGCCAGGATAGACAGGGAAAACCTTTACTTCCTCTACACCAACAGGGAAATTCCCTTTACCCTGGACCTTCCCGAGAACTTCCAGGTGGTTCTGGTCCGCAGACCCTATCCCCGGTGGCAGTTGTGGTATCAAATCGGTCTTCCGGTACAGATGAGAAGGGACCGCCTTGACTTGTACCACGACACCCTCTTTCTCCTTCCCCTGCTCCAGGGAAAAATCCCCGGGGTGATAACCATCCACGACCTTTCCGGTCTCCTGATGCCCGACTTTCATCAGAGGAGGGTCTCTCTAACCAGCAGGCTGATTCCTCAGGCGGTGAGGAAGGCCCGCAGGATAATAACTGTATCCCATTTCACCCGGAAGGAGGTGGAGAAACTCTTCCCCTCCGCCGCCGGAAAGACCAGGGTGGTTTACAACGGAGTGGGTTCCCAATTCCAGCCCTCTCCTCCGGAGCGGGTGGAGGAAGTTAAGGTGAAATACGGCATAAAGGAGAATTACATAATGTACCTGGGGACGGTGGAGCCGCGTAAAAACCTGAAGACCTTACTTCGGGCCTTTGCCCTTCTCAAGAATAAGATTCCCCACCTTCTGGTGATTGCAGGGATGAAGGGCTGGAAGTACCACGGGATTTTTGACCTCCTGAGGGAATTGTCCCTGGAGGAGAGGGTGGTTTTTACGGGATTTGTCCCCGAAGAGGACCTGCCTCCTCTTTACTCCGGGGCGGATGTCTTCGTTTATCCTTCCCTCTACGAAGGTTTTGGAATCCCGGTCCTGGAGGCCATGGCCTGCGGAACCCCTGTGGTGGCCTCTAAAACTTCATCCCTCCCCGAGGTGGTGGGGGATGCAGGTCTTCTGGCGGATCCCCATTCTCCCGGGGAAATAGCGGCGAGGATAGAGGAAGTTCTCAAAAATCCCGGCCTGGCGGAGAAACTTTCCCTTCTGGGCCGGAAAAGGGCCGGGGAGTTCACATGGGAAAGGACGGCCCGCGGGACCCTCCAGGTTTACGGCGAGGTCCTTTGAAGTTCCTCCCAGGCATCGTAGGCCCTTCGGAGGTGGGGGATGGTAATGGAGCCTCCCACCACCAGGGCGATGGCCATGGCTTCGTTGAATTCTTCCCGGGAGATCCCTTCCCGATGACACCTGATTATGTGGTAGGTTACACAGTCGTCGCACCGCAGGACCAGGGAAGCCACCAGTCCCAGCAATTCCTTGTATTTGACAGGAATGCTTCCTCCCCGATAAACCTGGGAATCCAGGCTGAAGAACCTCTTTATCTCCAGGTTGGCCCTGGAAAGGACCAGGGCGTTCAACCTATCCCTTTCCCTCTGGAATTCTTCAATTTTTCCCATTTCGTTCCTCCTTTCTCCTCATCCCTCAAAGGAATGGGAGTAGGTTATAAGTATGGAGTTTCGTGAAATAACCCTTTCCACCCTTCCCCCTTCCTCCATAATCGGAAGTTCCCCCAGGTCCAGTTTGGTGAGTTTCTGCAGAACCATTTTCAAGTTATCCCGGGGATAGACCAGGACTTCCTCCCCGTGGGTTATAAGGTCGTGGGCAAGGACCAGGGGGAAGATGAGTTCCCGGTTTTGAAGGACAAATTCCTTTACATGGTTTATGGAAATTATGCCTGAAAACTTCCCCCGGGCGTCCCTCACGCAGAGTATGTCTGCTCTGGTTCTTGTGAAAAGGTCCAGGATTCTCTCCAGGTTTTCCCCCTCGGAGACCCAGACCGCCTTTCCGCAGTAGGGGAGGGCATCCTCCACGGTGAGGCTTTCCAGGATGTCCACGGCGAAATCCCCTATGTGGGCCGGGGAGGAAAGTTTGTTGGGAACTTGTTTCTCGTAGATGGTTACCTCTCCGCTGGCCAGAAGTCCGAAGATTATAACCACCAGGGCAGGAACTATGAGACCGTAACCTCCGGTCATTTCCATGGTCATTATGAGGCCGGCCAGGGGAACCTTGGCCACGGCGGATATGTAGCCTGCCATCCCCACCACCACCAGAGGTTCAGGGCTGACCCCCAGGGAGGGAAACAGGGCCGAGGCCACATGGGCAAAAAGGGCTCCGAAAATACCGCCTATAACTATGGTGGGCCCGAAAATTCCTCCGGAGCCTCCGGAACTTATGGTGAAGGAGGTGGCCAGCATTTTTGCGAAGGGAAAAATTAGCATTACCCAGAAGGCCAGTTGTCCTGCGATGGCTACCTGAATCCACCCGTATCCTATTCCGGCGGCGTAGGGGAAAAACATGGCCATGGCCCCCAGGAGAATTCCGCCCAGGGCGGGTTTGAAAATATTGGGTATCCTCAGAGACCGGAAGATGTCCCTTATCCCGTAAAAAACCTTCACATAGGGATAGGCCATGAGGCCCAGAAAAAATCCGAAGGCAGAGTACATAAGAAGGTGGGCCGGATTGGTGAACCGGCTTCCCTGGGTTATGAAAATGGGTTTCCATCCGTGGAAGGCTCCGAAGATGGAATACCCCATGATGGAGCCGATGAGGGTGGGGATGAGGCTTTCCATTTCCATGTCCATCTGGGTGTAAAGAACTTCCACGGCAAAGAGAGCACCTCCGAAGGGGGCCCTGAAGATGCTTCCTATGCCGGCCCCTATCCCCACCACCACCAGGGTTCTCCGCAACTCGGTGGGAAGTTTGAAAACATCCGCCAAAAAGGAACCGAAACCGGCTCCTATCTGGGCTATGGGACCTTCCCTTCCTGCGGAGCCACCGCTTCCAATGGTGACGGCGGAGGCCAGGGTCTTTATTATGGGTACCCTCCACCTTATTTTCCCCTTTTTGAAATGGAAGGCCTCTATGGCGCTGTCGGTTCCGTGGCCCTCGGTTTCCGGGGCAAAGGTGTATATTAAAAATCCGGCCACCAGTCCGCCCAGGCCCAGGATCAGGGGGAAAAGATACCAGTGGTGGGGGAGGACGAAGGCCGAACTCCCTTCCCCTCCGGGCTTGGGGGGAACGAACCTCATGAGACCCACCATGACGAGTTTTTCTGCCCAGCGGAGAACCAGGTCAAAGAGGAGGGCTCCTCCCCCGGCAATGACGCCCACCAGAATTGAGTAGATTACCAGTTTAGGGAGTTTTTTCACGGAGAAAATTATAAGAATAAAGGGGGAGGGAGACAAATTCTGATGTTATAATAATCTGGATGACCATGAAGGATTTTTTAATCAAAACGGCCGTAAGGCTCAAGGAGAGGGGTTATTACAGGCTTTCCTTCTGGTTTTTGGAAAGGGCCAAGAAAATGGGGGCCCGGGAAAGGGCCGAGGAACTGCTGGAAAAGCAAAAACACGAATACGCCGAATACCTGCTGGAAAAGGCCAGGGATTACGAAAGGAAGGGGGATTTTACCGAAGCCCTGATCCTGGCTGAGAGGGCCGGGGAGATGGGCGAAGATGTGGACGAGGAGTGGATGGAGGACCTGAGAAAGCGCTCCAGAAAGCAGAAGGAGTTTGAAACCCGGCTTCTTTTAAATCCCGCCTCCATGGGGTTTCAATTCGCCTCCAATTATAGAAAATGGCTTTTCTCCCTCACCGGAACTCCCCATTACTCGGACCAGGACGACAGTTCAAGGAAGGTTTTGCCCCCGGAACTTCTTAAGACCTGGAAGGAGGCGTACAACAAACCGGAGAATTACGAAGCACAGTATAAACTGGCCCTGAATTTTTCCGTGTACGGTTACATCTGGGAGGCCATTTCCCAGGCCCAGAGGGCCGAAGAACTAAAGAAAACTTCGGAGGTGGAGTTCCTCCTGGGGATGCTTTACATGGAGATGGGGGACAAGGAAAAGGCCGGGGAAAAATTGACCTGCGCCGTGGAATTGGACCCGGAAAATCAAGCCGCTTATTATTTCTTGGGAAAACTTTTTCTGGACCTGGACGAGGAGGCATCCCTCCATTACCTCCGCCGGTGCATAGAGATAGACCCCAGCAGCGATCTGGCGGAGAACGCCCTGGACCTTCTGGGTGGGATAAGGAAGGAAGTGGAGGTATAACTCTCCCTCCTGTTTTCGGCTATTTTAGGGATAAGGTTTAAATTTTACGCCGGCGTGCCTATAATATTCTGGGGGAAGATGTGAAAAGCCTTTGTTTCAAGGCCCTTAGTCGTCCGGTTTTTCGTCTGTGTTTCAGATACGCAGGGGGGATACTCCCGGAGCCGGGCAGGGGCGCAGGAAGTGGAATTAAGTTACTCCTCGGTTTCCTTCGCCCCCATATGGAAAACTCCCCTTCAAGTGAAGTCATCCGCCACCTGAAAACTTCCCCAACATCGGTTAAGGCGGGGAGTCCATGATTTTTTCTGAAAAGAAAAATGTTTCTGGATGAGTATTCCTTTTCCCTTTTCCTCCTCCTATCCTTCACCTTTATACTTGCCCTTTTTCTTATCCGCCTCAAAAATAAGGAAAAGTCCACCTATTTTCTTATCGGCTCCTACGCCAATATTTTCATGCTGTTTCTCTCCGGTTTTCTCGGTCTTTTGTTCCCTGACGGGCTGGGGGATAAATTTATCCTCCTCCAGTATGTGTTCGTTCACCTATCCCTGGTTTTTTTCATCCTTTTCGTCTACCATTTCCAGGGCCTATACCGGGGGAGGGAAGCCACGAAGATTTTTTACCTTTCCCTTCTTATTTTTTCGTTAATTTCCCTTTACATCTTGAAGTTGATATTTTCCAGGAAGGCGGTAAAGGGGGAGGAAATAGCATGGATCGCCATCGTGGCGGGTCTGGAGTTTCTTTGGGTCCTGGTGGTTCTGGTGAGGAAAACCCTCTTCTTCTTCCGGGGTGGAGCGAAGGATAAATCAAATCTTTTGAAGGCCAGAAGAACGAAAGTTTTTGCCTATTTGATGATTATTCCCATCGCCTTGAGTTTTTTGGTTTACCTGGGCTATCGGGGCGTTATCTCCAAAGAGGTACACAATGTATTTTTCACAGAGGGAACGGCCCTGTTCTTTTTCCTTTTCGTTTTAATGTATTTGAATCATTCCACCATCCCCGTGAGTTTGGTTTCCAAAATAGTAGGGATAACCCTGGTTTCGGCCTTGATCCTCCTGAATTTTACGGGTATGTTCTTCGTCTGGGAGGCCCGGAAGGCCTACGACAGCCTGAACCTTCAAAGGGTGAAACTCTGCCGGGAAAAACTGAGGACGGGTTCCCTGAAGGAACTTCCCTCGGATGTAAAGTACATTCTAAGGTTGAGGGGAGAAGAGTTTTTCCCCGGGGATTTTGAAATAGTTTATTCTGCCCCCGGATGGGGAGGTACGGATTTTTTAAAGGAGGACAACCGCCTGAAAAGGGGGCGCAGGGTTAAATTCTTTTCCAGGGTGGAGAGGCTCGTGAAAAATACCCTCCACAGGGATCCGATGTATTTTTCCTATTTTTTCCCGTTGAGGGGAGGGGTTTATGAGGTGGGAATTTCGTCCATGGCCTACAGGAAGCACATCCATCGTCTGGTTCTCAAGTTAATTTCGCTTTCCCTTTTCATATTCCTCTCCATTGTCTTTGTATTTCCCCGATTCTTTAAAAACTGCATAATAAATCCCGTGGACCAACTTCTCGGGGCCGCCCGGGAGATAGAAAGGGGAAACCTCAACCTGGAGGTTCCTGTGATGGTCCGCGACGAATTTGGAATCCTCTCCGAAGCCTTTAACAACATGGCTTCTTCCCTGAGAAACTCCCGGGAGAAAATCCTGGAATACAGCAGAACCCTGGAGAGAAAAGTGGTTGAGAGAACCAGGGACCTTATGGAGAAAAACAGGATGCTTTCCCAGATGAAAAGGAGGCTGGAGGAGGCGGCCATCACCGATCCTTTGACCGGCCTTCTCAACAGGAGGGGGCTTTATCAACTCATAGAGCACGAGATGCGCAGGGCCAGGAGAAAGGGGAGTTGCTTCAGTTTGATAATCTGCGACATAGACGATTTTAAAAGAATCAACGACACCTATGGTCACGATTGTGGAGATAATGTTTTGCGAACCATAGCCCGTCTCCTTGAGGACAACTCCAGAAAGGTGGATCGGGTGGGCAGGTGGGGTGGGGAGGAATTTCTTATGGTACTTCCGGAAACCCCTCTGGACGGAGCCGTTGAGGTGGCGGAGAAGATAAGGAGGGTGATTGAGGCCAGGGAATTTCATTATGGAAAGGTATCTTTCCGGGTTACCATGACCTTCGGTATTTCCCTGTTTTCCTCTGCTACCCCATCCCTCCATCACTGCCTTAAAGAAGCCGACGACGCCCTCTACCGCGGTAAGTTTCTGGGGAAAAACACGGTGGTGGTATGGGAAAGGAATGTTCAGGAGTCCTGAAGCACGGCCCTGATCATGGCCTTCAAATTGATCGTATAGGCCTCTTTGGGCTGGCGGAGTCCAAGTTTCTGGTACTCGTTTTTGTAAATCTCCTCGGCCACCCTTTCCGGGTCTCCCCACCTGGCGTAGAGTTTTAGAATTTCCTCCCGGAATTCCCGGGTCCTTTCCATGGACTTTTCAAGAAATTCCTTTCCCCGGGGAAATATTCCCCCGTGTCCCAGCCCCAGGGAGAAGTGGGAGTAGGTCATGATTTTTTTCAGGGAATCCAGGTATTGGGAGTAATTGGAGAGAAATTGTGGCCTTATGTGCCCGTCGTCTATAACCCCGGCGGCGTCCCCCACGAATATTATTTCCTTCTCCTGAAAAGCGAAGGATATGGAACATCTCGTATGTCCCGGGGTTTCCAGGACGAAAAACTCGTCCAGCCCCTCCCCTTCCCCCAGGACCACATCCACGGAGAAGGGTTCAAACTCGTCTTCGGAGCGGACACCGAAGACCCTTTCCGCTTCCCTCTCCAGTTTTTTTATCAACTCCACGGCCCTGGGTTTCTTAAGGACCTCGGCGGTCCTGGCAGAAGAAACGATTTTCATGTGGGGGAAGCGTTTTTTCAAAACTGGAGCGGCCCCCACATGGTCGTAATGGGAGTGGGTAAGGAGAAGGAAATGGGGTTCCACCTCCAATTTCTCCAGGTCCTTCAGGATTTTTCGGCCCATGAAGGTAAAGGCTGAATCTACGAGGTAGTTCTTTTTGCCCCGTATTAAATAGACGGGGACCTCAGGAGCGTTCAAAAGGTAAATTCCGTCCCTGAATTCTCCCGTTCTGCTGAACATGTTTTTAATATACCACATAGAGCCTTATGTGATATAATCATAGCATGAAATTTCTCGGAATAAACGGCTCCAGTAGAAAGGATGGGTTATCCAACAAACTTCTACAGATCGCTTCCAGGGAGTTTTCCCGTCTCGGACACGATTTTGAGGTTCTTCACCTGGTGGATTACAGGGTTGAATACTGCCGGGGCTGCGTTTCTGAGGACATTTCCCTGTGCACGCCGAAAAAATGTTACGAAATAGGGGACGATTTTGAGAAAATAGCCCGGAAAATGATCGGGAGCCAGGGAATCGTTTTTTCCACCCCCGTCTACTGGTATGCTCCCTCCGCCAGGCTGTGGGCCCTCATAGAGAGGATGACCTCCCTGGAGAACACCCCCCGGAAATATCTGGAGGGAAAACCGGTGGGGGTGGTGGCGGCGGCAGGGGAAGATGGAGCCCAGAGCGCCATAACCAATCTGGTGGTACCCCTTATCCACATGGGGATGCTGGTGCTTCCCTTCGGGATGACTTATTTTTCCGGGAAAGAGGACGACCCTGAAACCGTCCGCTACATAGAAAGAATGGTTAAGAACATGATTTTTGCCGCCGAAAAATTGAAAGGTTATTCGTGGTGGCAAAGCAGGGAGGCTGACTGATGCCTATTTTAAATTACACCTCTAAAGAAATAACAGTAAAAATCGTTTACTACGGGCCTGCCCTTTCCGGCAAGACCACCAATGTGAAGTATATTTCCAGCATCCTTCCCGAGGAGAAACGGGGAAAGATGGTCACCCTCCCCACCAAGGAGGACAGGACCCTCTTCTTTGATTTTCTCCCCTTTTCCCTGGGGGGAAAGGCGGGATACAAGATAAGGCTTCAACTTTACACCGTCCCCGGGCAGGTTATCTACGATTCCACCCGAAGGCTGGTCCTTCAGGGGGCAGACGGCGTGGTCTTCGTGGCCGATTCCCAAAAGGCCCTTTTGGAAAACAACCGGGATAGTTTGGAAAACATGAAGGCAAATTTGAAGAGAAACGGCTTGAACTACCAGAAAATCCCCCTGGTTCTTCAGTACAACAAGAGGGACCTGCCCAACATACTTTCCGTGGAGGAACTGGATGCTGCCCTGAACGAACTTTCCAGGGAGTCGGTTCCTGCCATCGCCATAAGGGGAGAGGGGGTGGTGGAAACCCTGGCCAAGATCGCTGAACTCACCCTGCGGGACCTACAGACCCGATACACCGTCCTTGAAGACATGGATGTGGAAACCCTGATTGAGGAGTTGAAGTCCTTTGAGAGCGTGGAAAAACCCTTTGAGGCCTTCCCCTGGGAAGGGGACCTGCCCGAGGAACTTTCCGAGGACGAGCCCTTCACCGAGAGTCTTCCTGAGGAAACCCAGGAGGAAATCTCCCCCACGGAGGTTGAGTCCATAATCTCTCCGGATGTGGAGGTGGAGGAAGAGTTTGAGGAGTTTCTGGACACATCGGAGGATTTGAGCGAAGCGGTAAAGGGTCAGGAGGCGGAAGTTTACGATTCTGATTTTCCCGTGGAAGTTCCCGAGGACCAATTTGATAATCTTCTGGGCCGTGTTGAAAGCAGGCTCAAAAAGGTGGTCCAGGAAATCCCCATTAACATCAAGGTGAAGGAAGGGGAGGAAATTGAACTGATCCTTAAGTTTAAGATAAAGGTGAAAAAGTCAGGAGAGGAATAATTCCACCGGTTCCCCTATTCCTGCATTGAGAACCTGGGCGGCGGAGCCCATTCTCACGGCAATTTCCAGGTAACCGAAACTGTTTATCACGAAGGCCAGTTCGTTGGGCGGAATTTCCATGAAGGTTCTGGCGAAGTGGGAGATCTTCACCCCCTTTATTGAACCGAAGAGGATTTTTTTATTCCCGAGGTCTTCCTGCCTTATGTTGAGGGCCAGGTTTCCAAAGCGGTCCACATGGATTACGATCCCCCGAATTTTGTTCCCCTCCCTTTTCGGCTGGGGAAGTTTGAACTTACGGTAGTTTTCCGTCCTGGTTCCAAACCTCTCCACCGGAATTCCCTTGGAAAGCCAGGCGGCCACCGGGGCCATTTTATCCCGGGCTTCAAAGGTGGAACTGGGTTCCGGCAGGAAGAAGTGGGTTTCCGTCACTTCGTAAACCGTCGGTTCCTCCGGCCGCTGATAAACCGGGGCGAAAACACCGTTGTCCGGGCCTATGTAGTATTTCCCCTCGGAGGAGATGAGGAGGATCTTTCTGTCCGTTCCCACCCCGGGATCCACCACGGTGAGGAAGATGGTACCCCTGGGGAAATAATCCATTACCCCGGAGAGGACATAGGCGGCGGATATGGGGTGAAAGGGAATAATCTCGTGGGATATGTCCACGATTTTAGCCTCAGGATTTATTGAAAGAATAACTCCCTTCATGGCCCCCACATAGGGGTCTTTGATTCCGAAGTCGGTTATAAGCGCAATGGTTCTCATAGGAAAATCTTATGATATGTGGAAGATAAAAATCAAGATAGGTTTTTAGATTTATCTTCGTACATTAGCCGGTCGGCCTTTTTGAAGGCTTCGTAGAAGGGGGTTTTTTCGCTGAATACGCTGATCCCCACGGAGATGGAAAGGGGAATGTGGTGGGAAGAAGCCTTGCTCAATTCGGCCTTTAACCTTTTCACTCTGCCTTTTACGGCCTCCAGGGGTCCCCCGGTTATTACCAGGAACTCGTCTCCCCCGTAGCGGAATATTCCGTCCTCTTTCCTGAAACTGGAGAGGAGGAGTTCGGAGATCCTTCTCAGGCATCGGTCCCCTGCCGTATGGCCCCATCTGTCGTTTATTTTTTTGAAGTTGTCTATGTCAATGAAGACGATGACCCCCTTCTTTTCCTTCAGGGTGTTTATGAAGGAGCGAAGTTTTCTTCTGTTGTAAAGGCCGGTGAGGGGGTCTATGTCAACCAGGTGACGGAGTTTTGCCCGGCTTATCTCCAGTTCCTTCACGGTGTTCTCCAGTTGGGACAGGGTCCTTAGAAAGACCACCGTGAGAAAACTTATGCCCAGTATGAGTTCAAAGCCCGCATCGTAGAAGGATATTCTGCTCATTACCCCGGAAATTTTCAGGCCAACGAAATAGGGAAGGAGCACGATGCCGTGGTGTAAGAAGACCGCGCCGTAAAGCAACAGCACCAGAGAAAGAATGAGGGAGGCGGGAGTTCCACCCCCAAGCCATTCCTTGAGGCCGAAGATCGCTCCGAGGGTGGCCAATAAACCCACGGTGAGAAACACCGTGGCCTGAATGTGAACCGAGGTGGCCCGGAAAAACATGAATACCACCGTGGCGAAGGCCACGAGAAGGATTATCTGGGTTGTCCTCTGTATTCTTTTAGTACTGTACCCCTTTATGAATTGGAAAAAACCCAGGAGGATAAAATAGATAAAGGCCAATTTGAAAAAGGAGTAGAAAGTATAGAGCATCCTGGTGTAGGGGGTTCCCTCGTGTTTGCCCACCACCATGAGAACGGAGGTAAGGGCCAGAAGGTCGCTGCTCCACGCCACGGTCCAGTATTTGAGAATGTCCCTTTTGGTTATAATCCACCCGGTGAGGAAGAAGAAGCCGATGATGAAGATTATTATGCTTTGAAAGAGTATGGAGGCGTGGGTGAGGCTCACCTCCATGGTAGTAGGTTCTGCAGGCATCTTCCCGACTACTTCAAGTTCACGAGGTAAACATCTTTTCTGGAAGGGAGGTAGAGAAAGATTCTGGATACGGATGGATTGCGGAGAATTATTTTGTTGTCTTCCACATATACGGGAAGAATAGAGTCGCCCTTAAGAATGTATGCGGTGGTGGTGGGATCCTTGAGAAGGAGAAAGGAATTAAGGTTTCCCAGGGAACTCCACAGATAATCGGTTAGCCTTTCGGTATCGTCCCTTTTGGGGTCGTAGAGGTAAAGTCTCTTTTTCCCCTCGTCGTCGCCGGCGAGAAAATACAGTTTTTCGTTTAAATAAACCGCATCCCCCATTTTTTTCTCAAGTTTCCTGAACTTCCTCTGCCTTTCCCAGAATATGTAACCCCTCCCTCCATCGTTGCGGCACACGAAGCCTGCCCTGTCCTTCATCCAGGCCAGAAATTCGTATTCCTCCTTCCCCTCCTTTATTCTTAACGGTTTCCACACCCCCTCCTTTATGTAACCCAGGAGGAATTTTTTCTCCCCGCTCACCCTGTAGACTACGGCGTCCTGGGAATCTCCCAGAAAATCTATTTTCACGGTTTCGCTGGCCACCGAAGAATGGGTGTCTATGATGCTGCGGAAATCCGGATTTTCCCGGTAAAGGGATTTGAGGAGGGCATACCTGGAAAGGGGAAGGGGCATAAAGGGCAGGGCCTTTAAACTTCTTATTTTCCTGCTCCGGCGGGTTTTCAGGTTGTAGTCTATGAAGAGGAAGGGAAATTTTGGGGAATAAAGGGGATAGTAATTTCTTAGATTTACGATTTTTTTGAAGGGGGATTGGAAAGGCAGGGTCAAGAAATCCTCAGAATACACCAGGAGGTGGTCTCCCCTTATTTCCCCCACGAATTTTTCCTCGGTAAGGCGCATCACCACGGCCCTCCTGGGCTTTTTCATCTCATTCCATATGTAGAAACTTCTTCTTCCCCTTATTCTGTTCACCACGGAAATTACCAGGGTTTTCCCGTCCTTCTGGGGATAAAAATCCTCCACCTCACCCCTCAGGGGAATGGGCACCTGAAGGCCAGTTTCGGGGTTCCAGAGGTAAAGGCCGTAGGTATCCGTTCCCTTTACCCTTCCCAGCACCACCAGGTTTTCGTCCCCCAGCCATTTGGCCATGTCTATTTTTATTACCCTGAGCCTTTTCACCCCGAAGAGATTGGGAACATCCCCGCCGTTGAAGAATGAGAGGTAAAGGTATTTGAGTTTTCTCTCCCTCTTTTTCTCGCACCGGGCCAACCAATCCCATACGAAGTGGTCTTCCGGTCGGTAAAGGGAAAGTTTGGTGAGTATTTTCTTTGCCCGGCGGCACTTTCCGTTCCTTACCAGAAAATAGGCTTCAATTTCGCTGGACAGAAGGGGATCGGAGACCAGGGGCTGAACTTCCTTCACCATGTAATCCCTCTCCAGGGTGAAGGCGAAATCCATCATCAGGGAAACCACCTGGGGGGTCTTGGGAAGGGTTTTCAGGAGTTCCCATCCCTGGATAAGGTCCCCCCTTTCCTTGTAGGCCCTTGCCAATTCCACGCCCAGTTCCGGAAACCTGTATTCTTCAAAGATCTCCCGGGCCTTTTCCAGATCTCCCTTCTGGATGTAAACCCTGGAGAGAAAGAGGGCAAATATTCCGTCCTTGAGTTTTTTTACCGCCAGCGAGAGGCGTTTTTCCGCCCTCTTCAAGTTCCCCATTTGAAGGTCGTAGACGCCCTGAACGAAGATAACGATGGGGGAATTGGGGGCAAACTCTCTGGCTTTAGCGGCGAACCATTCCCTTTGAAAATATCCGAGTTCCGAGGCCGCCAGGGAGAGGCCCAGGTATTTAAGCCATTCGTATTTCCCGTAGTAGGAGGTTCTGCTTTCCTTGCGGTAAGAGTTAAAGGCCAGGGAGGCTTCCATAAACTGTCCCTGGGCCAGTTTTCGGAATCCCCGGGCGATGGGGTCCCTGCGGGAAGAAAAATACTTGTTCCACAGTTCTCCGGCGGTTTGAAGGTCTCCTTTGAGATAATAAGCGATGCCCTTTTCCAGGAGGTTGGCAGATAGTGCGAAGCCAACCATAAGAATTAAAGCGAGAACTTTCCTCATAAAGAAAGTTTAAAAATCATTCTCACGGAAGTCAAATGGTGAAGGTTGACGGGGAAAAAACCTTTCTGATAACCTTTCCTCCATGAAAGGAGAACACATTAAAAGGGCCTTTTTCGCCGTTCTGCTTCTGGCAGCCCTGATGCGAACCGCCGGACTTTTTACTTACGATTACAAAAGGCTCCCCTCGGAAGGGGATGTGAGGCTGAACACCGGGTACATGTGGGTGAAAAACACCCTGCAGTTGAGGGAATACGCTTACCCTTCCCTTTATTTTTATGTGGAATTTGCCGTGGAGAAACTGGCCTACGGGTTTCTCCGGTTTATGGGCACCGTCCGCTCCCCGGTGGACTTTTTGTATTCCAGGAAGTTCTGGCACACCCTTTACACCACCGGAAGACTCCTTTCCGTTATCTTCACCCTCCTTATATTTCCTTTTCTTTTTCGTCTCGGGGAGGGGGAATTTGGACCTACGGTGGGCCTGGTAGCCGCCGTGTTTCTAACCTTTCCCTTGATTGATGTTGTAAACTCCAGGCTGGCCAAGCCCGACAGCCTTTTGAATCTTTTGCTTTTCCTCACCGTCTTTTTCTCCGTGAGGTTTTTCCGGGAGGGCCGCCGGAAATTCCTCACCCTCGCCTCCCTGGCGGCGGGTCTTTCCCTTTCCACCAAGTATTTTTTCATAGGAGGCGTTCCGGTTTTTCTCGCCGTGGTGCTTTCCCGGGGTAGGGCAGGGGAGAAAATCAAAGACCTCCTCCGGGCAGGGGCCGTGGCCCTGATAAGTTTTCTCCTCACTTGTCCCTATTGCATCCTGGACTACCGAAAGGTTCTGGAAACCTTCAGCGGGGCCCAGAACTTCAGCAAGGGATACATAGTTCCGGTCCACGGGGCTTACAAACAGGTCTTCGCTGATCTGGTTCACTACTCCGGCTATGGGGTTTTCTTTTTGTTTTTGATAGGCGTGATTGTGGCCCTGGCCAGGGACTGGAAGTTGAACATCGTAATCCTTTCCTTTCCCGCCGTTTACCTCATAATGCTTTCCATTACCAAGGTTTACGGACCGAGATATCTGGTCTATCTTTTCCCCTACATCTCCCTTTACGCCGCCTATGCCCTGGTTCGGGCAGTGAGGAAACCGGTCCTCGCCCTCGTGTTTTCCCTCTTCCTGGTTTTTCCCATGGCTTCCCAGAGTTTCAAAGCCCTGGATTGGCTGGTAAACAGAATGGCCAACCGGGAGATAATGAACGATTTTATAAAAAACAGCCTTCCGGATCCCCACAGGGTGGTTTCCTACCACGCCTACTGGCTTTCCACCACCCATTATTCCATCTTTCCGAGGTATTCTAAGAACATGGGAAAGCCCCTGTTCTTCATATACGGAGCCCACGAGGAATACTTCTGCTCGCCGGGAAGCCGATTCCTGAAATTCTGCGATCCCCTCCTTTCTTCCCTGCCGAAATACTGGACTGTCCTTTCCCTCCCTTCTCCTCCCATGCCCTTTGCCATAGATTACTCCATGGCCCTTTTGAGGAAAAGGCCAGCCCCCGGTCCCCGGAAGGAAGTCTTCCCCGCCCTAGTGAAACTTCCAGGGGAGGGGAAGTTGCTTTTCCCGGGAATTCCCTATGTGAAGGATGCCCTGGTGGGAAAACTTTCTCCCCTGGGAGGCGTGGAAAAGTTTTACTTGTATCAGGGAAAGGGAGAGATCTGCCTTTTGGTGAGAAAAATCTCCAGAAGGGTAAGATACAGGGTGTACTTCAACGGGAGAAAATCCCTTCAAAGGGGCCTTTTTTTAAAATGCGAAAAACCTGAAAGGGACTTCGGGAGAATTTCGGTCCAGTCCCTGGAGGGTTATATTGAGGTTTTCATGACCACTTCCCCCCTGAACCTGGCCCAGGTGATGGTGAAGTATGCCCCTACCAGGGCCCGGGAATTTCTCCTGACCCTCCGGAAAGATAAATACTACAGATTTGAGGCCAGCAGGCTTCTGTGGACGATATCCCGCGGGCACGGCGGGGAGGACGGAAATCTACGGAAGGAGTTGGTTTTCAAGGCCAGGGAGTTAAAATCTCTTCTGGGGGAACATTTTCCCCCCAGGTATAGAAGGGCAGGTTTTGATCTGGGTTACCTGAAACTTTCCCAGAGAATTTATCCGGTTTTTAAACGGGGAAGAAGGAAAAGCGTCCCCTTTTATCTTTTCCCAGGGGTTTACGGGATAAAAATGCCCCTGGATGGTTATCTGGAGATGGGGGACCGCAGGTATGAACTTTCGGGGTCTGTGAGGATTTCGGCCCCGGGATGGGCCCGGGTGGTCCTGGAAGGGGAGCACATCCCCAGGGATTTTTACCTGTTTTTCTCTCCCGGGGATACCCTGGAGTGGGAGATTCAGGAGATTCTACAGGAGGGTGGACGGTGAAACTTTCGGTGGTGATCCCTGCTTACAACGAGGAGGAAAACCTGGAAAGGACCCTCAGGGTTATAGCCCGGGAACTGGAGGGGTTGGACTACGAATTTGTGGTGGTGGACGATGCGTCCACCGATGCCACCCCTGAGATTTTAAAGGACCTTTCCCGGGAACTTCCCCTGAGGTTTTTCAGAAACGAAAGGAACATGAAACTGGGATACACCCTGAGAAGGGGCTTGAAGGAGGCCCGGGGGGAACTGGTTTTTTATACCGACTGCGACCTTCCGTGTTTGCCCTCCGTCATAACCTATGCCCTTAAGATTATGGAGGTTTACGACTGCGACCTGGTCCTGGCCTACCGCCTGGACCGCACGGGAGAAGGGCTCTTGCGCAGGATGTATTCTTCGGTTTATAACGCCATGGTGAGGGTTCTCTTCGGCTTGAAGGTTCGGGATGTAAACTTCGCATGCAAACTGATGAAGAAAAGGGTGGTTGACGAGGTTGATCCGGAGTCTTCGGGATCCTTCATAGATGCTGAGATTTTAATAAAAGCCCACAGGAAAGGGTTTAAAATTCTCCAATTCGGAGCGGATTACTTCCCCAGAATAAGGGGAACTTCCACCCTGGCAGGAGTGGGGGTAATTTTTAAACTTCTCCGGGAAATGTTCGCCTTCAGGTTAAAACTCTGGTTTAAAGGCGATTGAGCATTCTCCGGGAAAGGCGTATGGCGGTGAGCATGCTTCCCTCGGAGGCTTCCCCTTTTCCCGCTATGTCAAAGGCGGTGCCGTGGCACGGGGAAGTTCTGGGCCAGGGAAGGCCGAAGGTCAGTTCCGCCCCGTCTTCCAAGTGAAGGAGTTTAAAGGGAGCGAGGCCTACATCGTGGAAGAAGGCCAGGATCCATCGGGATTCCACCTCGCCCCGGAGGAAAACAGTATCCGACGAGAGGGGGCCTTCCAGGGCAAAGTCCTGAATGATGGGGCCTATGACCTCTATTTCCTCCCTTCCCATTTCTCCGCCTTCGCCGGCGTGGGGATTTACCGAGGATACGATGAGTTCGTCCCCGGGGAAGAACCTCTCAAGGCTGGGGAGGAGGAGGTTGAGAAATTCCCTGAGTTCTTCCGGGGTTATCTTTTCCAGGGCCCTTTTCAGGGGGAGGTGGTGGGTGAAAAGGACCACCTTCATTCCCCCGGACCAGAATCCCATCACCACCCTTCCAAACTTCTTTTCAAAAAACTCCGTGTGTCCCAGGAAATCGTGACCTGCCGCCACCCATGCGTGTTTGCTTACGGGACCGGTGACCAGGGCAGAGGCGGGTTCGGATTTTAAAATTTCAAGAGATTTGTTGAAGTAAAGGAAGGAGAGTTCTCCGTGGGGTTTTCCCACCTGAATTTCCGCCTCCGGCTTTGGGTCCACGAATCTGTACCGCCTCCATTTAAACATCTTCAGGTTTTGAGCCGTCTGTTCAAAGGCCTTACGGGAACCGACGATTAAAAAATCGTCCTCCACCTTTTCCAGGGCTTTTATTATTACTTCGGGACCTATTCCGCCCGGGTCCCCTCCAGTTATGACGATCATTTCTTAAGGGCTTCCTCGTCTTTAAGGATGTATTTAATTGCGTGCTTGTACACCAGGAGGTTGGGTTCACCTTCCCTGTGAACTTTTATCACCTTTTCGTCGTACCATTCTATCCTTCCACGGATCACCTCTCCATCCTGGAAAACTATTATCATGGGGTTTTTATTCCGCATTTGCTTCAGATAGTAGTAATTTTCCGCGTGGGTCTGGTAAGAGGGCTTATCCTTCTTTACCCGGGTCGGGTGAGAAGGGGCCATGGGCGGTATCAATTTTCTTCCCATTTTCAACCTCCTTAATGAAATTATAATTTGTTGAGAGAAAAAAATCAAATTAAAATTTATTGATGTTAATTGTGAAAGAACTCAGCATTAAAACCAGTGCTTTCCATATAATTCGGCAGGTTTCCTTTAAAATTAACCAGGGAAGGGTGAAAGTGCTTTTGGGAGAATCCGGAGCCGGAAAATCAACCCTGGGACTTTTTCTTTCCGGAGTATTGAAGCCCGGGCTTTCCTGGGAGGGGGAGGTTTTTTATCATGGAGAAAAAATCAACCCTTTGGGGGAGGACTGGAGGGGAAGAACCGCCGGGTTGATCCTCCAGGACCCTTATTCTTCCTTTGATCCCAGACAGAGGATTCTTTCAGCCCTGGTGGAACCGTTGATGGTCCATCTTTCCTTGTCCAGGGGTGAGGCGGAGGACCGGGCCCTTTACTGGCTTCGCCAGGTGGAATTTCCCCTGGAAAAAAGGTGGAGGTTTCCCCACGAATTGAGCGGTGGACTTCTCCAAAGGGCCGCCGTGGCCGCCGCCCTGATCCTGGAACCCGGCGTACTGATAGCCGACGAGCCCACCTCAGCCCTGGATCCCCCCCTGCGGGCCGGGATAAGGGAACTTATTAAGAAATTTTCCCACAAAAGGCATGTGCTTTACATAACCCATTTCGTGGAGGATGCCCTCTTCTTCGGCGAGGACTATCTGGTCCTTTACGGGGGACTGGTCATGGAAGAGGGCCCCCGGTTGCGTCACCCCTATTCAAAACTTCTCATGACTTCGGTGGTAAAGCCGGGAAAGGAACTTCCAGAAGTTACTGGGTTTTCCCCTCACCCATCTTCCCTTCCCCCGGGATGCCCCTTCCGACCGCGCTGTGGCGAGGCTTCCGATAGGTGCTATGAACTTCCACCGTTAAAAAAAGCGGGCGAAAACTTGGTGAGGTGCTGGAATGTCCGTTGAACTGGTGAAGATAGAGAAAAAATTGGGGGAATTTCGGTTGAGGGATTTTAACTTGAGGGTGGAACGGGGGGAAACCCTGGGAGTGGTAGGCGGCTCGGGTTCCGGTAAAACCACCGTCTTCAAAATTCTCCTCCGCCTGCTCAGGCCGGATAGGGGAAGTTATTTTCTGGACGGCAGGGATGCCATGGCCCTTTCCAGGAGGGCCTTTTCCCGGAGGGTACAAGGGGTTTTTCAAAACGCTTCCCGGGCCCTGGACCCCCGGAAGACCGTGGATTTCCTCCTCAGGGAGCCCTACCTCATCCACCGGGACCTGGAGCCCAGGGTGGAGGAACTCCTAAGGGAAGTTTCTCTGCCCCCCGAAATCCTAAGGTCCTATCCTCCGCAACTCAGCGGTGGACAACAGCAGAGGGTGGTTTTGGCCCGGGCTCTGGCCCTGGAGCCGGACTATCTGGTGGCCGACGAGCCCACCTCCGCCCTGGACCCCACGGTTCAGGTTCAAATTTTGAAATTGTTAAAGAAAATTCAGGCCAGGAGGAATATGGGCCTCGTTTTTATATCCCACGACATAAATCAGGTGCTTTACATGAGCCAGGGACTTCTGGTTATGCTATCGGGATTGATCATGGAAAGCGGCGGCGTGGAGGAGGTTCTTAAAAAACCCTCCCCGTACACCCTTCATCTTCTGAACCCCCGGCCTTCCAGGGAAAGGGAAGGGGGAGCGTGTCCCTTTTACGGTCTTTGTCCTCTGGCAGGGCCTAAATGCCAGAAGGAAATCCCTCCCCTAAGAAGCCTGGGGGAAGGTCACCTGGTCCGTTGTCACTATATGTGATTATTTCTTCGGTCCTATGCCCACGAATATGGGACCGGAGGATTTTTCGGCCACTTCGTTCAGTTCCTTTAGGATGGCCTCCAGGTCCCCGCCGTTTTCCGTAACCACTTCTTCCACCGTTCCCCACACCGGGTCTCCGCAGACCAGGGCCGGGATGGCGTGTTTGACGAAGACCTGAACCGTCTGAGGATACTTGGTCACCACCTCCTCAATGAGCATGTCCTTGGTAATGAGAGCCATTTTCTCCTCCTTCAGTTTCCTCTAAAATTATAGCAGATTATGGGCAGAACTCTAATTTTCCCTCCAGAACCCTCAGGGCTAAAAGTCTTCCCCCCAGAAAGGGCATGCCCACGGCGGGGGATACCAGGGTTTCCTCCCCCACCTTTCTTTTTCTCCTGCCGTTTACGAGGACCTTTCCCCAGCCCTTCACCGTTATGGGTCGGCGGGTTATGAAAACTATGGGGTCGTAATTCCCACCGAGGAAGCATCTTCCCCGTTTTCCCTCCCAGTTGTAGACTTTTACTGCGTATTTTCCCCCTTTGAGGGTGGTCTTCTTAGCCAGGGGAATTTGTGGCAGGACCAGGAAGGGGAGAAGGAGTACGATGAAAAAGGCCGTAAGGTAAACCTTCCTTTCTCTGCCGGTTTTTTCCATTTTCAAAACTGCAAGAAGCAGAAGGGCAAGCACCAGGGGGACCCAGAAATAATTGGGGAGCCAGGAGGAGGGCATGGCCCGGGGGTGTTTGGTGAAGGAGGGTAGAACGGAGGGAAGGTAAACCGCCGGGGTTGAAAGTTTGTGGAAGAGGAGTCCCACCCTGTTGGCTACATCGTGGGTGGTGGGGCCGTAGTAGGCCATGGGAAGAGAGGCCAGCAGGAAGGCAAGCCCCGAGGAGACTCCCACCAAAAATTTAAATGTGAATTTTAAATTTCCGTTTCGGGTACGGTGGAGGAACAGGGCGTAGCCCACCGCCAGGGCCCACACCGCCGAGGTCAGCGGCCTGGCCGGAGGACAGTATCCTCCCCGGTGGGTCTGCCACCCGTAGTTGAAGACGAAGGGAAGAACCAGGAGGAGGGAGGTCAGGGCTATTTTCCTCCTCCAGAATCTTAACAGGGCCGCCAGGGAAAGGAGGGCCACGGGGGCGTAGGGTAGAAGCCCGTCCCTCTGGTCAAACAGGTAGTCCAGGAAGGTGGAGAATCTGTAGTGCCAGGGGATTCTGTAGAGGATGTCCTTCATCACCTCAAGTCTTCTACCCGGAGGAAGGGGGCCGTAGTAAACGGAAAGCAGGGAGAAGTTTCCGTAGTTGACCTTTAAAAAATAGAGGAAGGCCGATAAGGGAAGCAGAGCGGGGAGAAGGAAATAAGGGGATTTTTTCCTGAGGAAATAAAGGGAAAGCAGGAGGAGTACCAGGAGGTAAACGGCGTATTTGGCGCCGAACCACGGAAGGGCTCCTGCCATCAGTCCTGAAAGAATGAGAAGGCCTCTATTTTTCCTCCACAGGGAGAGAAGGCTCAGGGTGATAATCAGGGCCACGGGTATTTCCGGGAAGATGTGAAAAAAATAGGGGAAGGCCGGTGCGGTGAAGGCTATCAGGGCCGTGGCGTAAAGGGAAACCTCTTCGGAAAATTCCTCCCTGAGAAACAGATAGAGTATGTACAAGAATATGAGGCCGTATAGGGAAAAACCCAGCCTCAGCACGATTTTTTTCCCCGGGGGGGCCAGTGGCCTGGAGAGGGCGTAAAAGGGAATCATTAGAACCGAGGTTCCCGGCAGGTGTATGGAAAGCCAGGTTCTGGCGCTTACCGGCCTGGCGTGGGGAAGGATTCTCACCTTCTTCCGCTGATAAAATTCCTTCCACTGTCCCTGGAGGTATTGATTTTTCACATTCAGATCCCCGTCGTATACCAGGGATTTGGTTATGAGAAGGTAGTGGGGCTCGTCTCCGCTGGGCCCCAGGTTCTGCATTTTGAACACGGAATAAACGGTGAACAGCAGGGATAGGAGCAGAACATGCCATATTTTCAATTTGACCCTGTCCCTCCGGAGCCACAGCCAGGACCAGATCCATAGGAAAAAGACCAGCCTGGCCAAATGGTTCAATGGGGCGTAGGGGAACAGGATTTGACCCATTGCCACCGCGGCGGAAGAAATCAGGAAAACTACCCCATGAGGACCTCTATTTCCTTAAGTCTTTTCAACTTATCCCTGTAGTGGGCCGCCAGTTCAAAATCCATCCGTTGGGCCGCCTCCAGCATTTTTTTCTCCAGTTCTTCCATCATCCGTTTCCTTTCCTCCGAGGTGATGTATTCCTCGGCGTTTTCCGCCACCCTTTCCGCCTCAAAATAATCGGAGGCGCTCATCTGGTAGGCGATGTCCTTTTTTACGGTCCTGGGCGTTATCCCGTGTATTCTGTTGTATTCCTCCTGGACCTTCCTCCTTCTGGAGGTTTCCTCCACCGCTTCCTTCATGGCGGAGGTCATTCTGTCCGCATACATTATAACCCTGCCCCGAGCATTTCTGGCGGCCCTTCCGAAGGTCTGAATAAGGGCCGTGGTGGAGCGGAGGAAGCCCTCCCTGTCGGCGTCAAATATGACCACCAGGGAGACCTCGGGAAGGTCAAGTCCCTCCCTCAGCAAGTTTATCCCCACCAGAACATCAAATTCCCCCTGGCGAAGGGCCTTTATGATCTTTATCCTTTCCAGAGTGTCTATGTCCGAGTGAAGGTACTTGGCCTTTATTCCCACGGAGAGAAGGAAGGAAGTGAGTTCTTCCGCCAGCCTTTTGGTGAGGGTGGTTACCAGAATCCGGTCCCCCATCTCCACCCTCTTCTTTACTTCACCTATGAAGTCCTCTATCTGTCCCCGGGTGGGCCTTATCTCCACCTGGGGATCCAGAAGTCCCGTGGGTCTGACCAATTGTTCCACCACCGCATCCCCCGCTTTCTGAAGTTCGTAGGGACCCGGGGTGGCGGAGACATAGAGAACCTGGCCCACCCTGGCCTCCCATTCTTCAAACTTCAGGGGTCTGTTGTCCAGGGCGGAGGGAAGGCGAAATCCGTGTTCCACCAGTTTCAATTTCCTGGAGCGGTCCCCTTCGTACATGGCCCTCAGTTGTGGGATGGTCATGTGGCTTTCGTCTACTATTATGAGGGTGTCGTCCGGTATGTAGTCCATCAATGTGAAGGGGGGTTGTCCCGGGAGTCTCCCGCTGAGGTGCCTGGAGTAGTTTTCAATGCCAGGGCAGTGGCCCGTTTCCCTGAGAAGGAGCAGGTCGTAGCGGGTCCTCCTTTCTAACCTTTCCGCCTCCAGTAGTTTTCCCCGGGAGACCAATTCCTTTAGCCTTTCCTCCAGTTCCTTTTCTATGGATTTTATGGCTTTTTCCAGCCTATCCCTTGGGGTTACAAAGTAGGTGGGGGGATAAACGGTGGCGTATTTGCGCTGGCTGAGAACCCTCCCGGAGAGGGGGTCAATTTCAAATATGGCGTCCACCTCCCTGCCGAAGAACTCTATCCTGTAGCCCGTCTCTTCGTACGGTGGAAAAATCTCCAGTTGATCTCCCCTTAACCTGAATTTTCCCGGTTCTGGAAGTTCCGAGCGGGAGTATTGTATCTCCACCAGTTTTTCCGCCACATCCGCAGGATTGAGAATTTCCCCCTGATGAATCCTGAAGGCCAGACCGAAGTAAACATCTGGATCACCCATACCGTAAATACATGAGACCGAGGCCACCACTATCACATCCCTCCGCTCGTGGAGGGAACGGGTGGCCCTCAGGCGGAATTTATCCAGTTCCTGGTTGATGGTGGCTTCCTTGGCGATGTAGGTGTCGGTCTGGGGTATGTAGGCTTCGGGTTGATAGTAATCGTAGTAACTGACGAAGTACTCCACGGCGTTCCCTGGGAAGAACCTCCGGAATTCCTGGTAGAGTTGGGCCGCCAGGGTTTTGTTGTGGGAAATCACCAGGACAGGCCTTTGAAGTCTCTCTATGACATTGGCCATGGTGAAGGTTTTGCCCGAGCCGGTAACCCCCAGAAGGACCACATGCCGGCGTCCCCCCTGGAGGTAGTCCACTATTTTCTCTATCGCCCGGGGTTGGTCCCCGGTGGGTTTGTAGGGAGCCTTCAGTTGAAACCTATTCCAGTTTGATGGGCTGGAATAGGGTGAGGAAGTTTGCCCTGCCATATCCCATGTAGTAGTCAAACCCCGGGAGACTTTCTCCGTTTACATCGTCGGTGGTGTAGATGAGGGCCTTTCTAACCTGGTCGGGGGTGAGGTTGGGCTTCAGGCTCAGAAGGAGGGCGGCGGCACCGCTTATTATAGGAGCCGCAAAGGAAGTACCGTCTCCCACGGCGTATCCACCGGGATAGGTGGAGAGTATGCTTACCCCGGGAGCCACCAGGTCCAGGTGGGGACCGAAGTTGGAGAACCAGGCCTTTTTGTCTTCCGGATCGCTGGCCCCCACGGAAATGCAGAGGGGAGAATAGGCCGCTGGATACAGAAGGGCTCCGGCGTCGTTCCCGGAGGCGGCCACCAGGACCACATTGTTGTCGGCGGCCCTCTTTACCGCTTCCTCCAAAACCAGCGAGGGTTTATAGCCTCCCCCGGAGAGGTTTATAACTTTAACCCCCCGTTCCACGGCGTATTCTATCCCGTCGGCGATCTCCGAGTATGTTCCCAGGCCGTGGGCGTCAAATATCTTTATGGCCATTATCTTGCATTTCCAGCAGATCCCGGCCATTCCCTTGCCGTTGTTGGTCTTGGCTCCGATGATTCCGGCCACCATGGTGCCGTGTCCGTGATCGTCCCTGGGATCTTCGTCGCTGTTTATGAAATCGTAGCCTTTGATGACCTTGCCCTTCAGGTCAGGGTGATTGTAGGCCACCCCGGTATCCACCACCGCCACCACCACATCTTCGGAGCCAGTGGTGTACTTCCATGCGTAGGTGGCTTTGACATCGGCACCCCTCTTAAATCCTTCCTTGCCTCCGGGATTTTTCAAGTACCACTGGTCGGCAAAATAGGCGTCGTCGGGGATTACTTCTTCGTCCTCGTCGGCTATTCTGGCCGGGTAATCGGGTTCGGCCCAGAGCACCCGGGAATCGGAGGCCAGAACCTGAAGGAGGTCCTTCTGACCTTTGGCCTGAAAGACCACCCATCCCTTCATCAGGAGTTTCTTCACCGGCTTTATTCCGTAGTCCCTGGTGAGGCCCCTGATGTCCGCCTGGGGATGGAGTTTCACCAGAATCCTGGCGGAACCCTGCTTAAAGGTGGGATTAAAGTCCGGCTCCCGGTCCTTCTTTATGGCTCCCACCAGAAGAAAACTCACCCCCATGAGGGCTATTATTATGTGTTTTTTCCTCATTTCCTACCTCCTTAGAATGTAAACCCAACTTCCCCGTGGAAACTTAGGCCGTTTATGAAACCCACGGAAACCCCTCCGCTGAGGTGTTCTCCGCTGTAGAAATTGATGCCCAGCAAAATCTCCATCGGAATCCTCGGCCGAATTTTCTCGTCGCTCTGTCCTTCAAGGTCCTGAAATTTTTCGGTGAACTTGACGCTTCCCCAGAAGTAGTCAAAGTAAAGGCCGATGTAGGGTTCTATGTTTTCCTGGCCCTCGTACATGGCCAGAACTCCCAGCCTGAAGTCCCAGAAGTGAACCTTCCCTTCCACCGAACCGGTTAAGTAGTCGGAGCGTTCCACCCCCCACCGGTGGGAGGAAAGGTTGTAGGATATTTCCGGGTTCAAGACCAGGGAAACCTCGTCGGAAAAAACATAGGGTTCCCAATATGCCCCTGCATACACGGAATAACTGGGCTTGGAGTAGGTGGTGGATACGGAAATGGGCAAGGAGGTGAAGGTGAGTTCCTCCCCGAAGGAAGTTTTACCGTACATGATTCCGAAGTAGAATTCGGTGAATTCGTTGATCAGCACCGAATTTTTAAGCCCCACCAATGTAAGGTTTAGAGAGGTTTCCTTTTCTCCTATTTTTGCTTTTAAACTCCTGTAACTTCCCCTGAGGCTCAGGGTGTATTCCAGGCCTTCCCCGGCCACTAAGAAGATTGAGAGGAGTAAAAACAAAATCGCTTTTTTCATTTCTCCTCCTTTTCGCAATTAATTTTTGCTTCCCAGATTTTCCTCCAGTTTCCCTCCCATGTGTATAGTTTACACTTTATTTCGTTCCGGGAAACTTCCATGTTCCATTGGGCTTTTCCGCTGCCCTTTAGAGTGAAAATTCTGGTAATTTTACGGCCCTCCTCTTCCATTATAAGCATGAGCCTGGCCTTGTCAACCAGGGAATACGAAGCCTCTATGAGGAGTTTTCCAGCCCTGCAGGAATATCTTTCCACCTCTATTTTCCCCGATTTGTGGGGCAGGGGTTTCATCTTTCCAGGTATTATTCCCATGGCCAATCCGTAAAACCTAAAAACCCTGCCCTCCAGGGGGTAAACCCTCCACCTATCGGGAAAGTCCTCTTCCCTTCCCGCAAGGAATTTAACCACCTCCTCCCTGTCCACCGTAATCTGGAGGACGGGGATCCTGAACTTCCTCAGAACCAGAGAAAACTTTTCCCCGTAGGGATATGTAAAAGCCAGGGAGGAAAGGAGAACCGAGGCCCGGGGCACCAGGTCGCCCCTTTTCCATTCCCCTGCCTCGCAACTCAGCACCACCTCTTTCTTTAATGCGAATATCCTGGGTTGCTGGCATCCGTAGTTGAGGAGGACCTGGTGGAATTCCATCAAAAGGGCGAGGATCACACCGCTCACTGGAAAAACCTCCGGTAAATCATTTCAAAGGCCTCCTTCATTTCCGGGGATGAGGTGAAGGGGGAAGAAAACTCCACCCTTGCCTGGGAATCGGCCCTGGTGAAGGCTTCACCCGGGGAGAGTCCCCTCTTTCTCAACAGAAGATATCGGTATAACCTGATTCCTATGGGCTTGAAGTCCCTTATGTCCACGGCGTCCCAGCCGAGATACCTGTATATCCCCGGCAGGGAGGGTTCGCTCTCATCGGCGGAAAGGCAGAACAGTCCCGTTTTTTCTGGGGCGTTTATCATGTAAAGGATCAACCTGTAGATAAAGTGGGCTTCTCCTGGGTCCTGGTTTATTCTGAAGGGGGGCACCTTCCTCAATTTTTCGTCCTCCCACCACCGGAGCCACAGGTATTTGTCCGGGAAGGGTTTTCTGGCCCTGGCCTCCACATCGGAAAGGGTAAAAACCCCCGCATCGTAAAAGAGTTTCATTCCGTGTTTTCCCTCCCCGATGAGGTTTTGTTTTTTCACCCACCTTTTACACCGGTTTTCGTCCAGGGTGGGCTTATTCCTTTTTACCGGGCAGGAGGAAAAGAGGAGTTTCCAGGTCCCCGGTCCCTTGAGGAGGAAAAAATACCTTCCCTCCCTCAGGTAAATTTCCTTTTTCCCCGATTCCAGAAGAACCTTCCCCGAGGAATTCACCAAAAGATAGTCCTCCGCCTGGACCTCGGCGTAGATTTTTCCGGGAAACTCCAGGGCGAAGGAGTAAACCTGAACCCATCCCTTTCTTTCGGTATTGCCCTGGGATATCAAATACGGCCTGGAGCAGAGCAGGGATAGGATCAGTAGAAGGGTCATTTTTCCCTCTCCTGAAGGAGAGAATTCCAGAGGTTGGGATTTCCCCGGAGGTATTTTTCAAACCATCCCAGTATGGTCATGTACCATCCCCTCCTGTGTTTGTATCCGAGAATCCAGTGATTTTCCCCCTTCACCAGAACCAGGGCCACGGGCCTCCTGAGAAGTTTAAGGGCCGTAAACATCTGATGACTTTCCCCCGGTGGAACATTGGTGTCGTCGGTTCCGTGTAAAAGTAGGAGGGGAGTTTTTATCCTGTGGGCAGAAAACAGTGGGGAGCGTCCCACATAGATGTCCCTTCTGTTCCAGGGAAAGGAGAAGGCGGCGGAGATGGCGTTGTAGGTGTATCCCCAGTAGCCCTGTCCCCAATAGGAGGGGATCATGCTTATTCCTGCGTGGGAGACGGCGGCGTCAAAAATATCGGTCTTGGTTAGGAGGAATTGAGTCATAAACCCGCCGAAGGAGGCCCCTATTATTCCTTTTTTGGCCACCCAGGCATGCGTTTTTATGAACTTCTTGCTTGCCTCCAGAATGATTTTCCCCGAGAGTTTTCCCCAGTCGTTTACATGTTTTGCGGAGTATTCCTGGCCGAAGCCCGTGGCTCCAGGGGGGGTGAGGGCGTAAACCACAAAACCCTTGGCCGCCCACCATTCCTTGGGATACCTTCCCCCGAAGTCCCTGGTCAGGGGGGAAGTTCCCCCGTAGTAGTAAACGATCAGGGGGTATTTCTTCCCGGGATTGAATTCCGGGGGATAGTAAACTCTTCCCTTAACCGGGTATTTGCCTATCCGGATATCCCAGTCCTCCACCTTGCCCCATTTTACCAGGGAGTACTCCTTTTCGGCTGGGAAAAGGGATAAGAGAGTTTTTCCTTCCTCCATGACCACCAGTCTGGGTGGTAGGTTTACCCCTGTTAGCACGGCGGAAATTGCCCCGGAGGGGGAGACCTGAAGGGCCCTCGCCACTTCGCCTTGGGTGGGAATTTCCTTTATCTTCCCGTTTTCGGCCGCGTAGAGACGGACGAAGGTTCTGTCTTCGGCGGCGAAGACTATTCTACCGGTTTCGGTCCAATGGGCGGAGAGGATCGAGGGGGAGAAGTCCCGGGTAAGGCAGTCCACCCTTCCAGATTTTATGTAATAAACCATTAGTTCTCCGTTGTAGTCGTTGGGAATTTCCCCCTTTTTCAATTTAAGGCAGGTCCCGGAAAAGGAAGAGGGGCCTCCGATGAGGAGGAGTTTTTCTCCCTGGGGACTCCAGCGGGCGTAGTTTATCCACGGGTCGTCTATGAGGTCCTGCACCCTGCCGGTTTTCAGATTCAGCAGCATGTATTTGTTGAGGAGATAGGGCCTTCGGGTGGGGTCAAAGTATGTGAAGGTTAAAAGGAGGCTCGTTCCGTCGGGGCTCAACTCCACCGGGGAGGCGGGGGTGGTGATGAGCCTTCTGTCCACTTTACCCCGGGGCCAGAAGATGTGTATTTCGTTCTTTCCTCCCCATCCCTTCTGACGAAAGGCTGGGTCCTTTATCCTGTTGAGGCCGAATTCGTTGAATTCCTTTCTCCCGTGATAAACGGTGTAAACGAGGAATTTTCCGTCTTTGCTCCAGAGGTAGGAGGACAGGTCCTTAACCTCCACAAGTTTTCGGTTTTTCCCTTCAAGGTCCGAGAGCCAGAGGGCGTTTTTGAGTATGTAGGAAATTTGAGGATGACCGGGTCTCCATCGGGGCTGTTTTATATCACATCCCCGGAAGGAACGAAGGACACCTCCGCTTTCCAGGGAATATACCTCGTACCAGGTTTCCTCCTTCCCCTCCCGGGTCCACCTTTTGAACTCCACCAGGAGAAGACTGCCGTCGGGAGAGGGTATTCCCCTGGTGACCTTCACCGTGTCCATGAGTTCCAGGAGGGAAAGATTGTGTTGGGGGGAGAGGGAAGTGGAAAAATCTCCGGACAGGGAGATGTCCAGTTCCCCGCCCTCCTTGGCGTTTATTTTAACCAGGAGGAAGTGTTTTCCCTTTTCCAGAAGTTTGGAAACCTTTACCTTCCTTCCCGTTCCCAGGGGTATGCCGTCCAGGAAAGCCTCCGCAGGATGACTGGAAGACAGGCGAATTTCCCGGTTTCCCCATCCTGTTTTAAGATAAACCGCCAGGTAATGGGTTGAACCTGGCTTAACTGCCATGGGAAGGTTTACCCTTTCCCATCTCAATAGCGTCCCTGGGCCATTTGAAACTTCCCTTCCCTCCGCCGCAGAAAAGGGTTCTATTTGAAGGGATGTCCCTTCCGGCAGGGGGCCCAGATGTAAAAATTCTGCCCCCCATCCCCACAGGGCTACCAAGAGGAAAACCAGGATCTTTTTAAGCATTTTGACCTCCACAGGGGAATTTTAATATAATTCCCGGCGGGAGGGAAACCATGAGAAACAAAAGCAAAGGAAGTTCGGCTTTATTTAACCTCATACTCCTGGCCCTGCTGGGTTACGGAGTGTATGTATTGTATGTTTACGGGAAAATTGAACTTGACCGGAGGGCCCTGGTTTCGGATATTACGGAAGCCGTAGCAGGAAGGGTTTATCTTTCCATTCCTCAGTTGAAGGAGAGGGTTCTCAAGGTGGCGGAGAAAAGGAATGTGGACATAGACCCCGACTCCGTCTACATAGAGAAAAGCAAGGACACCATCCATGTGGAGTTCACCTATTATGTGGAAAAAAACATGCTGTTGTGGCATCTGGACAAGGAGATTTTCGTTAGTTTGGACCTGCCAGCGGTGGCCGGTCTATGAAGAAGTATTTTCTTCCTCTCCTCACGGTATCCCTGGAGAAGTCGCTGGAGGAGGGGGTCCGGGAACTTCTCAGCCAGGCGTGCGGTTTTCTGGGGGCTAAGGGTTATTCCCTTTTCATCTCCTTGGAAAGAAAGGGAAAATTTTTCCCGCTCCACCGGGGCATTTCCCCAGGGGTTCAGGAAAAAATAAGGGCAATGGTGGAGAAGGCCGGAGAGGAGGTTCAGGTTTTTGAGGGTCTCCGAGAACTTCCGAGCCGTGACCTCAAGCAGGCCCTCAGGGATGAAGGGATCTCTTCCTTCATAATTTTTCCACTTAAGTGCCGGGGAAGGGCTTCTGGAAAACTGGTTCTTTACTTCAGGAAAAAAAGAAAACTCAAGGGGAAATTCAAGGAAAGGCTTGAGGCCATGGCCTCCGTCCTCTCCGCATATGTGGACAATTATTTTCTCTTCTCCGCCCTGCAGGAGAGGGAAAAGACCCTCAACACCATCTTTGAAAGTTCACCGGCGGCCATATTCGTAATGCAGGACATGAGATACAAGGTGGTCAACCCTGCCTTTGAAAAAATCACCGGGTTTTCCGCAGAGGAAGTTAAAGACATGTTCTTCTGGGAGATAGTCCATCCGGACGACCGGGAGGAGGTTAAGGAAAGGGGAATCAGGAGGGAAAGGGGCGAGAGGGTGGAACCCGAACTATACGAAATGAAAATAGTGGACAAGGAGGGCCGGGAAAAATGGGTCCTGTTCCGGGGAACCCCCATCCAATTTGACGGAAGGTCCGCCAACCTGGGCATTGCCTTTGACATAACCGAGAAAAAGGAACTGGAGGATAGGCTCAGTTCCCTGAAGGAAAACCTCAAGGCCATCTACGAATCCACGGTGATGGGCATATATCTCTTTGACTTTGAGAAGGGAATTTACGAGATGGTCAACCCCAAGGGAAAGGAAATACTGGGTCTTGATCTGGAGAACAAAAGCCCCGGGGAGGTATTCCCCCCTGAGGAGGCCGAGAGGATAGACGAAATTTTAAATTACATAAGGAAAACTAAAAGAACACTGACCACCGTGGAGAAATACCACACCGGTCTGGGGGAAAGATTCGTTTTCGTGAGCCGGGCCCCTGTTTTCGGAAGGGATGGAACCGTAAAAAAGGTGGTGGGCATTTTCCGGGACATAACCGAAGAGGAAAGGGCCAAGCACGAGTGGGAGAAGAGGGCAGATTTCTCTATGATGGAAAAAACCATAGAGGTGGTGGCCAAGGAACTTAACAACATCCTGAGCATAATCCTGGCCACCTCCGAGATTGGGCTGAAATCCGGAATAGACGAGACCAACTGGCAAAGGATCCACCAGAAGGCCAAGGAGGCCCAGAACTTCATTTATCAGTTGATGGAAATAGGCAGGGGAGAAGGCGGTAAAAAAACTGCGGTGGAATTAAACGATTTCATCCGGAATTCCCTTCTTTTATTCCGGAGCATACTCCCCCACGACATAGTGCTGGAATTTTCCCCCTGGCCCGCTCCGGTTTACATCCTGTGCAATCCCTCGGCCCTGAAAACCGCCCTTTCCCACCTTCTCATAAACGCCAGGGAGGCCACAAAGGGAGGGGGAATAATCCACATTCTGGTGGAAAGCCACGGAGGATTCGCCCTTTTAAAAATCCGGGACACCGGCCGGGGAATGAGCCAGCAGGAGATTTCCAGGGCCTTTGAGCCCTTCTTTTCCACCAAATCCCTGGAAAGCGGCTCCGGTCTGGGTTTGACCTTCGTGAAGAAATTCGTTGAAAAAATGGGAGGAAGCGTCTCCATTGACAGTTCCCCAGGAAGGGGAACCACCGTGATCCTCAAAATTCCCCTGACCTCGGAGCCCCGGGAGGAAGAAAGGAGAAGCGTGGTCAAACCTTCGGGTCAAAGGGTCCTTCTGGTGGAGGACGACCACGATGTCCGGAGGGTGGAGCACGAACTTCTTACCATCCTGGGCTACAGTGTGGAGGAGGCCTCCTCCGCCAGGGAAGCCCTGGAGAGCATTCAGCGGAGTCGCCCTTCCATCGTCATAACCGACCTCTCCATGCCGGGAATGGGAGGAGCCCAACTGGCCCGGGAAATAAAGAAGATAGACCCCTCCATCAGGATTTTGCTCATAAGCGGATATGTGGGGGAGGGCGAAGCGGAAGAATTGAGAAAAATGGGCATAGACGAGGTTCTTCACAAACCCTTTGGCCTGGAGGAGTTAAAGAAGGCCCTTCATAGCCTATCTTGAAAAATCTCCCCTCCCCTGTTATCCTATTAACTCATTTTTTCAGGAGGTAGAAATGGCCGAGTTGAAGGAAATTGGAGAAGAGACGGTCAAACTTTTAGTTCCCAGGGACCTGGTGGTGGTGGCGGGCCATCCCAGGAGCGGAACCTCCCTTACCTGTCAACTTCTGGAAAGCGCCGGTGTGAAGTTCCCCTCGGACATAGGCCCGGATAGGTACAATAAAAAAGGGTATTACGAACTCAGTTTCGCCAAGGAACTGGAAAAGAAACTCATAGAAGAGGCCATGACGGTGGAAAACACCAGGGCCCTCAACCGGGTCATAGAGACCCTGAACGAGGCAGGCACTCCCAGCGGGCTGAAAATCGTCATCGTCCCCGCCATATTCTTCTACAGGCACATAACCAAGGGGGACATGAGGGCCGTGTTCGTTTTCCGTCGTCCAGCCGATTCCAAGGCCAGTATGCTGAGGAGGGGAATTTCCCAGTTCAGGCTTTCTTGGTTTGAAAACAACAACGCCATAATAGCCGCCCACGAAAACATAAAGAGGAGCATAGTCGTAAGTTACGAGACTCTGATAGAGGGAAAGCCCTGTATTAAGAAGGCGTTTAAAAAGATAGGGTTTGATGTGGACCTGGGGGTGGTGAGGAAGACCTACCGAACCCAGAAGGGTAGTGAAATGGTGGTTACCGACGAGGAGATGAAGGTTTACAAAAAACTCAAGGAACTGGAAAAGAGGTCCTGTAGATAGTTAAAAAAGTTTCCCCGCCCGGCGGAAAACGAATAGTTTGCTTTCCTTCTCCTGCTTTTCTCCCAGAAACCTTACCGCGGAGAACCCGAACCTCCTCCTTATCCTCTCCACGGCATCCATCATCCTCTCCTCCCGGGGAGTGAAAAGCAGGGTTTGTTCGGCATAGGTGAGGGAAGAGGCTTCCACCGCCAGAAGCCTTACGGGCCTGCCGTCCATCATTTTTTCCGCCAGGGAAATTGCCTTGTGGTATATTCTCAGGGCATCGTTGCCCGGAGGGGATAGGGGAAGACATTTCTGGGATTCGGAAAAATCCGACCACCTTATTCTCAGGCATACCCTTCCTCCCCTGGCGCCCTCCTCCCGGAGCCTCATGGCCACGCAATCGCTGAGGTGAAGGATATGGGGTTTTGCCTCCTTAAGGGTAAAGATGTCCCTTTCCAGGGTTTGTCCCCGGGATACCGACCTGGGTTTTTCCGGTGAAAGTATGGGAACCTGGTTCTCCCGCCGTAGCGTTTCCCGGAGGTTTTCCCCCTTTCTCCCCAGGAGGCCTCGCAGGTTCTGGACCGAGACTCCCCTTAGGTCTGCCACGGAGGATATTCCCCTTTCCCTCAGCAAGGTGAGGGTTTTTTGGCCTATTCCCGGGATTTCCTCCAGTTGGAAACTCTCCAGGAATTGCTCCGTTTTTTCCGGGGGAATGTGAAGAAAGCCGTCGGGTTTTGCCCGGGAAGCCGCCAGTTTTGCCACCAGTTTGGTAGGACCCATCCCTGCGGAGACCGTGAGACCCAGTTGTGTTTTTATCTCCTCCCTTTTTTCCCGGAGGGAGGCCACGGGATCCCGATAAATAAGGCCACAGCGGGAGAGGTCCACCACGCCTTCGTCCTGGGAGATGATCTCCAGGTCCGGGCTTATGGAGTAGAGGAGTCGGTAGAATTTTCTTGAGAACTCCTGATACAGGGGAAAATTCGGTTTTACTACCAGGCACCGGGGACAAAGCCTGAGGGCCTGAAAGAGGGGCATGCCCGATTTTACTCCGTAGGCCCTGGCTTCGTAGGACGCCGAAGCCACCACCGACCGGCGGAGGGAGTTCCCGCCCACTATTACGGGTTTTCCCCGCAGGGCAGGGTTTTTGACCTGTTCCACCTGGGCGTAAAAGGCATCAATGTCAAAATGAGCGAACAACCCCATCGGTAATATTTTATCCCCCGGGAGTAAAATAAAAAACCCCGCCCTCCGAGAGGGCGGGGCGAGGAGGTGGGAGTGAGAAGGATTCAGGAGGTCAGGTTGGGTTTTGGGGTTTGGTTTTGGGGGGAGAATCTTTGGTTTTGTTTTTAGGGGAGTGTTTTGTTCCGTTGTCTTTACCCTTGTAGTCCGTAACATACCATCCGCTTCCCTTGAAGTGGATGGCAGGAGGTGAAAGGATTTTCTTCAGGGGTCCGCCGCATTTGGGGCAGACCTTTAACGGCTCGTCGTCAAATTTCTGAATGACTTCAAATCTATATCCGCACTTCTCACAAGTGTATTCGTAAAGCGGCATCTTTACCTCCCGGCAAAATTATAACATTCTGGTCAATATTGACAAGGGAGCCAATTTTGATAAAATACACTTCGGTGCGGCTGTAGCTCAACAGGATAGAGCGTGGGATTCCTAATCCCAAGGTTGTGGGTTCGATTCCCGCCAGCCGCACTTAACCTCCTTCCTGCTCCGCTATGATTTTTCTCCAACAAAATAAGGAACTCCCTCTCTTATGTGCTACATTTATGTCATGCGGATGATGATCTTTCTTCCGGGTCTATGCTTTCATCAGAATTTTTGCTTCAAGCTTTCGTATAACTTTGTTAAGGAGGATTTAAAGGATGCCTAAATCCTCTCTCTTTTTTCGAAAACTTCCTTATTGCGTCCTGGGGAAATCTATATTGCCAAGAATCTTTGGTAATGGACTATATGTTTGGTTTGCTCAACTCTTTTAATGAGCTTAGGGCAAGGCAATCTTTTCCTCAATAGAGAAAAAAGAGGATGAGATATTACCTCGTTTACAAGGCTTCCATCGAGCTTACTTTATCATTTTTATTATAGGAAGAACCAATGGAGGTAATCCTGCTCTTACGGTTAAATCATGGACTAGTTGACGGAAATATGGCCAAATATGAAGAATTAGGGTACTTTTAGCAAAAATCTCAAACATTTTCTTTGTGATAGAAACGCTGGTTCTATAATGAACCTTATATGAGGCATTTATTGCGAACTTTTCCCCGTTATTTCTTTCCGCCAACAAGAAAAAAGAGATATAAGCTGCGAAACCTTCTTCCGTTTTTTTGTAGCTGGTTTCTTCGTTTAAGGTAAGCTCAACTCCTGTAGGCTTAAATTCTTCATCTTTTTCCATAGAACATTTGATTAGTTGAATGCTATGCAGCTCCAATCCTTTTATGAAGTCTGCATATTTTTCCCTGAATTTCTTATCTAATTTCACGCTGCCCCCTCCTCCCATTTATCTGTATATTCTATCTTAAGCGGTCGTTCTTCTATCATCCTCCACTCAAATTCTTCTAAGGTGTGGTGAAAGATATCTTTCAATTCTTTCTTGAGCTCATTTACTATTTCTTTCTTAAGATTATCTACCATCTCTCTTTCTTTTAGAGCCTCTGAAAGTAAAGCTACAACTAATTGATTCAAGCTTATTCCTTCTCTTTTAGCTCTTTGAACTAACTTGCGATGAATGTATTTGGGAATTCTTACAAGGAATTTTCCGCTGTATTCTTCCATCTCATAAGGAAGCGGAATCTTTCTGCCCATTTCTAAGGCTGTTTCTATCCACAATTCTTGAGCTTCTCTTATAGCATTGATTACATCTTCATAGCTGTCTCCTTCGGTCATACACCCAGGAAGTTCTGGGATTTTTGCAAAGTAGCCTTTTTCTTCTGGAATAATCACAATAGAGTAAGGTAAACTCATGAAATACTTAACTTTTTCCTTAATGTCATTTTTGGCTCTCATACCATTCCTCCAAATCTAGTAAATCTCTGAGATGTTTTATGTATATCTTTTCTACCATTCGGCCCTTCCTAATTCTTATCGTTATCTCATATTCCCCTTTCACATAAATGAAATGATCTCCTCTTACCCGTCCTCTTTTATATCCAAAAAATTTAAGCACTGTTTCGACCTCCTCTTTTCTCATTTGGGAAGGTAAGTTTAACATCTTTCTTACAAGTTTTATTACCTTGCTCTTTGACACTCACACCTCCATTATACTAAATATGATACCAGTGTCAACATTTTGGTCTGCTCAGATGATTAGATGAAAGTTTAGTAAATTTTTTGGGTTAAGTAAAGGCATATTTGCGGTAAGCTACCTCCTTCGATTCCTAATCCCAAGGTTGTGGGTTCGATTCCCGCCAGCCGCACTTAAATTGAGTCCCCCAGGTCTTCCCGATAGATCGCCTTCACCCAGTAATGAACTTCCTCCCCCGCCGACGGAGGGTTAAAATCCACCAGGGCCTCTTCTCCCTCAAAACCCCTGAGTCTCGCCGTCCATTCTCCGGCGGGGGTTTTGAGGAGGAATTCTTCCCCTTCCTTGAGGTCCCCTGGAATAAGGTGGCGGGGGATTCTCTTTATTTTCCTCTCGTCGTAAGGAACCCTTATCCAGAATTCCTTTTCTTCCCCGGGTTTCATATCCCTGAGTTTTTCCTCCAGTTCCGGCCAGACCTCTCCGCTTCCTATCCTGAGTTTCAGCGGGCCCTGGAACCGGGAATTGCCCAGGACCCGCCCTTCCCGGTCGGTTATCCTGTATTCAAGGACGAGAACGATCACTTTATTTCTTCCCAGATGGCCACCTCAATAACCCTGTAATCGGTGCTTCTGGCCTTCACTTCGTGGGAGAAGTTATAGGTCCAGCCCAGGGACGGCAGGGGGCCGACGGCTTCGGTGGTTACCAGAAACTTCGCCGGGAGAAAGCCGAAGCCTGTGGCTGCGTCCAGGGGATTGGGTTTGTCCCCGTGCTGGGCGTCCACGGGAACCCATCCGTAGCCCGGGAAGTAAACCTCGGCCCATCTGTGAAAGACCCAGTCGTAGCCCGTCCCCCTCTCTACCACGGACCCCACATATCTTGCGGGGATTCCTGCAGCCCGGAGAAGGGAGATGAAGGAAAAGGTGTATTCGGAGCAGGAGCCGGAACCCCTTTTCAGGACCACCGGGGCAGGGTTCCATCCCCCCGCCAGTTCGTAGTGAAGTCTTTCTCCCAAAAACTGGTAAATTTTCCTCACCTTCCGATAGTAGTTGTTTTCCCCCTTCAGGACTTGGTCCACCAGTTTTCTTATGTAAGGGTTTTTGATGTCGTATTTTTCTCCGTCCCTGAGATACAGTTTTTTTACCCTCTCCGGGATCTCTCCTTTCACGCTGGAGGGGGAAAGGAAGTAGTGAACTTCGTGGAGGACCACATCCACCACCAGGCTACAGTAGCGAACCTCTCCGGGTTTTATGTCCTTGAGACGGCAGGTGGCTATTTTTTGATCGTCTTCCACGGTGTATGTGGGGGAGAAGTCGGGTTTTATTTTCAGTATTTCCTGGAAATCCCTGTTCCTGGGCACGGCGAAGTGGAAGACCGCCTCCTGAACCCCTCCTCCGCCGGCTATTATCCCCTGGCGGAGGGTTATCCTCCATCTTTTCCCCGGTCCCTTTTTCACCTTTTTCTGAAAGAAGGAGTTTATGTCAACTTCGGCAATTCTGCCGGAAAAGTCCAGGATTTTTGCCTTTCCCCCTTCGTAGGAAAGGCCCACGGGAAGAGGGAGGTCCAGGGGAAAGAAGTTGAGCACCCAGCCGGTTTCCGGATCAATTTGATAGAGGAGTTTTTTCTTAGAATCCAGGGCCCAGATGTATCCATCCCCGTAGTCGGCGGCGGAAACGGTCCTGGAGGGGGAGGGGAAGGCGCCGAAGGAAGTCCCGTCCTGGGGGGAAAGTTTGTATATTTTACTGGAAGAAAAGCCCCAGAGGCATTTCCTTTCCGGGTCCCAGGCCACCGCCAGAAGGGGAGAAGGTCCCTCCAGGAGAACCCTCTGAAAGATACCGTTTTCCGACAGGGCTGCGATTTTGTTCTCCATCCTGGATACCACCCACCACCTTTCCCCGTCCCATGTGAGGTCCGTGGGAAGAACCAGGTCAGCCCTCAGTTTTTTCCCGTTTACTTCCAGGTGGGAATCCAGGTAAAGGGTGGCTTTGAAATTCCCTTTCCAGAAAAGCCCCACCGGTTTTGAAGCCCACAAAGACAAACTGAGCAGAATTATTAATGCCCTTCTCATCTATCCCTCCTTTTTCTTAATCAACTATTCCATTATAATCCACTCCGCTTACAAAGAAAACTTGACAAATTCCCCACAAATCCTTAAATTTTTTATTTAACCCTAAATCAAGGAGGTTTCCATGGGAAGGAGACATTTTTTTACATCAGAATCCGTAACCGAAGGCCATCCCGATAAAATAGCGGACCAGATTTCCGACGCCATCCTTGATGAGTTGATCAAACAGGATCCCCAGTCCAGGGTGGCGGTGGAAACCCTGGTAACCACCGGGCTGGCCTTTATAGCCGGCGAAATAACCACCAGAGCCTACGCCGACCTTCCCTCCATAGTCCGCAGGACCATAAAGGAGATAGGATACACCAGGGCTAAATTCGGCTTTGACTACGAAACCTGCGCCGTAATATCCTCCATCCACGAGCAGTCTCCGGATATAGCCATGGGGGTGGACACCGGGGGAGCCGGTGATCAGGGGATAATGTTCGGATACGCAGTGAGGGAAACCGAAGAACTCATGCCCCTTCCCATAATGCTGGCCCACAAACTGGCCATGAGGCTGGCCCAGGTTCGGAAGGAGAAGGTGGTGGATTTCCTTCGCCCCGACGGAAAAACCCAGGTTACCGTAGAATACGAGGACAAGAAACCCATCAGGGTGGATGCCATAGTGGTTTCCACCCAGCACAACGAAAAGGTTACTGCCGGGGAGATAAGGGAGGCCATAATAAAGCATGTGATAACCCCCATAATCCCTTCGGATATGATAGACGGCAACACCAAGTATTACATAAACCCCACGGGGAAATTCGTCATAGGTGGTCCCATGGGGGATACCGGCCTTACCGGAAGAAAAATTATAGTGGACACCTACGGGGGAAGGGCCTATCACGGAGGAGGATGCTTTTCCGGAAAGGACCCCACCAAGGTGGACCGTTCAGCCTCCTACATGGCCCGTTACATCGCCAAGAACATAGTGGCGGCGGGATTGGCAGACGAAGTTTCCGTTCAACTGGCCTACGCCATCGGCGTGGCCCAACCGGTTTCCATCTTCGTGGAAACCTTCGGCACCGGGAAGGTTCCAGAGGAAAGGCTGGAAAAGGCCGTCAGGGAGGTCTTCCCTCTTACCCCCAGGGGCATGATTGAGCACCTGGACCTTCTCCGACCCATCTACAGGAAAACCGCCGCCTACGGTCATTTCGGGAGAAAGGATCCGGACTTCACCTGGGAAAAAACGGATAAAATAAAGGACCTTCTGGAGGCAACCAAGGCATGAAATACCATGTAAAGGACCTTTCGTTAGCCGACAAGGGAAAACTCAGGATAGAATGGGCCGATGCCCACATGCCTGTTCTGCGCAGGATCCGGGAGGATTTCAGGCGTGAGAAACCCCTGGAAGGAATAAGAATAGCCGCCTGCCTGCATGTGACCACGGAGACGGCAAACCTGATGATAACTCTGAAGGAAGGGGGTGCTCAGGTGGTTCTTACGGCTTCCAATCCCCTTTCCACCCAGGACGATGTGGCGGCGGCCCTGGTTCGTCATTACGAGATTCCGGTTTTCGCCGTGAAGGGAGAGGACGAAAAAACCTACTACCAGCACATAGAGGCTGCCCTTTCCATAAAACCCCACATAACCATGGACGACGGGGCGGACCTTGTCTCCACCCTTCACCGCCGGGGTGGCGATGTCTTGAAGGGGGTTATAGGCGGCACCGAGGAAACCACCACCGGGGTCATAAGGCTCAGAGCCATGGCCAGGGAAGGGGTCCTGGCCTACCCCATAATCGCCGTGAACGATGCCTACACCAAGCACCTTTTTGACAATCGTTATGGAACGGGTCAAAGCACCATAGACGGAATTCTGAGGGCCACCAACATCCTCCTGGCCGGGACGGTGTTCGTGGTGGCGGGCTACGGATGGTGCGGCAGGGGAGTGGCCATGAGGGCCCGGGGCGCCGGAGCCAAGGTGGTGGTAACCGAGGTGGATCCCCTGAGGGCCCTGGAAGCCAACATGGACGGGTTCATGGTCATGAAGATGGAGGAGGCCGCCAAAATAGGAGATGTTTTCGTTACCGTCACCGGAGATAAACATGTTCTGAGGAGGGAGCATTTTGAACTCATGAAGGACGGAGCCGTGGTGGCCAACGCCGGCCACTTCAATGTGGAAATAGACATACCCGCCCTGGAAAAAATGTCCATTTCCAGAAGGAAGATCAGGGAATTCGTGGACGAGTATAAACTTCCCGACGGTCGCAGAATTTATCTTCTGGCCGAGGGCAGGTTGATTAACCTTTCCGCCGCCGAAGGTCATCCTGCGGTGGTCATGGACATGAGTTTCGCCAATCAGGCCCTCTCGGCCCTTTATCTCAAGGAGAATGCGGATAAACTGGAAAGAAAGGTTTACAGGGTTCCGGAGGATATTGACCGCAGGATTGCCAGGATGAAACTTGACGCCCTGGGGATAAAAATAGACGAACTTACACCGGAGCAAAGGGCGTACCTTGAAACCTGGAAGGAGGGAACATAATGGGAGACAACCACTGGACCACGGAAATAACCAAAATTGAGCCCAACAAAATAGCGGTGAGGGGTTATCGGGTGGATCAACTTATGGGAAGGGTTAGTTTCCCCCAGGTTATTTATCTCATCCTCAAGGGGGAACTCCCTGACGAGAGGACGGGAAGGATGCTGGATGCTATCCTGGTCTCCTCCGTAGACCACGGAGCAACTCCGCCCTCCACCCTGGCGGCCAGGACCATAGCCTCCACCGGTTCCCCCCTTAACGCTGCCCTGGCAGGGGGAATTTTGGCCATCTACAAATATCACGGCGGAGCCATAGAAAACGCCATGCGGCAGTATCTGGAAATCGTTGAAGAAGGCAAGGACCCCCTGGAGTGGGTAAAGGGTAAACTGGAGGCCAGGCAGATAATATACGGCTTCGGACACCGTTATCACAAGAACGACCCGAGAACTGCCAGACTTTTCCAGTTGGCCGAGGAACTGGGATTTGCCGGAAAGTATGTGAAGGTGGCCCGGGAGATAGCCCAGGCCATTGAGAAGGTGAAGGGTAAGCGTCTCCCGGTGAATGTGGACGGAGGTATTGCCGCCGTTCTCTGCGAGATGGGTTTTCCCCCTGAACTGGGAAACGCCTTCTTTATAATGGCCAGAACTCCCGGCCTCATCGCCCACATATACGAGGAGCAGACCAGGATGAAGCCCATGAGGAAAATTGACCCCGTGGACCACGAGTATGTGGGCCCGCCGGAGAGGGATTTGACTTAATCCAGCGGGTAAGTTAGAATTGCCAGATGTTAATTCCGGTTGAAAAAATAGGCCCTAAAGGATTAGAACTGAGCCTTTTTCTGATGGTTAATCAGGGGAGGCTCACGGAGGGAAGAACTGAGTCCCCCGTTCATCTCAAGATAAAACTCCGCAGAAAGGGCAAGGCCATAAAGGCCGTGGGAAGGGTGAAGGGAGAGATAAAACTGGTGTGTAGCCGGTGCGCCGAAGAATTTCCCTTCCGCATAAATTCAAGTTTTTCCCTGGATTTGCTCCCCCTGGAGAGTTTGACCAGCGGGGAAGTGGAACTGGAGGAAAAGGACATGGATACCGCCTTTTACCGGGATGGCATCCTGGACCTGGACGCACTGACGGCGGATCAGATAAACCTTTCCATTCCCATGAAGCCCCTTTGTAAATCCAATTGTAAGGGGATATGCCCGGTATGCGGAGCCAATAGAAACAAGGTCAATTGTGGTCACAAACCGGAATCAAGGGATCCCAGGTTTTCCCAATTAAAATTTCTCCTGGAGGTAAAAAATGGCACAGCCTAAGAGGAGGCATTCCAGATCCCGCAAGGGCAAGAGGCGTTCCCATCACCACCTCAAAATGCCTGCGGTGGCCATATGCCCCAAATGCGGAAATCCCTACATACCCCACAGGCCCTGCCCTTATTGCGGGTATTACAACGAGAGGCTGGTGATTCAGCCCATGGAAGAGCATCTTGAAAAATGAAAATAGGCATTGATGGTATGGGGGGGGATTTTGCCCCCCTGAACATCGTGGAGGGGGTGAGTCTCGCCGCCCGGAGGGTGGACGATATCGAGTTCGTAATTTACGGTCCCGAAAATCTCCTCAGAAGGGAACTGGAGAAATACCCCCCCATGTCTAATGTAAGTCTGGTCCATGCCCCGGAGGTGGTGGGCATGGGAGACAGCGTTCTTTCCCTGCTCAGAAGGAAGAGAAAAACCTCGCTCCACCTGGGCCTTGAAGACCTGGCCCGGGGCGAGGTGGATGCCTTCCTATCCGCAGGAAACACCGCCGCGGTGGTGGCCCTCTCAAGGAAAATAGTGGGCACCGAGGAGGGGATAGAAAGGGGAGCCATCCTGGTGGTTCTTCCTTCCATGAAGGGGGAATTTGTGATGATAGACGCCGGGGCCAATGTCTACGCTAAATCTCCGGATTATAGGAGAAACGCCATCATAGGTAAAACCTTTTCCCAGATTATTCTGGGGAAAAAGGAGCCCCGGGTTGCCCTTCTGAACATAGGGGAGGAAGCCAGCAAGGGGCACAAAATTTTAAAGGAGGTTCACAAGTCCCTTCAGGAAGCCCCCTTTAAATTCGTGGGGAATGTGGAAAGCAGGGAGATTTTCTTCAACAAGGCCGATGTGGTAGTTACCGACGGGTTCGTGGGCAACATAGTGCTGAAGTTAGCCGAGGGATTGGCGGAACTCTTCGTTCGCTATCTGAAGGATGCCCTCCGGGAGAAGTTCCTGTACAAAATGGGTTTTCTTCTTTCCCGGGGTGCCTTCAAAAAACTGAGGGATAAACTGGATTACTCGGAATACGGAGGAGGACTTCTCGTAGGATTCAAGGGGAACATAGTGGTAGCCCACGGAAGAAGCAGCGGCCGGGCCATTGAGAATGCCATTCTCTTTACCCGGCGTCTTCCCATGTCAAAGTTCAGGGAGGTGTGGAGGCAGGAGGTCTTGAAGCACATTGATTGGGTAGAAAAAGGCGAAAGGAGGAAAAATGGGAGTAATAGTAACGGGACTTGGAGCCTCGCTTCCTGAGCGCAGGCTCACCAATCAGGATCTTGAAAAAATGGTGGACACATCCGACGAATGGATCACCACCAGAACGGGAATTAAGGAAAGGAGAATTGCCGGAGAAGACGAGCCCAGTTCCAAGTTTGCCATCGGGGCGGCCAGGCAGGCCCTGGAAGATGCGGGAATGAAGCCCGAAGACATTGACCTTGTGATAGTGGCCACCGTAACTCCAGACATGATGTTTCCCTCCACCAGTTGCATAGTGGCCAGCGAATTGGGGATGGGGGAAATCCCGGCCTTTGACATCTCCGCCGGATGCTCGGGCTTCCTCTACGCCATGAGCGTGGGAGATTCCTTCATCCGCAGTGGCAGGGCGGACAATGTTCTGATAATAGGAGTGGAAACCCTCAGTAAAATCACCGATTGGACCGACAGAACCACCTGCATCCTCTTCGGAGATGGAGCCGGAGCCGCCGTCCTTAGCCGGTCGGAGGAAGAGGGAATCCTCTCCATAGAACTCAGGGCCGACGGGAGCAAGGGAGAACTTCTCTACATGCCCGCCGGCGGAAGCCGCATGCCCGCCTCTGAATACACCGTGAAGAACAGACTTCACTATTTGAAAATGAACGGCAGGGAGGTCTTCAAGTATGCGGTTACCAAGATGCCGGCCATTTCCAAAACGGCCCTGGAAAAGGCCGGGGTGGACATAAAGGATGTGGCCCTCTTCATTCCCCACCAGGCCAATCAGAGGATTACCGTCTCCACGGGGGAAAGGCTGGGGATTGACCTGGAAAAGGTTTATTCCAACATAGACAGGTTCGGTAATACTTCCGCCGCCTCCATACCCATAGCCTGGAGGGAGGCCTATGACAAGGGACTCATAAAGAAGGATGATATAATACTGCTGGCGGCCTTCGGGGCCGGTTTTACCTGGGGGGCGGCTGTGGTAAAATGGAGGAAACCATGAGAATGAAGGATAAGGTAGCGCTGGTAACCGGCGGTAGCAGGGGCATTGGTAGGGCTATCGCAGAAAGGTTAATAAAGGAAGGCGCCCGGGTGTGGATAGGCGATATCAACGAAGAACTCCTGGGAAAAACCGCCAAGGAAATAGGGGCTAAGGCAGTGAAGATGGATGTTACCAACGAGGAAGAAGTGGCCCAGGCAGTGGAGAGGATTCTCAGCGAAGAAGGGAAGATAGACTATCTGGTAAACAACGCCGGCATTACCAAGGACAAACTTTTGATGAGGATGAAAAAACAGGATTGGGATGCGGTTTTAAATGTAAACCTCACCGGAGCCTTCATCGTTACCAGGGCGGTTATTTCACCCATGATAAGGCAGCGCAGCGGGGCCATCGTAAACATCGCCTCGGTGATCGGGGAAATGGGAAATCCTGGACAGGCGAATTACGCCGCCTCCAAGGGAGGTCTTATAGCCTTCACCAAGTCCGTGGCCAAGGAGGTGGCCTCCAGGAATGTAAGGGTGAATGCAGTGGCTCCCGGGTTCATTCTTACCCCCATGACTGAAGCCCTGCCGGAGAAGGTGAAGGAAGAGTATTTTAAATTGATTCCCATGAAGAGGTTTGCCCGTCCCGAGGAGGTGGCCTCCGTGGTGGCCTTCCTTCTCAGCGACGACGCGTCCTATGTTACCGGAGAGGTCATAAGGGTTAACGGAGGTTTATACACCTAAAAAACTACATATAAGGAGGTTTCCATGACCAGAGAAGAGATCGAAGCCAAGGTTAAGAAGATCATCGCAGACAAACTGACGGTGGATGAGGAAAAACTGAAGCCCGAAGCCAAACTCATTGAGGACCTGGGTGCCGATTCCCTGGATATTCCTGACATGGTGGCGGATTTTGAAGAGGCCTTTGACATTGAAATCCCCGATGAGGACCTGGAAAAGATAGTTACCGTGGGAGACATCGTGGATTACATTGCCGACAAGTTGGGAGTATGAGAAGGGTAGTAGTTACCGGTATAGGTATAGTTTCGCCCATAGGAATAGGAGTAGAAGAAAACTGGAAATCTTTGAAGGAGGGGAGGAGCGGTGTGGCATACATCACCCACTTTGATGCATCCTCCCTTCCTTCCAGAATCGCCGGGGAGGTGAAGGACTTTACCCCGGAAAAATGGCTTCCCCCCAGGGATGTCAAGAGACTTCCCCTTTTCCTTCAGTATGCGGCGGTGGCCGCCCAGGAGGCCTTTTCCATGGCCGGCCTGGAGGTCTCCGAGGAACTGGGGGAGAAAATGGGGGTATCCATAGGCTCGGGCATAGGAGGAATAGGGGACATAGAGAAATACACCCTGGTCCTTAAGGAGAAGGGATGGAAGAAGGTTTCCCCCTATTTCATCCCCTACGCCATTATAAACATGGCCTCCGGATATGTGGCCATCCAATTTAAGGCCTACGGTCCCAATCTATCGGTGGTGACGGCCTGCGCCACGGGCACCCACGCCATTGGGGAGGCCTTTAAAATGATCCAGAGGGGTGCAGCGGAGGTCATGATAGCCGGGGGTACGGAGAGCCCCATAACCCCCCTGGGAGTGGCGGGGTTTTCTGCCATGAGGGCCCTTTCCACCAGAAACGACGAACCCGAGAAGGCCTCCAGGCCCTTTGACAAGGAGAGGGACGGTTTCGTGGTGGCGGAGGGAGCCGGAATAGTTATACTGGAGTCCCTGGAGCACGCCCGCCGCAGGGGAGCGAAGATTATAGCGGAAATCGTGGGCTACGGAATGAGTTCCGACGCCTTCCACATAACCGCCCCTGACAAGTCCGGCCACGGGGCTGCCAAGGCCATGAAGGCTGCCCTGAGGGATGCCGGGATTTCCCCCTCCCGGGTGGATTACATCAACGCCCACGGAACATCCACCCAACTCAACGATGTGACCGAAACCAGGGCCATAAAGGCGGTTTTCGGAGATCAGGCCTACAAAATTCCGGTGAGTTCTACCAAGTCCATGACCGGCCACATGCTGGGGGCCGCCGGAGCCGCCGAGGCCATATACACCGTGCTGGCGGTGAGCAGAGATTACATCCCTCCCACTATAAACTACGAGGTTCCTGATCCGGAATGCGACCTTGATTATGTTCCTAACAAGGGAAGGGAACGGGTGGTAAATTACGCCCTGAGCAATTCCTTTGGGTTCGGGGGAACCAACGCCACCCTTCTCATAAAAAAATACAGGGAGGAAGCATGACCATAATTTTGGTTATTTTAGGCATTTTGGCCTTGATAGTTTTGTGGTATGTGGGAACCTACAACAAATTCGTTCGTCTTCGTCAGCGGGTTAAAAACGCCTGGGCCCAGATTGAGGTTCAACTTAAAAGGAGACACGATCTTATTCCCAATCTGGTGAATTCCGTGAAGGGGTACATGCAGCACGAAAAGGGAACCCTGGAGGCGGTGGTGAACGCCCGCTCCAGGGCGGTATCTGCCGCCACCCCGGAGGAGGCCATACAGGCGGAGGGGGAACTCACCAGGGCCTTGAGACAACTTTTGATGGTGGTGGAAAATTATCCCAATTTAAAGGCTGATCAGCATGTTCTGGAACTGATGGAGGAGTTAAGAAACACCGAAAATCAAATAGCCTTTGCCCGCCAGGCCTACAACGATGTGGTGATGATTTTCAACACCGCCATAAAGAAGATACCCGATTCCATAGTGGCCTCGCAGATGGGGCTGAAGGAATATCCCTTCTGGGAAATAGAGGACGAAGGGGACAGGGAGGTTCCGGAGGTCCGCTTCTGACGACCCGAGGGCCAGTAGGTGAAAAATAAAACCTTCTGGGACATAGAAAGGTCCCGGAAAAGAGCAGCCCGGGTTCTTTTTCTCCTTTTCTTTCCCTTCTTCACCCTTTCCCTGGTGGGGCTTTTCTACCTTGTTATGTTCATCCTGGCGGGTCGCCCCGGAGGAAATTTCTGGGAAATCCTCGCCGTGGCCTCGGCCATTTCCCTGGTACTTTACTTCATAGGCAAGAGCGGAGCCAACCGCAGAAGAATCCTTGAGTACCTGGCCTTCCTCAGGGCCCAGGAGCCGGATCTTCAGGACCTCAAGCACAAACAAACCCAGAATGTGGTGAGGGAAATGGCCATAGCCGCTTCGGTAAAGGAGCCCAAACTGTACATAATTCCCGTTCTTGCCAAAAACGCCTTCTCCGCCTTTGACATAATAGCCGTCACCGAAGGGGCTGTATCCGGCCTGGATAGGGATGAACTTCAGGCGGTGGTGGCCCACGAAATGGCCCATTATCTCAGGGGGGATTCCTATTACAAGGGAATAATATCCACCTTTTTGATGACCGTAACTTCCCTCTTTGGACTTTCCATGGCGGTGAGCGGCGGTCGTCAGGAGGACCGGGGTTTTCGCAGGGGTTTAGCCAGTGGGAGGATGTGGTTTCTGGTGGCCTATCTTTATCTGGTTCAGATCATGGCGAGGCTGCTCAATGCGGCCATATCCCGGAAGATGGAGGAACTGGCCGATGCCAGGGCCGTCCAGTTCACCAGAAACCCCCTGGCTCTGGCCTCCGCCCTCTACAAAATCGCCCGGGACAGGGTGAGGGGACTTGCCTCCTTCGCCAGTCCGGCCCTTTCCCCTCTCTTCATAGTGCCCCCCACCGTGAGTTCCCTGGACGAAGGAAAGGGGTTGTTTTCTAATCTCTTTTCCAGCCATCCCCCCATAAACAAGAGGATTCAACTTCTTCTGAACATGGCCCATTCGGACCTGGGGCGTTTGAGGGATAGGGTGTTGAGACGCAGGCCCCGGGGAGATTGGTGGGTGGAGATGGAGGGGAAGTGGCTCGGCCCCTTTACCTTGGAACAACTCATGGAAAAGACCTGGCTTCGGGAAGGGGCCAGGATAAAGGGAAAGGAAGGGGAATTCGTGTTCGGTCCGGGTTTCCTCCAGAAGTTTAAAAAGACCCAGGGCCAGTGTCCACGATGTGGAGGTCCCCTTTTCAATGTTCGTTATGAATTCGTCCCGGTGGTGAAATGCGGAAGATGCGGGGGAATTTTGGTCAGGGAAGACAGGGTTATGAAACTCATAGCCAGGCTGGAGGAACTGCTCACCAAGGGGGAGGAGAAACTTTACCTGGAGGATCTGGAAAAGAAGAAAAGGGTCCTTCTGGAAAAGGGGGCCAACCCATGGGCGGTGGACCCTTCGGAGCCCCTGGTCTGTCCTTTCTGTGGAAAGCCCATGGAAAGGAGGTTTTTCAACTTCGTGACTTATACTCCGGTGGACTATTGCCGAAAATGCGGGGTGATATTCTTTGATTCCGGAGAACTGGAGATAATAATCTCCGGGCTTCATAGAATAGTCTCCCTTTACAAGTAGTTGAATTTTTTTCTATAATCCTTTTCTCAGGAGGAAGATATGAAGAGAAGCGAAAGGCACAAGATTAAAAGGGACGATTTCTCTACCTTTATGGTGAGTTTCCTCAAGCGGTTGAAGCCCTACTGGAGGGAAATTTCCATAGCCCTCGCCGTAGGATTGATAGCCCTGATAGGCTGGTTTTCCTATAGAGCCTACATGAACTCCAGGATAGAAAAGGCCAATCTTGCCCTGGGGCAGATAATCTACTACGGGAAAGATGCCGATCTTTCGTCCTATCCGGAGCCCTTCCCTGCCATGGGAGGGATGCTCAAAGCCAGCAGGCTGGCGGACAGGGGGAATTTCAAGGAAGCCCTCAACCTTTTAGAAGGAACAAAACCCGCCGGAAGGATGAAGAACTATGTGTTTTTTGCCAGGGGCGGTCTTCACTATGAGATGAACGATTGTCAAAAGGCCATAGAAAATTGGAAGAAAATAGACCAGGAGGACGAGAACTTCCCTTACGATGCGGCGCTGGCCTTTATGGGAAGATGCTATAAAATCCTGGGCAAGGAGAAGGAGGCCTCTGCCATGTTCAACCAAATCTTGACCCTTTACAAAAACAGCCCGTATGCGGCGGAGGCAAATTTTAAAAGGGGGGAGTAAATGGAGAAAAAGATTGAAGAGGCAATTTTAAAATACATTAACGGAATTTTAGAAGAGAGAAAGAATCTCATCCAGAGCGGATGGGAGGAGTTTTCCGAGAACCTGAAGAAGGCTCTGGACAGTTTCGCCCTTCATTTGAAGGTGGATTTCGCTCCCCTGGGAAGGGATAGCCTGAAGCCCCTGGAAGGCCTCATTGAGGAGCCTGCCCCGAAGGAAGCCCCCTCGGTTCTTCCACTGGTGCTCACCGGGGTCAGGGGTTTGAGGGGTGAAAGTTCCCAGGGAAGGCTAATAAATTACCTCTTGAACTCCCTATCCAGGCTGGCCAACCGGGTAGTTCTCTTCGTGGTGAAGGACGAAAAACTGGTGGGATGGGATGGAAGGGGGTTTGAAGGGCTTTCGGAACTTGACTTCCGAAAAATGGTCTTCCCCCTTTCCTCTGAAAACATCTTCTCCCGGGTGGTCAAGGAGGGGGGCATATATCAGGGTAAGATCCCCGTTTTGAAGGGAGATCCCAGGGTGCTTTCCCTTCTGGGGGGTGAACCGGAGGAATCCTTCCTCATACCCATCGTGGTCAGGGGAAAGGTGTCGGGGGTTCTTTATGCGGACGAGTGGCCCGAAAAATTAAAAATAAGGAATCCCGAGGCTATAGAGATTCTGGCCGATTTTGCCGAGGCCATGGTGGAACTTCTTCCCATAAGAACCAAGTATCCCGTGGGGCCCAAGGAAAAGATAAAGATAAAGCCGAAGAAGAAGGAGGAAGAAGCCGAGCAGGAAGTCGTCTCTTCCATGGGGGATACCACCAGAAAGCAGGTGGTTTTCAAGGAGGCCGAGACCCGCTCCATCCCCATAGAAGATGCCACGAAACCGGGTGTTCCTCCGGAGGTGGAGGACCTGGAAGAAGAAGTGGAGGAATTGGAGATTCCCCCTGCCGCTCAGCCTACCCCTACTCAACTGGAGGAGAGCGTGCCGGTGGAAGAGGAAACCGAAGAGGAAATAGAACTGGCCGAAGAAGAAATACCGGAGGAGGAAAGGGAATTCTACGAAGTGGCCATGAGGAAGGCCCGGGTGCTGGTTTCGGACCTCATACTTTACAACCGCGAGAGAATAGAGAAGGCCAAGGAAAAGGGTAATGTATACGAGGAACTCAAGGACGAAATTGACCTGGCCATAGAAATTTACAAGAAGAAGGTGGGGAAAAAGGTAAAAAAGGACTTTCTCTACCAGGAACTCCTTAAAAAGGTGGCCGATGGGAATCCTTCCCTCCTGAAGGGCTATCCCGGTGTATGAAGACAATTAGAGTTCTGACCTTCCTTTCCCTTATTCTCCTTCTGGCAGGGGTTTCCTCCTATTTCAGCAGCAGGAGGTCTTCAAGCCCCAGGGAAAGGAAGAAGGAGGTTTCTCCTGCACCAAAGCCCCATCCCCTGGACCTCATCCCATCCCTTCCCAACCAGGAGGCCCTGGAACTTCGCCGGGCCAAGGACCTTCTTCTTTACGGAAAACCCGAAGAGGCGGTGAAAATCCTGCAGAAGGAATTTAAGGATTTCCCCTGCTGGCGGGATTATTTCCTCGGACTTTCCCTCCAGAGGCTGGGTAAGGAGGATGGATGGAGTGTTCTGGCGGATATTCCTGACGGATGCCCTTCCAGGGGAAAGGCCCTGGCCTATATTCTGGCCAACGCTCCGGTGGAGGTTTTAAAGGCGATTCCTCCCTCGGAACTCCACGGTAAGGATAGGGTTGAACTGGAATACAAACTGGGTCTCGTGAAGCCCGAGAGGATATTTTGCGAATATCCGGATCTGGCGGAGAAGTTCAGAATAAGACTCCGGAAGGTGAGCAAAAAGTGCAGAGAAAAAAGGTACGCTTATTTTTTCTCCAGAGGTTGGTGGTCCAGGGCCTACAGGGAAGGCCTAACCCCTTATCAGAAGGCCCGGGCGGCCTTTCGTTGGAGAAGGTATAGGAGGGTGGCGTCGCTTCTGAGAAAACCGAAAACTTCGGGAGAGGTTCTTTTGCTTTTTCGCTCCTACCTGCGCCTGGGATATGTCTCCAGGGCCCGGAGAATGAGGAAGACCCTGGAGAGGTTCGGACTGGGCCAGGAGTACCTCTGGAAAATGGCCATGTATTACTACCCCAGGGAGAAGGGATTTCAAATTTTCAAAACCTACCTGAAAAAATACCCGACGGGCAAGTATTCGGAGCAGGCCCGGACCTATCTTGATCTCCGAAGAAAATGTCTCCACGGAGAAGGGGTGGACGAGGAAGAGATTCAGTATGTGGAATTTTCCCTTCCCGAGGTCTCCCCCGGGGAGAAGGAGGTGGTCAGGAGGGCCGGGTACCTCTCCTCTGCCTTTCTGTATCAGGAAGCCCTGGAGGAGTTGAAAACCGCCCTCGGGGGCAAGGACTCTCCCTTTCTCAAGTATTACCTGGGGGTGGTCTATTACCGGGCCGGGGAGTATCTCAAGGGGTTGAAGGCTATAGTTTCAGCCCTGGGGGGACTTCCCGATGATCCAAGGACCCTGAGGTTGATTTATCCCTTCCCCATGAGAAAAAAAATAGAAAACCTGGCCCTTCTCAACGGTCTGGATCCCTTCCTGGTGGCGGCTCTGATTCATCAGGAAAGCCTTTTTAACTCTTCGGCCCGGTCCTATGCCGGGGCGGTGGGCCTCATGCAGATGACCCCCGGCACCTTTTCCTCCACCGCCTCAAGGATGGGAGCCGGGTTTTCCAATCTCTGGGATCCCCACGAAAACCTGGTGGTGGGTATTCGCCATTTTTCCGAACTTTTGAATTATTACCGGGGAAGGGTGGAATACGCCCTGGCGGCCTACAACGCAGGGATCAAAAGAGTTGACCGATGGAGGTCTTACCTTCCCTGTCCCAGGGCCTCCACCTTCGTGGAACTTATCCCCATAGAGCAGACGAAAAAATATGTGAAAAGCATAAAGAGAAAATGGAAAATATACAGGAGGCTCTACGGTGAAGATAGGACTGATTTTCGGAGGACGCTCCTCGGAGCACGACATTTCAATAATATCCGCTAAATCGGTTTACAGGAATTTTCCTGCGGGCTACCAGCCGGTTTGTATATACATCACCAGGGAGGGAAAGTGGAAGTTCGTGACTTCTCCCTGGGAACTGGAGGGGGAGGAGGTTTCCTTTCTGCCGTGGGAGGGCAAGGATATGGGGGTGGGAATAGACCTCTATTTTCCCCTACTTCACGGTCCCTTCGGTGAAGACGGAAGCATCCAGGGATTGCTGGAATTGGCGGGGGTGCCCTATGTGGGCTCCGGGATTCTGGGCTCTGCCCTGGGCATGGATAAATCCTTTATGAAGATGGCCTTTGAAAGGGAAGGTCTCCCGGTGGTGGACTACATGGTTTTCAAAAAATGGGAGAAAATTCCGCTGGAAGAAGTAAAGAGGGCGTTTTCCCTCCCCATATTCGTAAAGCCCGCCAACCTGGGCTCCAGCGTGGGAATAACCAAAGTTAAAAAATGGGATGAACTGCCCCGGGCCCTGGATGAGGCCTTTGCCCACGATTACAAAATCGTCTTGGAGCGGGGGGTTTCTGGAAGGGAGATAGAGTGTTCGGTGCTGGGGAACGAGGAGCCCCGGGCTTCCCTCCCCGGAGAGGTCATTCCTGCCCGGGAATTTTACGATTATCAGGACAAGTATGTTGACGGGAAAACCCAATTCAGGATTCCGGTGGAACTCCCCCCAGCCCTGGAAAATAGGGTCAGGGAATACGCCGTCAGGGCCTTCAAAGCGGTGGAGGCCTGGGGATTTGCCAGGGTGGATTTTTTCTTAGAAGAAGAAAACCTTTATGTGAACGAGATAAACACCATTCCGGGCTTCACCGAGATTAGCATGTTTCCCAAACTATGGGAGGTTTCCGGACTTCCCTTTCCTCAACTGGTGGAAAAATTGATAGAATTGGGTTTTGAAAGATGGAAAAAATGGAGAAGAAGAGGATAATGGCCCTGGATGTGGGGGACAAAAGAATAGGGATAGCCCTGAGCGACCTCACCCTTTCCCTGGTGAGGCCCCTGGAGACCTACACCAGGAGAAATCCCCGTCAAGATGCGGAGTATTTTCTTGAACTCTCCCGCCGGTGGAATGTGGGCCTGGTGGTGGTGGGGCTTCCCCTTCGCCTATCCGGGGGAGAGGGGACCCAGGCCCGGAAGGTCAGAGAATTTGCAGAATTGCTGAAAAACCTGGGATTGAGGGTGGAGTTCTGGGATGAAAGTTTCTCCACGGACCGGGCCATGGAATTCCTGCGGGGAAGACCGCCCCGGGAAAAGAAGGAAAAGAAGGATTCCATCGCAGCGGCCATAATCCTGGAAGAATATTTGAGGGAAAAAATTGAGAAAAATAATTAAAGCCGTGCTGTTTTGGGGCCTGGTCCTTCTGGGATTTGGGCTTTTTCTATTTATGAAGGAATACCACACCTACTACAGAGGGTATTGGGGAGAAAGCAAAAAAGTCAGAATAGAAAGGGGGAGTTCCGTTCGGGAAGTAGCCCGCCTTTTGAAGAGGGAAGGCATTATAAGGAACGAGACCGCCTTCCTGATTTTTCACCGGTTCCTCTTCAAGGGAGCCCCCCTCCAGGCCGGAGTTTACCGTTTTTCCAAACCACTTAGAACGGTGGATGTCATAAGGAAACTGGTGAACGGGGAGATATCCACCTTCCGGGTTTCTGTGCCGGAGGGTCTCACTATAGAGGAAACCGCCGAAGTTTTTTCCTCCTACATTCCTCCCCCAGCCTTCGTGGAGGCGGCGGGTAACTGGTGGCTTATCAAAGACCTTGACCCCGAGGCCCGGGACCTGGAGGGTTATCTCTTTCCCGATACCTATGTTTTTCCCGAGGATGTTCTTCCCTCCCTGGTGGTGAAGAGGATGGTGGGCAACTTCAGAAGAAAGTTTACCCCGGAGATGAGGGCCAGGGCTAAAGAACTGGGAATGAGTGTCAGGGAAGTGGTTACCCTGGCCTCCATCATAGAAAAGGAATCCTCCAATAATGAGGAAAAGCCCTTGATATCTTCGGTTTTCCACAACCGGATGAAACTGGGGATGCCCCTCCAGAGCGATCCCACCGTCATCTACGCCATGAAAAAACTGGGCATCTGGGAGGGAAGGCTTTACAGGAGGCATTACCGGGAGGTGAAGTCCCCTTACAACACCTATCTTCACAAGGGCCTTCCTCCGGGTCCCATATGCAGTCCCGGGCTTTCATCCATAAAAGCCGCCCTTTATCCGGCCAGCACCGACTATCTTTATTTCATAGCGGTGGACGGTCACCACGAGTTTTCAGAAACCTATCAGCAACATCTGGAGATTCTAAGGAGCCGAAGGTGAAGAGGGCAGTAATAGAAGGGGGTAGGATTCTTACCGGAGAAGTGAAAATTTCCGGGGCCAAAAACGCCGCCCTTCCCGAACTGGCCGCCAGCCTTCTCACCGGGGAAGAATTGGTTCTTCGGCGGGTTCCCCGGGTGAAGGATGTGGAGACCATGCTGGAACTTCTCCTGGAACTGGGGGGGGAGGTCCATGTGGGGGAGACGGTGAGGGTGAAAATGGGCACAGTCCGGGGAGACCCCAGGGAGGAACTTTTCAGGGCGATGAGGGCTTCAGTTCTGGTGTTAGGGCCCCAGGTGGCCAGGTTCGGAAGGGGAGAGATCCTGTGGCCCGGGGGATGCTCCATCGGAGAACGACCCATAGATTTTCACCTCCAGGCTTTGAGGAAGATGGGGGCCGAGATAAGGGAAGAGAACGGGAGGATTCAGGCTAAGACCAGGGAACTGCGGGGAGCCAGGATAAGGTTTCCCCGGATCACCGTCACCGGCACAGAAAACATAATGATGGCGGCTACCCTGGCCCGGGGTGAAACCCTAATAGAGAACCCGGCCCTGGAACCAGAAGTAAAGGACCTGGCCGACCTGCTGGTCAGGATGGGTGCCAAAATTTCCTGGGATAGGGATGGTCTCCACATAGAGGGTGTGGATGGCCTGCATGGGGCGGAGCACACCGTCATCCCGGACAGGATTGAGGCGGGGACCTTTTTAATAGCAGGCGCTTTAGTGGGGAAGAAAATAAAGATTTCCCGATGCATGCCCTCCCATCTCCAGGCGGTTCTGGAGGCGGCCCGGGAAGCCGGGGTGGAATTTCAGGAGGGAGAGGACTGGATAGAGGTGAAGGGCGGTGGCCAGTTTAGGGCCCTTGAAATAGAGACCCGGGAATACCCGGGATTTCCCACGGACATGCAGGCCCAGTTTATGGTTCTTCTCTGTTTCGCCCACGGGGTTTCCACCGTAAAGGAAAACATCTTTCCCCATCGCTTCCGCCACGCAGAGGAACTTCGTAAGATGGGATGCGATATTGAAATTTCCATGGGAAGGGCTATAATTAAAAGGGTGAGCAAACTTAGAGGAACGCAAGTGCTGGCCACGGACCTGAGGGCTTCGGCCTCCCTGGTTCTGGCGGGTTTGGTGGCAGAGGGAAGGACCGTGGTGGAAGACATATACCACTTGAAAAGGGGATACGAAAACTTCTTTGGAAAACTGAAAAACCTGGGAGCCGAGATAAAGGAGGAATGATGGAAGAATGCATTTTTTGCAAAATAGTAAAGGGGGAAATACCGGCCAAAAGGATTTACGAAGACGAAGATTACCTGGCCTTCCACGACATAAATCCCCAGGCCCCTGTTCATGTTTTGATAATCCCGAAAAAGCACATAGAAAGTCTGAATGCCGCCGGGGAAGAGCACCGGGCTCTCCTCGGGGGGCTTCTTCTCGTGGCAAAGAAGGTGGCTGCCGAGATGAACCTTAAAAAGGGTTACAGACTCGTGATAAACACCGGTCCCGATGGGGGACAGGAGGTTTTTCACCTTCATCTACATCTCCTCGGAGGAAGGGCCCTGGCCTGGCCTCCGGGATAAAAAGGAGGGAAGCATGAAAAAAATCATAGGATTTCTGGGGCTTTTAAGCCTCCTCTCTCTGATTTTGCTTGCCCAGGCTTACAGGGGAAGGTCAAAACTCATGGGGTTCGTTTACGACGAACAGGGCAGGCCCCTGGAAGGCGTGGAGGTGAAACTTTACAGCGTTAAGGCCGACTCCGGCTTTACCACCAAAACGGATAAAAAGGGAGAGTGGAAGGCCTTCTGGATAAGGGGCGGAAGGTGGGATATAGATTTTTACAAGCCCGGCTACGAAGTAAAGAAGATATCCGTTTACCTGAGGGAGGGGGAAAGAAAACCTCCCATTGAGATAAAACTTAAGAAGATCAAAGGCTTAGTTATCACCCCTGAATTGGAAGGGCTTTTGGTAGAGGGCAACAAACTCTTCAAGGAGGGCAAATACCAGGAGGCCCTTGAGAAATTCCAGGGGATCATAAAGCAATTTCCCGAAGCCTACCCCATTTACCTAAACATAGGAAACTGTTATTTCAAAATGAACCAGTACGATAAAGCCATAGAGGCCTACAAGAAGGTGCTGGAAAAGGACCCCAACAATGTGAGGGCTCTTATCTCCATAGGGAACGCTTATCTGAACATGGGAAAAACCGAGGAGGCCATGAAGTGGTATGGCAAGGTCCAGATGGACAAGATAGACGATCCCACCGTCCTTTACAACCTCGGAACCATTTACTACAACAACGGCAAGTACGATCTGGCCCTCAAGTACTACGAAAAATGCCTGGAACTAAACCCCAAAGACCTGGATGCCCTTTACCAACTGGGCCTCACATACACCGCCCTGATGCAGTTTGACAAGGCCGTGGAGACCTTCAAAAAATACCTTGAGGTGGACAGCGAGTCCGAGAGGGCTCAAACGGTCAGGGAGACGATTAAGTACATAGAGGACACCATAAAGGAAGAAAAACAGTTGAAGAAACAAAAATAGGAGGCTAAATTGAGGAAAATTTTAATTCTGCTGATAATACCCCTTTTCCTTCTCTCCTCCGACAATTTCAAGAAGGAAAAGCAGGAGGTATTTGATCAACTCCAACTCATAATGACGGATCAGGAGAAAAAGGAATTCAAATCAATAAAGACCGAGGAAGAACTCAAAAAATTCGTGGAAGAATTCTGGAAAAGAAGGGATCCCGACCCTTCGGACGATAAGAACGAGGTCAAGGAGTTGTATTACAAAAGGATGAAGGAAACCATGCGTCTCTTCAGGGAGCCGGGAAGGAAGCCCTGGCTTACCGACCGGGGAAAGGTTTACATGATCCTGGGAAAGCCCATTTCCTGGAGAAGAGATTTCATGAACAAAAACACCACCGTCAACTCCGAATTATGGAGTTACGACGATATGAACCTGTGGGTTTCCTTTGAGGACAAACACGGAATGGGGAGATACGAACTTGTGGACCCTTCTCCTAAATTCATAGAGATTTACGAGCACGAGCGCAAATTCTTCCTCCCCAGGGTCCATAAACTTCCCATGAAACTTTCGGTGGAAATAGACCGGAAGGCTAAAAAACTCTTCGTCCATGTTCCCCTCAATTCCTTCGCCTTTACCAAAAAGGACGGGAAGTATTACGCCAATTTCCTCTTCCGATTTTCCTACGGCCATCCCGACGAACCCCAGCCAAAGACCTTCACGCAGAAAATGAGCGTTCCGGTTTCTGAAAAGGACATAAAGGCCGGAGACAAGGAAATCACCATACCCCTCTCCATAGCGCCTCTGAAAGGGGTTTACATCATCATGGTGGAGGTGGAGGACCTCGTTTCCGGAAACAAGGTTTCCAAAACCTATAAAATGAGAATCTAAGGAGGAAATCCCATGAAGAAATTTTCCATCATACTGGCAACCCTGGCGGTTGTATTCATGCTCCACGGGGCTGACAAGGCCTCCGAAGGGTTTAAAATGCCCAAGAGGGTGGAGAAGGCCTTTAAAAAAGCCTTGAAGAAAGGGGAATTCAAGAACCCCTACAACCTTGAAATCATTGACCAGATGAACTTCCTCATGGGGGGAGGGCAGAACTTCGTGGTTATCCTTTTCAAGGGGGAGATACCGGAGCCCAAAGAGGGCGAAAACAACTATCTCTATGCCCGGATAATCAGGGAAGACGGTGGTTACATAAATGTTCTTAAGGTTATCAAAGGCAGGGCGAAGAATTTTTACTCCTTCGCCATTTTAGTAGTTCCGGGCACCTACAGGTTCCTTATGGGGGTAGGGGACAAGAAGGGCAAGAAGTTCTCCATGATAATGACCATGCTCAAGGTTCCTTCCCTGGAGAAGCCCGAAGAGATAACCTATTCCAGGCCCATATTTATTAAAAACTATACCAGGGGCGATAGAAACGAAGTTCTCACCTCCGTGATCCCCGACGCCTTCTACTCCGGAATGATTAAAATCGTTCCCTATCTCAAATATCGCTTCACCGCAGACCAGCAGCCTTCGGTGTTCATGTATCTTTACGGCCTTGGAAAGGACGAGTCCGGGCTGGCCAGGGGAACCGTTAAGTTTACCGTAATGAAAGACGGCAAGGAGTATGTTAAGTTCAAGGAAACCTCCCTCAACGGACGGGGAGGCATAGGGGTAATTGACCAGCCAATTCCGCTCAAAAAAGGTGACGAGCCATTTCCCGCCGGCAAATACGAACTTAAGATAGATGTGAAGGACGAAATTCTCGGCAAAGGCGTGGAGGTTACCCTTCCCTTTGAAGTGATAGAATAATATGAACCTTTACCAGGAGTTTCTCTGGAGGGGTTTCGTATACCAGGAAACGGAGGGGGCGGCGGAGGCCCTCTCCCGGGGAAAGATTACCGGGTATATAGGCTTTGACCCCACGGCCCCCAGTCTTCATGTGGGCTCCCTTCTACCGATAATGGGGTTGGTTCACCTTCAGAGGCACGGCCACACCCCCATAGCGGTGGTGGGTGGAGCCACGGGGATGATAGGGGACCCCAGCGGAAAGAGCAAGGAGAGGGTTCTTCTGGACAAGGAAACCCTGGAAAGAAACCTTCTGGGCATAAAGAAGCAACTGGAGAGATTCCTTTCCTTTGAAGGGAAAAACCCTGCCCTCCTTCTCAACAATTACGATTGGACCCGCAACCTGAGCATCATTGACTTCCTCAGGGATGTGGGCAAGCATTTCTCCGTGGGCTACATGCTATCCAAGGAGTCGGTAAAGCGGAGGCTGGAGGGGGCCGGAATTTCCTACACCGAATTTTCCTACATGCTCCTTCAAGCCTACGACTTCCTCCACCTCTTTGACCGCTACGGCTGCAAGTTTCAGATGGGGGGGTCAGACCAGTGGGGAAACATAACGGCGGGGATAGACCTTATAAGGAGGGTGAGGGGAGAAAGGGCCTACGGGATAGTTTTTCCTCTCCTTACCACAGCATCCGGGACCAAGTTCGGCAAGACCGAGGAGGGAACGGTGTGGCTTGATCCTGAGATGACCTCCCCTTACAGGTTCTACCAATTCTGGATGAACGCCGACGATAGGGATGTTCCCCGGTATTTGAGGCTTTTCACCCTTCTTCCCAGGGAGGAGATAGAATCCCTGGAGGATGAGTTGGAGAAAAGGCCTGAGAAGAGGCTGGCCCATCGGCGTCTGGCGGAGGAGGTTACCAGGATGGTACACGGGGAAGAAGGCCTGGAGAAGGCGAAGAAGGCCAGCGAGGTTTTATTCGGTGGTTCCCTGGATGGGATGAGCGCCCGGGAACTGGAGGAGATAATGGGGCATGTGCCCTCCCGGGAAGTGAGCCGTGAGGAGATCGCCGGTCTAACCGTCCTGGACCTCGCCCTGAAGTCCGGGTTGGTTCCCTCCAGGGGTGAGGGGAAAAGGCTGATTTCCTCCGGCGGTCTCTACTTGAACAACCGGAAGGTGGATTCCCCCTCCAGAAAGGTGGAGGAAGGGGACCTCATAGACGGAAAACTTCTGGTCCTCAGAAAGGGGAAGAAAAACTACCTTCTGGTAAAAGTCAGATGAAAATCTTTAAGGAGGTAAAGTGAGAAAAATCCTTATCCCCATGGTAATTTTGAGTTTGGTTTTAGGGGTTTTCGCCCAGGAAAACCCCTTGAAAAGGGCCGACGAATTGGTGGCCAATAGGGAAAACCCACAACAGGTTCTCCAGGCCATGGAGATTCTCAAAAAAGAAATGGCCACCCATCCCTACGAAGCCGGCTGGAGGTACCTGAAGGCCGCCTATTACTTCGGCAAGAAGTGCAAGGATAAAAACAGGAAGATCAAGGTCTATCAGGAGGCCATAAAAATAGGCGAAGACCTGGTCAAAAAATACCCGGATAAAGTGGAGGGACATTTCTGGCTGGGCGTGGTTTACGGAGTTTACGGGGAGGCCCGGGGGGTTATGAAGAGTTTGTTTTTGGTAAAGCCCATCAAGCGCCAGATGAAGGAGGTTCTCCGCCTTGATCCCCAATACAACTGCGGAGGAGCCCAGAGGGTTCTGGGCAGGCTTTACTACAAGGTTCCGGGACTTTTTGGAGGAAGCAAGACCAAGTCCCTGGAGTACCTCCGAGAATCCAAGAAAATATGCCCCAACAGCCTTCTCACCAGAATATACCTGGCCGAGACCCTGATTGCCAAAGGGAAGAAGAAGGAAGCGAAGGCCGAACTGGAGGAGGCCCTGACCCTGGAGCCCGTTCCCACGGAAAAACCCGAAGAAGAGCAATACAAGGCTCAGATAAAGGAATTGCTCTCCAAACTCCGGTGATTTTCCCTTGACAACCACCGGCGTTTGAGCCATTATATAGGTGATGATCTGGGAAATTGCTCTGCTGGTCGTTTCCGTGGCCATTTTGATTCTGGTGGTTTTCTTCATCCCGGCCCTCCTGCAGATAAAAGACTCGGCCAAGGAACTTGAATTTACCCTGAAGGAATTTCGCTCCACATTAACCAAGTTGAACCAAGCCATAGAGAAGGCGGACCAGTCCTTAGAGGAGGGCAGGAAAGCCATAAAGAAATTAGACAAGGCCCTGCAGGTCATTGACCAGACCCTGGGGACATCTACTCTGAGGGTTTTGTCCAGACCCCTCACCGGTTTACTGGAAGCCATGCCGGTCATAGTTTCGGCCAGCAAAATATACAGAAAATACATAAGAAGGAGGTGATAAAATGGAGGACAGGGGAGCAACTTTTTTTGAACTCTCCGTGGCTTTTCTCATGGGTGCGGTAATAGGAGCCGGAGTGGCCCTTATGTTCGCTCCCGCTCCCGGACAGGAAACCAGGCGTAGATTAGCAGAAGTTGGAGGAAAGGCTATAGAAACCGGGAAGAAAATAGTGGAGGAAGGAAAGGGGAAGGTAGCCCAGGTGGCGGAGACCGCCAAAACCAAACTTAAGAAGAAACAGAAAGAATCCGCCTGAACTTTATCGTGGAAAGGGCCTCCCTCCGGGGAGGCCTTTTTTCATTTATAAGGAGGAAGTAATGATAATAGTTGATGTTTTAGCCAGGGAAATATTGGACAGCCGCGGGAACCCCACGGTTCAGGCCGATGTTTACCTGGAGGACGGCTCCATGGGCAGGGCCTCCGTTCCCTCGGGAGCCTCCACGGGGAAGAGGGAGGCTTTGGAACTGAGGGATGGGGACCCCGAAAGGTATTTCGGAAAGGGAGTCCTGAAGGCGGTTTCCAACATAAACAACCTCATAGCCCCGGAAGTTGAGGGAATGCCTGCCTACATGCAGAGGGAGATAGATACCATAATGCTTGAACTGGACGGCACCCCCAACAAGGGCCGCCTGGGAGCCAACGCCATCCTGGCCGTTTCCATGGCCGTGGCCCGGGCCGCTGCCGCTTTTCTTGGGATGCCCCTTTACGCATACCTGGGAGGAACCATGGCCAGGACCCTCCCTCTTCCCATGATGAACATAATAAACGGCGGAGCCCATGCGGACAACAACCTGGACTTTCAAGAATTTATGATAGTCCCGGCAGGGTTTGATTCCTTTGCCGAAGCCATAAGGGCCGGGTCCGAAATTTTCCATGCTTTGAAGGGCATACTTAAAAAGAAGGGCCTTGCCACCTCCGTGGGGGATGAGGGAGGCTTCGCTCCTAACCTCAAGACCAACGAAGAGGCCCTGGATCTCATAATGAGAGCCGTGGAAAAGGCCGGTTATATTCCCGGGGACGATGTTTTCCTGGCCCTGGATGTGGCGGCTTCGGAACTCTGGGAGGGAAACGGGCAATACAAACTCCGCTGGTCCACCGGCGCCCTTCTTTCGCCCTCTCAACTTATAGACCTTTACGAAAAAATGGTGGAGAGTTATCCCATTGTCTCCGTGGAGGACGGCCTGGGCGAAGACGATTGGGAGGGCTGGAAGGAACTTACCTCCAGGCTTGGCCGGAAGATCATGCTGGTGGGGGACGACATCTTCGTTACCAATCCTGAGATAATCAGAAAGGGTATCCAGGAGGGGATTTCCAATTCGGTTCTCATAAAACTCAATCAGATCGGGACCGTCAGCGAAACCGTGGACGCCGTTAACCTGGTCCAGCGCCGGGGAATGAAGGCGGTGATATCCCATCGCTCCGGAGAAACGGAGGATCCCTTCATCGCCGACTTTGCCGTGGCCATGGAGACTGGATTCATAAAGACCGGTTCTGCCAGCCGCAGCGAGAGAATAGCCAAATACAACAGACTGCTTCAGATAGAGGAGGAACTGGGAGGACAGGCATTTTTCCCTGGAAAGGAGGGCCTTAGACTCTGAGAAAGCCAGACCTTGCCACGAAAATCCTCATAGGATTTTTTGCGGGCTTCCTCTTCGGAGCCCTGGCAGGAAAATTCGCCCTTTACATTTACCCCGTGGGGGAAGTTTTCCTCCGCCTCATAGTGATGACGGTGGTTCCCCTGGTTTTCTTCTCCCTCTTCGCCTCCACGGCGGGGCTGGGGGACCTCAGGAAGATAGGGATTCTGGGAGGGAGGGTGGTGATTTACTACCTCATAACCACCGCCGTGGCCATAACCATAGGGGTTAGCCTGGCCAACCTGGTAAAACCCGGGGTGGGATTGAAAATGGCCGCCTCCGGAGATGTGGAGGCCATCCTGGGCAAGGTTAACCAGGTAAGTCCATCCGTGGTGAGGACCCTCATAGAGATGGTTCCCTCCAATCCCGTAAAGGCCCTGGCCGAGGGGAATATGCTTCAGATAATATTCTTCGCCGTTCTCCTTGGAATAGCGGTTCTGGCGGTTCAGGGGGAGAAGAGGGAGATAGTCATCACCGGAGCCCAGGGCCTTTCGGATGCCATGATCCACATGGTAAACATGATAATGAAACTGGCACCGGTGGGGGTTTTTGCCCTGGGCGCCGGAGTGGTGGCCAAACACGGCCTCAAGGTCCTTTCCAATTTGCTGGTTTATGCCTTGGTGGTAGTGGCGGGTCTTGCCCTTCATCTCACCCTTCTTCTTCTCGTATCCCTTTACGGCCTGGGAAAAATGAGGCCCGGAGAGTTTTTGAAGAAGGCCCGGGCGGTGATGGTTTTCGCCTTTTCCACCTCGTCCTCCAACGCCACCCTTCCCCTGACCATGGAAACGGCGGAGAAGGAACTGGGGGTGCCCGACTATGTGGCCAGTTTCGTTCTTCCCCTGGGGGCCACCATAAACATGGACGGAACCGCCCTTTATCAGGGGGTGGCGGCCGTCTTTATCGCCCAGGCCTATCACATTCCTTTGACCCTATCCGCCCAATTGAAGATAATCCTCACCGCCACCCTCGCATCCATAGGAACCGCCGGGGTTCCCGGGGTGGGCATAGTCATGCTCACCATGGTTCTCACCTCCGTGGGAATCCCCGTGGAGGGAATAGCCCTGATTCTGGGTGTGGATAGAATTCTTGACATGCTCAGAACGGTGGTGAATGTAAGCGGGGATCTCATTGCCTCCGTGGTGATGAGCAGGTTTGAGGGGAAATGAGCGGGCGACGGGACTCGAACCCGCAACCACGAGCTTGGGAAGCTCGCACTCTACCATTGAGTTACGCCCGCTTTTCAGTAAAATTTTAGCAAAAATTTTACCGGCGTCAACCTGAGCATCAGGAAAATTTTAAACGGAATTTGCCCGGGGTTTTCAACCGGAGATTGAATCTCGGAAAGATTTTTCCCTCCCCGTCGGAGATGAAGTCCACCTCCATGCGAAGGCCGGAGGGTATTTCCATTTTCAAAACGGTTTCCTCCCTCTTTAACTCCACCACATCGTCAAATATGGATATGTGAGTTCCCGGCCACAGGACGGTGTTCCACAGGGCCTGCCGAGGGGATTTGAGTTCAACTTCCAGAAGAAACCCGTCCTTTTCCTTATTAACCCTGAGGCTGGAGGGTTCTTCCTGGATAACTTCCGCCTCCAGGCCGTCCTTCGTGCAGGAAAGAAACCTCAACTCCGCCTCGGCCCCGGGGAAAAAGAGGCCTGAGGAGGAAAGAGACCTCCCTCCGCCGGAAAGGTAGACCAGGGGCCGATTGGCTCTGGAGATAACCGCAGAAAAGGCCTGCTCCCGGTGGGATTTCATCCTGCTTATCACCAGGGAAATGTCCCCCTGATGAAGGGCGGAGAGGTGGCTTTCCGTAGAGCAGAATCCCGTGGGTATGTATTTCCCGGCCACGGGTTTGGTGAAGATCTCCACCCCCTCCACCGGTTCCACCCCTACCCGGGAACTTTTGTGGAAGGAAGAAAAGACCGACACGAGGAAGTCCGGGGTTCGGGAATAAAGGTGAAGAGGAAGCAGGTACAGTCCCTTTACACCCCCCAGGGGAGGAATCCCCTCTTCGTTTCTCACTTCCATGAGTATGCGGGCTGCCATCTCCAGCCTGTCCCAGGCCTCGCCTATCAAGTATTTATTCTTGGCCAGCAGGAGGGTGGCGTATAGGGAAACTTCAAAGAAGAAGAGGTGTTCCTCCAGGGATTCTCCCTTGAAAATCCCTTCCCTGTCCGTTTCCTTGTGCACGAAGGAGATGAATTCCTCCAGGAAGAGGTCAAAATCCGGGGCCGGCATGGAAAACTTCCTCAGGAAGAGCCCTGAGAAAAGAAGAGAGGGAGACTTCAGAATTTTTCTCCACCCTTCCGGTTGTATGTCCTCCCGGATGTAGAGGTAATGTTGATAAATGGAGGTGTAGAGTTTTTTAAGCAGTTTTTTCTCCTGGGAAATTCTTTCTTTCAGGGCGTCGTAGAGAATGGGAAAGACGATGGCCCTGGCCATGATTTCCTCTTCTCCGCTCCAGCCAATTCCCCGCAGGGGAGGGTTTTTCTCAAGCCACCCCAGGAGGATTGAGGATATTTTGCGATATGTCCCTTCATCCCGGGTGTAAAGATAAGAAAGGGCCGGGGGGACCAGCCAGGAAAAGGAGGTCAACTTCCTGCTCTCCTTTACGCAACCTCCCTTTTTCAGACAGGATTGGGTTGGGATGGAAATTTCCCCCAGGAAGGGGACGAGGACCTTTCCCCGGGAAAACTTTTCCCTAAGCCCTACCAGAAAGGAAGGTTCCTTCCCCCGGGGTTCTTCCAGCAGAAATTTAAACTTGAAGGGGGTGATGGGGGCCAGGTTTTTTACCGCCGCCTTGAGCCATTTTTCCTTTTTGCTTGGGACCAGGTTTTTGAAGTCAATCATTGCCTTCTTATGATAAAACAAAAATCACCAGGTTCCAAGGATTTTCACACCCAGAACCCTTCGGTCGCCTTTTCTTTCAAACCGGGCCGGAACGAAGGTGGGTGAAATTCTGAATTCAAGAAATCCCCTTCCCCTAACTTCAAGTTCTGCCTTTCTTCGGGAAGGGGTGAAGGTTAAGGTTTTAAGCCTCTTTCCCCGCCAGAACACCCTTACCTTCTGAGCCTTCCTGCCCGTTTTCTCAAAGGGGAATCCGGATTCCAGAATCACGGGTTTCCTGAAAATAAAGTAAATCCCAGCCTTTTTCCGGGTCCATGAAAAGCCCTCCTCCCGGGGATATAACCCGTAGGAATAGATTTTGCCCTTTTCCACCGACCATGTGGCCGGGTGAAGTTTCTGGAAGGAGACAAGGCTTCCAAGGAGAAAGGAGGCCAGAAGCAAGAGCCGGGCTATCCTTTGCCATCTCATTTCCGGGGGTTTCATCTGGCCCAGAAGGAAAAAGAAAAGAAGGATTACCTCGGGGTTCCACAGGGCGCTGTGGACGAGGAGGGCGAAGAGGAAGAGGAGAAAAACCTTTTTTTCCGGACCGGGCCTTGCCAGGAGATATGGGAGAAGGAAAAGAAGGAAGCCTGCAAGACCTGCCATGCCCAGTTCCGCCGCCATCCCCAAGTAGACCGAGGGAACCACATCGTTGAGGCCCGGATTGTCGTATTCCGCCATGACGAAGAAAATGAAATTTCCGGGACCAACCCCGGAAAGGGGAGCGGTTTTCAAAGCCCTTAAAGCCCGGGAATAGAGGATGTTTCTGCCCTCGCTCACCACAGTCATGTCCGGATTTTCCTTCACATATTTTTTCATCCTCCTGTGAAGGTGAGGAAGGGAGACTAACAGGCCCAGGAGGAAAATGGGCACGAATATGGCCTTGAATTTCGTGGAGAGGGCTTTGTCAAACACGAAGAAAACCATGGCCAGAAAGACTATAATCAGCCCTGTTCTTGAGGAAGAGAGAAAAACCATGCCCAGGGGAGGAAGAGACCATAGGGCTTCCTTCAGGGACTTTGACCTCAGGAGGAGCCAGGAGAATAGAGCAGCGGAGAAGATCCCCGCAGCGTTGGGGTCGGAGAAGGTTCCGTTGTACCTGAAAACCCAGCGCCAGGGACCCGGAGGAAGCAGAACGAACCTCCCGGAACTCTGGATGAGGGCCACCCCCAGGGAAATGAGGGTGGAGAGGGACATCGTTCTCAGAGCCAGGTCAAGATTTATATCCTTGAGGAGATGGTATCCCCGGGACCCGGCGGTGTAAAGAAAAAGGGTAAAGGCCAGAAGTAAAATGCCGAAGGAAAGCCTGGGACCTCCCGGGGCCACGGGGGTGTTTTTCAAAAACGCCAGGGGGGATAGGGTTATGTTGGACCACCTGAGCAAAAGAAAAAAGGCTCCGGTCCACAGGAGGGGAAGGAAAAAGGAATAATAGGGGGTGGATTTTTCCCCTTCTTTCTTGAACAACACATATCCCACCACCGGATATAGGGAAAGGGCGGGGTAATTGAAGGGGAGTTCTACCGGGAGAAACCAGACCAGGGAGTTTACCAGGGGCAGGAGGAACAATACGAAGTATATTCCCCTTTTTCCCGCCAGGGCTGCGGCCATTCCCGCCAGAAGGAGGCCCAGCATGAAGGGAAGGGCTCCCAGTCTGGAAAAGGCCCATAGGTGAAGGGAAAGGGCCAGAAGCAATGCAGTTCTTTCAATTTTCAAGGGCTTTCCTCCGCCGTTAGAATGATAAGATAAGGGGGAAGAAAATATCAAGGAGGTTTTTGTGGAAACTTCCTCTTTTTTTCGTAAAAATAAATTGGGTGAAATTTATAAGGAGGTTGACCGTATGAAAAAAATTTTATCCGTTTTCATCTTGCCTTTGGTTCTAATGGCGGGAACGAAACTTCTGAGAATGCCCCACATCAGCGGCGACAGGATAATCTTCTCCTATCAGGGAGACATCTGGATGGCCCCCGCCACAGGGGGAAGGGCCTGTAGGGTGACCTCTTCCCCGGGGTTTGAGTCCTATCCCAGGTTTTCCCCCGACGGCAAATTCGTGGCCTTTACCGGTCAATATCACGGAGGAATGGATGTTTATGTGGTCCCCGTGGGAGGTGGCGATCCCGTGAAACTCACCTACCACTCCGGAAGGGAGATGGTGGTGGGCTGGACCCCCGGAGGTAAGGTGGTCTTCATCTCCGACAGAGAGGCTATTTTCCCCACGGCCACGGCCTTTTACATGGTGAGTCCCCGGGGCGGTTTTCCCGAAAAATTGCCCATTGATAAGGGAAGTTTCATTGATTTTTCCCCCGACGGAAGGTTCGCCGTCTTCAACAGGAACAGCGGATACTTCTGGTGGTGGAAGAGGTATAAGGGCAGCGCCAACCTGGATGTGTGGTTGGTAGACCTCAAGACGAAAAAATTTCGCAAACTGACCTCCTGGGAGGGAAACGATGCGTGGCCTATGTGGGGAGCAGACGGAAGGGTTTATTTCGTGTCGGAGAGGGACGGTATAGCCAACCTCTATTCCCTGGATCCCGGGGCCAAGGATCCCTCCGCCACCTTAAAGAAACACACCCACTTTAAGGAAGACGGCATCCAGTGGCCTTCCATCTCCACCGAAAGGGATAGAATAGCCTTTGAACAGGACGGGGAAGTTTTTGTTTATTACATAAAAACCGGAAAACTGGTTAAACTGGACATAGATGTCCAGGGAGACCTTCCCTTCCCCCTGAGGCAGGTTACCAATCCCAGGGATCTTCTGGGGAGTTTTTCCGTTTCCCCCGGAGGAAAGAGGCTGGCGGTGGAGGCCCGGGGAGAGATTTTCTCCGTGCCTAAAAAACACGGTCCCACCAGGAACCTTTCCCATAGCCCCCGGCGGGAGAAGTCCCCGGCCTGGTCCCCCGACGGCAAGTATGTGGCCTTCGTATCCGATAGGGACGGGGAAGACCAGATTTACCTGGTGGAGGAAAAGAGCGGAAAAACCGAAAAAATCACCGGTATGCCCCTCTTCAAAAAACATCTGGTCTGGTCTCCCGATGGGAAGAAAATAGCCTTTTCCACCAACGACGGGGGGATACACATCGTGTTCGTTAAGGATAAAAAAACAGTTCTGGTGGACAAAAACCCCACGGGGGAGACCCTGGACTACAGTTGGTCCCCTGACAGCAATTACCTGGCTTACACCAAGCGGGAAAGGAACCAGTTGGGGGACATATTCGTTTACAGTTTGAAGGAGAAGAAAGCCTACAGACTCGTTTCCTCTTCCTTTGACGATTTCAGCCCCGCCTTCACCCCCGACGGGAAACGCCTCATCTATCTCTCCGTGGATGTAATTCGGCCGGCCTTTGACTTCTTCTCCGAAATGATAACCGTGAAGGGTGGAACGAAGGTAATGAGCGTGGACCTGGTGCCGGGTCTTCCCAATATTTACGAGCCCCCTTCCGACGAAGTGGAAGTAAAGGAAGAAAAGGGGAAGGCCCAGGACTCCGGCCAGAAAAAGAAGGACGAGGGCCTTCTGGTTAAAATAGATTTCAAGGGGATAGAGAGAAGGATAAGACCGGTTCCAGTTTCCCCTGGCCATTATTACACCCTGGAGGCCGTGGGAGATTATTATGTCTTCTGGGACTACAAGGGAAGGGTTCTGAAGGGATACAACACGAAGTCCAGGAAAACCGAAACCCTGATTAAGGGGGTGGAGGGCTACGACATTTCTCCCGACGGTAAATTCGTGGCCTACAGAAAGGGAAAGAAGGTGGCCATAGCCAGGCTGGGGAAGGTCTCCAAGGACGAATTCGTTTCCTTCAGGGACCTTAGAATGGAACTGGACAGGCTGGCGGAGTGGCAGCAGATTTTTGACGAAGCCTGGAGGATGGTCAAGGATTATTTCTACGACAAAAACCTCCACGGGGTGGATTGGGTGAAGATCCGGAAACATTACGAAGCCCTTCTTCCCTATGTGAGAACTCGCCAGGAACTCAACCTGCTTCTGGAGGAGATGGTAGGCGAACTGAACGCTTCCCACCAGGGAGCCCGGGGCGGGGACTACGGGGTGAAACTTCCAAGGTACAGCGTGGGTTACCTGGGGGTTAAATTCACACCGGACAGATCCCGGGGCCTTTACAGGATCTCCCACATATACGCCCACGACCCTGATGTGGAGGTTTTCCACAATCCGGCCTTCGGACGGCTGAAGGAGGGGGAATACATCCTGAAGATCGGGGACCAGGTGGTTTCCACCTCCAGAAACATTTACTCCTATCTGGTGGGGTATGCGGGAAAGCAGGTGGAACTTCTGGTTTCCCCCGACGGAAGCGAAGCCCGGGCCAGGAAGGTTACCATCAAGGCCATCCCCTCCGAAACCATGCTTATCTACCACGACTGGGTGGAGAAAAACCGCCGGTATGTGGAGGAGAAGAGCGGTGGAAAGATCGGATACATTCACCTCCACGACATGGTGGGTTTCGGCATGAGCCAGTTTTTGAGGTGGATAAACGCTTACCGCTACAAGGACGCCGTTATCATAGATGTGAGGTTCAACGGGGGAGGTGGAATAGACCCCTACCTCATAGACATCCTTGAAAGGAGGCCCTACCAGACGGTCAAGGGAAGAAACGAAATAGCGGTGGAAAGGCCCATGGGCGGGTTCTACGGTCATGTGGCGGTCCTGATCAACCAGTTTTCGTACTCCGACGCCGAGGTTTTCCCCGCCGCGGTCAAGGCCAGAAAACTGGGCACCCTCATCGGCGTCCCCACCCTGGGCTTCGTTATAGCCGTCACCGCCTATCCCATGATAGATGGAGGCTATGTTAGAAGGACCAGTTGGGGTCTATGGGAACTCAGCGGCGAAATGCTGGAGGGAAGGGGGGCCATCCCGGATATTTATGTGGAAAATCCCCCGGAGGCGGTCCTCGCCGGAAAGGATCCCCAACTGGACAAAGCCATAGAATACCTGCTGGAACAGATAAAAAAGAACCCCAGAAAGAAATATCCCAGGGATTTCTTTAAAAAGCACTAAGGGTCAGGGAGGGGAATTTCCCCTCCCTGAACTTCCTGTTGACTGAGGAAGGGAAACTTATTTAAACTTTTAACCGTGAAGAAACTTTCCGTGGTAATACCGGTTTACAACGAGGAGGAGAATCTCCTGCCCCTTTACGAAGAATTAAAGGAGGTTTTGAAAAACCTCCCCATGGAGCACGAAATAATCCTGGTGGACGACGGGAGCGGGGACCGTTCCTGGGAGATAATCAAGGACCTGGCCGGAAGGGATCCAGCGGTAAAAGGTATAAGGTTCCGGAGAAACTTCGGGCAGACCCCGGCCATGGTGGCTGGATTTGACGAGGCCACCGGGGATGTGGTGGTTACCATGGACGCCGACAGGCAGAACGACCCCAGGGACATTCCAAAACTACTGAAGAAGATGGAAGAGGGCTACGACATAGTCAGCGGATGGAGAAAGGACAGAAAGGATCCCTTTCTCACCAGAAAACTCCCGTCCATGATAGCCAACAAACTTATTTCCTGGGTGACGGGGCTTCACCTTCACGATTACGGTTGCACCCTCAAGGCTTATAAAACGGAAGTGGTCAAAAACATTGACCTTTACGGTCAGATGCACAGATTCATCCCCGCGGTGGCCTCCATGTACGGGGTGGATGTGGCGGAGATCGTGGTTAACCACAGGCCCAGGGTGGCGGGTAAGTCCAAATACGGTCTTTCCAGGACCTTCAAGGTGATCCTGGATCTCATCTCCCTTAAATTCCTCATGAGTTATTCCACCAGACCCCTTCACATCTTCGGGGGATTGGGCCTGCTTTCCTTTTCCCTGGGAATGCTCTCCGGGCTTTACCTCACCTACATAAAGTATGTTCACAAAAAGCCCATAGGAAACCGTCCTCTTCTCTCCCTTACCGTTCTCCTCATCCTGGCCGGCGTGCAACTCATAGTGCTGGGTTTGCTGGGGGAACTCCTCACCAGGACCTATTACGAAAGTTCACGAAAAAAAATATACTCCGTTAAGGAGAAGATTCCATGAAAATTTTTCAGGAGGGGCTATGAGAAAAACAATTCTTTTTCTGGCTTTGGGAGTCCTTCTTCTGGCAGGTACTGTGGACCTTTCCGTCCACGGAGCCTGGATGGGCAAGGAGGACCAGGGCTTCAGGGATGTATACGGAAACGGAGCCTGGGCATATGGTATAAGGGGGGAAGTGAAAATTTTCGGCCCCTGGCATGTATACGGAGGATACGACTACCTCAGCAAAAAGGGAAAGACCGTCCTCATGGGGGAGGAAGCCTCCACCGTTCACAACTATTACTCGGTGGGGCTTGAATATGTCAAGGGATTTCCCCTGGTTTCCCTTCTGGCCAGGGCAGGGGTTTTGTTTGTGGATTACAGCGAAGAGGCCCTGGGCCAGAGCATCAGGGACAACTGCGTGGGGTTTGAAGCCATGGCCGGTCTGAGGCTTAAACTCAGGCCGTTTTTCATTGAAGGCGGTGCCGGCTACATGGCCGCCAGCGACCGAATCCTGGACAGCGACATTAAGTTCAACGGAATTAAACTGGAAGTCGGGGTCGGGGTGGGGTTTTAGCCGCCTTAGTCAGGCAAAATAAAAAAGGGGGGACACCCTGGTCCCCCCAAAGAGCATCTATTAAAAGAAGCCACCCCCGCCCTTTTATATGCAAGAAGCGTGCCAGAACAACCCCGCTCCAGAAAAGGGCTTTCAGTTTTCAGGTGTAAAAAAACTTACTCCGTGGAGAAAAAACTTTACGGTGGGAGTGAAGGTGGAGAAGTTTTTAAAGGTGCTTCAAATGTTATATAATAAACCTGATATCAACCAAAGGAGGGTGGAGATGATAGATGTAGAGAAACTTCTGGGAAACGAAGCGGATTATCTTTTGAATCACAAGTCCACCACCATTCCAAAGGAAATGCTACACCTGCCCGGCCCGGATTTTGTGGACCGGATATTCGTTCAGACCGATAGACCCCCGGCGGTTCTCAGGAACCTCCAGTGGATTTTCAACCACGGAAGGCTGGGTGGCACGGGGTATCTTTCCATACTTCCCGTGGATCAGGGCGTGGAGCACTCCGCCGGCGCTTCCTTTGCCCCCAACCCCATTTATTTTGATCCGGAGAACATAGTGAAACTCGCCATGGAAGGGGGATGCAACGCCGTGGCCACCACCCTGGGAGTTCTGGGCGCCGTCTCCAGGAAATACGCCCACAAGATACCCTTCATCGTAAAAATCAACCACAACGAACTCCTTACCTACCCCAACATATACGACCAGACACTGTTCGCTTCGGTGGATCAGGCCTTTAACCTGGGGGCTGTGGGCGTGGGGGCCACCATTTACTTCGGTTCCCCGGAATCCCGTCGTCAGATTCAGGAAATCTCCCAGGCCTTTGAATACGCCCACAGCCTGGGCATGGTGACCATCCTGTGGGCTTATCTCAGAAACAGGGCCTTTAAGACCCAGGAGAAGGATTACCATGTGGCGGCGGACCTTACTGGCCAGGCCAATTATCTGGGAGCCACCATTGAAGCGGACATAATAAAACAAAAGCAGCCTCAGAACAACGGCGGATTCATAGCGCTGAAGTTCGGAAAAACCCATCCCAAGATGTACGAAGAACTCATGAGCGACCACCCCATTGACCTTACCCGCTACCAGGTGGCCAACTGCTACATGGGAAGGATAGGCCTCATAAACTCCGGAGGGCCTTCGGGGAAGAACGACCTACAGCAAGCCGTCAAAACCGCCGTTATAAACAAGAGGGCCGGTGGCATGGGGCTGATTACCGGGAGAAAGGCCTTCCAGAAACCCATGAAGGAAGGGGTGGAACTTCTCCACGCCATTCAGGATGTTTACCTGAACAAAGAAATAACCGTGGCGTAGTCCTTGACACCGGGGATATAATATGGTCGGATAGCGGGGTGGAGCAGTCAGGTAGCTCGTCGGGCTCATAACCCGAAGGTCGGTGGTTCAAATCCACCCCCCGCAACCATCCTTCCCTCAAAATCCCCCTCCTTCTTGCAATTCTAAGGCCTGGAATATATAATTACCCTTCATGAGAAGGCTTCCGCTTGTAAGTTTTATGTTCCTTTCCCTTGCCTTTTGTGGGGCCAGGGGAGAAAAATCTTCCAGACCCGGTCCTGTCCGTGAAAGCGGAGAATCCCGGGTAATCCTTCAGATAGGGGACAAAACTTACACCACCAGGGATTTTGAGATCTTTCTTGAGGGCAAAAGGATATCCTTGAGGGACCTCCCGGAGGAAGCCCGTTCGTCTCTTTTCAAGGAATTCGTTAACACCAGGCTTATGCTTCAGGATGCGGAGAGGCGGAAGATAATACTGAACCCGGACGAAATCTCCATTTACAGGAAGATCTTAGAAGACCTCAGCGTCAAGGTGGATGCCTCCGTTTTAAAATCCATTTACGAAAACCTCATCATAAGCAAATATCTGGGGGAGGTGGTCTACAAGGGAATAAAGGTGAGCGACCAGGAGGCCTATCAATACTACCGGGCCCATCCCCAGGAGTTTATCCGAAAGGAAAGGGTTAAACTTCACCACATCCTGGTGGATTCCGAATCCCTGGCCCTGCAACTCCGGGAGAAACTTTCCAGGGCAGGGGTCAAGGAATTTGAATCCCTGGCCAGGAAGTTTTCCACCGCTCCGGAGGCCAAGAACGGAGGAAGAATGGGTTGGTATGAGAAGGGGGACCTGCCCCGGGAGATGGAGGATGTCGTCTTTTCCCTTTCCCCCGGGGAAGTATCCCAGGTGGTTAAAACTCCCATGGGATACCACATCTTCCGCCTGGATCAGAAGCAGCCCCAGAGGATGCTTTCCTTCCAGGAAGTAAAGGAAAGGATAAAACAGAAACTTCTGGAGGAAAAAAGGGAGGAGGCCCTTCAGCGATGGATAGAGAAGTTGAGGAAACAATACAATGTTATCCTTTATCCAGAAAATCTGGATTTTAAGTACAAGGAGGAGGGATGAAGAAATTTATTCTTGCGTTCGCCCTTGGTTCTTTACTCCTGGCCGGAGAATACAAACTGGTGGACGAAGTCCTGGCGGTGGTGGGGGATGAGATAATCACCCTTTCCGATGTAAAGGCCTACGAAAAAGAACTTTATAAATTCCTCTCGCAGAAGTACAGCGGGAAGGAACTTGAGGAAAAATTTGCCCAGGAAAGAAAAAACATCCTTGATACCATGATACAGAGGAGGCTTCTTCTGGTGAAGGCCCGCCAGGAGGGACTCAATGTGGACGAAGAACTCAAAATAACCATGAAGAACATGGCCAAGGAATACGGTTTTTCCACCGTGGAGGAACTGGAGAAGGCCATGAAGGCCCAGGGGATGGATGTGGAGGAATGGAAAAAGGCGGCCCGGGAAAACCTCCTTCAGCAGAAACTCATTCAAAGGGAAGTAGACGCAAAAATATCCTTGACCGAGGGCGAGATAAGGGATTATTACGAAAAGCACAAAGAGGAATTTGGAGAGCCCGCCCGCTGGGTTTTGAGGGCCATTAAGGTGGAAAAGGGCCCTGGAGCCGAAGAGCAGAAAAGGGAGATAGACAGGCTCCTGGAGGAGAAGGGCTTTGAAGAGGCGGTTAAACTTTCCGCTCCACCCTTCAACGCCAACGGAGGGGAACTGGGAGAACTCACCCAGAAGGACATAAGGCCGGAGTTTCTGGAGGCCATAAAGAAAACCCCCGCCGGGGCTTATACCCCGTGGATAGAAGCCGAAGATGGGTGGTATAAATTTCTTGTGGAAAAATACATCCCCCCCACCACGAAGAGTCTGTCCCAGGTGAGGAAGGAAATAGAGGAAAAGATCCTCGCCCAGAAAAGGCGAAAGGCCCTGAAAAAATTCATTGAAGAACTGAAAAAAGAAATTCCCGTGAGGATTATCCGCCGCTATCCATGAAGGTGATGATATTTGTCCCTCCGGGGGGATACTTTGCAGAGAGGTGGTCCAGGGGTCCCTTCATGCCTCCCCTGGGGATCATATACATTGGAACGGTGCTTAAAAACCACGGGGTAGATGTGGAACTGGTGCCTGCGGAACTTTACCGAATGTCCTGGGGAGAGATAGTCCGAAAAATAGAGGAAGATAAACCGGATATCGTGGGGGTTACCTCCACCACGGAAAACCGGTTTCAGGCCTTTAAACTCCTCAATCTTGCCAAGAAGACGAGACCCCAGGCCTGGACGGTTTTCGGAGGGCCCCACGCCTCCATGGCCGCCCGCGACACCCTGGAACATCTTCCCTTCGTGGACATAGTGGTTAGAAACGAAGGGGAGATAACCACCCTGGAACTGGTGAAGGCCCTGCAGACGGGAGATCCGTATAAAAACCTGGAGAAGGTCCTGGGAATTTCCTACAGAACCCAGGAAGGAAGGGTGGTGGAAAACCCCAGAAGGCCCTACATAAAGCCTCTGGACCTCCTCCCCATTCCAAACCGTGAACTCATCCACTTCAGGGAGTACAATTTTTCCATGGAAATCCCCGGTAAGGGGAGGGTGCCGGCCCTCAACATGATGACCTCCCGGGGGTGCCCCTTTAACTGCAATTTTTGCGCCACTCCGGTAAACTGGGGCAGGGCGGTGAGGATGCATTCGGTGGAAAGGGTTATAGAGGAGATAGAGCAGGGGATGACAGAATACGGGATAAGGGCCGTCTGGTTTTACGACGATACCTTTGACGCCAACCCCAGAAGGCTTGAGAAACTATGCGACATATTCCTGGAGAGAAAATACAACATAAACTGGTATGCGGAAGTGAGGGTGGACATTTTAACCAGGCCCCTTCTTGAAAAAATGGTCCGCTCCGGTCTTTATTACCTTTCCTTCGGAGTGGAGGCCGGTTCGGAAAGGGTCCGCAAGGAAATCATAAGAAAAAATGTGAACATTGAGCAGGTAAGGCGAACCATAAGATGGGCTAAGGAACTGGGTATAACGCCCAACCCCTTCTTCATATTCTCCCATCCCACGGAAACCTGGGAAGAGGCCCAGGAGACCATAAAACTCATTGAGGAATTCAGCGAAGATTGTGACATTTCCGTTTCCATACTTCATGTTTATCCAGGCACGGACCTGGAGAAAACCGCCGTAGAGTTGGGGGTTCTGCCCGAAGATTTCACCTGGACCAGAAAAAGGGACCCCAGGATAATCACCCTTCCTGCTGCCCAGGGGGATGTTCCCCTTTTCAAACACCTCCTCACCTGGGCCCAGATAAGCGAACTGGTTTTCCGGTGGAACCTGGCCCAAAGGAAGGTATCCGTGTGGAAAAAGGCCTTTCAGGCCCTTAAAAACCTGAGGAGTTGGCGGGACATACCGCGGTATTTAACCATGCTTTATGTTTATCTAAAACTTAAATTGAAGAAGGCCATAGGAAGGTTGTAATGGATTTGATTCTGGTAAGATACGGTGAAATTGCCCTGAAGGGAGCCAACCGCAGGAAATTTGAAAAAAACCTGGAGGAGAACCTCAGGGCTTACCTTAAAAAGGAGGGGATCTCCTTCGGGGGAGTTGCTTCCAAAAGGAGCAGGATATTCATCTATTCCCCCTCCCGCCTTCCGGACCTATCCCGGGTTCTGGGCGTAGTTTCCTATTCCCCTGCCTGGGAGTTTCCCACCCTGGAGGAGGTCAAGGACTTCCTGGCCCAGCAGGAGGCTCTTTTTTCCGGGGCCTCTTCCTTCAGGATAACCGCCTCCCGGGCCGACAAGAATTACCCCCTCACCTCCCCGGAAATTGAGAGAGAACTGGGGGCGGTGGTCCACGAGAAGTTTTCCGTCCCCGTGAACCTCAAGCAACCCCAGATAAATGTGGGGGTGGAGTACATAGACGAGTTTTTCTATGTGTATTTTGAAAAAATGCCGGGATGGGGTGGACTTCCCGTGGGGGTGAGCGGAAAACTGGTGGTTCTCCTATCCGGAGGGATAGATTCGCCGGTGGCCGCCTTCCTCATGATGAAGAGGGGAGCGGAACTGGTGCTTCTCCACTTCCGAAAAAATCCCATAGACGACAGGATCGGGGAAATCCACAGGGCCCTCTCCGCCTATGCCGTCGGACGGGAGCCGGAACTGGTGGTAATGGACCTGGGGAAGGTCAAAAAATTCTACGACCTCGCCAGGCGCAGGGACGAAACCCACCGTTACATGTGCGTCCTGTGCAAACACATGATGCTCAGAACTGCCGAGAAACTGGCCTTTAAAAAGGGAGCCCTGGGAATAGTCACCGGAGACAGCCTGGCCCAGGTGGCTTCCCAGACCCTGGAGAACCTGGCGGCCCAGAGATACGGACTGAAACTTCCGGTTTACTCCCCCCTTATAGGGCTGGACAAGACCGAAATAGTGAACATCGCCAAAAAAATAGGGACATACGAGCCCTCCATTCACCACAAGGAGAAGCCCTGTCCCCTTCACCCCCATCCTGTTACCAGGGCCAGGATGGATAAGTTTTTCCAGGCCTGGGACGAGGTGACGGAAAAACTGGGTTATCTCCCCTGGGAAAAATTCTTCCAGAGAAAATAAGGAGGAAAACATGGCCAGATTTCCCAAAACCTTCTGGGCAGCCAACACCGTGGAACTTTTTGAAAGGGCGGCCTATTACGCCGTAGCCTCCTTCGTGGTCATTTACTTCCACGAAGTTCTGGGGATGAGCCCCACCTTTTCCACCTTCCTCAACGGGACCATCCTCTGGGGTTTGATATACTTCCTGCCGCCCCTCAGCGGAACCCTGGCGGACCGATTCGGCTTCAAAAAATCCCTTTCGGTGACCTTCGTCCTCTTGTTTCTGGGTTACCTGGTGGTGGGCACGGTGAAGAACTTCTGGCCCGGACCCGATTACACCCTTCCCGTGGTGGTGGGAATAGTCCTCATAGGGATAGGGGGTTCCTTCGTAAAACCCTGCATTTCCGGAACGGTCCAGAAAACCGCCGGTGCCAATGCGGCCCTGGGTTTCGCCATTTTCTACATGACCATAAATGTGGGATCCATGATAGGGAGAATAGTCTCCTATTTTGTCAGAATAAAATACGGGATCCCGGCCATATTCTCCTATGTGGCCACCGGTTTTGCCTTCCTGGGACTTTTGGTGGTTTTCTTCGTTTACCGGGAGCCGGAGTACCAGGGGGAGGAGGGGGGAAAATACAAGCCCAGAACCCTTAAGGAAGCCCTCCTGGGCATGTTCACCGTCTTGAAGAACCTGAAGTTCGTGTTCTTTCTCGTGGTCATCGGTCTTTTCTGGATCATCTATGTCCAGATATACAACTTGATTCCCCTGTTTCTCAGGCAAATAGACCCCCATGCTCCGGTGGAACTCTACACCCTGGTGAACCCGGTCTCCATAGTTTTGCTCCAACTTCTGATAGCGAAGATTTCCAAAAACTGGTCCTCCCTGAAGTCCATAATGGTGGGCATCGGCATCACCATAGCCGGCATGTTGATAAACGCCGTTCCCTTCCTGTTTTCCATGGATCCCTATCGGAAACTTGACCTGGGGATGGTCACCGTTCCCGTGGCCGGCGCCTTCATGCTCCTTTCCATTTTCTCCATGGCCTTAGGGGAAATGTTCGCTTCCCCCAGAATATATCAGTACATCGGAGCCATTGCCCCCAAGGGCCAGGAAGGTCTTTATCTTGGATACGCCAACCTACCCCTGGCCCTGGGAACCATCGTGGGGGCTCCCCTGGGGGGTATGCTCTTTGAGAAGTTCATAGAGACTCCACTGAAGGCCGGCCTCGGCATGAAGGCAGGGATAATGTGGGTCATAGTGGCGGCCATGGGGGTGATTTCCCTGATAGGCGTTCTCCTCTACGACCGATTCATGGTGGAGAAGAAGTAATAGCCCCTTAAGGTTTTTCAAAAAAAAATATTTTTCTGGAACTTGCGAAATCCCGATATATTTGATAGGATTTTTCTGTGGTAAGGAAAGGTGAGGAGAGGAGGGTGTTTTTCGGGAAAAGGCAGGGCTTTGCCTTTACAGGGCGAGGGGACCAGGAAGGGCTATTAGACCGAAAAGGAGGATAAAATGAAACAATCCATTCTTGACAGGTTTATGAGCCGGAAGGGATTGTATGTTGGGTTTTGGTTCGTTACCATAGTGATGGTAACGGCCCTGATTATCTTCACTGCCAATCTGGCAAAGGAAGTCCCGCCCATACCCCAGACGGTAAAATCCGCCTCCGGGGAGGTGCTCTACACCTACGACGATGTGGTGCAGGGCAAGGCCTATTTCCAGGAATTTGATCTTATGGACTACGGAACCATTCTGGGAATGGGGGCGTATCTGGGGCCGGACTTCTCCACGGAGTTCTTTCACAAAAGGGCAGAATTTCTCTACGACTACTACGCCAAGGAACTTTTCAACAAGCCCAGGAGCGAACTCACGAAACTGGAAATGGGAGCCGTTAAGGAAAGGGTGAAGCAGGACATCCGGGAAGAGACCCATTTAAGGAAGGAGGGGGTTGTTTACACCCACGCCTCCGCAGAGGCCTTCAAGCGCAACCGGGATTATCTGGTTAATTTCCTGGTAAACGGAGACAGGTCCAGGGCCTGGCCGGGGAAGGTTATAAGGCCGGAGGAGGCGGTTAAAATCGCCGCCTTCATTGATTGGTCCCAACTGGTCCAGTCCTCTTTGAGGCCGGGCACCAACAGGACCTGGTCCAACGATTGGCCTCCGGAGCCCCTGGTGGACCAGCGCTCCTCCTGGACCAACCATTTTTACTCCCTATGGGAGTTCCTCCTCCTGTGGACCTTTACGATTCTGGTGATTTTCCTGGCCTACGAATACCTCCTGAAGAAGGACGAACCCCTGGGACCTCCCCTGGAAATAACAGACCTTTATCCTTCCCAGGTAAAACTTCTTAAATATGTTCCCATAGTGGCCCTTCTTTTCTTCGTCCAGTTGATAATAGGGGGTTATCTGGCCCATCTTTACGCCGACCCTGCCAACGACTTCGTCTTCTCCCAGAACCTTTTGCCCTTCAACGCCATGAGGGGAATCCACATAAACCTGGCCATCCTCTGGATTGCCATCGGATGGTTGGTGGGTGGACTTCTTATAGCCCCCTTGGTGGCGGGGGAGGACCTGAAATTTCCCTGGCTGGTGGATGTTCTGTGGGTGGCCCTGCTGGTGGTGGGCCTGGGAGGAATAGCGGGGATTTACCTGGGAGCCACCGGGCACCTCAGGGATGTGTGGTTCTGGCTGGGCAACGAAGGCAGGGAGTTTTTGAACCTGGGGAGAATATGGGACATCGCCCTGGTCCTTGGACTGGTCCTCTGGTTCCTCATGGTCTTCAGTCTGGTGAGAAAAGCAAAGGAAAACAGCGTCATGCTGGGGGTGATCATATGGTCCGCCTTTGGAATCGCCACCCTCTACATCGCCGGTATGATGCCCCTCACCAAAATTATGCCCAACTTCACCGTGGGAGATTACTACAGGTGGTGGGTGGTCCACCTCTGGGTGGAACTTACCTTTGAACTCTTCGCCGCCGGAGTTCTGGCCTATCTATCCGTGGCCATCGGTCTGATTTCCAGAAAGACGGCGGAGAGGATCATGCTGTTTGAGATCTTCCTCATCATGATGACCGGCGTCCTGGGGGTTGGCCATCACTACTGGTGGCAGGGACTTGATCAGTACTGGATCGCCGTGGGAGGAATTTTCTCGGCCCTGGAGCCTCTCCCCCTGGTCCTCATGATGATAGAGGCCTGGAAGAACCAGCGGGAGAAGATATCTTCCCCGGGAGGGTTTGCCTACACGGTGCCCTTCATGTGGCTGGCGGGTTCGGCCTTCCTCAACTGGCTTGGAGCGGGATTCTTCGGGATGGTGATCAACACCCCCACCATAGATTACTACGCCCACGGAACTTACCTCATCATGCCCCACGCCCATGTGGCGCTCCTCGGAGCCTTCGGATACATTTCACTGGCTTTCCTCTATCTGGTGGCCAGATCCCACGCTTCAGCCCGGGGATTAGTCTGGAGCGAAAAACTCAGCAAATGGGGTTTCTGGCTTCTCACCATAGGGGTCGTACTTTTCGCCGTTCCCACCTCTATAATAGGATTCCATCAGGCTCAGGTTTCCCACGATCTGGGCTATTATTTCGCCCGGAGCAGGGAGGCCCTTGCCCCGGTCATGGGATGGGCTAAGATAAGGATAATTCCCGATACCCTCATGATCGTGGGGGGAGCCCTCATACTTCTTGACCTGGTGAAGAAGATTTATCTGAGCAAAAAGGCCACCGGCTGAGGCTGAAAAGGAGGGGGGAATCTCCCCCTCCTTTCCCGTTGAGCCGCGATTACCTCGTTGACATAAAGGGTTCACCTGGTTTATAATTCTTAGTCCTGGCGGCGTAGCTCAGTTGGTAAGAGCATGCGGCTCATATCCGCAGAGTCGGGGGTTCAAATCCCTCCGCCGCCAATTTATTTATGCCCTTCAGGAAATTTAAGGAAACCGTAAGAAAGCATTCCCTCATAGAGCCCGGTGACAGGGTTCTGGTGGCCTTTTCCGCAGGACCCGATTCCACGGTTTTGCTCCATTTTTTGTACCTTTTTTCCGAGGAACTGGGTTATCAACTGGGGGTGGCCCATTTCAACCACATGCTGAGGGAGGAGGCAGAGGAAGAGGAGGAGTTCTGCCGTAGACGGACCTCGGAATACGACCTGCCTTTTTTTTCCGCCAGGGAAGATGTTAAAAAATACGCAAAGGAGAGGGGCTTAAACCTTGAGGAAGCCGCCCGCCACCTGAGATACGCCTTTTTAGAGGAGGTGGCGAAGCGGGAGGGATACGATAAAATCGCCACGGGGCACACCCTCTCGGACCAGGCGGAAACCCTCCTTTATCGTATGCTCAGGGGGTCTGGGGTAAGCGGGCTTTCCTCCATAGCGCTTATCAAGGAGGGAAAGTACATCAGGCCCCTTCTTAGGGTTTCCCGGAAGGAGATTTTGGATTTTCTTGAAAAAACCGGAATTCCCTTTATACAGGACCCGTCCAACCGGGACCTTTCCTTTGACCGCAACTGGTTGCGCCATGTTCTTATCCCCGCCGTGGAGGGCAGGTTTCCCGGGGTGGAGGAGGTCCTGGCCCGGGAGGCTGAGATCCTCTTTCATGAGGACCGGTGGATTGAAGGGATGATGGAGGAGGAACTTCGGCGGAGACTTAAAGGAAGAAAGTTGATAGTGGACGATTGGTCCCAGCCCCTGGGTTTCAAGAGGAGGCTCATAAGGACTTTTCTGAGAAGGATGAGGGGAAACCTCCGCAGGATAAATTTTGACCACATTGAGCACCTGGTGAACCTGAAGCCCGGGGATGAATATTTCCTTCCGGGGGAAGAAAGGGTTTTAAGGCAGGGGAAAGCCTTTTTTTACCTGGGAAAATTACCCCCTCTAACCCATTACCGCCTTTCCATTGAAGGGAAGGGAATCTATCGGATAGGGGATCTCTGGGAGATTTCCGTGGAGGAATTTGAAGGGGAGGGCTCCTTTGACTCCCCGGACGAGGCCCTGGTTACCGCAGAACTCCCCCTGACGGTGAGAAACTGGAGGGCCGGGGATCGCTACATTCCCCTGGGTAGGCGGGAGGAAAGGAAACTTTCCAGCGTGTTCAATTCCCTGGGCGTGCCGGGTCCCCTAAGGCCTTATCTTCCGGTCTTCGTCAGAGGGGATAGGATCGTGTGGGCCTTTCCCCTCCCCGTGGCCGAGGAGTTCAAATATCGTGGAAGGGGCTTAAAAATTAAAGTTAGGCCCCTGAACCCGGCCCTGGAATTCCTTCATTCCTGAGTTAGAAGGGCGTAGAACATCCCGTCGCTCTGGAGGATCTCCGGCTGGGTGAAAAGAAAATTACCCCTTTTTTCAAGGATTCCTTCAGCAGGAGGGCTCAGGGGAAGGGTCGGAAAGCCCTCCAGCGTCCCCTCGGTTTCTTCCTTCTCCTGGGTGCAGACCACATAGAGAAGTTTTTGGCCGTGGGGCAAAAGGGCCTTCACCAATTCCCGCTGGAGTTTGGAAAGTTGGGAGAGACCCCGGGGGGTTGTTCTCCACTTCACCTCCGGGGCCCGATGAATTATCCCCATGGATGAACAGGGGGCGTCCAGTAGAATCAGGGGAAATTCGCCCCTCACCGGCGGTTTTCTTCCGTCGGCCACGAAGACCCTGATACGGAGGCCCAGCCTTTTGAAATTTCCCAGGGTCAGTTTCAGCCTCGGCAGGGATATGTCCGAAGATATGACCTCCAGCCCCATTTCCGCCATGTGGGAGGCCTTTCCCCCGGGGGCAGAGCATGGGTCCCAGACCCTCTTCGCCAGGCCGGAAGCCATGAGACCCGCCAGTTGGGAAGCCCTGTCCTGGATGTAGTAAAACCCCTCCCTCAGAGCACTGGTCTCCCTGGGATTTCCCTGAACTATCTTCAAGCAGAAGGGCGATTCCGGGCAGGCCTTGGTTTTTATTCCCTCCCGTTCAAGCCTCCGGGACAATTGCGCCGGGGATGTTTTTCTCCGGTTTACCCGGATGTAAAGGGGAGGTGGGGAATTGTAGTAGAGGGCCAGGGCTTCGGCCCTTTCCAGGCCGAATTCTTCCAGCCATCTTAACGCCTTCCACTCGGGGGTGGAAAGGGTGTGGGTCAAGTACATGAGTGGGTCTTCCCTGCCGGGATACCTCACCCCTTCCCGAAGGAAGGCCCGGAGAATCCCGTTGACGAAGGCCCTCTTCCATGGGGCCGCCAGAAGTTTCACCGTTTCCTTAACCGCTGCGTGGTCCGCCACCCTCATTTTTTCAATCTGATAGATCCCCAGCCTCAGGGCATTTAACACATAGGGTTCAATTTTTTCCAGCCTTTTATTGGAAAGGTAAGCCACGGCGTAGTCCAGACGGCCCCTCCAGCGGAGGACCCCCATTACCATTTCGGTAACGAACCCCCTGTCCCTGGGCTTTACCTTCTTCAAATAAATGTCCAGCACCTGGGAGGAATTCCCCCCGGCCTCTACATCCATGAGGGCCTTCAGGGCCACGAATCGGGGGTCGGTCATTTAAGGAAGTCTCCCCTCCTGAGCCTGGCTCCGTTCATGAAGGAAGCCCCGGAGACGGGTTTTTTGCCCGGCACCTGAAGTTCTTGGAGAAGCAGGGTGCCCTTTCCGGTGGCCACCCACAGGCCCTCCTCCTTCCTTCCCAGGATTTCCCCGGGTTTTCCCTGGCCCTCCAGGACCCTGGCCCTCAGCAGGATAAGCCTTCCCCCCCGGAAGGGAATCCAGGGTTTAAGGTCCGGATTAAAGGCCCGAATTTTCCTCTCCAGCACCATCGCATCTTCTTCCAGGGAAAGGGCCGCCATGGCTTTATCTATCGCGGGGGCATAGGAGGGTTCCCCCTCCTGGGGTTTCGGGGTTATTTTTCCCTCCACCCATGCCTTCACCGTTTCCCAGAGGAAGGGGGCGGTCTCTTGGGCCATTCTCTCCATGGCTTCTCCGTAGTTTTCCTCCCTCTTTATTTCAAACCCCATCTGGGCAAGGATGGGACCCGTGTCCAGACCCCGATCTATGAGGAAAACCGTTGCTCCGGTTCTTTCCATTCCCTTTAAAATGGCCCAGCGAAGGGGAGCCGCTCCCCTTAGGGCCGGCAGGAGGGAAAAGTGTAGGTTCACCGTCCCTGCCCGGGGGATGTTGAAAACCGAAGGAGGTATTATCTTTCCGTAGGAAATCACCACGAAAACATCGGGATTCAGGGAGATGAGTTTTTCCTTCAGGGCGGAGTTTTTTCTCAGTCTTTCCGGCTGAAGCACCTCAACGCCGTGTTTTTCACCAAAGATTTTAGGGGGCGGAGATTTCACTTTCATCCCCCGGCCAACGGGTCTGTCCGGGCCCGTAACGATGGCTTTTATTTTTGCCCCTCGCCTTAAAAATTCCTCCAGGGCAGGAAGCGATACCCTGTCTGAAGCGAAGAATACGGTTTTCATCTCTTGAAATATACCCCCTTTTTGTTCTATCCTATTTCCGTGAAAAAATCAAGGAGGTGAAGGATGCTCAAAATAGTGAAAGATAAGTTGAAGGATGTCACCGTCCTGAGGCTGGAGGGAAAACTTGTCATAGGCGACGAGGTGGAGGAGTTTCGCAAGGCCATAACCGAGGCAGTAAAGGAGGGGGCCAAAAAGATAGTGATAGACCTCTCTAAACTTTCCTACATGGACAGCACAGGCCTGGGAGAATTGGTCAGGGCCTACACCACGGTGAAAAAGGCCAACGGAAATTTGAAACTTGCCAGCCTTACAGAAAAGGTCAAGGACCTCATGTTCATGACTAAACTTCTTACCATATTTGAAAACTACGACACGGTGGAGGAGGCAGCCGGCTCCTTTGAATGAGGAGATTTTTTCTCCTTCTTTTTCTTGTCTATGTTTTCTTCGCCCTGACCGGGGATTTTTCCGCCATTAAAAGGGGATTTTCCCCGGCCGAAGAGGCCACCTATCTCCTGGCCCAGAGGTGGGAGGGAGCAACCCCCACCGGCTTGAATTACCTCAGGAGACTTTACCCCCGGGGCGGACGGGTGGTTCTCACCTGGAGGGAAAAACCTCAACCCTACTCACCCTGGCTTTACAACGCCGCATCCTATCCCTTTTTCCGCCTTTTAGGGGAAAGGGGGCTTTATCTCCTCAACGCAGTTTTTCTCCTCTTGGCCCTGGAGGTTCTGCTCCTCGTCCTGGGCCCTTCAGTTTTTCCTTTTCTGGCACTTTTAGGTTCAACCCTTCCGGTCTTCCTTCTAACGGAGGGGCCCTATGCCCTGATTTTCTTCCTTGCAACACTTGTTCTATACCTGATTTCCTCAGGAAAACCCGCCCTGGCCTCCGTGGTCGGCGGCTTCCTTTCCTTTTTAGCCCTGCCCTTTTTCTTTTTTCTCCCCCTGGTGGCCGTGGCCGGTAAAAGGAGGACGGTCAATCTTTTTCTGGGGTTTTCGGCCTTTTTCCTTCTGGTGGCGGTGGGCCTGCACCTGCCTGGAGCCCTTCCATGGGACCTGACCTACACGGCGCCCCTTTACTCCTCTGCCACATCGTTTTTGACCCAGCCGGTCCTCTTTTCTTCGGGCAATTTCCCCGTCCTTGAGTTTTTCCTGGGCAGGTTCACAGGCGCGGTTTTGTATTTCCCGCTCCTTCTGGTCTTTGTGCTGGGCGGTGGCAAAAAAATTCTTCCCGGCCTTCTTTTTCTCGCCGCCTTCCTCTTCATCGGCCCCTTTCACGCTCCCTTCGGCTTTCACGGGAATCCGTGGCTGGTGGCCTTCGTGCCCTTTGCCCTTCCCCTTATAAAGGGTTTTTATCCCAGGATTCTTGCGGCGGTGGCAGTACTGGCGGTCTTTTCCATAAACATATTTCCCCTGCGGAGCGGAGCCTATCCTCTGATTTTTTCCAGCCAGATTCCCTTCGTGTGGGGACCGGCAGAGACGAACATAATAAATTCAATCCCGGCCATAAAAATAGGCGAAAACCTTCACCTTGACAGGAATTTCTTCAATTACCGGGGTAGTTCCTTCAGGCCCCGGGGAAGGGAGAGGGTGGAGTTCCTCAGGGTTTCCCCGGAAAGGGAGACGGTTTTCATAATCAAAGACCTGGCCGGAGGAAACCGGGTGTTTCTGAAGGTGAACGGGGCCGTCCGCAGGTTGAACATGAAGAGGAGGGCCAGGTACACCGAAAAATTTTCAGGGAGGGAATTGGTCCCTGGACTCTTTCTTTACCATGTGACGGTCCAGGCCAGCCGTTGTAGTCCCGTTCTTCCTCAGAAAATATGCCTGGGGGTGGAGGTCCAGTGGAAGTGAAATGCCCCCTCTGCGGAGGTTCCAGGGTTAGTTTCTGGAAAAGAGGGAATTTTGACTACCGCCAGGCCGGAGCCGACGATTTCAAAATAACGGATTCCGACTACGGACTTTTTCCGGACCTTCTTAAGTGCGAAGAATGCGGACTTCGCTTTGCCCGGGAGATGCCGTCCCCTTCACAACTGCTCAGCCTTTATTCGGGGGTGGTGGACCCTGACTACGAGGAGGAGGCCGAGGGAAGGGGACAGAACTTCCTCAGGATTATAAAATTTCTCAAGAGGATAAAACCCGGCGGTAAACTCCTGGATGTGGGGGCGGCCACAGGGATATTTATGGATCTGGCCCGGCAGGCGGGATGGGAGGTTTACGGGGTAGAGCCTTCCCGATGGGCTTCCCGGAGGGCCCAGGAAAGGGGGCTGAAGGTCTGGGAAGGGGATTTTCTGGATTATCCCGGGGAGGATAAGTTTCAGATTATCACCATGCTGGACATAATAGAGCACATGGCTACCCCTGGATTGGCCCTGCAGAAGGCCCGGGAACTCCTGGATGAAGGGGGGATTCTCGTGATTACCACCCCGGATATAGAAAGCCTTGCCGCCCGGATTATGGGGAAAAAGTGGTGGCATCTTCGGCCAGCTCATGTGAATTTCTTTTCCCGCCGCACCCTGTTAAAGGCTTCGGAAAAATTCCGGTTCCGCCCGGTAAAACTCAGGCATTACATGTGGAATTTTTCCCTTCACTACCTGATAACCCGGTTTTCCTGGGGCAGAAAATATTTTAACTGGAACTTGCTTAAAAAGGTAAAATTAAAACTTGCCCTTTTTGATTCTCTGGAGGCATATCTTGAAAAATTACCTTAGAGCATTAAGGCTTGGACGCTGGCCCAGAAGCGCATCCATAATAATAGGCACCGGCGCCTACTGGGCCCTGAGGATGAAGTTTGCCACCCCCACCCCGGACCAAATTCTGAAATTTATTCTGGCCTTTCTCCTGACATGGGGAATTTCCACCGCCAACTACATAATCAACGAAATTGCCGATGCCCCCTACGATGTTCACTATCCGGATAAGGCCAGCAGACCGGTGGCTTCTGGCAGGGCCCGGGAGGACCTTCTTCTCCTGGTGTTTTTGTTCCTGGTGGTGGTTTCCCTCACCGTGGCCTATTACGCTTTCAACCGGGTGTTTTTCCTGGCTCTTATTTCCCTGCTCATAGCCGGAATTTTCTACAATGTAAAGCCCATGCGGCTTAAAGACACCCCCTTTGCCGATTCCATCTTTGAGTCCATCAATAATCCCATAAGGCTCACTCTGGGATGGTCCTTCCTTGAACCTTCCCTTCCCGACCCCTTCCTTCTTCTGGCCTGGTGGGCCTTCGGGAATTTCCTCATGGCAGGTAAAAGGCTTTCGGAGAAATTGTATCTGGGGGATAGGGCGGAAAAATACCGCCGATCCCTGAGGTTTTACTCCCTTTACAGCCTCAAGGCAATGATGATGGCCTCGGCCCTGGCCTTTTTCGTCTTCTTTTTCCTCTTTTGTTTGAGGAATCACCTGCCCTTCACCATGGGGGCCTCCCTTTTTTCCATCCCCTTCCTGATTAAGTTCTACAGGGATTCTTCCCTTAAGGCCATGGACGAGCCGGAGAAGGCCATAGTGAGGAGTTCACTTCTGCTTTCCTTTGCCATCTTCGCCTTTATTCTTTTCCTGGGCTTGCTTCTGGACCTGAAGTTTTAGGGATTTTTACCCTAAGTTCCCAGAGCACCGTTCCCTCCCTTTCCTGTCCCACCCTGACCTCCGAGAATTCAAATTTCGGGAACTTCATCACCACCACGCATTTTTTCCGGTAAAAAGCCCCCTTCCTTCTTCCATCAATCCTCTCTTCCTTTCCCTCGGGTTCGTATTTTACGAAGAAGGTGGGGAGCAAGTCCCTTTCGCTGCATTTTTCCTTTATCAGAATCAGTTTTTTCCCGTCCCTGTAAACCCTGAACTCGTCCGCCTGGGCCAGCGGTTTTTCTTTCAACGGAAGGTCCTTGAACCGGGTAAAATCGTTGTATATGATCCTCTCCAGCAGTCCCAGTTTTTCCCTGTTTTTTAGGCCGATGTCCTTTACCCGGTAAAGATATTTATACCTCCGCTTCCAGGTCCTTTCCAGGGCAGAGAAGGCCCCCGGGGAAAATTCTATCTTCAGGGGAAAGAAGGAGTTGGGATATGTGTATGGAAACTGATCCATGAGGAGGGTTATGTACCTTCCCCCTCCGGGCCACACGAAGTCTATCCTCCCAAACTTGTTGTGGACGAGTGCCCAGCGGACGAATCCGGGATTTTCGCTGAAGGATAGGAGTTGGAGGAAGGCCAACCGCTGGGAAAGGAGGGCAGAGGGGTGGGAAAATATGGAGGCGGTGGGAAGGAAAAAATAAATGGGGCGGAAGGGATTCATGCTCTGGTTGATCCTGTAGGTGGTCAAAACCACCTTATCCTTCAGAATCTCCGCCAGGGACGGGTCCCAGGAGATTCCGTTGACCAGGGAATTTATTATCTGCTTTCTCCGTTCCTTCACCTCCACATTGGAGATCTGATAGAGGAGGGGGTTTACGGCGAAGAGAAAAAGGAGGACGGCGGCCACCCTGGTAAATCCTTTCCATTTAAGGGAAAGTTCGTGCAATAAGTAGGCCAATCCCACCAGCAATATTAAAGTGAGAAACGGGGATGTCTTGTGGGGAAGCATGGGGGATTTTTCCAGGGAGAAGAAGTAGGCCAGGAAAAGCCACCCCAGGGTTCCCAGAAGGAGGGAAAGGAGGACTCTCCTGTGGATTATGTAAAGAAGGCCCGCCAGGTAAATTAAGCCCAGGAGGGAATACATGCGGGAAAGGTAAAAATGGGTGATTAAGTGCCTTCCCGAATAGGGTTCCATCCCTTTGAAGACGAGGTCCTTGAGGTAAGGGAGGGTGTAAGGGGCCGAGGCCAGAAAGAAGAAAATCCCCAGGACCAAAAGATAAGGTAGCGTTTTCCTCAGGTTTTTTCTTTTTTCGGCGAGGAGGAAGGGAAGGGATAATCCCAGGGGAAGAAACCAGTAATAATAGGTGCCGAAGAGCAGGCCCCCCATAACTCCGCCGACGGCGGCCCTTTTAAACCCGTGGTTTTCCCCGGCCAGATAAAAGAAATACCAGGGGATCAGGAGAAAGAGAACCAGAAGTTCGTAGGGCTTCTGGAAGAGGTAGAAATTTCCGCTGGTGGAGTATATGGAGGCAAACTGGGCCAGAAAAATGAAGAAGGAGCGCCGGAGGGGATTGGTTTTCAGAAGAAACCAGAAGGAGAGGACCGGGGCCAGGTATATCACCGCCAGGGCCCCTTGCTTGAAAACCCATTCAGGGGCCAGGGAAAGAGCGGAGGAGAGTTTTCCCAGAAAATAATGGAAGTAAAATGGATAATGGCTGCTGAGTCCCTTGAAGTTGAAGTCCACATTTGCCCATGAGTGGGAAAACTTGGTGATCATGGAAATGGAAAAATAATTGTCCCCCCTTATTCCGCCCAGGGTAGTGGGGGTTCCGTAAAGGATAAACACCGAAAGAAAAAGCATGGTGGCGGAAATTACCGAGACGGCCCAGTGGTAGGGGTATTCGTCCCTTTCCCAGGGCATACTCACCGTCAAAACCAGAAGGAGGATGGAACAGAGGGGAAAGACCGAGACCACCAGGGGAGGGAATTCCCCGATGTTTTTGAAGAGAACCCCAGGAAGGAGCAGGGCCGGAATCAGAGGCAAGGCGTAGATTAAAAACAGTTTAGTGGAATGGGAAAGTTTCATTTCCCTTGGATTTTAATTTCCGCCGGTGGATAAGTCAACGGAAAGGTAAAGGGTGAAGTCCGCCGAGGTGTCGTAGGGGGCCATGTCCTCCACCATCCCTATCTTCACCCCCCTGTAGATCCGAACCGCTGCGAAGGCGGCCACCGCCGCATGGGAGAGGTCCCCGGCGGTGTAAGGACTGGTCCTCACCAGAAGGCCGAAGTCAAGTCTCCTCCATCGGGCTTCCATCCTTGATGTGAAAAAACTGCTTTTTCCTGCCGCCACCGCCAAACCCAGGGTGGATTTGAAATAGAGGGAACCCGCCTTCCCCTCCAGGCTCCCCCCCAGAAAAACCCGGGACCTTCCGCTGCGGAACCCGTCGTTCTTCAACGGTATTTTCCCCCCCAGGATAATTTTGAAGTAGCCCCCGTAGGAGAAAAAGACCTCCGGCTCCCCCACGAGGGGACCCCTTCGGGCCAGGTCCCGGGCGAAAAGCAGGTATGTATTTCTTCCGTAGGGCACCTGTCCCCGCCCTCCGTCGGGAAGTCCGAAGAGCCGATGAAATCCGTCTATGGCCCCGTCCATGACCCCTCCCCCCGTATAGATGAAGGGAAGGTAGAGGTAAACCCTGCCGGCTTTCGCAACGGGGAAGGAGATGTTTACCGTGAGTCTGGTTTCCTCCAGGTCCAGATAGTATGCCTGTTTTTTTTCAAATATGTTGGCCTGGTATAGGTGGAAACTCAGGGTTTCCCGGCCCAGGGGAGGCAGGACGAAGCACCTCTGAACCGGTGGAAAGACCACCTCCTGGGCGAAGAGCAACGGCACGAGGAGGAAAAGACTTAATTTTCTAATGGCGGAAGTGCCTCCTGGGGGTGAAACCAAAGGCTATGCCCAGTTGTTTTGCCTTTTCGGCCACCTCCGGATCTCTTTTGGAGCCTCCGGGGGCCACCACCAGACCTATGCCGTGGGCGTGGGCTACCTCCAGAGAATCCGGGAAGGGGAAGAACCCGTCGGAGGCCAGCACCGCCCCCCTGGCCCGTTCTCCGGCCCTTCCGCAGGCTATCCTCACCGCCTCCACCCGGCTGGTCTGACCTCCGCATCCGCCCACCATCATTCCATCCCTGACCACCGCCGCCGAGTTGGATTTCAGGGCCTTGGCTATTTTCAGGGCCAGTTTTATGTCCTTCCACGGGATCCGGGGTGGTTTTACCACCCATTCTATCTGGAAGTCCTCGTCGGTAAACCTGTCCCTTTCCTGGATCAGCATACCCCCTTCCACCAGGCGTCCCTCGTAGGGATAATCAGTTTCAAAGGGGATCTGAACCAACCTCAGGTTCTTTTTCTTCTTTAGAATTTCCCTGGCTTCCGGGGAGAAGGAGGGGGCCACTATGACCTCCAGGAAGGTTTTTTTCATTTCCCGGGCGGCCTCTTCGTCCACCTCACGGTTTAGGGCCACTATTCCTCCAAAGGCCGACTGAGGGTCCCCTTCCAGGGCTTTTCTATAAGCCTCCGCAGGGGTTTCGCCCAGGGCCGCTCCGCAGGGGTTTTGATGCTTGAATATGGCGCAAAAGGTTTCGCTAAAGTCCATGGCCATTTCCCTGGCGCTGGCCAGGTCGGCTATGTTGTTGAAGGAGAGTTTCTTTCCCTGCAGCACCACCATTTCCCTCCAAGCCGAAAAGGGGGAGACATAGAAGGCGGCGGCCTGGTGGGGATTTTCTCCGTAGCGCAGGTTCTGATACTTTCTGAAGTTGGCCAGGAAGAATCCCGGTAGGGTCTCCTGGTTGAAGTTCCAGAATATGGATGCGTCGTAAAAGGAGGTTATGGCAAAGGCTTTCGCCGCCAGTTTTTTTCTGGTCTCCAGGGTGGTATCCCCCAATTCCTGAATTTCTTCCAGAACACTCAGGTAATCCTCGGGCTGAACCACCACCGTTACCCAGCGATGGTTTTTAGCCGCGGCCCTTATAAGGGCCACTCCCCCGATGTCTATCATTTCCACCAGATCTTCCCCTTCAAGGCCCTTCCTGGCGGCTTCGGTGAAGGGATACAGGTTTACAGCCACCAGGTCAAACAGGGGGAAACCCATTTTCTCCATCTCGGCGGCATCTTCATCCCTCCGGGCCAGAATTCCCGCAAAGATGGCGGGATGAAGGGTTTTTACCCTGCCTTCCAGTAGTTTCTCAAAACCGGTGATTTCCTCCAGTTTTTTCACTTTTATCCCTTCCTCCGAGAGGAACCGGTAGGTTCCTCCGGTGGAGTATATTTCCCATCCCGCCTCCGCCAGGCCTCTGGCGAAACTCTCTATTCCCCTCTTTTCGTAAACCGAAATAAGAGCCCTTTTCACTTTACCTCCTTTATCTCAATGGCTTTTTTCTCAAAATAATTATCCCCGGATTTCTCCAGCCTGTAAAGGGGCATGTTGAAGGGAAGGTCCTTCCAGAGGTATATCACGCTGAGACTTAACGGCGTTTTTTTGGACAGGACCAGACACCTCCTCCCCAGAAATTCTTTCTCCCCCTGTTTCCTGTAGCCCTTCTTGAGGTATACCTTCACCAGGCCCTTGAAGTCCGAAGCCTTAAGGGCCTTCCACCAGGTGATTTTCCTGAGTTCCCTGTCCGGGACTTCCCTCCTCACATTGTTTATCATCTGATATCCGGTCTTCTTCCAGTAATCTATGTGGATTACCGTGCGGCCCGGGGGAAATTCTCTGGAATATCCCCGGGAGACGATGGCTTCCATTTCCCAGACCCAACCGTGGTCCTTGAGCCTTTCCACGGCGAAGCCCTCAACTATTCCCTTCAACTGATATTTTATTTCCAGTTCCTTCCAACGGATCAAATGGAATTTACAGGTGGGGGTCGCAACAAGAAAAACCAAAAGCGGAATCCACCTCTTCATGGGAGTCGGCTCTGGATTTTCTTCAAAAAGGACGAAATGTACTTCCCTATGATGTCCGCTTCAAGGTTGACCCGGTAGCCGGGACGGGCCTCCGACAAATTGGTCCTCCTGAGGGTTTCCGGGATAAGTTCCACCTCAAAACTATTTCCCCTGATCTGACTTACGGTCAAACTTACTCCGTTCACCGCCACTGAACCTTTATCCACCAGGTAGTGCGCCACCTCCTTCGGAGCCTGGATCCTCACCCTCCTGGCTTCCCCCATTTTTTTTACCGCCTCCACGGTTCCTACCCCGTCCACATGACCCTGAACTATGTGGCCGGAAAGGAAGGTTTCCGCCGTGGCCGGAAGTTCCAGGTTTACCCTTTCCCCGGCCCTTCTGTACTTAAAGGCGGTGGTATTCCATGTCTGGGGAAGGAGGTCAAATTCAAGGAGGTTTCCCCTGGACCTCACCAGGGTCAGGCATACCCCGTCCACGGCCACGCTTTCCCCGACCTCCACCTCCAGGGGGGCTTCCAATTTCAGGCTGGAGGGCAGTATGCTTTTTATGACGCCCTGAAATTTGATTATCCCGGTAAACATATGCCTATTTTAATTCCCATTCTTTCCCTTTTCAACATATAATAAAAAGGTGGAAGAAAAGGATGCCATTGCCAGGTTGATGGAGGAAGTCTCCAGGCTAAGGGAGGAGAACAAGAGGTTGAAGCGGGAACTTTCCCGAATTTCCAGCGAGAGCGAGGGAAAGTACCGCATGCTTTTTGAATACTCGGGGTATGGGGTGGTCATACTTTCCCCCGAGGGGAGGATTCAGGATGTTAATCGGACGATTTTGAAGTTCTTAAACCTCACCGAGGAAGAACTGGTGGGGAAGAGCATTTTTGAACTTCCCTACTGCGATCAGTCCCAGAGGGAATTTATGCGTCGGCTGCTGGACCAGCACAAAAAATGCAAAATGAGTATAGTTAACGAGGTCACCTGTGAGGTCAAGGGGAATTCGTACACCCTGGAGTTCACCTCCGCCAGCGTCATGGCCGGGGAGAGGCTTTGTTGCATAGCCGTCCTCATCAGGGATGTTACCAGGAGGAAACAGTACGACCAGCGCTTGAGGCAGGCCCTGCGGGAGAACAGAATCCTTTTGAAGGAACTTCACCACAGAATCAAAAACAACCTTCAGGTTATCTACAGTCTCCTGAGCCTTCAGGAGAGGTTCACCAGGAGCAAGAAGGTGGCTGAAATTCTCAGGGGGGTAAAAAGCCGAATAAAGACCATAGGTTTTCTCCACGAAAAACTGTATTCCAGGGGAACCTTCCTTGACAGGGTGAGGTCCCGGGAATATCTCTCTGGAATTCTCCAGAACATAACAGGGGTATTCTTTGAAAAGGCCAGAAAGGTGGAACTCAATACGGAATTTGAGGACCTTGAAATCCCTCTCAAAAAAGCGGTGCCCCTGGGGTTGATAGTGAACGAAGCGGTGAGCAATTCTCTGAAACACGCCTTCCCCTCGGGAAAGGGAAAGATTACGGTGCGATTCGGTAGGAAGGGAAAGAATTTGAGCCTTACGGTGGAGGACGATGGGGTAGGTCTTCCCGAAAAACTCAGGAAAAATCCAGGTCGGAACCTTGGATTGAGGCTCATGAAAATTCTGAGCCAGCAACTGGGGGGAGACCTGAAGATTGAGGTGGATGGCGGCACCCGAATTACCGTGGAGTTTAAGGAGGAGAAATGAAAAAGAAAATCCTCATAGTGGAGGACGAGGCCATCACCGCCGAGGACATAAAACTTCTCCTGGAGGCGGAGGGATACGAGGTGGTGGGGATTTCGTCCACCGTGGAGGGTACCCTGGAGGCCGCCCGAAAGAAAAAACCCGACCTTGCCATCGTGGACATAGTCCTGGAGGAGGGAGACGGGATTGAAGTGGCGGAGAAACTCATGGGGGACATGGGGGTCCCCGTTATCTTCATAACCGCCTATTCTGACAAATCCACCCTGGAAAGGGTGCTCAAGGTTCAGCCCTATTCTTACATATTGAAACCCTTTGACGGAAGGGAACTCCTGGGGATCGTGAAAATTTCCCTGGACCGGGCGGAAACGGAAAAAAGGCTCCGGAGTTTGAGGAACCTTCTTGAATTCCTCAACCAGGCCAGGGAGGCCATCATACGAGCAAAGGACAGGAAGGAGATCTCAAAAAAACTTTGCAGGGAAATAGCCCCTAAATTCTCTCCCAGATGCGCCCTTCTTCTTTTTGAAGGCCAGGAACTTTTCCACTGGGAACTCAACCTCGGGGGAGAGGAGAAGAAGTTTTTGAAACTTCTCCGCAACGGGGCCCTTCCTGAGTGCCTGATGGAGAGCAGGGAAGAAGCCGTGTATTTGAGGGACGAGCGCAAAGAATGTGAGAATTGTCCTTTGAAGTCCCTCTGCAAGGACCGGGGCATGATTTTGATGAGGTTTATTTCCCGGGGGGTTTTTTACGGGGCCCTTTACCTTTCGCCACCGGAAAACTTCAGAGAGGAGGACCTTTCCTACATCAAGGGATTTTCCAGGGACCTGGCCCTGGCCTTTGAGGCGAGACGCACGGAAAAGGAAGCCGGAGAAACCCTGGTTCAACTTCAATCCTCCCTCTCCTTCCTCCAGGCGGTCCTCAACTCCATGAGGGAAATGGTGTTTGCCTTTGACGAAGAGATGAAGTTCACCTTCGTGCATGCCCCTGACGAAGAAGCCCTCCTTCTTAAAAAAGAGAGTTTTATAGGGAAAAGGCCCGACGAGATTTTATCGGAAGAACTGGTGGAAAGTTTCAGGAGGGCCTTTGAGGAAAACAGAAAGGGAAAGGTGGTGAATTACGAATACACCATTGAAATAAAGGGAGAAAAACGCTGGTATGCCGTATCCCAGAGTCCTTTACTTCTGGGCAATCGTTTTTCCGGGGCCGTGGCCATAGTCCGGGAAATAACCCAAAGGAAAAAACTGGAACTTCAACTTATGGAGAGGGAGAAAATCTACCGGGGACTTTTTGAAAATGTTCCGGTGGGACTTTATAGGTCCACCCCCCAGGGAAAAATCTTGGAGGCCAATCCCGCCTTCCTCCGAATCCTGGGCTTTCAATCCCTGGAGGAACTGAACCAGAGGGTGGCCACCAATCTTTTCGCCGAACCGGGGGAAAGGGAGAGATGGCAGCGGGAACTGGAGGCCCAGGGGGTTCTGGAGGCCGAATACAGACTTAGAAGGAAGGATGGAAACATAATCTGGGTCAGGGATTGGGCCAGGGTCACCGAGAGGGAGGGGGAAAAATTTTACGAAGGGGCCATTCAGGACATCACGGTCATAAAAAGGAGTCAGGAAGCACTCCAGAGATATATTATGGAACTCAGAAAACTGTTTAACGAGACCGTGGCGGCCCTGGGGGCCATGGTGGAGATGAGGGACCCGTACACCGCCGGCCACCAACTCAGGGTGGCCGAACTGGCGGTGGCCATAGCCCGGGAGATGGGTCTGCCCCAGGAAAGGGTGGACCTGGTAAGGGTGGCGGCCCTCCTCCACGACATAGGAAAACTGGCCATCCCGGCGGAAATTCTGGTGAAGCCCGGCAGACTCCTGCCCGAGGAAATGGAACTGGTGAAACTCCACTCCACCATCTCTTACCAGATATTGAACAAGATAGAATTTCCGTGGCCCGTGGCGGAGGTGGTCTATCAGCACCACGAAAGGCTGGATGGCAGCGGTTATCCCCGGGGACTCAAGGGGCCGGGGATAATGAGGGAGGCCAAGATTCTGGCGGTGGCGGATGTGGTGGAGGCCATGAGTTCCCACAGGCCCTACAGACCCTCCTACGGAGTGGCCCGGGCCCTGGAGGAGATAAACAGCGGGAGGGGAAAATACTACGATTCCCAGGTGGTAGAGGCTGCCCTGGCGGTCTTCAAGAGGGGATTTCGTTTTAGAAAAAGTTTCTTTGCTCCTGGCAGACCTTCTTCGTAAAATATAAGTTCAACAAGGAGGTTAAGATGAAAGGTATTGCTCTTTTAGCCATGATTTCGGTTCTCATCCTGGGCCTTACCTATTGCGGTAAAAAGCCCGCCGAAAGACAAAATCCACTTCTGGTTTCGTCCTTTGACACTCCCTTTGGGGTTCCTCCCTTTGACAAAATCAAGTTGGAGGATTATCTGCCCGCCTTCCAGAAGGCCATGGAGGAACACCGGAAGGAAATTCAAAGGATAGCGGAAAATCCGGAGGAACCCACCTTTGAAAACACCGTGGAGGCCTTTGACAGGAGCGGTGCCCTCCTGCGTAGAGTTTCCGCCATATTTTTTGGAATATTGGAGGCCGACGGCAACGACCAGATGAGGGAAGTGGCTAAGAAGATTATGCCCATGCTTTCCAGGCACGAAGACGAAATATACATGAACGAAAAACTTTTCCAGAGGATAAAGGCGGTTTACGACAAAAGGGATTCCCTCAATCTCAACACAGAGCAGAAGACGGTGGTGGAAAAATACTATCAGGACTTCGTCCGGGGAGGGGCAGGATTGCCTCCGGAGAAAAAAGAGAAACTCAAAAAAATAAACGAAGAACTTTCCCTCCTCACCCTGAAATTCGGTGAGAATGTTCTTAAAGATAAAAACCGTTTTCTATTGCTCCTGGATGAGAAGGATGTGGAAGGCCTCCCCGAGGGTGTGAAGAAGGCGGCAGCCCAACTGGCGAAGGAAAAAGGGCATCCCGGAAAATGGGCCATTTCCCTGGATAAGCCCAGTTTCATCCCCTTCCTTCAGTATTCCCCCAGAAGGGACCTCCGTAAAAAGGTTTTCCTGGCCTACACTCACCTGGGGGACAACGACAACGAATACGACAACAAGGAAATAGTGAGGAAAATCGTTAATCTGAGGATTGAAAAATCCCACATCTTGGGGTACGAAACCTATGCGGACTACTCCCTGGCGGAGAACATGGCCAAAAACCCCAAAAATGTTTACGATCTCCTGTGGAAGGTGTGGAAACCGGGCCTCAAAAAAGCCAAGGAAGAGAGGGCCGTTCTTCAGGGCATTATTGACAGGGAAGGGGGAAATTTCAAACTGAAGCCCTGGGATTGGTGGTATTACGCAGAGAAGGTGCGTAAGGAAAAATACGCCCTGGACGAAGAGATGCTAAGGCCCTATTTCGTCTTGGACAATGTCCGCAAGGGGGCCTTTTATGTGGCGGAAAGGTTGTACGGGATAAAATTCGTGGAAAGACCCGATCTTCCCAAGTACAACCCCGAGGTCCTGGCCTTTGAGGTCCAGGACCGAAACGGTAAGACCATAGGGATTTACTATGCCGACTACTTCCCCAGGCCGGGAAAGCAGTCCGGAGCCTGGATGGACGCCTTCGTGAAGGAAGCCATAGTGAACGGAAAGAGGGTCGTTCCCGTGGTTTACAATGTGACCAACTTTCCCAGGCCCGTAGACGGGAAACCCTCCCTTCTCACCCTGGAACAGGTCCTCACCCTTTTCCACGAGTTCGGCCACGCCCTCCACGAACTCCTTTCCCGCTGCACCTATTACAGGGTTTCTGGAACCAATGTGGCCCTGGACTTCGTGGAACTTCCCTCCCAGTTTATGGAGAACTGGGCCGTGGAGCCGGAGGTCATGAAGTATTACGCCCGCCACTACGAAACCGGCGAACCCATCCCCGACGAACTCATAGAGAAAATCAGGAAGTCCCGCCATTTCAACCAGGGTTTTGCCACCACGGAGTACCTCGCCGCCGCCTTCCTGGATATGGACTGGCACACCCTTCCCCGACAGGGAGATTGGGATGTTAGAAAATTTGAGAAGGAGGCCATGGACAAAATAGGCCTCATACCGGAGATCGTGGTGAGATACCGTAGCACCTATTTCAGGCACATATTCTCCGGGGGCTACGCCGCCGGTTATTACAGTTACATATGGGCCGAGGTTCTGGATGCCGATGCCTTCCAGGCCTTCAAAGAAAAGGGGCTCTGGGACAAGGATACCGGCGACAGGTTCAAAAAGTACATACTGGAAAAGGGAGGAAGCGAGGATCCCATGGTTCTTTATGTTAAGTTCCGGGGAAAGCCTCCCAGCATAGAGCCGCTTCTGAAGAGGAGGGGTCTGGAGTAATCAGCCCGTGGAGCCGAACCCCCCTTCACCCCGGGGGGTTCCCCAATCTATCTCCTCCTTTGCCGCCTTGAAAACTTCGGCCTGAATGTAGGGGAGGAGCACGAACTGGATTATTTTATCTCCGGCATTTATCTTGAAGGGGGAATCCCTTAAATTCATCAGGTGAATTTTCACTATCCCCCGGTAACTGGAGTCCACCACCTGGGCTCCCTTTATGACCCCCTTCAGGGCCATGGAGGAGCGGTTAAATGCAATGAGCACCGTTCCCCGGGGAATTTCTACCCGAAGGCATGTGTTTATCAGGGCGTCCCCCCGGGGAGGAATTTCCAGATCGTAGGGGGCGTAGAAATCCAGCCCTGCGTCTCCGGGATGGGCATAGGATGGAAGTTTGATCTTCCGCGGATCAATTCCCAGCCTTCTGGCTTCGTCTTCGTCCACATACACCTTGATTTTCATGGATAAATTTTAACACCTCTGATATAATTCCCGGGAATTGAACTTCAGGAAGCAGTTAATAGTATTCGTCCTTTTTGACCTGGTGGTTATCTCTGCCCTGGGGTTATACCTTCTTCTTCCCGTTCCCCTTTACCAGGGGAAAGTCGGGGAACTTTCCGGTCTTTTTCCCCGGTGGGAGTCCGAGGAGTACACGGGTTCCCCCTTCTGGGAAGGGAAGGTTTTTCAGGGTTCTTTGGGGAAATTGGAGGTGGTATGGAGGGACGGGGAGGCCTGTGGGAAGGTGAAACCCCCTTCGCCCATGGAAGTTAAGAAAACCCCCTACGGAACTCTTTTCCTTTCCACCGCTCCCCACGGTTACATCGCCGGCTTTTACTTCTGCGGGTCCGGTAAACTCTTCTGGGTGGACATGACCTCCTGGAGCCACCTTTCCCGAAACCTTTCTGCCTTTGCCAGGGTGGTGGAAAGCCTAAAACTTAACGGAAAGCCCGTGTTTCCAGCGGAGGTAAAGTTCAAAACCGGCTGGCCCCACATAAAGGATAGCCTAACCCTTTTTCTTCTGGCCACCCTGGGAATTCTCCTTCTTTCCGGTCTATATCTGGCCCTGTTTCCGTTTTTCGGAGCCTGTCCCCGCCGGACGGAGAGTTGCTTTCCCTCCTCTCTGATAAAGTTCAGGGGGAAATTTCTGGCAAAATCCCGTCCCTGCTGCGTTTGCGTGGAAGACGGCAAAATAAAGATTTACACCAGGGGGTATGAACCTCTGATTTTCTCCCTGGAAGAAGCCGAAATCCAGGGGACCACCCTTCGCCTTCCCCAGGTCACCCTTTACCTGAATTCCCCCCTTCGCCTGCGGGATAATTCCTGAATCTTTCAGGTTTTCATTATTTTTCCACGGGGAAGGTCATTTTACCCTTCCAGGTTATCCGGGGATGAACCCGGTTGATGTAATCCACCAGAAGAAGGGCTATTTTTACCGTTTGGAGGGTGCTTTCCAGGGGCCAGTTGGGGTCGTATTCGTCCGCAGGGGTGTGGTAATTTCCCCGGAAAAACTCCATCAAGCGGTTTCTACCGGATGCGTATCTTTCTCCGGCGGAGATCCAGACGGCGGGAATTCCACGCCGGGCAAAACTGAATTGATCTGAGCGGTAAAAGAAACCCTGCTCGGACATGGAAAAATAGGAATAATTCAGACCTTCCTTTTTTAGAATTTTCTTCAAAATGTCCTCCAGGGTAGAGTATCGGGCCCCCACGGCCATGAAATCGGAAGTTCTCTCCCACACCGGAGTGGACTCAAAATTTATGTTGACCACCACCGAAGAGGGATCTAAGGACCTGGCGAAGTATCTGGAACCCAGGAGACCTGCTTCCTCCGCCTGACAGGCGAGGAGAACCACCGAATAATCAAGATGAGCCTGATATTCCTTTAATACCCGGGCGGCTGCCATCATGGAAGCCACCGCCGAGGCGTTGTCTATGGCTCCGTTGAATATATTGTCTCCCTTTAAAGAGGGGTCCTTGCCCAGGTGATCTATGTGGGCGCTTAGAACGATGAATTTTTTCCTCAACTTCGGAGAGCGCCCCGGAATGAAACCCACCACGTTGTTGGCCTTCAGCGTTCTGAAGGAATTTTTGCCTTTGATTTTTATTTTGAGCCCCAGGGGAATGGGTCTAAAATTTCTGGATTCCGACCTTGCGTAGAGCCTTTCCAGGCTAATTCCCTTCCTGTTTAAAATGGCCTTCAGGGCTTTTTCCTTTATCCAGCCCCGGAACTCCAGGGGATTCTTCAGGTCCTCCGGTAGGTACAACTGTTCGCCGCTCCACGAATTTCTCACCACTTCCCATCCGTATCCTGCGGTTTCGTCGGTATGGATGAGAAGAACGCCCCGGGCTCCTGCCCTGGCCGCTTCCTCCAGTTTGTAGGTCCATCGCCCATAGTAGGTGAGGGCTCGGCCGTTGAAAAGAGCGGGATTTTTTCTACCCGGTTCGTTCACCCTGATGATGAGAATTTTTCCCTTCAGGTCTTCCCCCTTGTAATCGTCCCAGTTCCAGGCCTTTGACCTTATGCCGTATCCTGCGAAGACCGCATCCCCTTCTAAGAAAAAATCCCTCCGTTCCCTCACATAATTGCCCATCACTGCCTTTCTGTATGCGAATTTAAGGCCGCCGGCTTCAACCTGGAGTTCCTCCGTGGTAAAGGCCTTGAGAACCATGGGCTGAAAGTAGGTTTTAAAAAAGGGCTCTATGTCCATGACCTGGTATAGACTTCGTATGTATTTTTCCGCCAGGGCACCACCCCTGGTTCCCGGAGCCCTGCCCTCCAGAAGGTCGTCGCTCAGGAACTGTAGCACTCCCCGTATCTCCCTTTTGGAGAGGTGACTCAGGTAAGGATCAATGTTTGAACCTCCCTGAAGAACCTGAGAAAAAAACAAAATCATTGAAAAGACAATCGCCTTCCATTTCATGACAACCTCCTGCTCTAATCTTAACAAAATTTTTCACAAGAGGGAGATTTTAGTTTCGAGGCAACTTCAATAGAGTTGCAGAGTAGGGGGGCAATTGCCCCCCTGGTTTTACCAATTCCTTCCTCTGCCCCATCTCCCCCGTCTTCCGTTGCTTCCGTTGCTGGAATTCAGGATTTCTTCCAGTTCTTCTTGAGAAATGTATTGGGCTTTGTAAGTGATTCCGTATCTGCTGAGGAGTCGGGTAAAGGCCCTTATGTGATTTTCGGAACCTTTTTTAAGATTTGATAAGGCGAAGGTGATGTCCATATTGTCTACTTTGAGTAGCCATTTCTCAAGGTCGTAGATGTCAAGGTCTTCTATGGTGGCTCCTACGATTAGTGCGTCCTGGGGAGACCGGAGACCCTTGGCCACGAGTTCTTCGTAAAGTTGCTGCATTTTAGGATTGGAGAACCTACCTACGGCGTCGTTCTCAACCGGATCCTTTATTCCGTACTTGGTCAGTAAAGCCTTCACCACATCCATGTGTCTCTGCTCACTTTTTGCGATGTTGGAGAAGACCCTGAGTCCCCATGTCTTTCCCAGGGTTTTGTATACATCCCTGGCCAGTTTTTCTTCTTCCCTCATGTGGAGGAGGGCCGTCCGTTCGTCCTGACTTATTTCCTGTTTGGGAAAGGAGTTTATGTAAGGGAGAATTCCCGGTCCGAACCCTCCTTTCCCCTGTCCGTACCGCCCGTAGGCGAATCCGATTACCAGAATGGAAAGGACCACGGTTAGAGTTCTTTTTGCCATTTTTACCTCCTTGAAAGGTTTTGGACCTTAATAAAGCAAGAACCCTGCCAATGGGAATGAGACCATCGGATGAGGGGGTTGGGAACCTTTGTTTTCCGCTTCCGTTGGGGCAAAGAATGGTCATGGTTCTTATTTTTTGTTAGTATAGTTTCGTGGAGGAGGGTTCGCAAAAAAATGCGAATTTGTAAATATCTGCGAATTTTAACGGCGAAGCCCCTTTATTGGAGCGGAGTGTCCTGGCACGGTTCTTGCATTTTATAGGTGACTTCAAAGAGGAGGCTGAAAATGAGGAAATTGGCAACCGTTTTTGCAACCATCGGATTAGCGGGGTTTCTAATGGCGGGAAACAAGGATAAGAACAAGACCACGACTCCCACGGCCACTACCAGGGGTACCGTCACCGTCAAGAGTACTTCAAGTTCTTTACCTCAAACCCTGGGTTCTCTCCAGAAGAAGGGAAAAGAAGTGAAAAACCTGCGTCTCGGGAGGGAAAAAGTGGGGGTGAGAAAGAGGAAACAGATTAAAACCCAGGAGCAAATACCTCAGGAGGTTAGAAAACGCGCCAGAAAGAGAATCCAAAACCGCCAGAGGCACCGGAATTTCATTGACGAAGACGGCGATGGGATTAACGACCTGTTGCAGGATGCTGATGGGGACGGTATTCCCAACGGTAAGGATCCGGATTGGATGTGCCCCAACTGCGGTTCCAGGGTTCAAACCCATGTCCGGGAGAGAGACCATCACCAAAACCGCCAGGGAATGACGCACCACGAATGTCCGCATTCCGGTGGTTCCAAGAAACATCAGGAGAAATACCGTAAAAACGATCGTTCTCCCCATCGGGATAAGAAACACGACAACGGTCACAGGCACGGCCATCACCACCACGGAGGAAACAACAACCACCATGGGTAATAGAACCGGATCGTTCAGGAGGGGGCTGGTCCCCCTCCTATTTTCGGTTTTTGTGGTATGCTCACTTCTATTTCCTTTGAGAGCCCAGGATGTTTCCCTTGGCTTTTCCTATTCTGCCACGGCAAGTTCCAACATATTCAACAACTACGAGAAGGTGGGTGATTTCATAAACAGAGGATGGTTGGACTTATCCGTTTACCCCAGCAGGGAACTTGAATTTTATCTGTCCACCGGTTATTCCCTGTTTCAAAAAAATCCATACCTTAATTTCCTAACCGTGGAATTGGGAGCAGATTGGGTAAGGTATTTGAAGGGCAGAAGCATGATTCATTTCAACGCCGGCGTGGACCTGCAGCGTTTCAAAACGGAATACGACTATTACAACTACTACCAGCCCTTTTTTCAGGGAGACTTCAAGTATTACATAAACCCTTCTCTTCTGTTCAGGGCTTCGTATGTTTTTGAGTACACCAGGTTTGTATATTTTCCAGACTATTCCAACCATAAACACCGATTATTCGTCCAGATAAACAAATTCCTTCCCCTCAAAATGACCCTGCGGGGCGAGGCAGGAGCGAGGTTCAAGGTTTACACCGGAGACGGTTCCAGAATAAAACAAATTTACGGCAGGTTGAGGCTATCCAAGGGGCTGGGATACAAAATAGGACTGACCGGGGAAGTTACCCTCAAGAAAAACTATGTTTCCGAATCCGTTCCCGGCAGAATAGAGGAAAATTTCTTCTTCAACACGCCCTTTTACGACGAGTTTTCTTGGGACGGTGCCTGGGGTTTTCTTCAGATGAAGGCCATTTTGCCGCACGAAATTGAATTCGCCACCAGGGTGAGTTATTACAGAAGAGATTTTCCCCACATATTGGCCCTGGATCTGGAAGGGAATCCCCTCCAGCCTACCCAGGATAGAGAGGATAACCTGAAACAATTTAGAGTTTCGTTAAAGAGAAGGTGGCCTTCCGTGGAAATTTCCCTGATCTACATGTACAGATCCAATGCCTCCAATGATCCATATTTCACCTTCTCCGACGGAATAGTTATGCTCAGCACCGGGCTCTTCTTTCGTTAAAAAATGAGAAAAATAGCAGGTCTTCTTCTCCTTTTTTTCCTGATGGGAGGGGAGGTCTGCTTTTACTTCTCTCCTGACAGGAAGGTGGAGATAGAGGGGAAGGTAGAAGCGGTAAGGGAAAACCAGAGATTTTGTCGTTCCCCGTATTTTGTGGTCTTGGAGGTAAAGGATGGGGGAGGAAAAATTTTCAGGGTTTACACATCGCCCCGTTGGTTTTTCACCCTCAGACCCCAGGTAGGAGAAAAAGTGAAAATCAAAGGAGCCTTCTGGGATGAAAACAAGGAGTATGTTATAGCCGAGTGGATATACTTCAGAGGAGAAAAAATATACTTGAGGGATGAGAGGGGGTTTCCCCTCTGGAGCCGTAGGTTGCGAAGGGGTCGGCTGGCGAGGAAAAGGTTTGGAAAACCATGGGAAAAAGGACGGTAATCCTCTTTCTCCTTCCCTTCCTGTTTCTGGCAATCTTTTACGCTTATTTTTTCTCCTATGTTAATTCTAAAAACCAGCAGAGAGTTATGGATCTTGCCCTGGCCCAGGCGAAGATCAACACCGCCTTTATTGAGGTGGCAGGGAAGCACCTGCTGGAGGAAGGGGAGGAGAACCTTGAAAATTTCCTTTCCCGCTTGATGGAAGACGAGGAGGTCGTATATGTGGCGGTGGAGAAGAAGGGAAAACTCACATTCTGGGATAGCAAGTATCCGGGGTATCTACCCATACAGAAAAGAACCTCCCCCAGGATTTTCCCTTCCCCCATAGGGAGTATACTGGAAATGAGGGGGGAGATTGGAGAAGGGGTTTTCGTATACCTCGGGATTGATTTTTCCCTGTTGGACGAGATTAAAAAAAGATCCTTCGTAAACTTTCTGGTGGTTTTTTCCTCCCTTCTTTTGTTTTCAGCCCTGTCTTTTGCCTACATTCTCTATGTAAACCACCTCTACTTCAAAAAAGAGGAGGAAGTTTTCAGGGAGAGACAGGAAAAGGAAAGGTTTAGAGAACTCAGCCTTTTAACTTCTTCCCTTTCCCACGAACTTAAAAACCCCATAAACAACCTTTATTTAAACCTTCAACTTCTGGAGAGAAAACTCCGGGAAGACGACCTGGCCAGGTATCTTTCCAGGCTTAAGCAAGAGGCCAGGAGGCTCTCCGACATAGTGGAAACCCATTTATCCCTGATAAAACTCAGTCCCCACCGGGAAAAGGTGAAGTTAAAGGACCTCCTTCCCCTGGAGTATCCCCTGGTTCTGCATCTGGAGGTAGATAAAGACCTGGAATTAGAGACTGACCCCAAACTTTTCCGCCTCATACTTTCCAACCTCCTTCGCAATTCCGCCGAAGCCGGAGCGAAAAATGTCTGGCTCCGGTGGAAAGAGAGGCGCCTGGAGGTAGAAGACGATGCCGGTGGAGTCGGCCAGGAGCATTTGGAAACCTTGTTTGAACCCTTTTACTCAGGGAAAAAGGAGGGCAGCGGCATAGGCCTGGCCCTCGTAAGGAGGGTGGCTGAGGCCCTGGGTATAAAAATAAAGGCAGAAAACGGAGAAAATGGTCTTAAAATAATAATGGAGTTTAAAGATGAAGATTCTGATAATTGAGGATGAGAAGCCCTCGGCAGAAGCCCTTAAGGAGTTCCTGCTGGAGAGGGGAGACCAGGTAGAAGTGGCTGAGAACGGAGCCCGGGGTCTGGAAAGGTTTCGGCAGGGGGGCTTTGATGTGGTTCTTCTGGACTGGAAACTCCCTGACATGGACGGCGAAGATGTTTTTAAACAGATCAGGGAAATAAATCCCCTGAGCCTGGTCATATTCATAACCGCCTACGCCATGGTGGATAAGGCGGTTAAGGTTCTGAAAGAAGGTGCCTTTTACTACATGACCAAACCTATAGAACTGGATCAACTGGACCATTTGCTCAAAGAGGCGGAGGAGAAACTGAACCTCCGCAGGGAAGTAGAAGTTCTCAGGGAAACCCTGGGTGATAAGTACACCTTTGAAAACTTCGTGGCCCGTTCCAGAAGGATGCAGGAAGTTCTTTCGTTGGCCGTCAGGGCTGCCCGCTCCACCGCCAGTATCCTGATAACTGGAGAAAGCGGAACGGGCAAGGAAAAACTTGCCAGAATAATCCATGGGGCCTCTCCCCGGGCCAATGGTCCCTTCATCGCAGTAAACCTCGCCGCCATTCCGGAAACCTTGATTGAAAGCGAACTGTTCGGAGCAGAAAAAGGTGCTTATACCGGCGCAGACAGGGCCAGACCCGGCAAATTTGAACTGGCCTCCGGAGGGACCCTTTTCCTGGACGAAATCTCCGAAATACCACCGGCGGTTCAGGTGAAACTCTTAAGAGTTCTTCAGGAAAGAGAAGTTCAGAGACTGGGTTCTTCCAGGTCCAAAAAGGTGGATGTGAGAATAATATCCGCCACCAACCGGAATCTCCAGGAACTCGTGGAAAGGGGAGAATTCAGAAGCGACCTTTATTACCGCCTTAATGTGATTGAAATAAAACTTCCTCCCCTGCGGAAAAGAAGGGAGGAAATTCCGGCTCTGGTGGAAGTTTTTATAAAAAAGTATTCCGCCTACAACGGCAAGGAAATAAAGGGTATAACCCGGGAGGCCCTGGAGGCCCTCATGAAATACCGTTTTCCGGGGAATATTCGGGAACTTGAAAACATAATAGAGAGGGCAGTGGTGCTGAGCCGTGGGGAATACATAGGCCTGGAGGACCTTCCCCCCCACATCCTCCGGGAGAAAAGGAAGAGGGGAGGGGGACTTCAGGAGAGACTCCGGGAGGAAGAAATCAGAATAATAAAGGAAGCACTGGAGGAAAGCGGGTGGAATCAAAGCGAAGCAGCCCGCCGCCTGGGCATATCCGAAAGCACCCTCCGTTACCGCATGAAAATCTTAGGGCTGCAAAAACCCTGAATGTAGTAGAATAGAATTGTAGAGATGATTGAAGGAGGTGAAAAATGAGAAGGTGGCTCTTCCTATTCCTGGCAGCGGCTCTTTTCCTCTGGGGTTGTAAGGGAACTGCTGACTTTCCCAGGGAAGTGAAATTTGAAGTCACTTCCACTCCTTCCGGGAAAATATTTTCCGGAATTTACGGGAACACCAGGGTAACCGACACCATTACCAGGGCCAGGACCCCTCAAACCTATACCACAGAACTTCGGGATCAGATGGATGTTGCCTCCGGCGTTTTCAAAAAGGTAGATCCAGGGACATGGCAACTGACGGTTAAGGTGTATGTAAACGGCCAACTCAAAGACCAGGCTTCAACCTCTGGGGAAAATGGTTCCATCACCCTCTCCGTCAGCGGCATGGATTGAACGGCGAAGTTAAAAAATGTGAATTGATCAGCGGAATCTCCTTCTGACCGGAGGCATTTCTCCCACCACCTTGAAAACATGGCTCCTGGCCACTTCCCTGCATCCCGCAAGGAGGCGAATATTCAAAAATTTCCCCAGCAAACCCTTCCCTCCGCACCCGGCAGGCACCTTCCAGGAGAAGGAAGTTTTCCCCAGGGGAACCTCCCCTAAACTGCAGACCATTTCCTCGCCGCGCCATAGGGAAAGTTCTCCCTTTCCCTCCCCGACCTCAGGCCAGGACAGGACCACCGCATCCCCTGCCCGGTATTCGGTCAGGTCTGGCTCCAGGGAGATGTGGGCCACGGGCAATTCCTTGAGAAGGAAGTATTCGCTCCTGGCCTCTCCGTCCTTCCAGACGGCCCTGAGGAAGTACTTCCCCTCGTGGAGACCCCCGCACAAACCCTTCCTGGGAATCCAGAAGAACATGCCGTGGGTGAGTTCAACCCCAGAGGCTATTTTGCAATTGTTCCCCAGGAAGAAATCCAGTTTAACGGTGGAAGGACGGGAGAATCCCTTGAAACTCCACCTTACCTCGTATGGTCCGCTTTCCAGATACCAAACCTCCCCCCTGGCAGGAGTTTCAAATTTTATTTCCCCGGGAAGGAGAAACAGACCTAAAAGCAGAAAAACCGTAAACTTCATAAAAACATTCTACCATTGGAGGAAAGTCTTTTCAGCCCGGCCTTGAATCGTTAGAGAAATGGTCTTAAAATTGGATAAGATAAGGAGAAAAAGATGAAGCGAGTTTTTACGATGGTAGGCCTTATTTTCCTGGGAGGTGCCATCCTGTCCGGGGAATGGACGGGTAAAACCTACAGGAAAGGGGGCTTCGTGGTGGTGGAAAACTACGGAAAGGGACTCTGGGGGGAGAGAATAACCGAGAAAATAAGGTTTGTAGAAAGTTTCTCCGTGGGGAGGGAGGACGGACAGGATTACGAAATCTTCAGTGCACAGATTCTCCTGGCGGTGAGTTCCGGAGGAGAAATGGCGGTTTTTGACCGCAAGCAATTTAAACTCCGCAAATATTCCAAGGAGGGGAAATTCCTCTGGGAAACGGGAAAAAAGGGCGAAGGCCCCGGAGAATTTAAATATCCCACAGGACTTTCCTTCAGCCCAGAGGGAGAAATTTGGGTGGTGGATTACCCCAAAAAAATTCACCGTTTTTCTTCAGAGGGTAAATTTAAAGGGGTGTTAAAAATTGAGGAGAATGTAGGGAACCTTTTCTTTTTGAAAAACGGCAGGATACTCGGGGCCCTGTTTTATTCAAGAGGTAGCGGTTTAAGGGCGGCATTTTTTGACAGAAAAATGAAAAAACTGGCGGATTTTCCCTTTCAATACAGTTTCGGTCCCAAAAGCCCGATCGGAGAAAGTTTCGTTGAGGATAAAGTGATCGCCTCTGGAGGAGAAGTAATCTTCGCCCTTCCGGACAAATACGAAGTGGCGGTTTTCAGTGAAGACGGATCCCCCCTTATTAAAATCATAAGAAAAATTCACTTCAAACCAACAGAAATTAAAATAGTGGGAGGGGGAGGAATATCCATAACCACCGGCGACGAAGTGGGACCATGCTTTTACTTTAAAAACGCCTATTATGTAGTTCAATTTGGGAAAATAAAGGTAAGGGGCAAAGAGGATTACTACGAAAACTTCCTTGACTTTTACACGCAGGAAGGAAAACTCCTGGGTTCATACCCTCTACCTCCGGAAACCACCCTCAAATGGGTAGACGATGAGTCCAACTTCTACTTCTTCCAGAAAGAGCCCTTCCCCCGGATCTACAGAGCCCGCTTCGTCCTCCGCCAACCCTAACCCCACTTGACAAATTCATGCATGAACAAAAATTTGAAGGAGGAGGGACGATGATAAAGATAACTTTTTGGTTGAGGGTTAAGGGGAGGAAAGATTTGGTAAAGAAGGTTTTTAGAGGAGACAATAATTTTTCCGGGGGAGAGGCCATGGAGCGGTTGAGGGAGGAGATGAGGGGCGTTGATTACACCATTGAGGGATTTGAATTTACCTGGATTGAGGATCCTATGGTCCCTCCAGAATTGAAAGACCGGGGGCGGGGTTAAATCCTAATTTTCAAAGAGGGCTGGCGACCACCGGGATTAACCTTTCGGAGATTTTCCTTCTCTCCCTCTGGTGTTGAAGAATCCAACGAGGTTATTTTTTAAGTTTACCTGCGGATTTTCTTGTGTTACCATGGAGTTTGGGGAATTTAAAGGGCGTAAGGAGGTGTGTGCATGAAAGGGTATTCGGTCCTTTTTAGTTTTTTCGCTTTGATGTCCGTATTTTTGACGGTGGGTTGCGGAAGGGGGGAAGGGGAACTCAGGAAGTTTATCCGGGAAAAGTCCTCCCAACTCAGCAGGTTGGAGACCCGCCTGAACCTCGCCGAGTGGGAGGCGGCCACCAGCGGTACTGAGGAAGCCTACAAAAAACTTCAGGAAGCCAAGGACCGTTATACCGTGTTTTTGGCCAACAGTAAGGATTTTAAGTTTCTCAAATCCTGGCTCCTTAAAAAGGATAAAATCAAAGACCCGCTTCTCCGGCGGGAGTTGGAAATTCTCTACAATTATTACCTTCCAAACCAGGTTAACCCGGAATTGATGAGGAAAATCAACGGCCTGGAGACCGAAATCGCCAGAAAATTCGCCACCTACAGGGCGAAAATTGACGGGAAGGAATATTCCCTGAACGACATTGAAGAAGTTTTGAAGAACTCCAGGGACGAAGAACTCAGGAGGAAGGCCTGGGAAGGTCAGAAGGGGGTGGGCAGGATAGTGGAGGCTCCCCTCAAGGAACTCGTGAAACTCAGAAATAAGTTGGGCCGTTCCCTTGGTTTTAAAAATTATTACGAAATGAGGCTTGCGGCCACGGAGATGACGCCGGAACAACTTTTCAGGATCCTTGACCGGGTGGCGGAACTTACGGATGAGCCTTTCCGGAGGCTTAAGGCGAGAATAGACGGGGAAATAGCCGCAAGGAGAGGAAAAAGGCCCGAAGAACTGATGCCCTGGGACTACGAGGACCCGTTTTTCCAGGAGGCCCCGGCGGTCTTCCAGGTTAACCTGGACAGGTTTTACAGGGGCAGGGATGTGGTCAAAATTGCCCTTGATTACTACGATTCCGTAGGGCTTGACCTCCACGATGTGATAGAGAGGAGCGATCTTTTTGAAAGGCCGGGCAAAAGCCCCCATGCCTTTGCCATTGACATAAACAGGGCCGGGGATGTAAGGATTCTTCTAAACATAAAGGACAACGAATTCTGGATGATATCCGCCCTTCACGAACTGGGACACGCTGCCTATTCTAAATATGTGGACAAAACCGATCTCCCCTACTTGCTGAGGACCGAGGCCCACATGTTCACCACCGAAGCGGTGGCCATGTTCTTTGAGGATATGACCAGGAATCCGCACTGGATGGTGGAGATGCTCGGTGTCAAAAGGGAGGAAATAGAGCCTTACATTCAGGCCATGAAGGAGTACCTCAGCGCTAAGGCCCTGATTTTTGCCCGCTGGGACATGGTGATGACCCATTTTGAAAGGGATATGTACGAGAACCCATACCAGAACTTGAATGCCCTGTGGTGGATTTACAAGAAGAGATATCAGAACCTCCGAAGGCCCCGGGGAAGAAACGAACCCGATTGGGCCGCTAAAATCCACATCGCCCTTTATCCCGTTTATTATCACAATTACATGCTGGGGGAATTGCTGGCCTGTCAGTTCCATCGTTACATAATACGCCACATCTACGGTGGGCGCAGAGATGTTAGTTTTGCCCATGAACCCAGAATCGGCAGGTTTTTCGTAGAGGAGGTGTTTTCCCAGGGGGCCAAATACCGCTGGGACGAGATGATTAGGCGGGCCACGGGAGAGCCTTTAAAGGTGGATTACTTCGTGGAAAGATTTTTCAGGTGAAGGTTTAAACCCTCTAAATTTCAAGGTTATCTTTAAGCCTTATGTCCTCCGAGGAACCGCCCACCAGAATCCGATATTTTCCCTTCTGGAGTTTCCATTTTCCCTGGTTTTCGTCAAAATAGCGGAGGTTCTTCAAATTTATTTTAATGGCGATTTTCCTGGTTTCGCCGGGGTGGAGAAAAACCCTTTGAAAACCCTTTAACTCCATGGCAGGCCGGGGGACTTTCCCTTCAGGCGGGGCCACATAGACCTGGACCACCTCGGCGCCCGGGAAATTCCCGGTGTTGGAGAGCCTCAAGGAAACCTCCAGGGAATCTTCGGTTTTGTTTAAGTGGAGATCCCAGTACTTGAAACTGGTGTAAGAAAGGCCGTGTCCAAAGGGAAAGGCAGGTTTTATGCCTTTGCTGGTGAGGTGGCGATAGCCCACGAAAACCCCCTCGTTATACACTGCCTTTAAACTCGGATCTTTGTAAGTTCTGAAAGCCGGGCAGTCTTCCGGGTTTTTGAACCAGGAAAAGGGGAGTTTTCCCGAGGGGCTGAACTCTCCGAAGAGGGCGTCCGCTATGGCCAGGGCCCCTTCCTGGCCGGGGTACCAGGCCTCCAGAATCGCCCCCACCCCTTCAACCCATTTGTTTACCAGAACCTCGGAGCCGTTGATCAAGATTACGGCAGTTCTGGGATTCGCCCTGGATACCGCCTGGATGAGTTCGTCCTGGTTGGGGATGGCCATGGAGGGGCGGTCCCAACTTTCGGTTTCCAGATGGGAGGAAAGGCCCCCAAATATCAAAACCACATCGGCCTTTTTAGCAATTTCCACCGCTTCCCCCAGGAGGTTCCTTCCGGGTATTTCCCAACCGAACTTCATTTCGGAGACAGCCCATGAAGAGGAATACTCAAGGGTTATTTTATGCGGCTTTCCTCCTTCAAGGTTTACTTCCACGGTCTTAAGGTTCACTTCCAGGGTTTTTACGGGGTCCTTCCATTCTTCCAGTATCAGTCTGGAGTCAAGGTAAACCCTCAGGCCTCCGTCGCAGAGGAATTTCAGTTTGTATTTCCCGGAGACCGGGGGGAGGAGTTCTCCGGTCCACCTTATGGAAAATTCGTTGCGGTCGTTTCCCCGGGATAGTTCGGGTTCAGCGGCATCATACCCCCAGTTGAAAAAGATCTCCGGGTCAATTCTCTTTATTGCGGGTTCTCCCTGGAGGTCCCGGTTGGGGTAATATTCACCCATCAGGCCACTTTTCCCACAGCACCTCAGGAATTTGCTCTCCACCGGAAGAATGTCCCCCTTTATCTCTGCCCCCGGGGCGTAGTAAATCTTCACGGATTTTCCCAATTTCGCCTTCAAACTTTGAAGTGGGGTTACGACCCTTACGGGCCTCACCATGGAACTTCCCCCTCCGCCGGTGCTGGCGTATTTGGCGTTGGGCCCTATTATGGCCAAGGATCGGATTTTTTGGGGGTTTATGGGAAGTAGACCGTTGTTTTTGAGGAGAACCAGGGATTGCCGGGCGGCTTCCAGGGCGATTTCCCTGTGGGTTGTAAAGACCTGGTCAAGAGCCTGTGGTTCCAGGGGCCTTCTGTTTCCCGTATCAAATATCCCAGAGACGAACATGGCCCGGAGGATTCTTTTCGCCTTTTCGTTTATTTCCTCTTCGCTCACCTCTCCTTTTTTTACTTTTTCAAGGAGTTTTTCCCCGAAGAACCTTCCGTAGGGCATCTCCAGGTCAAGTCCGCTCAGGGCGGCCTTTACCGTGCTGTGGGTGGCCCCCCAGTCCGAGACCACGAATCCCCTGAATCCCCACTGGTTTTTCAGTATCTCCCTGAGAAGATGTTTGTTCTCGGAGCAGTAATCGCCGTTCACCTTGTTGTAGGCCGCCATTACGCATAGGGCCCCTCCTTCATTAACTGCTTTTCGGAAGGCAGGAAGGTAAATTTCCCGCAGGGCCCTTTCTCCCACGATCACATCAACTTTGGTGCGGTTCCACTCCTGGTTGTTGGCGGTGTAGTGTTTCACGCAGGCTATAACTCCCTGGCTTTGAACGCCTTTTATGAAACCCGAGGCGATTTCCCCGGCCAGGAACGGGTCTTCCCCGTAACTTTCAAAATTTCTTCCCCCCACCGGAAGGCGGTAAATGTTGACGCAAGGGGCTAAAAGGACATTTCTTCCCTTGGCCATCAATTCTTCCGCCATGGCCCTGCCCACTTTTTTCACCAGATCCGGATTCCAGGTGGCGGCCAGGGCTATGGGGGCCGGAAAAGCGGTGGATTTTCCCCATCTTACGCCGGCGGGCCCGTCGCTCATTTTTAGGGCTGGAATTCCAAGTCTGGGGTTTTCCGGAACTTCAAAGCCCTTTCCGCTCAGAAGAGCGATTTTTTCCTTAAGGCTCATTCGGGAAAGCAGGTCTTCCACCCTTTTTTCTACGGGGCAAGAGGGGTTGAGATAGGCGGGCGATTTTGAAAAAAGAACTAAGGAAAAGGCGAAAATAAAAAGAACGCCATGAATTTTCAATCCGGTCATCTTTGCCTCCTTGGCTTTCTCATTTCAAAAGAGATATACCACAGTTTCCTTAGGAGAATCAAAAATTGATAGAATATTTGGGCATGGAAAAGGAGAAGAAAAATTCTCAACTCCTGGGAATTCTCGGGGGAATGGGGCCGGAGGCAGGACTTGAATTTGCCAGGATTTTAATTGAAAAAACCCCGGCCACCAGGGATCAGGAACACATGCCCTTCGTTCTTCTCAACTGGCCGCAGGTGCCTGACCGGACGGCTTTCCTCTTGGGAAAGGGCCCGGACCCCGTCCCATCCATGCTTGAGGGAATTGAGAAACTCAAGGGGGCCGGAGCCTCCCGCATTGCCCTTCCCTGTAATACGGCCCACGCCTTTCTGGGAAGGTTGAGGAACCGCACTTCGGTTTTCGTATACGACATGCTTGAAACTGCGGCAACTTGGGTTGCCAGAAAAATTCCAGAGGGGGAGAAAATAGGCTTGATCGCCACCCTGGGGACCCTCTCCTCGGGGCTTTACCCCAAGTACTTTGAAAAATACGAGATTCTGATGCCTTCCGCCGGGGAGCAGGAGAGGATTCACCACGCCATTTACCGAAGGATAAAATCCGGAAGCCTGGAAAGCGCTCAAAGGGAACTTTTGATGGTGGCCGAAAACCTCCACCGCCGGGGAGCCAGGGCCGTAATTTTAGGGTGCACCGAGGTGGAGATGGCCCTGCGAAAAACCCACTTCAAAATCCCGTGGATAAAGCCCATGGAAATACTGGCAGAGCAAATCCTCAAGGATTTTGATTTTCTGTAAAGGAGCGGCAAATCCGGATTTCTTGTCCCCCTTCCCTTTATGGGGTAAAATTTTCCCTGAGGAGGCAGGGATGCTGGACGAAATAAGGCTTATGCTTCTTGTGGACGAGGAAGGTCAGGAGGTGTGGAGGTACGGAAGGGCAGAGGAATGGGTTCGCTCGGCGCTCCAGCGGGGCATAAGGGAAGGTCGCCTGGTGGTTTTGGGACACACACCCATCCCCGCAGGCCCCAATTCCCAGGAAAAAATTCTCCTCAAGACGGCGGTGGTGGTTCCCGTGGAAGAGGGCGAGGCTAAGTATTTTCTCTATTTTGACTCCGATGTGAAGGAGCATTTCAGGCAGGAAGAAATCTGGCAGGCCGTGGGAATAGCCAGGTGGCTCATCAGCGAAAGAAGCCGGGCAAAGAGAATGGAGGAGGAATTAAAATCGGATTTTGTGGGAAAGAGCGAGGCTTCCCACCGCATAAGACGGCAGATACAGGAGGCCGCCTTCTTTGATGTAAACATCCTCATAGAAGGGGAGACCGGAGTTGGCAAGGGTCTTGTTGCGGAGCAGATACACCGCTTATCCGGACTTAAAGGCAAATTCGTTTCCCTGAACTGCGCCTCGGTTCCGGCCTCTTTATTTGAGAGCGAGTTATTTGGGCACAGGAGAGGAGCCTTTACCGATGCCAGGGAAGAGAAGCGTGGACTTGTGGAGGAGGCCGCAGGAGGGACTCTGTTTTTAGACGAGATAACGGAGATGCCGCTGGAGGTTCAGGGTAAATTACTTCGCTTTGTGGAGACTGGTAGATTTCGCAGGGTGGGGGAGACGAGGGAGAGGGAGGTTCACCTTCGGATAATTTCAGCGACGAACAGGCCATTAGAGAAGGCTTTAAGGGAAAGACGCCTGAGGGAAGACCTTTTATACCGTCTTTCCACCTATCAGATAAAGATTCCTCCCCTGAGGGAGCGGAAGGAGGACATAGAGGCCCTTTTAGAATATTACGGGGAACTTCTTCGTGGGAGGAAACTTACGAAAGAAGCGCTTTACCTCATAAGAGAATATCCCTTTCCCGGGAATGTTCGCCAACTTATGTCCCTTCTTCAGCGGTTAGGTATGCGGAGAGAGCCTCTGGAGATAACGGGGGAGGAAGTGGAGAAAGAACTTTCCCTTTTCCCTGAAGTGTACTTCAAGGATGATAAAGATGAGGTGGCCCTTCTTTGGGAGAAGATAGAGCAGGGAGGTAATTTCTGGGAGGTGGTCTGGGAGCCCTTCATCCGCAGGGACCTGAAAAGATCGGAAGTGAGGGAGTTTTTAAGAAAAGCCTTGATGAAGGGAGAAGGCTCCCTTAAGAAGGCAGCCCTGCTTTTAGGGGTGAAAGAAGAAGAGTACCCGAAATTTATCATTTACCTCCATCGCCACGAGGTTCACCCCAGGGTAAAATAACTTGATTGTTATCTACCCTTTCCTGTCTGTTATGAAGGGTAGAGGCCCTGCAAAGGGTTCCCGGGGTTCCCTCACATTCTTTATAACTGATTTGTTATTCTGCTTATTTCGCTTTCCGCTTAAAAACTTTGCGTCTCGGGCTTTTTCTGGGTTTGCAAATCTGGCACGGAATTTGCTTATATCCGGATAGGCCCTTTCTGGGTCCGATCCCCAGGGGGGAGAAACATACAGGGAGGTGTACGGTGAGGACCGGAAAGTTTCTCCTCTGGTTTTTCCTGGCCTTTTCCCTGGTGGCAGGCTTGGATAAATATCGTTTTGAACTGGGGGAAAATCCAAAGGTCATAGTGAAAACTTCTGTCTCCACATCTAAAGGGCTTCTGAAAGTCTACGGTATACGATCAGAAAAAGGGGAGTATTACATCCTGGCTGAACTTGGGGAGCCGGAAGTAAAATCATCCTTTCTTCTTTTCCTTTCATCCCCAAAGACGATTTTAAAGGTGGGAAAAGAGAAAGCCAGCGTGCCGGTGGATCAGGATGTGCTCGTCAAGGGTGAACTTACGAAACTTGCCCCTTACATGAAGGACATGATTCTGGCTTTGAAGGAGGCCTATGAAACGACTCCCTCAACGGATACCTGGAATAGCAACTATGCGGTTTTGTACTCCATGCTTACGGGCAAAAACATTAAAAACTGGGGGAAGGTTACCAGCAAAAGAGGCGAATTGCTTCAATGCGATAACTGCGATCTCGTGAAGAAAAGATCCATTTCTCAGTGTAGATCTCTTTACGACAAATGCATGAAAGAATGTGAATCCATGGAGAGGGGAAGGGGGAGAGACAGGTGTATTAGCGCGTGTGTGCAGAAAAGGATGGAATGCAATAACAGGTATGTGAAGGCCTGGATGGAGTGTAAAATTAGTTGTGAACCGAGGCCGAAGTGAAATACTGCGAAGGCGTCCCCTTTGACTTCTGTGGCTGAAGAGGTGAAAATTACTTGCCGGTGGTGTAGTCTTGAAAAATAAAAAATCCTTTTCTGCCTCTGATGCTTATTTTGTCCATTCTCGTTCATTTTTTGTGGGGTGCGTGTGGTTAAGTTTAATTTAAGATGCGAACACCTTGGATGCGGATTCGCAAAATTTAAAACCTCCTGTGAACTGGTAAAAGATAATGTTTAAAATTTATGTCAAAAACGGTTTTCTACGCACCATGGAGGAAAACGAAGGCGAAGATCCTTCTCTTTTAAAATACGCATTGCCACGGGGTTGGTTGACGAAAAGACATCCTCTTTCGTTTAAAAAGGGAGATAGATTATGAAGGGATTTGACGCCGGGCGCCTGCTGGGGATCTTAATGGTTGTGGTCTTCGGAGGTATTTTGACTTCAGGCGAATGGTTGAAGGAAATCGGGAAAATCGGCGGAGGTGGAGACCATTATGAGTTTTTCATGATAACGAGCGTGGATCTTGATAAGGATGGAAATATTTATGTGGCGGATTCAAAGGGTAGGTTTATAAGGAAATATTCAAAAAATGGTAAGTTTTTAAAAGAAACGGGAAAAATGGGAAGAGGGCCGGGTGATTTTATGGGTCCCCTGGATCTGACGCTGGGTAATAATAAAATTTTCGTTCTGGATGGAGGGAATAGAAGAATAGCAATTTACGATAAAGAACTGAAAAGAAAGCCTCAATATATAAAAATAACTGAGGAATTAGGGTATCCAACTAATGTATTTTTCATGAATAATCTCCTTTATCTATCGCTAATGCTGAACCTTGACCCTAATAAAAACGATAACAGAATAGTTGGCATAACTCCTGAATCCAGATTTAAGATAATTTATGCTTTTTTCAACCATTTTCCTGATTATTATAAGAGGACCGAAAACGAATTACAGATGGCAATGTACATGGGCTATTTGTTCCTGAAGGTGGCCCTGGATAAAAATAGAAAGGAAATCGTATCGTGCTACATGCATCCTGGGGAAAAAGTTAACTTGTATTATTACAACTATCAGGGTAAATTTATTAAAAAACAATCCTTCACATTGTTAAAAGGATATCAATTCCCTAAATTCCTCCTGAAGTATCCCAAGCGGTATCCGAAAAAATACACATTCCTTCAAATTGATTCAATTCGTTATTATAAAGACAAATATGTTCTTTTACACTATCTTATCTCAAGAATAACGAAATCCGGGAGCGATAAAAACTCAGAGAGCACCGCTTACATTGCTGTGATAGATACGGAGAGTGGGAAAATAATAGGGAAGTATAGGGTCCCTTCTGGGTTGAGAATCTTCAAAGTAAAGGGAAACTATTCGTACGGAAAGGACTTTAACGACGATGCTGAGGGTGTTAACATTTACGAAATTCGCTTTTGACCACAGAAGGGCCGACTCTTAGGACCCGGTTTATTCAAAAATTTGGAGAAAAAAGGGGTGGAATGATAAAATATTTCCATGAATGGAGAAGTGATAAAAATTGAAGCATCTGCGGGGACTGGAAAAACCTATCGTCTGGCCCGCAGGTACATTGACCTTTTGATGAGGTATTTTCCGGATGGTTTGGGCAGCATCCTTGCCATAACCTTCACCAACAAGGCCGCCGGAGAGATGAAGAGGAGAATTCTATCCTGGTTGAAAGAGACCGCCTTGGGGGGAAGGGTTGAGTGGGTGGAGGGCGAAATTTCCCCGGAAGAGGAAAGGGAAATTCGGCAAAGGGCCCTGGAGGCAGTGGAGTACATACTCCGGAATTACACCGAATTCCGCGTGGGCACCATTGATAGTTTCGTCAGGAAAATAGCCCTGGCCGGGGCCTACGAAATAGGCCTTCCCCCCCGGTTTGACATAGCCCAGCATCCAGAGCCTTACTTTGAAAGGGCCCTGGATGAAATGCTGGATACCCACGAAGAACTATTTCGGAAATTTGCCGTAAACTACGCCCGCCACGAGATGGGAACATCCTGGTTTCTAAAGAGGGTGATTTTAAACGAAATTAAATTGATGCACGAATATAGAAATACATACACGATTCCCCTAACCGTCAGGGAGGGAAATTTTGAAGAGGCGGTCCGGGAGATCAAGGATATTTTTCAGGAATTTTGGGAAACCATAGACGAAAGTCAATTAAAAGGAAATTTAGGAAAGGGCCTGTCCAAGTTTTCTAAGAGCCGTAGTGTAAAGCAAATGAAACAGGCTCTTAAAGGAGCAGCCTTTGCCAAAAAAAGCGCCGAGGACCTTTTTAAAAAGGGGGCCCAGGTGAGCGAGGAGACGAAGAGACTTTGGATAAATTTCCGGGAAAAACTTGAGGATTTCGTCGTTTTACTTCTGAACTTAAAACAAAGAAACATTTTTCACCTTATAGAGCCGGTTTCGGAAACTCTTGAAAATATAAAAAAGGAAAACAACTTGATTTTCTTGGAAGAACTCAACCGCATAGTTTACGACAAAGTGAAGGAGGAAAACCTGGAGTTTCCCCAGATTTACATAAACCTTTCTGCCAGAATTTTTCACTTCCTGTTTGACGAGTTTCAGGACACCAATAGAATGGAATGGGAAAACTTAAAACCCATGATAGAAGATGTCTTTGCGTGTGGTAAGGGGAGCCTTTTCGTGGTGGGAGACATCAAGCAGTCTATTTACAGATTTAGGGGAGCGTCCCCGGAACTTTTTGCTCAACTGCACGAGGAAATACCTAAATGGGTGCCCCTTAAGGAAGAGCGGTTGAAGTACAACTGGAGAAGCAGGGAAGTGGTGCTGGAATTCGTCAAAAAAGCCTTTGACCCTGAAAACCTGGAAAACTACCTTACCGATGGGATTACCCGGGACGACCTGAAAATCTACGAACAGGTCCGGGAAACCCACGAAATTCCCCCGGGCCTTCGCGAAAAAAGGAGAGGCGGTTATGTGGAGGTCCGAAAAGTGAAAGTGGAATCAGAAAGCGGGAACGAAAGGGTCGGGGAGGAATTGAAGGAGGTGATGAGGGATGTCCTGGAAAGATATCATCCCGGAGATGTCGTGGTTCTCGTGAGGAAAAGGGACCAGGCCGCCACGGTTGCCCGCTGGCTTTCGGAGGAAGGGGTGCCCGTGGTTTCTCAGAGTTCCCTGAACCTGAAGGAAGACCCCACGGTGGAGGCGGTGGTTTCCCTCATGAGGTTTCTTGATTCTCCCATAGACGACCTTTCCTTCGCCAATTTCGTCCTTAGCCGGCTTTTTCAAACCGTGTCCGGGGACCGTTTCCCAGAGGTGTTAAAACTCCTGGAGGGGGAACAAAACTCCCCCCTTTACAAGGAATTTCAGCGGAACTTCCCTGAACTCTGGGAAAGGTACTTCAACCACCTTTTCACCAGAGCCGTGGGTTTTCTTCCTCCCTACGACCTGGCGGTGAAAATAATGGAGACCTTTTCCCTGAAGGCGGACCTCTTCCTAAATCAGCTTCTGGAGGTTCTGTGGAAGAGGGAGGCCCTGGGCGAAAACAGCCTGAGGAGGTTTTTAGAATTCTGGGATTCCGCCGAGGACGAACTTGCCCTGAGCATGCCCGAAGGGGTGGAGGCGGTAAGAATAATGACCATCCACAAGGCCAAGGGCCTTGAGGCTCCGGTGGTTGTGGTGCCCTTCGCTGAACTTAACCCTAAAAAACGGAGTTACGAATACCTCATGAAAGAGGAGGGTCTTATATTGAATTTAGGGAAATACATTGCTAAAAACTTTCGCTCCCTCCATAAGGTGTATGCAGAAGACCTGAAGAACAGATGGCAGGACGAATTGAACGCCCTTTATGTGGCCTTCACCAGGGCCAGAGACGAACTTTACATAATAAACCTGGGGTTAAGAGACAACAAACTCCAGGATTATAACTTCGGTTACGGAGAGGAGGAGTGGGAGGTACACATTCTGCGCCTGGGGAAGAAGGGAAAAGGAGTGGTCGCTCCGGAGAAGGCGCCCAGCGGAGACGAATTCACCCCGTCCTTCTCCTGGGAAGCCCGGCTCAGGGAAAAACCCAGGACCTTTCAGGGTTCCTATTTGGCCAGGAAGCGGGGGGAAAGGGTCCACAGAGTCCTGGAATTTCTGGGAAAGGAACCCCCATCGCCCTCCGAACTGGAGGAACTTTCCCGGGGATTCTCAGCCCAGGAGAAGGAGGCCCTGACCTGGCTGGTGGAAGAGAACCCGGACCTTTTTTCCGGGGAGGTTTTCGCCGAATTTGAAGTGGTGGACGGGGAGGGTAACACCTATCGGATGGATCGGGTGGTTTTATCCGATGAGGTCAGGGTTTTTGAGTTCAAAACCGGGGGAGAATACGCCGACCAACACCTCCAGCAACTAAACAATTATCTTTCCCTTTTGAGCAGGGTTTATCCTAAGAAACCGCTCCGGGGAGTTCTTCTGTATTTGGACAGCAGAACCAGGAGGGAAGTGAAATGGGAAAATTGATTAAACTTCCGCCCGGGATCCATCCCGTAGAATACCTGGCGGAGAGAATAGGGGCCCGGAAAAACTGGGATAAGGTTACCGTGGTTTTCCCTGGAAGGAGGCCCAAACTTTACCTGAGGAAGTTCCTCGCCGATAAGGCAGGCGGGCCCTATATCCCTCCCAGGGCCTTCTCCATGGAGGACTTCATAAAAAACCTCCATGGGAACTACTTCGGGCCGGTGGATGAGATTTCTCCGGTGGAGGGCGCCTGGAGAATCTTTAACCTGGATGGAAACCGCTTCAAAAAGAAGGATAAGAACTTCCCGTCCTGGTTCTTCTGGGGGATGAAGTTCTTTGAAGCCGTGGAGGAACTGGAAAAGAACCTGGTCAATGAGAAGGACCTCCGGGCACTTATGGCCCAGCCCCAGTTTATCCTGGACGAGATGAAATTACAACACTTTCCCCCGGCGGTGAAGAAGATGCTTGAGGGTCTGGCGGATTTAAGAAGGGAGTTCGTGGAAGCCCTGGCCCGGGAAAACACCGCCACCGCCGGAATGAAGTACCGGCAGGTGGCGGAGAAAGTAGAGGAGCGGGGAATACCCTGGGAGGCGGAGGAGGTTTACTTCGTGGGGCTGGCGGCCCTAACCCGGTCAGAAGAGAAAATAGTCAGGGAAATAATGAAAAACCCCTCCTCCTATTTCATTTACCAGCCCTTAGAGGAGGACCTGTTCTCTTACTTGAAAGATTGGGGATTGGAAGAGGAAGAGGTGAAGGGTGGCGGTGGAAAGGGCGAAATTTTTATCTACGAGGGCTTTGACACCCACAGCCAGGCCTATGCGGTAAAGAAAATCCTTGAGGAGAAGGACCTTTCCCCGGGAGAGACGGCGGTGGTTCTCCCGGACCCCTCCCTTCTCCTTCCCCTCCTCTCCGTGGCCCTTTCCGGTCAGGACTTTCCCTACAATGTTTCCATGGGATACCCCGCCACCAGAACGCCGGTCTACGCCCTTCTGGACCGGGTTATGAAGGTCCAGGAGGAAAAGAGGGACGGAAAATACCGCCTCCGGAGTTATTTAAACCTGGTTCTTCACCCCTATGTGAAAAACATATACTTCGGAGACGGCCAGAGCGGAGAGGTTACCCGAATTCTATTTCACACCGTCCAGGATGTCCTCTTGGACTCTAAAATTCCCTACTTCTCCCTGGACGGTGAGGAGATGGAGAAGGCCCTGGAGAGAACCCACAAGGCCACGGGGGTGAGTCGGGAGGAACTTTCCCGTCACCTCACCTGGATCCATCGCCTTCTCCTTGAAAATTTCTCCCGGGTCTCCACCCTCAAGGAGGTGGCGGAAAACATGGTTCACCTCCTGGAAGCCATTTACGAGAAAAGCCCGGCCCGGTTTTACCCCCTTTCTTCGCCGTTTTTTAAAACTTTTATGGACTTTCTATCCGAGGTCTCCTTCCTGCCCTTCGCCGAGGATATCAGGGGAAAGGAGGCCTTTTCCCTCGTAAGGAATTTTCTGGTTTACCTGAGGGTGCCCTTTGAGGGCGTCCCCCTGGAGGGCCTTCAGGTTCTCGGACAACTGGAGACCAGGGCCCTGAGGTTCAAAAATGTGATTTACATGGCCGCCAACGAGGATTTCCTGCCCTCCACAGAGCCCGTGGACCCGGTCCTTCCCACGCCGGTGAGAAAATACCTGGGCATACCCACCTACAAGGACAGGGAAAGGGTCATAAGGTATTACTTCATGAGGCTTTTGAAGGGAAGCGACAGGGCCTTTATCACCTACTCGTCCTCCCCGGAAAGTTCCAGAAGCCGGTTCCTGGAGGAAATAATCTGGGAGGCCGAAAAGGAAGGGAAAACGCTTTCCGAGGAGAAGGTGTCCTTTTCCCTTTCCACCGGGCGGAGACCCCTGGAATTTCCCAAAACCCCGGAGGTCGTGGAAAAACTTAAGAATACTAAGTTTTCCCCCACCGCCATAGACCTGTACATGAAGTGTCCCCTGCGGTATTACTTCTCCCGCATCCTCTCCCTCCGGGAGACGAAGGAGGTGGAGGAGGAACTGGAGGCTTCAAAAATCGGTGCGTTCTTCCACAGGCTCCTGGAGAGATTTTACTCCGAAGTGGTGGGGAAGGGAGTCGCCGTTTCCCCCGAGGACCTTACCTTTGAGAAGATGGAACCCATTTTTGAAAGGGAATTCAGAAAATTCTTTCCATATCAGCACGGGGAGTTTCTGCTTTTCCGTGAGATAGCCCGGGAAAGGCTTAAAATCTTTCTCCACCATGAAAGGGAAAGGGCGAAGGGAAAAACGGTTAAAATACTGGCCCTGGAGGAGTTTTATGAGGCCGAGTTTCAGGCGGGGGAGCACACCGTAACCCTCAGGGGGAAATTGGACAGGGTTCACCAGGATAAAGACGAAATATGGGTTCTGGATTACAAAACCGGGGGCGGAGAAACGCCTTCCCTGAAGAAAGAGGTGGGGGAACTTTCAACCCGGGAGGAAATGAAAAAGAAGATAAAATCCTTTCAACTGCCCATTTACCTATACCTCCTCAAGAACGCCGGGACTTTCGGAATTGAAAATTACGCACACACCCAGGCGGCCCTGTACTTTATGAATAAAAACGAGGAGAAAATACTTTTTAGAGACGATGATCGGAACTACGCCATGAACGAGTGTCTCCTTCCTTCCCTGAAAAACCTCCTTTCGGAAATCCTGAACCCGGATGTTCCCTTCTATCCCGACCCTTCCGACGATAGATACTGCGACCACTGCCCCTTCCGTCCGCTTTGCGTTCCTTGATTTTTCGGTGGAGCCGCCTTTAAAGGCGAAAAATTCTCCTCAAAATTCCCTGGGTGAACTCAATGGAGTCAAAGGGACAGACCTCCTGGCACACGAAACAACTTATGCAGGTTTCGTAATTTATCCTGGGGGATTTTCCCACCTCCAGAATGGAACCCGTGGGGCAGGCTTCCTGGCATATACCGCAGGCGGTGCATTTCTCGGGAATGATTTTAGGCCTGGGAAGGGAGCGCCTTAAAAACCTGCGGGCCAGGGAGGGGGAGAGGGGCACCGTGGAGGGAAGGGCAAAACCCTCCGCCTCCGGTGGGTCCTGAAGATCACCCCCCACGCTTATTTCCGGGAGAAGTCCCTCCTCCTTCGCCATCTTTATAAGGTAAACCAGGTCCTCCGCCTTCACGATTTTAGAAGCCACATAATCCAGGGCGAGGCCGTCTTCCGAGGCCATGACCAACCCCAGGGGATAGGGCCTCCCGTTTTGGGGACCGTTTCCCTCCATGGCCACCACCCCGTCCATTATGTTAAGCACGGGGGGCTTTACGCTGTATACGGAATAAAGCATCCTGGCGAAGTCCATGTATTCGGAGGCCCTTACATGCCACTCCGCCTTGAGTTTCCCGGGCACGGTTCCGAACATGTTTTTCACCGCCAGGGTGAGGACCATCTGGGTGTGGGTTTTGAACTTGGGAAGGTTCACCACCCGGTCAAATTCAAGGAGTTTTCGGCTCACCTCCAGCCTTTTGAAAAAACTCTGGCCCTTAACCTCCACCGGCGAATCCAGTTCCACCAGTTCCAGGCCCAGTTCCTCGGCCACGGCCCTTATGCCCGAGACCCGGCCCACCTTCTCCGCACTGGAAAGGGCCGGGGAGTCTCCCACCGCCGGCTTTGCTCCGAGGTCCAGGAGTTTCTCCGCCACGGCCTTCACCAGCAGTGGATGAGTGGTGACGGCCTTTTCGGGCCTGGTAGGGGCCAGCATGTTGGGCTTCAGAAGAACCCTGTCCCCCCGGGAAAAGAGGCCCTTCCTGGAGGAGAAAATGCTCTCCACGACTTCCCCCAGTCTCGCCTCCTCATACCAGCGGACCCTGTAAATCTCTACGCTGACCACGGGGATATTCTACCAGATGTCAGTGGGGGATTCGGGACCGGCCCCTTTTAACGGGCACGAAGAGAAGGTCCCGGAAGTCAAAACTGAAGTCAGTAAGCGGGGAAAAGGGAGCCATCTTCACCTCCTCAATTTCCCCCCGGTAATTCAGCACGAAGGTCACGAAGGCGTCGGCGTGGAGACTGCGGTCCTTCCACCTGACCACGAAGGTGTCGTAATGCCAGTGCTGGAGTTCCCCCACCAGGGATGGGGTGTGGCAGAACCTCATGACGAGTTTCTCTCCAACCTTCTCCACCACCATATCCCCGTACCAGCGGTCCACATACCTGCCGGCGTATTGGGAAAGGCTCAGGGAGGGCCTGGTGTTTTTGACCCTTCGCACCTGCGTGGTCTTCATCAGTTTTTCCATCCTTTTCCTCACCCTTTCCCGGACAATGGAGAAGGCACCAACCCAATCGCGGGAAGGAAGGCCCATGTAGTAGTCCAGCAAACTGTAGATTATGGCCTGGTATGCCTGCCTCACCTCCTGGTTGGTCAGGACCACGATGCCCAGTTGAAGGTCAGGGACCAGAACCACGCTGGAGACCATGCCCTTTATGGAGCCGGTGTGATAAACCAGTTTGTGGCCGTGATAATCCCTCAGCATCCATCCCAGGCCGTAGGCGAAGAAATTCGGCTGGAGGTCGGAGAGTTCCGGGGGATATTCCCTGATGGGGATGGGGATTTGGGCGGACCACATCTCCCGGGAAGTTTCCTTGCTGAAGAGGCGGACTTCCCCGTCGGAGCCCTTCCTTATAAGTCCCCTGCGGAGTTGAACCATCATCCACTTGGCCATGTCCACCACATTGGAGTTTATGGCCCCCGCCGGAGCGCCGTTGTCCAGGTTTTCGTAGTCCACGGCCACCACCTCCCCTTCCACCTCCATGTGGGGAGAGGCAAAATTCTCCGACTTCTTCAAATCCTCCACGCTGGTGTTGCTGTATTTCATCCCCAGGGGTTTGAAGATCCCCTCCTTTATGAATTCCCCCCAGGTCTTTCCGGTGAGGGCCGGGATTATCTGACCCGCCACTATGTACATGATGTTGCTGTAGGCGAACCTGCTCCGGAAACTGAACCTGGGCTTTATAAAGCGGACCCTGTAAACGATTTCCTGGGCGGTGTATGTGGAATGCGGCCAGAAGAGTAAGTCGCCGGCCCCCAGGCCCAGACCGCTCCTGTGGGTCAGGAGGTCCCTTACGGTTAATTCCCGGGTTACATAGGGGTCGTACATGCGAAAGTCCGGCAGATGTTTTATAACCGGATCGTCCCAGCGGAGTTTTCCCCGGTCAACCAGGATTCCCAGGGCGGCGGCGGTGAAGGCCTTGGTGTTGGAGGCAATGCCGAAGAGGGTCAGGGGAGTTACGGGGGAATTTTCCCCTTTCTTTCGCACTCCGTATCCCCTGGCGAAAACCAGCCTTCCGTCCTTGACCACCCCCACGGCTATTCCGGGAACTTCCCACTTCTCCTGGGCCCTTTTTACCAGAGCGTCAAATCCCCGGGGAACCGGAGGCCTGGCAGCGGCGGAGAGCAAAAAAATCGGAAGAAGAAGGACCAGAAACAGGTATTTCTTTCCGTTAGAACTCTTCCTTTCCATGGTTACCTCCATGTCCTATTTTAACAATTTTCCCCCGGGAAGCCAGCACCGCATCGGCCTTGACCTGGAAATTCAGGCTGTGGTATACAAAGGCCAGGAGGAAGAAATGAGAAAATTCAGCGTATTGACGGCAGCCCTGGCCCTGGTGTTTGTGGTTTCGTGCGGGGGGCCTAAAAAGAAAGCCCCGGCAAAACAGGAGGGACCTCCCAGGGTCTCCAATGGCGAAAACCCCATGCGGGGTAAAATAACCCTGCAACTGGAAGAGAAGTTCCGGTGGAGCCCAAAAACTACCGGGAAGAATTTTTCCATCCTGGACTTCGTCCGGGGTTCCGATGAAAGCCTTTTTCTCCTGGGGAGGAAGAATTACCGAATCTACAAAATAAGTCCGGAAGGCAAGGTGGTCAAAATGTTCTCCAATAAGGGAGAGGGCCCCGGAGAATTCAAATTTTTCCCGAAACTCAAAGCCTTTGGAGACTCCCTCTGGGCCGCCTCGGCCAGGAAAATGGTGGAGTTTGACCTGGACGGGAATCTCATACGAGAATTTCACCTGAAGAGGCTCTACCGGGGGATAACGCCCCTGGGAGGGGACAAATTTCTGGGCAGTTCCCTGAGTTTTGAAGAGGGAAGCGAGAAAATCCGGCTGATAATTTTCAACGCCCAGGAGGAGGTTCTCCGGCGTCTCTGGGAAACCAGTAAGGCGGGCTTCGTCCACATGAAAATGGGCAAGGGGACCTTCGTCTTCGCCTCCGGGCCACCCCTGCTTCCCAGGATGGTCTGGGCCTATCAACCGGACTCCGGCCTGGTTTACATAACCGAGGCTGACCGCTATGAAGTATGGGTCAAGGACCTGGACGGTAAAGTGCGCCTGGTGCTTTCCCGCCAGTACCAACGGAGCCCCTTCACCGAGGAAGAAAAGGAGAAATTCCTGGAGGGGCTTAGGGCCGCATCACCGGAGTTCAAAAAAGCCCTGCGGAGAAGGCTTCCCCAGCGCCTCTGCGCCATCTACCGTCTAGTTCCCCTTCCCCACGACTACCTCCTGGTCCTCAGCGTAAAGGATACGGACACTTACGGCTACGATGTTTTTGGCCCCCACGGAAAATTCCTCTACCAGATTGAAATGCCGAAAGAAGTGGAGGAAACCTTCAAAGTTTACCCCGACGGAACCATAGCCACCGTCAGGAATGAAAAGGGCCAGGAAGTTTACACCGAATACCGGGTCAAAAACCTTCCGGAAATCTTCGGAAAATGAAAAACTTTAATCATTGGGAGGGTTCCAGAATCGCCCTCAGCCTCTGAAGGAGGGCTTTGTCTTCCAGGGAAAATTGATAAAAACCGTCCCTTCCACCGCCCCGGGCGCCGAGTTCCCTGAGAAAACCGAGGACCTTCTCCTCAAGTTCGGGCTCAGGGAGGGAAAGGAAGAGTTTACCGGTCCTTGAAGAGTAGAGGAGCCCAGCTCTTTTCTCCCTCAAAAGCGCATTGGCCATGTGTTTTAACGCCCGCTCGTCCTCAAAATCCAGTTCCTCTAAGATGACCCCCTCCTCCCTGGCGAGGAGTTCCCTTATCTTTTCCTCAGCCAGGGATTTTTCTAACCTCTGGAGTTTTTTGGAAAGCCTCCTTTTCTCCGCCACGACCTGAGAGACCCTATCACTCAACCTTTCCTCCTCCATGCCGAAGGAGGAGACCAGTTCCTTTACCTTGGCCCTCGCCTCCTGAAGGTAGGAAAGCGCAGGGGCGCTTACCCTGAAGTAAAGCCTTGCGTTTCCCCGGACCTTATCGGTGCCGTAAACCGCTATAAGGCCGATTTCCGAGGTTTGCTTCACATGGGTTCCCTTGCACAGGGAATAATCCCAGCCTTCTATCTCAACCACCCGAACCCTCTCTCCCACATCCACCAACTTCCTCAAAGGGAGCCTCTTCGCCTCTTCTGCGGCAAGCCAGTAGGTCTTTACGGGGCGGTTCTCCTGGATCGCCTTGAAAGCCTCCAGTTCCGCCAGGGCTACCTTTTCCCAGGGGACTTTGGGGGTTGAAACCTCCACAGAAACATGCTCCTCCTGGATAGAAGCGGATAGGGTCTTCCAACCGAAAAGTCTTTCAAGAACCGCTGAAAACAGGTGCTGTCCCGTGTGCATCTTCATGAAGAGATATCTCCTTTCCCAGTCTATTTCCATAAGGCATTCCTCGCAGTCCAAAGGCTCCGCCAGGCGGTGATAAACCCTTCCGTTTTCCTCAAAAACCTCCAGAACTTCCTTTCCGCCTACGGTCCCTTTGTCCGGAAACTGCCCTCCCCCTCCGGGATAAAAAATAGTCCTGTCAAAGGCGTAAAGCAGACCGCCTTCCGCCTCCCTGCGTTCAACCACCCTGGCGGTGATGGAACGAAGATAAGGCTCTTCGTAATAAACCCTTTCACTAACCCTGCCCTTCATCCCCTCTATTTTACCAGAAAAAACAAACGCAGAATTTTATAAAGGCGTTAAAGAGCGAACCCCTGTGATATAATAAACATAAGATGAAAAATATAAAACTTATCCTTATGAGATGTCAATATTGCATGAGGAGGTGGGATTGTGGAGTTACCTCAATGGCTTAAAAGTAGATACGAAACTCTTTGGGAAGCCTTCGGAAGCAAGAAGTTCAGGCCAGAAGATGCCTTGAAGGTTATTCGTGAAAAAGACTTGGACATCTCGGAAGAAGGACTAATTGTGGTTCTTTCAGAACTTCGCAAAAGAGGATGGGTTAAGGTAGAACCCGACCCTCAAGATGCCCGTAAGAAATACTATATTCTCATGCCACCTGAACCCCAAATCTCTCTTTTTCCGGAAGAGGCTCCCAAAAAACTTACGAGGGCGGAACTTGAAGGGCTTCTTAAAAAAGCAGCAGACCTTATAAGAACGAGGGTTGATTATACCTTCATCCTGATTCTTCTTTTCTATAAAAGGATAAGCGACAAATGGAAGGCAGAATTTGATGAGGCTTATAAGGAAGCTCTTGCTGATGGCCTGAGCGAAGAAGAAGCCCTTCAGGAGGCGAAAAACTCCATCTATCATGACTTTGACATTCCCGAAGAATACCTCTGGGACGAGTTAAGAAAGGACCCGCAGCGACTTCCTGAAAACTTCTCCAAAGCCATGAAAGCTATGGCCGAGAGGAATCCCGAACTTCGCGATGTTTTTGAAACCATAGACTTCGTTCAGTTTACCTCCAACAGGGAAAACGCCGAGATACTTCGCCAGCTCGTGGAACTTTTCAGTTCCCATTCCCTTAAAGAAGTCTCACCGGATATTTTGGGGGACGCATATGAATGGATACTCCGCTATTTTGCTCCTCAAAAGGCTAAGGAGGGAGAGGTTTACACCCCAAGGGAAGTTATAGAGCTTATGGTGAGGATATTAGACCCGAAACCTGGCCAAAGCATTTACGACCCTGCATGCGGTTCAGCAGGAATGCTTATCATTTCCTACAAGCATGTGGAGAAATCCCACGACCGCGAAGGTGCAGACAGGCTTTTCCTTTACGGACAGGAAGCCAATCACAAAACCTTGGCCCTCGCCAAGATGAACCTTTACATTCACGACATAAGGAACGCAAAACTGGCCCAGGGAGATACCCTTCTTTATCCAAAGTTTAAAAAGGGCCAGAGCCTTCAAACCTTTGACTTCGTAATAGCAAATCCCCCCTGGAACCAGGACGGATACGGGGAGGAAGTCCTGAAAAAGGGAGAACTTTGGAGGGAAAGATACACCTTCGGATTTACAACCCGCCAATCAGCGGATTGGGCGTGGATCCAGCACATGCTCGCCTCAGCTAAAGACGACGGCAAAGTGGCCATAGTCATTGACAATGGAGCGCTTTTCAGGGGAGGAAGAGAGCGGGCCATAAGAAAAGCAGTCCTTGAAGAGGACCTTTTAGAGGCGGTCATTCTTCTTCCGGAAAAACTCTTCTACAACACCGGAGCACCAGGGGCCATAATGATATTTAATAAGGCAAAGCCTCCTGAGAGAAGGGGTAAAGTTCTATTTATAAACGCCAGCAGAGAATTTCGTCAGCATCCGGAAGTAAGAAAACTCAATCAACTTGCCCCTGAAAACATAGAAAAGATAACAGAAGCTTACAGAAAATTTTCAGAGGAAGAGGGCTTCTCAAGGGCAGTTCCAATAGAAGAAATAAGAGAAAACGACTATAACCTCAATGTAACCCTTTATGTATTCCCCGTGGAAGAGCAGGAAGAGATAGATGTTGCGAAAGAATGGGAGGAACTTCAGAGTTTGGAGCAAAGGTATTCGGAACTGAAAAACAAGATAAAAGGTTATCTGGAAGAGATGGAGTATTTTAAACATAAGGAGTAAAAATTGGACGAGAAGGAACTTCAATTGATCCTTGAAAGCGGAGAGGGATATAAAATAGAGTTCAAAGAGAGTGTTACCGGAATAGATAAAGATATGGTAGCCTTTGCTAACTCTGCGGGTGGAAGGATATTTATAGGAATAACAGACGATGGAGAAATAAAGGGTGTTAAGATTACCAACAAGTTGAAATCCCAAGTTCAAGATATTGCCAACAATTGTCAGCCACCCGTAAATATCCTGATGGAAGAATTTAGAAATATCCTTATTGTAGAGGTAAGAGAAGGAGAGGACAAACCATATAAGTGTTCATCTGGATTTTATATTAGAGTTGGCCCCAACTCCCAAAAACTGAGCAGAAACGAGATAATAGAGTTTTTTAAATCTGAGGGAAAAATTCGTTTTGATGAACTTGTTAATCTAAAATTTGATTACAGAAAGCACTTTGACCGTAAGAAGTTTGAGAAATTCTTAAAATTGGCTGGAATCTCTAAAGTGCTTAGTATTCCTTCAATATTGATAAATTTAGGAGTAGCAGAAAAACAGGAAGGCAAGCTTATTTTCAATAATGCGGGTATTTTATTCTTTGCCAGAAACCTTAACGATATATATTTCCACACCGTTGTAACTTGTGCATTATATAAAGGCACAGAGAAGGTAAATGTTCTTGATAGAAAAGATTACAACGAGGATATAGTGAGCAATGTGGATATGGCTATGAATTTCCTTAAAAATTATATTCCGGTAAAATACGAAATCACAGGTGAACCAAGGAGAAAGGAAATTCCTGAGATTCCCTATGAAGCGCTGAGAGAGGCCGTAATCAATGCAGTGGTCCACAGGGATTATTTTGAGAAAGGAGCCAATGTGATGGTGGAAATATTTGACGATAGAATAGAAATCTCGAATCCAGGGGGACTTGTTAAAGGCCTTAAACCAAAGGATTTTGGCAAAAAGAGCGTTTTAAGAAACCCTCACATCGCCAGCCTGTTTCATAGAATAGGGTATATAGAAAAAATGGGAACAGGCATAAACAGAATGAGGAAACTTCTGAGAGAAGCCGGACTTCCTGAGCCGGAATTTGAGTTTGATACATTTTTCACAGTTACCTTCAGGAGACCAATTAGGAAAAATGTCGGAGTAAATGTCGGAGTAAATGTCGGAGTAAAAATAGGACTAAAAGGGAAGCGGCTTGAGCGAGTTAACACGATGCTTGAGATACTTAAAAGAGAAGAAATTTTGAATATAACTCAGCTCGCAAAAATGTTTGGAGTCTCTGAAAGAACCATAGAAAGAGATGTAGAATTTTTAAAGAAAAAAAGACTCATTGAATTTGTCGGTCCACCAAAAACTGGAAAATATGTGCTTACCGAAAAGGGCAAAAAACTATGGGAGGAGTAAATGGGCCAAATGAGTCAAGGATGGGTAAAAAATGGAAAAAGGAGAAAATGAACAATAAAGAAAGAAAAAATTTGGAAAATTACTATCAGCAGTTAATGAAGGTGGAGAACTGGGAGAATATTCCGATAGAAAAAGCCTTAAACCTTTTAGGGGTGTTGATAGACATTTCTTTAGACTTAAAGAGACCAGAAGGTTTGCAAAAAGCGCTAAATCTTTCAAAGGAGCTCGAGAAGAGAAAAGGTATTTCTTCAGAGCAAAAAGCTCTTTTGTATTATTTTGTTTCTAATGCTTGGTCAAATTTAAAATGCGTTAAAGAAAAAAACTCTTCTGAAAATTGGAACTGGAGAGCAAAAGAAATTGGGAATTCATTACTTTATCTTAGGCGATGTATAAAAGAAGAAGGGTTCAAGAAACTTCCTTCGATAAGAAAAGCCCAGATCTATACAAATTTAGGAAACACATTCAGTGAAATAGGTCGCTCTGTAGAATCTATCGAATATTTCGATAAGGCTTTAAAAATATTCCCAAATTTTCCTATGGCGCTGGGAAATAAAGGTGAGGCACTTTTAAGTTTGGCTGGAATTCTGTATGATCCTTGTCATCGAGAAGTTTTATTAAGACATGCATATGAGAATTTGGACAAAGCTTTGTCTTATTCTCAAAAATACCAAATTCGTGATAGTGCTAAAATCGAGTTTGAAAAAACATTAAAAAAAATCGAAGAATTTCCCTTCCAATGTGGAAACCAAAATATAAATCTAAATAATTTTTCTCTGGGTGACTCTATCGAAGAAATATCTTATAGGAAATGGGCTTTAGAACATAGACTTTTCCTCAATCCTTTAAATGATATTGGCTCCTATAGTCTTGCAGCGAGAGATGTCCTTACTACCCCATCTATAATTGTTAGGGAAGGTGAGGGTCCATATTATCACGGATTTTATAATCAAATGAAGCAGGAATTTGTATCAGCTCGATATCTTTATTATGAAGGTATTAACTCTTATGAACCGCATTTCTCCGATAGAGAAGTCTTACTTTATAATACATTAGATTATCCCGTATATTCCTTTTCAGCTGAAAAGATTAAAATAGCATTTAGAATGGTTTATTCTATTCTTGACAAGCTATCCTACTTCCTCAATGATTATTTAAGACTGAATATAAATGAAAGACGAGTAAGTTTTAAGTCATTTTGGTATGAAAAACAAGATAGACAAAAAGGTCTTAGAAAAGAATTTGTAAATCGTCCTAATTGGCCATTGCGAGGTTTATTTTGGTTAAGTAAGGATCTATTTGAAAGCACTCCAGGATTTAAGGAATATTTAGAGCCAGAAGCGCAAGAGCTTCATAAAGTTCGGAATTGCCTTGAGCATAGATATCTTAAATTGCATTCTGAAGAATGGCCGAGATTACAAAAAAATGGCTTTTTTATAGACCACTTAGCATTTTCAATGAGCCGTTTTGATTTTGAGGCGAAGGCACTCAAACTTTTGAAATTAGTCCGTTCGGCTTTGATTTATCTAAGCTTAGCTATACATGTAGAAGAATGCTTAAGAAATAGAAATTTAAAGTCCTCAACAATTGTGTCAATGCAACTGGATGTTTGGAAAGATGAGTGGAAAATTTAGAAATGGGGGTATAATATGGAGAAAGGTAAAGCAATTCAGCTTTTAGAGAAATGCATTCTTGAAATCGAAGAATTAAAAAAAGTAAGATTTAACTCACCTCAATTTACTGCTTGGAAAAGCAAAACAAATTCTCTTTTAGAGAAAATATTTGGAAAAAACTCAAGACAATTGGAAGATTTTGGAAAAATCTTTAAACATCAACAGGCAGGAGCTATAATTATGATAGCTGCTCAGAAACCAGCGTATAAGATTCATGAGATAGAAATCCAAGCTTTAGAAGAGGCAAAAGCATTATTAAATTCTTTTAAAGAACAATTGATTGATTTTGGAGAGATTGAAAAGACACAAAGGAAATTCAACGATGTCATTTCAGAGCTTGAGAGGATTTTTGATCGATTTTATATTATTGCTCGCCAAATAGAAAAAAGACATAACAATAGGCCTACTTTAGAAATTATTGATGAATACGATGTTCAGGACTTATTACATGCGCTTCTCAAATTGTTTTTTGACGATATAAGAAGGGAAGAGTGGACTCCAAGCTATGCCGGAGGAGCGGCAAGGATGGATTTTTTGCTTAAAAATGAAAAAATAGTCATAGAAGTGAAAAAGACAAGGAAAGGTTTAACTGATAAGCAGATAGGTGACCAGTTGCTTCAAGATATTGAGAGATATAAAAAACACTCTGATTGCGACTATTTAATATGTTTTGTGTATGACCCGGAAGGTAGAATTGGCAATCCTCGTGGGTTGGAAAAAGACCTTAGCAAAGAAGAAGATGGATTTAGGGTATCAGTTTATGTTAGGCCATGAGGAATGAAAAACATAGAGCAACTTCATCAAGACTTTTCTCGATTCCGAATGATTGGATTCTTACAAAATTAGGGGCATGTGTGGAAATAAGAGGGTCTAAAAGACTTTCTTTTAAAGATAAGAAGATTCCCTTTATTCCTATGGAGTTAATCCCGACTGAGAGTGTGTATGTTAAATATGAATTAAAGAAGCCCCAAGAAATTAAAAGTTTTACATATTGTGAAGCTGGAGACCTGCTCTTAGCAAAGATCACACCTTCCTTAGAGAATGGAAAACAAGGTATTGTTCCTCAAGATATACCTAATGGTTTTGCTCTGGCTACCACCGAAGTTTTCCCTCTTCAATCAAAGAAAGAAAAAATTCTAAATTTATTCCTTTTCTATCTTCTTAAGACTCCAAGGTTCAGAAATGTGCTTATTACCTCCATGATAGGGACTACTGGAAGACAGAGGGCATCTAAAGAGGCCCTCTTATCCCTCCCCATCCCCCTCCCTCCACTCTCCGAGCAAAAGAAGATTGCTGAGATTCTTTCCACTGTGGATGAGGCCATAGAGGTTACGGATAAGGAGATTGAAAAGGCGGAGAGCTTGAAACGCGGGCTTATGCAGGAGCTTTTGACTAAGGCGATAGGGCACAGCAGGTTTAAGAAAACCGAGGTGGGAACGATACCTGAGGAGTGGGAGGTGGTGAGAGTAGAAAAAATTTTTGATGTTTATGGAGGGACAACTCCTTCTACTAATAACCCTTCTTTTTGGGATGGAGAGATTCTCTGGGTAACTCCTACCGATATAACAAAATTAGGAAATAGAATATATTTAAATGACACTGAAAGAAAAATTTCTGAGGAAGGATTAAAAAAGTCCAATCTAAAATTATTGGAACCTTTTACTATTTTATTGACTACAAGAGCAACAATAGGTTACGCAGCTTTATCTCCTAAGCAACTTACGATAAATCAAGGAATGACAGCTTTTATCCCCTTGAAGAAGGACCTTATCAATCCTGTTTTTTATATTTACTGGTTCTCTAAAATTAGAGATTTTTTGCTTCAATTAGGAGGGGGAAGTACTTTCAAAGAGGTTTCGAGGACCACTCTAAAAAAGCTATATGTTCCCCTCCCCCCTCTTCCAGAACAGAAAAAAATAGCCGAGATTCTTTCCTCTGTTGACGATTTCATAGAAAGCTTGAGAGCACGCAGGGAAAAGCTGGTAAAATTAAAGCAGGGATTAATGGAAGACCTATTGACGGGCAAAAGGAGGGTTAAGATAGATGCCGAGGACACCTGAAGCGCATCAAGTTGAGAAATTTCTCATCCATAAGTTAATAGAGCAGGGCTGGAGGTATGTTCCAGGGGATGAACTTCCAAGGGAGGATTTCCGCCAGCCCCTCCTTGAGAAGGACCTTATAAAGGCTCTGGAGAGAATAAACAAAACAGAAGCCACTGAAAAGGATTTTCTTAGGGCAATTGCAAGGCTAAAAGGGGAAGGTTTTGGTCCAGAGGGCCATAAGAAGGTTCTTCGGTATTTTAAGTATGGCATCCCAATAAAGCTCGAAAAAACCGGAGTTGTGGAGTTCTTAGAGCTTTTTGATTACAAGAATCCGCAGAACAACGAGTTTATAGTTTCCAACCAGGTAATCTATCATGGGGGAAATCCTATAAGAACCGATATAATGCTCTATGTAAATGGAATTCCCCTTGTGGATATAGAATGCAAGAACCCTGAAGACCCCTCCATCAGCTGGAGAAACGCTTACAAGCAGATAAAGTATTATGAAAGCACCGTTCCTGACCTTTACCGTTATGTGCAGATAGGGGTTGCAGCAGAGGCCACCGCCAGATATTTCCCGATAGTTCCCTGGCGAGAAGATGTAACGGTTTACCTCTGGCGTGAGGATGGAAAAGAGCCTCTTGAAGCCCTATCTCTCATGCTTTCGCCAGCAAGGCTTCTGGATATGATAAGAAACTTTATTTTCGTAAGGGAGGAGCATGGGGAGATAACCAAAGTGATGACCAGATACATGCAGTATAGGGCTGTAAACAAAATTGTGGACAGAGTGCTTGCAAACTTGAGGGGCGAGGAGGATAAAAATCGTGGTCTTATATGGCACTGGCAGGGAAGCGGAAAGACTCTCACCATGATCTTTGCAGCCCACAAACTGTTTTATGCCGAAGAAATGGAAAATCCCACGCTGTTTTTTGTTGTTGACAGATTGGACCTTGCAGAGCAGCTTCAGGGAGAATTCGCTGCCCTGGATATGCCTTTTTCTGCTGAGACTGTGGAATCCATTGACCATCTAAAGAAGATAATCTCTCACGACGACTTTAAGGGAAAAAGGGGAATCTTTATAACCCTTATTCAGAAATTTTCTCCGGAGAAACTAAGGGAAGTTAAGGAGTTTATGTCCTCAAAGGGAAGCGGAACCATAGCGGAACGGAAAAATGTTGTTCTTTTCATAGACGAAGCCCACAGGAACCAATATGGTGTGCTGGCAGCCCAGATGAAGGATATATTCAAGAATGCCTTTGCCTTCGCATTTACAGGAACGCCCATATCCAAGAATCAGCGGGATACTTACTTGGAGTTCAGCTATCCGCCTGAGGAACTATACCTTGACCGTTATTTCATAACCGACTCCATAATGGACGGCTTTACAGTGAGAATCGTCTATGAGCCGAGACTTACAGGCGAGGTTCACCTGAGAAAAGAACTTCTGGACCTTTTTATAAACTCAACCCTTGAAGAGCTGCCTGAGGATGAAAGGAAGATAGTGGAGCCGGAACTTAGGAGAAGAATAAATATCATAAATACCTTCTTTGAGGACCCTGAGAGGATAGATAAAATCTCTGAAGACATAGCTCAGCATTTTCTTGAAAATTTAGATGGAAAATTCAAGGCTATGGTTGTGGTAGGGAGCAGGAAAGCGTGTCTTATGTATAGGGACAGGCTTAGAAAACTCCTTCCGGAAAATTATGTTGAGGTTGTAATGACTGCCAGCCCGGGCGAGGAAGAGGGAAAAGGGGAATATGTAAGTGAAATAGCAGAGAAGTATGGCAGCAGCGATGTCTCAAGTGCAATTAAAACTGTGGTAACCAAATTCAAAGAGGAAGAATACCCCAAGATTCTTATCGTGACGGAAATGCTTCTTACAGGTTTTGATGCCCCGATTCTTCAAACCATGTATCTTGACAAACTTCTAAAGGAACATCGTCTTCTTCAAGCAATAGCCAGGACAAACAGACCTTATAAGGGGCTCAAAGAAGCCGGGCTCATAATAGACTATGTAGGAATATTGAAGGAGTTTAAGAGGGCATTTGCAATTTACAATGAAGAGGACATAGAAGGGGCACTCTGGAATGTGAAAGACCTTGAGACCGACTTTGAAAAGGAACTGATGGAAATTCTGAACTTTTTCCAGGGTCTGGAGAGAAAATTTGAAAGGGAAACCTTTGTCTCCGCAGTGGAGATTTTAACCGGCGAAGATGGGAAGGCGAAGGACTTTATCGCTAAATACTGGAGGCTTAGAAAGCTCTTTGAACTTTTGGGCTCCTCCCCGGACAAGTTAAAATATCTTGACGATTATAAGTGGTTGTCAGCGGTCTATTCCTATTACAGAAAACTGGTGGATAGGGAAGAGGAGAAGCCGGATGTCAGTAAATATTTTAGAAAGACCATAGAACTTATTCATCAAACCACAGAAATAGAGAAGATAGAAAAGGACCTTCCGCCAATTGTCATAGATGTGGACTCTATAGAGGATATTGTTAAAAACGCTAAATCAGAGAAGGAAAAAGCCGCCACGGTGATTTTTACATTGAGAAACATAATCCTTGTGGAAAAAGAGAGAAAGCCCGTTTACGAATCTCTGGTAGATAAAGTGGAAAGATTGGTGAAGATGTGGCAGCAGAGGGCGAAAGATTACAGGAAATTATATGAGGAAGGTCTTGGAATTCTGAAAGAAAAAAGAAATATAGATAAGAGGCAAAAAGAACTTGGGCTTTCGGACCTTGAATATTCCATTTTGTTAACAGTGGAGGAAAAGATTGGGGAGGAAAAGGGAATTGAAAACGAAATAAGAAAACTCGTGGAGGAAATTGGAGCAGACCTATTTGAGGGCTGGCTCGGTCAGGTAACGGTGAGGAGGAAAGTGGAAAGAAAGATAAGGAGATTTGCCAGAAGGCTTAAAAAGGAATATGGATTGAGTTTTGAGGAGATGGAAGAACTTTACAGGAAAATCTGGGAAAGGGTGAAAAACTATGGAATTTGAATACAAAGTTTTTTACAGAAAGGTAAAATACGCCCGGGTGGAAATAAGGTCAGGAGAGTTGAGGGTAATTGTTCCCTTTGGAGTTAAAGCCGATGCCGTTGTAGAGAGGCATCGTAGGTGGATAGAGAAAAAGATGAGGGAGATAGAGAGGGTAAAGGCAGAGGCCGAGAAACTTAAACCTGTGGAAAGAACAGAGGCGGAGTTTAGACGCTTGATGAGGGATTTTATATGCGAAGCCGAGAGGGCTTTTGGGGTAAAATCCAAGAAGGTGTTATTCAGGAAGATGAAAACAAGGTGGGCGAGTTGCTCAAGCAAGGGTAATATAACGGTGAATCGCCTGGCGAAAGTGCTTCCCGACCATCTCCTCCGTTACATCGCTTTCCATGAGGTTGCTCATTTAATACATAAGAATCATGGTAAAGCCTTTCGTGACCTTCTTTCCAGATTTTTCCCCGACCACCGTCGCATTGATTTACAGCTCCAGCGGTGGTGGTTCGTGGTAAGTCCAAAATTTTATGGAGGGAAAGATGGCTACTGAGATTTTAATTGAGCCAGTATTTGAAAACGAAGAACTCTTGGAAGCATTTCCTGAGTTTTCTCGGGTGGCCTTTACTTTGATAGCAAAATCTGGAGCCTCATCTTCTTTTAAACTTAAATTGAGCCAGACAGGAGGCGAAACGGTAGAGCAAATAAAGATTAAGAAAATGCGAGTGCTGAGCAAAGATATAAGATATGAAGTAACATTTGGAAAGGACTTTGTAGTTCATTTTCCTCCAGGAGAAACCGAAATATTGCTTCAAACATCTTACAAAATAGTCTTTCCTGTACCTGGCGTTTACTGGCTGGAATTAAAAGTAGAACCGGAAAGTGTAGAAACAAAACAGAGGATGCTAAATGGAGGAGTAGGTCGGGGGTGGAGTAAAGGTGAGGAAAAGAACTCTTTAAGACAGCCCATACTCGTCATTGATGGAGTCAATCTCGAACAAATAAAAATAAATAGGGATCTCAGGTATTTAACCTATGCAATTCTCGCATTGACTGTGGTAAGCGTGATAACGATGTTACTGTCATTTCTTTTTTAGAGTATGTGTTATAATATTAAGTGTGTGATTGGAGGGTGTTAATAGATGCATGCATTATAAGATGCGCAAGGGAGCATATAGAGAAACGGGTGGCTGGATGTTTCTAATTACGAAAATAGAACCAAGAAACTTAATGAATAAGAGAATTAGGACAGAGAGTATCTTTAATGACAATAAAACAAGAAGGGGGTAAAAGATGTCAAGAATAGGTAAATTTATGGTGACTTTAGCCCTGCTTTCTTTTCTATCTGGAAAAAGCGTGAAAATTGCTGTGGTAGGGATAACAAATGTCTCACAGTTTGGCCAACCATTCCGTTCAGAAAGGGCTCTTGAAAGTTTAGGAATTACACAAGACCTATTATCTTCCTATGCAGAAGAGGTTTTAACTACGCTTATAGCATCTCAAACTCCTTACATTGTAGTAGAAAGAAGAAAAGTCCTTACTCTAATAAAAGAGCAAGATTTTAATCGCTCTGGCCTGGTTAATAATTCTGATATGGCAGTAAGGTTAGGAGAACTCTTAGGGGCGAATTATATAGTAACGGGATCCATTGTAAATATTGGAAGGGAAAGGAGAAGGTTTCGAGGGTATGGAATCTCTACTGAAAGTATAGTCTATTTTGTAGAGGCTTCACTTAAAATGTTAGATGTCAATACCGGAGCTATAGTTAAGGCTGGATTATATGATGCCGAGTTTAGGGTTCAAGACACAGGTTTTAGCCAAAGTTCTAATACATTAGCAGTAAGAAAACTACTTAAAATAGCCTTTCAAAAATTTGTGCAAGATTTAAATAATTACTATGCCTCCTCCTATGGAAACAAAGGCAAAAAAGAAAGACGAAACCGAGTATTAAGAATAGATGTTATTTCTGAGCCTGAAGGAGCGGAGGTGGAAGTTGATGGTATATATATGGGAAGCACACCATGTAAAATAGAAGTAGAAAGGGGAAAGATTGTATCCGTCTCCATTGCATTAGAAGGATATGAAACTTGGAAGAAAAAAGTCAAAGCCATAGAAGGGTTAAGAATAAAAGTAAAGTTAAAGAAAAAAGAGTAGTATCTTGTTCAATCATGGAAAAGTTAAGAACATCTTTTTCTTAGGGAGAAAAGGGAAATGCTCAGTTCTGAATCGTTGTCTCTAACATTACCAGCACCCGCCCCGAAGGTTCATTTAGCGCATTCCGCTTTCGCGAAACTTTCCTACGCTCCCAGAAAACTCTATTCCGCCCTCGCCGACCTCGTCCAATCCCGCCTCCAAAAAGCAAGGAGCCTGTGAGATAGGAGCAAATAAAAAAGGAGTGAACTATGGGAAGTTTATCGACTTGGCAAATAATTGGGGCAATAGGGTCTATTATAACTGCCATTTTTGTCATGTTAACTTACTTTCTCCAGAGAAAAGGAATAAAAACCTCCCTTGAAGTTTCGGTTAATGTGAGAGATATTATGTCTTTTTCTTCTGGAACGGCTCAAAAGAATGAGAAAGGACCTTTTGTCTTTATAATTGTCAGAAACCCAGGGTTGAGGGATGTAAAAATAGTTCGGATTTCCTTTTATTTTTCAAGGTTAGGTAAAAAGAAATTATTTATGTATTCCCATATCAAAAGTGAGCAAGGTTTACCGTGTATAATAAAAAGTGGTCAAGATTGTAAATTTTGGTTCCCTGTCTCTTTAGTTAAAGAATTGGCGAAGCAAGAAAATCTCTCCTTTCCAACAAAAATAAGGGTTGTCATAGCAGATGCTTTAGAGGAAAAATTTGAAAGCAATTCATTGAAAATAGAAGCCTCAGAGGAAAGAAACCACGGAAAATAACGAAGTGAGGATCGTCTATGAAATTCTGTCCAATGGTGCGTCAAGCCCCTTGTAAAAACTCCTGAAATCTCCAGGGGCGTCTGGGAAATTTCCGGGAAAGAAAGAGCATTCCTCAATCAGAGGCAAGTTTTACCCTACAAGCGGGCAAAAATCAAGTTTTGTAGGGTAAGTCATTGGAGAAGGTCCTCCAGGGATTCTACGAAAGAACTTACCAGGGGAAGTTTTTCCTTAGTTTCCTTCAATGAAGTTTTTATTCGCCTTTTCCAGGAGGGAGGGAAGGTCTTCCAAAGCCTCAGGAGTTTTTCCTTCTCCTGAGGATTCTGCAAAATGTATCTACCCACATAAACCGCCTGTTTCAGGTCCTTCTCGGCCTTCCCTGGCTCCTTCCTCCTTCTGGAAACCAAAATTTTGTGGAAGAAGAATGCCGATGGTGAAGGAAGTAATATCTTAAGTCCGCGGGCGACCTTTAAAGTTATGCTATCCGAAAGTAATATATCCATGAACCTTAAAATCTGAGGAGTTACTTTTAGTTCCTTTATAAAAGGAGGCTTGCTTCTTCCCCTTCCCCTCTGGGGCGCGAGAAATTCTATTTTCATCCCATATCCGGTAAAGTAAAGTGAGCCGTCAGGATTGAAATTTTCTGAAAATCCCAGATCCTTAAGAAGCCCTGAAAGGTTAAACTCCTTTCCCTTATAGGGCAGGGGGATGAGAATGTCCAGGTCCCTGGTGGTTAGGGGATAATGGGGAACCGAGAGGTATTTCTGATAAAGCCAGAAACACCATGTGCCTATAACCTCTATGCCTTCTTCCCAAAGGCCGCTTTTGGTAAATTCTCTAAAAAGTTTCTCTATGGGCTGGAGAAAATGAACTTCCCCACTGGGTTTTTCTCTTAACAGTTTTAATGCTTGTCTTACTTCTTTTAGTTCGGCCTCCAGTTTTTTTCTTTTCTTCAAAGCCTTTAAAAGCTCCTGGGGGACTTCTTTTCCTATATATTCATCAACGAGTTTCCCTTCTTTTCTATATTGGAGATAATAGTAAATCCTATTTCCTTTTTTCTTTTTTTTGATTCTCCCCTTAGGAAGCGACCCAAGGGCGGAAATAATTGAGCGCTCCTGCTGTCTGTAAAATTCAACCGTTTCATCAAGCATGTGTTTAAGGTCTTTCACATTATAATTTTACCCTACCAATAAGCAAAAATCAAGTTTTGTAGGGTAAAACTCGGATTCCTGTCATTTTTTCGGCCTCCACCGAAATCCTTAAGAGGCATCTGGGAAATCTCCGGAAAAGGAAAGTCGTTGATTGTAAGAAGATGAGGGGAGTCTGAAATGGAGGGGGCAGACCCCCAGCGGGGGCTGGAGAATCTGCACGTATAACATTATCCCTGAGGCCGAGAGTTGGGCCTGGCGCTCTGATAAGCCCCCTTCAGTTTCTCTAAGTGCCAGCCGTAGCGTATTTTCTCCTTGAGATGCTGAAGTTCCCTTTCCAGTTCTAAGAGAGCCCCGGTGCATTTCCTCTTCCACCGGGCGAAGACCCTCGTATTCACTTCGTTCAATTGGGCCTTAATCTCCGGGAGGCCTTCCAGGCAGTATCCCACCGCCAATTCCGCCTCAGGATATCTGTTTTTCTCCGCTTCCTCCGGGGGCAAGTCCTCAAAAAGATAGGAGTAAATCCCCACATACATGGTGTAAACGCCCAGGACAAAGCGGCAGCGCCTCAGTATCCAGTAGTTTTCGTATTCAAAGGTTAGGACCGCTATGGTGGCCCAGAAAAGGTCTTTAAGGCCGTACCAGAGGGCGTCCAATTCGTAAAGTGCCCTCCGACAAATCTCCTCAACCCTGTGTTTTGCTTCGTCCATTCCCTTGCTCATAACCACAATTTTAATACCCGATTCAAGTCCCGTTTTGGGGAGGAATACGGCCTTATCCCGGTCAGGGCAGAGGGGCTTGGTTCCGTTCCTGGCCCGTTCTTTGTGGTTGGCAACCCGGGCCGGGGAAGGGTGAACCGCATGGTTTTCAGGGGGTTGACTCAGGACACCTTCGGTAACGGGCGCCAGGGCAGAGGGGGGCGGCTTTCCGCCTTACTTCAAGAAAACTTCAATTACGGGAACGGCCACGGCGGGCTTCCGGATAGGAAGGTGGAGGATTACATCTCCCTTTTCTTCGGTGAATTTCACTTCGGAGGCGTCGTGGAGCAGTTGGGCGTATTCCACTTTCCCGCCGTAGCCCTCCAGGTGAAGTCTCCCGATGGAGGGCCAGGAGAGAACATGTATGTAGAGGCGTCGGGTTTGGGGGTTGTAGGTTAAAAGGCAGTTGTCGGGTTTTTTAAATTCGTCCGGTGGTTGGGTGCATCCGTATATGGACCGGCTGTGGTACCTCATCCACCTTCCTATTCCTTTCAGCCTTCGGACGGTTTTCTCCGGGAAGGCTCCTCTGCCGGTGGGACCCACATTGAGCAGGAGGTTTCCTCCTTTGCTCACCGCTTCTATGAGCATGGTTATCAGTTGGCGGGTGCTTTTCCACCCGTTGCTGTCCCTCATGTAGCCCCAGTAGCCGGTTATGGTCTGGCAGGTTTCCCAGGGGACCCTGTGCCCACCGTGTTTCACCCATCCCCTGGGCATTACCTGCTCCGGCGTCCGGTAGTCCCAGCCTCCGGGAAAATCCAGAAGGTCAAGCCTATCGTTGATGATTATCCAGGGCTGGAGGCTTCTTATGAGGCTCAGAAGTTCGGTGGAGTGCCAATCCTGCCTTCCCTTGCCGTTTTTTCCGGGAAAGGAGAAATCCAGGAATAGCAGGTCCACCCTGCCGAATTGTGTCAGCAGTTCCCGGAGTTGGTTCTTCATGTACTCCACATAGGCCTTCATGTTTCTATGGCGGTTTTCTTCCCGGGCCTGGTTCGGATTCCGGAAAAGGGGATGGTATTTGTCCAGGGTGTATTGGGGATGGTGCCAGTCAAGGAGGGAGTAGTAAAACCCCACCCTCAGCCCTGCTTCTCTGAAGGCCTTTACGAAGGGACGGAGGAGGTCCCTGCCGTAGGGCGTGTTGGTGGCCTTGTAATCGGTGTACTTGCTGTCCCATAGGCAGAAGCCCTCGTGGTGTTTGGCCGTTATCACCGCATAGCGCATTCCCGCTTCCCTGGCCAGGCGGGCCCACCGGGCCGGGTCGTAGAGGTCCGGGTAAAAATGGCGAAAATACTTCGTGTATTCTTCTTCCGGGATCTTTTCGTAGTACTTAACCCACTCGCTCCTTCCGCTCAGGGAATAGGTTCCCCAGTGGATAAACATTCCGAAGCGGGCTTCCTGCCACCACCTCATTCTCCGGGCCTTTTCCGCCGGGGTCTCTGCGTACTTCCATTTTCTGGCCCCAAGGCTTAAAAGAACCAGGAGCACAAGGGCAGGAATTAGCAGAAGTCGTTTCATTTGGACCTCCTGAAGTCTGGGCTTTCTTCGGTCATGTTTAAAATTCTATACCTTTTCCTCCGTTTTAAAAAGCATCGGAGGGAAGGATCGCTCCTGCGCCCCTCAGAAGGAATACTTAACCTCCAGGAAGACCCTGGAGGAGTCCTCCAGCCTTCCGAAGGGGGTTTCAGGGGCACCGTGAAACACCGTGGCCCCTAAGTAAATGTTTACCCCGTCGGCGAATTGATAGGTAAAGATGGGAAGCAGGAAGTAGTCGCCGTCTCGGAAGTTGTAAACGCTTATCAACTGGAACTTCCAGTATCCCTCCTTTTTATAGGTGAGAACCAGTGAAGCGGAGCGGGAGGTCTTCTCCTCAAAGGGGCTCATGAGGCCCTCGTGCCACTTGAGAACCCTCTTTTCTATGAACTGGAGGTCGGCGGTAAGGTTCGGCGTTGCGGCCCACTCCAGGGCCAGGACATAGTGGATGTAGGGGTTTTTGGTGAAGGGGTCCGTGCCCTCACTGTCCCCGGTGAGGAAGTAGGCCCCTTCCCCTTTGAGGACGAAACTGCCGATGGCGTAGTCAAAGTCAGCCCCGAAGACCTGCTGGCGGGGATGCTTCATCACCAGGGCGTGGGTGGACGGGTCAGGGACCACCGAAGGGTGGAGGTCAAAACCGCTCCAGTAGGAGAGAGAGAAGTTCAGGCCCTTTACTTCCGAGGAAAACCTCAAACCTTCCTGCCAGTTTTCCGGCTTCTGCTCCGGGATCTCTTCCCGGGCACCGGGTACCTCCATGCCCAGGTGGTTGGGCCTGAAGAAGGGCACCAGGACCAGTTCCAGGGACGAGTCCCCGAAGTAAAGGTCCAGTTTGGCCGCATCCACCGCCAGGCGGTAGTCTTCAATCTCCGCCGTGATGTTGGTGTAATCCCAGGGGGTTATGTTGTCGGTGGGGTTTATCCAGTCGGTTTTTCCCCAGAAAACGAACTGCCGTCCCAGCCTCAGGTCCGCCGCCTTCCAGTGGAAGGTTATGTAGGCCTCCACCGGGTAAATTCTGAGACCCCTTTCGGAAAGGTGGCCTGCCCGAAGGTCAAAGTCAATGGAGGAAAAGAAGTCTATCCTCTGTGTGGACTTCTTCATGTTCAACTGAAATCGGGACCCGAACCGGGAGAAACCGTAGGGGGAAACCAGGGATTGGTGAGCGTAGAACTTCATGTATCCTGTGAAATCCCCGGCGGTCAGGCTCAGCCAGGCCAGGAGTAAGAAAACGGCCCTTCTCATTTCTTGAGGTTCCTCTTGGTGAACATGGCGGCGGGCAGGCCCTGATCCACCTTCAGGTTTTCAAACTTCATCTCGCTCTGGCTTTTGGCCTGGAGGTTTTTCATCACCAGGTCCGTCTGAAACCAGGCCCCCTTTATTTTTTTGAACTCCCTGACCTCCAGGACCTTCCACAGGGCCCCTGTGCGGTCGTAGTATTCCGCCCTCACCACCGACCACTTTTCCGGGTCCACATAGTGGATTATCTTCCCGTATTTCGTTTCCTTTTCCACCTTCCTGCTGGCGGGCAGGGCCTCAATCTTGTAAACCTTCTTTCCGTCCAGGTCCACCAGCCCCAGGTTTTCGTACTTCCAGTCGTCCAGTTTGGGTTTTCCGATGTCGTAGTAACTGAAGTCGGAACCCATGAAGGGACCTCCCTTTCCGCTGGAGGCTATTCTCTTTATTCTCCTGAGGGCGGGAAGGTAAAGGTATCTTTCGTCTTCCCCCTGGCTGTGCTCCCGCAGGAGAAAGGCCGTTCCGGCCACATCCGGCGGGTAGGTGAACCTCATGAGGGTGTCGGTTTCGTTCTGGTTTCTTTTTCTGGCGAACATCTTAATTTTCCTTATCCTGGTTTTTCCCCGGGATTCAATCTTTAGGGTCACATCCGCCACCAGGTCCTTCCAGGAGGCCTTGTTCACCACCCTTTCCATAATTTCCCTGCCGCTGGGCTGGGCCCCCAGCAGGGCACCGGAAAGAATTACCGCAAAAATCAATCCCCTTTTCATTTTGTCCTCCTTGCTGCCTTAAGCAGCGATTTTGGTTTAAAGGTTATGAAGTATATGGGGAGGATGGTCAGGGAGGCAAAGGCGGTGGTCAGCATGGTCAGGGCCAGGAGGAAGCCCATGGCCCTTACCCCCTTGAACACGGAGAGCACCAGGAGCATAAACCCACTGGCCACCACTAAGGAGTTGAAGACTATGGCCACCCCGGAGGTGGTCATGGTGGGGGAAACCGCCTCCTTGTAGCCCTTGTCCACCTCCCTTATGTATCGGTGAATGAAGTGTATGGCGTAGTCCACCCCTATTCCTATGGCCAGACTGGAGGTGACCATGGTCTGGATGTCCAGGGGAATGGAGAGGAGGCCCATGGTGGCGAAGTTCAGGAAAATACCGAAGAACAGGGGAACGGTGTTGAAAATCCCCAGAACCGGAGACCGGAACATGAGGGTCGTGAGGAGCCACACCAGAACCAGGGAGGCTATTATGCTCCAGAACTGGCCGCTTATGACCATCTGCCTGACCACCAGGATGAGTTTTGCCATACCGGTAATGTCTGCCCTTATTTCCCCGTGTTTCTTCAGAAAATCGGATATTTCCCGGTCAATTTTGGTCAAAACGGAGTTTTTGTCCGTCTTGACGAAAATGGCCACCCTGCCGTTTCTGTAATTGAAGTCCACCAGGTTGGCGAAGTCCTCGGGGGAGGCGCTCATTTCGTAGAGTTGAAGCAGTTGGGCTATGAGTTTTTCCCCTTTTACCTTAAAGGTCCGCTCCACACGCCGTCCCCCTTCCTCCACCACCTCCCTTTCCACCTCTATCTCCCCGGGAATCCTGTAGTAGGCCGGGTCGTTGTCGTGCATGGCCCGGTTCAGGAGTTTTACGAAGTCGGCTATGGACTGGGTGGCCCCCACATGGGCGTTTTTTTCCAGTTCAGCCTGGAGTTCGTCCACCGCCTGGAGAACCCTGGGCTGCTTCAAGTAACCGTCCCTGTCCCCCTCCACGAAAACATAGAAGGTGGTGGTGCCGGCGAAGTGGCGGTTTACGAATTCCGCCGCCTTCCTCACAGGATTGTTCTTTGGAAACTGGTTGATGGTGCTGGCCTCCACCTTGAGTTTAGAAATTCCCGCCACCGAAAGGAGAAGCACCGCCACTATGCCCAGGGCAAAGGCGGTCTTTCTCTTTACCAGGGCCCGGGCGTAGGCCTCCATCCAGCGGCGGAACCTTTCCCTGAGACCGGTTCTCCTTTTTATGGTCTTGAGTTTCAAAAGAGCCAGGGTGGCCGGAACGAAGGAAAGGGACCACACGAGGGCGGAGAAGACCCCGAAGGCCGAGAAAACTCCCAATTCCTCCAGGGATTCCATGTGGCTGGTGTTAAGGGCTAAGAATCCCGCCATGGTGGTGAGGGAGGTCATGACCACCGGCGCCCAGAGGTCGTACATAACATCACGCACCAGGGCCCGGGGCTGGGAATACTTTTCCGCCTTGAAGTAATAATGGGAGAGTATGTGGATGCTGTCGGCAATGCCAATGGCCATTATGAGTATGGGAAGCATTTCCGTGGAATGGCTCAGGGGTCTCCCGATGAGGGCCATAAAACCCAGGGTCCAGACCACGCTGGCCAGGACCACCGTCAGGGGAATGAGAACGCCCCGGGCGGAGGTGAAGATAAAGAGAAGAAGAAGGAAAATGAGGATTATCCCTGAGGTGAAGAAAATTCCCATGTCCTTGGCAATTCCCTTGCTTATGTAGAGGTTTATCACCGGTTCTCCGGTGGCAAAAACCTTCCCCCCATGGGAGGAATTGAAGCGGTCTATGAAGGCCAGAAGTTTCTCGGCGAATTGGTCCTCGTCGGCGCTCTTTTGGAGGAAAACCAGGACCATGGCGGAGTTTCGGTCGTCGGCTACGAGGAGTTTGCTCAGTTTGGGGTTCTGGCTGAGGTTGGTTTTCCACTTCTCTATGTCCGTTTCGGTTTCGGGCCTGTCCTGAAGGGCCTCCACCACCTCTATGCCTTCGGGGGTTCCCAGGATGACCTTGGCGTTGGTGGGGCTCATGACGGAATAAACCTCCGAAAAATCTTCCAGGGAGGAGGTGAGTTCCATGAGTTCCGAAGCCCCCTTCAGGGAGAAAACTTTTCCCTGATAGATGACCATGGCTATGGTCTTGGAGGGAAATACCTCCTTCATCTTGTCGTAAAGTCTTTTGGCGGGGATGGATTGGGGCAGGGCGGCGGTTATGTCCGGGTTCATCCGCAGGTTTTTCATTTGATAACCGAAAAAGGCCGTCAGGGCCAGGAGAATTAAAATTACCCTCCAGGGATGCTTTACTTCCCAATCAATGATTTTTCTCATGGCAGTTCTCCTTTCAACATTTTTTTGAAGGCCTGGGCCTCCTTTCCAAGGTCTTCCGCATCCTTGCCCTGGATCATTTTTACCGAAAGACCCAGGATGTAGGTCCAGAAAAGGTCAAAGAGCCATGGGGCAGGGGAAATTTCGTTTATTTTCCTTTCCAGGGGGGCTCTAAACCGGGCCAGGTCCCTGCGGAAGTTTTCGTCTTCGGAACCCAGGAAGTCCTCCTTGAGGATTATGCTCAGTTCGTCAAGTCTGGACCTGAAGTACTGGATGTGGAAGTCAAGGAGGGCGTATATGGCCTCCCGAAAGTCCTCCTCATCCTTAACCTTCTGATAGGCCTCTCCGTAAAATCGGGAGGTAAAGTCCAGGACCAGGGAGCGATAAAGTTCCCTTTTGGAGGGAAAATAGTAGTAAAGAATCCCCTTGGAAAGTTCTGCCCTCTCCGCTATCTCGTCCATGGTGGCCGCTTCGTAGCCCTTTTCGGAAAAGACAGACAGGGCCGCCTCCTTTATCTGAGCAATTCGCTGGTTTCTTTCCCTTTTCCTTCGGTGAACGGTGCCCATTTTTTGACCTCAGAGTCAAATTTTAACTCATTGGTCAATTTTTCTCAAGGAAAATACCGGGTATGGAGGGTTTGTGGGGCTTAACTGGGGGGGCGGGTTCCCTTTCCTTCCGTAAAGCCCCTTATCCTCAACTGAAGGGCCCTGTAGGAGACGAACAGGTCCACTATGGCCAGGACTATGCCCAGAAAAAACATCACCAGGGAGGCGAAGAACAGGAGGAAACTCAGGCCTCCGCCGCCGGTCCAGTAGGTGAACAGGGAGGTCAGGAGGCAGAACATTATGGAGGAGAAAAGGAGAATCATGGAATTTCTGAGGAGCAGTCCCCGCCGGTAGAGGACCTTTATCTCCGCCCCGGAGATGTCTTCGCCCCGCCGCATTCTCTGGTGGAGTTCCCTCACCCGGTCTATGACCCTTCCGTATCTGTTCTGCATGGTGAGGGCCACCAGTCCTTCTCCCGAAATCAAAACGAAGGGAACCAGGGCCGCCTTTATCAACGCCAGAGTATCCGCCGTCACGGTTTCCTCCTAAAAAATGCGGAGGGTTTTCCTGAAGGTTCCCGGAGGATAGGGCAGGGGAGGAAGGGGTCTTCCTTTGAAAACCCCATTGAGTTTCACCCTGTAAACGGTGGGAGTAACTGAGCGCCAGAGGGTGAGGTATCCCTCCTTCTTTACTCCGTTCAGGTTTCCCTCCATGCTCAGGTCGTGTTCTCCCGGAGGCAGGGATAGGGTATACCAGGCCCAGGAGGAGTCCCTGTTCCTTTCCTGGTGGACCGCCACCTTCTTCCCGTCCAGGTAAAATACAGGGGCGGGCAGGGGACCTTTACCGGAAGAGACGAGCAGCACCGCCAGGCGGGCACCTTTGACCTCGGAGGGTATTCTTAACTTCAGGTTTATTCTCTCCCTGTCCCTTTTCAGTCGGAACTTCACCCGGGGCCAGGAAAGGGGTTTGCTGGAAAGGCGGGAGACCTTCCGGCCTTCCAGCCACATGCCCGATATCAACTCCGGATTTAATGGTCTGGGTTTTTTGTAGGTGGCGTAGAGTTTCAGAAGAACTTCGTCCTTTCCCACGCCTTCCACTTCGTAGTAGGCCCCACCCACGGCAGGAAGAAGGGCCTCCTCCACCGGATAAATTTCGTAGATGGCGGTTTCGTATCCGTCAAGTTGAAACTCCACCTCGTCCCCGTAGGAGTAAAGTTTGCGGAAGAAGCCCCGCCGGGGATAAACCTCCTCCACCGCCAGGGAGCGGGCGGCGGGGGAAAGGCCGTAATCGTTGCTGAGTTTTACCTTTATCCTCTGGGATTTCATCGCCGGGTTTCTCAGGGCTATTATTCCCCTCCGGCCCGAGAAGTGAACATATCCGTAGGCCTCCCCTTTTCCGGGATTTCCCCCCACCATTTCGGTGTAATGGGTCAGGATTTTAAACCTGCTCCGGGCCCAGAGATAAGCCCTGGCTATGGCATCCCATTCCTGGGGCGTTAGAAGGTCCGGGGAAACATAAAGTTCAAACATGGAAATTCCCCGGGCGAAGTAGAGGACTGCGTTGTTGGTGAACTTGTCCAGGGGTTCCGCTTCACCCCCCAGTTTCTGAAGATGGCCCTTTATGATGCCGTGGGTCATAAGCCCGGCTACGGGAAACCAGAAGTCCTTTTTCACGAAGTCGTCGTAGAGGACATAGTCCCTGTAGGTCATGGCCCGGTCCCTCTTGCTGATGGAGGGAACCTTTGCGTAGCCGTAGTCGTAGCCCTGCATCCATATGGTGTTTGCGTAGAGGAGCCACCACGGGCTCAGCCAGGTGCCGGAGGTTATGTTGAGGAACATCTTCGGATTGGCCCTTCTTACTTCCCTGGTCAGGGCCGCCAATTTTTTCAAAATGGCCCTCCTGGAGTAAATGCCCACGGGATGACCGTGTCCCGGCTCGCTGCAGGAGAATTGAAAGCCGTCCCATTTGTAGTAGGCAACCCCGTATTGATTTACGAAGTCCAGAACCCTTTTTCTGAAGAGGGCATAATAATTCTTCCCCCCGAAGCACATCTGGTCTCCCACGGTTTCGTAGCCGTGTTCCCTCATCCAGGAAACCCTCCAGTCCCGGTGAGAATAACCCCCCGTGGGGCCGAACCATATGCCCAGGACGGTTCCGGTTCTGGCCAGGGCCCTTTCTACGGGTTTAAGTCCCCGGGGAAATTGCTTCCTTGAAAGGCGCCAGTCGCTTCTGTATTCGTCCCACCCGTCGTCTAAGACGAAGGCGTCCAATTTTATCCCGTACTTCTCAGTAAGTTTTTTCCGGAAAAGATTTATTATACGCAGGGTGTTTTCTTCGTTCATCACCCTGAGGGGATCCTTTACCAATTCCGGAGACCTCAGGTCGTACCAGGAATTGTAAAGCAGATAGGGTTTAAAGGGGGCCACCTGAACCTTCTCCAGGTAGCGGAAAAACCAGTACTTCACCCTGGGATCGGGGGTTATCCCCACCACCGCCGGGTCGCTCCAGATTCCCCGGGAGGTGATTTTTTCCCCTATGTATTGGTAAACTTCCACCCCATCGTCCTTCACAACGGCAGTCCCTGCGGGATACTCAAGCCCCCAGAAGGCTCCGGCCCGGTCGTTCCTTACGGCGGCGGGCTGACCGTAGCCTCCCGCCTTGATGACCTTCACCGGGGACAGGAGTTTGCACCTGTAAACCGATATCCTTCTGAGGAAGTGGAGGCCGAACTTGGGATCGTAAATCCTTATCTTACGCCTCACGAAGAAGTCTCTGGGACCCAGGGAGTAGAGAATCTCCAGTTTCAGGGGTACGGTCCTTCTGCCGGCCATGAGGATTTTCACGAAGGCGGTGCCGTCGCTTTCTTTTCCCTTTTCAATCTTCTCCACCTTGAAGTCCTTTTTGGTGAAGGTCACGGGGTTTTCCGAGTTGTTGAACTTTCCGGGAGCCCTCCAGCCGGTCCAGACCACATCCAGGGCGAAGTCTCCGTCGGTGGTTATGTAAGCGTTGCGGGAAGAACTCAGGGTTTCAAACTCCAGGTTTCCGTCCTTCACATAAACCACGAACTTTACATTGGGATTCACCAGTTGGAGGTTTTCGGCGAAAACCAGGAGACCCAGTATGAAGAAAAGGCCCAGTCTTTTCATCTTTCCTCCTTCAGGCACTTCAGGAAAAAGAATTATAAACGAAACCCCGGCTTTGGACAAAGCCATTTCCTTGGGAATTATCCCCTTCCCTCCGGCTGGATGAAGAGGCCCCTTCTCCGTTCTCCCGGTGGGGTGAGATTTTGGTAAACTATTTATGAGAAGAGATAAGGAGGTAGGAAGATGAAAAAACTGGTTTTGAGCATATTATTTCCGGCGCTGGTCCTCTTTCCTCTCCTGGGACAAACCTCCGGCGGAGACCGCCACCGGGGATTTGCTCCCGGACAGCAGGTGGTTTTTGCACCGGATTTTTCCCGCTGTCCCTCGGGAAGCCTTCCCGCCGTATTTGACAAGGTGGAGGGGACCGGGGAATGCGTGAAGTTCGCCGGAAGGACCTGGATAGCACCCGCCGGCGAAAGATTCCGGGTTTACAAGAGGGTAAACCTCGCCTCCGGTGACTTCACCGTGGAATTTAACCTTATGATCAACCAGAGGAAGGTGGGTCCCGGCCAGCCCAGGTTCTGGTTTGAGTTATACAAAAGCAACGGCAGGTTCACGGTGAAACTTCCCATCACCCTGGAGGTTGCCGGGATTTCCGGAGGTTTCTGCGGGGTATTCCTTACGGGACTTGGAAAGGTGGCCACCCTCAGGAACTGCAGCGGAAAAACGCTTCACTTTGCCCTCCGGGCAAGAAACAGGAGGTTGATGCTCTTCCTCAACGGAAGGATGCTGGCCTCCGTTCCCTTTAAACTGGACCCCGGGGAGTTCGTAAGCGGCCTGGAATTCACCCTAAACGACTTCAGGTTCAACGAGAAGTACGGCATCCTGCTTTCCGGAATACGAGTGGCCAGGGCTTTCTCCGGCGGAGAAGAAAGGGGAATCCGAGTTGAGAGAACACCCCGGGGAGTTAAGTTCATGATCCCCGGTGAACTTCTATTCGGCCGCCGTGGATTTTTCCTAAGGCCGGGAGCGGCCAGGGCACTTCGCCCTGTGGTGGATGCCCTCAGAAAACACCCTGAAAAACAAGCCTTCATCGTCGTCTATGCCGGCGGTGAAAACCCCGGAGCCGACCTTTGCCGTACTCTCCGGAAGGCTCAAAGCGTGGCGGATTACCTGCGATATGGCCAGGGCATAAAAGCGGATAGGATAAAAATTGAACTCAGGATGAGGTTCCATCCGGACCAAAGGAGTGGAGGGCCTGAGGAGGAACTCCTGGAAATAAAAGTGTACTGATTTCACCCCCGGAAAACTCCGCAATCCTGCGGCGGGAATTGAAATAGACTGAGATTGGTGGGAGAATAAAGGTGGAGGTGAGCCTTGAGAAAATGTGTGGTTTTTCTTGGTTTTTTCCTTCTCCTGGTTGGGGGCCTTTACTCCCAGAAAAAACTGGAATTTAACCTTTCCTTCAACGGTTCCCTCGTAAATCCTTCGGACTTAAACGCCATGGCGGAGTTCGTAAACTCCGCCTTTGAGCGCGCCGTCCAACTGTACCCCCAAATTACTCTGGACCATCCTCTTCCCCTGGTGAAAAACATGTGGGGAGGGAGCGTGGAACTAAAGCCCTTCTTCACCCCCTACTTCGCCCTGGGTCTCGGTTTTGGATTTTCCTTGGGAAAGAGAAAAGGGATTTCAACCATTTATGATGCCTCGGGCTACGAATGGGGAAGGACTGTTCTTAACCCTAAAATTTTCTATCCCTTTGCCAGGGCTTATTTTGTGTATCCTCTTAAGGATTTTTCCCTGGAACTGTCGGCGGGAATGGGCTACTTCTACGGCGATTTTTCCACGGAACTTGAAACCTTCGTTTCCAGGGGCGGAGCCTGGAACTACATTAGTTTGAGGGATGTAAAAAAGTGGGCCCCGGGCTTCATGGGGGGCCTGGGGATAAAGTATTGGCCCTGGAAGAAAGTGGGGATTTTCCTCTCCGGTTCCTACAATTATCTTAATTTCAAGGATCTGAGGGGCGTTTACCAGGTAACCGACGGAACCAGGACCTACGGCACGGTATATCACTTAGAGATGATGATTGACAGCGTATGGTATCCCTTTTTGAGGGCTGGAAAACCGAATCCTTCCTCCTCCGTAAGAAATGTAAGGGAAGCGGAATTTAACTTCTCCGGGTTTTCCTTCTCCGCAGGGCTGAGTTTTAGGTTCTGAAGGCAGGAAAGAAAAAGTTTCATCTTTGCGCAGGGAGGTAAGGAAACCAGCGGTGGAAGTTGTTTATTTTTATGATGTAGTTTCCAAATTTTATTTTTCCCTTGCGGTAGAACTCCTCGTTCAAGTCGGAAAGGTCAAATTCAAACTTTAGCTTTCCCCTGACGTAAACTTCTATTTTATTTCCCTTCAAGCAGACGCAGCAGGTGGTGATGGTGCTTCTCATAGGGGTTTTCTCCCAGAGGGTGGACATGGGAGAGCAGAGCAGGGCGTCCATCATCTGGGGACATCGGCCAGAGAGCTTAAAGAAAAGGAGGCTTACTGAGATAATGACGACGAATACTGCTGCGATGAGAAAAATGATAATGTTTTCGTCCTGCATCATTAAAGGGGAAATTTCCCGGTCGGTTTTTAGAATTTCCTCTACAGCCCTGGGGGAGACCTTTTGACCGTTGATTTTCAAATTTATCAAAAAAGTGTCCAGGACTTTTTTGTATTTTCTAAAGGTGGAGCGGGTGGAAAGGTCAACCCAGAAGACCTTATCGTGGTCTTTAAAAATAACCACGATCTCGTATCCGTGCTCTAACTTCCTCACAAAATAATAACCCCCTCCGAAAAGGGAAAGTTTGAAGGTATATTTAGGCTTTTTTATTGAAGGAAGGAGCTGGGTTAAGAAGAGATCGGGCTGGGCCGTTTTCTGCCAAAGCACCCTAAACAGGGCAAACCTCGCCTTGAAGGTCCATCCCTCCCAGCCCTTTTTGCAGTATCTTTGCCCCTTCCAGTCAGGAACCATCGAGGATATTCCTTCCTCCCTGAAGGGTTTAAACTTTATCGGCTCCTTCAGAGCAAAAGTCACAATGGCGGAAATAACAAGCCCTGCCACCACTAAAAGCCCGATAACCTTCTTCCAATCCATAAACTACCTCCCCACTATTTTACTATCCGGTTCGTCCAGGACAAAAATTTTAAATATCTATGGGTTTAATTGAATTTCCTTCTTCTAACCTCCAGCTCTATCATCCTTCGGCTGTCGCCGATAATAATCCTTGCCCATTCCTTCATGAGGGTATTATAGCATGGGAGGCAGTTTGCGAGAGTTTTGGGTTTAAAGTGCTCAGAAATAACTTGTGAAGCCCTCGGAATGGAGGCGTTTGAGCATGGAGAGAGCCTTTTCGGCTGTTATCGGGTATTTGAGGGGATATTCTTTTATCTCCTTTTCCTTTTCCTTTTCTTTTTCTTCTACTTCTTCCACAGATTCTTCATTTGCCTTTTCTGCCTGTCTTTTTTCACTTTCCAAGTTTTTCTTAGTGGTAAGTTTTCCGTTTGCTATGATGAAATCTTGAAAGTTATCTTTTAGTTCTTTGATTACCTCAGTTTTTTTATTTTCTTCCTTTAAAGACCACGCCAAGACTTCTAAAAGCGGTTCTTCAAGCTTAGCGGGGGTTCCGAAAAATTTGGGAAGGACCTTTGCTTTTATGGCTATGTCAAAGGCAACCTTAGCGTCCAGATGGGCTATTTCCGATTTTTCCGCTGCCAGAACGAATAGGGATATTTCGTCTATTACTCGGTATCCAAAGTGGAGGTTGTAATTTTTTAACCTATCCTTTAAATCTTTCAAATCTTCCCATAGTTTTTTAAACTTTTCTTTATCTTCTCCTTCTTTATCCTCCCCTTCATTAAACTTTCTAACCAATTTGTTAACTATTTCTTTGTTTCCCCAATGGGAAAGGAAAGTTGACACTTCAAAAGGATGCTGAAGCTCGGTCAAACTCTTTTCCTTGAGTTTTTTCTCCACATTTTTCTTCTTCCTCTCCTCTTCTTGAAACTCGTTGTCTGGAGGATAATTTTCCATATCCACTTCCCAGAACTCAATCACAAAACTTCTATCAAGAACCTTTGGAGAGAGGGATTTGGTGGTTTCATCGGTGTTTAGGGTGCCTATTATGTATAGGTTTGGAGGGAGGTTTAATTTACCAGGCTCTTCCGCTCCCTTTTTATAATACTTTATAGTTCCTTTAGTTCTTCCTTTGTTTTTTCTTTTATCGTCTCTTCCGCTTTCTAAAACAGAGAGGAATTCTGCGAAGTAATACTCAATGTGAGAGAGGTTCATCTCGTCAAGGATAATGAAATAAGGTTTTTCGGGCTTTTGGTTGCCTTCGGCTTCTCCTGCCAAATTGGCCAATAAATCGGAGACTTCTCCTGGGATAAATTTGTTTTCCCGATCTTTTATTGGATTTTCCCAGCCCAAAAGTTCCGAGGAATCCATCCAATTTGGTTTTACAGATATGAATTTAAATTGTTCCTCCTTTTCGGAGGCCAGTTCCGCCAAAAGCTGGGCTATCTGGCTCTTTCCGCTTCCAGTAAGCCCTGCCAAAAGAACAAAACCCTTAACCCTGAGGGCGTTCCACAGAGCGTTAAGGTCGATTTCGTTTATGAGAAAGCCCCTGGATTGGAGGTAGGAGAGGAGATTTTCGGGGTTATCCTTTGGAGATTCTTCTTCGGAGGTTTCAGGCTGAGCGTTTTTTAAAATGGTTGTGGTTTTTCCTTTGCCTCCATCTCCCTTTTCGTCCTCCACATTTTTTTGTATCGCTATATTAAGGGCTATATTGTGGTCTTCTTCTCTTATTTTGCCAAAAGGAAAATCTGAGATGAAGGTCTCTATCAATTTATTTCTTCTAGGATAAAACCAATCCAAGAATTTCCAATAATTGTGGAAATACCGCTCGTTTACTTTAAATTCAATTGTTTCTTTATAGAGTTTCCAAAAAAGGTTTTTTTGAAAAGGATCGCTCACTGGGAAAAAAACATCTGGTCGAATTAAGTATAAAATGAAAGTTAAAAAGTTTCCTTTAACGCTTTTCCAATTTTCCATAAATCTCTTATCTTCTTCGTTTATTTCTCGCCAATGATTTATTTGCAAAAGATTTTTCATAAGTTCCCATTGTTTTTTTATTACTTCTTCTTTTTCCTCTTTGCTCAACTTATCTCCTGCATACATCCAAATATTCATTTGTCGTCCCGGGATGTAAATATTAGCATTGGTTTCTGAGCTTAATATTGAGGGGAATTTTATGCTTAAACTATTAGAAAAAAACTTTAATATGGCAAGCCTTTTATCTGTTTTGCCATATCGGGTAAAAATGCTAACTAACTGAAAAGGTGTAAACTTATCTGGGCGATCTTTAGATTCTCCTATATCTAATGCCTTCTCTATCATTTTCTTCCCCAACTCCTCTTTTTCCTCTCTGGACATGTTCAGTTTCATGAATGCTTCCACAATTTTTCTGATCTGTTTTAAAAAGGCCTTATTGAATTCAAATTCCTCCTTAATTTCCTCCCACCTAAATTTCCTAATCATGGTTAACCTCCCTTTTGTTTATTTATTACTGGAATTTCTATATATCCTATCCCCTTTAATTCCTTTCCGTTTTCATTAGCATTTTCTCCAAGAATTCTGTTTAAAAATTCTTCTATATCCATATTTTCAGGACTCTTTTCTTTGTTATCGTTATCCTCGGGAAAGAAACTTACAACTTCTTTCTCTCCTGGTATGACCGCAATCACGGCTTTTGCTTTTAAGGCATCCCTGTATGCGTGCATTTTCACAAGGTCAATGGGTTTAGCTTCCCTTTTAGTTTGCTCCGCTCCTTTGTTGTTTTCCTCTTCCCTTATTTCAAAGAATTCCTCCATCTCTCCTATCTCTTCATCTACTTTTTCTACAAAACCAAACTTGGCATCAAGGATGTATCGGTCAGAATTACGGTCTTGCTTTACCTCCAGGATAAAATCCGGGCGAAGTTTAAGGGAGAGGGAATATGACTTCTCGCTCTTTTGATAATATAACTTAATTCTTTTCCCCTTAAAAATACCCTCAAAAATGCAACCTCCTTCAAGCCCCCTTATCCCCAATCTCCATTTTTCCTTTCCGTTAAAGGTTTTTAGTTTCTCCAGCAACCAGAAGAGGACCCTGTATTCCCAAAGGAGGTCTATTCTTTTCAAAGTAATTGCGTCTTCACTAGCCTGGGGAAGAAAATTCCACTGGTATTCAGCCCAAAGCCTGTTTATCAGTCTGTAGCCAGGGGCTTTTTGGAGGACATAACTGGAGGAGGGAATTCCATAGAAGCCTTCGGCTTCAGCAAGGGGTAGGGTGTTTAGACTCCTTATAAAGAAGGTTCTTAATTCCTCAAGGGCATCGGGAACCCCTTTTTGCAGCACCTTTTTAGCTTTTTGCAGGTCCCTAAGCCAAGAGGAGACGGCAAATTTTACGAATTGATTTTCAGGGGTATTGAAAGTCTCCTCAGGAGAGTCCTGATATACCTTAAGAAAATAAGGATGGGCGCCTACTATGTATTGCCTGTGGTAAAGGCTGCGTCTTAGGGAGGAAGGAGAGAGTTTTTTGGCTTTGGAGGCAAGCAGAAGTTTCTCCTCTCTTAAAAGTCTGCTATGGGCCCTTTGCATGATTATGGAGAGGGCAGCCTTAATATCATCTACCCTGGAGTTGAGGAAGATAATCTTCCAATAAAGAAAAGCCGCCTCCCTTCCCTGGCTTGAAGGCCAATGGGAGAGGTCGGAAAGGTCAAACGGGAATTTAATGGAGTTTAGAAATTCGCTGAATAATTTTTTGTATTTTTCAATTATGCTTTTTACCTCCGTCATTTTATCCTTCTTTGTAGTCTGGAATAGATTTTCCTCTGTAAACTCCCTTCCGAGTTTCTTGGAGATCACAAGAACTTCGTGTTTTTTGCCATCCAATTCTATTGGAACATAACCGGAGATATTCTTAAAGGTATAAACTAAATGCCACTTGCCATTTAATCTTCGTCCTTTTGTTATGTCCTCCCCTTGAACTTTCAGGGTTTCTCCTTCAAAATAAATTTTTTCCCATTCTGGGACTATGAAGATGTTGTCATTGAATAAGGCATATCTCATGCCCTCGGGCTTTGTTCTCCAAAAAACCTTCACCTCCACAACAAATCTTATACAATATTTCCCATAAATAGTCAAGAAAAGCTAACACCCCTCAGCTTCCCATAAATTCCTCCTCCGGGGGCCAGATGAGGCGGCCCTGGCGGTTTATGTAGCCCCAGGTGCCTTTCAAAATAACCTCGGCAAAGCCGTCCAGGAATTCATATGCTCTATCAAAGATGGGCTTTATTACCATATTTCCCTGGGTGTCTATATATCCCCATTTTTCTCCGACCCTTACGGCGGCAAGCCATTCTGAAAAATCATGCACCTCGTCAAAGGCAGGGGGGATGGCTACCCGGAAGTTTTTATCCAGAAAGCCCCATTTGTAGAAGCGTTCCTCTCCCTCTGGAGGCTCATCAAAGTGGACTATGGCCTTTTTGCGGAGGTCTCCTAAGGCAGGGATTAGCCCATTTTTGAAGTGTTTGGGCCCGTAATTGAAGAATGGGCCGAAGACGAATTTCCCCTCTTTATTTATAAAACCGAAATGGTCGTCTTTTTCCACGCAGGCTAAGCCCTCGCTGAAGTGGCAAACCCTTTGATATGGGCCTAAAACCAGCTCCCCTTCCCTGTTCATGTAGTATCCCTTGGGTATAGAGAAGACAGGACCAACGGCCACCGCTGCCAGCCCTTCGGAAAAGCGGGGGAAGTCGTATTCACTTTCAAAAAAGCCGGGGGACATGATAATTCCCTTCGCCACGAAATTGCCTTCCCGGTCTATAAATCCGCTTATAGGTTCCTTCATGGTGCAGGGAAATTTCTTCCTCTTCAGAAATTCTCGCCAGGGAAATTTTCTGTAAACTATATGTATCGGGGTCTTTCCATGGCTGAGGAATTCCGGATTATAATAAATGTAGACTCTTTCATACTCATTTAGCTCTACATAAGCCCTTCCTTCAAAGAACAGATATGCGACTGGAAAGCGAGGTTTTATTACCACATTTCCCTCTTTGTCCATGTAGCCGAACTTGCGCTTTTTGTAGGCAAAGAGGAAAAGTCCCTCGGAGGGCCCCAAAAGGAGGTAAAAGCGAGGCTCTATGACGAACTCTCCCTTTTCGTTTATAACGCCATATCTGCCCTTTTTTCTAACCATTGCTAAGCCTTCCTCAAAGGACCAGGCTCTGTCAAGTCTGGGCTCAATTACCACCTCGCCCTTGCCGTTTATAAATCCCCATTTGCCGTCTTTGAAATCCACAGGAAGCAAAACAGAACTTTCCTCTCTCAGTTCATCCATATTTCTTTTCTCCATACGATTTTTTACCGTGTACTTTTCTCTTCGGAAAATAAAGAAATATGAGTAAAATAGAAGGGTGAGATTCGGTATGAATCACATGAGAGAAGCAGGAAGCATGGGTTATCTTTCTCTGATGAAAAAACTTTCCCTCAGGGAAAAGGTGGGGCAGATGTTCATGATAGGGTTTCAGGGGAGGTCACTCCCACGGGAGGTGAGGGCCTTCATAAATGAAGCCAACATAGGATTCGTGAGCCTTTTCTGGAGAAATGTGGAAAGCCCGGCCCAGGTGGTGGAACTCACCAACGAAATTCATGCCTCGGCGAAGATTCCCCCCATGATATTTACGGACCAGGAAGGGGGAGTGGTCTGTCAGTTCGGAGAGATGGCCTCCACCTTTACCTCTCCCATGGGGCTTTCGGCCACCGGCGAACCCCTTATGGCTGAGACCGCCGGGGCTGGAATTGGGAGGGACATGGCGCTTTTGGGGATAGACGGGGTGATAGCCCCGGTGGTGGATGTCAACCGGAAACCTTCCAATCCCATAATCGGAGTGAGGGCCTTCTCCGACGAGCCCGAAACGGTGGTGAGGTTCTCCCGACCCTTTCTCCGGGGTCTTAGGGGAGCCGGTCCAGCACCGGTTTTAAAGCATTTCCCCGGCCACGGTGGAACCTCCGCCGACTCCCATCTTGCCCTTCCGGTGGTGGAGGAGGATCTGGATTTTCTCCGGGAGGTAGACCTCCGCCCCTTCGCCTCCCTTTCTCAGGAGGTTGATTTTGTGATGAGCGCCCATGTGGTATTTCCCGCCGTTGATCCCTCGGGCCTTCCCGCCACCTTTTCCCGAAGGATTCTGGGCGAAGTGCTGAGGACCGAACTGGGTTTTGAAGGGGTGGTGTTCACCGATTGCTTAGAGATGGCCGCCATCAGGGAAAATTTCTCCCCGGAGGCCACCGTAAAACTTGCCGTGGAGGCCGGGGCCGATGTTCTGGTTGTGAGCCACAGCCTTGAACTTCAAAGGGAACTCTACGCCATCCTCCTGAATATGGTAAAGGAAGGGGAAATCCCGGAGGAGCGAATAAATCTCTCCGTGTCAAGGATTCTCAGGGCCAAGGAAAAATACGGTGTTTTAAACAGTAAAGAAAGGGCTCCCCGGCAGGCGGAGGAAAATTTGAGGGCGCTCCGGGCCGTGGAGGATGAGGTATGCGCTGCCTCCATTGCCCTTCTGCGAAACGAAGTCCGGGCCATCCCCATTTCGCAGAACGAAAGGGTTGGGATCGTAGAGTGGGACAAGGTCCCCTCCACGGTGCCCATTTCCGAAGCCAGGAGAAAAAGTTATCTTGATGCAAGGGCAGGGGAGTATTTTGAAGGGGCTGAGGTTCTCCTTCTTCCCCTTGAGGAGCCTGACTTCAGCGCAGTTAAGGAGTTCGTGGCCTCCCACGACGCCCTAATCCTTGCCCCCTATTCAAGAACCCCTGAGGCGGAGCGCCTCCAGGGTGAGGTTATATCGGAGATCCTGAAGATGAAGGAGGATGCCGTGGTCTCCTCCCTGGCCAATCCCTATGACATAAGGCGGTTTCCCCGTGCGAAGACCTACCTTGCGGCCTTCAGTTTCAGGGACTGCAGCATAAAGGCCCTCTTTGATGTTCTGGCGGGCAGGCGAAGGGCCGTGGGGCGCCTCCCCGTTGAAGTTAAAGATATTTTCCCCAGATGGCATAGATGGCAGGGAAAATAGAGAAAGCCGGGTTATAATAGAGAGGTGATGTGGCAGGTTAGACAAGCATCGCTGCAGGAAACTCGGCGGAAGGCCCCGGACGAACTCCGGAAAGAAGGAGGATGGAGGCCATGACAACCCTGAGGGTCAGCCTTTCGGGAATTAGGGGGAAGGTGCCGGAGGGGCTTAATGTGGCGGTGGCTTCGGATTTTGCCTCTGCCTTCGCCACATATTTAGAAAGGGGAAGGGTGGGAATCTGTGTGGACGGCCGGTGGTCGGGGACCATGCTCTCCCATGCGGTCTTTGCCGCCGTATCCGCCGTCGGCCTTGATGTTTACGACCTTTCCGTTCTTCCTACTCCGGTGCTTCAGTTTTTAATCGGTAGGGGAATTTTCAACGCCGGTCTCTCCATAACCGGCGGTCACAATCCCGAGGATTGGAACGCCCTCCTCCTTTTAAACGAGAAAGGAGCATACCTTGACAGCATTGAGGGAAACGAGGTTTTCAACATATACCACTCCCGGGAGTTTTCCAGGGCAGGATGGGACGAGATTGGAAAAATCACGAAATACATCCCCGACTTAGGCGCATATCTGGAGTTCATGGGGCAGTTCGTGGATGCAGGGGAGATAAGGAGGGCCGGGTTTAAAATCGTGGTGGACCCGTGCCAGGGGTCAGGGGCGGTTCTTCTCAGGGATTTTGCAGAGTTTTTCAACTTGAAAATTTTGACCATAAACTCCGGGATCGGAGGGAAATTCCCCCACGACCCCGAGCCCAACCCCGAAAACGCAGCCCAGGCGGCGGCGGTTTTAAAGGCGGTCTCCTACGACGCCGGGTTTCTTCTCAACAGCGACGCCAGCCGTCTTTCCCTGATAACCGAGAAAGGGGATGCCTTGAGCGAGGAATACACCCTCCCCCTGGCGGCCCTCTCCTACCTTGAAAAACGGCCCTCCTCCATAATAACCACCGTGGCCACTTCCAGGATGATAGAGCATGTGGGCAGGAAATTCGGGGTTCCTGTGATAAGGACAAAGGTGGGCCAGTCCTCGGTGGTCCACACGATGGAGGCCACCGGGGCCAGGATAGGGGGAGAAGGCAGCGGAAGCGTGTGTTTAAAGGAGTTTTCCAGGGGCTACGACGCCTTCCTTTCCATGGCCTTCATCCTTGACCTCATGGCCAGGAAGGAAAAAACCCTTTCGGAACTCACCTCGGAACTTCCCAAATATCACATGAAAAAAATGAAATTTGCCATGCCGGTGGAGAAAATCTACCGATTCGTCCACCACTTGAAGGAGGTTTACTCCCCGGAGAACCCAAATCTCGTGGACGGTATAAGGGTGGAGAGACAAAGGGGGTGGTTCAACATAAGGCCTTCCACCACGGAATTCGTCCTGAGGATAATCATGGAGGCGGAAACCCCCCGGGTGCTTGAGGAATTGGAAGAAGAAATCAACGAGAAATTGTGGAGTTTTCAATGAGAAGACCATCGGATCTGAAGATAAGCATCTCCGGAATAAGGGGAAAAATAGGAAGGAGTTTCACCCCTTCGCTGGTTCTCAGTTTTTCCGAGGCCTTCGCCACATATTTGGGCGGGGGGAAGATTGCAGTGGCCACGGATACGAGGCCCACCAGGGACCTGGTGAAACACGCCGTCTTCGCCGGGCTTCTCTCCTGCGGAGCCACACCGGTGGACGCTGGAATACTGCCCATTCCCTCGTTTCAGATCTATGTAAAGGATACCAGGGCCCGGGGAGGGATAGCCATCACCGCCAGCCACAACCCGGTGGAGTGGAACGCCCTGAAATTGGTCAGAAGGGGAGGATTTTTCCCATTTTCATATCAGGCGGAGGAAATCCTTGACATCTACCACCAGGGGAGGTTCAAGAGAGTTCCTTATTTCTCCTCAGAGCCCAGGATTGACAGGGATGCCTTCCGGTTTCACAAAAGAAGGCTCCTCCGCTTTGCGGACATTGAAGCCATAAAAAAGCGAAGGCCCAAGGTGGTAGTGGATGCGTGCAACGGTGCCGCCTCCCCGTATGTGGCCGAGTTCCTGGAGGCCCTGGGATGCGAGGTGGTGGCCATAAACACCGATGTGGATTCACCCTTTCCCCATCCCCCGGAGCCGGTGCCGGAGAACCTTACCCAACTCTCCGAGGCCGTAAAGAAATACGGAGCGGACATAGGCTTTGCCCAGGATGCCGATGCGGACAGGCTGGCCGCCGTGGACGAGACCGGCACGCCCATAGGAGAGGAATACACCTTAGCCTTAGCCGTTAAATACTACCTTGAGAATAAAGGAAAATCCCCGGTGGTGGTCAATCTGTCCACCTCCAGGGCCGTGGAGGATGTGGCCAGAGAAGCGGGAGTTTCTTTTTTCAGGGCAAAGGTGGGGGAGATAAATGTGGTGGAGGAGATGCTAAGGAGGGGGGCTAAAATAGGCGGAGAAGGAAACGGAGGGATTATCGCCGCCGAGGTTCATCCGTGCCGGGACAGTTTTTCCGGCATGGTTCTCCTTCTGGAGTTTCTTTCAAAAAGCGGGAAAACCCTTTCGGAACTCGCCTCGGAACTTCCCCGTTACTTCATGATAAAGGACAAAATTGAGGTTTCCATGAAGGACGGCATAAGGATAGTGGAGCACTTCAAGGAGGCTTCCCACGGCGGAAAGTTGAACCTTATGGACGGCATCAGAATTGACTATCCGGATTATTGGCTTCACCTTCGCCCGTCCAACACGGAGCCGGTCCTGAGGCTGATAGTGGAGGCCCGCTCGGAACGCACGGCCAGGGAAATTTTTGAAAAAATCCGGGAAGAAATACTGCGCCTGAAGGAGGAATAGATGGAAGTCATTATCCTTGACGATTACGAAAAGGTCAGCCGGGAGGTGGGGGAAAGGATTATTTCCTTAGTGAAGGCGAAACCCAATGCCGTTTTAGGACTGGCCACCGGAAGAACCATGGTGGGTATATACCGGTATCTGGTGGAAGCCTACCGGCAGGGAAGGGTGGATTTTTCTTCGGTGACCACCTTCAACCTTGACGAATACTTAGGGGTTTTTCCCACGGACCCGGTAAGTTTCCATTATTTCATGGAGGAACATTTCTTCAAGCATGTAAACATCCCCGGAGAAAACATCCACATCCCCTCTCCCATACCGGAGGATGTGGAGGGGGAGTGCCGCAGATACGAAGAAAAAATAAAAAAAGCCGGAGGAATAGACCTTCAACTCCTGGGGATTGGAAGGGACGGGCACATAGGGTTCAACGAACCCACCTCCTCCCTGAGTTCCAGAACCAGGGTTAAAACCCTGGTGGAGGAAACCCTGAGGGACAACTTCCCGGAGGGAAAGGGTCCAAGATTTGCCATCACCATGGGCCTGGGGACCATCATGGAGGCCCGGGAGATCATCCTGGTGGCCTCTGGACGGGCCAAGGCAGAGGCGGTGGCCGCTGCGGTGGAAGGTCCCATCACCGCCTTCCTGCCGGCCTCGGTCCTTCAGTTTCACCCCAGGGTAAAGGTGATTATAGACGAAGAAGCCGCCAGTTTTCTCAAGCGAAGGGATTACTACAAATGGGTATATGCCCACAAAAAGGAGGCCGAAAGGCTGAGCCTGCGTGGGGCGGACATGGTAAAGGTAGCAACCCCGGGGAGGATTTGCCTCTTCGGGGAGCATCAGGATTATCTTGGACTTCCCGTCATATCGGCGGCCGTCAACCTCTTCATGAAAATCTTCGCCCGGAGGAGGAATGAACCCACCGCCTCCTTTTACCTGGCTGATTTCCGCCGAAGGGTAGAGTTTGACCTTAACTTTCCCCTTGAATACCAGGGGGAGAGGGATTACCTCCGCAGCGTTTTCAATGTCCTCCGGCGCCACGGGGTGAACTTCAAGTGGGGAGTGAAGGGAATTATAACCTCCGACATTCCTGTAAACGCCGGAGCCTCCAGTTCCACGGCCCTGGTGGTGGGTCTGGTGAAACTTCTCCTGGAACTGGCCCGGGACCCAAGAAAGGAAGACCCTCAGACCGTGGCGGAACTCGCCCACGAGGCCGAAGTTATGGAGTTCAAAGAACCCGGCGGGAAAATGGACCACTACACCTGCGCCATGGGGGGAGTGCTTTTCATAGACTTCTCCAGCGGAAAGGTGGAGAAACTTCTTCCCACCCTTTCTGGATTCGTCCTGGGCAACTCCTTGAAGCCCAAGGACACCCGGGAAATACTCAAGAGGGTGAGGCAGGGTCAAACCAGGGCCCTGGAGGAATTGGCCAGAATACATCCTGGATTTGACCCCAGGACCACCCCCTTTGAGGAAGTGAAGGACGCCATAAAAAAACTCCCCTCCGAACTCCGCCCCTACGCCCAGGCAGCGGTTAAGAACAGAGAAATTACGGAAAGGGCCAGGGACCTTCTTCTGCAAAGGGATTTCAAGCCCGCAGACCTCGGCAGGCTTCTATGGGAACATCACCTCATTTTGAGGGACCTGCTTGGAATTTCCACCCCGGAAATAGAGGAAATGCTGGAAAGGGCGATGGAAGCAGGTGCCATGGGTGGCAAAATAAACGGTTCAGGGGGAGGTGGCACCATGTTCGTTTACGCCCCGGGAAAGGAAAGGGAAGTCAAAGAAAGCATAGAGAGATTGGGTAAACCCGCATACATAGTGGAAATCACCGGGGGAACGGAGGTTTCCCCTTGATTAGAAAACCAGGGGGTGATAGAAGGCCATGAAAAAAGCGGTTTTATTGCTTTTACTTGCCTCGGCAGTCCTGGGAAGAGTTAGGGATTACGGAATTAAAATAGGGGTTTATTCACCGGGCCGATTCAACGCCATAACCGATGTAAAGGGAGTTCTGGTGGGACACAAGACCATAGTAGAAGGAAAAAACATAAGGACAGGGGTTACGGCCGTCCTTCCCCATTCCGGAAACCTCTACGAGGAAAAGGTCCCTGCTGCCGTTTACATAGCCAACGGCTACGGAAAACTCACGGGGATAAGTCAGGTCGTGGAACTGGGGGAGATAGAAACACCCATAGTCCTCACCAACACGCTTTCGGTCTGGGACGCCGCCCGGGCCCTGGTGGTCTACACCATGAACCTTAATCCATCGGCCCGCTCCATAAACCCGGTGGTGGGGGAAACCAACGACGGCTACCTCAACGACATAAGGGCTTTGAGGGTAAAGGGAAAGGATGTCCTGGAAGCCATAAAAGAAGCCCGTTCAGGCAGGGTTGAAGAGGGGGCCGTGGGAGCAGGAACGGGCACCGTTGCCCTGGGCTTCAAAGGAGGAATTGGGACTTCTTCCAGAGTCCTTCCACCGCAGCAGGGAGGATATACGGTAGGGGTTCTCGTCCAAAGCAATTTCGGAGGGCTTATCACCGTGGCCGGGTTCCCCCTCTGGAAATACCTGGGAAGAAACCCCCTCAGTTCCAGGAAGGGTTCCTGCATGATAATTGTTGCCACCGACGCCCCCCTCAGTTCCCGTAACCTCTACCGCCTTGCCAAAAGGGCCGTTTTCGGCCTCGTAAGGACCGGGGGATTTTCCTCCAACGGAAGCGGGGATTATGTGATCGCCTTTTCCACCGCCTACAGGATCGTCAATGGAAAAAAGGTGGGGAATACGGACCTGGTGCCCAACGACCGAATGACCCCGCTTTTTCAGGCCGTGGCCGAAGCCACCGAAGAGGCGATTCTCAACTCCCTCTTTGAGGCTAAAACCGTATCCGGCCATCGGGGAACGGTTTCGGCTCTTCCCGTAAAGAGAACCGTGGAACTGATGCGGAAGTATTCCCCCCACGCCTTCCGGTAACTCCCGGACCTTGACTTTCGCAGTTTTGGTAGTTAAAATTTTATTGAATAATTAAATGATTAGGAGGTTGATATGCCAAAGAAATTATACGCAGGCATTGAGGTGGAAGTGGACGACGAAGGCTATCTTAAGGACATGAGCCAATGGACCCCCCAGGTGGCGGAAGCCATTGCAGAGGAGTTGGGAATAACCCTCACCGACCAGCACTGGAAGGTTATCAATTTCCTCAGGGAAAAGGCCGCGGCAGGGGAGGAAGTTACCATGAGAAAACTGGGAAAGTCCGGGGTAGTATCCATCAAGGACCTCTACAAACTCTTCCCCAACGGTCCCCTAAAAAAGGCCGCTAAAATAGCCGGCCTTCCCAAACCCAGGGGATGCGTCTAAGGAGGTAGTCATGGAAGATAAAAAAAGGAAGGTTTGTATTATCTGCGCCAAGGCCAACCTGGAGGATGTTTACGCCGCCTTGATTCTTGCCAACGGGGCCAGGATGGAGGGCATTGAGGCGGAATTGTTCTTCACCTTCTTTGGCCTGGATGCCGTCACCAAAAAGAGGATGGACAAACTCCACACCCCGGTGGTGGGAAACCCCGGTCTGCGCCTACCCGGCGGTCTTCCCTTTCCCACCCTCCTGGGCGTAATTCCGGGAATGGAGGCCATGGTTTCCTTCATGATGAAGAAGGAAATGGAGAAACTTGACATCCCCCCGGTGAGCGAGTTCCTGGACATGATAAAGGCCGCCGGAGGTAAGATATTCGCATGCAAGTTGGCCATGGAAATGTTTAAACTCAAGAAGGAAGACCTCTACGACGACCTGGACGGCATCCTCACCGTAGGTGAGTTCTACGAGCGGGCAGAGGGAGCCCAGATTATCTTCGTGTGATTATTTCTTGAAAAGTTTGGTCTTTACCTCTTTGGTTACTTCAGGAGCGTAGCCCTTTTCGTAAAGAATCGCCCGGAGTTTTATTATCATCCTGGCAGTGTCTATGTTAAGCGGACAGCGAACCCTGCAGCGGTCGCAGATGGCGCAGGTGTAAACCGCCGGGGCCGATTCCTTAAATCCTTTGGCAATGAAAGCATCCCACAGGGCTCCTATTCCTCCGGGATACCTCACTCCGAAGTGTCCCGCCGCCAGCCAGAAGAGTGGGCATTCGTACATGCAGGCCCCGCACTTCATGCAGTAGAGAATTTCTTTAAAGTCGGAATTTTTGGAAAGTTCAATCCTTCCGTTATCCAGAAGGACCAGGTGGAATTCCTTGGGGCCGTGGGCTCCGTAGGTGGTTACCTTCTCAATGTCTCCGGTTTTTGACGGTCCGGAAATCATGTGAACATAAGAAGGAACCATGTAGTTGGCGAACCTCCATGTAGTTTTCACCATGTGAAAGGCATCGTCCAGGGTGGGGACTATCTTCTCCACCCCCACTAAGGCCACGAATTTTTCGGGAAGGGAGGCGGCGAGTTTTATGTTTCCTTCGTTTTCTATGATGAAAAGAGTTCCAGATTCGGCGGCTATGGCGTTGGCGCCGGCGATCCCCACATGCGCCGAAGTGAACTTCTCCCGGAGAAATTCCCTCACCGCCGCCACCAGATCCTCAATTTTATCTGGAGGGAGTTCTTTTCCGGTTATTTCCGAAATAAGCCTGGCGGCCTCCTCCCTGGTAAGGTCCACCGAAGGGGCCAGCATGTGCATGGGCCTTGAATCCCTCACCTGAACCAGAAATTCCCCCAGATCCGTTTCCCAAACTTCGTGACCCCGGGCCTGCAGGAACTGGCGGAGTTCCGTCTCCTCGGTGGTGAGGCTCTTGCCCTTTACGATTATTTTCTTCGGTTCTCCCACTATATCTGAAATTATCTGGTTGGCTTCCTCAGCGGTCTTCGCCAAGTAAACATGCCCATGGTTTCTGCGAACGGCCTCCATAGTTTTTTCAATGAGTTCCTCCAGGTGGTCAATGGAATACTCCTTTATCTGCCGGGCCTTTTCCTTGTATTGGACGGATTCGGGAAAGGTCTCCAGGGCCTTTTTCAAATTAGCCCTGTAGGCGGCCCTGGCCCTTCTCATGGCCTCCCTCAGGGTTTCGTTTTCCGCCCCGTCGCCAATTATCTCCGCCAGATATTCGTTGTATATTTCCTGGATGCTTTTATCCTTTTCCATTTTTTACCTCCAAACTTGGTCTAAAATCTGGGTAAAGTATAAGGGTTTTATGCTTTCAATCTCCGCTATTTCCAGCCCCTGCCTGATGCCGTAATGGCCGTTGGCGCAGGTGGAGCCGGCAAATTCCGGATTCCTGGGCACCAGAACATCCAGCACATAGTTTTCCTTGGCGTATTCCCCCAACTCCGGCAGGGTAAAATTAAGCCAGGATGCCGGGCAGGAGTTGAACATGGCAGGGTCCATACCCTCCAGTTCCGCCGTGGGATAATCTTCCTCCATTACCTCTATTTCCGGCACATGGGAAAGGACATCCCTGGCTGCCTGATACCTGCCCAGTTTCCTTCCCAGGGTGCATCCGTGCTGGAGGAAATATTTGTGAGGAAACGGCTTCAAATCAGGCTTTCTTTTATTGAACTCCTCGGCGAAGAACTCCGTCAGGTGAATGTAAGGCACCGGAAGTTTCAGGCCGTATCTCTCGGGAACTTCCCTCTTCCACTTGGCAACCCCGGCGGCGTAGGCGGAGACCACCACATCGGGCTTTAGGGCTTCCACCTTTTCCTTAAAATCCCTGAAGAGTTCCTCCGCCACATCGCTTATTCCCAGGTTAATGGAGGCTTCCATGCACACCACTTCGTCTTCAATAAAGGCAAGATCAACCCCCAGTTTATTCATCAGGGAGACAGTGCTTTCCAGGATGTCTTCCTGGCCCGTGTGCAAGAGGTTAACCCTACCAGCCAGAACAACCTTCATTATAACCTCCTTTTATAAATTAGGAATTATTCTAACACATAAAACCCAGTAGAAGAAATCTTCCTTTGTGTCATCCGGAAAAAATGCTTCTTTATCGGACATTCCTGTGTTTTTGTCTCGCATGTTGAAAAAAGTAGCGCTTTTCCTAAAATAGAAGTGGAGGGCTAAATGAGGAGATGGTTTAACTTAGCGCTTTTCCTTGGGATTTTATTGGTTTTGGCCATGCCCACAAGGGCAACGGTTTATGCGAAGATAAAGGGCAGGGTAGTGGATGCAGAGACGGGAAAGGGCGTGGAGGGGGTGACCATTTATATTTACCATCTTCCCTCTTTTGGACCTGCCCCTCTTGCACCTCCCTATTCCTTAAAAACCGACAGTGAGTGGAGATGGGAGAAGCAAGTAAAACCTGGAAAGTATTGCGTGGATATTAGAAGTGTGAGTTTGTGGAAATATAATTATTACCTTGACCTTCAGGTAGATATTTATTTAGGAAAGAAATCTTTGTTTGAAGATTTAAGACAGAA